>JAESGQ010000035.1_pt1 | contig 369811 bp, 392 predicted proteins | sample 9266251 | NCBI WGS metagenome assembly JAESGQ01 (sample SAMN17056778, study PRJNA650883) | algae metagenome | isolation source: Kaiparowitsia implicata GSE-PSE-MK54-09C and co-occurring heterotrophs from... | place: USA: Kaiparowits Plateau, Grand Staircase Escalante National Monument, UT ...
ACGCGGCATGGCTGCGTCAGGCTTTCGCCCATTGCGCAAGATTCCCCACTGCTGCCTCCCGTAGGAGTTTGGGCCGTGTCTCAGTCCCAATGTGGCTGGTCATCCTCTCAGACCAGCTACTGATCGTCGCCTTGGTGGTCCATTACACCACCAACTAGCTAATCAGACGCGGGCCGCTCTAAAGGCGATAAATCTTTCCCCCGAAGGGCACATCCGGTATTAGACCCAGTTTCCCGGGCTTATTCCGAACCTAAAGGCACGTTCCCACGTGTTACTCACCCGTCCGCCACTAGCTCCGAAGAGCCCGTTCGACTTGCATGTGTTAGGCCTGCCGCCAGCGTTCGCTCTGAGCCAGGATCAAACTCTCAGGTTGAGTTGACTATCTGACCTAAGCTGATGGTCGGGAAGACCATCTGGCATTAGTTCTACGTATTCTTGACGAGATCCCACGAACGCTTCGGCCAAAGCCAAAACGTCATGGTGTCTTTCAAAAAGACCGCAGATGTCAGTGTCGAGTGACAATCTCTAGGATTGTCGCTGGAGCACCGCCGCCTGCGTTTCTCTTTCCAAATCAACGATGTCAAAGACCCAACGAACCGGAGAACCAGCCCCACCGTTTAACGCCCGGTTTCGGCGGAGGCGGCGATTTAGTCGCCTCGGAAGTCCGTGTCAAGCAGTTCTTCAAGAGAACTTTTCGACGTCGTCACCGGCCCGGAGGTCGGCGGAGGCGGCGATGTAGTCGCCTCCGATTTTCGCGTCAAGCGGTTCTTTTTAAAGAAGAACCTCGATCTGCGGTGCGGCCCCGGGGGGCTGCGGAGGCGGCTTCCTAAGGAGGCCGATCCTCAGTGTCAACCGGGCTTCTCAGCCATTTTGCGATACGTGAAGCCCGGAGGCTTCGGCCCGCAAAAAACTGCCTGGAGGGAAGCGAGAGGCTACCCTCTGTCTAACGACCGGCGATTCGATTGGAGCGCGGAGACTATTGGGAACCAACCCCGAAAGCAAGAGATTCTTCATCTCCGTCTTCCGGACAGAGCCCCCGCGTACCGAAGTCCGAAGGGCCTGACGGCCAGCCCGTCGCCGAGCGAGGGGGCGGTATACGGACTGCCCCTTTTGTCCGCAACCCGATTCTTGACGATTGTACGAAGAATTTCGTCGATCGCCGCTCAACCGGCCGCGATGTAGGTCCGCAGTTGCTCGGCTTCCTGTGTCGCCTCGGCGATCTGGCATTTCACCACGTCGCCGATGGAAATCACGCCTGCCAGGCGATGTTCCCTCAGAACCGGCAGATGCCGGATCCGACGATCGGTCATTCGGCCCATCAGGACGGAAACGGTCTCACCCGGCTCGGCGAACACCACCTCACGCGTCATGTAGTCCGCCACGGGGCGATCCAAGGCCTTGGCTCCGTCGCGCGCGACGGCTCTGACGACGTCCCGCTCTGAAAAGACACCCGCCACCCGATCGGCGTCACAGACGATCAGGGCCCCGACCTTTCGGCTGTCCAGCTCGGCGCAGGCCTGGGTCAACGTCGTCTCGGGCGTGATCGAGAAGACCTCGCCCCCCTTGGATTTGAGGATTTCCGCGACCAGCATCCGGCGTCCCTTCCCTGTCTTGTCGGGAGCGATCGACGGCCGAAGAGCCGAAGCCGCTTCTTAAGCGACAGGATCACCCTGTTCCGGGCTCGAATCAAACCTTTCGTCGCGATGGCCGAACACGCGTCCGAGAGGACCGATGGCCAGGATGCCGAACAGGAAGCCGAAGGCATGCGCCTCCCAGGCAATCTGCGCGCCCTCCGCGCCCGGCGCGAAACCGATCAGACCGATGACGGCGTTGACACCCATCCAGGCGATGGCCGCACGGATCACTCTTCCGTCGGTCAAGCTCAGGACACGGCCTCGACCGCCCAGCAGCCGGGTCGCCGCCCCGATCAGCCCAAAGACGGCACCCGATGCGCCGACCAGAGGATCCACCGCCCCCCAGTGAAGCACACCATATCCAAGCGTCGCCGCGACACCTGACACTATATACAGAGCGAAGAAGACGATCAGGCCCGCCCCGCCGCCGAACAGGCGGACCAGCGGCGCGCCAAAGGTCAGGGCCCCGACGGCGTTCATCAGTGCATGGGCCCATCCACCGTGAACCAACATGGAGGTCACCAGGCCGGCAAAGCGCCCCTCGGCCAACTCGGCCGGTCGGAACGCCAACTCCAGCCAATAGGTGTGCGACCGCTCCTGCAGCCAGTAGAGCGCGGGCATCGACGCGGCCAGAAGCAACGCCGCGACGGGGGCGTTGAAGATGCGTTCCCTCGGGGGTGGGCCGTCGAATCGGCTGCCGGACGACTCCATGGGTTCCAAATGCGCAAGAGGGGCTGTCACATCAAGTCATCCTTAACACCCGTCTCCCATTTTGGGACGCGGACCGCGCCTCAGCGGCCGAATCATCAGTTCCGCGTGGGATTTATCGACATGAGCCCGATCCGGACCGCATCGGCCGCCCTGGCCCTTTCGATCATTGCCCTGCCCGCGACCGCTCAGGTGTCGAGCTCCGGCGGTATGGCCCAGTTTCAGAACGGCTATGGCGGGGCCCGGCAGTCCGTCACCTCGGCCCAGACCGGCTCGACGCGGGATCAGAACGGCAACCGTCTGATCGTCGACGGCATCATCCAGCCCAACGCCTCCTCCTATTCGCGCCAATCCGGCGTATCCCAGCAGGGATCCGGCGCCGCCTACGGCTCGGGCTCCGGCGCCACCGCCATCGGCAACAATCTGAATGTCGTGGTCCAGGGCAGCCACAACACCGTCATCGTCAACTCGCGTCAGACCAACTCGGGCAATGTCACGGCTCGCAATGACCTGACCGGTACGCTCACAGGCCTCGAATGACGCTCGGTCCCCTGCTCCGGCTCCGCGTCCCGGCCCTTCTGACCGCCTCGGCGCTGGCGCTGAGCGCCTGCGTCAGCCCGACCGCCGGCCCCGGCGGCCTATACGCCCGCCCGATCGGTAACGCTCCGGTGACGGCCAACCCGACGCCTTACTCCACCGCCCTTTACTGCATGGCCGACTACGCCCGGCGCTACAGCCTGCCGTCGCCGCGCATGGCGGTCGGCCGGATCAGCGATTACACCGGCACGGTCTCTTCGGACGGCGGGCGTCAGATCACCCAGGGCGCGTCACTCATGGCCTTCAGCGCGCTCGCCAAGGCCGGTGCCCAGATGGTCGAACGCTACGACACCTCCATCTCGGAGATGGAACTCCGCTACGCCAACAACCGCCTGATCGGCGACGAAGGCGGTACGCCGGAAGAGCCGAATTATCGACGCATCCTGGCCGGTCAGGTGCCCGGCTCGGACTTCTTCCTCGTCGGCGGCATCACAGAGGTGAACTACAACATCCGCTCGGCCGGTTTCGACGCGGGCGTGGGCGAAACCGACACCGACACGCCGGGCTCGGGTCTCGTTCAGGGCAAGATCTACGTCATGAACGTGGCGATCGACCTGCGTCTGGTTCAGACCACCACGCTGGAGGTGGTCGACGTGATCTCCTACCAGAAGCAGATCATCGGCCGCGAGATTTCGGCCGGCGTCTTCGACTTCCTGAACGGCAACGTCTTCGATATCTCGGCAGGCACCGGCGGCATGGAGCCGGTCCAGCTGGCGGTGCGCGCCCTCATCGAGCGGGCAACGCTGGAGATGATGGCCAACCTGTATGGCGCGCCGGGCCCCGAGGTCTGCCTCTCGGCCGAGAACGATCCGCTGAACACCGTCGGCCCGACCGGGGGCTACTACCCGGCCTATGACAACACGGGAACGAACAATGGCCAGACCCGCGCCGATCCGTCTCGCTGGCACGATCGCCGCGACGGCGATGTGCGTCGCAGCCGCTACTGAGGCCTACGCGCTTCAGCAGCAGGACAGCCGCGTCCTCAACAACCAGCTCCAGCTCGGCGACGTCATCAGTGGCGTTACCCTGAACGTCGAAGACCCCTCGGCGGAGGTGTCTGTCGACAACGCCGCCCGGGCCAACAGCCTCTATGGCGCGGTCGAGAACGGCACGGTCGTCCTGACCTCCTCGCAGGAGGTGCAGGGCGACACCCGCGCGGTTAGCGAACTCACGATCACCGGCGACGCGGCCGGACCGGTCAACGTCCAGACCACGGCGGGTGCCAACGCCCTGTCGGCTGCGGGCTATGGCGCGAACATCACGATCGAGTCGAACCAGGTCGTGGGCCCGTCGGAAGTGACAGCCTCAGCCGCCATCCTGAACGACACCGCCCGCCTCCTCGGCGGCGCCTCCTTTTCCACCTCGGCCAACGCCAATGCCGCGTCGCTGGGCGGAACCGGCACGCGCGTCCAGGGCACCGTGATTCAGGGCTCCGAGGCCGGGGTTCGCTCCGAGACCTTCGTAGTCTCGCAATACATCCCCGCCGAAGCCGAGTTCATCAGCGAATCGGTCGGCAACAGCATCGGCGTGAACTCGACCCAGGCCTCCAGCCAGGCCTTGACGCTGCGCCAGCGCCAGGCCGGCGACACCGTCTCGGCCAACACCAGCGCCAACAGCGGCAACGCCTGGGACCTGGCCGGGCGAGCCCGCGCGGTCGGCAACATCGCTTCGACCTACAATCAGGGCGGCTCGGTCGTGACCCTGACGGACCAATCCAACTTGTCCGAGATCCGGGCTTCGGCCCTCGTCACCTCCTATGACTGGGGCGGCGCGACCGCCCGCGCGGCAGGTGTCGGGAACCAGGTCGTGGTCGGTAACAACGACCAGTATCTCGAGATCGACAACAGCCAGGTGAACTCCGGCGGCGTCGAGGTCTCCTCCGAGTTCGCCGGCGCCTTCGGCTACGACGCCTATGTCGCCTCCGAGGCGACCGGAAACGCCGTCACCGGCTACGCCTGTTCGGACTGCGAGGGGCAGATGGTGGTGACGAACGCTCAGACCAACTCGGGCCCCGTCACGGCGACCGCGACAGCTCGCATCTCCGGATCGGCCCGCGCGGTGGCGACCAGCGCGGCGGCGACCGGCAACTCCGCGACCTTCTACGTCTCGCGGTCGGGCAACTAGGCCCGCCCCCGACACATTGCTTCACCGCATGTGAGCCCGTCGGGGTTGATCCTCGCGCGCGCCGGTTCCATTGAGGCGCCCAACACGGCCTCAAGCAGCGCTCCGCGCGTTAGGCCACGGAAAAGAAAACAGCGCCTCAGGAGAACCAGCCCATGACCGTCCGCGTCGCCATCAACGGCTTTGGCCGCATCGGCCGCCTCGTGCTCCGCTCGATCGTCGAGCACGGCCGCCGCGACATCGAGGTGGTGGCGATCAACGACCTCGGCCCCGTGGCCACCAACGCCCACCTGCTGCGCTACGATTCGGTCCACGGCCGCTTCCCCGGCACGGTCGAGGCGGGTGACGACTGGATCGACGTGGGCCTGGGCAAGATCAAGGTCACGGCCGAGCGCGATCCGGCCAACCTGCCGCACAAGGACCTGAACGTCGACATCGCCTTCGAGTGCACCGGCATCTTCACCGCCCGCGACAAGGCCGAGGCCCACCTGAAGGCCGGCGCCAAGCGCGTCCTGATCTCGGCCCCCGGCGACAACGCCGACAAGACCATCGTCTATAAGGTCAACCACGACACCCTGACCGCCGACGACATCGTCGTCTCGAACGGCAGCTGCACCACCAATGCGCTCGCCCCCGTCGCCAAGGTCCTGAACGACCTGTTCGGCATCGAGCGCGGCTACATGACGACGATCCACGCCTACACCGGCGACCAGCCGACGCTGGATACGATGCACAAGGACCTCTATCGCGCCCGCGCGGCGGGCCTGTCGATGATCCCGACCTCGACCGGCGCCGCCAAGGCGCTGGGCCTCGTCCTCCCGGAACTGAAGGGCAAGCTGGACGGGTCTTCGATCCGCGTCCCGACCCCCAACGTCTCCTGCGTGGACCTGAAGGTCGTCGCCGGCCGCGAGGTGACGGTCGAGGAAATCAACGCCGCCCTCCAGGCCGCCGCCGACGGTCCGATGAAGGGCGTGCTGGCCACGACCAACGACCCGGTCGTCTCGATGGACCTCAACCACATCGCCGCCTCGTCCACGGCGGCGCTTCCCCAGACCCAGGTCGTCGACGGCAAGCTGGCCCGCGTGCTCAGCTGGTACGACAACGAATGGGGCTTCGCGACGCGCATGAGCGACACCGCGCTGGCGATGGCGAAGTTTCTGTAGACCTCGCGTCTCCTCCCCGTTCGCCGCTTGGCGAATGGGGAGGGGGACCGCGAAGCGGTGGAGGGGAAAGCCGCACACTCGATCCCCCTGCGTTGAGAGCCCCTCCGTCTCTCCGCTTCGCTTCGAGCCACCTCCCCATCGCTGCGCGACAGGGAGGAGACAGGTGAGCCCATGACCTTCCGCACCCTCGACGACGCCACCAACCTCCGCGGCAAGACCGCCCTGGTCCGTGTGGACTTCAACGTCCCGATGGAGGACGGCCGCGTCACCGACGACACCCGCCTGCGCGTCGCCCTGCCCACCATCCAGCGACTGCGCGACGCCGGGGCCAAGGTCGCCCTGCTCGCCCACTTCGACCGGCCCAAGGGCAAGGTCGTGCCGTCCATGAGCCTTGAGCCCGTCGTCGACGATCTGGAGCGCCTGCTCGGCGCCCCCGTCCGCTTCGCCTCCGACTGCGTGGGCCACGAAGCCCAGGCCGCCATCGCCGACCTGGACGCTGGTGGCGTGGTCCTGCTGGAGAACGTCCGCTTCCACGCGGGCGAGGAAGCCAACGACCCCGCCTTCGCCAAACAACTCGCCGATCTCGGCGATCTCCATGTCAACGACGCCTTCTCGGCCGCCCACCGCGCCCACGCCTCGACCGAGGGCCTCGCCCGCCACCTGCCAGCCTACGCCGGCGAATCCATGCGCCGCGAGCTCGACGCGCTCGACGCCGCTTTGGGCAACCCCAAGAAGCCCGTCATCGGCATCGTCGGCGGGGCCAAGGTCTCGACCAAGCTGGACCTGCTCAAGAACCTGGTCGGCAAGCTCGACCGCCTCGCCATCGGCGGCGGCATGGCCAACACCTTCCTGTTCGCGCAAGGCATCGACATCGGCGGCTCTCTCGCCGAACGCGACATGGCCGCCACGGCGCTTCAGATCATCGCCGAGGCCGAAGCCCAGGGCTGCCAGCTTCTCCTCCCCGTCGACTTCGTCGTCGCCACCGAGGTCAAGCCGGGGGCGGCCTCCCGCCCCGTGATCGCCGGTCAGCCCCTGTCCACCGACGACAAGATCCTCGACGCCGGTCCCGCCACCGTCGCCCGTCTGCTCGACGCCCTGACGGCGTCGAAGACCCTCATCTGGAACGGCCCGCTCGGCGTGTTCGAGGTCCCGCCCTTCGACGCCGCCACCGTCACCGTGGCCCGGCATGCGGCCGCGCTGGCCAAGGCCGGCGTCCTGACCGCCGTCGGCGGCGGCGGCGACACGGTCTCGGCGCTCAACCACGCCGGCGTCGTCGACGACATGACCTTCGTCAGCACGGCCGGCGGAGCCTTCCTGGAATGGATGGAGGGCAAGGCGCTGCCGGGCGTGGAGGCCCTGCGCGCCTGATCACCTGTAACACGGCGTGACTTGAGGCCGCTGCAGCGCTAAACCGTCCGCAAAACAGACCGACCTCAGGAGCCTACACCATGGCGCGGATCACCCTGCGACAGCTGCTCGACCATGCGGCCGAGTACGACTACGGCCTGCCGGCTTACAACATCAATAACATGGAACAGGGCCTGGCCATCATGGAGGCGGCCGAGGCGGTCAACGCGCCGGTCATCATCCAGGCCTCCAGGGGCGCGCGTTCCTATGCCAACGACGTCATCCTGGCCAAGCTGATTGACGGCCTGACCGAGCTCTATCCCCACATCCCGGTCTGTATGCACCAGGACCACGGCAACGGCCCGGCCACCTGCGCCACCGCCATCCAGTATGGCTTCACCTCGGTGATGATGGACGGATCGCTGGAAGAGGACGGCAAGACCCCCGCCAGCTACGACTACAACGTCGACGTCACCCGCCGCGTGGTCGAGATGGCTCACGCCTGTGGCGTCTCGGTCGAGGGTGAGCTGGGCGTGCTGGGCAGCCTCGAGACCGGCATGGGCGAGGCCGAAGACGGCCACGGCTTCGAGGGCAAGCTGGATCACTCCGCCCTGCTGACCGACCCGGACCAGGCGGTCGATTTCGTCAGCCGCACCAAGGTCGACGCGCTCGCCATTGCCATGGGCACCAGCCACGGCGCCTACAAGTTCACGCGCCAGCCGGACGGCGAGGTCCTGGCCATGCACGTCATCGAGGAAATCCACCGCCGCCTGCCCGACACCCACCTGGTCATGCATGGCTCATCGAGCGTGCCGCAGGACCTTCAGGACATCATCAACCAGTACGGCGGCCAGATGCCCCAGACCTGGGGCGTACCGGTCGAGGAAATCCAGCGCGGCATCAAGCACGGCGTGCGCAAGATCAACATCGACACCGACAACCGCATGGCCATGACCGGCGCGATCCGGAAGGTGCTGGCCGAAAAGCCCGGCGAGTTCGACCCACGCGCCTATCTGAAGCCAGCCAAGGAGGCGATGCGCAAACTCTGCATGGAACGCTTCCAGCAGTTCGGCTGCGAGGGCCAGGCCTCCAAGATCCGCCCCATGTCGACCGCCCAGATGGCCAAGCGCTACGCCACCGGCGACCTCGACCCCGTCTACGGCCGTCGCGAGAGCGCGGCGGCCTGACCAGGGTTCAGGCCCGGGAAAAGGGGCTGGAGGCCCGCCCTGACCCGCCCGACGGGGCCGTCAGAAAGGGTCGGGACCGTCGGCATCGAACGGTGTTGTATGGGTGGGACGGCAGGCCTATGGTCGTCATTCGATAGTCACAACACGTTGGGGGACGTGATGGCCGACAAGAAGACGATGGATCGCCGCTCGTTCCTGGGACGGGTCGTGGGGGCCGCGGCCGTGGGCGGGGCACTGAGCGCCGTCACCGGTCAGGCGGTCGCCCAATCGGGCTGCACCGACAGCGATACGGGCAACTACCGCGACACTGTCGGCAACGGCCGGCGTTGCGCTACAACACGAAGCGGCTGCAGCGACAGCGACACCGGCACCTACGGCGACGGCATTGGCAACGGTCGACGCTGCTCGGCCCCGGCCACGGGCTGCAGTGACAACGACTCCGGAAGTGGAGCGGATGCCTCCGGTCGGGGTCGGCGGTGTTCGACACCGTCAACCGGCTGTACAGACAGCGACACCGGCAACTATGCCGATGGAGTCGGTCGTGGCCGCCGCTGCACCCCCGCCAGCAACGCCTCGGGCTGCACCGACAGCGATCTTGGAACCTATGCCGACGGCTCCGGCAACGGTCGCCGTTGTCAGACGCGCCGGAGTTGCAGCGACAGCGACAGTGGGACCTACGGCGACCCCAGCGGTCGCGGCCGTCGTTGCTGATTGAGCCTGGCTTTGAGTTTGTCGCTTCAGGGGTCGCTTGCTGACCCGCTCCGCTGGCTTCTCGGCGATCAGGCCGACGGCTTCCTGACGGACGTCTACGAGCGCAAGCCCGTCGTCGCCCGTCACGACGATCCGAATCGTTTCCGCCCGCTTCTGTCGCTCGCCGAGATCGACCGCCTCGTTGCGGAACTCGACTTCCAGCGCGGCATGCTGGTGATGACCGACGCCTCGCGCACGATCGGGGAGTCGGAATACGTCGCTCCGTCCAGTGCCGTGGATCGCGGTGCGGTGGCCAGCCTCTACGCCGACGGCGCGACGCTGATTCTCAACCAGCTGCAGCAGTCTCACAGCGGCATGGCCGCCTTGTGCCGCAGCCTGGAGAGCGTCTTCAGCTGCCACGTCCAGACCAACACCTATCTGACGCCGCCGTCATCCCAGGGCTTTCGCACCCACTACGACAACCACGACGTCCTGGTGATCCAAATCGAGGGTGAAAAGGCCTGGCGGCTCCACGATCAGCCGGTCGCCATTCCCTACCGCGGCGAAGGCTTCGAGCCCGGCGTCTATCCGGTCGGCGAGCTGTCCGAGACCTTCGTGCTCCGGGCCGGCGACTGCGCCTATGTCCCGCGCGGCCTGATGCATGACGCGGCGACCTCAGGCGACAAGCCGTCCTTGCACATCACCTGCGGCCTCATCGTGCGCACCTGGGCCGATGTGGTGCTCGAGGCGGTGTCTGAGGTCTGCGTCAAGGACGAAGCCTTCCGCCGTAGCCTGCCGCCCGGCTATGCCAACGTCGGCTTCGACCGCGCGGCCCTCGCCCGGGACTTCGATGGCCTGATCCAGAGGTTGGCGGACAAGGCCCGTCTGGACAGCGCACTCGACCTGGCCATCCGGGAGTTTGTGCTCAGCCGCGAATCCGATGTCGCCGGTGCCTTGCTGGGTGCCCATGCCCCGATCGCGTCCGCCTATGTCGCCCGCCCGTCCATCTGGCGCATTGAGGAAGACGAGTTCGACGGCAAGACCACGCTGCAGCTGATCGCGCCCGGCGGCGAGATGAGCTTCCCCGGCCTGGACCGCGCTCGGCTCGAGCGCGCCCTGTCCGGCGCCGTCTTCTCACCGAACGACCTGGGCGTGCCGGACCCGGCCCCCGTGATCCGCCGTCTGGTGGCGGCCGGCCTGATCGGCGCGACCTCCGCCTGAGGACATGCTAGACCGCCTCCGTGGAAGACGACGCGGAGGAAGTTGAAGGCGCGGCTGACGGGGAAGGCCGGTGCCTCCTCGCCAACCTCGCAAGCCAGGATCTGACCCAGCGGCTGGATCGCCTCCTCGCCGACGCCCTGCCCGGTGTCTCACGCGCCCGACTTCAGGCCTTGCTCGCCGACGGCGCGGTCACGCTCGATGGACAGGCCGTATCGCCCAGAGATCGGCCTCAAGCCGGCGCCTATGCCGTCCTGATCCCGCCCGTCGCCCCGGCGGACCCCCAGCCAGAGGCCATCCCGCTCACGGTCCTGTTCGAGGACGGCGATCTGATCGTCATCGACAAGGCGCCCGGCATGGCGGCTCACCCCGCTCCGGGAACCGAGACCGGCACCCTCGTCAACGCCTTGCTCCATCATTGCGGGGCGTCTCTGTCCGGCATCGGCGGCGTCGCGCGCCCCGGCATCGTCCACCGGCTCGACAAGGACACGTCTGGCGTCATGGTCGCCGCCAAGTCCGATCGCGCCCATGCGGGTCTCTCCGCGCTCTTCGCCGCTCATGACATCGAGCGGACCTACATCGCCCTGACGCGCGGCGCGCCCTCGCCTGACCGGGGCCGGATCGAGACCCTGATCGGCCGATCCTCTTCGGACCGAAAGAAGATGGCCGTGCTCAAATCCGGCGGCCGCAACGCCATCACCGACTATGTCGTCCAGACCCGCTTCGGCGTCCCGGCCAAGGCCGGCGCAACCCCGCTGGCCGCCCGCGTCGCCTGCACGCTCCATACGGGCCGCACCCATCAGATCCGCGTCCACCTCGCCTCGAAGGGCGCGCCGATCCTGGGCGATGCCGTCTACGGAACCGGCAGCCCGGCCACCCTCGTGCGCCAGGCCATCGCCGAAGCGGGCCTGACTCGCCAGGCGCTTCACGCTGCCGTCCTCGGCTTCGTCCATCCGGTCACGGGCCAGGCGCTCCGCTTCGAGACGCCACCACCCGCCGACATGATCCGCCTGGAAGGCTTGCTGCGCTCGCTCTGACACACCACCTGTTGCTGAACGGAAGGAAGGCTGCCATGACCATCGACGCCGACATCACCGACAACGCCGAGGCCCACCGCTACGAGTTGCCGGTCGACGACCAGCTCGCGGTCGTAACCTACAACCTGTCCCCGCCGAACCTCATGATCACAGAGACCCTGGTGCCCCAGGCGCTGGAAGGGCGCGGCATCGCCAGCCGTCTCGCTCGCCATGTCATCGCCGACGCCCGCGCGCGGGGCCTGCTGATACTGCCTGTCTGCCCCTTCTTCGCCGCGTTCTTCCAGAAACATCCTGACCAGGCTGACGTCGTCCACCCCGCCTACCGCATCAGTCTGGGCCTGCCCACAGAGTAAGTCTTGATTTAAAACTCACTAGCTGATAATGACCGCGTCATTCGGCGCAGTGGCACCGGGGTCACGGTCACGCTTTGGTGTGACCATCGGCCTCTAAAAACCGGGGCAACCCGTCGCCACATCATCCGCTTGAGGGGTCGAGGACCCGGTGCCCATGTCGGGGCCGGCGCCGCAGGACCTGCTCGCTACCGGTCGGAGGGACCACGTCTATGGCTACCAATGCTTCGCTCGCGGTGATGTCGCCTGAACAGGGACTGTCGCGATACCTGTCTGAAATCCGCAAATTCCCGATGCTCACCAAGGACGAGGAGTTCATGCTCGCCAAGCGGTGGACCGAGCATCAGGACCCCGAGGCCGCGCACCGCCTCGTCACCTCTCACCTTCGCCTCGTGGCCAAGATCGCCATGGGTTATCGCGGCTACGGCCTGCCGATCGGCGAAGTCATCTCCGAGGGCAACGTTGGCCTGATGCAGGCCGTAAAGAAATTCGACCCCGACAAGGGCTTCCGCCTGGCCACCTACGCCATGTGGTGGATCCGCGCCTCGATCCAGGAATACATCCTGCGCAGCTGGTCGCTCGTGAAGATGGGCACGACCGCCGCGCAGAAGAAGCTGTTCTTCAACCTCAGGAAGGCCAAGAGCCAGATCTCCGCCTTCGAGGAAGGCGACCTGCGTCCGGAGCACCTCGCCGCCATCGCCACCAAGCTGGGCGTGTCCGAGGAGGAGGTCACCAACATGAACCGGCGCCTGTCCGGCGACGCCTCGCTGAACGCGCCGCTGCGCGTCGACGGCGAAAGCGAGTGGCAGGACTGGCTGGCCGACGACAACGCCGTCTCGCAAGAAACTCAGCTCGCCGAGAGCGAGGAGAAGTCTATCCGCATGAGCCTGCTCGAAGAGGCGATGGGCGAGCTGACCGAGCGAGAGAAGCACATCCTGACCGAGCGCCGCCTCAAGGACGACCCCGTCACCCTGGAGGAGCTCGCCGGCCAGTACGGCGTCAGCCGCGAACGCGTTCGCCAGATCGAGGTCCGCGCCTTCGAGAAGCTGCAGAAAGCCATGCGCGCCGCCGCCGAAGAGCGGAACCTTCTGGACGCCTGATTTCACTCTCCCTTCCCCTGCGGGGGCGCGGGCCGATCGTATACGATCGGCTCCGCACAGGCGCGAAGCGCCAGGTGGGGGCGGCAGGGCTCAACAAAGGCGATGTCGGCGTTTCGCTCGCCGGGCTGACCCCACCCGGTCTGCGCTACGCTTCGACCTCCCTCCCCGTGCCGGGGAGGGAGAAGCTCACCCCGCCCGGGCCAGTTGCGTCTCGGGCGGGGCCAGGGCCAGCAAGGCGTTGATCGGGGCCGCCAGCATGGCCTTGGTCAGTGCGCCCTGGGCCAGGCAGCTCTCCAGCCCCGCCGCCGCGACCGCCAGCTTTGTGTCGCCGGTCTTGACCGCCAGCGCCTTCAGCGTCGCGGCCTGCTGCCTGGACGCCCGCACGGCCTGCATCGGGTCGCTGTCGAACTGCGCCAGCGAGGCCGCCAGGATTCTCAGCGCCTGATCCTTCACCGCCGCCGCCGCCTCGCCCGCCGTCTTGGGCTTGTCGGCGCTGCGCTTTTGCGGCCCGGCGTATTCGCCCGAGTTGAACCGCCGCCGATCCGGTCCGACGTAGCCGACCGCCTCGATCCAGTCGCGCGGCTTCAGCGCCACGTTCTCGACCCGCTTGAACAGGTCGCCGGCCGTGAACGGCTTTCTCAGAAACTCGTGGATGCCGGAATCGCGCGCGCCCTTGATCGAAGACGCGGTCGCTTCCGACGTCACCATGATGATCGGGGCCCTACGGCAGGACAGATTGGATCGCCGGACGCGCCTCGCGAACTGCTCCCCGTCCAGGCGCGGGCCTGTCCGCTCTGTGAAGATCATCCCGGGTTCCAGCTCGCGGGCATGGTCCAGCGCGCGGCTCTCGTCCGCCTCGGTCACCACCTCACGCGCGCCCAGACTCTTCATGATGTCCAGCAGCAGCCTCGCCGAGGCTGCGTTCGGATCGACGATCAGCACGCGCCGCACCGCAGGCTCGATACGGTTCAGGGTCTTGGCGTCGGCGGTGAACACGAAGGGCGGCTCCGGAAGCTGAACATTCCGCCTACACCGTCGCGGTTAAGGCCGCGTTGAGCGTGAACGCCCGGCCCGCTCAGCCCTGGAAGGGATCTCTCATCAGAATCGTGTCGTCCCGCTCCGGACTGGTCGACAGCATGGCCACCGGCGCCTGGATCAGCTCCTCGATCCGCCGCACATACTTGATGGCGTTGGCCGGTAGGTCCTTCCAGGTCCGCGCGCCCTGCGTGCTCTCGGACCACCCCTCGATCGTCTCATAGATCGGCTCGGCCGCCGCCTGCGCCTTGAGGCCCGCAGGCAGATAGTCGAACACCTCGCCGTTAATCCGATATCCGGTGCAGATCTTCAGCTCATCGAACCCGTCCAGCACATCCAGCTTGGTCAGGGCGATGCCATGGATCCCGTTGATGGCGATCGACTGGCGCACCAGCACCGCGTCAAACCAGCCACAGCGCCGCGCCCGGCCCGTCACCGTGCCGAACTCGCGCCCGCGCTCGGCGATGCGCTTGCCGTCATCGTCGAACAGCTCGGTCGGGAACGGCCCCTCGCCGACCCGGGTGGTATAGGCCTTGACGATGCCCAACACGAAGCCCACCGCGCTCGGCCCCAGCCCAGACCCCGCCGCCGCCTGCCCGGCCACCGTGTTCGACGACGTCACGTACGGATAGGTCCCGTGGTCCACGTCCAGCAGCGACCCTTGCGCCCCCTCGAACAGGATGCGCCGCCCCTCGGCCCGGAACTGATCCAGCATCCGCCAGACCGGTTGGCTCGCGAACGCCAGAACGCGCGGGGCGATCTCCATCAGCTGCGCCTTCAGCCCCGCCACATCGACCTCGGGCAGATCCAGACCCTTCCTCAGGGCATTGTGGTGGGCCAGCAGCCGCTGGATCTTGGCGTCCAGCGCTTCCGGATCGGCCAGGTCGCCGACGCGGATCGCGCGCCTGCCCGCCTTGTCCTCATAGGCCGGACCGATGCCCCGCCCGGTCGTTCCGATCTTCGTCACACCCGCCGCGGCTTCCCGCGCCTGGTCCAGGTCCCGGTGTAGCGGCAGGATCAGACAGGCATTGTCCGCCAGCGTCAGCAGCTCGGGGGTGATCGACACGCCCTGCGCCTCGATCCGCGAAATCTCGTCCAGCAGCGCCCAGGGATCGACCACGACGCCATTGCCGATCACCGATGGCTTGCCCTGCACCACGCCGCTCGGCAGCAGGCTCAGCTTATAGGTGACGTCGCCGACCACCAGCGTATGGCCGGCGTTGTGCCCGCCCTGGAACCGCACGACCACGTCGGCGCGGTTCGACAGCCAGTCGACGATCTTGCCCTTGCCCTCGTCGCCCCACTGGGCCCCGACCACCGCCACGTTCGCCAATGCACAAGTCTCCGCTGAATGCGGGAGGGGCTATAGCGGGGGAATCGAGGGATGTCGCGTATGGACAGGCACCTTGCGATCTCGACCCGAAGGTGTATCTTACTTTCGTCTTACAGGGAGTCGTGCCGATGCCCCGCTCGCCCGCGCTGACGACGACTGTCTCGACCAAGGGACAGGTCATCCTGCCCAAAGCCGTCCGCGATCACCGCCGCTGGCCTCCGGGCACACGGCTGATCGTCAAGGAGACGCCGGAAGGTGTCCTGCTAACCCCCGCGTCTCCCTTCCCGCCGACGCGCATGGAAGACGTCTACGGGATGCTTAAGTATGAGGGTCCCCCCGTCAGCATTGAAGAAATGGACGAGGCGGTGGCCGAGCATTTCCGTCGAAACTACGGCCGCGAGTATGATCGCGATTGATACCAACATCGTCGTCCGGCTGATCGTTGTCGACGATCCGAATCAAGCAGAGCGGGCGAAGACACTCATCGACGCGGGTCCGGTTCTGGTGCCCATGACGGTCATCCTGGAGACAGGATGGGTGCTCCGGACCCAGTACGGATTTTCGACCGAAAGGGTCGTCACCTCGCTGAGGGCTCTCCTCGGGCTCGCGCATATCGCCGTTGAGGACCCGTGGCTCATTGACCGGGCCTTCGACTGGATTCTGGACGGACTGGATTTCGCAGACGCCCTGCACCTGGCGCAGGCGGATCCCCAGGACGGCCTCGCGACCTTCGATCGGGGTTTGGCGCGTGTCGGCTCTCGGCTGACAGATATTCCAATCCGCCTGCTCTAGAGTTCTCCCACCGCTGTATGAAACGACCACTCCAGCCACGGCGTCGCCGCGACGACGTCCTCGGTCTCCACCGTGCACCCACACCACAGCCTCAACCCCGCCGGCGCGTTCCTGTGGCTCTCGACGTCATAGGCCGCGCCCTCCGCCTCCAGCAGGGTCTTCATCCGCTTCACGAACGCCTGCCGCCCCGCCTCGTCCAGCGCCGTCACGCGCGGATCGACGATCTTCAGGCACACCGAGGTCGTCGACCGCGTCGCCGGATCGACCGCCAGCGGCTCAATCCAGTCTGTCCGCTCGACCCAGTCGAACAGAACCTGCGCGTTCGCATCCGTGCGCCGGATCAGTTCCCTCAGCCCGCCGATACGGTCCGCCCACTCCAGCGCGTCGATCCAGTCCTCCAGCGTCCACAGGCTGAAGGTGTTGATCATCGACCCCGTCGCCAGCGCCCGGTCGAACCCCTTGGCGTCTCTTAGCCTCAGCACCTTGGGCACTGCCCTCGGCGGCTCATAGGCATCCAGCCGCGCCACCGCCCGGGGCCCCAGCGCCGCGATCCCGATCCCTGCCTCGCCACCCAGCGCCTTCTGGAAGCTGAAGGTCACCACATCGACGCGCTCATAGTCGATCGGCATGGCGAAGGCGGCGCTGGTCGCGTCGCAGATCACGATTCCCTCGCGATCCTTGGCGATGAAGTCGGCGTTGGGCACCCTCACCCCCGCCGTCGTCCCGTTCCATGGAAACACCAGATCCTTCGTCGGATCGACCCGGCCAAGGTCCGGCAGCTCCCCCCACGGGGCTTCCAGCAGCTCCAGGTCCGGCAGCTTCAGGTGATCCTTGGCGTCCACCGCCCACAGCTTGCCGAAGTTCTCGAACGCCATGACCTGCGTGGGCCGCGCGCCCAGCATGTTCCACATGGCCGCCTCGACCGCCCCGGTGTCGGACCCGGGCACATAGGCCAGAACCCAGTCCTCCGGGACCTCCAGCAGCGCCTTGGTCAGTCTCAGGGCATGGGCGAACCGCTCCACCACCTCGGGCGCGCGGATGCCGCGTCCCAGAAGATCGTGCGGCAACGCCTGCGACGACCATCCCGGCCGCTTGGCCGTCGGCCCGGCCGAGAACCACGGCCGCGCGGGCTTGAGCGTCGGCTTGTCCATCAGCCCCGCCCCGGCTTGTAGGGTCGGGTGTTGCGCCAGTCCTCGGCGATGCGCTCCAGGATCGGATCGACCGTGTCCGGCAGCGTCACCATGATCCGCGCCTTCAGGTCACCGCGGACGCCGCCCGCGAACGCCCCCTTGCCCTTCAGCCTCAGCACCTGGCCCGAGTTCGCGCCCTTGGGCACCGTCACGGCCACTGGCCCGTCCGGTGTCGGACACTGGACCTTGCCGCCCAGAACGGCGTCAGGCACCGAGACCGGCAGGTCCATGACCACATCGGCACCCTCGACCTTGAAGATCGGATGGGCCGCGATCCGCAGTTCGATCAGGGCGTCGCCGGCTTCCGTCCGCCCCGGCATCCCCTGCCCGCGCAACCGGATGGTCTGACCGTTCGACGCCCCCTTGGGGATGTTCACATCCAGCGTCCGCCCGTCCGAGAACTGAATCCGGCGGCTGGCCCCGCCGATGGAGTCTTCCAGGCTGATCTCCAGCGTCGCTCGCACATCCTGGCCCTTGCCGAAGGCACGCTGCGGCCCCCTCTGGCCGAAGTTGCCGAAGATGGACTCCAGGTCGATGTCGTCGAACGCCGCCCGGCCGCCCGGCCCGCCCGTGTGGGAAAACCCGAACCCGCCCGGTCCCGCGCCCGAGCCGCTCCCGCCGGAAAAGCCCCGGTACTGCTCCTGGCCATCGGCGTCGATCTGGCCGGCGTCATACCGCGCCTTGGTCTTGGGATCGCTCAGCACGTCGAAGGCGGCCGACACCTTCTTGAACCGCTCCTCAGCGGCCGGATTGCCCCGGTTCTTGTCGGGATGCAGTTCCTTGGCCAGCTTTCGGAACGCGGCCTTGATCTCAGCGTCGCTCGCCCCCCGGGACACGCCCAGTTCCTTGTAGGGATCGCCCGCCACGCCGTCGCCGCTCCGTCAGAAGATGGATTCGCCGCGTCTGGGCGGCCTCCTTCGTCAGTTAAGCCATGCGGCCCCGCGTTCAATGCGTTTTTCAGACCTGCAGCGAAACGACCGCCTCTTCGCCCCACCCCCAGTCGGCACCGAACTGCGCCACGGCCACCAGGGCCCCCGGCCCGACGCCCTCCGGAAAGTCCTCCCCGATCTCCGCTCCGCCATAGACGGCCGACAGTCCCTCGACCTCGAACGACCGCCGCTCGACCCCGCCGTCCAGCACCCTCAGCCGGAACCGGCGCGGATCGACCTCCACAGGGTCCAGGTCCCACCGGTCCCCGCCGATCCGCACGCGTGGCGTCCAGCGCACCACGACCCCGTCCGCCACCGCCTCGACCGACAGACCGGCCGGCGACCACGGTCGCCCGTGAACGCCCTCGACCGTCACGGCCAGCTCCGCGAACCCCGGTCCGCCCGGAACCGCGCCCTGCGGCCCGACCCGCGCGATCCTGGGCAGCCTTCGCTCTTCGCCGCCCAGCTCGACCCGCCCCAGTCGCGCGTCCAACACCACGACCACCGCGCCCTCGACCGCCCCCGCCGCCGTCGCGCCCTCCGTCCCCTGCTGACCGCGCAAGAGGCCAGACAGTCGCCACGCGCCCGACCCGGTCACCTGTGCCGAACGAAACGAGACGACCTCCCACCCGGCCTCGGTCTGCACCGCCAGCCGGTTCGCCCCGCCCAGGACCGCCCCCGCCGTCGCCGAGGACGGCGTCACGCCCTCGAACGCCACGGTCATGCGATTGACCTCATCCCACCGCCCGACCAGCCCAGCCGCAAGCGGTGCCGTCAACCGCCCGACCGTCGTCGGCGTGGGGATCACCGCCCGTTGCGTCAGCGTCTCGATCGTCTCCCCCAGATGCAGCGCCATTGGCCGCCATGGCTCCAAGGCCACGGCGACCAGCGGCCGCCGGTCCTCTTCCGCCCCCGGGAGCGGCGGCAGGTCCAGCACCACCTCGAACGGCGCTCCCGCCGGCTCCTCGACCTCGCCCGGCCCATGCGGCCCTGCCTCCTCGCCCACGACGACGCTCTCGACCCGCGCCAGCGCCGCGCCCGGCGTCTCGTCCAGCATCACCCGCTCGACCCGCCAAGTGCCCGCCTGCCCCTCGACCCCGACCCGATCCCCCGGCTCAAGCCTCAGCGCCTCCAGCGGCCCCAGTGCCACGGTCAGTCGCTCGTCCCCCGCCGCCGCCAGCGTCCGCTCCGCCAACGCCGTCGCCAGCGCCGCCCCGCACACAGCCGGCAGGTCTACGTCCGCCCCGCCGCCGTCCTCCGCCCCCTCCGCCCGCACGACGACCGATCCCGTCTGATAATCCCGCTCCTCGCCGATGAAGCGCACCCGCGCCGCCGTCGGCCGCGCCTCCAGCGACCGCTCGCGCCGCAGGCCGTCGCCCTCATCCCCGACCGCCAGCTGGTCCATCATCAGGGTCAGGCCTTGCGCCTCTTCGCCGATCAGGGCGACCGTCCCGCCCCGCTCCGCCGCCGTCATCCCCAGTGCATTCAGCAGCGGCTCTATCGCATCCCGCGTCCGCATCGGCCGGTCGATCACATAGCCCGCGACCGTCCCCTCCGGCCGCCCGACCGCATACTCATCCTCCGACAGCCCCCCGCGCCGCAGGATGGCCGCCAGCAGACCTTGCGCCTCCCCGCCCATGCGCCCGTTCAGCCAGTGCCCGGCCCGCCACGCTCCGGCATCCGCCCACACCTCCGCCAGTCCCGGGAACGCCGGATAGGGCCGCGCGTCCCAGCACCAGGCGTCCGCCGCCTCCAGCATCGGCCCGCCATGGACCGTCGACACCGGATTGTTCGCCGGCACCGCGAACCAACCCAGCACCGCCTCCAGCGCCCGCCTCTGCATCCGGTCGTCCCGGACCCCGGTCGAGAACGGCGGCAGAAAGCTTTCCGACGACTTCGGGTCCTGAAACAGGTTCGGCGCATTGCCGCCCCGGTCCACCGCCGCGCAGCCGAACTCCGTCAGCCGGATCGGCTTCATCCCCGGCACCCAGGCTGTCGGCGTCGCGGCCCTCACCCCACCCGGCCGGTCGTGGTGAGCGTTGCCCCACCACCCCTTCAGGTCCTTGACGCGAAAGACCCAGTCTTCGCCATGCGCCGCATCCACGATCGGCGTCCGCACCTGCGCCGCCCGATCCGCCTCGCTGGCATAGAACCAGTCGAACCCGTCCCCGCCCGCCACCTGGCTCGCCAGATAGTCCGGATCGTCCGGCCCATCGAACGCGGCCGCATCCACGCCGCCGTCGCCCGCCCGCCAGTCGCCCAGCGGCGGGTACCAGTCGATCCCGACGTAATCGATGGCCGCATCGGCCCACAGCGGATCGAGATGGAAGATCACATCGCCCGACCCGTCCTCCGGCCGGTGTCCCGCATACTCCGACCAGTCCGCCGCATAGCTGATCTTGACGTCCGGCCCGACCACCGCCCGGCACTCCGCCGCCAGCGCCCGGTACTGCGCGACCGCCGGATATCCGCCCGCCGCGTCCCGGGTCCACGTCAATCCCCGCATCTCCGAGCCGATCAGCAGGCCGTCGCACCCCGTCTCCGCCGCCAGCGCCGCATAGTGGAGCGCCAGCCGCCGCAGCCCCCACCCGTCCGCCGCGCCGAACACCCCCGCAACTTCGGCTGTCGCGTCCGCGCCATCCTCGCCCTTGACCCGTCCCCGCCACGGATAGGCCGCCTGTCGCGCCCCGCCATAGGGGTCGGGCAGGTCGTTGTCCGCCGGCACGTCCATGAACACGAACGGATACAGCGTCACCGCCCACCCCCGCGCCTTCAGCGCCGCCACCGCCTGCCGCACGCTCTCGTCCGACGGCGTCCCGCCATAGGCCGGCCGGCCGTCCACTTGCGAGATCAGATGCGCGTCCTCCCGCCCCAATCCCGCGACCGACCAGGTCAACGGCTCGGTCGGCTTGTCCCGCCGCTCCACGCCCGGCCGCACTTCACAGTGCCCGGCCCTCAGGTCCGTCCCGAACCACCCGACCACCAGACTGACCCGCTTCAGGTTCGGCGCTTGCGCTTCCAGCTGGTCCAGCGAGGCGACCAGATCCGTCTGCCCATCCCCCAGATGCACGTTTTCGGCGCTCGTGCGCGTCAGCCCCTCGCGCCGCATCACCGCTTCGGTCGCCAGCACGAACTCTCCCGCTCCCGGGATCAGGCAGACCCCCTCCAGCCGCTCCTCCAGCCCGTCGCCCTCCGGCCGCCGGAACACCTCGAAACTCAGCTGCGGAACCCGGTCGCCATAAGCACCCAGCGGCAGGTCCTCGAACACCACATACGCCGTCCCACGATAGGCTGACGACGCACCCTCGACCGCCTCGATCAGCGGATCGGGCGTCTGCTCCTCCGTCCCCCGATGCACCCGCATGGCTACGCCGGTCAGGTCCATCGGCTTGCCGTCCGCCCACACCCGCCCGACCCCGTCGATCGGCCCCTCGCACAAGGCGACCGCGAAGCTCAGCGAATAGGCGTAGTCGACCGTCCGGGGCCCGCCCTTGCCGCCGCCAGACTCATTGCGCCGCTCCAGGAACCGCGCCGCCCAGATCACCTGCCCCGTCACCCGAGCGCGTCCAAACACGCAGGCCATCGGCGTCCCCTCCGCCGTAGTCTGCAGCTTCAGCGTCTCCAGCCTCGGCCCCACCTGCCGCGCCGGCGACAGCGCGCCGATCACGCCCCGATCGATAACCCTGCCCAGGGCCGCCCCGATCGCCCGCCCCACGCCTCCGCCGACGATCCCGCCGACGCCCCCCAGGATCACCTGCGCCATTGTTCGCCTCCCTTCGGTTCGCCGAGGGCTTAGGGCTTAGGGCTTAGGGAGTAGGGCTTAGGGTCGCTGGCCCCCCGCTCGTGCGTCCCCGACCCTCCCTACTCCCTAAGCTCTAAGCCCTAAGCCCTAAGCCCTAAGCCCTCGGCGAAGCCGGCCACCCGAACACGGCGACCAGCCGCCTTCGCCACCACGGCCCCAGCCAGCTCTCGACCACCGCCCGGCCCCAGTAGGCGTGGATCATCCGGGGCTCGGGCCCCTCGACATCGCTCAGGATGGCGCAGTGCTTCACCGCCGCGCCCTCGCTCATCCGGAACAGCAGCACGTCGCCCGGCCGCATCATACCGACCGGCCGCTCGATCAACCGCCGCCGCGCTGCCCTGAGCAGCGTCTCCTCCGCCCCCACCTCGGCCCAATCGGCGGAGTACGGCGGCGGCGTTTCCGGCTCCTCGCCCACCACCTCGCGCCACACCCCGCGCACCAGCCCCAGACAGTCCGCGCCCACGCCCCTCTCGCTCGCCTGATGCCGATAAGGCGTGCCCAGCCATCCGCGCGCCGCCTCGACCGGACTCACCGCCGGCTCCCGCCGTCGTGGCGTCCACCCGTCGCCGGCCTGGCCGTCAGGAAGTCGTCGCCCGGCACATCCGGAAAGCCTCGAAAGTTCAGCCCATTGCCGAACACCCCGACGCAGGTCTCCCACCGCTTGTCACAGGTCCGCCCGCCGCTCGCGACGCCGCACCGCGCATCGCCCAGCACCGCGTCGCACAGCCGCCCATAGGTCCGCCCCACCACCCGCTCCAACGCCGCCATCGGCCCTTCGAGCTCGGCGACGAACCCCTCGCCGTCCCGCACGATCCGCCCCAGCCGCCCGACCCCCAGCCGCACCCTCAGGTCCGGCCGCACCCAGTCCACGCGCCACAGCTCGACCCGCGCCTGGTCCACAGACCCGCCGCGACCTCGGCCTCCTCGACCGCCTCGCCGTCCAGCACCCCGCCGATGGCCAGGCTCCCGGCCGACAGCCCCGTCGCCCCCTCGGCCGCGCCGTTCGTCCACCCGCTGGCCGCCCGGCAGACGACGTCGTCCACGACAAGGTCCCGATCATGATCGGTGAACCCCAGCCGCGCCCCATCCGTCCGCGTCACGATCCAGGCATGGCACAGCGTCGCCGCCCCGCTCTCGATGCGGGCGGCCAGTTCGCTTGGAATGTCTCTCATCCTCTTTCTCCCTCCCCTTCATGGGGAGGGACGGCGAAGCGCAGCGAAGCCCGGGTGGGGCCCGTCCGTGCGAACTCGCTGTCCGGCCCCACCCGCGCTCGCCAAGGCTCGCGGTCCCTCCCCACAAGGGGGAGGGAGATGCCTCCCCTCACACCCTCACCTCGATCAGCGGCACGGCCGCCATCCGCCCGGCGTCGAAGCTCTCCAGCGTCACCTCCAACCGGTCCGCGTCGAACCGCACCGGCGTGTCGAACAGGAACCCCGCCGTCACCGCGACGCCCGCGCCCGGTGCAGCTTCCAGCGTCACCTCGCCCGTCGCCCCGTCCACCGCGAACGCCCCGCTCGCCAGCTCCGCCCCGCCGACCGCCACCCGCACCGAGCCCTCGACCGGCTTGGTGATCGGCCGCTCCACCGGTTCGCCGGCCTCGTCGCCATAGCGCTTGACCAGCCGGAACACCGTCCGCGTTCCATCGCCCTCTCCCAGCGTCTGATCCCCCGCCCCCGGCGTCCCGCCCGGCCCGCACGAGGCGTAGTCCGCGAAATCCCGAAACCGGAACCCGTGCAGCCGCCCGCGCCGCGCCTCGAAGAACGCCGTCAGCGCCGCCATGTCGGTCAGCGACCTCAGGTTCGCCCCGATCAGATAGCGCCTCCGCCCCATCGCCCAGGGCGACGACCGCCGCTCATACCCCGACCCCAGCGTCACCACCTCGGTCCGCCGCTCCACCCCGCCGGTCGATCCGAACGCCAGGCGCGCGGGCAGTCTCACCTCGTGAAAGGCCATTCCTGTCTCCGGTTTCACTTGTCCGCCCGCCCGACCTCGGCCAGTCTTGTCTCCACGCGACCGCAGGGGTCGCTCGGCAGGGGGAGCCACGATGCGCGGTCAGATTCTCAGTTTCGACGAGGCCTCGGGCACGGGCCTGATCAGCGGCGACGACGGCATCCGCTACAGCTTTTCCCGCGATGCGATCTCCCCGCCCGCCAGCGTCACCTCCGGCCTGCGCGTCGACTTCGTCCCTGTGGCCGGAGAGGCGACCAACATCATGCTGCTGGCCGCCGCGCCCGCCCCGTCCGGTCCTTCAGCGACGCCCGGCGTGCCGGTCGACAGCTTCAACTTCCAGCACGTCCTGTTCTCGTTCAACGGCCGCATCCGGCGTCAGCATTTCTGGATCGGCTGGCTGATCTGCCTGGGTCTCGGCGTCGTCCTCGGCTGGATTCCGCTGCTGGGAACCCTCCTGTCCATCGCCCTGATCTGGCCGAACCTCGCCATCTCGGTGAAGCGCCTGCACGACATGGGTCACACCGGCTGGCTGGTCATCATCCCCTGGATCGCCGGCATTGGCGGTATCATCGCCGCCTTCATGAGCGTGGGCGCCGCGGCCCTGATGAGCGGCGGCAACTGGGAGTCTGAAGACCCCGCCGTCGTCCTCGGCATCCTCGGCCCGGTTCTGGGCATCCTGGCCATCGTCGGCTTGATCCAGCTCGGCTTCCTGCTCTGGATCGGCATCTCCGACAGCCAGCGCGGCGACAACCGCTTCGGCCCCAATCCCAAGGGCGAGTAGGCCCTATCGCGTCAAAGCCGCCGCGCCCCCAGCGCGGCGGCCCTGGCCAGCGCCTGGGCGATCTGCGCCTCAGACCTCAAGAGCGCCGGGGCCCCGCCGTCGACCGTGACGTTCACAACCACGCCGCCCGATCCCGTCGGCTCGATGACACCTGCGCCCGACGGTCGGAACACCTCCGGCCCCCGCTCGCCGACCAGATAGGCTCCGCCGCTCAGCACCAGGCCGCCGTCGGCCCTCGCGCCGCCAAAGCCCGCCGCTCCCACCACCGCCTCGGCGATCGCTGCCCCCAGCCCGCCCGACCCGCCGACGCCCGCGTTGACCGCCGCCAGCACCGCCCGCGCCAGCTCCGCCAGCGACACTTCCCCGTCCGCCGCCGCTCTCGCCAGCGACCGCGTCAGACTGGCCCCCGCCCGCGAGAACGCGTCTTCGATCGAGCTTGCCGCCCGCTCCGCCGGCTCCCGCAACGCCTCCAACGCCGCCGCGGCCTCGGCCGCCTTCGCGGGCACGCCGTCCAGATCGTCAGGTCGATAATCGTCGGTCATGATAACCTTTCTCCCTCCCCTTCATGGGGAGGGACAGACCGCGAAGCGGTCAGGGTGGGGTGCGTCACCGCGCATTCGGACCCCACCCGGGCTCCGCTGCGCTCCGCCGTCCCTCCCCATGAGGGGGAGGGAGACTCGTCAGTCCGGCCAGGCCCTCATCATCTCATCCAGCTCACGCCGCCCCATCGACCCCGGCCCCGAGACCTCCGTCAGCATCCGCCATTCCCTGAGCGACAGCCGCCAGAAGGCCTCCGGCGAAATCCCCATCGCCACCGCCGCCCGCAGCATCCCCGCCCAGTCAGCCATCGACACCGGCGGACGCCGCGAACCCCGCCGCCACGGCTTCGGCCGCCTCCTTCGGCGTCACCGCCGCCCGGTCCAGCTCGCCCGCGAACGCCCCCTCGCCACCCCCGCGCAGCAACGCCGCCAGCACCACCAGCAAATCCTTCGCCGACAAGCCGCGCAGCCGCTCCGCCAGCGCCTCAAAGCCCGAGACGCCCAGCCCCGTCTCCATCTCCGCCAGGGCCCCCAGCGTCAGGCACAGCCTCCGCTCCGCCCCCGCCAGTCGCACCAAGACCTCGCCGCGCACGCCATTCGCATCCATTCGCCTGTCTCCATGAGGTGAGGGAGTAGGGCTTAGGGAGTAGGGAGTAGGGAGTGGGGCTCGAGCAAAAAGGGGCCGGACCTCGATGCATTGCATCGCGCGCCAGCATCACAGCCCAGCCTCCCTACTCCCTACTCCCTAAGCCCTATCCCGCGCTGAACCCGATCTCGCCCGCGCTCGCCAGGCTGATCGCGAACGTCGCCTCGCCCTCATGGTCCCCGGCGTACTCCAGCGCCGACACCAGGAACGGTCCCTCCAGCGTGCCGAAATCCGGCAAGATCAGCCGCCAGGTCTTGGCCGCCTAATCGAAGAACGCCTCCCGGATCAGGGCGTCGGACGCGGCATCGCGAAAGATCCCCTGCCCCGACACGGCCGCGGACTTCACCCCCGCCCCGCCCAGCAGCTCGCGCCACCGTCCGGTCGAGTCCGCGTCCGTCGCATCCACCGTCCGCGCGTTCAGCGAAATCGTCCGCGCCCTCAGCCCTGCCACGGTTTGATACGTCCCCGCCCCCTGCTCGATCTTGAGCAGAATGTCCTTCCCGCGTTGTGCGGCCATGTCCTCATTCTCCTGTTTGAAAGGTTCGAGGTTCTAGGTTCTAGGGAAGCCCGGACTCCTCTGACCATTCGGCCAGACCCGACCAGGAGCGCACGGTCGAAGGCGCAACGCCCCTGGAACCTGGAACCTAAAACCTCGAACCTAGACTTCTTCCGTCACCGCCCTCAGCCGCACCACGCCCCAGGTCGACCGCTGGCCCTGTCCCCGGAACACGTCGACGAACGTCGTCCGCACGCTGACCGCCCGCACCCCGTCCGCCTCCAGCGGCGCCTCGTGCAGCGCCGCCCGCACCGCCGCGCAGACGGCCTTGGCCTCCTCCACGCCCTCGAAGCGCGAGGCGCATCGCAAGGATATCCGGTGCTCGATCCCGCAGTCCGCCGCCGGCACGGGCGAACTCTCTGACCGCCCCACCGTCAGGCGCGGCCAGCCCGCCCCCCTCGGCGCCTGGTCCCAGATCCGCGCCGGATCGCCCAGCAGGGCCTTCAGCGTCGCGTCCGCCCGCAGGTGCGCGATCAGCGCCTTCTGCAGCGCGCTCTCATGATCCCTCATCGTGTCCGCTCCAGTCTCAGCCGCGACCGCCCCGGTCTTTCGGCGTCCATGTCCACCTGGGCGATCGTCCAGTCGGCCCCGCCGAACCGGATCACCCGCCCCTCGACCAGCCTCGGATCGGTCCGCGCCTCGGCCGTCGCGACCTCCAGCGCCGCCGTCCCCTCGGCCTCCGTCCGCTCACGCCGCCGACGCCCCTCGACCCTCAGCCAGACCATCCCCAGCGGCTCGAACGACACGGCCCGTCCGCCGTACGGCGTCTCCGCCTCCACGGCCTCCAACAGCTCCCCCAGGACCCTCACAGCCGAATGACCCTGTAGGGCGCAACCCAGGCCTCCACCGGCCGGATCGGCATCTCCCGCTCGCCCCGCTCATAGGCGCGCAAGGCCAGCATCAGGATCGCCAGCCTCAGCGGCGCCGGCGAGGTGGAGGTCAGGTTCAACCCCACCTCCCCCTCCACCCGGCTCCGCGCCGCATCGATCAGTGTCTGGATCAGCCCGTCCTCCACGCCATGCTCGACGCGCAGGAACAACTTCGCCTCCGTGAGGCTCACGGGTGCGGTCATGGGTTTTCTCCGATGTTCATGATGCCCTCTCCCCTTGCGGGAGAGGGAGGCCGCGCACGGCGGCGCAGCCGTCGTCCTGGCGCGGGCGGGTGAGGGGTGACACTCGGTCTGTCCTTTCGGACGTTGACCCCTCACCCTTTCGCGCAAGACCGATCGCTTCGCTCTCGGGCGCTCAAGCCCTCTCCCACAAGGGGAGAGGGAGCGTGATCACGTCAGCTCACGGAGAACTTCATGACCTTCAGGGCATCAAAGTTCTGCACCCCGCCGCCGACCCGCTTGGTGGTGTAGAACAGCACATAGGGCTTGGCCGAATACGGGTCCCTCAGCACCCGCACCCCCGCCCGATCCACGATCAGATACCCCCGCTGGAAGTCCCCGAACGCGATGGCATGGCTGTTCGCGGCGATGTCCGGCATGGTCTCGATCTCGGTGACCGGATAGCCCGGCAGGGACGCCGTCTCCCCCGCCCGCGTCGCCGGCGCCCAGATGTAGTTCCCGTCCGCGTCCTTGAACTTGCGCACCGCCGACACCGTCTTGCGGTTCATCACGAACCGCCCACCCGGCCGATACTGGGCCTTGGGCGCATAGATCAGGTCGATCAGGCGGTCTGTCGGACTGGTCGCCGAGAACGCCCCCGCCGCGCCCGACGCGACATAGCCGATCTCGCCCCAGTCCTGATCGGCGTCGGCCACGATGTCATAGGCCAGGAACCCCTTGGGCTTGTTCGTCCCGTTCCCGGTCACGAAGGCCTCGGTCTCCTGCGCCGCGAAGGCGTCCTCGACCTCGCTCGCCAGCCATTCGTCCAGATCGACCAGGGCGTCGTCCAGCAACGCCTGCGTCGCCGCCGGATTGGCGTAGAGATCGGCCGCCGGGAACTCCAGCAACGCCAGCGTCGCCGGATCCGTCTCGGGCCGCGCCGCCGTCTCGGCCACCCAGCCGGACGCGATCCCCGCCGTCGACACCGGCTTTCGGAACACGCCGGACGCCACGGTCCGCACCGTCGCGATCTCCCGCATCGGGCTGACGGTCATCAGCCGCCGCTCGATCGCCCGTTCCGTCTCCGGCGGCACGACATAGCCCCCCGACGTCGGCGCCGAGCTCAGTCCCGCCTTGATCTCCAGCCCGACCTCGCGCCCCGTCCGCACATAGCCCTCGAACGCCGATTTCGTCTCCTCCCCGTCACGCAGCGATGGGGAAGTGGCTCGACCGAAGGGAGAGACGGAGGGGTTGCCAGCCACGGACTCGGTCGAAATCCCCGGCCGCCGCGCCTCGCTCAGCGCCCGGTCCAGCCGCGCCTGCGCCTGTCCCACCGCCTGATCGATCCGCGCCACCTTCTCCTCCAGCAGCGTGTCGGCGCAGGCCTTCTTCTCGATCTCGGCGAGCCTGGCGTCATTGGCGCCTTTAAACGCCTCGAACGCCGCCATCATCTCGTGCATGGCGCTGCGCGCCTCCGGCGAACCGGATGCCGTCTTCGTCTCTTTCATGATTTCCCCTTTTGCTTTCTCCCTCCCCTTCATGGGGAGGGACGGCGAGGCGCAGCCGAGCCCGGGTGGGGCCGTCCGAAGCATCCTCGTCGTTCTGTTCGACCCCACCCGGACTGCCGCTTCGCGCCAGTCGTCCCTCCCCATGAAGGGGAGGGAGAACGCTTTTCATCCACCGCACGACGCGCCACTCTGCGCGCAAAGCCGTGGAGACCCTCAGATGCGCCCGACGATCCTCGCCGCCGCCGCTTTGCTGACCTTGTCAGCCGCCCCCGCCCTGGCCCAGACGCCCCCGCCCGAGCCGACCCCCGCCACCGCCAACGCCACCTACGCCGCCGACGTGGCCTCGGCCGACGCCATCCTCGCCGCCCTCTACGCCGTGATCTCCGGCGACGCGGGTCAGGCCCGCGACTGGGACCGTTTCCGCAATCTGTTCCATCCGTCCGGCCGCCTGATGCCGACCGGAACCCGCGACGGCCTGGGCGTCCTGACCGAGCTCAGCCCCCAGGACTACGTCGACCGCGCCGGCCCCACCCTTGTCCGCGACGGCTTCCACGAGCGCGAGATCGCGCGCCGCACCGAAACCTTCGGCGCCGTCGCCCATGTCTGGTCCACCTATGAGGCGCGTCGCAGCCTGACCGACGCTGAGCCCTTCCTGCGCGGCATCAACTCCATCCAGCTGTTCGACGACGGCACCCGCTGGTGGATCGTCAGCGTCTACTGGCAGGCTGAAACCCCGACGCTTCCGCTCCCGGCGGCATATCTGACGACGCCCTGAATCACTGGCAGCGCAACGGTTCAGTGCCCGTGGACACCGCCCTAGATAGACTTGCCTTGATCTTCGGTCGGCGGATGCCGATCGTTCTGACCTTGCTGATTAACGGCATCTGGTGGTTGATGTTCTGTATCGCGGGACTGGCGGTCATCGCGCCCGAGAGCCTTCCACGCATAAACGACTGGCTTGGCAGCCGGGGCTTTGGTTGGGGTCTGCCACATGCCAGTCAGATCGTGCTTGCATTCATCGGCGTCACCTTTGCTAAGATGATCCAAGGACACGCCGTCCAGCGGCGCGATATTCTTCTCGGAAAGACATCGGCTCAATCGGCACTGCCACCATTGACCCCCGCTGATCAGAAACGGTCGCACCTCGTATTTGCTTGGGTCTTCGTGCTCTTTCTGGCTGTTTTCGCAATCAACTTCTGGCGGGCGCAACAGGGCTAAACCGCGCCCCCGGCAGCATGGGAAACGTCACCAGCGACACCTCCCACAACTCCACGCCACTCAGCACCCTCAGCCGCCCCTCGCGCCGCGCCTTCGCCGCCCGGAACCCGATCGACAGCCCGTCCAGAGCGCCCGCCCGGCTCAGCGCCTGGGCATAGCGCGCCTCGGCCGACCAGTCGGCGATCCGGCCCCGGACGAAAAGGCCCCGGTCGTCCTCGGCGACCTCGTCCCAGACCCCGACCACGGCCCGGCTCTCGTGCTGATGCAGCATCCGCACCCCACCGGCGCCCGTCCGCCTCAGGCTGTCGGCGAACGCCCCCTTCGCCACCACATCCCCGTTCAGATCCGCCACGCCCCACAGCGAGGCATAGCCCTCGATCCGCAATCCGGCGTCCACCACGACCGTCACCGCCGATCCTCCAGCCGCGCCTCGATCCTCACCAGAGCCGCCCGCGTCGCCTCCCCTTGCGCCTCCAGCCGCGCCAGCCGCTCGGCCACCAGTCGCTGCTCGGCGACCCTCTGCTCCAGCGTGCCGATCCGCGCCGCCGCGCCCCCGGCCCACACCAGCCCCGCGATCGTCTGCAGCACCAGCGCCACGCCGAGCGCGGTCGCCAGTTTCCGGATGTCGTCCATCTAAATCTCCTCCCTCTCCCGGCGGGAGAGGGCTTGAGCGCCCGAGAGCCGTCAGGCGATCGGAGTTGCGCGAAAGGGTGAGGGGTTTCTCTCTCACCGGTTGGCACCTGATCCCCTCACCCTTTCGGCTTGCGGATCGCTTCGCTCTCCGAGCCTCAAGCCCTCTCCCCCTGGGAGAGGGATCTCAGTTGCCGACGCCGGCGAGCTTGCGCCGCTCCTCATCCGTCAGGAACCCCGCCGCCCCCAACCGCGCCCACAAGGCGTCGCGCTCGGGCTGCAGGGCCGGCACGGCGTCCAGATCGGGCGTGATCTCGATCCCCTCGAACCGCCCGCCCAGCCACCCCGTCAGGGCCCCGGCCGTCTTCTTCACCAGCGGCGCCACCGTCCCGCGCCAGAAGGCCGCGTTGGCCTCGCGATAGTTGGCGTAGGTCGCATCGCCGGGGATCCCCAGCAGCTGCGGCGGCACCCCGAACGCCAGCGCGATCTCCCGCGCCGCCGCGTGCTTGCCCTGGATGAAGTCCATGTCGGCCGGGCTCATCGCCATCGGCTTCCAGTCCAGCCCGCCTTCCAGCACCAGCGGCCGCCCGGCGTTGCCAGAGCCGGCGTGCGCCTCGGCCATCTCGGCCTTCAGCCTGTCGAACTGCGCATCGGTCAGCCGCTCTCCGTCGCGGCTGTCGAACACCAGCGCCCCACTGGGCCGCGCGGCGTTGTCCAGCAGCGCCTTGTTCCAGGCCCCGGACGCATTGTGCACATCGATGGCGAAGGCCGCCGCCTCGATCGGCGAAAACCCGTAATGATCGTCCGTCGGATGCCACAGCTTTAGATGCATCACCGGCATCCAGCCGTCCGCCGCCCGCTCGATCCGCGTCGACCGTCCGCCCACCGTATATTCATAGGCGTCCGGCCACCCGGCCCTGCCCGGCACCACGCTCACCCGGTCGGGCCGCAACGTCCACAGCTCCTCCGGAGGCCCGTCGCCGACCGCCTCCGCATAGGCGTTCCCCGCCGTCTGCAGGGCACCATAGATGGCCTCCAGCCATTCCGCCCCCGACTGCTCCGGATTGGGCTTCTTCAGCAACCGCGCCACCGGATGCCCATCGTCGCGCGCCCCGTCCACGAACACGACCAGAGGCGTCGCCGCGCACGCCTCGGCGATCATCCGCACACAGCGATAGGCCACCGCGTTCTTGGCGAACCCCTCTCTGGCCAGACTGGCATAGTCCCTCGGCGTCCACCGGGGCCGCCCCGCCCCGGTCAGGGCGATCAGAGGCCCCGCCCGGCTCGCCTTGGTCTCCTCGACGGCCGCGCGCCGGCCGAACAGCCGCGATTTCCAACTCATCTCCGCTTCCCTTTTTGCCGACACGCCTGCGCCCCTACTCTGGGTCCGGAACGAACCTCAGCCCCTGGCTCTCGAGGTTGCTCTGGGCCCACCCCACCGGATCGTCCGCGTTCTGGGCGGTGAACAAGACGAGGCCCCGAAGGGCGTCACCCGGCCCGGCCGCGTCGACCGCCTCCTGCCAGGCCGCGACATGGGCCGCGTCCACGCCGGTCGCGTTGGCGTACCAGTGGCTGGGCGGCGTCTCCCACGTCGGGGACGACTCGCCCAGGGCGCAACACGGGCGCAGGAAGCCCACGGTATAGTCGGGCGTGAGTGCGGCGATGGCGGCCTCCACGGCGGCCTTGTCGGCGTCCGCGACGATCAGGGCGACGGTCAGTCGGGTCATGCGATGCCTCCTCTCGCTTTCAGGAAGGCCGTCATCTGCGCGGCCTCGGTGTCGGTCAGGGGCTCAAACACCCCGATGTAGTTGAGGACGCCCTTGCCGAAGATGTTCGGCGTCCCCGAACTGTTGGCGCCGATGCGGGTGCGCGTGATCCCCGTGGCGGGAACGGCCGCGCGCGTCGTGCCGGGCGTCCCGTTCATGAACACCTGCGACGCTGTCTCGCCGACCACCAGTCGACAGACGGCGCGGCCCACAAAGGGCGAGGCGTCCAGCGTCGGTTGCCCCGCGCCGGTCCCCACGATGGCCGAAAGCAGCGGCACGCCCGTCACCACGCGTCGGAACATCACCCTGCGGCTGCCGTCCGTCGTGCCGCTGTAGCTGAAGATCACGCCGGTGGCCGGCGCCTCGACCGGCTGCGTCTGATCCACCAGCGCCCAGATCTCACAGGGCTCGGACCCGGTCGGAAAGTTGCCGACGCCCTCATACGTCATGAAGTCGTCGACCCCGTCGAGCGTCAGGCCCGGCCGCCCGTTGAAACCGGTCGGCGAATAGGCCGGCCGGCTGGACGACGTCGCCTGCTCGGCGGAAAAGCCGTTCTTGGTCGTGCGCCACGCCGACACGAGGCCGCCGTTGAGCGTCAACTGCCCCGCCCGCTCCGCGTCCCATTCGTCGCGCAAGGCCGCCAGCGACAGCGGCGAGAACCCAGATCGCGCCGGGGACACGATCGTCGACGCATAACTCAGCGCCTGACCCTGGCTCAGCCCCATGTCTCAGCCTCCCTCGTGAGGTTGTTTTCATTTATCCCTTTTGGACATGTAGGTCTGGATATGGGACGTTCGCTCCATGGAAACGAAGCGCCCCAAACTCTCGACCCTCCAACAGTTTCAAGAGCGGTTCCCGACCGAGGACGCCTGCCTCGAACACCTGATGCGCACGCGCTACGGCCAACGGCACGTCTGCGCCAAGTGCGAGCGGGAGGCCAAATACTACCGCGTCAAAGCTCGCCGCTCGTATGAGTGCGAGCATTGCGGACATCAGGTGTATCCGACCGCCGGAACGCCGTTTCAAAAGACGCGCACCAGCCTCCGCGACTGGTTCCACGTCATGTTCCTGTTCTGCGCCTCGCGGAACGGCGTGAGCGCCAAGGAAATTCAGCGCACCATCGGCGTGACCTATAAGACGGCTTGGCGCATGGCGAAGCTGATCCGGGCTTACATGGCCTATGTCGATGGTGACGACGCCCTTGGCGGTCCTGACGGCTAGCCCGTCCAGATCGACCACACGTTCATCGGCGGCGAAGATCGGCTGGGCGAGGATGACAAGAAGATCGTGCTGGGCATGGTCGAAGAAGGCGGCAACGTCATCGCCCGCGTCCTGCCGAACCGTCAGAGCGCCGTGGTTCTCCCGACGCTGGCGGCCAACATCAAGCCGGCCTCGCGTATCACGTCAGACGCCGAACATTCATTTGGCGCGCTCGGCTACATGGGTCGTGGCTATCAGCACACCATCCTGAACCATCGCGCTGGCGAACGTTCGCGCGGATCGGCGAACAACAACACCGTCGAAGGGTTCTGGAACCTTGTGAAGCGAGGGATCAACGGCACCTACATTAGCGTGTCGGCCAAGCTCCTGCCGACCTACCTCGGCGAGTTCAAGTTCCGCTACAATCTGCGGAAGGCACCGCACTTGGTGCTGCCGCTGCTGATGAAGAGTTTCGCGCGGGGCCTAGAAGCCGCGAACCGAGTGTGTCTTTACCGACACCGGCGTCCCCGTCATGCATCCACGCACTACGGCACCAAGGAATATGGTGACCATAAGCACTGCGCCCACTTTGTAGGCAGCCTGCGAGAACTTCCGAAACGCGTCCACTAGGTAGTATCCTCGTTAAGGTCTTCCTCGTCTTCCGGCTGGGGTTCCGCTGAAGGCTCCGGCTTGGTCAGCATGGCTTCTAGCAGGGCGTCGAAGCGGTCGTTGGAATTAGGCACCTTTCACCGACGCACCCATCTCAAATAGGTCTTTGCTCGTCGATAGCGCCTGCGCGCCAAACGCAGCGAGTGCGATCACGGCGGCAAACAAACCCAGAACCAGAAACACTGTGTTCCACCGCGTTAGCTGGGCAGACTTTTTTGCTTCTTCGGCCGCGTTCTTCGCTTCCGTAGACAGGATGGTAAGCGCGTCGATTTTTCCGATGATCTGTGCTTGAGACGTGCGGAACTCCCCCAGCAGATCAGAGAACTTTTTGTCCGTCTGGGCTTCCGCCAGCTTGGCGCGAAGTTCGAGATTGTCCCGGTCAGGGTCGCTCATAGGGAACTCCCTAGCAGGTTTGAATGGTGGGAATGGGGCGCTCCAGAAGTGGCTTTGATCCGAAGGCTTCTGCGGATCGTCAGCCATGCGCCACCGCTCGTCGGCACGCTCACGACTGGTCGGCATTGTTCTCTGAATCCTCCGCCTCGCCCTCTTCGCCGTCTTCCTCTGGCCCGAACTCCGCCCGAAGATGTTCGACGTTCTGCATGATCGCTTGGCGCGCAAGCCGTTCCAAGGTCTCGGAAAGCTCCAGCGCGTTTGCAGCAGTCATTGCCACGGCAGAGACATAGCGCGTTTGAGAGGGTGACGACTCCGCAAAGCCGATCCGCACAAAACCTGGCCCAGACATCACATGCACCTCGTTCGCAAACAAAGCTGGGACGTCGAACGAACTGCTTTTGGGCGGCCTTGGCTTCGCTTCCGGCTTTGCTGGCACCTTTGCCATGTCGCTTCTCCCGTTGCGAGTGCAACCTAAGCGAAAGCCCTGTCATGGCGTTACATGCCCTAAGGGGATAAGTGCTAGCTCGCTCAATCGAACAGCGCCACGAGGCTCTGCGCGGTCGTCCCGGTCTGCATCACCCGGCTGCACTGGATCGGCAGATAGCCGACCGGATGGTTGGCGAAGGTCACGGCGGCCCCGCCCGGCGCCGCCACGGGCACGACGCGGACGTGGCCCGCGACGCCGACGTAAAGGGCCTTGGCCACGACGCTCAGGTCCGTCGTGTCGCTGGGCGTGACGGCCTCGGCCCGCCGGGCCGGAGACGCGGGCGAGGGATCGCGCGACGCATAAGCGTCGTTCGGGTTTGTCATGTCTGTCTCCTGTCGATGTCAGGTTGAGCGGATACGCGGAAGCGCGGCGCGCTCCAGCAGCAGGGTGCTGACCGCCCAGACCAGGGCGTCGGCGCGGTCGGGGCTGGCCGAGGCGGTCGCGCAACCCAGCCCCATCAGCTCCTCTTCCAGGGCCGTGAACCGGCCGCAGTGAACGACCCGTCCCTGTTCGTACAGCGCCGCCACCGGCTCGGCCCGCGCCCGCTTGGCGCGCGTCGCATGCACCAGCTGGATCGGCTTGGCGCACCCCGCCTGGGTCAGGACGGTCCGCACCATCTCTCCGCCCTGGTTGGCCTCGGCCACGACCTGGTGGGCCTGGACCATCGTCGCGGTCTCGACCACCCGTCGCGCCCAGCCCAGGGGCGTCAATCCCGCGATGGACCGGTCCGCCAGCACATAGGCCCGGTCCCCCGCCCGCCCGACCGCCACGATCCCGCAGGCGTCGCCTTTAGCCGTGATCGGCGGATCGACCGCGACCACGATCTTGTCCAGATCCTCCGGACGCGTCCCTCGGGCGGCGGCGATGTCCTTGGCCTGGAACAGGGCCCCTTCGCCTTCGACGATCAGGCCGTCCATCTCCTGGGCCTCCAGACGAGTCCCGGCGTACAGATCCTTCAGATGCTGCAGATAGGCCTGCGGCAGGTGCTCGGCGTTGTCCCAGGTTCGTCCGCGGTCGGTCATCGTGCCCGGCTCGGCGATCAGGGTCTTCAGCGCCGCGATCGGACGCGGCGTGGTCGTGACCACCAGCTGGGGCGTCACCCCCAGGCGCAGCCCGAATCTCAGATTGGACAGCACGCGGTCGGGCGCTCGCCAGGCGCAGAACTCATCGGCCCAGGCGGCGTGGAACTGGGGTCCGCGCAGGCTGTCGGGGTCCTCGGCCGAAAAGGCATAGGCCACCGTTCCGTTGCTCCACACCAGTCGCTTGCGCCCGCCTTCCCAGCGGGGCCGATCGATGTCGGCGGCGATCGTCTTGATGCCCGACGGCCCCTCGACCATCACCTCGCGCACGTCGTGCAGCGTGGTGCCCACCAGGGCCAGCCTCAGCCCACCGGTCCGTCTCGCCTGCTCATGCAGCCAGTAAGCGCCAGCGAACGTCTTGCCCGCCCCCCGACCCCCCAGCATCAGCCAGGTCCGCCAGTTCGTCTCCGGCGGCGTCTGATGCGGCTGCAGCTTCGGACTGCGGTCCCTCATGATCCGAAGCGCCGGTCCCGGCATCGCCTCCAGCAGACTTGCAACGCTCGATCTGTCCACGGACGCGATCCCATCGACGCAGAAGTTCGGATCGAAGATCGGCGAGCTCTTCGGGACTGTCTTCATGCTTGCCGCCCTCCCCATGCGACACCCTGCGGGCGGCCTCGGCCCGGTCGATCCGGACGCGCAGCACATTCAGCGCCTCGATGGCCTTGACCGCCCGCGCCAGGGCCGTGATGCGGCGGATCTTGCGCTCGTGGCCGATGGCGTCGCCGGGGGCGATCTTTTCCGACTTCAGCTGCGCCAGCGCCACTTCGGCCTGCTCGCGCAGGTCCATCATCATCGCCCGCGCCCAGCCGTCCGCGCCGTCCGGCGCGTCTTCCGTGTGTTCCGTCATGACCTGATTTCCCGACATGCCCACATCATAGGCGATGGGCGTATGCGGGCGCGTTCAGAGCGTCAGAATTCGTTCAGCCCCTGATTTCTCAGGCGAATTCGGGGCGTCGTTGGATGATTGAGAAAAATAGCCGACGTCTGGGCCGTCAGTGCATCGTCATCGGCACCGGCCCGGCCAGGGCCCACCGCGTGCGCTCGATCAGGTCCCTGGGCAGGAACGGCTTGGCCAAATAGCCCGAGCACCCCAGGCTCAGCGCCTGTCGCACGGTGGCGCACTCGGCATCGGCGCTGACCATCACCACCTGCGGCATGGTCTCCAGCCCCGCCATGGCCGCCAGGACCTCCAGCCCGCTCATCCGGGGCATGTGCACGTCCAGCAGCACCAATTGGACGTGGCGACGGCCGAGCAGGTCCATCGCCGCCTCGCCGCTGGCCACGGCCGACACCTCGAACCCGGCCTGGCTCAGCGCGATATGCATCATCTCGCGGACGCTCTCATTGTCGTCGACGACCATCACGTGGGCGCTCATGCGATCTTCTCCCCTTCAGCCTGCGATGGTCGCTCGGCCAGAACCTCGGCCATGGTGCGGATCAGGTCCGCGACCTGGATGGGCTTGCCGATGTGGGCGTCCATGCCCGCCGCCTTGCAGGCCTCGACCTGTTGGGGCTGGACATTGGCCGTCAGGGCCAGCACCGGAACCCGGCCCGCCGGTCCGGGCAGGGCGCGGATGGCGCGGGTCGCGTCCATCCCGTCCATCACCGGCATATGCACGTCCATAAGGATCAGGTTGTACTCGCCCTTCGCCGCCGCCTGCACGGCCTCGGCCCCGTTCTCGACGGTTTCCAGCGCGACGCCCCAGGCGGCCAGGATGATCCGGACCAGTTCCCGATTGGCCGGGGCGTCGTCGGCCATCAGCACCCTCAGGCCCGACGGCAGGCCCACGACCGCATGCGGCTCGACCCCGTCCGCCGCCTCCGCGACCGGCAAGGGAACCTCGAACCAGAAGGTCGAGCCTTCGCCCGGCCGGCTGGTCGCCCCGATCTCGCCGCCCATCATCTCGATCAGACGCCGGCTGATCGCCAGCCCCAGCCCGGTCCCGCCATAGACCCGCGTGGTCGAGGCGTCGGCCTGGGTGAACCGCTCGAACAAGGCCTCGAGCTTCTCGGGCGAGACGCCGATGCCGCTGTCCGTCACCGCGACCCTGAGGCGTCCTTCGCTCCAGCGGCTTTCCAGCCGGATTTCGCCCGAAACCGTGAACTTCGCGGCATTGGACAGAAAGTTCAGCAGAACCTGCCGGATTCGCCCTTCGTCGCCCATCAGGGCCGGCGGCAACCCGGCGTCCAGGTCCAGCGTCAAGGTCAGGCCCTTGGCCACGCACTGCGCCTCGACGATGGCCGCCGCGCCACGCGCCGTCTCGGCCGGGTCGAACGGCCGAGGATCCAGGTCCGCGGCCTCGGCCTCCAGCTTGGAGTAGTCCAGAATGTCGTTGATGACCCCCAACAGGGCCTCGCTGGCCGTCGCGATCCGGTCGGCATAGCGCCGCTCGGCCTCCGGCAGGGCCGGGCTGTCCTGCAACAGGCCCGAGAAGCCGATCACGCTGGTCAGCGGCGTCCTGAGCTCGTGGGACATATTGGCCAGGAACTCGCCCTTGGCCTTGACCGCGTGCTCGGCCGCTTCCTTGGCCGCGATCAGTTCCTCTTCCAGAGCCTTGGTCTCGGTGATGTCGCGCACCACGTCCTGGAACTCGATCGGGCGGCCCTCATCGTCGCGGATCACCTTGGGATGGGCCTCCAGCCACACGGTCCGGCCGTCCCGGTGGATGGCCCGATACTGCACCCGCGGCGAGGGCGTCCCCTCCGGTGCCTGGGCATAGGCGGCGAAGGCCTCCAGCACTCGGGGATAGTCGTCCGGATGGATGAAGTCCGAGATCGGCCGCCCGATCACCGCGTCCGCCTCATATCCCATCGCTGCCGTGACCGCCGGCGAGACATAGCGGAACACCCCGTCCAGGCCGAAGGTGGCGATGATGTCGGTGGAGTTGTCCGCCAGCAGACGATAGCGGGCCTCGCTGGCGCGGATGACTTCCTCGGCGCGGACCTGCTCCGTCACATCCTGGAAGACACCGAACAGGGCGACCGCTCGGCCGCCAGTGTCCGTCTCGGTCCGGGCGCGGGTCACGACGTGACGCTCCCCAAGCGTCGGATGGTTGAGCCGAAGTTCCAGATTGTAGCCGTCGCCATGCGATATGGCCCGCTCCACACAGGCGGCCAGCACCTCTCGGTCATCCGGATGATAGTCGGCCAGAACGCTGTCGTAGGACGGATCGTGCGTGGCAGGATCGCGACCGTGGATGCGGTAGACCTCGTCCGACCAGTGAACCTTTTGCGTGACCAGATCGAAGCGCCAATGACCAAGCCCGGCGATCTCTCCGGCCAGGCGAAGCATCCGGCTTAGCTCTTGCTCCGCATGTTCGGCGGCTTTCCGGTCGGTGACGTCGCGAACGCAATCGTGGAACTCGACCAACCGGCCCTTGTCATCCCAGATGGCGCGTGGCGTCGCCTCCAGCCAAATCACGTCCCCATTGGCCTTGAGCGCGCGGTACTCATAGCGGGGAGGCGGGGCCCCTGGTCCGGCCATGACGTAGTCGATCAGGGTTTGCCGCACGACCCTCAGATCGTCTTCAGGAATGATGCCGGTGCAGTCCTTGCCCAGCATACTCTCGGGATCACGGCCCAGAATCGCCTGGGCCGAGGGCGAGACATAGAGGAAGCGACCCTTGGCGTCGAAGCGCACGATGACGTCTGTCGCGGTCTCGGCCAGCAGTCGATAGCGCGCCTCGCTCTCGGCCCGATCCTTCAGGATCGCCGCGACCGGCAGGGTGGTCAGGACCATGGTCGCCAGGAACAGCTGCTGGACCATCGCCCTCTGATCCAGCCCACCGTCGATCAGGGCGATGGGGCCATGCCCGGTGGCCAACGTCGCCAGGGACACGGCCGAGGCGACCAGCAGGCCCACGCTCGCTGACCCGGCCCCGCAGCGAAAAGCGATCAGGATCAGGACCGGTGGCACCAGAAACAGCAGCGGCAGCGACGACTGGCCGAAAACCGTCGCCAGAGTCCCCACGAGCAGGCCACCCAGAAGGGCTCGGGTTCTCAGCGTCGCCTGACTGGCCCAGGCGCCCGGGCTGCTCATCAGCAGCAGGGGCGGGGCTACGATCAGCATCCCCAGGGCGTCCGTCACCAGCCAGCGAAGCACGTTGGGGCCCAGTGGCGCGTGGTGCCAAAGCCAGAGGGCCGCGGTCGCAACCCCCGTCGAAACGAGCGGGGCGATCAGCCCGGCCACGATCGCCAACCGGACCAAGGTTGCCCCCCTCAACGGGCTCTCGCGAATGGAGACGTCCTTGAGCAGCCAGGCCGCCAGCGCGACCTCCACGGCATTGGCCAACGACAGTCCGAGGGCGATCGGCGCTGCATCGCCCATGCCGAGCGCAACGGTCACATTGCCCACAAAGGCACCGGCGATCAGCGCCAGGCGGTCTGTCTTGGGCCTCAGCAGGACCAGCGCCAGAAGCGCCCCGTTCGCGGGCCAGATCGCCGCCACGCGTCCAGCTTCCCGCGCGAACATCAGGCTGAGCAGGGCCAGAAGGGAAAAGGCCGCGGCTCCCAGCAGGAAGGCACCCGTCCGACGGCCCCACATGGGCGTCCCGGTACGCTCGGTCGTCACGCAGGTTCGCCCTCAAGAGTTCCAGGCAAAGCCTGCGCCCCGATCCCTTAGATATGGTTACTGACCACCGGTGTCAGACGCCCCGTTCCTCGATCCAGTCCGAGGCTTCATAGTCCAGCGCGTCCTCCGGATCGGCCAGCCCTTCCTCGGATATCGTCTGCCCCCGCACCGACACTCCGGCCCGGTGCACGCTCTCCGGATCGCCCGACACCAGCGGATGCCACTCCGCCAGCCCCCGCCCTTCGTGCAGCCGGCGATAGGCGCAGGACCTCGGCATCCACTCCAGCGCCTCGATGTTCCAGGGCGTCAGCTGGATGCAGTCCGGGACATGGACCTTGCGGTTGGCATAGTCCGAGCACCGGCAGGCGTCGCCGTCGAACAGCTTGCAGTGGACCTTGGTCGGAATGACCTCGCCGGTGTCCTCGTCCTCGAACCGGATCAGGCAGCACAGCCCACACCCGTCGCACAGGCTCTCCCACTCGGCAGCCGTCATCTCCTCCAGCCGCTTGGTCTGCCAGAAGGGTTCCATGACAAGCGGATATGTCTCCCAATCGATCTTGTCACCGCCTGATTGGCCAACACTGATACATGACCCGGGCTGGCTAACCCCAAGCCCAAGACCAAGGCTCATGGCGCGACGGGGTTAATCGGCTGAACCAAGGGTATCGGGTCCGCAGCGACTGCTTCCTCGTAGCGGACTTCGGTCGCGCTCCGGGCATTGGCGGCTTCGACACTCGCAGCGCGGATCGCTCTCTCCCAGGGATAGACCTGGCCGCGGTTCGGCTGACGGTCTGTCGGCCAGAGTTTGGCCTGCGTACAATATTCTTCAAGACTTTGTTGGATTGGACCCCAATCTATCGCCAGGTTTTGCGCTTGGCCTGGCGGACGACTCCTATCGAACCAAGACGCCAAGGACCGACTCGCGCTAGCGAGAACACTGTTGTTGCGTTCAACGTCGGCAGCATAGGCCACCTCGGTCAGGGCGTTATGAACTGTATTCTGACAGAGGTTCACCTTCTCAAGCTGATCTTCCAGCTTAATCAGAACACTGCCTCTGGTATAGACAGCGCAGTTTATGGTCTCCTCAGCGGTGTTCGCCTCGATCATGATGACGGATTGCTCCGGCCCATAACTCCGCACCGCCCGTCGCAGACAACCGTCAATGACACCCGTGAGGTTCTCAAGCGCCGAAAAGCTCGAAAGGATGACTGCGTCCTGATCCTCCGACAGGAGTCGATCGGCCGCCAGAACCTGCCTTATGGCATCTTGGCTGCGACCGTATCCCCTGAGCGCGCTTCTGAACTCTCTCAGGGAGGCCGTCACTTCGCTCACATCTCCGCCCACCAGCATGGCGTCGGACGTCGTAGCGGCGGTTAAGCGTACTTGGCCGACTTGTTCTTGGAACGCTGGGAGCGCCACATTCAGTCGCGTCGACAAGGTGGCGGCGGCTCTGGCTCGATCCGACGGAAGGACGACCTGGTCCACTGCGACGGCTGTAACCACGGCTGCGACGCCGCCCAGAAACCCGCGAGCGTTTATCGAGAGCCACTCAGGCACGCGAAAGCGCTTTGCTGCTGAATTCATCACCGTCTCCCCCGTAGTTGCATAACACGGATTTTCGATGGTTTGCTCGACCCCTCCACTGGGAGGCGAGTAAGGTCACTTCGACGGTGCATCGCGCTGCGACCGGCTTTATAGGACGCCATGGCCGCCCGCCCTCCCCTCGTCGCGCTCAAGGACGTCCGTCTGCAGGACGGTCAGCGCCCCCTGTTCGAGGGCGTCGATCTGGCCATCGAGCCGCGCACCCGGTCCTGCCTCGTCGGTCGCAACGGCGCGGGCAAGTCGACGCTCATGAAACTGGTCATGGGCCTGATCGAGGCCGATAGCGGCGACCGCAGCGTCCAGGCCGGCACCCGCTTCGCCTATGTGCCCCAGGAACCCCTGATCGTCGGCGAGGTCCTACTGGACTACGCCACCTCGGGCGGTGCCGAACCGTGGATGGCCGAGGCCTGGCTGACCACCTTCGGCATGGATCCGAAAAAGCCCGCCAAGGGCCTCAGCGGCGGCGAGATCCGCCGCGCCGCCCTGGCCAAGGCCTTCGCCGAAGAGCCCGACCTGCTGCTGCTCGACGAGCCGACCAACCACATGGACATCCTGGCCATCGAGCTCCTGGAAAAGGAGATCATCTCGGCCAAGTGCGCCGCCCTGATCGTCTCCCACGACCGCGCCTTCCTGAACCGCGTCACCCAGTCCTGCCACTGGCTGGAACACCGCCGCGTCCGCACCCTGAACAAGGGCTTCAACGCCTTCGACGACTGGGCCGCCAAGGTCCAGGAAGAGGAGGCCGAGAGCCTTCGCCGCCTCAACAAGCGCATCGAGGCCGAGACCTACACCTTCTACCGCTCCATCACCGCCCAGCGGACCCGCAACGAAGGCCGCGCCCGCGCGCTCGAAGCCATGCGTCAGGACCGGGCGCTGCGGGTCAAGGACATCCCCCGCGAGATCCACCTCGGCGTCGATTCCGGCGTCACCTCCGGCAAGCTCGTCGCCGACCTGAAGGGCGTATCGAAGAGCTTCTTCTCTCCGCCCCTTGGGCGGAGACAGGCCGCAGAGCGGCCAGAGGCGGGCGAGTCCTCACCGCACGGGCCCGCCTCTGGCGGCTCCGCCGCCGGTCTCCGCCCAGCGGGCGGAGAGCTGGAGGGGGGAGAGCGCGTCATCCTCAGGAACTTCACCACGCGGATTTTGCGCGGCGACCGGCTGGCCATCGTCGGCCCCAACGGCGCGGGCAAGACCACCCTGGTCAAGCTGCTGCTCGGCGAACTGACGCCTGACGAGGGCACCATCAAGCTCGGCGCCAATCTGGAGCCCGTCTATCTGGATCAGTCCCGCGAGGGCCTGAAGTCCGACATGACCCTGTGGGACGCCCTGACGCCGGGCGGCGGCGACTCCATCCTGGTGCGCGGCCACTCCAAGCACGTCGCCGCCTACGCCAAGGACTTCCTGTTCCAGGAGGGCCAGTTGCGCCAGCCGATCTCGACCCTGTCGGGCGGCGAACGCAACCGCCTGCTGATCGCCCGGGCGCTCGCCAAACCCGCCAACATGCTGGTCCTGGACGAACCGACCAACGACCTGGACATGGAGACCCTCGACAAGCTGGAGGAGCTGCTGGACGGCTACGACGGCACCCTGATCCTGGTCAGCCACGACCGCGACTTCGTCGATCGCCTGGCCACCTCGACCATCGGCATGAACGGCCAGGGCGACATCGTCGAAACCCCCGGCGGCTGGACCGACTTCATCCGCCAGAACCCGGGCTTCCTTTCAGGTTCGAGGGATCAGGTTCGAGTTTCTAGGGAAGGACCGTCGATGTCGGAGGCGGCGGCCAAAACGGCTCCGTCCCCCTCGCCCCTAGAACCTAGAACCTCGAACCTTCCGAAAAAGCTCTCCTTCAAGGACACCCACCGCCTCAAGGAACTGGACGCCCTCATCGCAGCCCTCCCCGCCGACATCGCCGCGCATGAAGCCCGCCTGGCCGACCCAAACTTCTACAGCCGCGACCCTTCCGGCTTCGACGCCACCATGAAGGCCCTGGACGCCGCCCGCGCCAAACTGGAGGCCGCCGAGGAGGAATGGCTGGAAATCGAGGCCCGACGCGAGGCGCTCGCCGCCGGCTGAGCCGAAACTGTGGAAAAGCCAAATGCCTGATTCGCCGTCGCGAATCTGATCCGTCCACAGAGGTTCACAGGGTTATGCACCGACCCCCGGGCGATGGTGCACAGCGGAGCGATTTCGGGCGCTTGCCGTCTACCGGATTTGGCGCGAACGTCAACAGGCCGAGGGACACGGCGGCGCGGAAATCCAGGGAGACTAGGGTTTCAAGCGGGTCGGTCCGGCTCTCTGACCAAGGGTTCCAAGCCACTTCGGTGGACGCGGAAATCCCGGGCAGGGCCCAGGCTCCCAGTCTTTAGCGCTTCGGTGCGGGACGAAAGAGAACCAGGCCGGGATCGACGAACGACGGGAGGGCGAAAGCCGGACCGGACCGGCGTCGGACAGGAGCCGCCAGGATACAGCCGAACACTTCCGAGGTTCGCCTCGCGGGTGCCGACGCCAGGGTCCTGAACCTCAACGGCCAAGTCCCAACCCGGACTTGGCGAGGGGACGCGAGTACCGGTTCGACCGGGCTTTCGTCCCCTCGCTCAATTCTGGAGTGGGCTAACGCTCGCGGCGCGGCCGCTCGCTGCTTGAGCCCCGGCCGCTCAGATTTTTAGTGGGTTACCGCTCGCGGCGCGGCCGCTGGATGCGAGAACCCTGCCTCCGACCGTCCCGGCGACCCCTACTCCATGTCGCTCTGGGCGCGGTAGGCCTGATAGCCCCGACGGCCCCAGAGCGCATATCGCTGACAGGCCGCAAGATCACCCCGGTCGCAACGCCTCAGCGTTCGGGCCCGCTCCCTTGGGGTCGGACAGGCGGACCCCTCGCAATCGGTCCAGCCGACGCTGCCGGTCACGGCCTCGTCGATCGCCCGACAGGCCAGGCTTTGGCCGGTGGCGCAGGCCTCGGTCACGGACCCCGGCCCCGTGACGGGCACGGGGTTGTCTATGTCGCCCCCGAGCGCGTTGCCGACGTAATAGGGGTTGGTGTTGTCCTGCGACCGGCGGGAGCGGTGTCGAACCGAAAAGCCGAGCCCCAGGGGCGGGCCCGATCGCAAGAACGGGTCGCCGACGCCTGTTTCCGGTCGAACGAGGTCCCTGTCCGGGGTCTGGGCCATCCCCGGTCCCGCCGCCGCCATCACGACGGCGAACGCCATCGCCCCGCCCCATGCTGTCGCTGCCTTCATGGCCTACTCTCTCCCGCCACGCCCCGTGCGCCCAGACCCTCGCACAACGACGACGTCGGAGCGAATCCGGACCGATCTCCGCCAGGGCAGATGCGCTCCGCGACATCGATGCCCATGCCGAGGCTCACGGCTACACCCGCTCCGGCTTCCTCGCCCAGGCCGCCAGAAAGGCCATGCGGGCCGCCTGAGGGCGCCTGCGGCGTCGCTCCGCTTCCCATCTTTTCAAGCACAGCCTAGGGTCCGGTCATGTCGCCGTCATCGACTCATGGGCTTGTCAGCCGCCGCCTGATCCTGGCGGGCGGCATCGCCGTGACCGCGCTCGGTGCTGCCGCCTGCTCCGATGCCGACGCGCCGGTCGACGAACAGGGCCGCATCCGCATCCGCTTCGCCACCGACTGGCGCGCCCAGGCCGAGCACGGCGGCTTCTATCAGGCGCTCGCGTCCGGGGCCTATGAGAGGCGCGGGCTGAACGTCCAGATCATCCAGGGCGGCCCCGGGGTGAACGTGCCCCAGTTGCTGGCCTCGGGCGCGGTCGAGCTGGGCATGGGGTCCAACAGCTTCATCCCCCTGAACCTCGTGGCCGAAGGGGCCCCGGTGAAGGCCGTCGCCGCCTTCTTCCAGAAGGACCCCCAGGTCCTGATCGCCCACCCCGATCCGGCGCTGGAGTCGATCGCCGATCTGACCGGCCGGCCGTTCCTTCTGGCCGACGCCTCGATCACGGCCTTCTGGGTCTGGCTGAAGGCCAAGTACGGCTTCACCGACGATCAGGTCCGGAAGTACAACTTCAACCCCGCCCCGTTCATCGCCGACGAGCGGGCGGTCCAGCAGGGCTATCTGACCTCCGAACCCTATACGATCGAAAAGGAGGCGGGCTTCGAGCCGCGCGTCTTCCTCCTGGCCGACGAGGGCTATCCCTCCTACGCCACCATGGTCCTGTCGCCCGACGCCTTCGCGCGGGACAACGCCACGGCGCTCCGGTCCTTCATCGCCGCCTCGGTCGAGGGCTGGCGCGACTATATGCGGGGCGATCCGGCCGTGGCCAACGCCCTGATCCGGCAGGCCAATCCGGAGATGACCCAGGACGTCCTGGACCAGGCCCGGGCCAAGCTGAACGAATACGGCATCGTCGATTCCGGTGATGCGGCCCTGTATGGGCTGGGGGCCATGACCGAGGATCGCTGGCGTCAGTTCTTCGAGGTGACCAGCCAGGCCGGCGTCTATCCGGCCGACCTCGCCTGGCGCGACGCCTTCACCGACGCCTTCCTGCCGGGCCGTGGCTGAACGTCAGAACACCAGCTCTCAGCCCCTTGGGCGGAGACAGTTCCCCGTTGGCTCTCCGCCCCCTGGGCGGAGACAGGCGGCGCAGCCGCCAGAGGCGGGCAAGTCCTCGCATCACCACCCCTCATGAACCCAGACCCCGAAGCCCTCGGTCGCGCTCGCGCGCTGCGAAAATCCATGTGGCCGCCCGAAGCTGCCGTTTGGATCCACCTCCGCGACAAGCGGCTGAATGGCCTGAAATTCCGCCGCCAGCACCCGCTCGGCCCCTATATCCTCGACTTCTACTGCGACGCCGCCCGGCTCGCGGTCGAGGTCGATGGGGGTATGCACCACGGGGAGGCGCAGGCGGCCCACGATGCGCGCCGAGATCGCTGGCTGGCGGAGCAGGGCGTGCGAACGCTGCGGGTCTCGGCGGAGTGGGTGCGTCGGGACATGGCGGGGTTGCTCCAGCACATCGTGCGGGCCGCCGATGCGGGACGGTGAGGCGATGACGGGCCCGCCTCTGGCCGCTTCGCGGCCTGTCTCCGCCCAGGGGGCGGAGAGCTGGATCGCGCGGTTGGATGGCGTGGGGGTTCGATACAGCGGTCGCGCGGCTCTGGGCCCCATCGACCTCGCCGTCGCCCCATCCGAGATCGTGGCCCTGGTCGGGGCGTCCGGCGCGGGTAAGTCGACGGCGCTGCGGCTGCTGGCGGGCCTCGAGACCCCGGCGGAGGGCTCGGTCACCCGGCCGGGGGCCGCCGACCGCACCGGCTTCGTCTTTCAGAGCCCAACCCTGATGCCGTGGGCCGATGCCCGGACCAACGTCGCCCTGCCGCTGGAACTGTCCGGGGTCGCGGCCGCCGAGGCGCGCCGTCGCGCCGACGAAGCCCTCGCCGCCGTAGGGCTGGGCGACCGCACCACCGCTCGCCCGCGCCAGCTCTCGGGCGGCATGGCCATGCGGGTGTCCCTGGCCCGCGCCCTGTCGATCCAGCCCGACCTGCTGCTGCTGGACGAGCCCTTCGCGGCGCTGGACTCCATCACCCGGCGCGGCCTGATCGAGGACCTGCACCGGCTCTGGTCGGCCCGGCCCTTCGCCGCCGTCTTCGTCACCCATGACGTGGAGGAGGCCGCCTATCTGGCCAGCCGGGTCGTCGTCCTGTCGGCCGCCGATGGCCGCGCCGTCGCCGACCTGCCGATGCCCGGCCCCCTGCCCCGGCCCGAGGGCTGGCGACGCGATCCCGCCTATCGCGAGGCAGCCGAGGCCGTCGCCGCAGCGCTGGCCGCCGCCATGCCGGAGGCCTCATGAGCCGGATCATCGCCGCCCTGCCCGGCCTGTTGCTGACCGCCCTGCTGCTGGCGATCTGGGAGGTCGCCTGCCGGGCTCTGGCCGTCCCGGTCTACTTCCTGCCGCCGCCCAGCGCGGTGGCCATCGCCCTGGTCGACAACGCTCCGGTGCTGGCCGGATCGGCGCTCCAGACCTTCTGGATGGCGTTCCAGGCGCTGATGGTGGCCACGGTCCTGGGCGGAGGCCTGGCCATCGCCGTCTCCCTCAGCCGCCCGGCCGAGCAGGCGGTCGCGCCTCTGGCTGTCGCGCTCCAGGTCACGCCGGTCGTGGCCATCGCGCCTCTGGTGATGATCTGGGCCGGGCTGGATCACGCCGACAGGGCGGTGATCGCGCTGGCCGCCGCCGTCGCCTTTTTCCCCATCTTCTCGGGCGTGCTGACGGGTCTGAAGTCCGCAGATCCGGACCTGGAGCGGCTGTTCGACCTGCACGGCGCGACCCGGCTGCAACGCCTGACGCGCCTGCGCCTGCCCTCGGCCCTGCCCTTCGCGCTGGAAGGCATTCGGGTCGCCGCCGGCCTGTCTGTGGTCGGCGCGGTGGTGGCCGAGTTCGTCTCGGGATCAGGAGCCACCCAAGGCCTGGCCTGGCGCCTGCTGGAGGCGGGCAACCGGCTGAGGACCGCCGAACTGCTGGCGGCGCTCGTCTGCCTGGCCGTTCTGGGCCTGATGCTCAACGCCGCCACGACCGCGATCCAGCGCCGGGTCCTGGCCTCACGCGCCTGACCTAAGAGCCGAGTCGAGGCCAGGCTGGCGGTTCATCCCAGGTGCGCCGGCGTGGACGGCATCCCCCGTTAGTCCGGGGTTAAGTCGCGGACGGCTAGGCTTTCTCTCTGTCCGTCATGGACCGGAGCTCCGCCTTGGCCCAGCCGCCGACCGACCACGCCCCCCCGACCGCCCGGACCGCAGGCCTCGGCCTCGCGACCGCCCTGGCGTGTCTCGCGCTCGGCGGCGTGGCGCAGGCCCAGACGCAGGCCCCGCCGACCGGATCGCGCTATCTGTCCTGGGCCAACCGCACGACCTCCACGACCCCGCCGCCCATGGCGACCCGCTTCCGCCCCGGCGTGCTGCCCCGCCGCGTGGCCCCATCCCAGGGCTTGGCCCGGCCGGAGATGCAGCCCTTCAATCCGCCGCTGCCGATCTCCGACGGTGGCCTGACGCCGGCCAGCGCCTGGATCGGCCCGCGCGTGGCCCCGGCCTTCGCGCCCGGCAACCCGGACCCCCTGGCCTACGCCACCAGCGAACTGGCCGCCGCGCCGCCGCCGCCTCCGGTCATGGCCGCCCCGACCCGCGCCGCGCCCGCAGCGCCCCCTCCGGCCCGGACGGAGACTCGCGTCTCAGCGCCCCCGCCGCCGGTAGCCCAGCCCGTCCATGCTCCGCCCGTCCCGGCCCCCGTGGCCGCCTCGGCCACGACCGACGTCGCCGATCCGATGGCCCCGCGCGCCGACGCTCCGATCTTCCGCCTGAGATCCCAGGGCGCGGCCGCCGCCCCGGTCCAGACGCAGGCCCCGGCCGAGACCGCGCCGGCTCCATCCGCTCCCGTCCCGCAGGCCTCCACTGCGCAGGCCCCCGTCCAGACCGGCACCACCGGTCAGGCCCAGGCCCGGTACTACTCGGTCCACCGAGCGGCGGGCCGACAGCCCGACCCCACCGTCATGCCCGATCCGGTCTTCTTCGACAGCGTCGCCATGGACCTCGCGGCCCCGCCCGAGACCGAACCCCCGCGCCGGGACGCCCAGGGTCGCCTCATCCCCGTCGCCAACGCCGATCCGAGCCTGCCATGAGCGATGTCGCCCCGATGGAGCCGGTCGAGACCGGCTCTCGCCTGCCCGACCTGATCCTGCTGGCCCAGGAACAGTCCTCGGAGAAGCGCCGCGCCCTGTTGCGCGAACTGACCGACCACTTCTTCGGCTCGACCCGGCGCACAGCCGCCGAGACCGCCCTCTATGACTCGGTCCTGTCGGACCTGACCGCCGAGATGGAGACGGCCGTCCGCGCCGAGCTGTCGGCGCGGTTCGCCCTGTCGCCCGACGCCCCTCGCGGCCTAATCCGGCGCCTGGCCAATGACGAGGCCGCCGTCGCCGCCGCTGTGCTGAGGGCCTCCACCGTCCTGACCGACGATGACCTTCTGGGTGTCGTCCGCACCAAGGGACAGGACCATCTGAAGGCCGTCTCGGAGCGGCCGACGGTCTCCGAAGCCGTGTCCGACGTCATCGTCGAACGCGGCGACGACGACACCCTGGGCAGTCTGCTGAGGAACGACGGCGCCCGCCTGTCGCGCGCCGCCAGCGAGACGGCGGTCGAGCGCGCCAAGGCCAATCCGGCGCTGCACGAGGCGACGGTCCAGCGCGCCTCCCTGCCGCCCGACCTGCTGAACGACATGTACTTCGTGGTCGAGGCCCGCCTGCGCCAGCGCATCCTGGAACAGAACGCGGCGATGGATCCGGCGCTGCTGGAAAGCGCCCTGGCCGCCGGCCGCGCGCGCGTCGCCACCGACGACGGGGCCCTGCCGGCCGACTACGCCGAGTGCCTGGCCTATGTCGAAGAGCTGAAGGCGGCGAACCAGCTGACGCCGACCATGCTGGCCCGCTTCCTGCGCTCGGGCAGCCGCACGTCCTTCCTGATCTCCCTGGCCCAGCTGGCCGACGTCGACTTCCACACAGCCAGTTCGATCGTGGAGAAGAAGGAGCTGGATGCCCTGGCCGTCGTCTGCAAGGCGGCGGATCTGGACCGGGCCCTGTTCCTGACCTTCGCCGTCGTGATCCTCAACGCCGAGGACAACGCCATGGGCAAGGCCCACAGCTACGCCAAGCTGTACGCCGAGCTGCAGAGGGACGCGGCGCTCCGGACGCTCCGCTTCTGGCGGCTGCGGCGCGGGGCGGAAGCGGCCTAAGAAAAAACCCTCTCCCATAGGGAGAGGGTGAAGGCGCTTACTTCTTGGCCGGACGGCCGGCGCGGGCGGGTTTGCGGCCGCCCTGGCCCAGGCCCATCTGCTTGGCCAGGTCCGAACGGGCCTTGGCGTAGTTCGGGGCGACCATGGGGTAGTCCTTGGGCAGGCCCCACTTGGCGCGGTATTCCTCGGGGCTCATGTCGTACTTGGTGCGCAGATGGCGCTTCAGCGACTTGAACTTGCGGCCGTCTTCCAGGCAGATCAGGAAATCCGGGCTGATCGACTTGCGGATCGGCACGGCGGGTTCCTTGGGCTCAGGCGCCGCCTCGACCACGCCGGTCGAAACCGTGCTGAGCGCGGCGTGGATATTGGCGATCAGGCCCGGCAGCTCGCCGGCGGCGACGCTGTTGTTGCCGACATAGGCCGACACGATGTCCGCCGTCATTTCCAGCAGTTCGGAGCGGTCTTCAGGTCTTGAGGCGTCCACGGGTGTTTCCTTGTCTTTGACTGTTCACGCTTCAGCGTTCCAGACTCGCGCTGATAGTGATGTTCGCCGTCCAAGGCAAATGCTTTGCGAAGACAGGTCAGACCGCGCCGCTCTACGTTCAGTCGCCGACTCTACTGTCTTCCCTGCACGACAGGATCAGCGGCCGAAGTCTTCCGCCAGGGCCATCATCGCCGCGCGTTCCGGAGCGGAGTATTGATCCAGCGCCTCTTCGTCGCCTTCGCGGATCGCCTTCATAAGGACCGGCGACATGGCCGATGACAGAGACCAGTTCCAGTAGCGCAGGACCGTCTGGGCCCGGTCGACCGCCAGCATTTCAAAGATCATCTGCACGCGCGCCCAGTCGGGGTGGGGCGCTCCGGTCGTGTCGACCAGGGGCCGCCGGACCGACGTCCAGAGGTTCTCCAGATCCAGGCGGGACAGGCCGGTCGCCTTGCACAGGATGGCCAGGGGCTCTCCACCAACGTCGCCCATGATCTTGGCGCCCGTCAGCGGCTTGATGCCCGCCAGATAGGCGACCTCGGCGGCCAGCTCGGGGTTCAGCCCGCCCTTGGCCGCTTCGGCGACCGCGTGCTCCAGGCTTTCGTAGGGGCTCTTTTCAATGGCCGCGCGGTTCCTCTGGCGGCGCTCGATGAACTGCAGGGCCTTGCGCGCCACCGGGTCCTGCCAGTTCTCCTCGGCGGCCATGGCGAAGACATCCTCGGACACCTCCTGCATCACCTCGCGCGACACGGCGAAGCGCTGGAGGATGGTCTTTCGCTCCTCGGCCCCGCACCACCAGAACATCACATAGGCCCCGGAGGGCCGCAGCTCGGCGCGGCGCAACAGGTGGTCGCAGAGCTCGGGGGCCTTGCGGCTCAGGCTCACGATCGCCTCGATGCCCGGCTGGGACAGTCTGGCGGTCGTGTTCCTCAACAGGGCCTGGATCACGGCGGGCTCGTCGAAGGCGATCAGACTTTCGGTGACGACCTCGGACAGGCCCCGCCGACTGGCCATCAGAAAGCGGTGCTCGGTCCCGGTGTCGGCGGCGCAGGCGCACAGGTCCGCGTCGTTCAGCGCCGCGCACCCCTCGATCAGGGGCGCGGCGATCTCCGGATCATCGCGCAGCAGCATGCGCGCCAGGCTGTTCGGCAGCTCCCCCAGCGGCGCCAGGCGCACGGCCACCCGCTTCCTCTCCTGCGGCGAGGCCAGGCGCAGCATCTCGACCAGCAGGTCGCCGGTCACGGCGCGTTCGAAGGCGTTCACCCGGCTGGCCGGCAGGGACACGACATCGGCCAGCCGCTTCAGCAGCGCATGACGCGCGCGAAGGCTGGCTTTCGCGGCCTCTGGGGGCGGGACGGACGCCGGTTCGGACATGTCCGCTACAAGGTAGCGCCGGGCGGGTTAACCGGGGGTGACGCTCAGTCGGCGCTTCGGCGAACGCTGGCGAACAGGCGGGCGGCCAGGGCGGCGCCGTCGCCAGCCTGGGCCGCGGGACGAAGACGCTCGGACAAGCGCAGAACGAGCAGGCGATCCCCGACGGGCGAGAGGCAGTAAAGGCTGTGGTCATCGAAGTCGGCGGAGGGGCGCGAGGGCGCGCCGTTCACCGACAGGGTCTGGCTCCAGCGCCGGTCGGCGCGGGCGCAGGTCAGACCGTCGGGCGCGACGGGCTGGGCGACCTCCGCGTTCGTCGCGCGCCGCGCCCAGGCTTGAAGAGCCTCCGGGGACGCCACGGGCTCGAAGGGCTGAAAGGCGGAGGCCTCGAGCAGATAGGTGCGCCCCTGCGCGCGCCGTTCCCAGCGCCAGGTTTGAACGTCGCTGTCGCGTCTCGGGCGATCCATGACGCGCCAGCCGTCTCCCGGAAGGTCGAAGGCGACGCCGTCGAGGGTTTCGGCCCCCGCGGCGGCGGGAGCGACCGTGAGGGCGGCGGCGAGGATCAGGGCGGAGCGCATGCCCCAAGATGACGCCGCCCCGGCAGGCCCCTCAAGTTAAGCTTCCGACAGGGATGGGCGCCGTTGCGCCAAAAAGCCCCTCGAACAGGGCCGTGGACAGGGCGGCCATGACGATGCGGCTCCGGACGTCCTGACGTTCCCTGGGGCTCATGCCGCCTCCCAGGCGCGGCGCAGCCAGGCCTCGACGTCGGCGTCGACCTCGTCGGCCGAGGCGATGCGGACCCGGTGGGTGACCATGGCGTTCCACGACCCGGCCTTCTCCAGTCGCCCCTCAGGCTCGACGCCCTTCAGGTTCAGTCCGACGTCCAGCCGGTCCTTGGTCGAGGGCTGCAAGAGGGCGAATTGCCTGGAGCGGCGCAGGCTGACGTAGCCCTTCTTGGGCGTGAACTCGACCTCGCCCAGCGACGCGACGAAGGCGGCGCACCGGTCGTAGGCCGGGCGCATGGCCGCCTTGGGCCCGGCGAACATGGCCTCCATCAGGTCGTCCTCCGCGTGGGACCCGGCGTCGGACGCCAGGGTCTTGTGCGCCACCAGATTGGCGTAGCCATGGGTGAGGCCGTGCTCGGCCTTCAGCCAGGCGACGATCTGGCCGTGCCTGGCGGGGCCGCCGGCGCGGGTCAGGGCCTGCCAGTCCTCCAGCGACTTGCCGGTCTTGTCCTTCAGATTGGCGATCATGGTCGCCAGCTCGGCCTGCGGGTCCGCCATGCCGTCCTCCCTCGCTGCACGCATTGAACGCGCGTTGAAGTCCGCGAGTCGAGCGCATTTGAAGGCGCGTCCAAGACAGCCCGCGATCGCGAGGGACTTGACCGGCGGACCACAGGCCACAGTATCGCCGTTCTCTCTTCCCCTGACCGAGCGCCCCATGACGGAAACACCGGAGACGCCGAGGTCACCCAGCCGCGAGCCAGAGGCTGGACTGCATCATCTGAGCGAGGACGCCACCGGGTTCGGCGAGCGGGAGCTCCGGACCGTCAAGGACGCCTTCGTCAGGCCCGCCGCCATGCTGGACGCCTATATGACCCGGGGCCCTAGCGGCGGCGGGGTCTATGCGCGGCCGTTGCGGTTCTATCTGAGCCTGTGCGGCATCCTGATGCTGCAGCTGTTCCTGATGGGCGGGACGACCCTGCTGCTGGCGGGTCTGCCGCCAGAGGCGTTGGACCCGCTGATCGCCCAGTCCGGCAAGAGCCGCGACGCCTTCCTGGCCGACGCCGATGGCTGGATGTCGCTCGTCCTGGTTCCGATCAACGCGGTCTTCTATGCCCTGGCCGCCGCGCCCCTGTTGCGATGGTGGGACATGTCAGACCTCGGCTGGAAGAAGTCGTTCCGGGCCGCGTTCCACTATCTGAACGTCTGGACCCTCCCGTTCGTCCCGCTGGGCTTTCTGACCTACATGCCGGCCACGGCCGTATGGGCCAGCCTGGGCATCGTCGCCCTGTCCTTCTACGCCTTCTTCAGGGTGGGCCGTGGCCGCTGGTACCGCACCACGCTGGGCGGCGTCGTGAAGGCCGCCGTCATGACCGTGGCGATCTTCTTGAGCACTTTCATCGCCACCTTTCCGGTCTGGGCCATCGGCATCGCCGGAGGCCTCTGGGCCTGACGCGTCCTAAAGCCCCTCGAACAGGGCCGTGGACAGGTACCGCTCGGCGAAGCTGGGGATGATGACCACGATGGTCTTGCCCGCATTCTCGTCCAGCGCCGCCTGACGGAAGCCCGCGACGAGGGCGGCGCCCGAACTGATGCCGACCGGGATGCCCTCGACCCGGGCGACCTTCCTAGCCATGTCGAAGGCGTCCTCGTTCGACACCTGCTCCACCCCGTCGATGACGGAGCGATCGACGACGGCGGGGATGAAGCCCGCGCCGATGCCCTGGATCTTATGCGGACCGGGCTCGCCGCCGGACAGGACGGGCGAGGCGGTGGGCTCGACCGCGATCATCTTGAGCCCCGGCTTCCGCGCCCGCAGCACCTGGCCGACGCCCGTGATCGTGCCGCCCGTGCCGACGCCGGAGATGACGATGTCGACGGCGCCCGCCGTATCGTTCCAGATCTCCTCGGCCGTCGTCGAGCGGTGGATGGCCGGGTTGGCGGGGTTCTCGAACTGGCTGGGGCTGACCGCGCCGGGCGTGCGTTCCAGCAGCTCATTGGCCATGGCGATGGCGCCCTTCATGCCCTTTTCGGCCGGCGTCAGGACCAGCTCGGCCCCCAGCAGGGCCAGCATCTTGCGACGCTCGATCGACATGCTCTCGGGCATGACCAGGATCAGGCGATAGCCCTTGGCCGCCGCGACGAAGGCCAGGGCGATGCCGGTGTTGCCGCTGGTCGGCTCGATCAGCACGCCGCCCGGCGCGATCTTTCCGTCGGCCTCCAGCGCCTCGATCATGGCCACGCCGATGCGGTCCTTGACCGAGGCGATCGGGTTGAAGAACTCCAGCTTGGCCAGCACCGTCGCCTTGGGCGCCATCTCGGCCGAAAGGCGCGGCAGGCCGACGATCGGCGTGTCGCCGATGGTGTCCAGGATGGAGCCATAGACCTTGCCCCGACCGGAGGTGGCGCGGGGGGCTAGGGCCTGGGCGGCGGGGGTGGCGTCGGACATGAGGAGGTCTCCGATCAGGAAAGTGCAGTCCCGAAAACACAGTGCACTTCGTGTACATCGTGCACTCGGCGCGGGCCGCGTAGCCGGGGACGACCCGACATAGGCGCGGTTTGGCCAGGCACAAGGCAGAACCGTCGGTGGTGGCCGACGAAACGCCCGCTTCACAGCCGGCCTCGGGGGCGACGGTGTCCGGAACCGCTCTTGCGGCATCGGAGTTTCGGCAGTCCTATACGCCAAGCTTGACCGGGAAACGCCATGAACCGCCGCCTGACCGCCCTCGCCGCCGCCTTGCTGGCCTCGTCCGCGCTCGGGGCCTGCGCCTACAATGAGACGCTGGGCCGCAATCAGCTGATCCTGGGCGACATGGCCGCCATCAATCAGCAATCGGACGCGGCCTGGGCCGAGCTGCTGCGCACCCAGAACCCCACGCGAGCGGGCATCCAGGTCGAGCGGATCCGCCGCGTCGGCGACCGACTGGTGCAGGCTGCAGGCCTGACCGACCGGGCCTGGGACTATGCCGTCTTCAACAGCCAGAGCCCCAATGCCTTCGTCCTGCCGTCCGGCAAGATCGGGGTGACGACCGGCCTGCTGGCGCTGGTGCAGAACGAGGACCAGCTGGCCACCGTCATCGGCCACGAGATGGGCCACGTCGTCGCCCAGCACGCGGCGGAACGGGCCTCGTCGGCCGCGCTCGCCAACATCGGCCTGACGGTGGCGCAGAGCGCGGCGGGATCGCGCGCCGACGCGGTCGGCTCGTTCGGCGGCGTGGCGGCCCAATACGGCCTGCTGCTGCCCCACTCGCGTCGGGACGAGCTGGAGGCCGACCGCCTCGGCGTCGACTACATGGCCGCCGCGGGCTTCCGCCCGTCGCAGGCCGTCGCCCTGTGGCGGCTGATGGCCCAGCAGCGCCAGTCCGGTCAGCCCGAGTTCGCCTCCACCCACCCGTCGGACACGACGCGCATCCAGGCGTTGGAGGCCTACATCGACCAGCGCGGGTGGTACTGAGGGCGCAGAGCGCAGGGGGCGATTGAGCCGGTCGGCCCGGCCCGCTAGAGCCGACCGATCGCTCGCTCGTCCTTGAGTTCCATGCCTGTCCGGCTGTCGCATTTCACTCGCTCCTTCCTGGTCGAAGGCCAGACGATCGACATCGTCCACGAGCAGTTCGTGGAATCGAGTCGTTCGACCCTGTCGGTCGAGGGCCAGGTCATGACCACCGACGGCGTGGACAAGGGCGAGCCCGACCCGCTGCGGAACCATCGCCTGATCTGGACCCGGGGCGACGGACGCGTTCTGGAGGTCGAGATCGGCCCGGCGACCACCTGGAGCTATGGCATGGTCGCGCGGCTGGACGGCGTCGCGGTCTACGAGAGCCATCCCGGCCGCCCGCTGGGCTACGGAGGCCGCATGAAGCGGTTCATCGACTGGACCGAGACGGCGAGCACGCCCGAGAAGAAGGCCCAGGCCGACGCGGCGTGGAAACGCAACTGGCCGTCGCTGGCCACCGACCTGACGCTGGGGCTCGTCTTCTTCTTCGTCGCGCGCGAGTTCGGCCTGGTCACGGCGGCCCTGGGCGGCGCGGCGGCGGCGGTCGTCCTCTGGATCGTGCAAAGGATCATCAAGGTCGATCTGCTGGGCGGCCTGGCGGTCTTCGGCATCGTCATGAGCCTGATCTCGGCCGGCTTCGCCCTGATCGTGCAGGACGAGCGGATCATCCAGTATCGCGGCACCATCCTGGGCATCGTCGGGGCCATTCCCTTCCTGGCGGACGGCTTTCTGGCCAAGGGGCAGAAGCTGGCGGTGCGCCTCGCCCGCTATCTGCAGTTCCCGGTCGACGCCGGACGTCTGGGCATCGGCATGGGCGGGATCGGACTGGTCTCGGCCGCCATGAACGCGGTGGCGGCCCTGGTCCTGTCTCAGGACGACTGGCTGGTCTTCACCACCTTCCTGGACGTGCCCATCGTGATGGCGCTGTTCTTCGCCACCCTGCTGTGGGTGCGAAAGGGGCCGGACGCGCGGACCTACTGAGGCGGCGTCACCCTTGGCGGACCCCGCCGGGCCCTCTTGTCGCTGCGACGCCCCGACAGCTTCCGCGCCGGTCCGCCCGGCCGTAGGGCCTAGCGAATGGAGGACGGTGCCGTGCACGGCGACGACGTAATCGAACGGGAGGCGGGAGAGGATCGCTCCGATCTCATCGCGTCGATCATGATCAGCCCGATCGCCTCGGTGATTAGCAATCCACGGCTGGCGGACAACCCCATCATCGCCGTCAACCGCGCCTTCTGTGACCTGACCGGCTATGGCGAGCACGAGATCCTGGGTCGCAACTGCCGCTTTCTGGCGGGTCCGGGGACCGAGCCGTGGCTGACCGAGCGCATTCGCCAGGGCGTGCGGGACAGGAAGCCAACCTTGGCCGAGATCATGAACTACAAGCGCGATGGCACGCCTTTTCGCAATGCCGTCGTGGTCGCCCCGGTGTTCTCGGCCGGTGGCTCACTGGAATACTTCCTGGGGTCCCAGGTCGAGTTGGAGGAATCCGCTCAGGCGACGACGCTCAACCGCCACAGGCGGGCCGTGGAGATCGTCAAGACATTGTCCACGCGACAGCGCGAAGTTCTGGAACAGATTGCCGCAGGTTTTCGCAGCAAGCAGATCTCGTTCAACCTCGGCCTGAGCGAGAAGACGGTCAAGATGCATCGGTCCCTCATTCTCGAAAAGATCGGGACCCATAATGTCGCAGACGCCATTCGTCTGGCCGTCGAGGCCGGCCTTTAATATCCGATCGCGCGTCGAGCAGACGATTACGGCCTAAAGACCGTATGGTGCCGTCGCCAGAAATGTCGGACACCGCCGCCCCGGCTAGGGCCCTGCCTCCGTCTCGAGAACGGACCCACGCCAAGGTAGTCCGCAAGACCGGCAGAAGAAAGAAACTGAAATGCCAACAGTTCTCATCGAGCAGTACACGCTCGTTTACAACGCGTTTTCTCTGACATTTGCGGCCATGGCCGCGACCACACTGTTCCTCTGGATCGGGCGCTCTCAGGTTGGCCCGGCCTACAAGACGGCGCTGACGATCTCCGGGCTCGTCTGCTTCATCGCTGCCTATCACTACTGGCGCATCTTCGAGAGCTGGGAACAGGCCTATGAAGTCCGCGAGGGCGTCATCCGGGCCACCGGCGTCGCCTTCAACGACGCCTACCGTTACGTCGACTGGCTGCTGACCGTGCCGCTGCTGTTGATCGAGCTGGTTCTGGTCATGCGACTCAGCCAGTCCGAGACGGTGTCCAAGTCCGTCAAGCTGGGCTTCGCGGCCGCGCTCATGATTGTCCTGGGCTACCCGGGCGAGATCGCCGACGACAACACCACGCGCGCCATCTGGGGCACACTGTCCAGCATCCCGTTCGCCTACATCGTCTGGGAACTGTTCAAAGGGCTCGGCGCGGCGATCGAGCGCCAGCCGGAAAGCGTTCGCGGCCTGATCAAGCAGGCGCGGCTGCTGACCTTCATGTCGTGGGGCTTCTACCCGATCGTCTACATGATCCCCTACACCAACTTCGGTGGCGGAGCGGTCGAGACGTTCGTTCAGATCGGCTACACGGTCGCCGACATCGTCGCCAAGTGCGGCGTCGGGGTGATGGTCTACATCATCGCCGTCCGCAAGACGCAGGCCGAGTACGGCGATCTCGCCGCCCAGCCGGCGAAGGTCTGACCGACAGGAGAACCAGACTGCCCGGATCGGTATCGCCGGTCCGGGCAGAGGTTTTCCACAGTTCGCATCGAAAGGAACCCGGGATGACGCGCACTCTGGCCCGCGCCGGTCTGCCAGACGCTCCGCGCCTGGTCGCGGCCTTCGGGGCCGCCGCTGTCCTGCTCGCGGTCGGGGCCCCTTTGGCCGGCCCAGCCTTCACCATGACGGCCTGCGTGGCGCTGCTGGTCTTTGGCCTCCCGCATGGCACTCTGGACCTGGAACTGATCCGGGCCCGCCTGTCCGGCCCCTGGACCGGGATGGCGAGCCTGGTCGTGATCTATCTGGCCGGGGCCGGCGCGATGTGGGGTCTCTGGCGGCTCGAACCGGTCTTGGCGCTCGCCGCCTTCATCGCCATCGCCGTCGTGCACTTCGCAGAGGACTGGCAGGGTTCCGGGTCGATCCTACTGCGGGGCGGCTTGGCGCTGGCGATTTTGGCTCTACCATCCCTGGCGCACCGTGAGGCGCTGGACGCCATCTTTGTCGGCCTGACGAACCAGGCCTCGGCCTCGCGGGTCACGGACGCGCTCGTCATGGTCGCCCCCGTCGCCATCGGCCTCGGCCTCGTCGCCGGGCTTGCGCTCTGGCAGGCCGGGCGGCGCGATCAGGCCATCGGCGCGCTGACGGCGCTCGCGGCCATGGCCCTGCTGCCCCCCATCGTCGGCTTCGCCCTGTACTTCTGCCTGTTCCACTCGCCTCGCCATCTGCGCGACAGCCTGACGACCCTGTCCAGGGCGGGCCTCAGTCGCCGTGCACGCGTAGTGGTTCCCCTGACGCTCACAGCCGGGAGCATCGCGCTCTTGATCTTCGGGGTCGAAATGCGCGGCGGCCTGCCCGACAGAATCATGGCGGCCAGCTTCATGACGCTCTCGATCCTGACCGTTCCGCACATGCTGGCTCCCATGCTCGTCGGGCGGCTGACGGAGATGACGACGCGGGTGCGCGGCGCGGCCTGGGGGATGACCTTCACCCCTCGTTAACCACGCCGGCCCAAAGGTTAACGCCTCCCGACCCTGAGGCCGTGCCGCTTTGCGCAACCTGATCGCCGCCGTCGAAGCCGTCGATCCCCTGGTCGTGACCGGCAAGGTCGCGGGGGTGAACGGCCTGCTGATCGAGGCGCGGGGCGGGCTGTCTCGACTGGCGGTCGGGGCGCGGGCCGAGATCGGGCGGCGGGGCTCGACACCCCTGCCCGCCGAGGTCGTGGGGTTTCGGGATTCCAAGGCTCTGCTGATGCCGTTCGGTCCGGTCGAGGGCGTGGCGCCGGGGGCCGATATCCGCATCATCGGCGAACAGGCCAGCGTGCGCCCCACCACCGCGTGGCTCGGCCGCATCATCGACGCCTTCGGCCAGCCGATCGACGGCAACGGGCCGCTGCCGACCGGGCCGGCCCCCTATCCGCTTCGCGCCTCGCCGCCGCCGGCCCATTCGCGCGGACGGGTGGGAGAGCGGCTGGACCTCGGCGTGCGGTCGATGGACGTCTTCACCACCACCTGCCGGGGCCAGCGGCTGGGCATCTTCGCCGGATCGGGCGTGGGCAAGTCGGTGCTGCTGTCCATGCTGGCCAAGCAGGCGACCTGCGATGTGGTCGTGGTCGGCCTAATCGGCGAACGAGGCCGGGAGGTGCGCGAGTTCATCGAGGAGACCCTGGGCGAAGAGGGCCTGCGCCGTGCCGTCGTGGTGGTCGCCACGTCTGACGAGCCGGCGCTGAAGCGGCGTCAGTCGGCATACATGACCCTGGCCATCGCCGAATACTTCCGGGATCAGGATCTGGAGGTCCTGTGCCTGATGGACAGCGTCACCCGCTTCGCCATGGCGCAGAGGGAGATCGGACTGGCCGCCGGCGAGCCGCCGACGACCAAGGGCTATACGCCGACCGTCTTCACCGAACTGCCCAAGCTGCTGGAGCGGGCCGGGCCGGGACCGGTGCGGCCGGACGGGACGACAGCGGGGCCGATCACGGCGCTGTTCACCGTGCTGGTGGACGGCGGGGACCACGACGAACCCATCGCCGACGCGGTGCGAGGCATTCTGGACGGGCACATCGTGATGGACAGGAAGATCGCCGAACGCGGGCGCTTTCCGGCCATCGACGTGCTGAAGTCGGTCAGCCGGACCATGCCCGAGAACCAGACCCCGCCGGAGCGCGAGCTGAACAAGCGGGCCCGTCAGTGCCTGAGCGCCTATGCTAACATGGAAGAGCTCATCAAGATTGGCGCCTACCGCGCGGGCGCGGATCCCGTCGTGGATCGGGCCATCGCGCTGAACCCGGCGCTGGAAGCCTTCCTCGGACAGGACAAGGAGGACGTCACGCGTCTTACCGATTCCTTTACCCGGCTGGAGGCTATTCTGAACCAGGGCATGGTCCCGCAGTGACCGGAGATTTCGCATGACCGCATGGGCCCATTCCCTCATCCGCATCTCCAACTACGAGGTCGAGACGCTGCAGAAGCGTCTGGCCGAGATCTCGGCGCGAAAGACCTCCGCCGAGATGCGGCTGGCGGTGCTGGACGCCGAGGTCGAGGTGGAACGGGAGCGCGCTCGCGCCGACGCCGAGGCCGGGATGCTGCTGCAGGCCTATCTGGCCGGCTGGAAGGCGAGGAAGGGCATGGCCGAGGCTGACCTGGACACGCTGGACGCCGAAGAAGCCGGGGCTCGTGACGCCCTGACCGGCGCCTATTCCGAGTTGAAGAAGTTCGAGCACGTCGCCGAGACGACCCGCTTGAGCGCCCTCATCGCCGCCGGCAAGCGCGAGACGGCCGCGTTCGACGAGATGGGGCTGAGGCGGCGTAGCGCCTGATTTTCTCCCTCCCCTTCATGAGGAGGGACAGACCGCGAAGCGGTCAGGGTGGGGTTCATGACCGCGAATTCGGGCCCCACCCTGGCTTCGCTTCGCCGTCCCTCGCCATAAAGCGGAGGGAGAGATCGGGGTCGGGATGAAGGACGAAACGGTCCGGGCCAGAGCGATGCGCAAGGCGCTCACGCCGCCCGAGGCCCGGATGTGGTCCTTTCTGAAGACGCTTCGCGCGGAGGGGCATCATTTCCGTCGCCAGGCCCCCTTTCGAGGCTACTTGCTGGACTTCGTCTGCCATGATCGCAGGTTGGTTATCGAGGTCGATGGGATGACCCACGAACACCGCTTCGAACACGATCGGACGCGCGACGCCGTTCTTGAGCGAGAGGGGTATCGGACGATGCGGTTCTACAATGCGGACATCCGGGATGGCTTCGACGGGGTCGCGCAAACGATCCGGAACGCGCTCGCGGTGACGCACCCCACCCGGGCTCCGCTGCGCTCCGCCGTCCCTCCCCATGAAGGGGAGGGAGAATAGTGGACCGACGCCTCTTCATCGCGTCGTCGCTGGCGCTCGCCGCCTGCGGGAACACCGAGGCGGCTCAGCCCGCGATCCAGGCGACGCCGCTGAGGTCGCTGGTCCCCTTCCCCATCGGCACCGCCGCCATGGCGGGCCAGTTCGATGACCCGGCCTGGGTGGATCTGTGCCTGACCCACTGCTCCCAACTCACGCCCGAGTGGGAGATGAAGATGGAGTACATCCTCCAGGGACCGGACCGCTTCCTGTGGGATGCGCCCGACCGCATCGCCGAGTTCTGCACCACCCAAGGCCTTCGCCTGCATGGCCATGCCCTGATCTGGTACTCGCAGGGGGCCGAGGTGTTCGGCGGGCTGGATCGCCGCGCCTTCGTCGCCGCCTTCGACCGCTACATCGCCGAGGTGGCCGGTCGCTACCGGGGTCGCCTGACCGGCTGGGACGTGGTCAACGAGGCCGTGGCCGAGGACGGCAATGGCCTGCGCGACTGTCACTGGTCGGAGGCGCTGGGCCAGGACGGCTACATCGCCCGCGCCTTCGAGCAGGCCAAGGCGGCCGATCCGGACGCGGTGCTGTTCCTGAACGACTACAACCTCGAGAACAATCCGGTGAAGGGCGCGACCTTCCTGAGGATGGTCGAGCGCATGCTGGCCCGCGGCGTGCCCATCGGCGGCATCGGCACCCAGAGCCACCTCGACATCGAGATCCCGGCCGGACAGATCGCCGCCTTTTTCCGGGAGGCCGCGCAGTTCGGCTTGCCGATCCATGTGTCGGAACTGGACGCCTCCTTGCGCCGCGAGGGCCGCCTCGACACGCGGTCGCAGCGCCAGAAGATCGAGCAACAGACAGGCCGGGTGATGGAGCTGGCCGAGGCCTTCATGGACCTGCCGCCCGGCCAACGGCACGCCTTCACCGTCTGGGGCCTGCGCGACACCGACAGCTGGCTGCGCCGCGATGCCCGCGACGACGGCAAGGACAGCCCCCTTCTGTTCAACGCGGCCGGGCAACCGACCCCGATGTTCCGGGCGCTGGTCGAGGGCCTGTCCTGATCGGCCAGGTCCGGATCGAACCGTCACGAAACCTGGGCTAAGCTTCGCCGCACAACCGGAGCGGCACGTCCCATGGAATCCATCGCCTTCGACCTGCGCCAGACCAAGCGCACGCCGCTCGCCCCCGCCCATGTGGAGGCGATCCGGGCGGTGGGCCAAGGCCGGAGCTATGCGGCCGGGGACTTTCTGGCGCGGCCGGGCGATCCGATGGACCACTTCGTCTGGGTCGAGGCGGGCGAGGTCGAGGTGGTGGACCTGACCACGGGCGCGCGGCGCGTGCCCTCGACGCTCGGCCCCGGCCAGTTCATGGGCGAGATCGGCTTTCTGGCCGGCGGGCGCTGGACCCTGCCGATGCGGGCGGCGGTCGACACCACGACGACCGAGGTCGATCGCCCAACCATGCTGCGGCTGATGAGCGAGATCCCGGAGATGTCGGACATCATCATCGGCGTCTTCGCCGCACGCCGGCGCCGCCAGCTGGAGGACGGCGACGGGGCGCTGCGCCTGATCGGCGAGGACGAGAGCGCCACCGTGCGCCGCGTCGCCTCCTTCGCGGCCCGCAACCGCATTCCCTACCTGAGCTATCCCCTGGACAGCGACGAGGCCCGCGTCTCGCTCGATCTATGCGGCGTGACCGAGCCTCAGCCCGCCGTGATCTTCGGACGCGCCGACATGATCACCGACCCGACCCCGGCCCGGGTCGCGGCGCGGCTGGGCCTCGATATCGCGCTCGACCCCGAGGACGCCTTCGAGGTGCTGATCGTGGGCGGCGGACCGGCGGGCGTGGCGGCGGGGGTCTATGCGGGGGCGGAAGGGTTGGGCGCCCTGGTCAGCGAGGATCTGGCCATCGGTGGGCAGGCGGGGACGTCCAGCCGGATCGAGAACTACATGGGCTTTCCCACCGGCATCTCCGGCGCCGACCTGGTCTGGCGCGGCGAGGTGCAGGCGATGAAGTTCGGCACCCGGTTCGCCATTCCGCTGCGGGCCACCGGCATCGAGCGGCAGGACGACGGCGTCTTCTGCGTCCGCTTCGACGACGGCCAGTCGGTGTGCGCCAGGGCCGTCGTGGTGGCGACCGGGGTCGAATACCGCCGCCTGCCTCTGCCGCGTCTGGAAGAGTTCGAAGGCGCCGGCGTCTACTACGCCGCGACCGAGCTGGAAGCGCGCTGGTGCCGGGGGACCGAGGCCGTGATCGTCGGCGGCGGCAACAGCGCCGGCCAGGCGGCCATGTACCTGAGCCGCAACGCCGATCATGTGCACGTCGTGGTGCGCGGGCCGAGCCTGGCGGCGTCGATGTCGCGCTACCTGACCCAGAGGCTGGAGGCAGACCCCCGGATCACCGTCCACTATCGCAGCGAAGTCGAGGACCTGGACGGCGGCGACCGGCTGGAGCGGCTGACGATCGTCAACCGCGCCGATGGATCGCGCCATCCGATCGACAGCCGCGCCCTGTTCATCATGGTGGGGGCCGCGCCCAACACCGCCTGGCTGAACGGCCTGGTCGAGCTGGACGACAAGGGCTTCATCCGGACCGGCCAGGACTGCGGCCTGTCGGATTCGCCCTATGCCACATCCTGCCCCGGCGTCTTCGCCGTGGGCGACGTGCGCGCCGGATCGGTCAAGCGCGTGGCCTCGGCCGTGGGCGAGGGCTCGGTGGTCATCAGCCACGTCTATCGCCACGTCCGGCCGGGCGAGGCGTAGGACCCGGCCTCAGTCGACCTCGGTGATCGACAGAGTGGCGGGGAAGCGCTCGCCCTCGGAGAAGGTCCCGACGTGGATCTGATACAGGCCCGCAAGGGGGAAATCGAAGCGGATCTCCGGGTCGAAGCCGGACGGGCCGTCGTCATTGCAGTACAGCCCGCCGTCCGGGGCCACGATCGTCAGGGTCGCGTCGTCTTCGGCGGCGGCGCGGACGATGAGCGGATACTCGCCCGGCTCGTAGCGCAGGACGACGTGCGCCTGAAGCGGGATGTGGCCGCCATAGCAGTCCGGGTCCAGGCTGTTGGTCGAGATCAGACCTCCGGCCGTCACCTCGACCGTGACCGGATCGGGCTGGAACCCGGCGGACAGGCTCAGGACATCGGCCGCCGTGATGGCGGGCGGTTGAGCGCCGACGCGGATCTCGACGCGCTCGTTCAGGGGCTCGGTCACGCCATCGGCCGTCGGCTGTGCCGGGCGGGTCTCGCCATAGGCCGCCGTCGTGATGCGTGCGGCCGAGACGCCGCGCCCCACCAGATACTCCCGCACCGCATTGGCCCGGCGCTGGGACAGGCCGACGTTGGCGCTCTCCTCGCCGAAGCGGGAGGTGTGGCCGGACAGCAGGATGGGCTCATCGCTCTTGCCCATCTGGGCCACGAGGGCGTCCAGGGTCTGCCGCGCGGACGAGAGGAGTTGGTCCCTGCCACGTTCGAAATAGATGTTGGCCGTCATCTCGGACTGGGCGACGGCGGGCGAGGCGGCGATGACGCAGACGGCCGCGGCGATGACAGGTTTCAGCATGGGAAGGCTCCGGCAAGTCAGGAAGGATCGGGCGGGCGCGGTCGGCGGCCTAGAGCAGAGGTTCGCCAGGGCGACGGCGCGACGGATCGGTCGTCGGTCCACAGACCCCCGCGTTGCGGAAGGCGAAGACGCTGTCGCGATTCTGGGCGGTGATCGTCAGCTCACCCGTCGTCCGGTCGATGGAGGCGCTGCCGTTGCGGTCGGGTGACGCGTATTCGGTGTGATACCGGTCGGCGGTGACCGAGCACCGGACGGTCACAGGGCCGAGCTCGCTGTAGGTCGGCTCGACGCATCCATTGCCGTGGGTCACCGGGACGTATTGCCGCTCGACCTCGCTCCAGCGCTCCCACCGGATCAGGTCGCCCCGTCGAACCTCGATGCGGAAGGTTTCGAAGAGGGTCGGTCCCTGCCGCTCCTGGGGCGTCGAACTGCATCCGATGAAGCGTACGCCGTCACGCTCCATCGGGCCTGCCAATGTCGCCAGAACAAGGGCTTCGACGATCATCTCATTCTCCTCTGATCTCCTGTCCGCATCGGGCGAACGAACGGACCCACCGTCCTGTTTTCACTGAAGGACGGCTGCCGCCTTGGATCTCAGACGCGGCCAGAAGTTCAATCCACAGGGGCGCGAAACAAGCTCCACCTTATGACACGGTTTCAGGCGCGCTCGTTCCGGTCAAGGTCGCGACCGACATCGTCAGACTTGGTCAGAGCGTGGCCGGGCGGCGGCGTCAGAACCCGTGGGTTGACGGCCGCAAGACCGTCGTCGGAGTGTGGGCGAACAACGCCACGCGAAGACTCGATGCTGAAACCCCTCCTGGTCGCCCTGCTGACCACCGGCCTGGTCCTGCCCCCGTCCCTCGCCTGGGGCCAGGACGACGCGCGGACGCCCGGTCGACGGCCCGCGGGGGCCGAGGCCTGTCCCACCCTGCGCAACCTGGACCCTGCCAACTGGGCCGGTGACATCGGCTTCGACGCCGGCCCCCTGGAGCGGCTCGAGACCTGGGAGCGCGAGATCCGGGGCGAGACGAGCGTCGTCGAGGTCCCCGGCGACGCGACGGTCGTGCTACGCGCTTTCGCAGGGAGCGCGGAGACGCAGATCGTCTCGACCGACAGCGTCGCGATGGTGTGGCGCGAGGCCGACGGCGTCTGGCGGTTCCACAAGGTCGACTGGGCCAGAGAGGCGATTCCCCCGCCGCCGCCTTCTCCGGGAGACCCGGCCCCGGCGTCGCCCTTTGATCCGCGCACGGTGACGATCGGCGTGCTGGCGGCCGAATCGGCCCAGGCGCTGGAGACCCTGCTCGCCGATCCCTGTCTGATGCTGGAACCGGCCACCACCGGACCGGCGCTGCAGGTCCGTCGCGGCGTGCCGGTCCCGCCCCCCTGCTCTTCCGGAACCGGCGGCACGGTTCAGCTGACACGCGAGGGACGCACCCGGACCTGGAGCCTGTTCTGCCAGAGGCTGTTGTCCGGCGAACTGCTCAGCCTGGCCCTCTATCCCCGCGCCGGAGCGCCGGGCGAGACCGTCGGGGCACGGCCCTTGGCGACGGGGGCCTTCCCCGATCTGGACGCCGCCCGCGCCCGCGCCGCCCTGGCCCTATCCTCGAACGACGCCGCCGAAGCCTGGGCGGACGAGACCTCGGACGCCAGCGCGCTGCGGTTCCGGCACAGGGCGACGGGCATCGTCTGCCGCGTGCCCAACGATCCGGTCATCGGTCTTTCGGCCAGCCCCTATGGCGATGTGTGTCGGTGGGGCGCGGGGCCTGACGGCCAGCGACTGGCGCTGGAGCGGAGCGATTCCGCCTCAGGTCTGGCCTTTCGCATGACCGAGGAGGCGCCCGAAGCGATCAAGGCGGTCTGGGACGAACAGGATCGACGCCCCGCGCCCCGGCGCGCCCGGGTCGGGGGCCGGCCCGTGCTCAGCATGGCGTTCATCGACGGCCCCCTCGCCGACGCCCGCGACGAGCGATACGTCCTCATCCATGGGGCGCAGGACGGGGAATGGCAGGTGGTGCTGAAGACCCAGGGCGCCACCGATGACAGGGCGGCGGTGGATCAGTTGCACACTCAGACCTGGACCCGGCTAATGGCCGACAGAGGAGAACAGCCGTGACGACCCAGACGATCGCGCCGGACCGCCGGAGGCCCTCGCTCGTGAGGACCCTGCTGGCCTTCATCGCCGCGCCGGTGGCGACGAGCCTGCTGGTCGCCGCCCTGTTCACCGTCGTGGCCATGCAGGAGACGGGCGAGATCGGGATCGGCCTGGTGCTTTACGGCGCGATCGCCCTTCTGTTCGCCCTTCCGGCGGTGATCGTGGTGGGGGCGCCGGGGTATCTGCTGCTGAGACGCGCCCGAGGCGACACGACGCTGGGCCTGGTCCTGCTCGGCGCGGCGACCGGCCTGATCGGCATGGGCCTGATCTCGCTGTGGACATCCAGCGCCGTGGGCGTCGCCGGGGTCTTGCCCGTCATCGGCATGGCCGGGGTCGCGGGCGCGTTCGGAGGCTGGATCTTCGCCCTGGTGCGCGGCCCCCGCGACTGAGGCCCAGCCCGGCCCCTATGGCTCGAGCTCGATGTCCCAGTAGAGGTAGTCCAGCCAGCTCTGGTGCAGGTAGTTCGGCGGGAAGCGTCGGCCCGCGTCCTGGAGCTGGTAGGCGTTGGGGCGATGGGGCGCGCGGCGGATCGGCATGTGCGCCTGTTGCGGCGTGCGGCCGCCCTTCTTCAGGTTACAGGGCGAGCAGGCGGCGACGATGTTCTCCCACGTGGTGCGTCCACCCCGGCTGCGCGGAATGACGTGGTCGAACGTCAGCTCGGCGGTGTCGCCACAATACTGGCAGGTGAAGCCGTCGCGCAGGAAGACGTTGAAGCGGGTGAAGGCCGGGCTGCGGTTCTGGTCGACGTAGCTCTTCAGCGCGATCACGCTGGGGATCTGCATCTCCATCGACGGGCTGCGCACCACCCGGTCGTAGGTCGAGACCACGTCCACGCGGTCCTGATAAACGGCCTTGACCGCCTCCTCCCAGGGCCACAGCGACAGGGGATAGTAGGACAGGGGCCGAAAATCGGCGTTGAGCACCAGGGCCGGAAAACCGGACGGCGGCTTGTGAGAGACCTGCATCAGGCCCTCCCGCTCGATGAGCCGGATAGGATCGAGGAAATCGGACTGAAGACGTCGCTCCTTCTCTCTGGTGCTGGAAGCCTACCCTCGATTCGTCGCCGCCGCCATGACGGCTTGGCGTCGATTTGATGAAGCCTTTCGATGAGGAACCGGTCGGAGGGCCATGCCCTGACGGGCCCATCTCGGTTGGGGGTAGGGTTCTTCACAACGGGCACAACGAAGCAAAGCCACAAAGGACACGACGAGACCGAGCGATTGTCGAGATCGCCGATCCCCCTCGCACGCCTCGGATCAAGGGCGGCTTTGCCGCCAACACCCTGCGATACCGATCCTTTCGGGAACGGTCGGCGGCGGGTCCACGAACTCGGTTCCGTCGTGTCCGTCGTGTCTTCGTTGTGCTCGTTGTGATGAACCTCTCAGGCCATCCTCGATGCCTGAACCGGAAGTGTAGCCCCCTATCGTCTGCCGAGCCCGCCCGGGAAGGCCGGAAGGCTCCAGCCCCAGACCAGGGCGCCGGCGCGCAGAAGGAAGCCGGCCGGGGCCGCGATCAGGGCGGCGGGCCAGGGGTCGAAGCCCACAGCCCTCGCCGTGACATAGGCCGTGGCGGCCAGGAGGGCGGCGGACACGGTGATCTCTCGCCTGAGCAGAATGGACGGCTGACCCGCCAGCAGGTCGCGCACGATGCCGCCGAAGCAGGCCGTCAGCGCCCCCATGACGATGCAAATCAGGGGCGGCACGCCGAACGCTTCGGCCTTGGCCGCGCCCAGGACGCCGTAGGCGCCCAGCCCGATGGCGTCGAGCCACAGCAGCGCCCGGAACCGCCACGTCCCCACGCCCAGCATCCAGACGGCGACCGTGGCGGCCAGGCACACGGCGATGTAGCGCCAGTCCTCGACCCAGAAGACCGGGGCTCCGATCAGCAGGTCCCGCAGGGTGCCGCCGCCCACGCCGGTGATGGCGGCGAAGAAGGCGAAGGTGACGAGGTCGTGCCGCTCGCGCGCGGCGGCCAGGGCGCCCGTGGCGGCGAAGACGGCGACGCCGGCGAAGTCCAGCGCGCCCAGCACGGCCTCGGGCCGGGCCAGTTCAGCGCCGATGGCGGCAGGATCGACGATGACGCTCACGCGGCTGGGTCCAGCACGATCTGGCCTGTCTTCACGCCCGTGTACCAGGCCCAGAGCAGGTGACAGGCGACGCCGCGCCACGGCCGCCAGGCCTCGGCCCGGGCATAGGCCTGTTTGGTGTCCGGGCGGGTCTCGGCGCGGTCAGCCCACTTGATCGCCTCCTGCAGCGCCACGTCGCCGCCGGGGAAGACATCGGTGCGGCCCTCGCACAGCAGCAGATAGGCTTCCGCCGTCCACAAGCCGACGCCCTTCAGCGCCACCAGGGCCTCGACGGCGGCCGCGTCGTCCAGCGTCGAGAGATGCTCCAGGTCGATCCGCCCCTCGACCTGGGCCAGCGCCATGCCCTGGCCATAGGTCGCCTTCTGCCGCGACAGGCCCATGCCGCGCAGACTGTCCAGATCGTGCGCCAGCAGGGCCTGCGGCGTGATCTCGCCCAGCCCCGCCTGCAGCCGTGCCCACACCGAGGCGGCCGAGGCCACGGAGACCTGCTGCTCCACGATCATGCGGAACAGACCGACGAACCCGGCCTGGCGCACCCGCCATTCGAACGGCGGGGTCTGGGCATGGGCGCGGGCCAGGGCCGGGTCGCGGTCGGCCAGCGACTGGCGGGCGGCGGCGAGGTCGGCGGGGCTGAGGGGCATGGCGAACTTTCGAGACGGCGTACGAGCGGCTAGCGTCGGGCCATGACCACTGTGGACGATCTCGCAGGCCCGATCACCCCCCGTCGCGGTCGCGCGGACGACGACGTCCGAATGCCGCGATGAGCGCCTTCGTCACCCGCTTCGCGCCCTCGCCGACGGGCCTACTGCATCGCGGCCATGCCTTCTCGGCCCTGACGGCGTGGACGGCGGCGCGGGCGGCGGGTGGGCGCTTCCTGCTGAGGATCGAGGACACGGACTTCACGCGCTGCCGACCCGAGTATGAGACGGCCCTGATCGAGGACCTGGCCTGGCTGGGTCTGGACTGGGACGGGCCGGTGGTGCGCCAGTCGGAGCGGCGGGCGGCCTATGACGCGGCGCTGGACCGGCTGAGAGAGATGGGGGTGCTGTATCGCTGCTTCCGGACCCGCAAGGAGCGGATGGCGCTGGCGGGCGGCGCGCCCCACGCGGACGATCCCGCCGACGCGGGCGCCTTCACCGGCGGCCCCTTGCCCGCCGCCGAGGAGGCGGCGCGGCTGGCCGACGGCAAGCCCTTCGCCTGGCGGCTGTCGCTGGCCGCCGCGCGGGATCGGCTGGGTGGATTTGAGCGCCTGACCTGGGCCGAGGAAACGGCCGATCCGGGGATCAAGACCGCCCGGCCCGAGACGCTGGGCGACATGGTGGTGGGACGAAAGGACATCGGCGCGGGCTATGTCATCGCCTCGGTCGTCGATGATGCGTGGCAGGGCGTGAGCCATGTGATCCGGGGCGAGGACCTGATCGAGACGACCTCGATCCAGCGGGTGCTGCAGGCCCTGCTGGACCTGCCGACACCCGTCTATCGGCATCACCGCCTGCTGCTGGGTCCGGACGGAAAGCGGTATGCGAAGCGGGACGGGTCGGTCACGCTGATGGCGCTGAGGGAGGCGGGGGTGACGGCGGAAGAACTAAGGGAGGAGTTGGGGTTCTGATGCCGACCCTCCCTCCCCTTCAAGGAGAGGAAGCGTGGTCACCGCCTCCGCCAGGTCTGTCCAACGCCGGTTACAGCCGATCGATCAACGCCTGTGCTTCGCGACGCGATCCGTCGACATCGTTACCAGCCGCCAATGCCCGACGATACCAGCAAAGCGCCTCGTCGCGATTGCGGGGGAGGCCGCCAATCCCGTTCTGGAAAGACAACCCGAGACCAAGCATGGCATAGGCGTGATTGCGCTGCGCAGCATTATAAAGATAAAATATCGCGTCGCGTTGACTTTGCGTTACTCCAGGATAGTCCCCATATAGCAGCACGCTTAGGTAATACATCGCTTCACTATGGTCTCGCCTGGCTGCCATCTCAAACCACCGAACGGCCTCCGGAAAATTGGCCTCTACAAATCTCTCACCCATGTAATAGCTCCCGACGAGATACTGGGCTTGGACAACGCCAGCCTCTCCCGCCAGCCGTAGGCGTTCCAGCGCACCAACGTGTTCACCGGCCCCGCTGAGCGCCAGACCGGTCAGGTAATCCTCAAAACCGCGACGCAGCCGGTCGGTTCGAGCCCGATCTTCAGAACGATCCAGCCCCCGCGCTTCCTCCAACTGGTAGATTCGCTCGATTTCAGCAAAGTCGATCGGCGCGCCATACAGACCGATTTCGTGAATTCTTCGGATTGTCTTGGCCGCTTCCTCCCACAGACGCGCGCCGTATGTCGTATAGGCCAGGTGCTCCGTGCGTTGCATCACCAGCCGGCTCAGTCGGGCGGACTCGGCCCAGTCCACTTGCGTGCCATTGGTCGCCCGGTAAAGATCTGAAGCGAGGTCAGAAAGCGGCCGCGCCCTGCTGCTCGCCAGAGCCTCTGTCAAGCGTTGGTCCAGCGGGGCAGGCTGCGGAAAACTGAGGCACGATGCGCGTGGGCCAGAGGTTTGCGCCATCGCCTGTGGCGCTGCGCCGACCATGGCCACCGACACCGCCATGGCACCTGCACTAGCCAAGCCAATCCACCGCATGCTCTCACCCTTTCCACTGCACTCCTGTCAACGTTGTCGGAAACAGCAGCGATGGCAAGGTTGGAACGCGCGACCAAAGTGCGCTCCGGGTCGCGTTAAGGCCCTGACCTGGCGGCGGTGAAAAGACGTTCGCCCCGGATCGTTTGTCTCTGGCGTTCATCCAGAGGAGGGCCGCGCCACGCCATTCGAACCCTCTCTCCCCTTTGTGGGGAGTGGAGACGGCAGCCTGCTGTCATCGACGGGCGCAGCGGAGCGGAGCCCCGGATGGGGCCGTTCAGGACCAGCGCGCCGCTTTCACACGGCCCCACCCGCGCTCGGCTGGCGCCTCGCGGTCCCTCCCCATAAAGGGGAGGGAGAATGACCTCCGCCCCAGCCCCCCGTCTGATTCCGCTGCTGGTCGTGCTGGCGTCGGCGTCGATCCTGGGGCTGGCCCCCATCCTGGTGCGGCTGACCGAGACGGGGCCGGCGGCGGCGGGGTTCTGGCGGTTCGTCTTCGCCATGCCGTTGCTGTTCCTGCTGGTCGCGCGGCCGGGCGGAGAAGGGCCAGACTGGCTAGGGTTGGGGCGGCCGTCGAAGTGGATGCTGCTGGCGGGGCTGTTCTTCGCGCTGGACCTGTCGTTCTGGCACTACGGCATCGTCATGACCTCGGTCGCCAACGCCACGGTGCTGTGCAACCTGACGCCGGTGGTGGTGACCCTGATCGGGTGGCTGTTCTTCAAGGAGAAGCCCGCGCGACTGTTCCTGCTGGCGCTGGGTTTCGCCATGGCCGGGGCCTGGGCGATGGCGGCGGGCAAGGCGGGCGGACAGGGCACCAATCCGCCGCTGGGCGACCTGCTCTCGCTGCTCGTGTCGGTCTGGTACGCGGGCTATTTCCTGATGGTGAAGCTGGCCCGGACCACCGCCGGGGCGCTGAAGGTGACCTTCTGGGCGACGCTGGCGGGCCTGCCGCTGATGGGGGGCGTGGCCCTGCTGCTGGGCGAGGACATGGTTCCCGCCACGGCCGCAGGGTGGGCGGCGTGCGTGGGCATGGGACTGATGCATGTGGCGGGACAGGGCGGCGTGGCCTGGGCGCTGGGCCGGCTGCCGGCCTCGATCACAGCCGTGACCATCCTGATCCAGCCCATCGTGGCGGGCCTGCTGGGATGGGCGGTCTTCGGCGAGATCCTGTCGCCGGTTCAGGCCATGGGCGGGGCCCTCGTCATGGCCGCCATCGTCCTGGCCCAGTGGTCGAACGCCCGACCCTCCGGCCCAACGAAAACGGGCGCGGCCCCCGAAGGAACCGCGCCCGCGTGATCGCTATCGGCGACCCTGATCCCGAAGGATCAGAGGACCTTCAGGTTCACGGCCGAAGTCTTGCCGCGCTGGGATTCCAGCTCGTACTCGACCTTGGCGTTCTCATCGAGGCCGGCGAGGCCCGCCTTCTGGACGGCGGTGATGTGCACGAACACATCGGCGCCGCCGGACTCCGGCTGAATGAAGCCGAAGCCCTTGGTGGGGTTGAACCACTTGACCGTTCCGGTCGGCATTGTGCGTCTCCATAAACGCGCTCTTCCAGGCGAACACCCTTTCAGAGGGGTCCGACAATCCATCTGGACAGGCTCGTTCATAGAAGGAGCGAGACGCGGGTTTGGACCCCACGCGAAATCCGGATTGCACGAATGTTGTCTAACAGCCGTCAAGCCCGGTCAATCGGAATTGATTCGCGCGCCAGGCGATCACGGTTAAGCGAAATCAGGCGCACAGGCCCCGGGGCGCTCCATCCAGATGCAGATGGTCGGCGTGGGCTTCGTTGTAGTCGGGGCTGAGCACGGTCGCGAACACCCGACAGGCGCCGTCCCGAACGCGCCGGATAAAGCCCGCGCCTTCAACGCCTTGCGGTCCCTGCCCATCCCAGTCCGCCTGGACCGAGACGGTGCGTCCGTCCGCCAGGGTCACGGAGGCGACGTCCAGGGCATTGGCCCGGGCATGCTCGCTGGGGCGTTCGTTGGCGTCCTCCGAGCCGTAGATGCGACGGCAGGAGTAGGTGCCGAAATTGTTGACCGCCGTCGGAGCAGATCCATAAGCCGCCTCTGCGGCGGGCCTCAGCACCTGCCGGTCCCACAGGACGTAGCGCAGCGCCAGCGGGCACTGCATGGCCAGGTTTCCGGGACGGAGCGGCGTGACCGCCCCGCCCGTGATGACCACGGCGTTCCGGACCTGGCAAAAGCCGCCGCCGTCGATGTCCTCGGCGCGCCGAAGCTCGACGCCGGCGTCCCGGAGTGTCTGGATGCAGGCGGCGGTGACGGCCTCGACCTCCTCATCGGGGGCCGAGAAGGACACGGAGAAATCCGCCACCTTGGCCGCCGTCGCCTGGCCGATCGGACGGCTCAGATCCAGCGGCTTCCACGGCAGATCCTGCGACGGGGCGAAGGCGTTCAGCAGGGCGAAGCCCGCGCACAACGCCAGCCCCACCTCCCACAGCAGGTTCCAGAAATCGGCGAAATCGCGTTTCATGCCCCATCAACATGAAGCGCGGCGGTTCGATCCGCCAGCGACAACACGTCAGGCCGCCTGGATCAGGGCGGGGATCAACTGGCGACAGGCCTGGGCCCCGGCCAGGCCGTCGTTCGACGCCGCGACGAAGGCCCGCCCCGCCCCCGGCGCGGCCCAGGCCGAAAAGTACCAGAAGGTGTTGGAGCCATCGTGCGACAGGGCCGGTCCAGCCGCCCAGGGCTGGCCCTCGACCACCAGCCACCCTCCGCCATAGGGCGGCCGCCCCGTGCCGACGGGCCGGGTCAGGACCGCCATCGTCTCGGCCGAAAGGACCGCGCCGTCCCCGTTCATGAACAGTCCGAGGAAGCGCGCATAGTCCCTCAGCGTCATATGCGCCGTGCCCGCCGGCCCGAGCGCGAGGGGATTGTCAGACACCCCCGCCGGATCGATGCCCACGCCGCCGCTGTGGCCCCAGGGCTGATCGCCCACGGGCGCGCCGAAGCCGCCGCTCGTGATGCCGAGCGGGGCGAACAGCTCAGCCCGCAAGACGTCCTCCCAGGCCTGTCCCGTGATCGCCTCGATCACCGCGCCCAGGAGGATGTAGTTGGCGTTGCCGTAGGCGAAGCTTCCCGGCGTTCCGGCCGGCGGAACCGCCAGCATGGCCTCGACCAGGGCCAGGCGCTGCTCGGGCAGACTGCGCGGGTCGGCTCGCGCCCGCATCAGCCAGGGCCGGCCCATGACCGTCTGGTCCGACAGGCCCGCCACATGGCCCATGACGGCGGTCAGGGGCGTGTCGCGCCAGGCCTCATGCAGGGCTACGTCCGGCAGGACCTGGGAGAGGGTGGCGGTCCAGCTGGCCCGACCTTGATCGACCAGGCGGCCATACAGGGCGGCCGTCATGGCCTTGGTATTGGAGCCGAGATGCCAGAGGTCGTCGGCCGTGGCGGCGTCAGAAGAGCCCGCGCGGCGCAGGCCCCTGGCCCCGACCCACAACGGCCCCTCACGTCCCACCACCATGCCCGCGAGCGCAGGCGGCGCGCCGGCGCCGGTGGCGATCCGGTCAAGGGCCGCGTCCCAGCCCGCCGCCTCGGCTCGGGCGGGCGATGCCACAAGGGTGGCGAAGGCGGCCGTCGCGGCCAGCATGTCTCTGCGTGTCGTCATCCCCTGATCCTGATCGATCCCGCTCGACGCACCAACGGATAAGTCGCAACCTGATCCCTGCATAGGGAGACGCCTGATGGGCAAGAAGGACGACTACGAGGCCGAGCTGGAGGCTCTGCAGATCGAGCTGGTCGAGACCCAGCACTGGTCGATCGAACAGGGCCAGAAGGTGCTGATCGTGTTCGAGGGCCGCGACAGCGCCGGCAAGGACGGGGCCATCAAGCGCCTGACCGAGTTCGCCTCGCCCCGCCAGACCCGCGTCGTCGCCCTGCCCAAGCCGACCGAGCGCGAGACCACCCAGTGGTACTTCCAGCGCTATGTCCCTCACCTGCCGGCGGCGGGCGAGTGGGTGATCTTCAACCGCTCCTGGTACAACCGGGCGGGCGTCGAGCCGGTCATGGGCTTCTGCACGCCCGAGCAGCATGAGCAGTTCCTGAAGGACGTGCCGCATTTCGAGACCATGCTGCGTGGCTCGGGCATCCAGCTGATCAAGATCTGGCTGGACATCTCCAAGGCCGAACAGGCCAAGCGCCTCGCCGAGCGGGTCGACGATCCGCTCAAGCGGTTCAAGGTCTCATCCCTCGATGCCGAGGCGCAGAAGCGCTGGGACGCCTATTCCGCCGCGCGCGACCGCATGCTGGACGAATGCCACACCAAGCACGGGCCGTGGACGGTCGTGGCCACGGACGACAAGAAGACCGCCCGGATCAACGTCATCCGCCACATCCTGACCGAGCTGAAGCGGCCGGGGTCGAAGGTTAAACGGCCGGACCGCGACGTGGTCTTCGCCGCCGATGACCACCAGGGGCGGCTGAATCCCTGATCAGGCTCAGTCCGCCCCAAGCTCCTCCACGAGCCGGTCCATGCCGTACACGTCGCGCAGCGCCGTGGTGACCGCGCCGGTGGTGACGATCACGCTGCGGTTCACGTCGCGGTCGTAGCCGTAGGCGTTCCTCTGGGTCAGGACGGTAGAGTCGAAGTTGGCCCCGACGATCTCGCCCGCCTCATTGACCACCGGCGAGCCCGACGACCCGCCGATGGTGTCGGACGACACCGTCATGTTCAGCACCGTGCCGCCGTCGATGGCATCGCGCGCGGCCAACAGCCGGGGCGCCACGTCGAACGGCGGCGCGCCCGTCGCCCGGTCCCACAGGCCGTCGAAGGTGGTGAAGCCGTCGAACCTCTGACCCGGCACGTCCGAGCCCTCGATCAGGCCATAGGTCAGGCGCAGCGTCCCGGTCGCGTCCGGATAGACGCTGTCGCCATAGGCGGCGAAGCGGGCGGCGGCGAGACGCTCAGACGCCTGTTCGGTCGGGGCCTGGACGCGGGTCTCCCAGTCCGCGCGCACGCCGCGCGTCACGTCCTGGATCGACAGCATCCACTGGATCAGGGGGTCGTCCGACGCCCGGATGGCCTCGATGCCGCCGTCCCACAGGGCGCGACGCACGGCCGGGTCGGCCAGCGTCGAACCCGCGACCAGACGCGCCGACAGGGCCTCGGGCGCTTCGCGGCCCAGCAGGGCGCGGACGCGCGGATCATCGACGGTCAGCCACTCGCGGGTCTTGGACAGCCACCATTCCATGCGGACCTGCTCCAGCTCCGGATAGACCGGGCGCTGGGCCATGATGGCATTCTCCACCGCCCCCAGACGGGCGTCGCCGTATTCCGGCAGGCGTTCGGCCGAGGGTTTCTCGCGCTCCTGGGCGGCGCGAACCAGCGTGCGGGCATAGTTGAACAGGACCGAGCCGCCGCCCGGCGACGTCGTGCCGATGCCGGTCCCGCCTTCCAGCAGGGCCATGGGCACATAGAGCTCGCGCACGGCGGGTTGCACCGCCGAGAGGGCGCTCCACGGATCGGCGGCCGCCTGCGCCATCACTGCGTCAGCGGCGACACGGGCACGGAAGTCGGCCTCGGCCTCGGCGCGGCGGCTCATGAAGCCGGCGTCGGTCAGAGCGCGCATGCGGCCCAGCCCGCGCTTGTAGGTGTTCTCCAGCCCGACGATCGGGTCCATCGCCATGAAGGCGTTCTCTTCGCTCTCGGCGGCGAAGCGCACCAGCCGCCCGCGCAGCTCGGACGCGATCAGTTGGTCGAGCGGCAGGACGACGTCGCGGATGGACGCCAGCTGATCCTGGGTCAGCAGACGCTGGGTCGAGCCGGGGCTGCCGGACACGAAGACAGGTGTGCCGCTGACCGGCTGGTCGTCGTTCCAGACAAAGTGGGTCGGCGTCGCGACCGGCTGGCCGTTCTCGTACAGCCGCACGAAGGCGGCATCGATGGAGAAGCGCGGGAAGCTGAAGTTGTCCAGATCGCCACCGAAGGTCGCCGCCCGGTCCTCGGGCGCCCAGGCCAGGCGCACGTCGGTGTAGCGCTTATAGGCATAGAGCTTGAACTGGCCGCCGCGATACAGGCTGACGACCTGACAACGGCGGTCGGCCACGCCGCCGCAGGCCTCCTGCTCGATCCGCCCGATCTCGGCGTCACGCGCCCGGGTGAAGGCCTGACCGGTCAAGCCGGCTCCGGCCGCCTTCACGCGGTCCGTCACGTCGGTGATGTCGGTCAGGATCTCGGCCGTGCCGCCGGGACACCGCAGCTCCTCCTCGCGCGTGCGCGGCGTGAAGCCGGTGGCGGCATAGTTCACGGCCTGGGTCGACAGATTGGCCACGCAGCTGGCGACGCAGTGGTTGTTGGTCAGGACCAGCCCCTGAGCCGAAACCACGCCCGCCGAACACCCGCCGAACCGCGCCGAGCTCAGTCGCACCCGGTCCAGCCACGCCTGATCGATATTGGTCCCCAGCGTCTGGTTCGCCCGTGCGATGGGGAAGTTGTCGAACGTCCACATGCCTTCCTCCGCCGCGGAGGCGGTGGCGGAGAGGAGGACGGCGGTGGTGGCGAGCAGGAGAAGACGCATGGAACAGTCCTTCCTTCTTCCCTTGGAGGAGAAGGTAGCCCCGAGGGCCGGATGAGGGGCACGATGACCCGGAAGAGGTTTCAGCCAGAAAATCACTGGTCAGACCGGGTGTCACCCCCCAACCGACCTGGCTGCGCTCGGCCGCCTTCCCCCACAAGGGGAGAAGGCACGCGGTCAGCGATCCTTCTCGCGTTCGATGCTCAGCGCCGCCTGCGCCGCCGCCAGCCGCGCGATGGGCACGCGGTAGGGTGAGCAGCTGACATAGGCCAGGCCGACCTGCTCGCAGAAGGCGATGGAGGCCGGGTCGCCGCCGTGCTCGCCGCAGATGCCCATCTTGATGTCGGGACGGACCGCTCCGCCGCGCTCCGCCGCGATACGGATCAGGTCGCCGACGCCCTCCTGGTCCAGGCGAACGAAGGGATCGGTCTCGAAGATGCCCTTGTCCATATAGGCCTGGAGGAAGCGCCCGGAATCATCGCGGCTGATGCCGAACGTCGTCTGGGTCAGGTCGTTTGTGCCGAAGGAGAAGAACTCGGCGTGTTCGGCCAGGTCCCCGGCCCGCAGCGCCGCCCGCGGCAGTTCGATCATGGTGCCGACGAGGTATTCGACGCTGTCGCCCGCCGCCTCGAACACGGCCTTGGCGGTGCGGTCGGTGAGCTCGCGCAGGTACTTCATCTCCAGGCCCAGCGCGACCAGCGGGTGCATGATCTCCGGGATCGGCGCCGTGCCCGAGGCCTGCTTGACCGCGATCGCCGCTTCCAGAACGGCGCGGACCTGCATCTCGTAGATCTCGGGATAGGCCACGCCCAGGCGGCAGCCGCGATGGCCCAGCATGGGGTTGACCTCATGCAGGTCGCGCGCCCGCTTCTTCAGCTTGGCGGCGTCCAGACCAGAGGATGCGGCCAGGGCGTCGATCTCGGCCTCGGTGTGCGGGATGAACTCGTGCAGCGGCGGATCGAGCAGACGCACCGTAACCGGCAGGCCGGCCATGATGGTGAACAGCTCGACGAAGTCCGCTTTCTGGAACGGCTCGATCTTGGCCAGCGCCGCCCGGCGACCCGCCTCGTCGTCGGCCAGGATCATCTCGCGCACGGCGGCGATCCGCTCGTCGTCGAAGAACATGTGTTCGGTCCGGCACAGGCCGATGCCCTCGGCACCGAAGCCGCGCGCGGTGCGGGCGTCCAGCGGGGTCTCGGCATTGGCGCGCACGCGCAGGCGGCGCACCCCGTCGGCCCAGGCCATCAGGGTCTGGAAGTCTCCGGTCAGCTCCGGCTCGATCATGGCCACCGCCCCGTCCAGCACCTCGCCCTTGGAGCCGTCGATGGTGATGACCTCGCCCGCGCGGAAGATGCGGCCCCGCGCGCTGAAGGTCTGGGTGCGTTCGTCGATGTGAATCTCGCCGGCGCCCGACACACAGGGCCGCCCCATGCCGCGCGCGACCACCGCGGCGTGGCTGGTCATGCCGCCGCGGGCCGTGACGATGCCGCGGGCCGCGTGCATGCCGTGGATGTCCTCCGGCGAGGTCTCCTCGCGCACCAGGATGACGGCGTCGCCCAGCTGGTTCAGCCGCTCGGCCTCGTCGGCGTCGAAGCAGATCTTGCCGGTGGCGGCTCCGGGCGAGGCGGGCAGACCCGCCGCCACCACGGTGCGCGCCGCCGACGGATCGAGGGTGGGGTGCAACAGCTGGTCCAGCGCCGAGGGCTCGACCCGGCTGATCGCCTCTTCCTGGGTGATGACGCCCTCGGCGGCGAGATCGACGGCGATCTTCAGCGCCGATTTGGCGGTGCGCTTGCCGTTACGCGTCTGCAGCATCCAGAGACGGCCTTGCTCGACCGTGAACTCGATGTCCTGCATGTCTCTGTAGTGGCTCTCCAGTCTCGCGACGACGTCTCTGAATTCGCCGAAGACATCCGGCATCGCCTCTTCCATCGAGGGCGCCGTCTCGCCCATCTCCTCGCGGCCGGCCTTGGTCAGGGACTGGGGCGTGCGGATGCCTGCGACGACGTCCTCGCCCTGGGCGTTGATCAGGAACTCGCCGTACAGCCTCGCCTCGCCCGTCGACGGGTTGCGGGTGAAGGCCACGCCCGTCGCCGACGTCTCGCCCATGTTGCCGAACACCATGGACTGGACGTTGACCGCCGTGCCCCAGCTCTCGGGTATGTCGTGCATGCGGCGATAGAACTTGGCCCGGTCGTTCATCCAGCTGGCGAACACGGCCGAGACCGCCCCCCACAGCTGCTCATGCGGGTCCTGCGGAAAGGGATGCCCCAGCTCACGCTCGACCACGGCCTTGTATTCGACGACGACCTTTTCCCAGTCGCCGGCCTTCAGGTCGGTGTCGACGGTGACGCCCAGACGGTCCTTGTGGTCGTCCAGAACCTCCTCGAAATCGTCGTGGCTCATCCCCAGGACAACGCTGGAGTACATGGTGATGAAGCGGCGATAGCTGTCGAACGCGAAGCGCCGGTCGCCCGACAGCGCCGCCAGACCCTCGACCGTCTGATCGTTCAGACCCAGGTTCAAGACCGTGTCCATCATGCCCGGCATCGACGCCCTGGCCCCGGAGCGCACCGATACGAGGAGCGGATTGGCGGCATCGCCGAAGGTCTTGCCGACCACGCCCTCGACGGTCTTCAGCCCCTCGGCCACCTGGGCTTCCAGACCGGCCGGATAGGTCTGGCCGTTCGAATAGTAGTGGACGCAGGCCTCGGTCGTGATGGTGAAGCCCGGCGGGACCGGCAGGCCCAGCGAGGACATTTCCGCCAGATTGGCGCCCTTGCCGCCCAGCAGGTTCTTCATCGACGCATCGCCGTCGGCGGAGCCCCCGCCGAAGCCGTACACCCACTTGGTCATTCGTCAGCCCCTGAGGATCGGAAGCGGCGGGTTGGCCCCGCTCGGAATCCGGCCCTGACTAACGTGCTGCGCGCGCGAAGGCGAGGCCGGGCTGTAACAAAGGGTGATCCGGGCTTCAGTTCCCTTCTCCCGCAAGGGGAGAAGGACGCTCGATCAATCCACCGGCCTGACGTTGTCGTTCGAGTTCCGGTCGATCCACTTGTTGTAGGGATCCACCCCCGCGAAGGCCGGCTTCTGAGCCGTGGTGAAGCGGAAGGTCTGCACCCCGGACCGGAGCGGCCGGCGCTCGAACAGCAGGACGTCGCGGGAATCGAAGGCCCCGTCGCCCGGCTCGGCCGCGAACAGGCCGATGTCGAACGTCTCGTTCAGCGGGCTCTCGGTCTCCGCGCCCTGGCCGTCGGCGTAGAGCTTGCGCGCCTCGACCGTGACCGTGACGTCCCAGCGGCCGTCCGAGCGGCGGGTGGCCGTCGTCTCATTGACCTTCACGTCATACAGGGTGATCCGCTCGAACAGGTCGGTGATCAGCGCCTGCTTGTCGGCCGGAGCCACGGAGCGGAGCGCCGCGACCAGGTCCAGGGAGCGCGGATAGGGCGGGCCCTGGAAGCCGAACCTCTGGATCAGGGTACGGAGCGCCGCATTGACACGGTCCTCGCCGATCTGGTCGGCCATCAGATACATGACCGATCCACCCTTCTGATAGTGGATGTAGCCCTGGTTCTCGACGCGGTAGAGCGGCAGCTCCTCCAGCCGCTCGGTGCCACGAGCGCGCAGGTAGCGGTCCAGTTCGAACTGCAGGAACCGGCGAATCTGATCCTCGCCATAGGTCTCCTTCATCACCATCAGGGCCGAGTACTGCGCCAGCGTCTCGGTCAGGGTCGTCGACCCTTGCTGGTCCGAGCTGACCACCTGGTGCGCCCACCACTGGTGCCCCAGCTCGTGGGCGGTGATGTAGGTGACGTAGTCGATCTTCTCCGGATCGCGGAAGTCGGCGATGAAGCCGAGCCCCTCGGAGTACGGGATCGTGTTGGCGAAGGCCTGGGCGAACTGGGCATAGGCCGGGAACTCGATGATCCGGACCTGGCGGAACTGATAGGGGCTGAAGTTGGTCTGGAAATAGTCGAGCCCGGTCTTCAGCGAGTCGATCATCCGCCGCACGTTCCGCTCGTGACCGGGGTGGTGATAGATCGCCAGCTCGATCCCGTCGTGGACCTCTCGTTCGACCTCGTACCGGGCCGACTGGACCGACAGGAAGTTCAGGATCGGAGCCTCGGTCACGAAGCGCGCCGTGCGCCGGCCGTTCCGCGTCTCGTCCGAGACCTTGTAGCCCGGCGCGATCGGGGTCTGGTCCGCCACCGTCGTGATGGTGATGTCGGACGTGACCCAATCGGCGCCGACGTAGTTGCGGGCCTGGGCGGAGGTGTCCTCAAGGCGCGCCTGACGCAGCTCCGCGGGCAGGCCATACTTGCGCCGCGTCGTGCGGTCGCTCAGCAGGCTCTGGCGGCTCATGCCGATGATCGGCGCGAACTCGTTGTTGGAGACGAAGGTGCCGTTGTCGACCAGGCGGGTGGTGTTGCCCCGGTGCCGGAAGCCCCGCTGCTCGAACACCGTCTCGAACCGCACCGTCCGGCGCTCGCCCGGCGCCATCGGCGTGGCGAAGCGGTAGATGCGATAGTTGAACTCTTCCCACTCGCGCGCGACGGTCGCGCCCTCGACCTCCATCCGGGTGACCTGCAGATCGGGCACCCAGCGCAGGTGCATCTCCGACAGAGGCGCGCCGGTGCGGTTCTCGACGACATAGGTCCCCTCGGTCACCAGACGCGGCGCATGGGGATCCAGATCCATGACGTAGGTCACGCTGACCGTCGACGGCTGGGGCGTGTCCTCGAACTGCAGCAGGGTCTTTTCGTAGTCGGCCTGAAGCCGCTCATCCTGATCGGACGTCCGGTACTCGTTCAGGACATTGGTGTTGTAATAGATGAAGCCACCGAGACCGACGAAGGCCACGGCCGCGACCGCCATGATCGCGCCGGCGGGCCCCGCCAGACGGCGCGGCAGGCGACGCAGACGGGGCAGAAGCCGCGTCTCGGTCCCGCGCCGCCACAGCGCATAGGCGATGACCAGCAGGATGACCGCGAACGCGCTCCAGTAGGCGTCCGTCCAGTTGGAGAAGCCCCGGAAGTCGCCCTGGCCATTCATGTCCGACAACGGCACGCCGATGCCGCTGTTGTAGCGGTAGAGCACGTGCTCGAAGCCGAGATTCTGCAACACGATGGTCGAGACCAGATAGACCACCATGATGGCCCAGCCGACGAACTTGTTCGGCGACAGGGCCTGCACGAAGATCGCCAGGATCGCGATGAAGGCGAAGTTCAGGGTGCCCGGCAGCAGCAGCCAGAAGACGTATTTGCCGATCTCGTAATCGACGCCGCCCTTGTAGGTCTGGACCGCCATGCCGGTCAGCATGCCGACCACCAGGATCGATCCTAGCACCAGGGTCAGCGCCAGGGTCTTGGGAACCAGGAAGGTCCAGTCGGGCGTGGGCGTGGCGTCAATGATCTCATGCGTCTTGCGCTCGCGGTCGCGCCAGACCAGCTCGCCCGCGTAGTAGATGGCGACGATGATGGCGACGAGGCCGAACGCGTTCTCCAGCAGCTCAACCACCAGACGGGTCACCAGGAACACCGGCGCGCCGTAAACCTCGCCCGCGAACAAGAGGGTACCGACGCCCTGGAAGGCTCCCAGGACCAGCAGTACGAGGAACGCCGGGCTCTTGAAGATCAGCCCCATCTCGAAACCGGTGCGGCGGCTCAGCTGGGCCCAGCCCGAGGCGAAGCCGTAGCTGGCGGCCGGCAGCGACCCAGCCGACACCGGCGCGGCCGGGGCCTTCTCGGCGAGGGCGCGCAGCTTGTCCTGCTTGGACGCCTTGGCACCGCGCGCGGCGGGTCGATACAAGAAGTAGGCGGCTGCGAGGAAGACCACACCGACCCCGGTCCAGATCAGGCGGTTGTAGAGGAAGACCCCCTCCAGCGCCGGATTCAGGGTGTTGCGCTCGACGGGTGTCCAGTAGCGGGTCACCAGCCCATAGGCGGAGGCACCGAACGGCTCCAGCCAGGCCAGGATGTCCTCGAACTCGGGGCGGGCCAGAGCAGACGTCATGCTGATGTAGAGGATGAAGACCGCGACCACGCCGACGTAGGTGGCCATCATGGAGCGGGTGACGGTCGCGAGCGCGAAGAACAGGGCCGAGGTCAGGAAGACGCCCGGCAGGCCCATCACGAGATAGGACCAGGCGTAGTCGCCCGGACGGAACGGCCCCACCGTCTCCTGGTCGACCCAGGGCATGAAGGTGCCCAGGAGGGTACCGATCGACACACTGAGGAAGCACAAGGCCACCGCCGCGAAGGCGCCGAGGAAGCGGCCGTACAGATAGTCGAACTTGGTCGCCTGGCTGGCCTGGATCATGGGACCGAAGCCCGTCGTGGCGTCACGCGCCACGACATTGGCCACGATGGCGGTGGTCGCCAGCATGAACAGGATGGCGAAGGCGATGTTCGCTTGCGCCAGCGCATAGGGCGCGTTGACGTTCACATTGCCCCCGCCCGCGATCGACACGCTGTCCGAAGCGGCGACCAGACCGAAGCTGAACAGGGTGAAGATGATGGCGATGACCCAGAAGGCCGGCTGGCGCATCTGGTAGCGGAATTCGAAGGCGGCGATCTTCCCGAACATGGCGCGTCGGCCCCCTTAGGCCGCGGCGCGGCGCGAGGCCGACAGGGTCGAGAAGTAGACATCCTCCAGCCCGCCGGGCACCGGCTCGAAGCCTTCGCCCGGGCGACGGTCCGACAAGACGTGGATCACGGTGCGGCCCGCGAACAGGCGCGTCGAGATGACCTCGTGCTTGGCGCGGTGCTCCTCCAGGGCCTCCTTGTCGATGGTCTTCTTCCAGACCCGGCCGTTCAGCCGTTCCATCAGCTCGGCGGGCGCGCCCTCCAGCTGGATCTTGCCACCCGCCAGCACCGCCATCTTCGGGCACAGGTCGGCCACGTCCTCGACGATGTGGGTCGACAGGATGATGACGACGTTGTCTGCGATCTCGGCCAAGAGGTTCAGGAAGCGGTTGCGCTCCTCGGGGTCCAGGCCCGCCGTCGGTTCGTCGACGATGATAAGCTTGGGATTGCCGATCAGGGCCTGGGCGATGCCGAAGCGCTGGCGCATTCCGCCCGAGAAACCCGCCAGGGCCTTCTTGCGCACCGACCAGAGATTGACCTGGTTCAACAGGCTGTCGACCGTCTCCTTGCGCTCCTTGCCGCCGGCGATGCCCTTCAGCACCGCCATGTGGTCCAGCATGTCGTAGGCCGAGACGCGCGGATAGACACCGAAATCCTGAGGCAGATAACCGAGGGTGCGCCGCAGCTTGTCCGGCTCGGCGATGGCGTCGATGCCGTCGAAGTCGATGGAGCCCGACGTGGGCGTCTGCAGCGTCGCGATCGACCGCATCAAGGTCGACTTGCCGGCCCCGTTGGGACCCAGCAGGCCGAACATCCCGGTCGGAACGTTGAGCGACACATCGTCCAGCGCCCGCGTGCCGTTGCCATAGACGTGGACGAGATTCTTCACCGACAGCATGTTCAGCCCCCTGCTTGGTCAAGGAGACTTGTCACGTCGGGCCGAGGCCCGCAAGTTACGAAAGCGTCAGGAAATCGGCGCGCGGCTCAGGCGATAGCGTCCGCCGGTCTCTTCGAAGTCATCTTCGCCCGTGCGACGGAAGGCCAGGATCACCGCGCCGTCCCCGCCCAGCAGCTCGAAGCCGGCCGAGGTCGCCCGCCACGACTTGGCATTCGCCACGGACGGAACCTCGCACTGCTCGACCAGCACCGGACGCGCGCCCTCGATGATCAGATTGGCCAGGGCAATGTGACAGCGCGCGCCTGTGGCCGCCTCTGAAAGCGCCCAGTACCCGGCGACCTGATCCACCGAAAGCGTTCGACCCTGCGGCTCGGACGCGGCGGGCGGCGGTGTGCAGGCGGTCATGACCAGGGCTCCGGCGAGCGCGGCGACCGTCCGTAATGAGACTGCATGGGTCATGGGCTCCTCCACGCATCGAACGTCGCCAGCCACGATGGCGATTTGAAGACCCACGCCCACCGTGCCCCCGGCGAAGGAGCCGAAGCCGAGCGGGTCCGACAGGTCGGACCCCGAGCTCAGCGGCCCCCCTTCGCCCTCAACCGGAACGCATGCAGCAGCGGCTCGGTATAGCCGTTGGGTTGACCCACCCCGTCAAACACCAGCGCCCGCGCCGCCTGATAGGCCAGCGACCCTTCCGGATCGGGCGCCATCGGCCGATAGAGGGCATCGCCCGCGTTCTGCGCATCCACCTTGGCCGCCATGCGAAAGAACGCCGCCTCGACCTGGGCAGGTGTGCACACCCCGTGCAGCAGCCAATTGGCGATGTGCTGGGAGCTGATCCTGAGCGTCGCCCGATCCTCCATCAGGCCGATGTCGTGGATGTCCGGCACCTTGGAGCAGCCCACGCCCTGATCGATCCAGCGCACGACATAGCCCAGGATGCCCTGGGCGTTGTTGTCGAGTTCATCAGCGACCTCCTGCTCGGACCAGTTCGCGCCATGGGCCAGAGGCGGCGTCAGCAGGTCCACCAGGCCCGGCGTCGGTCGCTGGGCGACTTCCTTCTGCACATCGAACACATCGACCGCGTGATAATGCAGGGCGTGCAGGGTGGCCGCCGTCGGGCTGGGCGTCCAGGCGGTGTTGGCCCCGGTCTTCGGGTGGCCGATCTTCTGCTCCAGCATGTCGGCCATGCGGTCCGGCGCCGCCCACATGCCCTTGCCGATCTGCGCTCGCCCCGACAGGCCGCAGGCCAGGCCGATGGCGACGTTTCGCGCCTCATACGCCGCGATCCACTTCGAGGCCTTGATGTCGGCCTTGCGCACCACCGGCCCGGCCCGCATGGCCGTGTGGATCTCGTCACCGGTGCGGTCCAGGAAGCCCGTGTTGATGAAGACGATCCGGTCCTTCACCGCGTGGATGCAGGCCGCGAGGTTGGCCGAGGTCCGCCGCTCCTCGTCCATCACCCCGACCTTGATGGTGTGCCGCTCCAGACCCAGCAGATCCTCGACCGCGTCGAACAGCCGGTTGGTGAAGGCAGCCTCGTCGGGCCCATGCATCTTCGGCTTGACGATATAGACCGACCCCGCCGTGGAGTTCCGGAACCGGCCCAGACCCTTGAGGTCATAGAGCCCGATCAGCGAGGTCACGATCGCATCGAGGATGCCCTCGAACGCCTCCGATCCATCCGGCAGACGCACCGCCGGATTGGTCATCAGATGTCCGACGTTCCGGACGAACAGCAGTGACCGGCCCTTCAGTGTCTGCGCCGAGCCGTCCGCGGCGGTGTAGGTCTTGTCGGCCTCCAGCGTCCGATCCAGCGTCCGCCCGCCCTTCTGGAAGCTGGCGCTCAGGTCGCCCTTCATCAGGCCCAGCCAGTTGCGATAGGCGGCCGTCTTGTCCGCCGCGTCGACCGCCGCGACGGAATCCTCAAGGTCGCAGATGGTCGACAGCGCCGACTCCAGCACGACGTCGGCGATGCCCGCCGGATCGGTCGCGCCCACCGGATGATCGCGGTCGAACACCACCTCGATGTGCAGGCCGTTGTTGCGGAACAGCCGCGACCGGTCCGTCATGCCGACGAACCGGGCCGGATCCTTGAGTTCGATCCCGTGGACATGCGGATCATCAAGATCGGCCCACGACCCCGTCGCCAGCGGCACCGCCTCGTCCAGGAACGCCTTGGCCCGCGCCACAACCCGCGCGCCCCGTTCGGTGTCGTATCCGCCCGGCGGCGGCAGATCGCCCAGGGCGTCGGTGCCATAAAGGGCGTCATAAAGACTGCCCCACCGCGCATTGGCCGCGTTCAGCAGGAACCGCGCGTTCAGGATCGGCACCACCAGCTGGGGCCCCGCCAGCCGCGCCAGCTCGTCATCCACCCGCTCGGTCCCGACCTGGAACGGCGCGGGTTCCGGGACCAGATAGCCGATCTCGCGCAGGAAGCCCTCGGTCGCCGTCGCATCGTGCGGCTGGCCCTTGCGCGCCGCGTGCCAGGCGTCGATCCGGGCCTGCAGCGCGTCCCGCCGCGCCAACAGCGCGCGATTGTCCGGCGTGAACCGCGCGTAGATGTCGGCCACGCCCGCCCAGAAGCCGTCCGCGCCGATCCCGAGCCCCGGCAGGACATCTGTCTCGAGGAAGGTCGCGAGTTCCTCGGCGACCGACAGGCCAGCGCGGTCGATATGGGTCATGCGTGGTCTCCGGCGAGCCCGGCTGGGGAGGCGGCTCGTAACAATGCGTGATCGCACTAGAGCGGGCCGGGCGACGCGGCGCAAGCGGGGGTGCCTTCTGATACCGGTGACAGGCCCCATCGGGCCACCTACCCTGCGCCCTTGCGAGGTGGATGGAGGATGGAATGCAGCTTCAGCGCCGGACCGTCATGGCGGGGCTGCTGCTCCCGAGCCTTGGCGCGCTGAACCGGTGGGGACCGGCCGACCACCCGGTTGTTCCGACGACGAACGGCCCGGTGCGCGGCTATCGCGACGGTGCGGTCGTCGTCTTCAAGGGCCTCCGCTATGGCGCAGACACCGGCCCGCGTCGGTTCCAGCCGCCCGCCCCGCCCGGACCGTGGTCCGCCCCCGCCGACGGCTTCGCCTACGGTCCCGCCAGCCCCCAGGGCGGATCAGAGCCCAACCAGAGCGAGGACTGCCTGTTCCTGAACGTCTGGACGCCGGGCCTCGACGCCGAGCGGCGGCCGGTCATGGTCTACATTCACGGTGGCGGCTATTCGACCGGCTCGGGCTCCAGCCCGCTCGACGACGGGGCCCGGCTGGTGAGCCGGAACGACGTCGTGGTCGTGACCCTGAACCACCGGCTGAACCTGTTCGGCTACGCCTACCTCGCCCGCCTCGCCGGTCCCGAGTTCGCCGACGGCGGCAATGCCGGCCAGTTGGACCTGATCCTGGCGCTCCGATGGGTGCGCGACAACATCACGGCCTTCGGCGGGGACCCGTCTCGTGTGATGGTCTTCGGCCAGTCTGGCGGCGGGGCCAAGATCGCGACCCTGATGGCCACGCCGTCCGCCGCCGGCCTGTTTCACCGCGCCGCGACCATGAGCGGCCAGCAGGTGACCGCGTCGGGCCCTCTGAACGCCACACGACGGACCGCCGCCTGGCTGGACGCGCTGGACCTGCCGCCTGACCGCGCCGCCGAGGTCGCGACCCTGCCCGTCGACCGCCTGCTCCGCGCCGCCGAGATCACCGATCCGATCCTGGGCTATGGCTCGCTCTATTTCGGGCCGGTGCTCGATGACCGCACCCTGACGCGCCACCCCTTCTACCCGGACGCGCCCGCCCAGTCGGCCAGCATCCCCATGATCATCGGCAACACCCGGGACGAGACCCGCGCCTTCCTCGGCAGCGATCCCGCGAACCACGCCCTGACCTGGGCCGACCTGCCGGGCCGCATGACGCTGGCCAATATGCGTATCGATGTCGCGCCCGAGGGCGTGATCGCCGCCTATCGCGCCATGCATCCGGACTGGTCGCCCAGCCAGGTCTTCTTCGCCGCCACCACCGCCGCCCGGTCCTGGCGCGGGGCAACCATCGAGGCCGAGGCCCGCGCGGCGGCCGGAACCCCCGCCTTCGTCTACCAGCTGAACTGGACCAGCCCCATCGACGGCGGCCGTCGCGGAGCCATGCACACCGACGACATCCCGCTGGCCCTCGACACCGTCGCCGCCTCCGGCAACCGCGCCCAGGGCCCACAGGCGCAACCGATGGCCGATCTCCTGTCCGAGGCCTTCGCCGCCTTCGCCCGCGCCGGCGACCCCAACCACCCCGGTCTGCCGACCTGGAACCCCTACGATCTGACACGCCGCCAGACCATGATCATGGACATCCCGCCGCGCGTGGAAGACGACCCCAGAGGCGACGAGCGCCGCCTGTTCGCGCGAATCCCCTATGTCCAGCCGGGGACGTGAACAGCGCTTCGCCTTGACTTGACCGCATTAGAGGTCCATCTGCCGCTCCGTCGCACCCTTGCGGCCTCCGGCGTCTCCAGCGCGTGTGGGTCTTCACCCAAGACGAAGACCGCTCTGTAGAAGACGCAGGCTCCTCGAGCTTCATTCGCTGCCCGGACACGCGGGGCGGCGCCCGGTCAAGCCCTCGTCCAAGCGGCGGGGGACTGGCGGCGCGCGGTCCTTTGGCGTCTCAGCCCGGCCGATGCGCGTCGCCGCATACGAGAGATATCCGCTCCCATGAGCACCACGTTCGAAACCTTCGGCCTGAACAAGGCCCTCCTGACCGCCCTCGCGACCGAGGGTTATGTCACTCCTACCCCGATCCAGGCCCAGGCCATCCCCTCGGTCATGACCGGCAAGGATCTGCTGGGCATCGCCCAGACCGGCACCGGCAAGACGGCGGCCTTCGCCCTGCCGATCCTGCATCGCCTGGCCGAGAACCGCGTCGCGCCCCTGCCGCGCACCACGCGCGCCCTGATCCTGTCGCCCACGCGAGAGCTGGCCACCCAGATCGCCGACAGCTTCAAGGCCTATGGCCGCCACCTGGGCTTCCGGGTCGCGGTCGTCTTCGGCGGCGTCAGCTACGGGCCCCAGGAACGCGCCCTGCAACAGGGCCTCGACGTCCTGGTCGCCACGCCTGGCCGCCTGCTGGATCACATGCAGCAGAAGACGCTGGACCTCTCGACCACCGAGATCTTCGTGCTGGACGAGGCCGACCAGATGCTGGACCTCGGCTTCGTCAAGCCGATCCGCCAGGTCGTGGCCCGCCTGCCCCACCGTCGCCAGAACCTGTTCTTCTCGGCCACCATGCCCACCGAGATCGGCAAGCTGGCCAGCGAGTTGCTCAAGGAGCCGGTCCGGGTTCAGGTCACGCCGCAGTCGACCACGGTCGAGCGCATCAACCAGTCGGTCATCTGGGTCGAACAGGGCAGGAAGCGCGCGCTTCTGACCGAGATGTTCTCCGATCCGAACTATTCCCGCTGCCTGGTCTTCACCAAGACGAAGCACGGGGCCGACAAGGTCGCGGCCTATCTGGAGGCCGGCGGCGTCCAGGCCGGTGCCATCCACGGCAACAAGTCCCAGCCCCAGCGTGAGCGCACCCTCGCCGCCTTCAAGGCCGGCAAGCTGCGGGTGCTGGTCGCCACCGATATCGCCGCGCGCGGCATCGACGTCGACAACGTCTCCCATGTCGTGAACTTCGAGCTGCCCTTCGTGCCCGAGGCCTATGTCCACCGGATCGGCCGCACCGCGCGGGCGGGCAAGGACGGCTCGGCCGTCAGCTTCGTCGCCGGCGACGAGATGAAGCTGCTCAAGGACATCGAGAAGGTCACACGTCAGAAGATCCCGGCCGTGGATCGCCGCAACGACGCCTCGCTGGGACGGCTGGACGCCTCCATCATGGCGGCCGGCGTCGGCAAGAAGGCCTCCATGCCCGACGACGGGCGCGGCGATCGCCAGCAGCAGCGCGGACCCCGGAACCCGCGTCGGGACGGCGTCAAGCCGAGCCACGGCGGCCAGCCCCATCGCGTTCGCGGCGGACGCGGTGGCCAGGGCGCCGGTCGGACCGACGGCGGCGATCGTCCGATTTCCAACGTCGTGCCGTTCGATCCCCTGGCCGGCGACCGGGCCCGCTCGCGTCCCGTCGAGACCGCCCAGGTCGCGGTCAAGGAAGGCGAGATCAAGCGCCGTCCCCGCCGTCGGCGTCCGTCGAACGGAGGCAAGGGCCACGCAGCCTAAGTCATTTCATCCGGCGCGTCCCAGGACGCGCCGCCAATGATGCAAAGCCGCCGCCGGGCAACCGGCGGCGGCTTTTTGCTGTCCGCATCCTCGCCCGACTGCCGGGGCCGTACCCCCAAACGCATTCGGCCCCGCGCACGAGGCGCGGGGCCGAACGTTCGGATCAATGCTGAGGGATGGACCTCAGCGCGCGTAGTCGTGGGCGATGGCCCAGTCGAACCAGTTGTCGACCACGGTGCCGGTCAGCAGGATGCCGATCCCGCCCGTGAGCGTCGTCAGAACGGCGAACCACCAGGCCCAGCGGTGGATGGATTCCATCGTCGCGTTGAAGCCCATGGTCCAGCGCCAGAACAGCGCGCCCCGCTCGGCGGCGGTGCCGCGGTCGGTGATCTGCTCCACTTCGCGATCGGCGCCGTAGCGGGTCGTGGCCAGGATGGTCGCGCCGTGCATGGCGAACAGCAGGGTCGAACCGTACAGGAACACGATCGAGAGGGCGTGGAACGGGTTGTAGAACAGGTTGCCGTAGGTGATCGAGAAGGCGCCGGTCCAGTCCAGGTGCGGGAAGATGCCGAACGGCACGGCTTCCGACCAGCTGCCCATCATGATCGGGCGAATGAAGCCCAGAACGAGGTACAGCCAGATCGCAGAGGCGAAAGCCCAGGTGGTGTGGGTGCCCAGACCCAGGGCCTTGGCCCGCTGGTAGCTGCGGATGCACCAGCTGATCAGCGACACCGTCAGGAAGAAGCCGGCGATCAGCCACCATCCCCCCTGGTTGAGCGGCGGCAGGATGTTCAGGCCCTGCTCGGGCGGGGGCGGATAGAGGCCGAGCCACAGCAGCTGGCGGATGAACTCGAACGGGTTCCAGTTCACCTGGGCCAGCATGTTCAGCCCGATGATCTCGAAGGCCAGGAAGCCGGTCAGCAGCGAGACCACACCGGTCCAGCCCAGATGAACGGGGCCGATCTGGGCGTTGCCGATGGCGCCGATCCAGTGGACGAAGAAGGGTTTGCCGGTGCGTTCAGCGTCCATTCCGGTGGTGGGGGCGCCCATTTCGGCGTGCCCACGGACCTGAACCTGGGTGAAGATATTCTGATAGGCGTTCATGTTTCTCGCCCTCCCCTATTGCCAGATCGGCAGGTTGCGCCAGCCGTCCCACCATTCGGGCCAGCCCTTGTCCCAGAAGGGACCGCTGATGACGATGCAGATCGCGCTCCAGATCCCGGCCTGAAGCGCCAGGAACAGTCCGACCCTGTGAATGCCCAGGGTGCCGACCGAATAGCCGATGAAGTCGCGGAAGAAGGTGTCCTCGTGCTCAGGCTGGCGCACTTCCTTGCCGGGTCCGGGGTTGGCCGCGGCCAGAACCAGGGAGCCGTGAAGCGCCAGCGCCATCGTCGTCGTGAAGAAGAAGGTCACGGCGATCATGTGCGCGGGATTGTAGTGGAAGTTCAGGTACTGGTAGCCGACGTTGGACACCCAATCGAGGTGGCTCCAGATGCCATAGGGGAAGCCGTGTCCCCAGGCGCCCATCAGGAACGGACGGACCACCACCAGGCTGAGATAGGCCAGGATGGCCACACCGAAGGCGATGGGCACATGCAGGCCGATGCCCAGTTTGCGACAGATCTCGACCTCTCGCAGCGCCCAGGAGATGAAGGCTCCCGTCGCGCAGATGGTGACGATCTGCCAGATGCCGCCCTCGCGAAGGGGTGCGAGCGACAGGCCGTAGGCGATGTCGGGCGGATTGATCGAGATCAGCCACGGGTTCCAGGTGTCGCCGAGCGACGCCCCGTAGAAGATGAGTGCGGTGCCCAGCGAGGCGAAGAACGCCGTCGTGACACCGAAGAAGCCGACGTAGAACGGCCCCACCCAGAAATCGAACATGTCACCGCCGATCAGGGTGCCACCCCTGATGCGGTATTTTCGCTCAAAACTCAGTAAGGCCATAACCGTCTCCGCCCGCTGTCCCGCTCATCGTCGGGTTGGGCTCAAAATATCGGGGGTCGCGACGGACGGGATCGGATCGCTCCGGTCCCGCCCGCGCGTCGTTCCCGTCAGGGGGTGGCCGTAGCCGCCGCCGCTGCGCGTTCTGCGCCGTCGATCCAGTTGTACCGAGGCGAGCTGAGCAGGATGAAGTGGATCAGCAGAGCCAGGGTGAACAGGAAGACGGCGAGCGCCACGAGCGCCCTCCGGGGATCGAATAGGAGCCAAACTCTCCACATAACTGTAGTCCTCCATAGCCGGTGTACGGCTTTGTTGGTGGCGTCGGGCAAGATCACCCGGCGTCATAGTAAAGTGGAGACCTAGGCCCCCAACCAGGGACGCCAGTACCAAACGAGCACATGGGCCACGATCGCGATGAGCGTGAAACCAATGAAACTCGTCATGAACAGGCCGTGGAACTCTTTGGCCGCTTCCGGCGTGAGGCCCGTGAGGGACCCCGCCGAGTGGTCAGAGTTGGACATAATCTCCTCCTTTCGTTGGAGTTCTTCGCAGCCACGGGGAAGTCCCGTGGCCGTTTCCGACGCCCGGCAAGCCGAACTTCGGAACAGGGGTCCGAGCCAGGGAGACGGCGCACATCAGGCAGCCCTCCCGCTCAGGACGATGGCGTTGGCGGCGTAGAGGCGGTCGAGCGTGACCCGGTCCTCTCCGGCCTGGCGGGCGGCCCGTTCGGCCGTATCGCGCAGGCGCTTGGCCGCGGAAATTCTGACGATGATCGGTTGGGCCGCGACCAGCTTTTCCAGCTCGTCGGCGGCGGCGTCTTCCCAATGCAGTTCGGCGTGCGGCCGGGCGAGCGTGGGCTCGACCTTGTCCATCTGGGACGCCAGCGGAAGGATGTTGAACAGGGCGTCGAACAGGGCGTTGCAGACTTCCTGAACCAGATAGGTGCAGCCGCCGTAGCCCATGAAGGGCGTGCCCGTGTGCCGGCGGATCGCCGCGCCCGGGAAGGACGCAGGAACCCAGACGCCGCTGGGTCCGTGACCGCCGCCCGCGCCTTGCGTCGCCTCGGCCAGGTAGATTCGCTCGTTGATGCTGCCGAACAGCACCAGGGGCTTGGTCTCGCGGACCAGTCGGCTGATCTCGGCGTTGTCGGTCTTTGTGCCGGCCACTCGCGCGATGGCGAACTGGCAGGGCAGACCCAGGTCCTCTTCGAGGAACTTGCGGACCCCGCGCGTATAGGTCTCGTTGGCGACGATGGCGAAGCTGGCGGTGGCGAAGAAGTCCTGGGTGACCGAGCGCCACAGGTCCCACAGCGGCTTGATCGTCGTGTGCTTCTCGCGCTCGATAAAGGGCTCTGGATCCAGTCCCGTCATCTCGCCCAGGCGGCGCAGGAACAGGGTGGTCGATTCCAGTCCGATCGGCGCCTGGAGGTAGGGCTTCTCCAGCGCCTCGCAGAGACCCCGGCCGAACTCGCGGTACATGCAGATGTTGACCTCGGCGTCCGCGAGGTTGCGGACGTCAGCCAGGTGGCTGCCCAACGGGAAGGTCATGTTGACCTCGGCCCCGATGCCTTCGCACAGGCGCCGGATCTCGGCGACGTCCGAGGGCATGTTGAACACGCCGTACATCGGGCCGATCAGGTTGACGCGGGGCTTGTCGCCCTCGGCGCGGTCGCGGGGACGCGGCATCTTCTTGGGCCCGAACTGGGTCCATAGCCAGGTCAGGGCGCGGTCGGCCGACTGCCACTGATCTTCGTCGATGGTGCGCGGCAGGAAGCGCTGGATGTTGGTGCCTTCGGGCGTCACGCCGCCGCCGATCATCTCGGCGATGGAGCCGGTGACGACGACGCTGGGCAGATCCTTGTCGAGCGTCTGCCAGGCCCGCTTCATCGCGCCTTCGGTGCCGTGGCGACCCAGTTCGTCCTCGCCCAGACCGGTGACGACGATGGGCAGCTCATGCGGCGGCAGGCCGTCGGTGTAGTGCAGGATCGAGGTGACCGGCAGGTTCTCGCAGCCCACCGGACCGTCGATGATGACCTGAAGGCCCTTGATGGCGGTGAAGGCGTAGACCGCCCCCCAATAGCCGCCGGCCCTGTCGTGATCGAGGATGAGGGTCACGTTCCGACGTGCTCCTCGGCCTTGGCCGCGGCCGCCCGTTGCTTGGCGTAGCGCGCCTTGAACTCGGGGCGCAGGACGGGGGTCTCGGACCAGATGCCCGAGGTCTCGCCGGAGCCGACGCCCTCGAAGAACTCGGTCATCTTGTCGAACCGGGCCTTGTTGCCGATGGCCGCATTGATGACCTGGGCGAGTGACCCCGCGCCGGCCGGGCCCATCAGGGGCCGCGCCGAAATCAAATTGGTGAAGTAGAGCGCCGGGATGGACAGCGACTTGGCGTGCTGGACCACCGGCGTGGTGCCGATGGCGAGGTCCGGCTTGATTGCGTCGACCGCCGACAGATCCTGTTCCAGCGACGCGCGATAGTTGACGGTGACGCCCTTGGCTTCCAGCCATTCGCGGTCGGGGTCCGACCATTTGGTCTGCGGGCAGGCGGTGCCGACGTATTCGACCTCGGCCCCGCTTTCGATCAGCAGACGGGCGACCAGAAGCTCGGAGCCCTCATAGCCAGAGACCACGATCCGGCCCTTGATCGGCGTGGCGGCCAGGGCCGCGCCGATGGCGCCGACCATGGCGTTCTTGACACCGTCGATCTGGGATTGCGGCACATCGCAGGCCTCTCCGATGGCTTGCAGCCAAGCGGCGGTGCCGTCGCGGCCGACGGGGGCGGAGCCGACGACCTTGCGGCCTGCGGCTTCGAACTCGCGCACGCTGGCGGTGTAGAAGGGGTGGATGGCGGCGACGACGGCGCAGTCCAGGGCGGCATAAAGCTCGCGCCATTCGCGGGTCGGGACCACGGGTCCAGCAGCCAGACCCATGGGCTCCAGCATCCGGCCGATGATCATCGGATCGGCCGGGAACATCTCGCCCAGCAGGGTGACGGTCGGCTTGTCGGCGCGGGTCTTGGGCGCGGCGACGGGGCCCGCTTCGACCTCCTTGCGCGCATAGTTGAGCATCGCGCCCGCCAGGACGTCCTTGGCCTCGGCGTGGGTCGGAATGCCGAAGCCCGGCACGTCGATGCCGACGATACGGACGCCGTTGATCTCTTTCGGTAGCAGCTGCAGCGGCACGCCCGAGGCGGTCGGCACGCACAGATTGGTCACGACGATGGAGTCGTAGAGCTCCGGATCGGCCATCTGGAACACCGCCTCGCGGATGTCCTCGAACAGCTTTCCGGTGACCAGGCTCTCGGAGTTGAACGGCACGTAGCCGACGCTCCGCCTGGCGCCGTAGAAGTGGCTGGTGAAGGTCAGGCCGTAGACGCAGCAGGCCGACCCGCTGAGGATCGTCGCCGTCCGCCGCATGCGCAGGCCGACGCGGAGCGATCCGAACGCCGGGCACATCGACTGCGGCTGGTCATGCGGTCCGACCGGATAGTCCTTGGCATAGCGGGCCAGCACCTCGGACTTGCCGGCCTTGGACGCCGCCGCCGTCAGCTCCGCCTTGCCGCCGTGGCAGCCGCCATCGAGCGAGACGGGCTCGGCGGCTTGGGGGTTAGAGATCGGGGGTCCGTCGGCCATAGGGATCAGACCGCCTCGTCGTAGATGACTTCGAGGGACTGCTTGGGCACGTAGGAGGCACCGCGCATGTCGCTCTGGGTCGCGGGGACCAGCCGCACCTCGCCACCCACCTGGTCGGGGCTGAACAGGCCCAGCAGGCCGTCCTGCGTCAGGGGCTTGGGATGCTGCGGCAGGCTGTCGGTCACGGCCTGGGCCAGACCCGCGAACAGGCTGCCCCACTCGCTGTCGGCGGTGCCGATGATCTGGTAGTTGGCCGACTTCCTGCGGATATCCTCATTGGCCGGGATCGAGGCCAGGACCGGAATGTTCACGGCCTCGGCGAAGGCGGCGGCTTCACCGGTGCCGTCGTCCTTGTTGATGATCATGCCGGCCACGCCGACGTTGCCGCCCAGGCGCCGGAAGTATTCCACCGCCGAACAGACGTTGTTGGCGACATAGAGCGACTGCAGGTCGTTGGACCCGACGACGATCACCTTCTGGCACATGTCGCGGGCGATCGGCAGGCCGAATCCGCCGCACACCACGTCACCGAGGAAGTCGAGCAGGACGTAGTCGAAGCCCCAGTCATGGAAGCCCAGCTTCTCCAGCAGCTCGAAGCCGTGGATGATGCCGCGTCCGCCGCAACCGCGACCGACCTCAGGCCCGCCCAGCTCCATGGCGAAGACGCCGTCGCGCTGGAAACAGACATCCTCGATCTTGACCTCTTCGCCGGTCAGCTTCTTGGCGGCGGAGGTGGCGATGATCGTCGGGCAGGACTTGCCGCCGAACAGCAGGGACGTCGTGTCGGACTTGGGATCGCAGCCGATCAGCAGCACGCGCTTGCCCTGCTGGGCCATCATGTAGCTGAGGTTCGACAGGGCGAAGGACTTGCCCGAGCCGCCCTTGCCGTAGATGGCGATGATCTGGGTTTCCTTGGTGACCTCGCCGGTGTGGACGGGATCGGGCTCAACCGCCGCTTCGGCACGCAGGTGCTTGTGGGTGATCAGCGTCACGGTCATGCGCATTTCCTCCAATCGAGGATCATCTTGAGGCAGGCAGGGTCGCCAAAGGCGGTCGGATAGGCGTCGTTGGCTTCGGTCGCCGCCATGCGGTGGGTGATCAGGCCGTCCAGGCTGAGCGCGCCGGACTGGATCAGGGCGGTCACGCCGGCCACGTCCTCGGGCTTGAACTCGGCGGCGATGCGGAACCGCGCCTCCTTCATGAAGGCCATGGGGAAGGCGAACGACAGACGGGCCTCATAGAAGCCGGCCAGAACGATCTCGCCGCTGCGGGCCAGCCGCGCGACCAGGAAGTCCATCAGATCCTCGGCCCCGGAGGCGTCGTAGATCGAGCGATAGTCGCGACGGTCGTCGGCGTCGGGGTGGATGGCGACGCCGTTCCGGCGCGCTGCATTGGTTTCCCAGACGGTCGGCCTGCCGTGGCCCATCGCCTCGGTGATGCGAAGCAGCAGACGACCGAGGGTGCCGTAGCCGACGATCAGATCCGGAGCCGTGCCGCCGACGATGGCGTGATAGGCCGTGGCCGCCAGCGACAGCAGAACCCCGTCGTCCTCCAGCCCCTCGGGCAGGGTGACGGTGCGCGACGACGGCGTGATCAGGGTGCGGGCCGCGCCCCCGAACAGGCCGCGGGCGTCGATGAAGTGGGACGAGCCGGGCACGAACACCCGGTCGCCGATCCTGGATTGGGCGTCGGTGCCTGCGTCCACGACCCGGCCGATCGATTCGTAGCCAGGCACCAGCGGATAGCCCAGGCCGGGGAAGTGCGGCATGCGCCCGTCCCAGAGCAAGCGCTCGGTTCCGGTCGAGATTCCACTCACCTCGACCTCGACGACCACGTCGTCGGGACCGGCAGGCTTCAGGTCGAGTCGGCGAAGCGCCAGACGGCGGGGCTCCTCCAGTACGACGGCCAAGGTGTCCATATCAGTGCCTTCGGGAGACGAGGCCACGATAGGCACCCTCCCAACTGTCAGCTTAGATTGACAGTCGAGGTTGTCAAATCTTGATTACACTTTGTTCTGTCACCTTCGCGCGACGACCAGGCTGGCGATGACCGGCATACCCGTTCTGACACGGCGGACGCTGGCGAATCCGGCCTCTCGGCATATGCCAATTATTTCTCTTGCGGGGCGAGGGCGGCCCGAACCCATGGCCAGCAGATAGAGGCCGAAATAGGCGTCACCGACCCGCTCGGCCCCGCGCTCCTTCGCCATCGGCTCGCCGATCAGCAGCGTCCCGCCGGGCGGCAGGGCCGCGTGCGCGGCCTTCAGAATCGCTTGCGCGGGCCCGTCGTCGTGATCGTGCAGGACCCGGATCAGACTGACGACATCAGCCCCCTTGGGCAGGGCGTCGCGGAACACGTCGCCGCCCGTCGCGTCCAGCGCCAGGCCCTCCGCCGCGAAACGCGTCCGCGCCCGCTCGGCCACCGCAGGCAGGTCGAACAGCATCCGCTCCACGCCCGGGGCCCGCGCGGCCACGGCACGCAGGAAGGTCCCCTCCCCGCCGCCGACATCCAGAAGTCGCCGGTGCCGTGCGACGGGCCAGGCGTCCAGCACCTGGGCCGCCACCATCGTCTGGCTGTCGCTCATCAGCCGGGAATAAGCCGCGGCCTGTTCCGCATCCGGCGGTCCGCCCTCGGCATAGGTCCAATACTGCGCGAGCGCGCCACCTCCACCGCCGCGGCGCAGCAGGGCCATCGGGTCGGCGAGGTCCGCATAGAGCAGGCCGTGATGCCGAATCATGGCCGCGACGCCCGGCGCGCCCAGTAGGGCCGCGCCCTCGGCGCCCAGGGCCCACCGCTCCTCATCGGCCGGCTCCGCCAGCTTCAGCGCCGCCGCCGCCCGCAGCAGCCTGAGCGCGCCGTCGCGGTCCAGCTCGACCGCCGCCCCGACCGCCTCAACGGACATCGGCCCGTCAGCCAACCGCTCCAGCAGCCCCGAGGTCACGCAAGCATAGGCGATCTGGGAATAGACGAACCCCGCCGTCACATCGAACAGAGCCGCCGCCCGTCGGCGCGCGATGGGCAGGGTCAGCGGAAACCGCGCCGCCCATCTCTGAAAGGCGGGCGAACCGATCAGCCCATTCCGCCAGACGCGCCATCGATCGTACAGCTTCATATGGCGCGTATCGACCCAGTCGGCCGATTTCCCTTGTGTCAATCCAACTGGACACCTTTAGTGTTCTCCTCGCAAGACACGAAAGGCGGGTCATGCCCCGCGACCGGGTCGTCATCGTTGGAGCCGGCATCGGCGGTCTCGCCGCCGCCGTGGACCTGTGCGCCCAGGGGCTGGACGTCACGGTGGTCGAAAAGGCCGCCACGCCCGGCGGCAAGCTGGCCGAACAGATCGTCGACGGACGCGGTATCGATTCGGGTCCGACCGTCTTCACCATGCGCTGGGTGTTCGAGACCCTGTTTGAGCGCGCGGGCACCTCTCTGGACCGCCACCTCAGCGTCCGCCGCGCCGAAACGCTCGCGCGTCACAGCTGGCCGGACGGCTCGACCTTCGACCTCCACGCCGACCTCGACCGCTCCGCCGAGGCCGTAGGCGATCTGTCCGGAGCTGAGGAGGCGCGCCGTTTCCGCGCCTTCGCCGCCCGCGCGGCCAAGATCTATGAAGTGCTGGAGCGCCCCTTCATTCAGCGGCCCAAGCCGACCATCGCCGGTCTGACGCTAGACATCGGCCTGCATCGCCCGCTCGATCAGTGGTCGATCATGCCCTACCGCTCGCTGTGGGCCGAGCTGGGGACCTACTTCCGCGACCCACGCCTGCGCCAGCTGTTCGGCCGCTATGCCACCTATGCCGGTTGCTCGCCGTTCAAGAGCCCCGCGACCTTGATGCTGATCGCCCATGTGGAGCAGCAGGGCGTCTGGCTGGTCGACGGCGGCATGCAGCGCATCCCCGAGGCCCTGACTGGCCTGATCCAATCGCTCGGCGGCACCGTCCGCGCCGGCGAGGCCTGCGCCGAGATCCTGACCGAGCGCGGCCGGGCGTCCGGCGTCGTCCTGTCTTCCGGCGAACGGATCGAGGCCCGCACCGTCATCGTCAACGCCGACCCTGCGGCGGTCGCCGCAGGTCGGTTCGGCACGGCGGCCGCCCGCGCGGTCTCGGCCACCCCGCCCCGCGCCCGCTCGCTGTCGGCCGTCACCTTCGCCTTCACGGCCGAGGCGCAGCAACTGCCGCTGGTGCGCCACAATCTCTATTTCTCGCCCGACTACGTCGCCGAGTTCGACGATCTGCACGCGGGCCGGGCTCCCACCATCCCCACCGTCTACATCTGCGCCCAGGACCGGGCCGACGACGACGGGCCGCCGCAATGCGAGGGACCCGAGCGGTTCTTCGCCATCACAAACGCGCCGCCCAACGGCGACGTCCACACCTGGTCGCCAGAGGAGATCGACATATGTCGCTCGCGCGCCTTCGCCTCGATCCGAGCCTCGGGGGTCGACTTGCGCCCTCACCTCCCGACGATGGCGGTCATGACGCCCGACTGCTTCGAGAAGCGCTTTCCGGGGACGGGTGGAGCCCTCTATGGCCGCGCGGGTCACGGCTGGGACGGGGCCTTTCGACGGCCCGGAGCCCGTACGCGGATGCCGGGACTCTATCTCTGCGGCGGGGGGACTCACCCTGGGGCGGGCGTCCCGATGGCGGCCCTGTCGGGACGGCAAGCCGCCCTGGCCGTCATGGCGGACCGCGCTTCGACCAGGCGGTCGGCGCGAACGGCTACGCCTGGTGGTATGTCGACGCCCTCAGTGACGACGGCCGTTTCGGCCTGACGATCATCGCCTTCGTCGGCAGCGTCTTCTCGCCCTGGTACGCCTGGTCGGGACGCGGATCGCCGGAGAACCACTGCGCACTCAATGTCGCCCTCTACGGCCCCGGCTGCGAGCGGTGGTCGATGACCGAACGCCCGGCGCACCAGGTCTTCCGCGACGCCGAGACCCTGCAGCTCGGCCCGAGCTCCGTTCGCTGGGACGGCGACGAGTTGGTCATCCGCTTCGACGAGACCACCGCGCCCGTCCCTCCCATGCCGATGATCCCCAAGCCGATGCGCGGCACGGTTCGGGTCCGGCCACGGGCCATCAACGAGATCGTCTTTCCTCTGGACGGCGATGGCCGCCACGTCTGGCGCCCCATCGCGCCGCGCGCGCGGGTCGAGGTCACGCTGGACGATCCCGCCCTGTCCTGGATCGGCGAGGGCTATCTCGACACCAACGCGGGCTCCGAGCCCATGGAGGACGCCTTCGAAGTCTGGGACTGGTCCCGCGCCCATCTGCGTCAGGACAGCGCCGTCCTGTATGACCTCAAGCGCAAGGACGGCACGGCCCTCAGCCTGGCGCTCCGCTTCGACAAGGACGCTGTGCCCGAGACCGTCGAGCCGCCGCCGCACGCGCTCCTGCCCCCCACGGTCTGGCGCATGCCGCGTCACACCCGCGCCGACGCCGGCCGGCCGGTCCATGTCGAGACGACCTGGGAGGACACCCCCTTCTATTCGCGATCGACCCTGTCGACCCACCTGCTGGGCGAGCCCTGCCAGGCCGTGCACGAGAGCCTGTCACTGGGGCGGCTGAGGTCGCCCTTCGTCCGCGCCATGCTGCCCTTCCGAATGCCGCGCTCGCTCCGCTGAGGCATCACGGTCGCGCTTCAGCGAACGCCGGGTGGAGAACACCTCCCACACGGCCCAGGCCAGGACCAGGCCGAAGACCAACACCATCTCGACGATGAACACCTGGTTTCCGGTCATGCGGTCGCCTCCTCGATCAAGCCATGTCGCGCTGCGACCTCTTCGATCACGGCCGCGACCAGATCGGGCCGTTCCTCGTGGGCCAGATGGCCCAGCCCGGCCAGAGTTACGATCCGCGCGGCGGGCAGGGATGCACGCGCCTCCTCGGCCACCGACGGCGGCACCGCATGATCCCGTGCGCCCACGATCAGCGTCAGCTCCGCGATCAGCTGCGGCAGGCTCCGCAAGACGTCGGAGATATCCCAGCTGCCCATCATGCTCAGCGTTCCGGCCACATGGCCGGGCTTTCTCAGCAGGCGGCCGTAGAACTCCACCCCCCGGTCGTCGATGATCGAGCCGGTTCCACGGATCAGGCGCGCCACTCGCCCTGGATCGCGCGCGGCCTGGGCGAACAGGTGAACAGCGAGGGGATTGACGAACAGCCCCATCGCCAGCCCCCGGAACAACGGCGCGACCGGCCCGGCGAAGGGCTGGAGCGCGCCGTTGATCGCCACGACCGGAGCCTCGCCGAACCGTCCGTCCAGCGACATGCGCAGGGCGATCGCCGCCCCCGCCGAATGGGCCACGACGAGGCTCGGCCGAACCTGCATCGCCTCGATCAGGGCCGTCGTGCGCCGCGCCATGTCCCACAGCGACTGACGATTGTCCCTCGGCATGGCCGTGAAGCCGTGCCCCGGCAGATCCATCGCCACCACGGTGAACCGCTGGGCCAGCATCGGCAGCAGGTCGCGCCAGCTGTGCGTCGCCGCCCCCGCCCCATGCAGCAGCAGGACCACCGGCCCCTGCCCCATCATCTGCACGTGCCAGGTCAGATCGCCCGCCGTGACGAAGCGGCTCGCCTCCCGGTTCGGCCAACCGCGGCCCTCGACGTCCCAGTTCGGCCGATCGCTCATGCTCAGACGTCCAGCGACCGGACGAGGTCGCGCACCCGTTCGGCCTCGACATAGGGCAGGGAGGCGAACGTTGCCCCCATCGCCTCGGCCAGCTTGGCCCCATCGCCGCGCGGTCGAGGCGAGACGTCAATCAGCGCCGCCGACACCCCCGCCGCCCGGATGCGCCGACACGCGGTCAGGGCGTCCTGCTCCGCCCGCGTCCGAAAGGCCGCTCCGTCCAGGGCGATGTTGCCCCGCCCGTCGGTCATGACGACCAGCAGAGGCGTCCGCCCCTTGGCCCGCTCTCCCAGCGCCAGCGCCGCCGCCGTCTCCAGCCCGGAGGCCAGGGGCGTGGTCCCTCCCCCGGCCAAAGCCGCCAGCTCTCGGCGCGCCCGGGCCAGAGACCGCGTCGGCGGCAGAAGGATTTCCGCGATCTCCTTGCGGAAGGCGACCAGCGCCACCTGGGTGCGCCGGACATAGGCCTCGGCCAGCAGCAGTTCGACCGCCCCCTTTGTCTCCGCCAATCGTTGCAGCGCCGCCGATCCCGAGGCGTCCACAACGAAAATGACCGTCGCCTCGGCCCTCTGCTCGAAGCGCCGGACACGGAAGTCGTCGCGCCGCACCCGCATCGCGCCGCGGGCCGCGCCGGGCCGCGCGCCGCGCAGCCTCTGCCAGGGCGCGGCGGCCTTCAATGTCTCGACCAGATCCAGCGCCGAGGCCCCGTCCGGCTGTCCCGGCCGCGAGCCGATCCGCCGCCCGCGCTTGGCCGCCGGCAACCTGGCCCCCGCCGAGCCCGATCGGGTCGGCGCGCCGCGCAGCGTCTGACCCGACGTCGCCCACAACGCCTCCAGCCCCTCGGGCAAGGCCGACCGCACCGCCTCCAGCACCAGATCGTCCAGTTCGCCCGGCCGCATCTCCGGCGCGTCCGAATCGCTGTCGGGTTCCAGGTCGTCGCCGGCCTGCTGCATGTCGTCGTCTGAGCTGGCGTCCGGCCCCTCGGATTCCTCCTCCGGGGCCGGCTGGGGCGGCAGACGGGTGGCGCGCGGGCTCAGCACCAGTCGCGCGGCGGTGGTCAGGTCATCCGGCTCGATGGCGTCGCGTCCCTCAAGGGCCGCCAGCGCAGCCGCTGTCCGCAGCGTCAGCCGAGGCGCCCGGAGCGACGCCACGCCCAGTGCTTCGCACGCCGCGCACACCGCATGGATCGCCGCCTCGTCCGGCGCTGCGACCTGCGTCAGGGTGCTTCTGGCCTCGGCGATGTCGTCCGGCGTGGCGCTGATCGGCTCGGCCTCGCGCCAACCGACGCCGTCCAGATCGATCCGGAACGCCAGCCGCTCCAGCAGGGCCTCGGGCGGCCGCTCGTCCTCCAGCCCCTCGTCCAGCGCCACCAGCACGAACCGGGTCGGCGTCCGCTCAGACGCCCCGTCCCGTTCGATCCGCACCGCGCCCTCGTCGATGGCCCCGGCCAGCCTCGCCGCGACTCCGCCCTCCAGCCGCTCGGCCATTGGCGCGATCAGAACGCCGCGGTCGGCCTCGACCAGAATGCCCTTCTGCAACACCCGCATCCCGGACCCCAGCGCAGCGGCCAGGTCCAGCCCGCCCAGCAGCCGGTCGTCGCCGATGCCCGGCGGCAGCCGCTTCCATGGCGTGTCCTCTGTCAGAAGGCCGCGCAGTCCAGACAGCCACGCATCGCGCACCGGCCCGGGTCCGGCCCGCACCGCCGCTCCGCCCAGGCCCGGATCGACCGCCAGCAGCGCCGCCGCCAACATCGCGTCGGCCCATTGCTGAGCGGTGTCCGAGGTCATGCGGCCAAGAGGTCGTCGATCGCCCGCTCGATGCGGCTGGTTCCGGCCTGATCGTCCAGCGGCCCACGCCGCAGACGGTGGCGCAGGGCCATGGGCGCGATCCGCCTAAGGTCGGCTTCTGTCACCACGTCGCGCGCCTCCATCGCCGCCAGCGCCCGCGACGCCCGCAGCAGGGTCAGCTCGCCCCGAAGGCCGTCTGCCCCCACCGCCATGCACAGCCGCGAGCCGGCCTCCAGCACGGAATCGGGCACCGTGACGGCGTCCAGCATGGCCTGCGCCGCCGCCACCTTCTTTCTGACCGCCGCGTCCTTGGACTTCCAGGCCTTGGCGAAACCGGCCGGATCGCGATCGAAGGCGTCGCGTCGTTTCACCACCTCGATGCGCTCTGCGAGGGTATCCGGCGTTCGCACCTCGACCGACAGACCGAAGCGGTCCAGCAGCTGGGGACGCAGTTCCCCCTCTTCCGGATTGCCCGAGCCGACCAGGACGAAACGGGCCGGGTGCCGCACGCTCAGACCCTCGCGCTCCACCACGTTCTCGCCCGACTGGGCGACGTCCAGCAGCAGGTCGACCAGGTGGTCCTCCAGCAGGTTCACCTCATCGATGTAGAGGAAGCCACGGTTCGCCCGCGCCAGGAGGCCTGGCTCGAACGCCTTTTCACCCAGCGTCAAGGCCTTCTCCAGATCCAGCGATCCGACCACCCGGTCCTCGGTCGCCCCCAGCGGCAGGTCGACCACCGGCGCCGCCGTCTGGCCGGGCCCCTCGTGGCGGCAGACGCCGACGCACGCCGAGGACGGCGCGTCCGGTTCGCAGTTGAAGCGGCAGCCCGCGATCACGGGAAGCGCTGGCAGCAGAGCCGCCAGCCCGCGCACCGCCGTGGTCTTGCCCGAGCCCCGGTCGCCGAAGACCATGACCCCGCCGAGCGTCCGGTCCACGGCGGCGAGCAGCAACGCCAGCTTCATGTCCGCCTGGCCGACGATGGCCGAGAAGGGAAAGACGAGCCGCATGAGTGTCCAATCTGTTTGACACTCACGGTCACACCATTGCGTCGCCGGGTCAACGCGTCGCGGCGCCGCCGAGGGTGCCATTTGAGTTTGTCACATGACTCTGCCTATCGTCCGGGTACGGGCGCTGGGCCCGGCGGAGAGCCCGATGGCCGCACCCACAGCGACAGGCTGGCGCTACCATCCGCAGCGGGACGCCCTGCTCGCCGAGGCCCACGCCCGGCCCTTCACGCCCCTGACCGGTCCGGCGCTGGTGACCCGGATCGCCACCCTGTCGGGCCAGGACGGCGAGGCGAAGGACCGCGAGCACATGGCCGCCCTGTGCCGTCGCCTGGGTCAGCCCGAGCCCGGCCCCAAGGCGCGCTGGGCCGTGCTGGACGGCGGAAACTGGCGCCTGCGCTGGGAACGTCACACCGAGCTGTCCACCTGGACGGGCTTTCGCACGCCCACCGGCACCACCGCCTTCGACGAGACCGCCTTCGACCTGGTGCCCGAGGACTGGCTGGCGACCTTCCCGGGCGAAGTGCTCGTCGCGGCCCGGCTGGAGGTCTGGCCCGCCGTTGATCCGGCGGCGGCGGCGGCCATGTTCGGCATCGAAGTGGTGGGCTCGCGCCTCGCCGAGGACGCCGCCATCGTCTTCACAGACTTCCGACCCGACGGCCGGGGCATGACCCGCCTGCTGATGCTGGCTCACGCCGGGGACGCGTCGCAGACGGGTCGTCTGGTCCAGAGCCTGCTCGAGATCGAGACCTACCGCCTCATGGCCCTGCTGGCCTTTCCGGTCGCCGGCCAGACCGGCCACGACCTCGCCGCCATCGAGGCCCGCGCGGGAGAGCTCGCGGAAAAGCTCACCGAGGACGGCGACCCCGAGGCCGACCGGCGCCTGCTGGACGAGCTGTCGATCCTCGCCGGAGAGACCGAGGCCCTGATCGGCCGCACTGGTTTCCGCTTCGACGCCGCCGCCGCCTACCACCGCATCGTGCGCGAGCGGATCGACATGCTGCGCGAGACCCACATCAACGGCCTGCTGACACTCGGCGAGTTCATGCAGCGCCGCCTGGACCCGGCCATGCGCACCTGCGACGCCGTGGCCGAACGCCAGCGCGCCGCCATCAGCCGAATCGCCCGCATGGCGCAGATGCTGAACACCCGCGTCGAGGTCGCCGCCGAAGCCACCAGCGCGGCGCTGCTCGCCTCGATGGACCGGCGGGCGGGCGCGGCGCTGAAGCTGCAGCAGACGGTCGAGGGCCTGTCGACCGTGGCCATCTCCTATTACGCCGTGGCTCTCCTTGGCTTTCCCCTGAAGGCGATGGAGTCGTCGATCCGGGGCTTCGACGCGACCATCGCCACAGGCGTCGCGGCCCCCTTTGTGGTCGGCGCGGTATGGTTCTGGTTGAGGTCGTTCCGCAGGAAACTGACGGGCGAGCACGGCTGACCCAATTTGTCGCGTCGCAACGGGAACTTGCCGCCAGCGCCGCAGTTGACAGTCCAATCGCCGGGTCTATGGTCCGGCCAACTCGATTTTCCTAGGGAGGCTGCGGGTATGCGTAAGTTCGGTATCATGAGCGTGGTGGCGTCGGCCGCTCTTCTCGGCCTCGCGGCCTGCGGTGGTGGTGGCGAGGAAGCCGAAGCCCCGGCCGCGCCCGCCGCCGAAGCTCCGGCCGCTGAGCCGGCTCCGGCTGCTGAACCGGCCCCGGCCGCTGAACCCGCCGCCGCCCCGGCCGCCGCGGCCGCCGGTGCCACGCTTCAGGTCGCCGGTCTGACCGGCAACGCCGAAGCCGGCCAGCGCATCTTCGGCCAGTGCCGCACCTGCCACGTGGTCGAGCCGGGCGTGAACCGCGTCGGTCCGTCGCTGCACGGCGTCGTCGGCCGCGAGGCCGGCACCGTCCCGGGATACACCTACTCGGCCGCCAACCTGGCCAGCGACGCGGTGTGGGACGAGCAGACCCTGTTCACCTACCTGGAAAATCCGCGCGGCTTTATGCCGGGCACCAAGATGGCCTACGTCGGCCTGCGCGACCCGCAGCAGCGCGCCGACGTGATCGCCTATCTGAAGACCCAGGGCTGATCCTTCGGATCCTCTGAACGAAAGAAGGGCCCCGGCGGAAACGCCGGGGCCCTTTTGATTGTCCACTTCCTTGCGGAAGACAGGCCCCTACGGAAGGCGGGCCCTCAGGCCGCGACCGACGTCCGGGCCAAGGCGCAGTGGCCCCAGATTTCTGACAGGGCGTCGATCAGACGGTCGATGTCCTCGTCGGTGTGCACGGGCGAGGGCGTGATGCGCAGACGCTCGGTCCCCTGGGGCACGGTCGGATAGTTGATGGGCTGCACATAGATGCCGTGATGCTCCATCAGCCAGTCGGAGATCATCTTGCACTTGTGCGGATCGCCGACCATCACCGGGATGATATGGCTGTCGTTGGGCATGTGCGGGATGCTGGCCATGTCCAGCCGCCAGCGGACGCGGGCCACGCGGTCCTGGTGACGGGCGCGTTCCATCTCCGAGGCCTTGAGATGGCGCACGCTGGCGCAGGCGCCGGCGGCCACGGCGGGCGGCAGGGCCGTGGTGAAGATGAAACCGGACGCATAGCTGCGCACCCAGTCGCACAGGGCGCTGGAGGCGGCGATGTAGCCGCCCATGACGCCGAATGCCTTGCCCAAGGTGCCCTCGATCACCGTGATCCGGTCCATCAGGCCTTCGCGCTCGGCCACGCCGCCGCCGCGGGGGCCGTACAGGCCGACGCCGTGCACTTCATCCAGATAGGTCATGGCCCCGTGGGCCTCGGACACCTCGATGATTTCGCGGATCGGGCCGATGTCGCCGTCCATGGAATAGACGCTCTCGAAGGCGACCAGCTTGGGCCGCGACGGGTCGATCTCGGACAGAAGCTGGTTCAGATGTTCGGGGTCGTTGTGACGGAAAATCTTGCGCTCGGCGCGGCTGTGGCGGATGCCCTCGATCATGGAGGCATGGTTCTGGGCGTCGGACAGGACCACGCAGTTCGGCAGACGCCCCGCCAGCGTCCCCAGCGCCGCCCAGTTCGACACATAGCCCGAGGTGAACAGCAGAGCCGCTTCCTTGTTGTGCAGGTCGGCGAGCTCGCGTTCCAAGAGGACGTGGTGGTGGTTGGTGCCGGAGATGTTGCGCGTCCCGCCCGCGCCTGCGCCACAGCTGTCCAGCGCCTCATGCATCGCCTTCAGGACGTGGGCGGACTGGCCCATGCCGAGGTAGTCGTTCGAGCACCAGACGGTGACTTCATCGGGCCCATCGCCGTGCTTGACGGCGCGCGGGAAGCTGCCGCGCTTCCTCTCCAGCTCTGCGAAGACCCGATAGTTGCCCGCGTCACGAAGGCCGTCGAGCTCCGCTTGGAAGAAGGTTTCGTAATTCATGGCGGCAGTCCCCCCGGTGATCGTTCTTGTCATTGGTCGGCCTTTGCGAGGACGACCTGCGTGGATTTGGTGTTGCGGCCCAGCGCCCAGGACCACAGCGCGCTTTCGGGCGAGGGACGGCGGCTGGCCGGGAGCATGAGAAAGCCGTGCTCGAGCAGGCCGAGCGCGGCCAGCGACAGCATCAGCACATAGCCCGTGCGGACCCCACCCGAGCTGAGCCAGGCGGCCTCGGCCAGCAGGATCGTCACCACGATGGAGGCGGCCAGCGAGACCGGGAACAGGGCATTGAAGCGGGCCTTCCTGAAGTAGCTGCTCAGGTAGGCCAGGCCGCGCGGCAACAGGCTCGACGGCGGATTGGGCACGCCCAGGAAGATGTTCAGCTTGGTCGACAGCCGCATCCCGAACAGCAGGAGAAAGGTCAGGGTGCCGACCTGGTTGGGCTGGCCCCAGGTCAGGGCGACGAAGGCCAGCGCGGTCAGGGCGAGCGCGATCTCGTGATGGATGACCGTCTCGGCCGAGACGGTGAACCGGCGCCACCCCTTAGCGTCTTCTGGGCAAGGCGTGCGGCGCGGGCCGGTCAGCTTGCCCATCAGAAAGCCCATCTCGTGCCAGCCCCAGACGGCCAGGGCCGCGCCGAAGGCGACGTAGGCGCCGCCGGACGAGGTGTCGTCGGCCGATAGCCGCAAAGCGATCATGGCCGCGCAAGCCACCACGGCCCCCAGCGCCAGCGACACGCCGAAGCTGGCCGCGTCACGGCGGACCAGCCACAGGATCAGTCCCGTGGAGGCCCACCATAGGCCGGCTGCAACGATGAGAGGCTGGGCCGCGTCCATGACTACCAGCGCGGCTCCATGCGGATCTCAGCCGGCAGCGGGGCCTTGTCGACCGGCAGCAGCAGCAGGCCGATGAAGGTCGCGCCGGCCTTCAGCGTCAGGCCGAAGCGCTTGATCCCCGCGACCAGGCCGCCCTTGGCCTTGGCGTCGCCCATGGCGTCCGAGGTCCGGCGCAGCGTCTCCATGCCCTGGCGGAACCTGGGCTCGTCTGTGCGCAGCGCGACCGGATAGACCTGCTTGGAGATCTCCGTGCAGATGCGGAAGACTTCATAGTCGTACTCGGTGATGTCGACGCCCAGCGCCTTGTGGAAGGCCGGGCGCATATGGTCCCGCACATACATCGTGGCGTAGACCGACAGCAGGAAGAAGCGGATCCACCAGACGTTTCCGCCGCTCAGCAGCTTGGGGTCGTTGCGCATCAGGAGCGCGAAGGCCTCACCGTGCTTGAACTCGTCGTTGCACCACCGCTCGAACCATTTGAAGATCGGGTGGAAGCGCTTCTCCGGGTTCTGTTCCAGGTGGCGGTGGATGGCGATGTAGCGCGCATAGCCGATCTTCTCCGACAGATAGACGGCGTAGAAGATGAACTTGGGCTTGAAGTGGGTGTACTTCTTGACCTTGGTCAGGAAGCCGAGATCGACGCCGATCTTGGCGTCCTTCAACGTGTCATTGATGAAGCCGGCGTGGCGGCTCTCGTCGCGGCTCATGTATTTGAACAGGGCGCGGATGTCGGGGTTCTGAACCCGCTTGGCGATCTCGGCGTAGAGCACGCAGCCCGAGAACTCGGACGTCAGCGACGACACCAGGAAGTCGGTGAACTCCTTCCTCAGATCCTCGGGCAGGTTCTCGATGATGCCGTCGAAGGCGGCGTCGCGCTTGAAGTGGTCACGGTTCACGTCCGCCGCGAACTCGGCCATCAGCGCGTCCCACTGGGCCCGGACGGGGGTGACGTCGATGCGGTCCAGCGCGGCGAAGTCGGTGGTGTAGAACCGGGGGCTCAGCACCGTGTCCTCGGTCGCGAGCTTCAGCGAGGACTGGGCGTTGGTCTTCTGCCGGGCGGCCTCGCGGCGCAGCGCCGTCAGGCCCGGGGTTTCCTGATAGTCGTCGAACGGAAGGGCGGTCACAGGGTTCTCCGGGGCGTGAAGCTGACGTCGTAAAGTTCGCCGAATTCCAGACCCGCCGTCAGACGGGTCCAGCTGCGTTCCAGCCAGTTGGCGCGCGTCACGGTGGCGGTGCGGCGGAAGGTGCGGCGCTCGCCGAACGCGACGTGGATCGGCTCTCCATGCACCTGAACCGCGTCGCCGGGGCCGATGACGGGATCGCCATCCAGCGCCACGTGGGCGCAGAGGTTCTCGTCGGAATGCTCGACCTCGATCGTGCAGCCGGTGTCGAAACGACGGCTCATGCGGCGGTCTCCGAAGGAGGGTTCATCAGGTCAACGAAGGCCTGGCGGTTGGTTGGGCCAAAGGCGTCCAGCTTGACGACGCGACCGGTGGCGAGGTCCTCGATGGTCACCTTGCCGTCCGACCATTCGGTCACGCGGAACGGCTGCTCGGGGCCGAGGCCCTGGGCGCGGCGATCGCGCACCAGGCCGCGCAGCACGCCGCGCACAAAGCCTCCGGTCGCGGGCGGAATGATCCGCTCGCCGCTATCCACGACAGAGACGCGCACGCCCCCGTCGCTGAGGTCGGCGAAGCGCATGTCCGCCGTCGCGACCGGAGCGACAGCCGGAGCCGCCGCTTCGCCCGGGCTGATCAGGCCCAACTGGGTCGCGCCGACCCCGGCCACTGTCAGACCGACCACGAAGATGGCGGCGATCAGCGGGACCTTGGGGAAGGGTTGGTCGTCGAGGTTGGACACGGCGGTTTCTCTCTCGGTCTGATCAGGCGGTGGCGGGTTGTCCGCCGGACGGCACCTGACGCTCCGGACGCACGCTGGCACGAACGGGCTCGGCGACGAAGGGCTTATCGGCGGCGGAGGCGGCCAGCTGCAGCTGCAGGCTGAGGCGCTCGGCCACCGAGGCAGCGTCGGGCAGGGCCCGCATCATCGGCTGGGGGTTCATGATGGTCAGCGGCCGGACGTGCGGCCACAGATGCGGATAGGCGATGCGCGCCCCGTCGGCGAGGCCGAGCGGGATGTCGCCAAAGCCATGGCCGTCCAGCTTCAGTCCCGCAGTCGCGACGCTGCGATAGGGGATGTTGAAGCATTTCGACAGGGCCACGCCGTGCCGCAGCACGAAGCGCTTGTTGGTCATCGTATAGACCGTGGTCCGGGCGACCAGGACGGCATAGCCGACCAGCAGCCCCACCGCGATCGACCCGGCGGCCAGGGTCCAGCCGGCCGAAGTCAGGGCCGAGCCGAGGCCCTGATTCTGGACCAGGGCATTGCCGAAGTTCCAGCTCGCCAGCGCGCCAAAGTAGATGGCGACCCAGTTGGCCCGCATGGATGTCCGGGCCAGGACCTTCCAGTCCGGAGCCCCCTGCCACAGGATGTGCTCGCCCTCCGGCAGGTGACCGGGCAGGCCGCGGACGGGCTCGCCGTCGTGTTCCTGGCCGATCGAGGCGGATTTCATCAGGGGCGCGCTCACAGCCAGGGCTCCTGACGGTCACGCGTCGCATACAGATGACCGCCACCGTAGTAGCCGATGATCTTCTCTTCCTCGAGCAAGGTGATCTGCTCGGGGCTGGCCGTGGCGGGCACGTCGGCGAACTGGGCCGAGGTGATGGCGCGAACCTTCACCGCGCGGGCCCCGCCGTCGACGATGCACATCTGCATGGGCAGGAGCACCTTCTTGGCCCCGACCGCGACCTCGAGGTAGCGGATCAGCTGCTCGGAGCGGTCGACCCAGATGTCGGCCACTTCGCCGCCCTTCAGGCCGTCACAGCCCAGCACCGGCAGGCCGCGCGGATCGGTGTCTTCCGGCGCGACGTGGAAGTCGGGCGCGACGCGCATCGGCACGATCCGGGCGTGACCGTCGATGGTCAGGTCCGGATAGTTCGGACGCTCGGCGTAGCCGGCCGGGCCGACGCCATCCAGCAGCGGATTGCCCGTGGGCTCCAGCGGTGAGCCGTCCGTCGGGGCGCTTCTGCGCGCCGCGATCGGACGGGTGTCGCGGTTCTCAGGCCGCGGCAGGACGCGGGTCCCGTGGCCGTGGGGCAGGAGGAAGGTCTTGGGCTTGGCCGTGAACAACAGGCCGCCCAGCGGTTCGTGCTGGCCGGTGACGTCGTTCTCGAGCGGATAGCCTTCGCGCCGGTCTTCGCGGCGCAGATAGACGACCAGCCCCGCGAAGAAGACGAAGAAGGTGATGAGACAGAGTTCTGCGGCGTCGAAATCACCGAAGAGGTACGGACTGTTTTCCATATCAGGCTCCTTTGCGAACCAGGATCAGGCGGGCAGATCGGCGAGGCCGAACCGTTGAGGGGAAAGCGACTGAGGCGAAGTGGCGGGCGCGTAGCGGGCGAGCGGCCCGATGGCGACCAGGGCGGCGAACAGGAGGCCGATCTCCAGGTGGTAGACAACGATGTAGCCGGTCGCCGGTGTGGTCATGGCGGCCCCCAGCATCCCGGCTTCCGCCAGGTGAGAGACAAGATCGCGCAGGCCCCCGCCCACGAAAATGGCGAGGCCGACGGCCGTGGCCTGGACCGCGCCCCAGGCCCCGAGCGCGATGCCCGATTTGCCGTCGCGAGCCAGCGCCATGGCCGAGGTCAGGGTGCCGACGGAGAACATCCCGCCGCCCAGGCCGATCAGGACGACCCCGGCACAGAAGACGGGCGCCATCGAAAAGGCACCGCCGCAGATGACGGCTATGAAAGCGACGATGCCCCAGGTCAGGCCGAACCCGGCTAGGCGATGGGACTCCCCGCCCCGCGCCAGCTGGCGCGCGGCGAGGGCGAGACCGGCCAGGGTGCCGGCGGCCCATAGCGCCGTCAGACCAGTGGTCTGTCCAACCGACAGGCCCAGGATCTGGCCACCGTAGGGCTCCAGAAGAACATCCTGCATCGAGAAGGCGGCGGCCCCCAGGCCCGTGGCGACCAGCAGACGGCTGGCGCGGCCTCCGGCGGAGAACTCAGACCAGGCGGCCTTGAAGGCGATGCGCGGCTTGTCCTTGGCGGTCAGGGCCAGGTCCTGGGCTTCCTGTTTCCACAGGGCGGTCATGTTCAGGATGATGGCGATGACGGCCGCGCCCTGGACCACGCCAACCAGTTTCACTTCCTGGAAGTCGGCCAGGAGCAGCCCCATCAGGATGCCCGAGATCAGCATCCCGACCAGAAGCATGACATACAGCAAGGCCACGACGCGGGGCCGGGCATGCTCGGGCGCGAGATCGTTGGCGAGCGCGAGGCCCGCCGTCTGGGTCGTATGGATGCCCGCGCCCACCAGCAGGAAGGCGACGACGGCGGCGAGGTGGCCGATCCACTCGGCTCCAATGCCGTGGCCGCCCGAGATCAGCAGGGCGAAGGGCATGATGGCCAGGCCACCGAATTGCAGCAGGGAGCCGAACCAGATGTAGGGCCCGCGCCGCCAGCCCAGATGGGACCGGTGGGTGTCCGAACGGTGGCCGATCAAGGCGCGCAGGGGCGCGAACAGGAACGGCAGGGCGACCATGGCCGCCACCAGCACGGCCGGCACGGCCAGTTCGACGATCAGCACGCGGTTCAGGGTGCCGGTCAGGAGCACGGTCGTCATGCCGACCGAGACCTGGAACAGCGACAGCCGCAAGAGGCGGCCCAGGGGAAGCTCGGTGGTGGCCGCATCGGCAAAGGGCAGGCAAGCCTTGATCAGCCGCGCCCACTGGGCCCGGTTGTGATCGGGGTCCGCCTGGATCGCGGCCCGTTCGGCCGCCCTTTGCAGAAGCAGCGCGTTCAGCACCGGACGAGCTCCAGCGCCTGAGAGGTGTAGAAGCCGCCCTGCACCCGGCGGCTGCGGCCGACCGAAACGCCGGGCAGGGCCGAGAGGCGGGCCGCGAGCGTGTCCAGCACCGCCGGCACGATGGCCGGGGCGCGGTCCGCGCGCGGGAACAGCTTGCCCATCGTCAGCATCAGCATCAGGGCCGGGGTGCGCGGCGTCACGGTGAAGACCACCGAGCCGCGCGTCCGTTGCGACAGGGCCGCCAAAGTCGCGACAATGTCGTCGGTCGGATAGTGGATCAGGCTATCCATCGCCACGACATGGTCGAAGTCGCCGAGGTTGGGGCTCATCATGTCGCCGGCGCGCCAGTCGATGGCGCCTCTCAGGTCCATGGGGGCGCGCTCGCGGGCGATGTCGACCAGGCTGGCCGAGACGTCGATGGCCACGACGTCGGCGCCGCGCCGGGCGGCCTCGACGGCCAGGGCCCCCGTGCCGCAACCGGCGTCGAGCACGCGCAGGCCCGTCAGATCGGCGGGCAGCCAGTTCAGCAGGACGCCGCGCATCTCGTCGCGTCCGGCACGCACCGTGGCGCGGATCTTCGACACCGGGGCGTCCGAGGTCAGCTGCGCCCAGGCGTCCAGCGCCGTGCGGTCGAAATAGGTCTCCAGCCGGCCGCGATACTGGTCCCAGGTCGACGTCGTGCGGGTCTCGAGGGTGGCGCTCACTGATCGAACCCCAGGAACTCGAAGATGTCGCGGTCGCGCATCGGTTCGGCCTCGATGGCCTCCATGCCGTCCCACAGCGACTGGGCCAGACGCATGTATTCGGCCTTGGCGGCTTCCAGTTCGTCGGAGCCGTCCATCTCGAACACGACCGACTTCTTCAGGCGGCTGCGGCGGATTTCATCCAGGTCGCGGAAGTGGGCGATGCGCTTGAGGCCGATCGCGGCGTTGAAGCGGTCGATCTCGTCGGTGCCCGAGCTCCGATTGGCGATGATGCCGCCCAGACGCACCTGGTAGTTCTTGGACTTGGCCTTGATAGCCGCGACGATGCGGTTCATCGCGAAGATCGAGTCAAAGTCGTTGGCCGTGACCACCAGGGCCCGCTCAGCGTGCTGGAGGGGCGCTGCGAACCCGCCGCACACCACGTCGCCCAGCACATCGAAGATCACCACATCGGTGTCTTCCAGAAGATGGTGTTCCTTCAGGAGCTTGACCGTCTGGCCGACGACATAACCGCCGCAGCCGGTGCCGGCGGGCGGTCCACCCGCCTCCACGCAGCGCACCCCGTTGAAGCCCTCATAGACGTAGTCCTCGGGGCGCAGTTCCTCGGAGTGGAAGTTCACCGTCTCCAGCACGTCGATGACGGTGGGGACCAGACGCTTGGTCAGGGTGAAGGTCGAGTCATGCTTGGGGTCGCAGCCGATCTGGAGCACCCGCTTGCCCAGCAGGGAGAAGGCGGCCGAGAGGTTGGAGCTGGTCGTCGACTTGCCGATGCCGCCCTTACCGTAGACAGCGAAGACCTTGGCCGAACCGATGTTCAGCGTGGCGTCCATTTCCACCTGCACCGATCCGGCGCCGTCCGGGGGACGACGCTTGAGGGTCTGGGGCATGTCGAGGGTCATGGTCATCGGTGTCGTCCTTAAGCCGCCGCGGCGGGCGTGAGCCCTTCGAGGCGGTCTTCGAGTTCGTCGGCGGCGTCGCGCAGCGCCTGAAGCGTGGCGGCGTCGGGGGCCCAGTAGGCGCGGTCGGACGCTTCCAGCAGGCGGTTCGCCATGCGGGCGGAGGCCTTGGGGTTCAGGGTCGCCAGCCGGTCGCGCATCGTGGCGTCCAGGACGAAGGTCTCCGAGATTTCCTGATAGACCCAGGGCTGGACGTCGCCGGTCGTGGCGGACCAGCCCAGGGTGTTGGTCACCTGGGCCTCGATGGCGCGGACGCCCTCCGAGCCGTGCTTCAGCTGACCCTCGAACCAGCGCGGGTTCAGGACGCGGGTGCGGCTTTCCAGAGTGACCTGTTCGGCGAGCGTCCGGACCTTGCCCTCGCCCTGGGTCTGGTCGCCGATATAGACGGGCGAAGCCTTGCCGCGTGCGCGTTCAGCCGACTTGGCCACGCCGCCCAGGGTGTCGACGTAGTGGTCGATGGTTGTGACGCCGAGGTCGACCGAGTCGAGGTTCTGATAGGCCAGGTCGATGCCGGCGAGCGCGCTGTTCAACAGGGCGGCTTGCTTCATCGGCTTGCCGTTGCGGCCATAGGCGAAGCCCTTGCGGCTCTCGAAGGCGTCGGCGAGCTCGCCCTCTTCGGTCCAGGCGCCCGAGTCGATCAGGCTGTTGACCGAGGCCCCATAGGCCCCCTCGGCATTGGAGAAGACGCGAAGCGACGCGGTTTCGAAATCGCAGCCCAGCTTGGCCTGGTGCTCCAGGGCGCGCTTACGGACGAAGTTCTGCTCGACGGGTTCGTCGGCGGTGGCGGCCAGCCAGGCGGCGTCGGCCAGCATCTTCATCTGCAAAGGCAGCAGGTCGCGGAAGATGCCCGAGACCGTGGCGATCACGTCGACGCGCGGACGGCCGAGCTCCTCCAGCGAGACCAGTTCGGCACCGCACAGGCGGCCGTAGCCGTCGAACCGGGGGCGGGCGCCCATCAGGGCCATGGCCTGGGCGATCGGGCCGCCTTCGGACTTCAGATTGTCGGTGCCCCACAGCACGATGGCCATGGATTCCGGCAAAGCGCCCGTTTCCAGCTTGTGCTTGGCCAGCAGCCGGTCGGCCTGACGGCGGCCGTCGGCGACGGCATATGCGGACGGAATGCGGAAGGGGTCGAAGCCGTGGATGTTGCGGCCCGTCGGCAGCATCTCGGGCGTGCGCAGCAGATCGCCGCCGGGCGACGGCATGACATAGCCCCCGTCCAGCGCCGCGATCAGCGCCTCCATCTCGGGGTTGGTCGAGAGCGAGACGTTGGTGGCGTGCAGATGCCGGAACAGCTCGATGCCGGTGGTGTCGGACGCCAGGCCGCTGATGCCGAGCGCGGTGCGGGCATCGGCGCCGTCGACCAGGGCCTGGACCGCCTCGCGGCCGGGCTTGGGTCCCTCGCGGGCCTCGGCGACGGCCAGCAGCAGGTCGATGCGTTCGTCGGCGGTGAACGCCTCTCCCAGCACGTGCAGGCCGTTGGGGATCAGGGTCTGTTCAAGCTCCTGGAGCGTGGCGATCAGGGCGTTGACGCGGGCGTCGTCGGTGCCGTCGATCAGATCGAGGTTCAGCGTCTGCGCCGACTCGAAGATCATCGGGGCCAGCTGCGCCCGCTCGGCGGAGGCCTCGACCTCGGTCCCCCGCCAGCGATCGACCAGGGCCTTGAGGTCCAGCAGGCCCTTGTAGAGGCCGGCGTCGTTGATCGGCGGGGTGATGTAGCTGATCAGGGTCGCGTTCGAGCGCCGCTTGGCGATCATGCCCTCCGACGGGTTGTTGGCGGCATAGAGATACAGGTTCGGCAGGTCGCCGATCAGGCGGTCGGGCCAGCAGGCCTCCGACAGGCCGGTCTGTTTGCCGGGCATGAACTCCAGCGCGCCGTGGGTGCCGAAGTGAAGGACGGCATGGGTGCCGAAGTCGTCGCGGATCCAACGGTAGAAGGCCGAGAAGGCATGGGTCGGGGCGAAGGTGCCCTCGAACATCAGCCGCATCGGATCGCCCTCGATGCCGAACGGCGGCTGCAGGCCGACGAAGACGTTGCCGAAGCGGGCGCCCAGCACGAACACGTCCGAGCCGTTGGTCAGGGACTTGCCGGGGGCCGGGCCCCAGACCGCCTCGATGTCCTTCAGCCAGGTCTCGCGCAGGACGTGCTCATTGGCCGGGATGCGGACGTGAACGTTGCCGTCGGTGCCGTAGCGGGCGGCGTTGCCCTCCAGCATGATCTCGCGCAGCGCATCGACGCTCTCGGGAACCTCGACGGTATAGCCCTCGGCGGCGAGGCGGGTCAGGGTCTTGTGCAGGCTGGACCACACCGACATCTGGGCGGCCGTTCCGGCGGCCCCGGCATTGGGCGGGAAGTTGAACAGGACGGCCGCGATCTTGCGATCGGCGCGGGCCGAACGGCGCAGGGCGATCATCTTGTCGACACGCTGGGCCAGGGTGGCGGCGCGCTCCGGACAGGCGACCATGGCCTTGGCGTCGGCGCCGGGGAAGGTGCAGCGACGGCGGCAGCCGGTGCAAGCCTCGCCCGATCCATCGGTGCGTCCGCCGAACATCATGGGGGCGATGCCGCCGTCCAGCTCGGGGATGGAGACCATCATCGTGGCTTCGAGCGGCAGCAGGCCCTGGTCGCCCGCGCTCCACTGCTGGAACGACTGGAACTCCAGCGGGTGGGCGGAGATGTAGGGGACGTCGAACTTGCCCAGCACTTCGGCGGCGGCTTCGGCGTTGTTGTAAGCGGGTCCGCCGACCAGCGAGAAGCCGGTCAGGTTGATCATGGCGTCCACGGTCGGACGGCCGTCCTTCATGAACAGCTTGTCCATCGCCGGGCGGGCGTCGAGCCCGTTGGCGAAGGCCGGAATGACCCGAACGCCGCGGGCCTCGAAGGCCTCGATCACGCCGTCATAGTGAGCCGCGTCGCCGGCCAGGACATAGGAGCGCAGGATGACCAGGCCGACGGTGCCGTTGACGCCCGCGTGGCTGGGCAGGGCGTCGGCGCTCTCGGCCATGCGCGACGCCATCTTCGGGTGATACACGCCGATTTCGGGATACTCGATCGGAGCCGCCGCCTTCATCGTGCCCCGCAGGGACCGGCGCTCGCCGTCGGCGTAGCGGTCGACCAGGTAGCGGACCATGGAGACCATGTTCTCGGTCGAGCCGGCGAACCAGTACTGCAGGGTCAGGAAGTAGGCGCGCACGTCCTGGGCCGTGCCGGGGACGAAGGCCAGGATCTTGGGCAGGCGGCGCAGCATGGCCATCTGCTTCTCGCCGGGCACGCCGCCGGTGGCCTTGGTGTTTCCGCGCAGCTTCTTCAGCATGGCCAGCGGACCCTTGGTCGAGCCGTCCATGCGGTAGGGGCCCATTTTGGTCAGCTTCACGACCTCGGCCGCCGACATCATGCAGACCATGGCGTCGCAGGCTTCGTTCCTGGCCTTCAGCGCCGGCAGAACCATTTGGATGTGGTCGTCAACGAACAGCATCGAGGCAATGACGATGTCGCCTGTGGCGATGTCGGCCAGGCAGGCGTCGAGCGCGCCCTGGTCGCTGCCCCACTCCGACGCCGCATGCAGGGCGACGGTCAGGCCCGGGACGGTGCGACGGAGTTCGGCCTCAGCCGAGGCCACGGCGCCCGCCAGGTGATTGTCGAGCGTGACGATGACCACACGCATCTGTGGCGTCGTGGGGCCCGCCGGGGCGCCGGGATCAGCGACTGTAGTGCGATTTCGCATCATACAGCGTCTCCACCCCGATGGTCGCCAGGCCGTGCTCTGCGGCGAAGCGTTCTGTGTTTTTTCTGGCCTTGCCGCGCACGAAGAAGGGGATCTTCTTCAGCTCGGCCTCGGCGTCCGGCGACCAGGCGATGTCCGAGGAAACCGAGGCCACCTCGGTCGAGGCGACGGTGTCGGCCGCGACCGGAACCGTCGTCTTCGCCGCGCCCGCGCCGTGTCCGCCCAGGTGCGAGGCGCCGGCCTCGTCACTGAACTCGAAGTCGTCGCGGAACATGTGGAGCAGGTGCTCTTCCAGTCCCATGACCAGCGGGTGGACCCAGGTGTCGAACAGGACGTTGGCGCCCTCGAACCCCATCTGGGGCGAGAAGCGCGCGGGGTGGTCCTGGACGTGGAAAGGGGCCGAGATCACGGCGCAGGGGATGCGCAGCCGCTTGGCGATGTGGCGCTCCATCTGCGAGCCCAGCACCAGTTCGGGCTGGAGCGCGGCGATGGCGTCCTCGACTTCCAGATAGTCGTCGGTGATCAGGGCGGTGAGGCCCAGGTCGGCGGCGGCGGCGCGGACCTCGCGGGCGAACTCGCGATTGTAGCAGCCCATGCCGACGACCTCGAAGCCGAGCTCCTCCGACGCCACCCGGGCGGCGGCGATGACGTGGGTGGCGTCGCCGAACACGAAGACCCGCTTGCCGGTCAGGTAGGTGGAATCGACCGAGCGCGACCACCAGGGCATCCGCGAGGGAACGCCGTCCAGCACGGGCGCGGGGTCCAACCCGGTCAGGGCGCAGACCTCCTTGATGAAGTCGATCGTCGCGCCGTAGCCCAGCGGCACGGTCTTGATCGAAGGCTGGCCGCACTGCTTCTCGAGCTGCTTGGCGGCCTCTCCGGCGATCTCGGGATAGAGCACGACATTGAAGTCGGCGGCCCCCAGCCGGGCGATGTCGGCGGGGGTGGCGCCCAGCGGGGCGGTAACGTTGATCTGGACGCCCATCCGCTCCAGCAGGCGCGTGATCTCGACCACGTCGTCGCGATGGCGGAAGCCGAGCGCCGTGGGGCCGAGGATGTTGCAGACCGGCTTCCTGCCCGCCATCGGCGTGCGCTCGACAGCCGTGGTGAGGTGGCGGACCAGCTGGCGGAAAGTCTCGGCCGCGCCCCAGTTCTCCTTCTTCTGGTAGCTGAGAAGTTCGAGGGGGATGACCGGGATCGGCAGGCCGATGGCGAGCGCCATGCCGGCGGGATCGTCCTGGATCAGTTCGGCGGTGCAGGACGCGCCGACGATCATCGCCTGGGGCTGGAAGCGGGCGTGGGCGTCGATGACGGCGGTCTTGAACAGCTCGGCCGTGTCGGTGCCCAGATCCCGCGCCTGGAAGGTGGTGTAGGTGACCGGCGGACGCGACCCGCGCCGCTCGATCATGGTGAACAGCAGGTCGGCGTAGGTGTCGCCCTGGGGCGCGTGCAGGACGTAATGCAAACCTGACATCGCCGTGGCGATCCGCATCGCGCCGACGTGGGGCGGGCCTTCATAGGTCCAGACGGTCAGCTGCATCAGACAGCCCTCCGGCGGATCGGCACGATGGCATCCGACAGGCGGTCCTGGCGGTTCATCGGGCGGGCGAACAGCTCGGCCAGATCGGCCGCCTGGTCGAAGCCGTGGACCGGGGAGAAGACCAGCTCGATCGACCACTTGGTCGTCAGGCCTTCCATCTCCAGTGGGTTGGCCAGGCCGAGGCCGCAGACGCTGAGGTCGGGGCGGGCGGCGCGGCAGCGGTCCAGCTGACGATCCACGTCCTGGCCCTCGCTCAGCACCGTCGAGGACGGCAACAGCGCCAGTTCCTTGTTCAGGTGGGTGCGGTGCAGATACGGCGTGCCGACTTCCAGCGGCACCATGCCCAGTTCGCGCGCCAGGAACCGTGCCAGCGGCACCTCCAGCTGCGAATCCGGGAAGAAGAAGATCGACTTGCCCTCCAGCGCGGGCCGGACCTTTTCCAGAGCGCGGGCGGCGCGTTCGCGGCCCGGCGCGACGACCGAGCGGAACAGCATCTCGTCGACACCGAAGGCGACGGCGGCGGCGTGCAGCCAGTCGGTTGTGCCTTCCGCGCCGAACGGGAACAGGGCGTCCAGACGAACCGCGCCGCGATCCTCCAGAGCCCGCGCCGTATCGCCGAGGAAGGGCTGGGCCACCAGGAAGCGGGTGTTGGGGCCGACGCTGGGCAAGTCGGCGATCTTGCGAGCCGGCAGGGCGTCCACCCGCTCGATGCCCATGGCGGCGAACAGACGGCGGAACTGGTCCTCGACCACATCGGGCAGGGCGCCAACGATGAGCAGGCTCTGCGCGGCGTCGGCCGGAGCCGCGGCCATCTGCGGCACGAGGGACGCCAGGCAGGCGTCCTCGCCCTGGGTGAAGGTCGTCTCGATGCCGCTGCCGGAATAGTTCAAGACGCGGACGTTGGGGCTGTGCTTTTCCGACAGGCGACCTGCGGCCCGTGACAGGTCCAGCTTGATGACCTCCGACGGGCAGGAGCCGACGAGAAACAGGAGCTTGATGTCGGGGCGGCGCGCCAGCAGGCGATCGACCACCCGGTCCAGTTCGTCATTGGTGTCGGTCAGGCCGGCGAGATCCTTCTCCTCCATAATGGCGGTGGCGAAGCGCGGCTCGGCGAAGATCATCACCCCGGCGGCCGACTGGATCAGGTGGGCGCAGGTGCGCGAGCCGACCACGAGGAAGAAGGCGTCCTGCATCTTCCTGTGCAGCCAGACGATACCGGTCAGGCCGCAGAAGACCTCGCGTTGTCCCCGTTCGCGCAGAACCGGAGCCGTCGAGCATCCCCCGACGGAAGGCGGCGCGTCGAGGACGAAGGCCTCGCTCATGCGGGCACCGGCCCAGCGCGCGCAGGGGCCTCTAGCCGCGCCATGCGCAGTTTCCAGACGAACTGGGCGGCGTTGATGATGTAGGTCGCATAAGCCGCCAGCGCGAGGATCAGCTGCTCGCGCGGAGTGCCGATGTTAAGCAGCACCATGCCGAGGTAGGCCGTGTGCAGGGCCAGCACCAGCATGGAGAAAACGTCCTCCCAAAAGAAGGACGGGGCGAACAGGAAGCGGCCGAACACGACCTTCTCCCACACCGCGCCGGTCACCATGATCAGATACAGCAGGGTGGTCTTGATGAGGACCGACAGGGTCGCGGCGCCCGCGCCTTCGCCTGTCCACAGGTAATTGACGACCAGCACCAGACTGATGCCGAAGGCGATGAACTGGACCGGCGCGAGGATGCCCTGAACCAGCGTCCACGGGGTCGCGTCACGGCGCGCGCGCTCCTCGGTCGTATAGAGGGGCCGGGTGCCGCGCATGGCGCGCAGGGAGCGCAGCGTCAGACGGTGATCGCCGGTGTGGGCGCTCCACGGACACGGAGCGACAGCGTCCAGAGCGGCGCCAAAGGCCCGGTCGACCAGGCCGCGGCCCGCCTTTGAAGTCCCGTCGTGGCGGCCACTTTGACCGCCGGGGGGGTGGATCGCGCTCGAGGACATCGACCGACTCCGGGTCGCCCCGAGATAGAGGCGATGACCAGAGCCTAGGTCGGGGAGCGCACAAGTGTCAAATAGATTGGACGTAAACTGAAATTGACACCTCTCGTGCCAGTTGATCTTGACTCCGGTCGCGAAGAGGCGGCCAATACCGGGATTGAGTGCCTGTGACGTGCGTGCGTCGATTGCCGGTTGACACGCCGAACCCGACTCTCCTCGGGCGGCCCGGACCAAAGCGCGAACGAGGTCGGAACACCGGCTTCGGCTTTTTGGATACGCATCGCCGGGTGGATGGGGATCCTGCCTGACGCGTGAGACTACGCTCCTGGGGAGGAGTAATCGATGGCTAGCACCCACCGCGCAGACGACCACAGACCGGCCCGGCAGGCTCCGGTCCAGGACGGCGAGAACGTCGTCCCGTTCGAGCGGCCCGAGCGGCTTCTGGCCGAAGACCCCTCGCCCCTGGCCCTCGCCCAGTTGATCGAGGGCGAGATCATCCCCCGCCTTTTGATGGCCCATCGCGACACGCCCGACGGCGACGTCATCCAGATGACCACCGGCGTGATCGAACCGTCCGAGCTGGACCGGTTCTCGCGTCAGGTCATGGTCGCCGACCTGGCCACTCTGCTCGACCACATCGACCTGCTGACGCGTCGCGGGGTGAGCGTCGAGACCATCTACTTCGACCTGCTGGCTCCGGCCGCCAAGCGGCTGGGCGAAATGTGGGAGGCCGACGACTGCACCTTCACTGACGTGACCATCGGCCTGTGTCGCTTGCAGCAGATCGTCTATGAGTTCGCCGACCGGGTTCACGTCGAGAACGGCGGCGGCGACGGGCGCACCGCCCTGTTCGCCCTGACGCCGGGCGATCACCATTCCTTCGGCCTGGTCCTGGTGGTGGAATACTTCCGCCGCGCCGGATGGCGCACCGTCTGCATGCCGGACGCCACCGCCGAGGACCTGATCGAGACCGTCCGGTCCGAGCGCTTCGACCTCGTCGGTTTCTCCATGGCGAACGAACGGTGGCTGGACATATTGCCGCCGGTCATCGCCGACGTGCGCGCCGCCTCCCTGAACACGGACCTCAAGGTCATCGTGGGCGGGCGGGCGTTCGAGAATGACCCCGCGCGGGTCTCCCAGGTCGGAGCCGATCATACGGCCGGCGATGCCCGGGAGGCCGTCCAGATCGTGGATGCGATCTTCCGTCGGCAGCAATCGGTCGCTTGAAGATGGGGCGCCGGATCGATACTGCGCCCGCATGACCGTTCATTCGCCCGTTCCGGCCGCCATAACCTTTCGCGAGCCTGGAGCGGCTTTCGGCAGCCTCTCGGCCGACGCCGCGGCCGGTCTTGTGGCCGCTGCCAGCGACGTCGCCCTGATCCTGGACCGTGACGGCGTCGTGCGCGACGTCTCGGTGTCGAACGGCGAGCTGGCCGACAACGGGATCGGTCACTGGCTGGACCGCCGCTGGATCGACACGGTCACAGAGGAGAGCCGCAACAAGGTCTCCGAGATGCTGGACGCCGCCTTCAAGGGCCAGGCGTCACGCTGGCGCCAGCTCAACCACCGCGCCGACGACGGCAGCGACATTCCGGTCCGATACTTCGCGCTCGCCGCCGGCTCCGACGGCCGCGTCATCGTCATCGGGCGGGACCTTCAGGCCTCGGCGATCCTGCAGCAGCGGCTGATCCAGGTTCAGCAATCGGTCGAGCGCGACTATCTGCGGCTCCGCCAGGCCGAGCAGCGCTACCGCCTGCTGTTCCAGAGCACGTCCGAGGCCGTGCTGATTCTCGACGGCGGCAACCGCCGCATCCGAGAGGCCAATCCCGCCGTCGCGCGGGTCACGGGCCGCGAGCCCCAGACCGTGATCGGCCAGCCCTTCACCACCCTGGTCGATTCGGCCAGCTACGCCGAGGTCGAGGACCTGCTGGCGTCGGCGAACAGTTCGGCGGCCGGAACAGGGGCGACGATTCGCCTGGCCGGCGGCGCGTCCTGCCTGATGTCGGCGTCGGTCTATCGCCATGACCGTACGACCACGCTGCTGGTGCGCCTGACTCCCGAGACCCTGGCTCCAGCCACCGATCCGAACGCGACCCTGAACGCGGTCCTGTCGCGCATTTCCGACGCCTTCGTCGTCACCGACACCGACCTGCGGATCCTGACGGCCAACCCGGCTTTCCTGGACCTGGTCCACCTGGCCACCCGCGACGAGGCCGTGCACCTGCCGCTGGACCGGTTCCTCGGTCGCCCGCAGATCGATCTGAAGATCATGCTGTCCCAGCTCAAGGAGCACGGCTCCCTGCGCAACTTCGCTACGGTGATCCGCTCCGGCTATGGAGAGCCCGAGGAGGTCGAGGTCACGGCGGTGGTCGTGCCCGACGACGTGCGGACGACCTACGGCTTCAGCATCCCCAACGTCGCCCGTCGCCTGCCCCCGATCGGATCCAGCGGCCAGGGCACCCTGCTGAGCGGGACGGTGTCCCAGTCGGTGGAGCAACTCACCCGCCTGATCGGCCGTGTGCCGATGAAGGACATCGTGCGCGAATCGACCGACCTGATCGAGAAGCTCTGCATCGAGGCCGCCCTGGCCCTGACCGACGACAACCGCGCCTCGGCCGCGGACGTGCTGGGACTCAGCCGCCAGAGCCTCTATTCCAAGCTGCGCCGCTACGGCCTGGGCGATCTGGACGACTAGGCCGCGCCGGGCGGCCCTCCCCTCACCGCTCGACCAGGCGGGTGTAGAGGTGCCAGGTGGCGTAGCCGAGCACCGGCAGCACGACCGCCAGACCCACGAACAGCGGGAGCGCGCCCAGCACCAGCAGGACCGCGACGCGGATCCCCCAACTGGCGACGGTGGGCAGATTGGCCGAGACCGCGCGGATCGACGTCCCCACGGCCGTTCCCGCATCGACCGGCCGGTCCACCACCATCGGGAACGACACCAGCGTCAGGAACACCGTCAGCACGGCGAACACCGCACCGACCGCATTGCCGACCAGCACCATGGTCCAGCCCTCGGGCGTGGAGAACAGCTGCTCGAACCCGCCGGCGATCGTCATCGGGCCGACCCGGGCCAGGGTCGCCTCATAGATGACCCAGGCGGTCGCGATCCATACGGCGAAGAACGCCAGCGACATCAGCGTCAGCACCACCAGCGGCGTGCGGCTGCGGCCGTTCAAGGGATCGAAGAAATGGCGGTAGCTGGAGGAGATGCCCAGATCGCGACGCCGGGCGATCTCGTAGAAGCCCGCCGCCACCGCCGGGCCCATGACCGACAGCCCCGCCACCAGCGGAAAGAACACCGGCAGCAGTCGGTCGTTCAGGGCGATGGCCGCCGCCAGCAGGCCCAGCACGGGATACAGCACCGCCAGGACCAGAACGTCCCCGCGCTTGGCGTTGAAGTCCTTCCACCCCTCCGCGAGGGCCCAGTCCAGATCGCGGCCGGAAATGCGGCGAACGGCGGGCGCGGATGGCGGGGCGACGGGAATGCTGGACATGTCGAGCTCCGGGAAGGGATGTACGGCTGCGGGGTCTCTTCGTGTCGATACGCTGGACGTGTGGCTTTGTTACGCACAGGCTAAGCGCCCGGGCCCCTCGCGGCTAGCAGGAGCCGCGTCACGGTTGGGTGATCTTCCTTGCCCCGTCCAGCCGGCGCCGCAGGTCCAGCAGATGCAGCGGAAAGGACGCCAGCAGCGCCAGGCTGATCCACCACCAATCGGCCCCGACCAGGGCGGCCCGCACGCCCAGCAGGATGAAGACGCCGGGCCCCAGCACCAGCACAGTCGGCCACGGGCGCATGCGACCCGTGCCGATCAGCCAGGCGGCCTCAAGCGCGATGACGGCCAGCACCACGTCCACGGCGTGACCGCTGGCGAAGAAGGCCTGCATGGGATCAGGCCGGGCGCAGGCCCAGCAGGTGGCCCATGTCCTTGAAGAAGATGCGGGCGTGGGCGGCGGGTTTCGCCTTCACCAGCTCCTTGTTCATATAGGCCTGCCAGGTCAGCTCCTGGATGTCGGGGTCGTCGCACAGGCTGACGAACCGCTCGCGCCGCTTGTCGGAGCGGTACCAGAAGTGCTGCATGATCCCGAGCACCATGAAGACCTTCCCATGGGCTTTCATGAACCTTGCGCGGGCAGTCTTCAGCTGGCGGACGTCGCCGGTGGCCAGCGTCGCCTCGACGGCCTCGGCGGCCAGACGGCCCCCTTCCATCGCATAGTAGATGCCTTCGCCCGAGGCGGGGGCCACGACACCGGCGGCGTCTCCGGCCAGGACCACGTCGCGGCCATTGTCCCACCGCTTCATGGGCTTGAGCGGGATTGGGGCGCCCTCGGTTCGCACCGTCTCGCACTCGTCCAGCCCGGCGATCTTGCGCAGCGAGGTGACGGCGGTCCTCAGCGAAAAGCCCTTCTGCATGGAGCCGACGCCGATCGAGGCGGTGTCGCCGTGCGGGAAGATCCACGCATAGAAGTCCGGCGACAGCTTGCCCTGATACCAGACGTCGCACCGCTGGGCCTCGAAGTCGGCGGCCCCTGCGGCCGGGGCCTTGATGATCTCGTGGTAGGCGAAGACGTAGCGCTGCTTGTCCGCGCCCTTGACCTGCTGCGCCGCGACGTTGGAGCGGGCGCCGTCGGCACCGATGACGGTGCGGGCGCGCACGGCGATGGGGGCTGAATCCTTGTCGGCCCCCTGGGGCCGATACAGCACCAGGGCCGAACCGTCGGCCTCGCGCTCGATGGTGGTGAAGATGCCGGCGCGGCGCTGAGCCCCGGCCGCCTCGGCACGGGCGCGCAGCCATTCGTCGAAGGTCTCGCGGTTGACCATGCCGACGTAGCCGCCCTCGATGGGCATGCGCACACGGCGGTCCGACGGGGCGATCATGCGGGCCTCGGACGCCTTGGCGCAGATCAGGCTGTCGGGGATCTGAAAGTCCTTGATCAGTCGGGGCGGGATGGCGCCGCCGCAGGGCTTGATGCGACCCTGCCGGTCCAGGAGCAGGACGGTGCGGCCCTGTTCGGCCAGATGCCGGGCGGCGGTGGAGCCCGACGGCCCTCCACCCACCACGACGCAATCGAAAGTCTCGGCGACGACGCCGAGTTCAGGCCTGGACATGACGGGCTCCCGTGACGGGTGAGGCGACGGAGGATGCCGGTGCGCCGATCCGTGAAGCGATGATGGCAGAGGCCAGGAACAGCCCGGCCTCCAGAATGAAGACGACACCGAAGGCGGGGGCGTCGGCCCCTATCAGGCCGCGCCCGATGTCGACGCCGATGGCGCCGAGGAATCCGCCGGCGGCGAAGCCCATGGCCTGGGCCGCGCCCCAGACGCCCATGCGGATGCCCTCGCGCGGACCGCCGCCCTCGCCGGCCAGCCCCATCATGGAGCCGATGGCCGCGACCGCGAACATGCCATTGAAGAAGCCGAGGCCGAAGACCGTCGGCAGGATCGGCCAGCTGGGTCCGATCGCAGCGGCGGCGGCCAGCAGGCCCAGCATCCCAGCCGAACCGACGCAGCCCGCGATGGTCCAGCCGCGCATCCAGCCCTTGCCGCGCCGGCCGATCATTCCGCCGAGCGCCCCGACCAGGACCATGCCCAGCAGGACGCCGCCGTTCTGCACGCCCGACATCTGGGTCGACTGGCCGGGAGTCATGGAAAAGACGAGGCCGGCGAAGGGCTCCAGGATCAGCTCCTGGGCGCTGTAGGCCACCATCGACACCAATACGAAGATGGCGAACAGGCGCGCCTTGGGATCGGCCAGCGTCTCCCTCAGCGCGACGGCGAAGGGCGGCGACGGTGGGGCGGACGGGGCGGCAGCGACGGCCGGTCCCTCGACGCCCCAGACGGCCAGCAGGGTGACCAGGAAGGCGATCAGGCAGACGCCGGAGGCGACCATGGCCAGCCGCTGCATGGAGAAGGGGTCCAGCAGTCCGCCGCCGATCCCGGCGGTCAGGACGATGCCGACGATCATCATGATCCAGGTGATGGCGGCCGCCGCCGGTCGACGGCTGGGCGTCACGCGCGTGGCCAGCAGCGCCAGAAGCGAGGTGCCGGACGCCCCGACCCCGGCGCCGATCAGGGTGAAGGCCAGGATCGCCAGGACGATGCCCGCGACGGTCGAGACGCCCATCAGCGCCGTGGCGTTGGTCGCCATGACCGCGCCCATGGCCAGGACGCCCATGCCGCCGATGATCCAGGGCGTGCGCCGGCGTCCCTGGTCCGAGCCATGTCCCCAGCGCGGCCGCGACAGCTGGACCACGTAGTGCCAGGCAACCAGGGCGGCCGGCAGGGCGACCGGCAGGGCCAGCTCCACCGCCATGACCCGGTTCAGCGTCGACGTCGTCAGGACCACGATAGAGCCCAGGGCGCTCTGCACCAGACCCAGGCGGATGATCCCCAGCCAGCCGAGCGGTTGACGGTCCATCAGGAGGCTCCGGCCAGGTTCGACACGGCGAAGGCCGAGACCATCATGCCAATGACATACAGGGTGGTGCCCGTGGCGTTGTACCAGGGCGTCAGGTCCTTGGGCCGACCCAGAAGCCGGGCCATCAGCCCGAACTGGACCGCCAGCAGCGCGGCGACCGCCAATCCGTGCCAGGGCCGGTCCCAGGCCACGAACAGCAGGGTCACGACCAGCACCTGGGGCGCGGCCATGACGGCGCAGGCTATGCGGGCCGCTGAGTCGACCCCTAGTTCGGCCGGAAGCGACTTCAGCCCCAGCATCCGGTCGCCCTCGACCGCCTTGAAGTCGTTGAGCACCATGATGCCGTAGGCACCGAAGCTGTAGAGGGCCGCCAGGATCAGCACCGGACCGCTGGGCAGGGCCCCGGCCATCACCGCCGCCCCCGTGAACCAGGTCAGGCCTTCATAGGAAAAGGCCACCGCGAAGGGCCCGGCCACGCCCGAGACCTTCAGCCTCAGCGGCGGCGCCGAATAGGCCCAGGCCAGGAACAGACCCAGCGTCGTCGCCGCGAACACCCACGGCCCCGTCAGCCAGGCGACGCCGAGCGACACCAGGGTCCAGACGATGGCGATATACAGACCCCAGCGGCCGGGAATGCGGCCCGACGGGATCGGCCGTTGCGGCTCGTTGATGGCGTCGACGTGGCGGTCGAACCAGTCGTTGACCGCCTGGCTGGTGGCGCAGACCAACGGCCCGGTCAGGGCCACGCCCGCGATCAGGAACAGCCAGCGGCCCTCGAACGACGCGCCCGATGAGACCACCCCGCACAAGAAGGCCCACATCGGCGGAAACCAGGTGACGGGCTTGAACAGCTCCAGCACGGCGCCCGGCGAGGGCACGGCAGGCGACGGCGCGGGCAGCGTTCTGTCCATGGGTGACGGTAAGGTTGGACAGGGTCGAGTGTCAACTTGATTGGACACTCGGTCGCCATGTTTCGAACTCCGGCGGCGCGGGTCATCCCGCCCGCGAGGCGCCTCAGATCGGCATCCGCATGATTTCCTGATACGCTTGGATGACCTGGTCGCGCACCGCGATCACCGTCTCCAGCGACGCCTCGGCCGAGGCCACCGCCGTCACCACATCGATCATCGACCCCTGCCCCTGGACCGTCTGGATCATCTGGGTCTCGGCCGCGCGGGTCGCCTGGGTCATGTCGCCCATGGCGTTCTGCACCAGTTGCGAGAAGTCGGGCCCGCCGGCCTCGGCCACCGCCGCGCCCGCGGTCGCCCCGCCGGTCCCTTGCGCCGCGGCATAGGCGCGGGCCGCCATCAACGGATTCATCTAGGGCTCTCCGTCAGCGCTTCAGGATGTCGAGGGTGCGGCTGGTCATCGACCGCGCCGTCTCGATGACGTTCAGATTGGCCTCATAGGCGCGCTGGGCTTCGCGCATGTCCATCGCCTCGATCAGGGTGTCGACATTGGGCCGCAGCACATAGCCGTCCGCGTCCGCCGCCGGATGGCTCGGGTCGTACTCGCGGCGGAAGTCGCGCTGGTCGGGCCGCACCTCGGCCAGGGACACGCCCATGGCTCCGTCGATGCGGCGCGCCTCGAACACAGGGATCTGGCGGCGATAGGGCTCGCCGCCCGCCGTGCGCGCGGTCGATTCCGCATTGGCGATGTTCTCGGCGATGATGCGCATGCGCGACTGCTGGGCGGTCAGGGCCGAGGCCGCCACCTGCATGGCGCTGTTGCGCTGATTGCCACCCCGGCCTTGGATCGGATCGGACATCTATCGGCTCCCTATCGGCCCTTCTCGGCGGACCATCTCATCGTCCGGGCGGCTTGGCCGCCATCCGCAGCATGGACATCGACTTCTGATACAGGCCGATCGCGGCGTCATAGGCCATGCGGCTCTCGGCCATCTTCAACATCTGTTCCTCGACCACCACGGCGTTGCCGTCGAGGGTGGTCTCCGAGTCGGGGGCGGCCTGAGAGGTGAAGCGCGCCACCGGCGCTCCGTTCGGCCCTCCGACCGGCATATGCCCCGGCCGCGTCTGGGCCATCGGCAAGGGGCCGCCCTGGCGCAGGGCCGCGGCGAAGTCGGTCGGGGCCCTCAGGTCGCGTCCGACGTAGCCGGGCGTGTCGGAGTTGGCGACGTTCTGGGCGATCAGCCGCTGACGCTCATCGAGCCACGTCAGGCGGCCTCGGATCTGGCCCAGCAGCGGCAGGTCGGCGACGCCCATTGGTCGTCTCCTAATCATCAGGTGGGACGAAAATGCCGGGTGTGTGGTTAACGAGGCCTTATCTAAACGCGGCGTTAACCGAGTTCCTTAAGGCTCAGGTCAGTTTCCCGGGGCCGCCGTCGCATGAATTTCCTCGATCTCCTCAGGGCGCTGTTCGGCCTGGCCTTCACGCTCGGCCTGATCGGACTGGCCGCCTGGGCCGCCCGCCGCTACGCCCCCCAGCTCATGGCCCGCCTCAGCGCCGAACGCGGCGAACGGCGCATGACCGTGGTCGAGACCCTGGTTCTCGACCCCGCCCGCCGCCTGGTTCTGGTGAAGATCGACGACGAGGAACGCGTCCTCCTGCTCGGCGAGGGCAAGGAGCTGATCGAGCCCAAGGGGATCGGCAAGTGAAGGCGAAGGCGATCTTCGTCATCCCCACCCGCGCCGAGCTCCTGCGCGCGTTCAAGCTCTCGGCGCTCGCTACCCTGATCTGCCTCGCCTGGCCCATCGCCGCCTTCGCCCAGGACGCGGCCGCCGCGGCCGCTTCCGGCTCGGCCATCAACATCGACCTCGGCACCGGGGCGGGCCTGACCGAGCGGGTGGTGCAGCTCGTCGGCCTGATGACCGTCCTGTCGCTGGCGCCCTCCATCGTCATCATGACCACCAGCTTCGTGCGGATCGTCGTCGTCCTGTCCCTGCTCCGCACCGCGCTCGGCATGCAGCAGTCGCCGCCGAACGCCGTCCTGGTCTCGCTGGCCCTGTTCCTCAGCGCCATCGTCATGGCCCCGACCTGGCAGGACGCCTATGATTCGGGCATCCGGCCGCTGATGGATCAGGAGATGGAACTGCCTCAGGCGTTCGATCTGGCGTCGGAACCTGTGAAAGATTTCATGCTGGCCCAGGTGGAGCCCGAGGACCTCGCCCTCTTCACTCGGCTGAGCCGGCTGGAGACCCCCACGACCGCCGACGAACTGCCGCTGCGCGTCATCATTCCGGCCTTCATGATCAGCGAGTTGAAGCGCGCCTTCGTGATCGGATTTCTCCTTTTCGTTCCGTTCCTTGTGATCGATCTGGTGGTCGCCAGCGTGCTCATGTCGATGGGCATGATGATGCTCCCGCCGGTGGTGATTTCGCTCCCGTTCAAGCTGATCTTCTTCGTCCTCGTGGACGGCTGGAGACTGGTCGCGGGCAGCCTGGTCGAGAGCTTCCGACAGGCCTCCGGCAGCGGCTAGGGCCCACCACGCGGGGCTTTCAGCGCCATTCCCGCTTGCATTGTGGCTTGAAAGCGGCGTTGATCCCTCCGTCATCGCCCTGGGAATCAGGGCGAGTTAATTCGGGAAACGACCCACAATGACCACCCAAGCTGAACTCATCGCCGCCGTCGCCAAGGATGCCGGTGTCTCGCAGGCCGACGCCGGCCGCGTGCTGGAAGCCATCGTCAAGAACATCCATTCGTCGCTGATCGCCGGCGGCGACGTCCGCATCTCGAACCTGGGCGTGTTCGACACCGCCGCCCGCGCCGCCCGCGAAGGCCGCAACCCGGCCACCGGCGCCACCATCAAGATCGCCGCCTCCAAGGCTGTGCGCTTCCGCGTGTCCAAGCCGCTGAAGGACGCGGTCAACAAGTAAGCCGCTTCAGCCGGCCGCGGGTCTCGCGGCCGCCGGAGCCTGGGGTTGAGCACGGGCGGGGGTCGCAGCGCGGTCCCCGCCCGTCGCTTGTCCGCCACCCGTCCGCTCCCGCATCTGCGCCTTCATCTGCGCGACCCAGCCGGTGAAGGTGTCCGCCGAGGCCGTCAGCCCGGCGAAATCTGTGGCCCGCACCGCCCCGTCCATTCCGTCCAAGCCATCCAGCGCGATCCGCATGGCGGCCTGTGAGCGCGCATTGGCGATGAACGGCGCATAGCTCCGCGACAGCCGCGAGAGCGCCGCCTGATCGCGCCCCAGAGAGTATCCCACGCCCGCCCGGATCACCCGGCTCTCCTCGTCCGGCGTCAGGGACCGCGCCATGTCGGTATGCCGATCCCCCAGCCGCGCCTCATACAGCGCCGCCGCCCCCGCCCAGTTCTCCTGCTTCCAGAAGATGTCCGCGCGCACACCCTGCGCCTCCGCCGAGCGGTCGTCGCCCAGCACCTCCAGCGCGTGGTCATAACGGCCCAGCTCCATCAGGGCCCGCGCCTCCAGCGCCCGCCGCTCGGCGTTCAGCGCGCTGGGCAGCAGCGTGGTCCTCGAGTTCCAGATGGCCTGCAACGCCGGCTCCGGCTGGCGGTCCATCAGCAGCACCGTCGCCAGCGTCGTCGCCACCTGGGCCTTGGCCACGCCCTCCAGCCGGTTGTCGACCTGGTACTTCAGCAGCTCCGCCGCCTGATCCAGAAGGTCCACGTCCACCAGCCGCCGCGCCAGGCGCCGCACCATCTCGTCCCCGTCCGCCCCCACCGGCGTCAGGTCGCGGAAATCATAGAAGAGCGCCAGCGCCTGCACCGGCTGCAACCCATCGGCCGCGCCGTCCAGGAACAGGGCCTTGAACGCATTGGACAGATCCAGCTGCAGCTCCGCCGCGCCGGGCAGATTGGCCAGGCGGTTCCCCGCCCGCTTCAGCGTGTCCATCGCCTCGCGGTATCGCCCCTGCGACAGGTAGAGGTCGCCCAGCGTCCGGATCACCGCCAGCTCGGTCGCGTCGCCGCGCCAGCGCCACTTCAGCTGCTCCAGCTGACCGGCGGCGACGTCCGCCGTCATCGTGCCCTTGGCCATCTCGATCTTGATGACGGCCAGCTTGGCCGGGGTCGCGATCCCGTCCAGCGGCGCCCGCGCGATAGCCTTGTAGACCGCCAGCGCCCGGTCGGTCTGGCCGTCGATCTCGAACAGCCGCGCCTGCACCAGCCGCGCCGTCAGCTGATCCGCCGCCGGCGCCTCCTGCGAGAAGCTGTAAGCCAACAGAGCTCGCGCCGCGTTCAGGTCGCCGGTCTCCAGCGCCGCCATGGCATGCGCCGCCCCGAACCGGGCCCGCCACTGCGCCGGAAACTGGTCGATGGCCGCCGCGCCTGCCGCGAAGGCCTGGCGGGCGCCCGCCCAGTCGCCCTGCTCGGCCGCGATCCAGCCCTGCCAGACCTTCGCCGACGGATCGCCCGCCAGAGGGCCGGCCCCGAAATCCAGCGCCGCCTCCTCGACCCGCCCGATGGAGGCCCGCGCGGCCCCGCGCAGCCCCCTCAGCTCCGGCTCGCCCTGCAAGGACGGCGTCTGGGCGAACATGGCGTTGACCACGCCGATCGCTTCGTACCCCAGCCCCGACCCGACCAGGAACCGCACATAGGCCAGCCGGGCCTCGATCGGCGCGCGCGGATTGTCCGAAGCCGCGATGGACTCCTCCGCCGCCGCGTCCTGCAGCCGCCGGTGCCGCGCCGAAAAGCCCTCGTCGCCGACCGCGCCCCAGTCGGCCAGCACCAGGGCCGGAAAGTCCGCCTTCCGCGGCGTCTCGGCCTCGGCCGACGCCGCCGCCTCCAGCGCCATCGACGGCGGCGACAGCGTCAGCCCGCCGGGCCGCCCCAGCGTCACCAGATCGCCCTCGGCCCGGATCGTCAGATCGTCGGTCGGCGTCTCGACCGCCAGGCCATGCGCGGTGGGCAGCAGCGTCAGATCCACCGTCTGGCGCCGATCCCCGAACCCCTTGCCGGGGGCGAGCGCCGTCACCGCCGCGAACCGGTCGCCGACCATGGGGTCGGTCAACCAGACCGTCTTGGTGGCCCCGGCCATGGTGGCCACCAGCGATGTCGCTCCTGCATCCTCACGATCGACCGTGACGCCCGACCCGCCGCCGCTCGGGCCGCCGATGGTGACGCTCCACTGCGCCCCCTGGCCGTTGGCCGTAACCGCCAGCCCCTCGGGCGCGGCGATGCGGATGGCGGTGTAGTCCGGCCCAACAGCCCATCGGGCGTCGGACGCGGGGCCCAGATCGCGCGCCCGGCTCATGTCCATCCGGGCGGCCGTGTCGAAGACGACCCAGACCGCCTCGCCGCGCCGGAACACCGCCGCTCCGACGGGGGCGCCCCAGCCGAAGGTCAGGGTGACGCGATCCTGTGCCGTCGTCGCCGTCACCGGCACCGCTCCACCCGCCGGAACCGCGCTGGCGGTCGTCGCGGGCGGCGTCGCCCCGGCCGGATAAAGGTTCAGGAACACCGCGCCGTCGGCCATGCCCGACCGGGCGTCCGCGCCCTCGGCCAGGGTGACGACGATCTCGGTGGCGTCCATCGCCGCCCGCGTCTGCACCTCCTCCACGCCAGGCGGCGGATCGACCTTCAGGCGGCTGACGTCCGGGGCCGCCGTCGTGCCGATGCGGACGATGACGCTTTGGCCCTCGCGGCGAATGCGGGCGCGGCTGCCCACGATCCCGGCGAACTCCACCCGCGTGAAGCCGTCGTTGGCCCCGATGCGGATCGTGACGGGATCCAGCGCGGCCGCCGCTTCCTGCGCCAGCGCCGGCAGGGCCGCTGTCAGGACCGGGGCGAGCGCGATCGTCCCCGCGACGCCCAGCGCCGTCGAGGTCCGTCCTATCGCGGTCCTGGATCGCGCGGCGGCCATGTCGTCCCTGAATCGCGCGATCGCCCTTTCGACGCGGTTAACGGGGTGTGACCGCGGGCCCCTTGATGCGTTGAGGGGAAAGGCCGACACGACGCTGGTCAGGAGCCACGATGACCGATACCCCGCCCGCCGAATGGCCTCGCCTGTCGACCCTGTCGACCGGCCTGCGCTGCCGTTGCCCGCGCTGCGGCAAGGGCCCCCTGCTGAAGGGCCTGCTGACCATCCGCGAGGAATGCTCGGTCTGCGGCCTGGACTATCGCTTCGCCGAGCCCGCTGACGGCCCGGCCTTCTTCGCCATGAGCGCCATCGGCGTGGTCGGCATGATCGCCTTCATGGCCTTCGAGTTCACGGTCCGGCCCCCGATCTGGGTCCACTTCACCGTGACCTTCCCCCTTATCGCCGCCGCCTGCGTCCTCAGCCTGCGCCCCTTCAAGGGCTGGCTGGTCTCCGAGCAATACATCCACAAGGCCGCCCCACCCGAGTGGGAAAGCATCGGCAAGCACGGGGATTGAGTTCCCTCTCTCAGAGGGAGAGGGCTTGAGCGCACGGCGGCGCAGCCTTCGTCCTTGCGCGAAAGGGTGAGGGGTTATGCCCTCGCCAAGGCGGCTGGGTCCCTTCTCCCCTTGTGGGAGAAGGTGGCCGAGCGCAGCGAGGTCGGATGAGGGGTGAAAGGCGATGGTGCCAGAGAGCGATCGACCGCTCGACACATCCCGGTCACCGAGTGTCACCCCTCATCCGGCCCTTCGGGCCACCTTCTCCCACAAGGGGAGAAGGGAGAAAAACGCACATTTTTCTTCAACCATCCAACGACGCCCGGATTTCCACAACAAATCCAACGCCCGTCGCGATTGAGACGTCCTGACCGCGCCCGCATTGGATCAAGTGATACCCTCGCCCCCGGTTCCGTCGCTTGGGAAGGGCGCAAGGCCTTGCGAGCTTGTCGCGGCGGAAGCGGTTGGAGCGGGGGCTCCGGGTCCGTTTGCCAGAGGCTTGGCCTCCGGAGCATCGGACACCGGGGTGGCGTGGGCGCTCCGCCGTTCGAAGCGAGGGTCCCGGGCTCAAGCAGCCCGGAACCGCGTTCCGGGCGGTCGCCCACCGATAAGGCGGCGGGACGAAGACCCGCCGCGTTCAGGGGATCGGCTTTCGCAAGCACGCCGACCTTCCCGCCGGAGGCTGAGGTAACGGCAAGGCTCTAACAGGGCCGTTGGTCCCCGGTCCGTCGCGTCCAAGCGACGCGGGGCCGTCCGCTTCCGATCAGACCAGCCGCGCGGAGCAGTCAGCGTTCGCCGAAACACAAACCCATACGGTCTCCGGGCGAAGGCCCGGCTGCTCCGCCCGCCCTTCCCACCCCGTTCACAGCGGAAGAGCGATGACGCATGGCCGGAAGCCTTCCTCCCCTGAGCAGAGCGGAACCCTCACCAAAGGAGAAACACCATGTCCCGTCACCGCCCCTCCCGCCCGGCTTCGCCGAACAGGCGATCGTCGAGGAAACAGGCCGAACTGGCCGCGCTTCGCGCCGAACTCCTTCACCGCTGGGACATCGTCCGTGCCAAGGTGGAAGCCGAGCGCCAACGCGACCCTTGCTGCCGCTGCCAAGGCGGATCGTCGCATGACGACAATAAGTCATTGTAATACAGCGACTAAACCTCCCCTCACGGCTTCTTGACCTTCCGCCCCCCTCCCTATAGGTTCCGCGCCGAATTCAGACCCCGGTCGGGGCCCGCAAAATCTTGCGTGGCCACGTGGGGCAGAAGCGCCGAAACCCATGTCCACCCCACCGGAATCGCGCGAAGAGGCGATCGCTCGCCTCACTCGCTCCGCATCCGCGCTGGAGGCGGCGACCACGTCAGACAAGACCGCCGAGGCGGTCGCTCAGGCGGTGGCGGGCAAGGCCTACCGGATCGTGGCCGAGCTCATCGGTGGCGTCTTGGTCGGTTTGGCGCTGGGCTTCGTGGTGGACCGCTTCGCGGGCACGACGCCGTGGGGGCTGATTGGCGGCGTGCTCTTCGGGTTCGCCGTCTCGATCTGGATGGCTTGGCAGACGACCAAACGTCTGCAAGCCGAGGCCGATGCGGCCGGGGTGGTCCCTAAGTCCATCCCGTTCGACGATGAAGAAGACGAGGAGCGATAGGCCTTGGCCGATCCGATCGAACAGTTCGAAGTGCACCCGATTTCCGGCCTTGAGTTCGGCGAGGTGACGCTGCCTGTGCTGGGCGTTCAGCAGATCGCCGTGACGAACTCGCACGTCGCCATGACCATCGCTTTTGCCTTGGTCGTGCTGTTCCTGACCGCCGTCACCTCGGGTGCCAAGGTCGTCCCCGGCCGGCTTCAGTCGGCGGGCGAGACCCTGTTCGGCATGATCGACGGCGTTACTGATTCCATCATCGGCCACGAGGGCCGCAAGTACTTCCCCTTCGTCTTCACGCTCTTCACCCTCGTGCTGGGCATGAACCTGCTCGGCATGTTCCTGACCTTCACGGCGACGTCGCAGCTGGCCGTGACCGGGACGCTGGCCCTCATCACCATCCTGCTGGTCGTCGGCATTGGTCTCGCCAAGCACGGCCTGGGCTTCTTCCTGCTGTTCTGGCCGACCTCGGCGCCGCTGGCGATCCGCCCGGTCGTGGGCCTGATCGAGTTCCTGTCCTTCCTGCTGCGGCCCATCACCCTCGCGCTTCGTCTGTTCGGCAATATGCTGGGCGGCCATATCGCGCTGAAGATCTTCGCCGGCTTCGTCGTCAGCCTGGGCATGGTCGCCTTCAGCGGCGAGGGCATCGGCGTGTTCGGCCTTCCGCTGGCAGGCCTGTCGATGGTGATGGTCGTCGCCATCACCGCGCTCGAGTTCCTCGTGGCCTTCCTCCAGGCCTTCGTCTTCGCCGTTCTGGCCAGCATCTATCTCAACGATGTGGTCAACCTGGGTCACGGGCACTAAGCCCCGGTCCAGCCGCTCAACCCCTCCATCCAACCCAGACTGAATAGGAAGACCATCATGGAAGCCGAATCCTTCAAGTACTTCGGTATCGGCCTGGCCACGCTCGGCATGCTCGGCGCCGGCATCGGCGTGGGCAACATCTTCGGCCAGTTCCTGGCCGGCGCCCTGCGCAACCCCTCGGCCGCCGCCAGTCAGGTCGGCAACCTGTTCGTGGGTGCCGCCCTGGTCGAAGCCCTGGGCATCCTGGCCTTCGTGCTCGGCATCCTGGCCTGGCTGGGCTAAGGCCCGAGCCACTTCTATAAAGACCGGCGGCGTTTCCCCATCGCGGGGAAGCGCCGCCGTCCTGTTTCCCCTTGCCGCAGACGGACGCCATGGCCGCCCCTGAAAAATCAGACGCATCCGGCGGAACCTACGCCACGACGACGGAAGCCGAATCCGGCGGCCTGCCCCAGTTCGACACCTCGGTCTGGGCGGGTCAGATCGTCTATCTGCTGTTCCTGTTCTTCGTCCTCTATCTGCTGATCTCAAAGGTCTTCGCCCCGCGTCTGCGCCGGGTGATGGACGAGCGCGCCACCACCATCTCGACCGCCGTCGCCACCGCCAAGTCGGTCCAGGCCGAGGCCGCCGAACAGGCCGCCGCCGCCAAGGCCGAAGTCGAACAGGCCCGCGCCGGCAGCCGTCGTCTCGCCGCCGAGGCCAAGGCCCGCGTGGTCGCCGAGGCCGAGGCCCGTCGTCAGGCCGAAGAGACCGAGGTGAACGCCAAGATCGCGGCCGCCGAGGCCCGCATCGCCACCACCCGCGACGCCGCCATGCAGAACGTCTCCACCATCGCCGCCGACACGGCCCAGGCCATCGTAGAGCGCTTGACTGGCAAGCCCGCCACGGCTTCGGAAGTCGCCGCCGCCGTCAAGGGAGCCGCCTGAGATGCCCTACTTCCTGGACTTCGACTACTTCTACCGCCTCGAGAACCCTGAACTGTGGGTCGCCGCCGGTCTGATCCTGTTCTTCGTGATCCTGGCCGTTGCCGGCGTGCCCAAGCTGGTCGCCGGCCAGCTGGACGCCAAGGCCGCCAAGATCCAGTCCGAGCTCGATGAAGCCGCCCGGCTGCGCGCCGAGGCCGAAGCCCTGCTGGCCCAGATTCGCGCCGAAAAGGCCGAGGCCGACGCCCAGGCCAAGGCCATGCTGGCCGCTGCAGAAGCCGACGCCCGCATCATGGAAGCCGAGGCCAAGGCCAAGCTGGAAGAGGCCCTGACCCGTCGCCAGGCCATGGCCGAACGCCGTATCGCCTCGGCCGAAGCCCAGGCCACCGCCGAGGTGAAGGCCGCCGCCGCCGACGTCGCCGCCCAGGCCGCCGAGACCATCCTGGCCGCCCGCGCCGCCGTGGCCAAGACCGATCCCCAGCTCGACGCCGCCATCGCCCAGATCGGGACCCGTCTGAACTAGCCAGGCGAGTCCCTCCGGAGCCTCAATGGGCGGGCGCCGCCCCGCTCATGTCGCCGGAATGGGCCCGCTTCTCGCGTTCGATCAGCCGTGCATAGACATTGCCCAGCACGATGCCGAAGACGATGTGCGTCGCCAGCATCCAGGCGATGACCGCGAAGCCGCCGCCTGCGTTGAACATGCGCGGATCGCCGAACATCACGGCTCCGCCCATCATCACGACCCAGGCGCTGACCGCGAACACGATGCCCTTGGTCTCCGACGTCTGCGTCGGAACCCTTGGGCAAAGGACGCCGAACAACGCCCCCAGAACGAGCGTTCCGACCAGGAAGTGGGCGATCCATCCCACCAGCAGATTGCCTTCCATGCCGATCAGCGTGGCGACGACCGAAGGAAACGGCTGGATCCAGGGACCCGCCACCACATTCACGGCTTCGAGGATCGATACGGCGACGGTGGCGGCGAAGCCTGCGACCATGCCCTTTTGTACGCGCGACATCATAACGACAGCGCCTCCCAACGCTTCTTTCGTTCCGATAACGCGTCGTGCAGCATACGCCTGTCCGTCGCCGGACAGAATGTCGCGGGCTTCAAACTTTCGTGCTTCGCCTATGCGAAACGGACGCCCAGCTCCTGCTCGGTCATGTCGAACAGCCGCGCCGCATCGGCCTCGACGAGAGCGTGCGGTTCGGCCTTCGCAGGCCCGGGCGGTCCCTTCATCTCTTTCGCCTTCTGCGGCCCGATGAAGGCTCCCGGCCCGGTCGCCGGATCGGTCGCCGCCATCAGGACCGGTAAGGCCCCATCGGCCGCCGAATGGCTGACCAGGGGCTCGATGAACGGCCGATAGACCAGCTGCATCATCGCCCGACTGACCGGCCGACGCCCGAGCGGTCCCGATCCGATCAGCCCCGTCCGCGCATAGCCTGGATGTGCCACCACGCTCGTCAGACCCCAGCCGTTCGCTTGGCTGCGCCGATCCAGCTCCAGCCCGAACATCAGCATCGCCAGCTTCGTCTGCCCATAGACCGGCCAGGGCTTGTAGCCCTTCCGATAGTTCAGATCGTCGAACCTCAACCGCCCCTGCCGGTGCATGATGCTGGACAGCTGCACCACCCTGGCCTGACCCGCCTTCAACAGGGGCATCAGCCGCGCCGTCAGGGCGAAGTGCCCCAGATAGTTCGTCGCCCACTGCAGTTCGTGGCGATCCTCCGTCTCCTGCCGCGGTTCCACCGCCATGATGCCCGCATTGTTCACAAGCACATGGATCGGCGACCCGTCCGCCAGCATCCGCTCCGCGAACGCCGTCACCGACCGCTGCTTCGACAGATCCAGCGCCTCGACCCGGAGCCGGGCGTTTGGAACCTCGCGCCGGATGCGCTTGGCCGCCGCCTCGCCCCGGTTGACATCGCGCACGGCCAGGACCACCTCGGCACCCTTGTGGGCCAGTTCCAGCGCGGTCTCGTATCCGGTGCCGCTGTTGGCGCCGGTGACGATGGCAAGGCGGCCAGTCTGGTCGGGAATGTCACGCGTGGTCCAGGTCATGGGAGTCGTCCTCTAGGTGTCCAGGCCGAAATCGAAACGGTCTCTAGACATATCTGCACTGCGTGCAAATATGCAAGAGGTGCAAAGTGCGACCGAACAACCTGGCCTGCGCGAGAGGAAACGCGCCGACACCCACGCCCGCATCCACCAGGCGGCGCTGGCCCTGTTTGCTCGCCAGGGCTTCGAGACCACCACCCTGGACGACATCGCCACGGCCGCCGGCGTCTCGCGTCGCAGCCTGTTCCACTATTTCGGCTCCAAGGAGGACATCGTCCTGTCGACCAAGGCCGGCCTCGGCGAGCTGATCGAGGCCGCCGTCGCCCGCCGCCCGCCGGACGAACCCCTCCTCGAGATGGCCGAACAGGCCCTGACGGACATGGCCGCTCATTTCCAAGGCCCCGAGGCCCGCGCCCTGGCCCGCCTGATCCACGACACGCCCGCGCTAAAGGCGGGCGACCACGCCAAGTACGAGATGCTGGAACGCCGCCTCGCCGCCGCGCTCATCGCTCAGAAGCGTCTGCCGCCCGACGACCTTCAGGCCCACGTCGTCGCCACCATCGCGATCGGCGTCCTGCGCATGGCCACCGAGACCTGGCTCGCCTCAGACGACGACCGCGGCCCCGAAGTCCACGGCAAGGCCGCTTTCATGGCGCTCCGGAGGGCGGCCGGCGAGTAGGGCCCTACTCCGCCGCCATGTTGTGGCCCTCGGGCGCGGTCCAGCGCAGCTTGGGCGAGCGGGCGGCGCGGGTCTCGTCCAGACGCCGCAGGGGCGCATGGAACGGGGCCCCCTTGAACCGCTCCACCTCGCCGGCTTTCGCCGCGCCGGCCAGCAGGCGCAGGGCGTTGATGAAGCGGTCCAGCTCGGCCTTGGACTCCGTCTCGGTCGGCTCGATCAGCATGGCTCCGTGGACGACCAGGGGGAAGTACATGGTCATGGGGTGGAAGCCCTCGTCGATCATCGCCTTGGCGAAGTCGAGCGTGGTGATGTCCGTGCCCTTCAGCCATTCGTCGTCGAACAGGGCCTCGTGCATGCAGGGACCATCGGGGAAGGCGGCGCTCATCACGTCCGACAGCCGGGCCTTGATGTAGTTGGCGTTCAGCACCGCGTCCTCGGCGACCTGGCGCAGACCGTCCGAGCCGTGGCTCATCATGTAGCTGAGGGCGCGCACGAACATGCCCATCTGGCCGTTGAAGGCGCACATGCGGCCAAAGGCCTGGGCCGCCTCGTCCTCGCCGCGCTCGATCAGCTTGAAGCCGTCCCGATCGCTGACGACCCAGGGGGCCGGCGCGAAGGGAGCCAGCGCTTCCGACAGCACCACCGGACCCGCGCCCGGTCCGCCGCCGCCGTGCGGGGTGGAGAAGGTCTTGTGCAGGTTGATGTGCATGGCATCGACGCCCAGGTCGCCCGGCCGCACGCGGCCGACGATGGCGTTGAAGTTGGCGCCGTCGCAATAGAAATACGCCCCCGCTTCGTGGGTCAGCCGCGCGATCTCGATGATGTCGCGCTCGAACAGGCCGCAGGTGTTGGGATTGGTCACCATGATGGCGGCGACGTCGTCGCCCAGCTTGGACGCCATGTCCGCCACATCGACGCGGCCGTCGTCCGTCTGGGCCACCTCCACGACGGTGTAGCCGACGAAGGCGGCCGTCGCCGGGTTCGTCCCGTGAGCCGAGGTCGGCACCAACACCTTGCGGCGCTTCAGGTGCTCGCCCGACGCCTCATGCGCGGCGCGGATGGCCATCAGGCCGCACAGTTCTCCGTGCGCGCCCGCCTTGGGGGACATGGCCACCGCCGGCATGCCGGTCAGGGTCTTCAGCCAATGGGCCAGGGTGTCCATCAGCTCCAGCGCCCCCTGCACGGTCGAGACCGGTTGCAGCGGGTGGATGTCCGAGAACCCCGGCAGGCGCGCCATCTTCTCGTTCAGGCGCGGATTGTGCTTCATCGTGCACGATCCGAGCGGATAGAGCGCCAGGTCGATGGCGTGGTTCTTCTGGCTCAGCCGCACATAGTGGCGCATCGCCTCGGGCTCGCTCAGCCCCGGCAGGCCGATCGGATCGCGCCGGACCAAGTCGCCCAGATCGCCGCCGTCCGACTTCGGCTCGGCCAGATCGACGCCGGTCTTGAACCAGCCGTCGCCCTCGAAGATCAGGGGCTCGTCCTGCAACAGGCCGCGTCCGCCGGTCAGGGTCGGATGCTTGTAGTCATGATCCGGCGTGGACGGAGCCGGGGCGGTCGGACGGCCGACGGTGTTCATGGTGCTCATGGCTGTTCGCCTTCGATAATCTGATGGCAGCGCTGACTGTGGCTGATCGCTTGCGGGTAGATGAAGCTCGGGATTTCATCGGCTGACCGACGACCCAGGTGGGCTTCCCCCAGGCCGCCGGCGTGGGCGGCGATCCGGAGCATCAGCTGCCCGCAGGGCGCGGTCCAGGGATCGCCCAGCATGTCGATGGCGGCACCGTTGCAGTCATCGTGGATAGAGCGAGCCTCGATCGCGGACGCCTCTCGATCCGTATCTGGTCGACCCAGTTTGCCACCCAAAATGAACAACCCGGTCTGCATATCGCGGCAGAATTCGACCCGATCTCGACGCCATTGGCTGATATAGGACCCGGCTTGCGGACTGGTCGACATCGAGATCGCCGCCAGGACTTCGATCATTGCGCCAACACCTTGCCCAGCGCCTTCGCCAGGATCTGGATGTCGGCGTCCAGCGTCGTCTCGGTGGCCGCGACCAGCAGGACGTCGTCCATGCCAGCAGCTGGGTTCAACCGGCTGAACGGCACGCCCGCCAGGACGCGGTGTTCGGCCAGACGCTCCACCACCTCGGCGGCTGGGCGGGGCAGGCGCACGGCGAACTCGTTGAAGAAGCGCGGGGTCAGGACTTCCACGCCCGGAATGGCCGCCACGGCATCGTGCGTCGCCAGCGCCTTCTCGTGGTTCAGCAGGGCGAGCTTGCGCAGCCCTGTCTCGCCCAGCAGGCTCATGTGGACGCTGAACGCCAGGCAGCAAAGCCCTGAGTTAGTGCAGATGTTCGAGGTCGCCTTGTCGCGACGGATGTGCTGCTCGCGCGTCGACAGCGTCAGCACAAAGCCCCGCTCGCCGTCCGCATCCACCGTCTCGCCGCACAGGCGACCCGGCATCTGGCGGATCAGCTTCTCGCGACAGGCGAACAGCCCGACGTAGGGTCCGCCAAAGTTCAAGGCGTTGCCGATCGACTGGCCCTCGGCGGCGACGATGTCGGCCCCCATCTCGCCCGGCGATTTCAAGAGGCCCATCGACACGGCCTCGGTGACCACGACGATCAGCAGGGCCCCCGCCGCCTTCGCCGCCTCGGCGATCTTGGTCACATCGGTGGCGGTGCCGAACACGTTTGGGGTCTGGACGACGACACAGGCCGTGTCTGGCCCGATCCGGGCGACCACGTCAGCCTCGGCGTCCACGGCGGGCGGCAGCACCTCGGTCTCGACGCCGACGGCGTGGACCACCGTCTCAGTCGCGGCGACATAGTGGGGATGCACCCCGCCCGAGATCACCGCCTTGTTCCGGCGCGTCACCCGCGTGGCCATCAGCACGCCCTCGGCCATGGCGGTCGAGCCGTCGTAGAGCGAGGCGTTGGCGACCTCCATCCCGGTCAGGTTCGCGACCTGGGTCTGGAACTCATAGAGGTACTGCAGCGTGCCCTGCGCGATCTCGGGCTGGTAGGGCGTATAGCTGGTCAGGAACTCCGAGCGCTGGATGATGTGGTCCACCGTCGCCGGCACATGGTGGCGATAGGCCCCGGCCCCGCAGAAGAAGGGCACCTCGCCCGCGACCGTGTTCTTCGCCGCCAGGCCCTTCAGCGCCCGCTCGACCTCCAGTTCGCCCATGACGCGGGGCAGGTCCACGACACCGTCGCGCCGCGCCGCTTGGGGCACATCCACGAACAGGTCGTCGATCGACTTTACGCCGATCGCCGCCAGCATGGCGGACCGGTCGTCTGGGGTCAGGGGCAGGTAGCGCATGGGCGGGGAGGTCCAGCGTTGGAGGGGGTCAGAGCGAGGCGAGGAAGGCGTCGTACGCCGCGCGGTCCATCAGGCCGTCCAGCTCGCCGGGGTTCGTGACCTTAATCTTGGCGAACCAGCCCGCGCCTTCCGGGTCGGCGTTGATGGTCTCGGGAGCGCTGGCCAGGGCGTCGTTGCCCTCGATCACCTCGCCAGAAACGGGAGCGTAGACGTCCGAGGCCGCCTTGACGCTCTCGACGACGGCGAAGCCCTCCTTCTGAGCGACTGTGCGGCCCGCCTTGGGCGTCTCGACGAACACCACGTCGCCCAGTTGGTCGGCGGCGTGCTTGGTGATGCCGACCGTGGCGACGTCGCCGTCCAGCCGGACCCATTCGTGATCCTTGGTGAAGTGCATGGGGGTCTCTCTAGCCAGAAAAATTAGGAGGCGGGTTTGCGGTGATAGCGTTGGGCGACGAAGGGCATGGCGACGACCTCGGCGGCCGCTGCCTTGCCACGCACGATGACCTGCAGCGCCGTGCCCAGCGCCGCGTGCGACGGCGGGACGTAGCCCATGGCGATGTTCTTTCCGAGGCTGGGCGACGGCCCGCCCGAGGTGACCTTTCCGATCACCGCGCCGTTCGCGTCGGCGATCTCGGCCCCCTCGCGGGCCGGGGCGCCTTCCTTGACGTGCAGGCCGACGCGCACGCTGGCCGGGCCCTCGGCCAGCTCCCGCAGAATCCGCTCGGCGCCGTTGAAGTTCGCCGCCTCCTTGCGCGACTTCGACAGGGCGAAGGTCAGGGCTCCCTCGACCGGCGAGGTCGTCGGATCGATGTCGTGCCCATGCAGCGGCAGACCGGCCTCCAGCCGCAGCGAATCCCGCGCGCCCAGGCCGATCGGCTTTACCCGCGCGTCCTGGACCAGAAGGGTCCAGATGCGCTCGGCGTCCTTGGCCGGGACCGAGATCTCGTAGCCGTCCTCGCCGGTGTAGCCCGAGCGGGAGACGTAGCAGTCGACGCCGAACAGCATCAGCCGGGCGGTATCCATGAAGCCGAACTCGGCCAGAACCGGCTCGTGCGCCACCATGACCTCGGCGGCCTCGGGTCCCTGGATGGCGATGAGGGCCCGGTCGTCCAGTACCGTCAGCTTGGCGTCGCCCGACAGATGCGCGGCCCAGAAGGCGAAGTCCTCGTCCTTGTTGCCCGCGTTGACGATGACGAACAGGCCGTCGTGGTCGGGCTTGCCCGCCATCAGGTCGTCGATGATCCCGCCCTCGGTGTTCAGCAGCAGGGAATACTTCTGCTTGCCGGCCTTCAGCGCCTGATAGTCGCCGGGCACAAAGCGTTCGAACTGGGCGATGGCGTCGCTGCCCGTGATCTTGCACTGGCCCATGTGCGACACGTCGAACAGACCGGCATGCTCGCGGGTCCAGCGATGTTCGGCCAGGACGCCCTCGTACTGGACCGGCATGTCATAGCCGCCAAAGCCCACCATGCGCGCGCCCAGCGCCCGGTGCGCGGCGTTCAGCGGCGTGGTCTTCAGGGAGGCGTCGGTCATGCGTTCAGACTTTCGAGGGCCGCGTCACTCGGCGGAAAGCTCCGCCGTCATCGCGCCCCCGCTGTCTGGGAAACCTGAGAGATTCCACCGGGCGAACCCGGCTTGCTCCGTCGGCGCACCCTCAAGGGGTGACTTTCCAGCGTCCGAACGTCCTCGCGGTCCTTTTGCCTGAGCGTTTCCGGGGCGGTTGCGCCTTCGGCTCCGGCCCGAAGAGATGGGCCGATCTCTCCCGCGAGAGCGACACCACCAAGGCCCCGACTCCACGCCGAAGTCAAGCGTGGCAGGTCGTCCTATGCCACGTAGGCGTCGATCTCCGCCAGCCGCGCGGCCTTCTGGTCCGCAGGCAGGAACGAGCCTTGGAAGCTGTTGCGCGCGATCTGAACCACCTGCTCACGCGTCAGTCCCACGGCCTTGGCCAGTTGGCGGTAGTTCTCGTTCACATAGCCGCCGAAATAGGCCGGATCGTCAGAGTTCAGCGTCACGTGCAGACCGCGCCTCAGCATCTCGGGCACCGGGTGGTCCTTCAGATCCTTGACCACGCAGAGCTTCAGGTTCGACAGCGGACAGACGGTCAGCGTCATCTGCTCGGCCGCCAGCCTCCGGATCAGGCCCTCGTCCTCCATCGAGCGGTTGCCGTGATCCATCCGGTCGATGCGCAGCAGGTCCAGCGCCTCATGCACATAGGCGGGCGGCCCCTCCTCGCCGGCGTGGGCGACGCGCTTCAGGCCCATCTCGCCCGCCCGGTCGAAGACGCGCTGGAACTTGGACGGCGGGTGGCCGACCTCGGACGAGTCCAGACCCACGCCCTCAATGCGGTCCAGCCAGGGCTCGGCGGCCCTCAGCGTGGCGAACGCCGCATCCTCGTCGAGGTGGCGCAGGAAGCAGAGGATCAGCTTGCACGTCACGCCCAGCCGGCTCTCGGCCTCCGCCATGCCAGACAGCAGGCCGTCGGCCACGACCTGGAACGAGATGCCCCGGTCCGTGTGCGTCTGCGGGTCGAAAAAGATTTCGGCATGGCGCACGCTGTCCGCCGCCGCCCGCTCGAAATAGGCCACGGCCAGGTCGTGGAAGTCCCGCTCCGTCCGCAGCACATCGGCACCCGCATAGTAGATGTCGAGGAAGTCTTGCAGGTTGGAGAAGCTGTAGGCCGCGCGCACGGCCTCCACGCTGTCGAACGGGATGGCGACCTTGTTCCGCCCGGCCAGCTCGAACATCAGCTCGGGTTCGAGGCTGCCCTCGATGTGCAGATGCAGCTCGGCCTTGGGCAGGCCGTCGATGAAAGCGTCGAGGTCAGTCATGGGGCCGTCTCCCAAAGGTGCCTGATGCGAATGGGCGTAACGCGTGCGTCCGCGACCTTGCGCAGGAAGGCCCCGTCGGCGGTTACCAGATCCGAGCCGCGCGTCTCCGCCAGCGCCAGATAGAAGCAGTCATAGGCCGGGTGATCCAGCTTGAGCGAGAGATCGAGGGCTCGAACCGTCAGGGGCGTCATGCGAACCAGCTCCAGGCCGAGCTCCCCAAGGATGGTCTCGGCCTGTCTCGCCTCGAAGGCGGTGACGCGCGACAGGCGCACGTTTTTCCAGAGCGCATTGACGCATTCGCTGACGATCAATTCCGGTGCCGCGCATGACCGTTCGGCGACCAGGGTCCGTGCTTGCTCGCTGCCCTTCTCGGGAAGCATACACTTGATGAGGACGCTCGCGTCCACGACGATCATCGCGTGTCGCGATCCTCACGTATGAGAACTTCCGAACCGGGCGACAAGGGCCCGCCGTTCCGGTCCGCGATCGCCTTCCTCAAGGCGTCGGCCCGGGCCATCCACTCGACCTTGTCCGCCGAGCCCAGAGCCTGATCCAGCAGGGCGCGATGCTCCGCTTCGGCCGACCGGCCATTGGCGGCCGCCCGCGCCTTCAGCCGACGCGCCACCTCGTCATCGACATTCCGCACATGCAGGTTCACGGGCATGGCCACACTCCTCTGCTAGCAGATATAGCATCAGCTGTTGGAGACGACGAGCCTCAGGTTCCCGCGCCGGATCTCTGGCGTTGGTGTCTCCGGCCCCGGCGGAGGCGGCGCCTCCTCCTTCGCCGACCAGGCGCGCGGCCGTTCGACGTAGCCGGACCGGGTCAGGATCCGCTCGGGCAGTCCGCAGCCTTCCAGCATGCCGACTTCAACCTCCGTCCGCGCATGCGCCCACTCCAGCAGCTGGCGATTATGTCCCCGGGCCGGCGGGGCGACGCTGACGACGCGGATGTGGGGATAGCCCTCGTGCAGAAAGCGCGTGGTCGCGGCGTGGTCGCCGTCGGTGGTCAGGATATAGGCCACGTCGACCTTGTCGGCGGCCGCGTCTGCGGCGACGGCCAGCGCCAGGTTGACGTCGCTCTGCTTCTCGGTGGCGTCCATCCACTGGTGGCCGCAGGCGTGGCAGTGGTCGCTGTGGACGACGAAATGGCCCATCAGGCAGCGGACGTCGCGCGCCTTCAGCGCCTCCTCATAGGCCAGCAGCGCCTCCATCCGATCGCGTCTCTGAGGTCGGTGCGCCGAGACCCAGGTGACGCCCGCCAGCCGCTCGCCCGGCGTCACCAGGGCCCGGCCAAGCGCTCTCAAATCCAGCCACAGCAGTTCGCGCCGGTTCAGATCAAGGATGGCGTGGTGCAGATTGAAGCCGTCGACATAGAGCCGGGCGCGCTTGCGGAAGATCGGCAGCCGGAAGCCGTCGCGGCGTACCGCCGGCGTCTGCCCTTCCCTCGATCTCGACCGCGCCATTCTGGGCCCGTCCTGTTCTTCCCCGAAAAACAGTTAACCCGAGGATCGATGACGAGTCCGTGGCGCCGGAGCTACAGAGCGGTCGCCACAGCGAGGCTCACATCCGGTCTGGCGTCTCGATGCCCAAAAGACCGAGCGCCGTCTCCAGCTGATCCAGCGCCGCCTTGGCCAGAGCCAGCCGCGAACCGACCACGGCCGGGTCGTCAGCCGCCAGCACGGGGCAGGCCGCGTAGAACTTGGAAAAGCTCTGGGCCAACCGATAGGCGTGCTCAGCGATCGCGTGCGGCGCGCGGCGGTCATAGGCGTCCGACACTGCCGCGTCGAAGGCGTCGAGCGTCAGGGCCAGTTCGCGCTCGGCCGGTTCGGCGACGAAGATGGCGCCGGCCACCGCGCCTTGCGCCTCGGCCTTCCTGAGCAGCGATTTGATGCGGACCGCCTGGTACAACAGATAGGGCCCCGTCTTGCCCTCGAAGCTCATGAAGCGGTCGAGGTCGAAGACGTAGCTGGTGGTCCGGTTGTTCGACAGGTCGGCGAACTTCAGCGCTGCGACGGCCACCTTGGCGGCGATGTCCTCGAACTCGGCCTCAGGCAGGTCGGCCCCAAGCTCGGCCTCGCGCAGGCGCTCGCGGGCCTTGTCGCGGGCCTGGGTGATCAGGTCGTGCAGCTTCAGCACCCCGCCCGCGCGGGTCTTGAACGGCTTGCCGTCCGATCCGTTCATGGTGCCGTTGGCGGCGTGCTCCAGCTGTCCCGGCGTGGCGTAGCCGCACTTGTAGGCGGCGCGGAAGACCTGCTCGAAATGGTCGGCCTGACGCGCGTCGACGCAATAGAGGACGAGGTCGAAGTCCTGTTCCCGCCGCCGCTGAAGGACGGTCGCCAGGTCTGTCGTGCCGTACATGGCCGAGCCCTCGGACGAGACCAGCAGAAGGGGCGGCAGCTCGCGCTTGTCGCCCTCCTCGACCACACGGATGATCCAGGCGCCCTGGTCAAACTCGGCCAGCCCCCTGGCCTTGATCTCCTCGACCATGGCCGGGATCAGGGGATCGGCGTCGCTCTCGCCGTTCCACAGGTCGAAGGTGACGCCGAGCGCGGCGAACTCGCGTTCCAGCGCCGTGCGGCTGACCGCCACGAAATGCCGCCACAGGGCGCGGTAGCCTGCGCGCCCGGCCTGAAGCTCCGCCGTCGCCTTCCTGGCGCGGTCGCGGAACGCGGTGTCTTCCTTGGCCTTCGCGGCAGCCTGGGGATAGAGGCGCTCGAGGTCGTCGAGCGTGACCGGGCTTTTGTTCGGAAACGGTCCGTCGCCCTCGGCCAAAAAGGCGTCGGCTTTTCCCTCGTCGCCGACCGCCACGATCAGCAGGCCCATCTGAAAGCCCCAGTCGCCGAAGTGGGCGTCGCCCCAGACGGTGTCGCCCCGAAAGCGGAACAGTCGCTTCAGGCTCTCGCCGATGATGGATGACCGCAGATGGCCGACGTGCATCGGCTTGGCCACATTCGGTCCGGCGAAGTCGATGATGACCCGACGCGAGGCCGGGACCGGCGACGCGCCTGCGAAAGCCGCGTCGTCAGCGACGGCCTGCGCCCGTTCCCCCAGCGCGGCGTCGGAGACCTTCAGGTTGATGAAGCCGGGGCCGGCGACCTCGACGCCGGACAACCGCCTGTCGCTTTCCAGCCGGGCGGCGACCCGGGTCGCCAACTCGCGCGGATTGGCCTTCAACGCTTTGGCGGCGGCAAGCGCGCCGTTGGATTGGAAATCGGCCAGGTCGGGCCGGTCCGAGACCGTCACGCGCGCCAGCGAGGCGTCCACGCCTTCGGCGGCGAAGGCGGCCGCGACCGCTTCGCCCAGCGCCGTCTTGAGGTCGGTCATTGCTCCGTCGGGGCCGTCACGGCCTGGGCGCCCGCATTGATGCGGAAGCGGCTACCCGCCCGGTTGAACTCGGCCATCTCGGGCGTGACGTCGAAGCCGATCAGGATCTCGAAGTTGGCGCCAGAGGTCGTCACATCCGCGCGAGGGATGACGATGGTCTGCCGTTCTTCGACCGACGCCGTGCGCTGCCCGTCGAAGTCGACGGGCAGATCGAAGTATTCCTTGGCCAGGATCGCCTCGTTCCGCTCGGTCACAGCGATCCAGTAGCGATAGGTCCTGCGATCGTCCGACGCCTGCGGTCCTCGGCCCAGATTGAACAGGATGTTGGTCTGGACCGTGATCGGCTCGTCTTCCCGGTAGACGCAGCCGGCCGTGATGCCCTCGATCTCGCCCGTGTAGCCGACGGCCGATACGGCCGCGCGGCCGCCCTCAAGTTCCACGTACCGGGCGGCGTCGTAGAGAATCTTCACGAAGGGACAGGGACCGGCATTGGGGCGGGCACGCAGGGGCGCGAAGCGCTGAGGGCGCTCCTCTTCTTCCTGTCCGCGCGGACCTCGCTCCTGGCGGTCGCGCTGCTGGGGGCTCTGGGCGGCGGCGACGCCGGCCGAGGCGAGGACCGCAACGGCGGCGAGGGCGACGGTCGCAAGACGCATTCTGTACGGTTCCGGAAAATCAAGGCTCTGACGAAGGTCCCGTCAGGCTTCCCGCCTGATAGCGGCTAAAGCGAGGCGTCGCAAACCGCCGTCCGTGTCGTCGCAGTGGCGGTGTGGCGGCGAAGCGACTAGGTTTCCCTCATGGACGTCACGGCCCCCTCCCCCGACCTCGCCCTGCGGCCGCTCACGGTGCGGATGGCCACACCTCGCGGCTTCTGCGCCGGGGTGGACCGGGCGATCCAGATCGTCGAGCGCGCCATCGAGAAGTTCGGGGCCCCCGTCTATGTCCGCCACGAGATCGTCCACAACCGGCATGTGGTGGATCGGCTGAAAGGCCTGGGCGCCGTCTTCGTCAAGGAGCTGGACGAGTGCCCGGACGACCGGCCAGTGGTCTTTTCCGCCCACGGCGTGCCCAAGTCGGTACCGGCGACGGCCCGCGCGCGCGAGTTGCTGTTTCTGGACGCCACTTGCCCCTTGGTCTCGAAGGTCCATGTCGAGGCCGAGCGGCATCATGCCAACGGCAAGCACATCATCCTGATCGGTCACGCGGGCCACCCCGAGGTCGTCGGCACGCTGGGCCAGCTACCCGAAGGCGCGATCAGCCTTGTCGAGACGGTCGAGGACGCCGAGGCGTTCCAGCGGCCGGGCGACCAGCCGCTGGCCTACGCCACCCAGACCACCCTGTCTCTGGACGACACCGCCGAGATCGTGGCGGCGCTGAAGCGGCGCTTTCCCGAACTGCCGGACCCGCACAAGGAAGACATCTGCTACGCCACCACCAATCGCCAGGAGGCGGTCAAGCAACTGGCCGACGGCTCTGACCTGGTGCTGGTGGTCGGCTCCAAGAACTCGTCCAACTCGGTCCGGCTGGTCGAGGTTGCGCTGCGGGCCGGGGCCAGGGACGCGCGCCTGCTGGACGACGCGTCGCAGTTGGACTGGTCGTGGTTCGACGGCGTGTCGACCGTCGGCGTCACGGCCGGAGCCTCCGCGCCCGAGCCCCTGGTTCAGGGCGTGATCGATGCCTTGCGCGGCCGCTTCGACGTGACCGTCGCCGACGACCCCGGCGAGCCGGAGACCGTGACCTTCAAGCTGCCCCGGGCCCTGACGGCCTGATCAGTTCTTTTCGGGCTGCTGCGAACCACCGGACAGCACAGCCGCCTCGGCCGGAGACGCAGGCGCGGCGACCTCTTCCTCCGTGGCATTCGCCATTGAGTCCGGCGCGGGGGTGACACCGCCGTCGGTCGGCAGTTCCGTCGGCCCGCCGATGGACGGGGCCGTGGTCGACTGGATCTCCGGGTCGGGCGCGGCGTCGGCCGGTTCTTCGGCGGCAGGGGTGCAGGCGGCGAGCGCCAGGGCGGCGGCTCCGGTCACGAACAGCAGGGTGCGCATCTCGGCTTCTCCTTGGACGGCGTTCGCTTCAGAACGGCCAAGGTCGCGGATGGTTCAGTCGCCGACGAAGTCCTGGGCGAACTCCGGGGCGTCGCCCTCCTCGATGGGATCCTCCTCGTTCTCCGAGCCCGCGCGTGAGGGGTCGGGGACCTCGAAACCAACCGGCAGCGACAGATCCAGCAGGCCCGCCGCCTTCATCTCCGCGGCGCCCGGCAAATCATAGAGGCTGGCGAGGCCGAAGTGCTCCAGAAAGCGGTCGGCGGTGGCGTACGTCACCGGTCGACCCGGCGTGCGGCGGCGGCCGCGCAGCCGCACGAAACCCATCTCTAGCAGGAGATCCAGCGTGCCCTTGGAGATCGACACGCCGCGAACGCTCTCGATCTCGGCGCGAGTGACGGGCTGGTGGTAGGCGATGATGGCCAGCGTCTCGAGCGCGGCCTTTGACAGGCGGCGCGGCTCCTCGCGCTCCTCGGTCATCAGGAAGCCGAGGTCGGCGGCCGTGCGGAAACGCCAGCGGTCGGCCACGCATTCCAGTTCGACCCCCCGCCCCACGTAGCGGGCGCGCAGGGAGGCAATGGCCCGGCCCGCATCGGCGCCTTCCGGCAGCCGGCGCGCGATGTCTGCAGCCGACAGGGGCCCGGCCGCGGCGAACAGCAGTGCCTCGACCCGCCGCTCGATCTCGGCCTCGTCAGGAGCGAAACGCAGGTCGGTCACGGCGTCAGCTCCAGCGGCTGACCCCGACCCCGACGCTTCAGCCAGACGTCTTCAAAGGCCTTCTCTTGACGCACGTCCATCGCGCCTTCCTTGACCAGCTCCAGACTGGCCGACAGCGTCGATGCCGTGAAGCTGGCCTGGCTCGGCCCGTCGCCCTCATCCCGGACCGGGGCGACCCGCTCCAGCGGCGTCCAGTCGGCGAGACGCGGCAGGATGTCCCTCAACCAGTCGCGGGCCTCCTCCAGGGCGAAAGCCTCGACGCGCTGGGTCGGATTGTACTGTCTGCCCTGTTCGCGACGTCGCTGGCCGACGTAGGCGGCCATGAGTTCATAAAGGCTGGCGTCGATCCGGTCCGACGGCAAGATCACCGTCGCCTCGGGGTCGCCGCGCGTGAAGACGTCTCGCTTCAGCTGAGGCCGGGCCATCAGGGCCTCGGACGCCTTGCGCATCGCCTCGAGCTTCTGCAGCCGAAACGCCAGCGCCGCCGCCATCTCCTCGGCGGGCGGTTCGTCGGCCTTGCCCTTTTCCGTGCGGGGCAGCAGCAGCCGCGACTTCAGATAGGCTAGCCACGAGGCCATCACGAGATAGTCGGCCGCCAGCGAGAAGTTCCGCCGCCGCGCCTCATGCACGAAGGCCAGGTACTGCTCGGCCAGCCGCGTGATCGACAGCTTGAGCAGATCGACCTTCTGGGTCCGGGCCAGCGCCAGAAGGACATGCAACGGGCCCTCGTAGCCCTCCAGATCGACCACGAAGGCGTCACGCGCATCGACCTCCTCGACGGCCGTAAAGTCCAGATTGGGCTGGAAAGCCTCAGCCATCCGCCTGCGCCTCGCCCACGTCTGGCCCCTTGGCGGCGATCAGGCGGCCCGCGAGCAGGGCGTCGAACCGGTCGCGAGCCTCCCTCACGTCCAACGGCTCGGGCGAATGGACGATGCGGGCCAAGGCCGCCGTGGCACGGCGCGCGGCTCCACCCTTCAGCTTGCCCACCCCGGCCATGACCTGCTCCATCTCCGCCATGTCGCCGGTCCAGTGGACGACGAGATCGCACCCGGCCTTGAGGGACTTTTCCGCCCGCTCGGTCAGGTTGCCCGACAGGGCGTTCATGCACAGATCGTCGGATAGCAAGAGACCGCTGAAGCCCAGCCGCTCCCGGATCAGCTTGATCGCCTTCTTGGATTGGGTCGCCGGGCGCTTCTTGTCGATGGCGGTGAAGACGATGTGCGCCGTCATGCCAATCGGCATGTCCGACAGCGCCTTGAACGGGGCGAAGTCCCAAGCGTCCAGGTGCTCCAGATCGGCATGGACGGTCGGCAGCTCCTTGTGGCTGTCGGCGAAGGCGCGGCCGTGGCCCGGCATGTGCTTGATGACCGGCAGCACGCCGCCCGCTAGCAGGCCTTCCGCCACGGCCCGACCCAGCTGGGCCACCGTCGTAGGGTCCTGGGCGTAGGCGCGGTCGCCGATGATGTCGTGGGCCCCGGGCGTGGGCACGTCCAGCACGGGCGCGCAGTCGACATTGATGCCGACGGCCTTCAGGTCATGCGCCATCAGCCTGCCGCCCAGCCGCGCCAGTTCGCGCGCCGTCAGGGGATCATTGGTGGCCTTCAGGTAGGCGTCGCCCGGCGGATATCTGGACCAGTGCGGCGGTCCAAGGCGCTGAACCCGCCCGCCTTCCTGGTCGACCAGAACGGGGCAGTCCCAGCCGACCGCCTCACGCATCGCATCGGTCAGCCGCAAGACCTGCTCGGGGCTCTCGACGTTCCTGCGGAACAGGATGAAGCCCCAGGGCCGCGCCTCGGCGAAGAAGGCGCGCTCCTCGGGCGTCAGAACCGCGCCTTCGCAGGCCAGGATGGCGGCGCTGGACAATCCGCCTATCGCACCAAGCAGTCGCCGCCGCCCGCCTGGATGGCGGCGCAGAAGGCGCGGGCGTCTGCGGCCGACAGACCCGTGAAGGTCGTCCGATAAACCGTGGAGCCATTGGACGCCGTTACCTCCTGCACCCGCTTGGTGGCGTTACGCGCGAACTGGGGAAAGCGGGCCGCGACAGCGGCGTACTCCCGGTCCGCGACAGCGGTCGAGGAGAAGGCTCCGATCTGGACGGCCGCGCTCCCGCCCGCCCCGTCGGCGACAGGTGCCGGAGTCTCGGCGACGGCGGGCCGAGCGGCGGGCGGCGCCGGGCGCGTGGACTCGGCCTTTTCGGCGGTCTCGATCTGGCGTGGGGCCGGGCGCGGCAGCGGTGTCTCGGGCGGCGGAGCGAACGCGGGCGCGGTGGTCGTCTCGGGCGCCTCGTCATAGAGGCCGACCCCGGCCTCGGGATCGATCGGCTGGGCCTCGATCGGAGCCTCGACCTTCATCTGGGCCACGGGCGTACCGACCGCCGGAGGCGCATCCGTCGAGGACCGCAGGCCCGAGCGATAGAACAGCACCACGGCGACGATGAGGACCAACAGCACGCCCGCGCTGACCAGCAGGGTCACGGGCGGCGCCTTGCTCGGCGGGGCGCGACGGGGATCATAACCGCCGCGGTTGAACGGCAGGTCGTCATCCGTCGGCGGCGTGTACGCGCCGCGGTCGCGGGGACGGTTGTCGTCGTCGTAGGACATGGTTCTTGCGCCTCGGTTCGGCACGGCGCGAATCGACGCCCCGGCCGGGCAGTCTAACCCCTCCGCCCGATCCGAAGAATCACAGATCGAGGGCGAGGTCGAGGGTGAACAGCTTCTTGTGCTCCTCAATCGCGAAACGGTCGGTCATGCCGGCGATGTAGTCGCAGACCGCGCGGGCCCGGCGATGGTCGTCTTCGGTCGAGGCCCTTTCGCGCCACTCGTCGGGCATGACCTCGGGCTCAGCCATGAAGAGCTGGAACATCTCGGCCAGGATGCGCCGGGCCTGGCTGCGGGTCCGGTTGACCCGGTAATGGCGATACATGCGCTCGAACAGGAAGCGCCGGAGGTGGCCAAGATCCGCCAGCATGGCGTCGGAGAACTGCACCAGGGTGCGCCGCGCCGTCCGGACGTCCTCGGTCGAGGCGACGCCGTCTTCGGCGATGCGCCGCTCGGTCTCGGCCAGGACATCATCGATCATGACGCCGATCATCCGCCGCACGGCTTCGAGCCGCAGCATCCGCTCGGACAGGTCCGGCCAGTCCCGGCGGGTCTGGTGCAGCACCGGCCCGATCAGGGGCACGTCGGCCAGGTCGGCCAGGGTGAACAGCCCCGCCTGCACTCCGTCGTCAACATCGTGGTTGTTGTAGGCGATGTCGTCGGCGATGGCGGCCGCCTGGGCCTCCAGCGAGGCGAAGCTGTCCAGCCGCAGGTCCCAGCCCGGCGCGAAGTCGGCGATGGCCTTCCACGCCGGTTCGTCCAGCTTGTGGGTGACCGGGCCGTTGTGCTTGACCACGCCCTCGATCGTTTCCCAGCTCAGGTTCAGGCCGTCGAAGGACGGGTAGCGGTTCTCCAGCTTGGTCACGACGCGGAAGGTCTGGACGTTGTGATCGAAGCCGCCCCAGGGCTGCATCTGCAGCTGGAGCTCGTCCTCGCCCGCGTGGCCAAAGGGCGGATGGCCGAGGTCGTGCGCCAGGGCGACCGTCTCGGCAAGATCCTGATCCAGGCGAAGGGCGTGGGCGAGGGACCGGGCGATCTGGCTGACCTCCAGGCTGTGGGTCAGGCGCGTTCGGTAGTGGTCGCCCTCATGGGCCACGAAGACCTGGGTCTTCTCCTTCAGGCGGCGAAAGGCGGTCGAATGGATGATCCGGTCGCGGTCGCGGGCGAAGGCGTTTCGGGTGCGGCTGGGGGCCTCGGGGACAAGCCGCCCGCGCGAGGCGTCGGCGACTTCGGCATAGGCGGCGCGGGGCTGGCTCTGGCTCAAGGGCGGATTCCGGAAGGCCGGGCTTTGCGAACCGGGCGGGGCGGCCTCATATAGATGGTCATGACGCCGGTCCAAACCGCCCCAATCGAACTCAAGGTCTCGGCCCGATCGCCCGAGGGCATCGTGCTGGCCGAGAGCGCCGCGCGGCGCCTGGCGAAGCTGGGCGAGCTGGAAGGCCACCCCGTCATGCTGCGCGTGGCCGTCGAGGGTGGCGGCTGTTCGGGCTTCCAGTACCGCCTGGATCTGGTCGAGACGGCCGAGCCTGACGACTTGCGTGTCGAGGCCGGCGGCCAGGCGGCGCTGGTCGACCCGGTGTCCGTCCCCTTCCTGAAGGGCTCTGAGATCGCCTTCGTCGACGAACTGGCCGGGGCGCAGTTCGTGATCCGCAACCCGAACGCGGCCACCAGCTGCGGCTGTGGGGTCAGCTTCTCGATCTAGAGCGGCCAGGGAGCCACGCTGATGTTAGGCCTGTTTCTGTTCTCCTCGGCCCTGCTGGCTGATCCGGCGTCTACCTCGATCCAGGTCGCGACCCAGCCGGCTCCGATGCATGGGACCCTGTTGACCCCGGAGGGAGCATCGCGCGCTGCGGCCCTGATCATCCCTGGGTCGGGGCCAACCAACCGGGACGGGAACAGCCAGCTCGGGATCACCGCCTCCAGCTATCGTCTCCTGGCCGAGGGTCTGGCCTCCGAAGGCATCGCAAGCGTGCGCTACGACAAGCGTGGCGTGGCCGAGAGCGCGGGAGCCGCCGTCTCCGAGGATCAGCTCACCTTTGATGTCTCCGTCGCCGACGCCGGGCTTTGGCTCGACGAGACGCTCGCGCGGACGGGCCTGTCCTGCGCCTGGATCGTCGGTCACAGCGAGGGAGCCCTCATCGCCCTCAAGGTCGTCGAGGGGGGCGATCCGCGTGTCTGCGGCCTCGTCCTGCTGTCGGGCGCCGGGCGGAGGGCCGGAGTGGTTCTGCGCGAGCAGCTGGCCGCCGGGCTACCGCCGGACTTGCGCGACGCCGCCGAGGCGGCTTTGGTCGAACTCGAAGCCGGCCGCACGACCGAGGCGCCGCCCCAGCTGGCCTCGCTGTTTCGGCCGTCGGTACAGCCCTACCTGATCAGCTGGCTGAACCTGGACCCCGCAGCCCTCGCGGCCAGCTATGACGGGCCGATGATGGTCGGCCAGGGATCGACGGACCTGCAGACCACCACTGTGGATGCGCAGGCCCTGAATACGGCTCAACCCGCGTCCCAGCTGACGATCTGGGAGGGGGTCAACCACGTTCTCAAGACCGCGCCCGCCGACCGCGCCGCCAACGCTGCCACCTACGCCGACCCGACCTTGCCGCTCGCGCAGGGCGTGGTGGGCGACGTCGCAGCCTTCATCCTCACGCCACGCTGAGCGTCTCCTGGAAGCGAACAGGACGGCCGTGCGCCGTGCCGATCAGCTCGCCGTCCTGCATGACCACCAGGCCCCGCACGATGGTGGCCATCGGCCAGCCCTCGGCCTCGAAGCCGTCGAAGGGGGTCCAGCCGCAGCGGCTGGCCATGTCCTCGTGGCGGATGACGCGGCGAGCCTTGAGGTCGACCAGGGTCAGGTCGGCGTCGTAGCCTTCGGCCATGCGGCCCTTGTTGGCCGTCTGAAACACCCGCTGGGCGCCCGCCGAGGTCAGGTCGATGAAGCGTTCCAGCGTCATCCTGCCCTGCGCGACGTGGGTCAGCATGACGGGCACCAGGGTCTGGACGCCCGGCATTCCTGACGGCGAGGCGGGATAGGGCCGGGCCTTCTCTTCCTTGGTGTGAGGGGCATGGTCCGAGCCAAGCACGTCCACGACGCCCTGCCCGATGCCGTGCCACAGGCCCCGGATGTGGTGGGCATCGCGGATCGGCGGGTTCATCTGGGCATAGCCCTTCAGCCGTTCATAGGCCTCGTCGCCGTCCAGGGTCAGGTGCTGGGGCGTGACCTCGACGGTGGCCACGTCCTTGTGGTGGGCGAGGAATTCGATCTCCTCGGCGGTGGAGACGTGAAGCACATGGATGCGCTTGCCGGTTTCCTTGGCGAGGCGGACCAGGCGGCGCGTGCTCATGATGGCGCTCTCGGCGTCGCGGACCTCGGGGTGGCTGGTCCAGTCGCCGGGGCGGGCCAGGGGACGGCGTTCGGCCAGGCGGTATTCGTCTTCGGAATGGAAGGTGGCGCGGCGGCTGACCGCGTTCAGCACTTTTCGCACCCCGTCGTCGTCGGCGATCAGCAGGTCGCCGGTCGAGGCGCCCATGAAGACCTTGATCCCGCAGCAGCCGGGCAGGCGCTCCAGCTCGCCCAGATGGTCGGCGTTGGCATGGGTGCCACCGACGTAGAAGGCGTGGTCGGTCCACATGCGGTCGCGGGCGCGGGCCAGCTTGTCGGCCAGGGTGTCGGGGTCCGTCGTGTTGGGCTCGGTGTTCGGCATCTCGAACACGGCGACAACGCCGCCCAGGGCCGCGGCGCGGCTGCCGGTCTCCAGGTCTTCCTTCCACTCCAGGCCGGGTTCGCGGAAGTGGACCTGGGTGTCGATGACGCCGGGCAGGACCGTCAGGCCCGAGGCGTCCACGACCTGACCGGCCGAGGCCTGGGACAGGTCGCCGATGAAGGCGATCCGGCCGTCGATCACGCCGACGTCGGCCATGCCGCGCCCGGCGTGGTTAGCGACCTCTCCGCCGCGGACGATCAGGTCATAGGTCTGGGTCATGGACGGTCCGGGGTCAGGAAAAAACAGGGTGCACATCGTGCACATCGTGCACTCAGGCCAGCCTTCCTTAGCCGGAACGGCGCGCTGAAAAAACAGGGTGCACTTTGTGCACATCGTGCACTTTGCGCCCGTCGACCCGCGGCCGCCGGGTGCGTTTCCATCAAGGCAGATGGGTCTCCCTGGCCCCCTTGGCAAGCAAGGTCCTCGCCGCTTTCAGAACCCGGTCGGCGGGCAGGCCCATCATGTGCTGGATGGCCTGGTTGAGGTTCGGATCGACGGCCCGGAACTCTTCGTAGGACCGTTCACCGCGAATGGCGACGCCGCCCCAGGGACCCACGCGGTTGTCATCCGAAGGCCCATAGACGCCGAGCGTCGGCGCGCCGGCCGCCACGGCCAGCTGGGTCCAGATCGAGTCCGCCCCGACATAGAGGGCCGCGCGCGACAGGGCCGCCGCCGTCTGGAGCCGGGTCAGCTTGCCCTGCAGCTCGATGACCCGGGCACGGGGCACCGCCAGGCGGACGGTGTGGGCCAGGTCTCGATCGGCGTCCTCGCCCACGATCATCAGACGACCGCCCGCCAGCGGCCCGTCCTCGGCCAGCAGGGGCGCCGCGACCTTGGCGTAGCGTTCGGCCGGCCAGCGCTTGCCGATCCAGTCGGTGCCGGGCCCCACCGCCAGAATGGGCGAGGGATCGTCGCCGATCAGGGCGTCGGCGACGGCGCGGGTCTCATCTCCGAAAAACAGGCGCGGCGCGGGCACCTGGTCCAGATGCAGGGTCCAGGCGGCGTCCTCGACGGCGTGGACGCCAGGCCGGGGCGGCCCCTTCACGGCGCGCTTCTGGCGACGCAGCCGTTCGGTGAAGCGCGTTCCGCGCATGTCGACCGCCAGGCCCCAGCGGGTCTGGCGTACCTGGTTCCACAAGGCGATCCAGTCGAACCGGCCGGTCCGGTCCAGAACGATCAGCTTCGACAGTCGCGGCGTGTCGGTGAACAGGGGCGCGGACGCCGCCGATCCGACGACGGTGAAATCGGCCTGGGGCAGGCTGTCGACCAGATAGGCGAGCACGCCGGACGACAGCACGGCGGCTTCGGCGTCCGCCTCGGCGATGAAGAGAATGGGAAAGCGGCCGCTCATGGGCGCACCGTATACGGATTCTCTCGTGGCAAGGGTGGGGCGGTCTCCCGCTTCGGGTGCGAAAAGCCTATCTCCCTCCCATGACCGACCTCATCGCCCGTCTCGACAGCCGCGCCCTGATCCGGGTGGCGGGGCCGGACGCCCGGCCGTTCCTGCACAATCTGCTGACCCAGGACGTGGAGACGCTGAAGCCCGGCGAGCTGCGGTTCGGGGCCATGCTGTCGCCGCCGGGACGGTTGCTGTTCGACCTGTTCTTGTGGGGCGAGGATGAGGCCGTGGTGCTGGACGTGGCCGCCGGGCGGCGAGACGCCTTGATCACTCGCCTTGGGATGTATCGGCTGCGAGCCCAGGTCGAGATCACGGCCGACGACCGCCCGGTCGTGGCCAGCTGGCCCGGCGTGGCCCAGGGCTTCGTCGCCGATCCCCGGATGGCGGCGCTGGGCGGGCGAGCCCTTGGGGACGTCGCGACGAACGCCGATGAGGACGCCTGGGACGCCCACCGGCTGAGCCTCGGCGTGCCCGATCCGACGCGGGACGGTGGCCACGACGCGAGATATCCGATCGAGGCCAACCTTGATCTGTTGAACGGCATCGACTTCAGAAAGGGCTGCTTCGTCGGCCAGGAAACCACCAGTCGCATGAAGCGGCGCGGCGAGATCAAGAAGCGGATGCTGCCGCTGACCTTCGAGGGCCCGGCCCCGGGCGAAGGGACCGAGGTGCTGAACGGCGAGCTGCGCGCGGGCGAGGTACTGACCGGTCGAGACGGCGCGGCGATCGCTCTGATGCGGCTGGATCGGCTGGACGGCGCTTTGGCGATCGAGGGGCGACGGGCGGTCGTCCAAATGCCGGATTGGCTGGCGCTCTGACAGGACAGCGGCTGTAATCCTGCTGCGCGACAGGGAGGACGGGGTGGCGAAACGGATGACCGGCCGGTGTCTCTGCGGCGGCGTCACCGTGCGGCTGGCCGCCTCAACGGATGAGGTCGGCGTCTGCCACTGCCGCATGTGCCGTCGTTGGGGCGGAGGCCCGTGGATGGCGGTGCAGTCGCCGGGCAGCGAGATCACGGGCGAGAGCTTGGTGATTCACCGATCCTCATCGTTCGCCGAGCGAGGCTTCTGCGGGCGGTGCGGCACCCACATCTTTCACCGGCCGAGCCAGGGGCCGGAACTGGCGGTGTCGGCGGGCCTGTTCGACAATCCGGATTTTTGGATCGCGCGGGAGATTTTCGACGACGCGCGGCCGCCTTTCTATCGGTTCGAGGCGGCCTCCGTGAAACGCTCCGGCCTGAGCATGACGATCGAGTGGCTGCCGAAACTGATCGGCAGGCGGCTGGGTCTGGACTGATCCCGCCCTGAAAATCAGCCTTGGCTGAACTGTGAAGATTTGGCTTTTCTACGGCCAAGCTGAAGCCGATCTCGATGTGGCGAGTATCTGTCAGCGGAAGGGCATGTCGCCGACGGAGGCAAAGCGTGTCCACGACTGAACAGATCATCGAAGCTCTCGACCAGAGAGCGCAACGCCGCGACGAACGGCGCAGGTTTTTCAAGAAGGCCGGGGGCTTCGCCGTCGGCGCGGTGGGCGGTGCCGTCATCGGTGCCTGCTCCAGCTCGTCGGATCCGGTGATCGCCCAGAATCCGCAACCGCCCGCCCAGGCCAACCTGGATGTCGAGATCCTGAACTTCGCCCTGCAACTGGAGTACCTAGAGGCTCAGTTCTACTCCTTCGCCGCCTTCGGGACGGGCCTGCCGCAGAGCTCGCTCAGCGGAACGGGGACGCAAGGGGGTGTCATCGGTGGGCGGCAGGTGAACTTCACCGACCCGCTGGTGCGTCGCTACGCCAATGAGATCGCCGCCGACGAGATCGCCCACGTCAACTTCCTGCGCGGCGCGCTCGGCGCTTCGGCCGTCGCCCAGCCGGCCATCGATGTCGGGGGCACCGATCCCAACGGCGCCTTCTCCAGCGCGGCCCGCGCCGCCGGCCTCGTCGGACCCGGCCAGGCGTTCGATCCCTATGCCTCGGACGAGGCCTTCCTGCTCGGGGCCTTCATCTTCGAGGACGTGGGCGTCAGCCTGTACAAGGGCGCGGCTCCGCTCGTGACCAGCAAGACCTTCCTCGAGGCGGCGGCCGGCATCCTCGCGGCGGAGGCCTATCACGCGGGTCTGGTGCGGACCGTCTTGTCAGCCAAGGGCATCGCCACCCCGTCCCTGATCGACGCCACCGAGGCCATTTCCGACGCCCGCGACAGCCTGGACGGCGCGAGCGATCTGGATCAGGGCGTCCGGCCGACGGGCACGGGCAATGCGGCGGCGTCCAACATCTTCCCCAGCGACAACAACGGCATCGCCTTCAGCCGGACGGTCGCCCAGGGGTTGAACATCGTCTACCTGCGCCCCGGCGTCGGCGTCACCCAGGGGGGATTCTTCCCCGCAGGCCTGAACGGACCGGCCGGTTTCCGCACGACCTGATCGATCGCTCCGTTGACGGCAAGCCCCGCCGATCGAGAGATCGGCGGGGTTTCGCAATTCGGTCTCGGTTGGGTCGGGGGCGACGGGAAAAGGGTTTCATCACAACGGGCACAACGAGGTCACGAAGGACACGACGGGACCGAGCCTGCGGCCTCGTCGCCGTCCAATCCCGTCGAGATGGGCCTGTCTTGGACAGGATCAACGGCGGCGAAGCCGCCCGTGCTGTGGCGCCCAGCGCCCGGGATGAACGATCGGTGGCCTGACCATCCGTTCGGTTCCGTCGTGTCCTTTGTGCCCTCGTTGTGCTCGCTGTGATGAACCCTTCATCCGCGCCGTCTGGCGCTAGACTGGGGAGATGACCGAATCGCGCTGTGCCTGGTGCGAGACCGATCCCCTCTATGTCGCCTATCACGACACCGAGTGGGGCGTGCCCGAGCACGACCCGCGCGCCCTGTGGGAAAAGCTGGTGCTAGACGGGTTTCAGGCCGGGCTGGCGTGGATCACCATCCTGAGGAAACGCGAGGCGTTCCGCGCCGCCTTCGACGGTTTCGACCCGGTGGCGGTCGCACGATATGGCGAGGCGGAGCGGGCGCGGCTGATGGCCGATCCCGCCATCGTGCGATCGGGCGCCAAGATCGACGCGGCGATCCGGGGCGCGCGGGTGTGGTGCGACATGCGCGAGCGGGGCGAGGACTTCTCCGGCTGGCTGTGGGGCTTCGTCGACGGCCGGCCGATCCAGAACACGCCGGCCATCATGGCCGGTGTCCCGGCCCAGACGCCGGTGTCGGTGGAGATGTCCAAGGCGCTGAAGGCCAGAGGCTTCGGCTTCTGCGGGCCGGTCATCACCTATGCCTTCATGCAGGCGACCGGCATGGTCAACGACCACGTCCAGAGCTGCTTCCGCTGCGACGAGGTGCGGGGGATGGGCGCAGGCGGCGTAAGGGTCTGATTTGGGGCGCGGACCCACTGACCGTTCTCGACCCGTCACGGACGTCGCTAATCGTCCGCAAACCCATTATCCGAAAAGCGCATAAGTCGTGCCAAGCGCGATCACGACCGCGAACGCAGTCACGATCGCTAGGTGCCTTCGGGCTGCATACCGGTTGTCATCATAGGACGGGCTATGCCGGGGGTGCGGTCCGAGGACTGCCCTAAGCATCCATAGGCTAGCAGATAGACCAAGGGCGACAACGAACCCGACGCCAACCCCGAGGCCAGCCGCTCGAAGGTCGAAGCCTCCCTGAAACAGGGCGAGCCATGAAGCGTAGGAGACGGCAGCCGCCCCGTACGCAAGAAACCGTGCCGGATATTTGACTAAAATCGTTAGACAAACCGCCATCATCGCGAAGCTGCTTCCAACCATCAATTCAAATGTCGCGTTGGCACCAATGAAACCTGCGGGCTCGCCAATGGTCTGAACAATGACGCCCAAGAGGACGCCCCCACCCACCGACAAGATGGCCGAAAGGAGCAAGAAACCCAGGCCGCCGTGAATGCGGTCGATGAACGTCAAGTCAGACAAGTTTGCAAACTCCTGCTCCACTGGAGAGCACGAAAGCCTGAAAGTCTCAATGTCCGCTCACCACCCCTAGCGGACTCCCTCGGCGTCCGTCCTGCAGCGAGACGACAGGCGTTCGCTGTTGGGACGGCAGACAGGCTGAACAATGTCGGGAACGCATGCACCAGCCCCACCGGCTTTCATGGCCATGTCTTGCGGGCTATGGCCGCGCGATGACCAAAGCCCGGCCGATCCCGACCCTGACGCTGGAGACCCGGCTGAGCCAGAGGGTCGGCGGGCCAGTGTGCGGGGTGGACGAGGCCGGGCGGGGGCCCTGGGCCGGGCCGGTGACGGCGGCGGCGGTGATCCTGTCGCCCGAGCGACTGCCCGACGGGATCGATGACTCCAAGGCGCTGACCGCCAAACGGCGCGAGGCCCTGGAGGGCGAGATCAAGGCCTGCGCGGTGGCCTGGGGCGTCGGCTTCGCCTCGGTGGAGGAGATCGAGGACCTGAACATCCTCAACGCCACGGGGCTGGCCATGTGCCGGGCGATCGAGGCGATGGCGGTGACCCCCGTGGCCGCGCTGGTGGATGGCAACTATCGCTTCAGGCTGCCCTGCGAGGTGGAGACGGTGGTCGGTGGCGACGGCCTGAGCCTGTCGATCGCGGCGGCCTCGATCCTGGCCAAGACGGCGCGGGACCGGGTGATGGTCGAGATGGACGCCCTGTATCCCGGCTACGGCTTCGCGGGGCACAAGGGCTATAACGCGCCGGTGCATCAGGAGGCGCTGAGGACGCTGGGGCCCTGTCCCATCCACCGGCGCGGCTGGGCGCCGATCCGGGCCCTGCTGGATCAGTAGACCGACAGCGCCCCGCCCAAGAGGGCCCCCATGATCGCCGAGATCACCCCGCCGATCACCACCACCAGCCAGCGCGGCATGGGTTCCATCTGGACCGGGGGCGTCGAGACGAGGGGCGCGATCGCCTCGGCGCGGGCGAGGAAGGCGTTGGTCGGATGGTCGTTGGCCGGATCGTCATTAGCCGGGCGGCCATCGAACCGGGTCGCTCCCGGCGCGCGCCAGGCGGCGACCTGATAGGCCTCGATGCCGGTCCGCACGGCTTGCGGGCGGCGGTCGAAATCCTCGGGGTTGGCCATCTGGAGCCCGTCCATGCCGCCTCAACGCGACATTGACACCCGCGTTCCCGCAACGGTCAAGCCGCCAGCGACGCCGCGTCCTCCGACACCACGAACAGATACTCGACGTTTCGCAGCCGCCCGACCGTGCCGACCTTCTCGCCCTTGGGGTTATGGATGCCGATGCGGGCCCCGACATAGCGGGGGCGCGGGATCTCGATCACCTGAACCGGGCCGCGCACAGACAGCATCTCGACCAGCTGCTCGCGGCTCAGATAGCCCTCGTCGTTGAAGGAGACGATCAGGTGCGGGGCGCGCACCGCCTCGATCACGGCCTTCAGCGCCGGGCCGATGCCGGGGCGGGAGTTAAAGGCGCTCTTGCGCGTCTTCACGTCGATCCGCTTGTTGGCGATGCCATAGGTCTCCGGCCGGTCCCACAGCACGAGGCTTTCCCAGACATGGTAGTTCCCCAGGTAGGAATGCTGGTTGTAGGGCGGGTCGAGGTAGACGAGGTCGGCCTCGACCTCGGGCGCGATCTGGACCGCGTCGGCGCGGGTGGCACGGCCGGGGCCGGGCAGAAGGTCGGGCAGACGCAGGGACAGGGGCTTCAGCGCTCTCGGGGCCCAGGCCTTCATATAGGCCATCTGCACGCCGGCGGTGGAGTCCACCCGGTCGGCCGCCTCCATCAGGGCGGTCAGGGCGATGGCCTGAAGCTCCGGCTCCAGCGACAGGGCGGCGATGCGGGTCCGGATGGCTTCGATCCGGGCGCCGTTCTCGGGCGTGAAGTAGCGGGCGTCCTCGCAGAAGGCCTTGGTGAACCAGTCGGGCCGGGGCGGTGTGTCGTTCAGCTCGGAGATCAGTCGCTCGGCCCGGTCCCGCCAGCGGTGGGCGTCGACCTGGACATAGGTGGTGGCGAGGGTGTGGGCATAGGCGTTCAGGTCGTTGGACCAGACATCATACCCTTGCGCCTTCAAGGCGTGGCCCACCCGCGCCGTGCCGGAGAACAGGTCGCACACCCGCCCGCCGTTCGGCAGCAGCGCGCGCACCGCCTCGGTGATCGGATCGATCAGCGCGCGCTTTGAGCCGAGGTATTTGATCACAACGGGAGCCTTCCCCCCGGAGGGGGCCTCATGGCGTTCGTTTGGCCTTCTTCGCCGGAGCATGGGCCAGGCGAAGCAGATTCGCAGCCCCCGGGGCCCCGAACGGCGTGCCGGCCAGGATCAGGATGCGCTGGCCGGGCTGGGCGAGGCCGTATTGCATGGCCGAGGCGACGGCGTCGTCGGTGACGTCTTCCAGCGACGTCGGCTCCTTGCCGAGGCGTGGCTCAAGCCCCCAGACCAGCGCCAGCCGCCGCGCCGTCTCCGGCTTGGGCGTCAGGGCCAGCACCGGCTGGATGGGTCGTTCGCGAGACATGCGCCGCGCCGTTCCGCCCAAGGTCGTGAACACCACGATGCAGCCGGTCGAGGACGCCTCGCCCGCCTTGCGCGCCGCAGCCACCAGGGCGTCGGCGTCGAAGCCCTCCATGCCGGCGTGTTCGGCATCCATCAGGCTGGGCCACAGGGGATCGCCTTCGATCCGCTCCATGATCCGGTTCATGATGCCGACCGCCTCCAGCGGATAGTCGCCCGACGCCGTCTCGGCCGACAGCATCAGGGCGTCTGCGCCCTCATAGACGGCATTGGCCACGTCCGAGGCCTCGGCGCGCGTGGGCGCGGGCGATGATGTCATCGACTCCAGCATCTGGGTCGCCACGATCACCGGCACCCCACGCTGACGGGCCGCGCGGATGATGGTCTTCTGGGCGACGGGCACGTCCTCCGGGTTCATCTCCACGCCCAGGTCGCCGCGCGCGACCATGACGCCGTCGCAGTAGTCCAGAATGCTGTCCAACGCGTCGAGCGCCTGGGGCTTTTCGATCTTGGCGAGGCAGGCGGCGCGGCCCTTCACGATTGACTTCAGCTCGGCCATGTCCTCGGCCTTCTGCACGAAGCTGAGCGCCACCCAGTCGACGCCGATGCGCAGGGCGAAGGCCAGATCCTCGCGGTCCTTGGGCGTCAGGGCCGAGACGGGGATGACGGCGTCCGGAACCGCCACGCCCTTTCGATCCGACAGCTTGGTCCCGCTCTCGACGGTGACCTCGGCCCAGTCATCGGTGCGTTCGCCGACGCGCAGACGCACCCGCCCATCGTCGATCAGCAGGGCCATGCCGGTCCGCAGCGCCTTGAAGATCTCCGGATGGGGCATCTGAACCCGCGTGGCGTCGCCGGGCGTCGGGTCGAGGTCGAAGCGCATGGTGTGGCCCGGCTTCACCGCGATGGCTGTCTCGGCGAACTTGCCCAGCCGCAGCTTCGGGCCTTGCAAGTCGGCCAGCACGCCCAGGGGACGCTTCAGCGCGATCTCGGCCCCGCGCACGGCCTTCAGCGCCGCTTCGTGATCCTCGTGCGAGCCGTGGCTGAAGTTCAGGCGAAAGACATCCACCCCCGCCTGGGCGAGCGCCTTTACCATGCCGGGCGACCGACTGGCGGGGCCAAGGGTCGCGACGATGCGCGCGCGTCGAGCTCTGATCATGTATCCGTCCGATGCGTTTCCCAAGCCCGTTGTGCCAATGAACGCCGACCGAGGTAAGCCCGGTCCATTCGGGGAAACAGGAAGTTATGCCCGGTTACACCGCGACGGGCGGCGCGCCGGGCACGGCGAAACGCGGCTCGACACCGTCTGACTCGAACGGATGCGCAGACAGGCTCACCAGGGTGTTCGCCAGCAGCAGGTCGAACATCGGCCGATCCCCCGACGTCAGGGCCGCGCCCAGATAGTCCGTCACCACCGCCCGCACGGGCAGGGTCCCGACCGGCCCCGGCACGCTGAGCGCCAGCGACAGGCCCTGCTCAAGCCAGGCTGCCAGGGTCTGGAAGAAGGCGTCGGACCGCAGGAAGTCCGTCTCACGCACAACATAGAGAGTGATCTCCCCGGTCGTCAGGCCGTCGGGGCGAACGATGATCCCGCTGCGGTCCGGCCGCCAGTCGTCGGACAGCTCGACGACGCGCCAGACGCAGAACCAGGTGCGACAGGTCTGGGGCCGCACGGCGTGCACCGAGCACCCGGAACCGTCCACGCAGTAGGCGCACAGCATGCCCGTCGGCTTGGCCAGTTCCGGCAGGTCCAGCGGTATGAAGCGGCAACACTCGACGCAGGCGCCGCACGTCCGATCCGGCAGCAGCGGCAGGTCGAGGGTCAAGCCGGTCTCCGGTCGGGTAGAATGGTGCGAGCGGCGGGGATCGAACCCGCATGACCGAGGTCGAGGGATTTTAAGTCCCTTGCGTCTACCAGTTTCGCCACGCTCGCGGGGTGTCCCGCGTCGCGGCTGGGCGGCCCCCTGTCAAGACCGGGCGCGCCGGACCTCGGTCAGGGTCAACAGAACCGCCAGCATTCCGGTCCAGAACAGGATGTCCTTGATCCCCTCGCTCGCGGACGGGACGAAGAACTCCAGAATGGCCCAGGCGATCAAGGCGATCAGGAACACGGCAGCGAGCAGGTTCTTCCACATGACGGCTCTCCTCATGGCCGTCGATGTAAATGACACTTTACATAATGTCAAGCAGAGCGGTCAGGGGGCGGCGGCGGCGGCCCTTAGATCGACGTCCGAATCCGACAGCAGCCACAGGAAAGCGGCCCAGGCGGCGACGTTCTGCGTCATGGCCTCGGGATCGATCCGGTCCAGCACGTCGTCGACCGTATGGTGGGCGTCGAAGTAGTCGGTGCCGTCCTGGTTCAGGCGAAAGGCCGGCACGCCGAGCGCCACGGTCGGGCCGGTGTCGGGGCCGCCGCCGGTCGCCGGGGCGGGATCATTGAGAATGCCCAAGGGGGTCAGCACCCGCAGCGCCGCCTGGCGGAACGCCGGCGGCGTCGCGGCGGGCAGGCCCAGGCTGTAGATCGGCCCGGCCCCGAAATCGCTCTCGGAGATGGCGACGTGGTTGGCCATGTCATCGCGCCGCGTCTCCGCATAGTGGCGGGCGCCTGCCAAGCCCTGGGCGGGTGGCGGCTGGGAGACTTCTTCGGCCCCCCACCAGACGACGCGAATGGTACGCCTCGGTGCCCTCGGCATCTCCTCGATCAGCTTCAGGGCGGCGGCGGTGATGGCCACACCGGCCCCGTCGTCCAGCGCCCCAGTGCCGAGGTCCCAGCTGTCCAGATGGCCGCCGATGACGATCACCTCGTCCGGCTCTTCGCGGCCTCGCACCTCGCCGATGACGTTCTGGCTGACGCTCTGGCGCGTGAACCCGGCCGAAGAGAACAGCCGCATCCGCACGGGCCCGTCGGTCAGGCGCATCAGGCGGCGCAGCTGGTCGGCGTCCGGCGGACTCATGGCGAAGGCGGGGATGGTCCCCTCCCCCACCCGGGTCGCGCCGGTGTGGGCGAAGCGGTGATCGTGGGTGCCCAGCGACCGCAACACATAGGCGACGGCGCCGCGACGGGCGGCCTCGGTCGGGCCCTGGCCCCGGACCGGCGAGGTCGCGCCATAGCCCCGGCCGTCCTGGGCCTGGACGGTGTCCTGCAGCACCACCGCGATCTTGCCCGTCAGCGCCCCCATCGGCTGATCCAGCAGCTGCTGATAGGTCTCGAAGATGACCGCCTCGCCCTCGATGCCCTCGGCCGGCGTGGCGATGGAGCCGCCCAGCGACACCACCGTCAGGGGCTGGGGAAACGGCGACAGGATCTCGACCCGCGCCTCGCCCCGCTCCCACAGGGCCAGGGGAAAGGTCTCGATCGAGACGTTGTCGAAGCCCATCGCCCGGAACTGATCGGCGCCCCAGCGCGCGGAGGCCTGCTCGGCCTCCGAACCGGCGAGACGCGGCCCGAATCGCGTCGTCAGTTCCGACACGAGTCCATAGGCGACGTTGGATGCGAGCGCCCGGTCGCGCAGTTGCTCGGCCTCGGCGATGGTGCGGGCGTCCTGGGCGCAGGCCACGCCAGGGGCGAGGCATGCCAAAACAGCACTGAGGGTCAGACGGGCAAGCGGCGACATAGACGAGCCTTTGAAACGGAATGGCGAGGACCGTAACGGTCGCCCGTGCGGATACAAGACAGCGCAGATCTAGGCCGCGACGGCCGCGCGGTCCCGCTCGTCTTCGAGCGCCTGCCCCCAGAGTGCCATCGCACCCAGGATCGGCATCAGGGACAAGCCGCGGGCGCTGATCGAGTATTCTACATGAGGCGGTACGACCCCGAGCACCCGCCGCTCCACAAGGCCGTCGATCTCCAGTTCGCGCAGATTGGCAGTCAGCATGCGCTGGGTGACGCCGGGGATAAGGCGGCGCAGGGCGTTGAACCGGGCCGGTCCCTGGTTGAGGTGCCAGAGGATCAGCGCCTTCCAGCGGCCGGAGATGGCGGCGACCGTCGTCTCCACAGGGCAATGATTGGGATCGACGGCCAACAGGGCCTCGGCTTGGGCGGTATCCATGATGACACCAGGTTCCTTGGGCGTGCGTACTGTGCGGACCCTCAGCTAGGCACGATCTTGGCGACTGTCCAACATCGGCAGGAGCTTCCATGACCATCGTCGTTCTCAATGCCAGCGGAGTGCAGGCCCACGCCATCGCCGACCGGCTCGAACAGCAGGGACCGGTGCGGCGGCTGGCGCGATCCCCCGGCCTGGGTCTGACGACCGTCGACACGACGTCGCGAGCGGCCCTGACCGCCGCCTTCGCCGGGGCCGACGTCGTCGTCTTCACCTCCCCCGCCGACTACCGTCCGGGCGTGCGACAGGCCTATGCCGAGACGGTCGTGGCCGCCGCCGACGACGCCGCCGTCCGACGCCTTGTCTTGAACACGGCCGCGCCGATCCTGGAGGGGTCGCCCGGCATGCTGGGCCTGCGCGAGGTTCGCGACATCGTGAGAGGCGCGCGTACTCCGGCCACGATCGTCCAGCCCACCATCTACCTCGACAATCTCCTGGCGCCCTGGAGCCTGCCCGCGCTCGTGAACGACGGCGTTCTGGCCTATGCGCTCGGCGCCGAGGCTAAGGTCAGCTGGATCAGCCACGGATCGCTCGCCGACTTCGTCGCCGCCGCCATCCGAAGCGAGACAGCGGCAGGTCAGACATTCGACATCGGGGGGTCGCGCGCCCTAGCCGGACCCGAGCTGGCGGACATCGTAGGCGCGGCGTCAGGTCGACCGGTTCGGTATCTTCCCGTGGAGCCGGAGGCCTTCGCCGCAGGCCTGGCGGCCCAGTTCGGCCCCGAGGCGGCCCAGGAAATAGGGGCGATCTACGCCCGAGCCGCCGAAACGCCGGACAGTCTGATCCGCAGTGGAGGGCCCTGGCGCAGGTTCGGCGTCGAACCAGAGACACCGGAGACGTGGGCATCCCGGCAGGTGTGGCGGCTCAGCTAGGGCTCAGCCGTCCGTCTCAGCCACATCCTGAAAATAGGGCTCGACCGTGCCTTGCAGCTTGATGGTCAGCTGGTTGCCCTTGCGGTCGACGGCCTTGCCGGCCGCGAGGCGGACCCAGCCTTCGGAGACGCAGTATTCATCAACGTTGGTCTTTTCCTCGCCCTTGAACCGGACGCCCACCCCACGCGCGAGCACGTCGGCATTGTACCAGGGGCTGGACGGATTGACCGAGAGGCGGTCGGGGGGCGTGTCGGACATGGCGGGCACCTGAAGGCGTCGGGAGGCGGCTGATTAGCCGCCCGCGCGCCCGGCGCCAACCGGGCGGCTACTGCACCGACTGGCGGGGTGCCTGGGGATTGGCCGAGCCGGCGGCGGGGGCCGGTTGCAGCGGCCGGGGTCCGGCCGGGGCCGGCGGCGTCGGTCCAGTGGTGTCGGAGGCGGGCGTCCGCGCAGGCTGGCGCGCGGGTGTCCGGTTCGCCGTCCGCTGGGGCTGGGCGCGGTTGGCGGCCGGCTGGGTGGCGTTCGCCGTCTGGGCCTGGGCGGCCGTCTGGGTCGGGGCCGTCGCCGTCGGAGCCGCGGCCGTCTGGGCCGGCGGAGCGGGAGTGTCGGCGGTGGCGGCGGCCGCGCGGGCGGCCAGTTGCTGGGCCTGGAAGCGCTGGGCCAGCTTCTCGGTCAGCTCCCGGGCCTCGGCCGGGGGCATCTGGGCCAGGATGGCCGACAGGGACCGGGGCCGCATGGCCGCCGCGATCGGCAGGCGGACGCTGTCGTCCAGGGTCGCGAAAACCGGAGCGGCCTCGCGCGGACGCATGGCGGAGTAGACGGCGACCAGACGGGCGGTCTCGGCTTCCTCGCGCTCGTCGACCTGGCCCAGCAGGGTCTGGACCTCGGCCTTGATGGCGTTCAGCGCCGTGATCTTGGCGTCCAGCTTCTGCTCGGCGGCGACCATGAGCGGCAGGGTCGTGGCGAAGTCGGCGTCGCGGGCGTCCAACTCGGTTCGGCGCGCCGACAGGGACTGGATGATGCGCAGCTCGGCCGGAGAGATGCCCGCCTGCTGGGCCAGCTGTTCGGGCGACAGGGCGCAGACGGCGGGGGCCGGGCGCGCACCGGTGGCGGGCGCGGCGGCCGCGCCGGTGGTCGTGGCGGCGTCCTCAGCCCAGGCGACGGCGCCCTGGAACAGGTCCGGCCCCGCCCCCACCGCGCGCACGGCCACGACGCCGCCGATGGCGACGGCGATCAGGGGAAGCAGGCGGGGAAGCTTGGACATGAAGGGAAATCCAGTCGGAACGTCAGGCGGCGAACAGGTCGTCGTCCGCCAGGCTAGCCCTGGCCCGGTTGAGGCTTTGCTTCGCGGACTGGTTAGCGGTCAGGGCATGCAGGATGGCGTCGACGTTTCCGGCCCCGGCAGCGGCGGGCGTCGTGGGCGACTTCAGGCCCTGGATCCGCTCGGCCAGCGCCGCCATACGGAAGGCCCGGTCGTCGGGGTTGGGCGTGGAGGGCGGAGCGCTGGTCTCCCTCCCCTTCATGGGGAGGGACGGTCGAGGCGCGGCCTCGGCCCGGTTGGGGCCGTTTGGAGAGATCGCGGCGTTCAGGACTTCCCCACCGGCGCTCGCTTCCGCTCGCGGTCCCTCCCCATGAAGGGGAGGGAGAGGATTGCGTCCGCCACGCGCCACCAGCGCCTCCAGATCCGTCTTCAATGCCCGAGCCTTGATAATGCGGTCATGCAGCAGGTCGGCTTCCTCGCCCGACGCCCGCAGGGACGACAGCGCATTCTCGGCTCGCGCGCAGGCGGCGTTCAGCTCCGTCACGGCCCCGGCGAAGGCCAGTTGACCGGCGCGCAGCTGGCTCAGCTTGCGCTCCAGCCGCACGCCGTAGCCGAGGGCGGCGACCAGCAGCAGCATCAGAACCGCGTCCATGATCATGCCGGTCATGTCAGCGCCTTCCCTTGGTCAGCCGGCTGGCGGCTTCGAGGCTGATCGGCCCCTCGACCCGCACCGCGATGTGCTGGCCCTTTCGGCCCATGCGACCGGTCGTGACGGGGATCTGGCCGCAGCGGATCGAGATGTCGGAATCCGGCGTGGCGTTCAGCATCAGGGTGTCGCCGACCTTCAGGTTCAGCACCGACGAAAGCGGCGCGGACTGCTCGTCCAGAACGGCGCGGACCTCGGTGTCGGTGGTCCAGAGCTCGGTGGCCAGGTGGCCTTCCCATATGTTGTCGCGCCCGAACTTCTCGCCCATGAACTGCTGCAACAGCATCTTCCGGATGGGCTCCAGCGTGGCGTAGGGCAGCAGCAGCTCGACACGCCCGCCCCGGTCTTCCATGTCGATGCGCAGCTTGACCAGGATGGCCGCGTTGGCCGGTCGGGCGATGGCGGCGAAGCGGGGATTGGTCTCCAGCCGGTCGAGGTTGAAGTGAACCGGCGTCAGTGGCTCGAAGGCGGCGCGGGCGTCGGCCAGGATCACCTCGACCATCCGCTGGACCAGCACCCGCTCGATGGTGGTGTAGGGGCGACCCTCGATGCGGAGCGCAGCCGTGCCGCGGCGGCCGCCCAGCAGCACATCGACGATCGAGTAGATCAGGTTGGAATCGACCGTCAGCAGGCCGTAGTTGTCCAACTCCTCGGCCCGGAACACCGCCAGGATGGCGGGCAGCGGGATGGAGTTCAGATAGTCCCCGAACCGGATCGAGGAGATGTTGTCCAGGCTCACCTCGACGTTGTCGGAGGTGAAGTTGCGAAGCGACGTCGTCATCAACCGCACCAGGCGATCGAAGACGATCTCCAGCATCGGCAGCCGCTCGTAGCTGACCAGGGCGGAGTTGATGATTGCCCGGATGCCGGTGCGTTCGGCATCGTCGCCTTCGCCCAGATCGAAGCCGAGCAGACTGTCGATCTCGTCCTGATTGAGGACGCGTTCGTTGGCGCCGCTGGAGCGAGCGTCGCCGAACTCTTCCGCTTCCGCGAAGGGGTCGGCGTCCATATTTGCGTCGGCGAGGCCCGCGTCCGACATGGCCTATTGCACCAGCATTTCTTCGATCAGCACGGCGTCGACCTGTCCCGGCGCGGCGATCAGATTGACCCGACGCAGGATCTCGGTGCGCAGCTGATAGCTGCCGGCAGACCCGGCCAGGTCTTCGGGGCGCAGCTCGCGCAGGAAGCCCTGGAACATGTCCTGCATGCGCGGCAGCTCGCCCTGCAGTTGGTGCGCCAGATCGGCGTCGTGCATCTCCAGCGTCAGGGTCAGCTTCAGGAAGGTCGGCCGGCCGTCGGGCGCCTGAATGTTCACCACCATGTCCGGCAGGGTGTAGAAGGTGACGCCGTCGGGGCCCTCGGCGATGGTGCCCAGCGATGGGTCGGCCTCGCCCCCGCCCTTCTTCTCGCCGTGGTCGCCACCTTTCTTCTCAGCCCCCTTCTTCTCGGCCCCGTGATCGTCGGCCTTTTCTTCGCCGGCCGCGGCGGGCTTGGGCGCCAAGACGAAGAAGTAGACGCCGGCCCCGCCCCCACCCAGCACCAGAAGCGCCGCCGGGATGATGATGAACAGCAGCGGGAGCTTCTTCTTCTTGGGCGCGTCGTCGCCCTCGATCTCTGCGCCGTGCGCGACGGCGAGCGCGGTCGCCTCGTCGGCCGGCGGCTTGTCCTTCTTCTTGCCCAGCTTGAGCATGCGGTTCTCGCGCCCCGGAATATCCCAGTGGGCATGCTGGTCGGACTTGGTTAACGCGGGGTGTAGAACCGGCAGGTTTTGCCGGGTTCCGGTGAGCGGTATCCGGCTGAAATCCAGTCCGGACGGGCATTAACCCTGTTGGCACGGCGGTTGCGAGGACCGGGGCGAAGGAGCCTGCCTCTCGTGGAAAACGCCGCCTACATCGGATTGTCGCGTCAGATGACGCTGAGGCGCGAGCTCGACATCGCCGCCAACAACATCGCCAACGCCGATACGACCGGCTTCAAGGTCGAGCAGCTTCTGGTCGGGGCCGAGATCGGCGACCGGGCCCGGAACGACGCCATTCGGCCGAGCGCCAGCTTCGTGCTGGACAACGGCGTGGGCCGCGATTTCTCGCAAGGGTCCCTGGAACAGACCGGCCGGGCGCTGGACTTCGCCATCGAGGGCGAGGGTGTCTTCTTCCGCATCGAGGACGCCGGCGGCGAGGCCTATACCCGCGACGGAGCCTTCACGATCAGCCCCGAGGGCATCCTCGTCACGAAGGCTGGACGGCCGGTTTTGGGCGAAGGTGGACCGATCGTCATCGACCCGACGCAAGGGGCGATCGCAGTCGCCCAGGACGGCACGATCAGCCAGGCCGACGCGATCATCGGCCAGCTGGGCCTGGCCCGCTTCGAGGACCTGGGCGTCCTGTCCAAGGACGGCGACGGCCTATATCGCAACGCCTCCAACGCCGCCCCCATCGACGCCACCGGGGCCCAGATTCGCCAGGGGATGCTGGAGGGATCCAACGTCAATCCCCTGATCGAAATCACCAATCTGATCGAGATCAGCCGCGCCTACGAACGCGCGACCAAGATGGTCGAGAACGTCCAGGAACTGTCCCGTCGCTCGGTCGAGCGGCTGGGGCGGTCGACTTAAGGAGACCCTGAATGCGCGCCCTTCGAACCGCCGCCTCCGGCATGGCCGCCCAGCAGCTGAACGTGGAGGTCATCTCCAACAACATCGCGAACATGAACACGGTCGGCTTCAAGCGCCAACGGGCCGAGTTCCAGGACCTGATGTATCAGAACGTCGAGCGCATGGGGGCCCAGTCCTCGGCACAGGGAACGGTCGTGCCGACGGGCATCCAGGTCGGCCTGGGCGTCAAGGCGGGCAGCGTGTACCGCGTCACCGAACAGGGCACGCCGCAGCGCACCGACAACCGCTTCGACGTCGCCATCGATGGGCGTGGCTATCTGCAGATCACACTGCCCTCCGGCGAGATCGGCTACACGCGCGCGGGCAACTTCTCGCTGAACGGCGAAGGCCAGCTGGTGACGGACGACGGCTATGCGGTCGAGCCCGCCATCACCATTCCCCAGGACGCCGTCGATGTAGCCATCTCGCGCACTGGGCAGGTGCAGGTCATCACCCAAGGCTCGCCGGAGCCGCAGATCGTGGGCCAGCTGGAGCTCGCCATCTTCTTCAACGAGGCGGGGCTCGAGGCCATCGGCGACAACCTGTTGCTTGAGACGGCAGCCTCGGGGCCGGCCACGGTCGGCACGCCCGGAGAGGACGGCTTCGGCCAGCTGTTGCAGGGCTTCACCGAGGCCTCCAACGTCGACGCCGTCAGCGAAATCAGCGCCCTGATCATCGCCCAGCGGGCCTATGAGATGAACTCCAAGGTCATCACCACGGCCGATGAGATGATGAGCGTCTCGGCCCAGGTGAAGAGCTGAGCCATGAGAGCCCTCGCCCTCATCTCCGCCCTGGCCTTGATCGCCGGACCGGCTCTGGCCGGCCCCGTGACGCTGCGCGCCAACCCCGTCGACGACGACGGGCGGGTGACACTGGGCGACATCTTCGAGGGCGCGGGCGCGGCCTCGGGCGTCGTCGTGGCCAACCGCGCCGGACCTTCGGTGATGTTCGAGGCAGGGCAGCTCCAGGCGCTCGCCGCCCGCTCGGGCCTGCAGTGGGCAAATCCGCAGAACCTGCGGCGCGTGGTGGTTCGCGACGCCGCCCGGGCCCCCGGCGCCGTTGCCCCGGCGGCGACGACCGCCGCCCGCCCGGCCGCCACGGCCGGGGCGACCGTGTCGGTCCTGACCTATGCGAGGAACCTCGCCGCCGGCGATGTGATCCAGCCCGAGGACGTGGTCTGGACCGACGTTCAAGCCCATCTGGCGACCGGAGGCGGCCCCAGCGACGCCGAACAGGTGATCGGCCTGTCCGCCCGCCGCGCCCTTCGCGCCGGAGCCGTCGTCGGCGCCCGTGACCTGGCCGCGCCCCAGGTTATCGCCCGGAACGACACGGTCGAGGTCGCCTTCGTCGCGGGCGGCGTGACCCTGACCGTCACCGGCCGGGCCATGAGGAACGCCGCTGTCGGCGAAGTCGTCACCGTCACCAACCTGACGTCAGGCCGCGTGATCGAGGCCGTCGCCACTGGCCCTGGTCAGGCCGTCGCCGGGCCGCGCGCCCAGGCCGCCCGCGCCAACGCCGCCCAATACGCCCTTCGCTGAGGAACCCCCAGTCATGCGTAAACCCGTCCTCGCCGCCCTCGCCCTGACCGGCCTTTCGCTGGGGGCCTGTTCGACCGCCGTCGAGGCCGTCCGCGGGCCCGAACTGGCGCCCATCGGCTATCCGGCCCAGCTGGTGCCGGTGACCCAGGCCTATCAGGAAACGCCTCAGCCCCGCTCGGCCAGCGCCAACTCCCTGTGGCGGACCGGGGCGCGCGCCTTCTTCGGCGATCAGAGGGCGCGCCGCATCGGCGACATCCTGACGGTCTCCATCCGCATCGACGACCGGGCGCAGACGTCGAACACCACCACGCGCAGTCGCTCCAACGACATCTCGGGCGGAGTGACCAACTTCTTCGGCTTCGAGAACAGCCTGGGCCGCGCCTTCCCCGGCGGCTTCGACCCCCAGAACCTGGTCGGAGTCGAGGGCTCGTCCAACGCCAACGGCACGGGTTCGGTCAGCCGCGCCGAACGGGTTGACCTGACCATCGCCGCCGTCGTCACCGACATTCTGTCGAACGGCAATCTGGTTATCCAGGGTCGGCAGGAAGTGCGCACCAACCGCGAGGTGCGCGAACTGACCGTCGCCGGAATCGTGCGGCCCGAAGACATCTCTTCGGCCAACACCATCGCCCACACCCAGATCGCCGAGGCGCGCATCAGCTATGGCGGGCGCGGCGACATCAGCCGGGTCCAGGCAACGCCGGCGGCCCAGAGCCTGGTGGAGCGGTTCAGTCCATTCTAGGAGCGCTACCGCTCGGCTCGCGGAGCCTTACTGCTTGAGCGCATGGCTGGGTCGCTACCGCTCGGCTCGCGGAGCCTCACTGCTTGAGCGCATGTCCGGGGCGCTACCGCTCGGCTCGCGGAGCCTCGCTGCCGGGTCAGCGACGTTAAACCCGGTATCCCGGCTCTCCCCTGGGCTGCGGCGTGGGACAGCGATGACAGGCTGGGCCCACGCCCTGCGCACGACCCAAACTTGGCCATATCTATGACAAGGGTCCTTACCCCGATTTAACTTGGTCGGAAGGCCGGGGGGCGTCAGATAGCGCCACAAGTCAGGGATACATCCTTCACAACATGTCGCTCGCGCTTTCCACGCTGCTGTTCGAGTGGCGCCGCTATATGGCGGCCGTCATGGCGCTGGCCCTGTCCGGCCTGCTGGTTCTGGCCATGACCGGGGTCTTCATCGGTATCGGCAAGAGCTTCACCGCGACCATCGAGCGGTCCAGCGCTGACATCATCATCATGCAACCCGGCGCGACACGGCTCGGCGACGGTCCGTCCGGCGTGCCACGCCGCTTTATTCCTCTCGCCTACAATCATCCGGAAGTTGTCGAAGTCCGGCCTCTGGCGGGGACCTGGGGCCAGTTCCAGAGCATCCGCGACTACAATCCGACACTCAGCCAGGCCGAACGGGCGCGGATGAGAGCCCCGAGGGCTCAGGGCGTCCAGGTCAACATCATCGACACCGCTCCGGGCGCCGTGACCATCCCGGTCGACTATTCCGAAGAACTGGTCGAGGCGCTGCGGCAGCCCTTCACGATCGCCATCGATGAAACGACCCTGCGCACCCTCGACGTCAACCTGGGCGACCGGGCGCTGTTCAACGGGCGCACGGTGACCGTGGTCGGCGTGCTGCGCGGTTATCCGAACCCCATGCAGCCTGCGATCGTGATGTCACGAGACAGCCTGCGCATGCTGGGCCAGATCAACGACAGCAGCCCCCAGGTCGGACCGCTCATGATCAAGGTCGAGAACCCGGCTCAGTCGGAGCGGGTCGCCGAAGAGCTGAACGCCTCCGGTGACGGACGCTGGCGGGCCTGGACCCGGCAGGAACTCGCCGACGCCAATCAGAACGCCATGTTCGAGGAGGGCATCCTGGTCATCATCCTGGGCGGCTGCGTGGTGCTGGGCACCATCATCGGCGTGGCCATCACCTGGCAGACCCTGCGAGGGGCCATCATGGCCAATATCAAGGAGTTCGCCTCTCTGCGCGCCCTGGGCGTGGGCATGGGATCGCTCCGGCGCATCGTCATGGAGTTGAGCTTCTGGGTCGGCTGTGTCGGCGTGATCGCGGCGGTCGGACTGACCTGGCTGGTCGCCCAGCTGGCCATGGCCAACGGCATCATCATCGCCCTGCCGCCGATCCTGCTGATCATCGTCAGCGTCGGCCTGATCGTCATCGCCATGCTGTCTGGAATGCTCTCCCTCGGCGTCCTCAAGAACAGCCAGCCGGCGGACCTGCTGCGATGAGCCCTCACACCACATCGCACGGCAAGCACGGCGACTTCGCCATCGAGGCCAAGGGCCTGGTGAAGCGCTTCAAGTCCGGCAAGAACTTCGTCGAGGTCCTGAAGCGGGTCGATTTCGATGCCCGACACGGCGACCTGACCATGGTCATGGGCCCGTCCGGCTCGGGCAAGTCGACGCTGATCGCCGCCCTTTCAGGCCTGCTTCGCCCCGAGGAAGGCCGGGTCGATACGCTCGACGTCGACGACCTGTGGAAGCTGTCGCCCGGCAGGATCGACAAGTTCCGGCTGGATCACTGCGGCTTCATCTTCCAGGGCTTCAACCTGTTCCCGGCCCTGACCGCCCTGCAGCAGGTCGAGACGGTGCTGAAGTTCCAGGGCCTGTCCCCGGCAGCGGCGAAGAAGCGCGCGACGCTGGCGCTGGAGGAAGTCGGCCTGAAGCCCCGCCTGCATCAGCGGCCCTCGGCCCTGTCCGGCGGCGAGAAGCAACGCGTCGCCATCGCCCGCGCCCTGGCCAAGGACCCGCAGATCCTGTTCGCCGACGAACCGACCTCGGCGCTGGACGGCGAGAACGGCCAGATCGTCATCCGCCTGTTGCGACGCGCCGCGTCCGAGCACGGGGCGGCCGTCATCTGCGTGACGCACGACCCGCGCCTGGAGGAATGGGCCGATCGCGTCATCAAGATCGAGGACGGCATCATCATCTCCGACGAACGTCGCACCCCTAATCCGAACGCCACCCTGGCGTCCCATCACTGACGACCCACTAGGATCTTCCAACGCATGCCCGGCTTCCTGAAAAACAAATGGGTCTGGATCGGCGTCCTGCTGATCATCGTGATCGTCGCAGGCTTCCTGTTCGTGCAGGGCCAGGGCGCGGCCAAGAAGGCGGCCGACGAGAAGTCCGCCGCCGAGCGGGTCGAAAGCCCCTATGCCGCCATCGCCAACGGCCGCGTCGACGTCGAGGGCGGCTTGATCCAGATCGCGGCCCGTCGCGGCGGCGTGGTTCGCGAAGTGCTGGTGCAGGAAGGCGACGTCGTCACCGCCGGTCAGATCCTGGCCCGTCAGGAGGACGACGAGCCCCGCCTGGCGCTGCAGACGGCCGAGGCCGACCTCAACGCCGCCGAGGCCCAGCTGCGCCTGATCCAGGTCGACATCCGCACGGCCCAGCGCGAGCATGACCGGCTGCAGCAACTGGTCGCCACCAACTTCGTCGCGGCCCAGCGCATGGACCAGGCCCGCGATCAGATCGCCCAAGCCCAGGCCCGCCTGGCCTCCCAGCAGGCCGCCGTCCAGACCGCGCGCGCCCGCCGCGACCAGGCCGCCTTCAATGTCGAGCTGACCGTGATCCGCGCGCCCGCCAACGGGCGCATCGTGCGCCGCTATGCCAACCCCGGTTCGGGCGCGTCGACGCTGCAGGTGTCCAACCTGTTCGATCTGGAGCCGGACGCTCCCCGCATCGCCCGCGCCGAGATCGTCGAGAGCGACATTCCCAACGTCTCCAACGGCCAGGCCGTGGAGATCACGCCGGAGGGCGATCCGTCGACCGTCTACGTGGGTTCGGTCCTGCGCCGCGCCGCCGTGTTCGGGGCCCGAAAGCTGGCTTCGGATGACCCGTCCCAGCGGTCCGACGAGCGGGTCGTCGAGGTGGTCGTCACGGCCGGCGACGCGCCGCTGCTGATCGGCCAGCGGGTCCTGGTCAAGTTCATGAAGCCCGGCGAGACCGCCGGCGCCGCCCGTGAGGCCACCATCGGCGTCCCCGCCAGCCGATCCATGCAGACGCCGGCCCCGAGGGCGTAGGCCTCACGACCTGACGTCTCTTGTCATCCCGGCCGCACCTTGACCGGGATGACAAATCAAAGCGGCGACATCCGGCGTCAATCCGCGACATATAAGGACATCCTTATACGTTTCTTGCCCTCGCCACAGGGGCAGGCTATAGGCCCGCGCAACCTCGACAGCCGTGCTCAAGGAGCCGCCCTCATGACCGACTACATCGTCCGCGACATTTCCCTCGCCGGTTACGGCAACAAGGAAATCGCCATCGCCGAGACCGAGATGCCCGGCCTGATGGCGCTGCGCGACGAGTTCGGCTCGGCCAAGCCCCTGAAGGGCGCGCGGATCGCAGGTTCGCTGCACATGACGATCCAAACGGCGGTGCTGATCCAGACGCTGGAAGCCCTGGGGGCCGACGTGCGCTGGGCGTCGTGCAACATCTTCTCGACCCAGGACCACGCCGCCGCCGCCATCGCCGCCGCCGGCACGCCCGTCTTCGCCACCAAGGGCGAGACGCTGGAAGAGTATTGGGACTATGCCCACAAGATCTTCGAATGGGCCGACGGCGGCTATCCCAACCTGATCTTGGACGACGGCGGCGACGCCACCCTGCTGTGCGTGCTCGGGCCCAAGGCCGAGAAGGACCCCTCGGTCCTGAACGACCCGCAGAACGAAGAGGAAGAAGCTCTCTACAAGGTCATGAAGCGTTATCTGGCCGAGAAGCCGGGCTTCTACTCGGCCATCCGCGACGCCATCGGCGGCGTGTCGGAAGAAACCACCACGGGCGTGCACCGCCTGTATCAGATGGCCGAGCGCGGCGAGCTTCCCTTCCCCGCCATCAACGTCAACGACAGCGTCACCAAGTCCAAGTTCGACAACCTGTATGGCTGCCGTGAATCGCTGGTCGACGCGATCCGTCGCGGGACCGACGTCATGCTCTCCGGCAAGGTCGCCGTGGTCTGCGGCTATGGCGACGTCGGCAAGGGCTCGGCCGCCTCGCTGCGCCAGGGCGGCGCCCGCGTGGTCGTGACCGAGATCGACCCGATCTGCGCCCTGCAGGCCGCGATGGAAGGCTATGAGGTCCAGACCCTGGAAGACGTCCAGGGCTCGGCCGACATCTTCGTCACCGCCACCGGCAACAAGGACGTCATCACCGTCGACCACATGCGGGCGATGAAGAACAACGCCATCGTCTGCAACATCGGCCACTTCGACTCCGAGATTCAGGTCGCGGGCCTGAAGAACTTCAAGTGGGACGAGATCAAGCCGCAGGTCCACCACATCGAGTTCCCGGACGGCAAGAAGATCATCCTGCTGTCGGAAGGCCGCCTGGTAAACCTCGGCAACGCCACGGGTCACCCCTCGTTCGTGATGTCGGCTTCCTTCACCAATCAAGTCCTGGCCCAGATCGAGCTGTGGACCAACAAGTCCAAGTACGAGAACCAGGTCTATGTCCTGCCCAAGCACCTGGATGAGAAGGTCGCCATGCTGCACCTCGGCAAGCTGGGGGCCAAGCTGACGACCCTGTCCAAGGACCAGGCCGACTACATCTCCGTCCCTGCCCAGGGCCCGTTCAAGCCGGACCACTACCGGTACTGATCGGCGTCAGGCCGCGAGCGCCACCACGTCCGGCCGCTCGCGGCCCGACAGGCTGATCTCGAAATCGGCCAGCAGATCCTGCAACTCTTCCGCCGTCAGGCGCGGCTTGCCGGCCGCGGTGCGGAACCGCCAGAAGCTGACAATGTGCTGGACCGCGCCGAGCCGCTCGCCCAGGCGCGAGAACAGAAGCGGCGAGTCCCGGAGGAAATCCCGGAACTGCGTCGGCTCGCCCCGCTGGGTCAGGGAATCGAAGGCGTCGTCATAGACGCGCAGCATGTCGGCGGCGGCCTCGCAGGTCAGGATGATGCGGCGATCCACGGCCGCGCGGGCGCGTTCGATGGCTAGGTACTGATCGGTGTCGACGCGGCCGTAGGGGCGCACGCGACGCACTCCGTCAAGCACCCCACCGATGTCGCCGATGACGGTCCGAAGCGACCATTTGTAGTAGAGGAAGCCCTTCCAGCAGAAGACGCCCTCCTCATACTCCTCCGGCTCCAACTGCAGGGTGGCGCCCAGAGCGCTCATGTCTTCGCCGGGCGTGAAGGACATGATTTTCGCGGTCAGGCGCGCGACCGGGTTATCCGCCGTCAGATCGGCGTCCGGCCCCAGGCTGAGGTCGACCAGCGGGCGGATTTCCTCGGCCACGAAGTCGGTCATGCGCGACAGGTCGGCCTCGGTCAGATTGAAATAGCAGGGGTCGGGCGCCCGCCCGTTCCGCCGCAGCTGCTCGCGCAGCAGAAAGGGATCCAGCCCCGGCAACTCGTCCATCAGGGCCAGCACCTGACGATCGGGATGGGACGGGCCGATCCCGAATGTCTCCTCCATCGTGCGGTCGTAGCCGATCTGGTCGACGAAGATGTAGCGCCCGCCGATCCTCAGGTCGTCGCCATCGATGGGCAGGATGACCTTGGTCGCCACGTGCCGACGCCCGCGGAACCGGTCGATCTCGTCGCGTCGGAGACGGTGTTTCAAGATCAGGGCTCGATTCAGCGCGGGATGCCTGAACATCGGCGCGGCCTTCCAGCCCTCCGTCCCGCCATGCTCGTCCCACACCCGCAACAGGTTCAGCACCCGCGCGGTGGACGCCGACGCCTTGAGGTTTGCGAGGTTGCGGACGGCGCGGTCGGTCAAACGGGAGGCTCCTGAGCAGCGCGATCCTGCACGGCAAAGGTTGAGATGCGACGGAGGAGATGGGTTAGCCGGGCGTGAACGCCGCAGCCTCGCTCGCTGGCGCGCCCGGCCGGACCGGCCTAGATAGGCGGCCATGAGCGTGTTCGACATCCTGATCCTGGCCGCGATCGCGGCGGTGGCCATCACCCTGGGCTTCGGCATCTATGCCCTGTTCCGGGGCGGGGATTATGCCCGGTCGAACTCCAACAAGCTGATGCGGCTGCGCGTCGCCCTGCAGGCCGTGGCCGTCCTGCTGCTGGTCATCGGCATGTGGTGGAAGTCCACGCAGGCCGGCTGAAACTAAGGTCCTGAGCGCATGGTCGTCCTGAACAAGATCTACACCCGCACGGGCGACGACGGCGATACGGGCCTGGCGTCCGGCGCGCGCGTGTCCAAGAGCGATCCTCGCGTCGAGGCCTATGGCACTGTCGATGAGCTGAACGCCGCCATCGGCGTAGCCCGCCTGCACGCCGGCCAGAACGACCGCATCGACGCCATGCTGGGCCGCATCCAGAACGAGCTGTTCGATCTGGGCGCGGATCTGGCGACACCGCTGGATCCCCCTCCCGCCTGGGAAGCCCTGCGCATGGTGGACAGCCAGGTCGAGCGGCTGGAGGCCGAGATCGACTGGATGAACGAGAGCCTGAAGCCTCTGGACAGCTTCATCCTGCCGGGCGGCTCGGCCCTGTCGGCCCACCTGCATCTGGCGCGCACCATCGCGCGCCGCGCCGAGCGAGAATCCATCCGCCTGGTCGAGACCGGCGCCCCCGTGACGCCCCAGGCCCTGCGCTATCTGAATCGCCTGTCCGACCACCTGTTCGTCGCCGCCCGCCGCGCCAACGCCAACGGCGCGGGCGACGTAAAATGGGTCCCGGGCGGCACGCGGTAGGACAAGACTTCTCCCTCCCCTTAATCGGGAGGGACCGCGAGGCGAAGCCAAGCGCGGGTAGGGCCGTGTGGTGCGAACTCGCTGTTCGGACCCCACCCTGACCACTTCGCGGTCGTCCCTCCCCATAAAGGGGAGGGAGAAGGGAGACAGGCCCAGCGCCCCACGCTAAACCCCGCGCTAAACGAGAACACCCAGGAAACGTCATGCGAAACATCCACCACTTCATCGACGGCGCGTCGTTCACCGGCGCTTCGGGCCGGTTCGGGGATGTGTTCAATCCGAACACGGGCGAGGTGCAGGCGCGGGTCCATCTGGCGACCGAAGGCGAGGTTGATCGCGCGGTCCAGGCCGCCCAAGCTGCTTTCGAGGGCTGGTCTTCGACCAACCCCCAGCGCCGCGCACGGGTGATGTTCGAGTTCAAGCGCCTGGTCGAGGCGAACATGAACGAGCTGGCCGAGATGCTGTCCTCCGAGCACGGCAAGGTCATCGCCGACTCCAAGGGCGACATCCAGCGGGGCCTCGAAGTCATCGAGTTCGCCTGCGGCATCCCCCACGTCCTGAAGGGCGAATACACCCAAGGTGCCGGCCCCGGCATCGACGTCTATTCCATGCGCCAGCCGCTGGGCGTCGTGTCGGGCATCACCCCGTTCAACTTCCCGGCCATGATCCCGATGTGGATGTTCGGGGTGGCCATCGCGGTCGGCAACACCTTCGTGCTGAAGCCGTCCGAGCGCGACCCGTCCGTGCCGGTGCGCCTGGCCGAGCTGATGATGGAAGCGGGAGCGCCTGCCGGCGTGCTGAACGTCGTGCACGGCGACAAGGCGGCGGTCGACGCCATCCTGGCTCACCCGCTGATCCACGCCGTCAGCTTCGTCGGCTCGTCCGATATCGCCCACTACGTCTACCAGATGGGCGCGGCCAACAATAAGCGCGTCCAGGCCATGGGCGGGGCCAAGAACCACGGCATCGTCCTGCCCGATGCCGACATGGACCAGGTCATCAAGGACCTCTCCGGCGCCGCCTTCGGCTCGGCGGGCGAACGCTGCATGGCCCTGCCGGTCGTGGTGCCGGTCGGCCAGAAGACGGCGGACGAACTGCGCGAGCGCATGGTCGCCGAGATCGCCACGCTCCGTGTCGGCGTCTCCACCGACGCGGGGGCCCACTACGGCCCGGTCGTCACCGCCCAGCACAAGGCCCGCGTCGAGGGCTGGATCGACCAAGGCGTCAAGGACGGTGCCGAACTGGTCGTCGACGGCCGGGGCTTCTCGCTTCAGGGCCACGAGAACGGCTACTTCGTCGGCCCGTCGCTGTTCGACCACGTCACTCCGGACATGGCCTCCTACAAGGAAGAGATCTTCGGCCCCGTGCTGCAGATCGTGCGCGCCGCCAGCTTCGAGGAGGCGCTGGCCCTGCCCAGCAAGCACCAGTACGGCAACGGCGTCGCCATCTTCACCCAGAACGGCCGCGCGGCCCGTGACTTCGCCGCCCGCGTCAACGTCGGCATGGTGGGCATCAATGTGCCGATCCCGGTGCCGGTCGCCTATCACACCTTCGGCGGCTGGAAGCGCTCGGCGTTCGGCGACACCAACCAGCACGGCATGGAAGGCGTGAAGTTCTTCACCAAGGTCAAGACCGTCACCGCCCGCTGGCCCGACAGCGCGCTGGAGCACGCGGACAGCAGCTTCGTCATTCCGACGATGCGCTAGATCGCCCCCAGCGCCACGAACGCCCGTGCGGCGGCGAAATCCCCGGCTTCGAAGCGGGCCGTGGCGATGCTACCGTCGCGGAACAGGAACTGGATCAGGAAGGGCTCTCGCGGGTCGAGCGCGGCGAGCGCGTCCGCTCCCATATCAGGGAAGCGCCAAGCCTCGCCCTGCGTGCGGTCCTCGCTCAGAACCGAGGCATCGGCCGCCTTGGTGCCCGCCGACCACACCGTGCGGCGCTGGGCCTCGGGCGGCAGGACGCCGACCCCGGCGGCCGTCAGCCAGGGCCGTGCGGCGAGCGACGGGTCGCGCATGACGATGCGGGCCGCATAAGGCCGGGGCTGACCGACGAACGACACGACGGCCGACAGAGCCTCGCGTCCATCGGCGTCCGAGACGACGCCGAAGGTCACGGGTGAGGCCCCCGTCAGCGACGCCTGCATCAGCCGCCAGCGCGGCTCGGCGGCGCGCAACCGGTTGGCGGTCCATTCGGCGCGCGTGCCGGGAAAGCTCATGCGCGGGGTGCGCGCCCAGCCCTGGAAGGCGTTGGTCACCCGGTCGCGCACGACGACCAGCTCAGGATTGCGGCACGACACCTCGGCCGCTCGCGCCCGGGCCCGCCGCGTCGTGACGGTCAGATCGGCCTCGGTCGCCCCGGCCCGCAGCGCCGCGCCGTGCGCCTGCAGCGTCGCGGCCGACAGGGCCCCCGCCACCGGGGCGGCGAACAGGCGGCACTTCTCATGCGCGGCCAGGACGAAGGCGCGGTCGTAGTAGGTTCCGGTCACGGCCCAGCCGACGGCCGGCGCCAGCGCGCAGGACGCGGCGACCATGCCTGTGATGGCGATCCGGCGGATTTGGCCTATCCTCATGGCCCGACCCTAGACCGCAGGGCTTTGCGGTCCCGTTTCCGATCAGGGTTAGCGATTTGCTTCTGAACTCAGACCTGTGGGTCTCCGCCCTGATCCGTCGCGCCGAGATCGAAGGCGCCAACGCCACCGTCGTGCGCCGGGGCGACGCGCGCGCCGGCACGGTGATCGTCAAGGCCTATGACACCTCCACCCGCCAGGCCCGCCTGTTCACCGAAGCCTTCGGCCAGGACGGCGACCGTCTGTGGATCCAGCCGGTGACGGGCAGCGAGAGCGAACTGGACGCCTACATCGAGCGCCAGCGCGGCTATGACCCCGACATCTGGGTCGTCGAAGTCGAGGACCGACAGGGGCGGCATTTCATTACCGAGAGGGTCGAGGGTCGAGGGTCGAGGGTCGAGGAGTAAAAGACTCAACTCTTGGGAAGGGGCGGTCCTTCCAAACGCTTTTTGAGCGAGGTGAGCATTCGGCTGAGTTCTTCTGCGAGTTCCAGGCACGGACCCACAGTGTCAACCGGCAGGTGGCCCACGCGAACAGCGAGGCGAAGAAAGGTCTCCGTTTCCGCGAGCGATCCGCGAGCGATGCTGATGAACCGCGCATAGTCCTTGCGAGACCCGCGCTGATACCCTTCGGCAATGTTCGCAGGAACGGACGCTGCCGCCCGTTGCATCTGGCTGGTCATCCCGAACCGTTCGCTCGCCGGCATCGCGGAGCTCAGCGCATAGACCATGGCTGCAAGGTCCATCGCCTTGTTCCACACCTGAAGTTCAACGTAGCGCGTCATTCCGACCCTCGACCCTCGACCCTCGACCCTCGACCCTCGACCCTCGACCCTAAGCATAACGCCTCGCTAACCCCGTTCGCACACGGAACCGAAAACCACCCCGGCGTAGGGTCAGCGGTGTCGGCGAGAAGCGTCGGCGTCAGGCGAGTGCCCCTTCATGCTGTTTCTCATGAACGACGTCGTGTTCGATCTGGACGAGGCCTGCCCGGTCACGGCCGCCGACGCGCGCCGGTTCGAGAAGCTGGGCTTCGACTATCTGATGGAGCTGGGCTGCGAGCTGTTCGCCGAGGACCCGATGCTGCACCGGAACGACCCGGAACGCGCGCGCCGCCTGGCCTGGCTGATCCACGACCGCAGCCCCGACGTAAACGCGGCCCTGTTCGCCGCGCCCGAGACCGACTGTGATCCGGCCCTGGTCGAGCCCCAGTTCTGCGCCCTGCCGACGACCGTGCTGCGCCAGCTCATGACACGCGCAAAGAAGGGCCTGCTCGACGCCGTCAGCGCCGACCGCGCCGTCTGGGGCCGCATGGCGGCCTAAGCTGGTCCGATCCGCCTAGAAGATCAGGCGGAACAGCAGGTGCACCGCCACGCCGGCCGCGGCGATGACCGCGAACCCGGTGGCGAGACAGATCGAGGGGTGGGGACCGTCGTCCGACCGCGCCCGGCCATGCTTTGGGGCGCTCGAAACGCGGTCCGCCGGATGCAGCGAAGCCATGGTCGTTTCCTTCTTCCCTGCGGCGCCCGAATGCGTGTCCGGAGCGTCTCGCAAGAAGGAGCATGACTCCAAAGGCGGCGTTTGGCGAGGGGTTATCGCTCGTTTATCGACGAACCATCGATGATGAGCCGGCGCTGCGCGAGCGTGACTTTCCCGGCCCCTCGCGCTACCTCGCGCCGCCCACCGGAATGACCATGTCGAAACTGACCCTCGCCGAGGAGGCCCTGCGCCGCAGGACCTTCGCCATCATCGCCCACCCCGACGCGGGCAAGACCACCCTGACCGAGCACATCCTGTTGTCCGGCGGCGCGATCCGCGCGGCCGGGGCGGTGCGGGCACGGGGCGAGAACCGGCGCACGCGATCGGACTGGATGAAGATCGAAAAGGAGCGCGGCATCTCCGTCAGCGCCTCGGTCATGACGTTCGAGCACGACGGCAAGATGTTCAACCTGCTCGATACCCCGGGCCACGAGGACTTTTCTGAGGACACCTATCGCACCCTGACGGCCGCCGACTGCGCCATCATGGTGCTGGACGCCGCCAAGGGCATAGAGCCGCAGACGCTGAAGCTGTTCGAGGTCTGCCGCCTGCGCGACATCCCGATCATCACCTTCATCAACAAGCTGGACCGCGAGGCCCAGGATCCGATGGCGCTGCTGGACGACATCGCCTCCCGGCTCCAGCTGGATCCCGCCCCCATCTGGTGGCCGGCCGAGAGCGGCAACCGCCTGCGCGGCATGGTCGAACTGGGCACTGGCCGCTTCCAACCCTATGCTCGAAAAGCCGCAGGCGAGGCCGAGGACCCTGACCACCCCGCCCCGCTGCCGCTGGAGGACGCGGCCCGCTACTTCGAGGCCGGCGAGCAGGAGGCGCTCACCGAGGCGCTGGAACTGGTCGAAGGCGGCTATCCGAGCTTCAACCGCCAGAGCTTCCTGGAGGGCCATCTGACGCCGGTGCTGTGGGGCTCGGCGCTGCGCCACTTCGGCATCGACCAGCTGCTCGCCGCCATCGGCGAATGGGCGCCGCCGCCCAAGGTGCTGAAGGCGCAGAAAGCCGCCCCGCCCGAGACCCGCAACGCGCCGGAGCCCGTCGACATGGCAGTTCAGCCCGGCTCGGACGAGGTCACCGGCTTCGTCTTCAAGGTCCAGGCCAACATGGATCCCAACCACCGCGACCGCATCGCCATGTTCCGCATGGCGAGTGGGTCATTCAAGCGCGGCATGAAGCTGAAGGTCCAGAACACCGGAAAGTCCCTGTCGGTGAACGCGCCGATCATGTTCTTCGCATCGGACCGCGAACTGGCCGAGGACGCCTATGCCGGCGACGTCATCGGCATCCCGAACCATGGCGTTCTGCGCGTCGGCGACAGCCTGTCGGAAAGCGGCATGATCCGCTTCGCCGGCCTGCCCAACTTCGCGCCGGAGATCCTGCAGCGCGTGCGGGTCAAGGATCCGCTGAAGGCCAAGCATCTGAAAAAGGCGCTGGACGGCCTGGCCGAGGAAGGCGTGACCCAGCTGTTCCGCCCCGAGATCGGCGCGGACTTCATCGTCGGCGCCGTGGGCCAGCTGCAGTTCGAGGTCATGGCCGACCGTCTGGGTGAGGAATATGGGCTGGAGGTGATCTTCGAGCCGAGCCCCTATGCCGAGGCGCGCTGGATCGACGGCACGCCCGCTGACGTCGAAGACTTCATGGGCAAGTACCGCGGTCAGATGGCCCGCGACATCGACCAGGCCCCGGTCTTCCTGGCCAAGTCGAGCTGGGAGACGGGCTATGTCATGGAGCGCTATCCCAAGGTCGCTTTCACCAAAACGCGGGAGCGGGGATAGGCCGCTGCCCTTGAGCGAATAAGGAAGTTAGATAAGATCGGCCTGCGAGCTGCTCGGGGGAGCGCGTGTCACCGCAAGAGAAGAGATTCGCCGTCTGGGGCCTCGGCATTGGCTTGGCTTCCCTGATCGTCGGCACTTTGTCCTACTGCGGCGACGTGTTCGACCGCAGTAACAGCCAGGCCTATCAAACGTCCGCTCCGCCCACCTCATTAAACTCCGCCGAGCCTGAGCTCTCGAACGCCGTGGAAGCCAACAAGCTAGACGGACTGATCCGCAGCCGCATCATTGGCAGTACAGTCACCTACTGGGAGTCTATCACTGGACCTCCGATCAGTTCTTGGGAAGCCTGGCGAGAGTACGAGGTAAATGGGTGCGGCCTTAGGATATCCACAAGCGAAAACAGCATAGACGTTGTTCGGATGGAGCTGAGCCCGGCGTGCACGTTCGACTGGCAGCAGGTCATCTACAATGCGCGTGGGCTACCAGCCGCTCACCAGACCACGGTCGGTGCCTTCGTCGATCAGCAGGGTAATGGCGACTATCTGTCCGACTGCATCCGCTCTTGCGGCAATGCTGCGGACCCCAGCCTTGTTATGCATTGGCAAGGTAGCCGCGCAGACGATTGGATAGAGGTCGTGCTTGGCGTCGATGCCAATCAGGACGCCAGCCTAAGAGCTCTCAATGTCATTCAGCGACATTATGTGGCGGCGCTCGGAGAGGATGCTGTTGTTCTCGATACCTCCTTCAACTGCGACGTGAACAAGGCTGCGGTCTTCGGGTCAGCCCTTCGCGAAGTCCGGATCAGTTGGGTCGAATTCGGCCGGGGCATGACGCCCGACAACAGTTCTCTGCCTCGCACATCCTGTCCGAACTGAAGCGACGCTGGCCCACAGTCGCATGCGGCTAGGCCAACGGATGCAGCTGAACCGACCCGCGCTGCCATCGTTCTGACGCCGAACCTTGTCATCAGGAGGGTCATGACGACCGCATCGATCCGCACCCCCCTGATCCTGGCGGCTTCGGCCGTGGCGCTGATGCTGGCCGCCGGCGCCTCCGCCCAGGAGACCGAGGCCCAGGCGCGCGCCCGCGCCGCGACCCAGTCCCTCAACGGCGACCCGGCGACCTCGGTGCCCCAGCGCCAGGTCACGCCTGGGGCAGAGACCCTCAGCTGGCCCGACCGTCCCTTCCGATCCCGTCCAGCGATGCCTGCGCCGGCCGCAGACCTGGACCGCACGCTGGAAGCCCTGCTGGGCTCCATCGAGGACGAGGCCGGGACCGATGACACGCCCGCCGTCGTCCTCGCCGAAGGCGAGACCGCGCCCGCGCCCATCCCGGTCGCGCTCGGCTATTATGTTCGGGGCGAGGTGGACTGCGACCAGGTCTGGCCGGGCGAGGGCAACCTGGCCTTCATGACGCCGACGGCCTTCACCATCGACTTCGGCGGCTGCACCCCCGGCCAGTTCCTGCAGACCGGCCCCAACAGCTGGCGCGAACGTCAGCAGTGCCAGACCGAGCTCGGCGGCGACGCCGGGGCCTATGTCGTGGACTATGAGATGATCGAAACCGGCGTCATGCGCCGAACCGCGCGACTCCAGATCGACGATAGCGTCGAACAGGACGATTGGCGCTTCTGCGAGATCGCAGACGTTCCGGAGAACGCCCGCTTCGCGTCCTGAGGCCTGCGGGTCGCCGACGCGCGCTGAACACACCCTCGACCCAGCCTCCACACAGGGCCGCGACACCGATCCTCGACGCCGGGCTTCACTGGCTGGACAGAGGATACGACATGAAAATCATCACCATTTTCGCAGGCCTCGGCCTGCTGTTCACCGCCTCGGCCGCCGAGGCCCAGGACAACCACTTCTCCGGGCCGCACATCTCGGCCGGGGTCAGCTACACCGACACCTCGGTGGACCAACCCCTCTATGGGGGCGGAGGTCGCGTGCGCGGCTCCGAGACCGGAGCCGGCTATCGGATCGCGGGTGGCTATGACTGGCGCTTCGGCAGCATCGTCGTCGGCGGCGAGTTGGGCATGCGGTTCGGAGCCTCGTCGGTGGACACCCGCGTCGGAGCCGACCGTGTCGAGGCCTCTTCCGGATCGTGGGACTATACGGCGCGAGCGGGCGTCGTGGTCAGCGAGCGGGCTCTGATCTACGGCCGTCTGGGCGGTGCCCGCACCGGCATGCGCCAGTCGTTCACGCCTGCGGGTTCGACCACGGCCCAGCGCCGCACCGAGACGGCCGACGGCCTGGTCTATGGCGCGGGCGTCGAATACGCCCTGAACGACCGCTGGGGCTTGCGGGGCGAATACAGCCGCACCGAAGGCGAGGCCGACAGCCATCGGTCCGACCTGACGGTCTCGGCCGTCGTACGCTTCTGAAACCGCGACGAGGGCGGGCTCCACGAACCGGATGCCCGCCCTCCACATTGCCTCCACGAAAGCCATGACAGTATGTCTCTACTCCGGCGGTGAGCAGCCGCCGTTCGCGACCGCCCGGCGGGGTGATGGAGGGGCCGAGGCCTTGGACAATGCCCTGATCCTGATCGTCGAGGACGAGGCCGAGATCGCCGAGATCCTGGACGCCTATCTGGTCCGCGCGGGATTCCGCACCGTGCGGGCGGCCGATGGCGAGACGGCGCTGCTGCACCACCGCATGCTGAGGCCCGATCTGATCCTGCTGGATGTGAAGCTGCCGAGACGAGACGGCCACGCGGTGCTGGCCGAGATCCGCGCAATGTCCAGCGTGCCCGTCATCATGGCCACGGCGCTGGGCGAAGACCTGGAAAAGCTGATGGCCCTGCGCGTCGGCGCCGATGACTATGTGGTCAAGCCGTTCAATCCGCTGGAGGTGGTGGCCCGCGTCCAGGCGGTGTTGCGGCGTACGGCAGGGCGCGAGGCCGGCCCGGCGCGATTGACCGTCGACCGGATCGAGATCGACCTGGAGGCCCATGCCGTCCGCTGCCTCGGCGCCGAGGGTGTGGCCGGCTCGGTGCCGGTCACGCTGACCGAGTTCCGCATCCTGGCCTATATGGCTCGACAGCCCCGGCGGGTGTTCAGCCGCAGCGAGCTTCTGGACGCATGCCTGCCGGGCGAGGGCGACGCCATGGAGCGGACCGTCGACAGTCACGTCAGCAAGCTGCGCCGCAAGCTCGAGCTGGCGGGCGAGACCGGCTACCTCGAAGGCGTGCGCGGCGTCGGCTATCGGCTGGGTCGGTTGTGAGACCCCTCAAGATCGCCTTGGGTCGCCCGTTCCGACTGCGGACGCAGATGGCGCTGGCCATGGTCGGCGCCATCTGTCTGGCGGTCCTGTTCGGCTACATCGGTCTGACGCTCTGGGGCGCGTGGGCCACGCCGCGATATACGGAAAAGCTGAGCCCCCCGGCTCAGCGCGCCATAGCGGCGCTCGATGTGGATCAATCCCCGTCGCCGCAGGACATGGTGGTCCTGATCACGGAGTCGAGCCGGTTCAACGCGATGATCGAGCGCGAGCAGGACATGGCGCTGGTGGTGCTGACCTTGTGCGCGTCCCTGATCGGCGTGCTCGGCGGGCTCCTGCTGGCCCAGCGGTTGGCCCACCCCCTCGAAAACCTCGCCGATGCCGCCCGCGCGGTCGCCGCAGGCGATCTGTCGGCGCGCGCGCGGCCTTCGTCCAGCGGCGCGGGCGAGACGGCCCGTCTGCTCGAGGATTTCAACCATATGGCCGACGCGCTGGAGCGCAGCGACCGGCAGCTCAAGGAAAGCTCCGCCGCCATCGCCCATGAACTGCGCACTCCGCTGACGGTCCTGAGAGGCCGATTGCAGGGCATGCGCGACGGCGTTTTCGGGTCCGGAGATCGGGAGATCGAGGCGCTAATCCGCCAGGTCGACGGCCTGACGCGGATCGTCGAGGATCTTCGCACCGTCAGCAACGCCGAGGCGGGCCAGTTGTCACTTCGCTGCGCCCTGGTCGATCTGGCGGAGGAAGCGGACGATGTCCTGCGCACGGTTCGGCCGGACTTCACGCGGGCGGGCCTCGCGCTCGAGCTGGATCTGCGCCCGACGCCGATTCGTCTAGACGCCGAAAGGGCCAGACAGGTTCTGCTGGCGCTGGTTCTGAACGCCAGGCTGCACGCCGGCGAGGGCGGCGTGATCCGCGTGGAAACCCAGGGCGACGACGACGGCGCCGTGCTCCGGGTTCTGGATCGTGGACCCGGCTTTCCTGCGGGGCTGGAGACGACGGCCTTCCAGCCCTTCTGGCGCGCCGACGCCTCGCGCTCGCGCGATTCCGGCGGAACGGGCCTCGGTCTCGCGGTCGTGGCCGCCGTCATGAAGGCGCACGGCGGAAGCGCGCGCCTGCTGCCACGACCCGGCGGCGGGACGATCGTGGAACTGCGTTTCCCGCGCGGAGCCTGAGCCATCCCGGGCGCCGGATCGTCCCTCAGCCTCCACAGTCCGTCCACACCGCGAGACAATCACCCCTCGTCGGCAAAGAGGCCGGATGGAGCATCAGGATGAAAAGCGAAACCAAGACCTACGCCGCCATGGGGCTTCTGGCCGTGGCGCTGGGCTGCCTGACGGCGGTCGACGTCTGGGCCCAGAATTCGTCTCCGCTGCTGGGGGACTGGCGAGCCGAGGACGGCTCGGCCGTGGCCCGTGTCGCGCCGTGTCGCCAGGGGGCGGGCCTGTGCGCCACCGTCATCGAAGAGCGCCCCGCCCCGGACGAAGAAGCCACACTCGGCCAGGTCATGGTCCGCAACCTCGTTCCGTCCCGCAACGCCTGGACCGGCGTCTATGGCTCACAAGACCAGAGCCTGGCGGCGCGGGTGCGGCTGTTGAACCCCAACCGCATCGAGCTGCGCGTCTGCGTCAATATCCTTCTGTGTGAGACCGCCCGCTACGAGCGGGTCGCGCGCTGAGGCAGGCATTCCCATGAATCCTTCGAGACGCGCCTTCGCCCTTGGACTCGCCAGCCTTCCGGCGGTCGGGTTGACCACATTCCCCAAACCGGTTCTCGGTGGGTCGCCCCAGGCTCAGCCCGCCTCCCTGACCGAAGCGGCCGAGGCCGCGCGCGAACGCTTCGGCCTGCCCGCCCTGGCCGTGCTCTGCGCGCGAGGCAATGAGGTCCTGGAGAACGTGGCCGTCGGCGTCAGAGCGCGAGGCGACGTCACACCTGTGTCTACACAGGATCGCTGGCACATCGGCTCCTGCGCCAAGGCGATGACCACCACCCTGATCGCCCGGTTGATCGAGAAGGGCCTGATCGACTGGGACACGCCGATGTTCGACGCCCTGCCCGGCCTCGGAGCCGCGATGGACCCCGTCGCGGCCGGGATCACCCTCTATCAGCTGATGACCATGATGAGCGGGCTTCCCGAGAACCCGACCGAGGTCGCCGGAGGGCGCGGAGCCTCGATGCTGTCTGGAACCGGCGGCCTGGTTCGTCAGCTTCGGGCGATCGAAGCCCTGGCCCCAACCGATCCGGAGCGACGGCGGCTGATCGCCGAGCGAATCCTCGCCCGGACGCCCCGACAGGCGCCCGGCGCCCGGTTCGGCTACTCCAACACCAACTACATCCTGCTCGGCGCCATCGCCGAGGCGGTCGGTGGCCAGTCGCTGGAGACCCTGTTCGAGCAGGAGGTGTTCGCGCCACTGGGCGTGCGTTCCGTCGGATACGGAGCGCCCGGTCAGGCGGGCTCTCTCGACCAGCCGCGCGGCCATGAGGCCCGCCGCGCCGGTGCCGCCGTCGAGCCGGACAACGCCTCGGCGGACCTGCCCGCCTTCATGCGCCCCGCCGGCGGCCTCCACATCACACTGGCGGACTGGCTGCGGTTCGCCGCGGATCAGCTGGCGGGCGAGCGGGATCAGGGGCGGCTCCTGTCGCGCGACACCTATGTGCGGCTGCATACGGTCGCCCCCGGCAACACGCAGCCCTACGCCTGCGGCTGGGGTTCCGTCACCCACGGCGGCCGTCGCATGCTGACCCATACCGGCAACAACACCCTCTGGACCGCGACCCTCAGGGCCTATCCGGCGTCGGGCCACGTCTTCCTCTATGCGTCCAACGATGGAAGGGTCCGCGAGGCGACCCAGGCCTTCGATCAGCTCCGGACGGCGGTGGAGGCACGGTATCCGGAGTTCTGAGCTCCGACACGTTTGGATCGACGACAGCGTCAAGCAGAACACAAGGCGCTCTTGCGAGATCGCGGGCGTTCCGCAGAACGCCCGCTTCGCTTCGGACCTGTGATCAGAAGGTCCGACCTAGGCCGATCGACACCACGCATGGATTGAGGTCGACGTCAGAGCGCAGGGCTCCGTTGTTGATGTCGGCCCCGGCCTGCAAGGACTTCGGCCACGTCACCAGGGGCGCCGGTACCGCTGACCGGACGGACAACCCTGAGCGGGAAGGCGGTCGCTCATGCGCTCGGCGGGTTTCCGATGCGGCCTGGGCCGACTGTCAAGGCGGCCTGCGAACCCCGCCTGCCCAGTCCTCAGTTGCACAGCCCTTGTAATCTTTGATTGCATCACGAGAGTTGATGTACCATCGTTCTTTCATCTTTGGAGGGGACGCGATGATTCACAAACTCTTTGCCTGCGCAGCGGGGCTGTCTCTGCTTGGTGGATGCGCCACGCTCACTCCGGACTACCGCAAGATCGGCCGCGACCTGAACGGCCCTTCACCCAGCGAACTGGCCAGTCAGGTGATGTCCAGGGAGGAGTTCGAGGCCCGCGACACGGGCGAGGATCGCGATCTGCGACGCGACTTCGTCTATGGCATGACCTCGGCGTCCGACGTGGACTGCGAGGACTACATGATCGGGGTCAGCGCCGTGGCCAATCAGACCCGGGCGGGACTGGGCGCGACGGGCCTGGCGCTGAACACCGCGGGTGCCCTCGCCACGCCCGAGCGATCATCCAGGCTACTGAGCGCGCTGGGCGGCCTGACCGGCTCCACGACGACCGCGCTCGAGGACACCGTCTTCGCCAGCCAGGACTTTCAGATCATCTACACAGCGGTCCAGACCGGACGCCGCAACACCCGCGACCAGTTCTGGCAGCGGCTCGAAGCGGGGGAGTTCGACACCTGGGGCTATCCATCCCTGGTGTCGCTCATCACGCCGTATCATCTGAACTGCGGCATCAACTACGGCCTCCAGCAGATCGCGGAGGCCGTGGAATTCCAGGCCCGAAACCCCCCGGGCCGGAACCAGCGGCAGGAGGACGACGCGGCCGGCGCGGCCGGCGACGGAAACGCCGCCGCTCCGCCACCGGCCTCGCCGCGCTGAGTCAGGCCCCGACCGTCTCCAGCGTCAGATAGTCGGTGTAGCCCTTGGCCCCGCCGCCGTAGAAGGTCGCCTTGTCGGGCGCGTTCAGGGGCGCGTTCCGCTTCCAGCGCTCGACCAGGTCCGGGTTGGCCAGCACAGGCACGCCGACGCTGACCAGGTCGGCGCGACCCTGGGACATCGCCTGCTCGGCCGTCTCGCGGGTCAGGCCGCCGTTCAGCATCAGCGGGCCGCCGAAGGCTTCGCGCATGCGGGCGGCCAAGAGTGGCGCGCCCTCCCACGGGGCCATGACTGTTCCCGGCTCACCCTCGATCAGGTGCAGATAGGCCAGGCCGAAGGGCTTCAGCGCCGCCGCCGCCGGCACGAACACCGCCGCCGGATCGCTGTCCTTCGTGCCGTTGGAGCCATTGGACGGCGACAGGCGGATGCCTACCCGGTCCGCGCCCCACACGGCCACCACCGCCGACACGACCTCCAGCATGAAGCGCAGCCGGTTCTCGACCGAGCCGCCATAGCGGTCGTCGCGCTGATTGGAGCCGTCCTTGAGGAATTGGTCGATCAGATAGCCGTTGGCCCCGTGCACCTCGACCCCGTCGAAGCCGGCCTTCTTGGCCATTTCGGCGGCGTGGACATAGTCGGCGATGACGCCCTGGATTTCCTCGATCGTCAGGGCGCGCGGCGTCTCGAAGGGGACCATGGTGAAGTCCTCCTTCATCGCATTGCCTTCGGCGGCGATGGCGGACGGCGCGACGGCGGGGCGTCCGTCGGGCTGATAGGCGGCGATCGACACCCGTCCGACGTGCCACAGCTGAGCGACGATCAGGCCGCCCTTGGCGTGGACGGCGTCAGTCACGGCCTTCCAGCCCTCAACCTGCGCCTCGGTGAAGATGCCGGGCGTGTTGGGATAGCCCTGACCCTGGCGGCTGATCTGGGTGGCCTCGGAGATGATCAGGCCGACCGAGGCACGCTGGCCATAGTATTCAGGCGCGAGCGGATTGGGCACCTCGCCCTCGACCGCGCGGCTGCGGGTCAGGGGGGCCATGACGATCCGGTTCTTCAGCTTCAGCGCGCCGAGGTCGATGGGGTCGAAGAGCGGAGACGTCATAGGAAACACCTTCTGTTGCGGAGCCGCACAGGTAGGCGCCCATCCACAGCGCCGCAAGGCGGAACCCGCCGGGCGGCGTCGGCCTTGCTAGACTGTCGCCAGAGACGGTGACACGGTCCCGAAGCGGGACGCGGAGCGTTTGACGTGGCGATGTTCGAGTTTGGTAGAGACATCAGAAAACTGTTCGGCGAGGCCCGAGACAGCGACGACCTGGGCTGGCTGGAGCTGATCGGGGCCGACCTGCTGGCGGTGGAGGCCCGGGCCCTGACCACCGACGGCGGGCGCGTGTCATGCAAGACGCCGGCCCGCACCTGGACCCGCGCCTCGGCCTTGTGGCGCGAGCATGCCCGGCGCACCGGCGTCCGCTCCAGCCTGGACACGGCCCTGGCCACCGCCGCCGACGCGCTGAAAGCCGCGACACAAGCCGACGACCAGGCCCGCGCCGGGTTGGCGGCGGCGCTGGCCTGGCTGACCGCCTTCGACCTCTACGGCGACCGAACGGCACTGGAGGAGGCGGCCCACGCCGCCCGCGAGACCCAGCCCAAGCGTCTGGCCACGCTGGCGCTCAGCGCCGCCGTCCACGGCCGCATCCGCGCGCGCCAGGCCCGCCTCAGCGGCCAGACCACCGACCGTCTGGACGCCGCCGCCCTGATGGACGCGGCCCTGCATGCCCTGGTCAAGCACAACCCGGCCGAAGCCGATGAGCTGCGTCTGGACGGGGCGGCCCTGGCGCTGGAGGGCGGCATCCTCCAGCGCGATCCCCGGCTGCTGGATCAGGCCGGACGCGATCTTCAAGGCCTCGTCGCCGCCAGCGATCCCGACGCCCGCCCCCTGACCCGCGCCCGGGCCCTGGCCCTGTGCGGCGCGGGCCTGTCCGCCCTGGCCGCCATGGCGGGGGACGCCGAGGCCACCGCCACCGGCCACGCCCTGTTCGACGCGGCGGCCGATCAGTTCTTCCCAGATCACAGCCCGATGGATTGGGCCGCCGTCCAGGTCGCCCGCGCCGTCGACCCTGAGACGCCGATCGAGGCCCTGATGCAGGCTGAGGCCCTGACCAGCGGCCACGGCACGGTGCTGGGCGCCCTGGCGCTCGACCTCCTGACCCAGCGCGAGATCGCCCTGGCGGCCGCGAACGGCGACGTCATGGCCCTGACCCGCATAGAGACCCGCGTCCGCCGCCGCCTGGCCGAGCGCGTCGGCCGGCCCGGCGCGGTCGAATGGGCCGCCGATCAGATCGCCATGGCCCGGCTGATGATCGCCCGCGCCGAGCTGATGGGCACCGAACCTGACCAGGCCGCCTTCGTCCTCTCGGAAGCGGTGGAGGCCGCGATCGACCACGGTGTTCCCGTTCTGGCCGACCGTGCGCGAGGACTGATGCTGGGTCTGTCGGTCCGCGCCTGAGGCCGCCTGCGACAGGCCTGTCCGACCGGGTGCGGCCATCAGGGGTTGATCCCTGAGGTCAGGCATGCGTTCACCCGCCCATGAAGACGCCCAACAAGCCCGCCGTCCTGACCATCCGCAACGCCAAGCTCGGCGATGTCGAGGCCATCTCCGCCCTGGTCTCCAAGGTCTACAAGGACATGCCCGCCCTGACGCCCGGCATGCTCCGCGGCCAGATCGCCGCCTATCCGGACGGCCAGTTCCTGGTCGAGTACGAGGGCCAGATCGTCGGCTATGCGGCCGGGTTCCGCATCGACGAGAAGACCGCGATGTCGCCTCACACCTGGACCCAGATCACCGGCGGCGGATACGCCGCGCGCCACGACCCGGTCGGCGACTGGTTCTACGGCATGGAGGTCTGCGTCGATCCCGACCGGCGCCGCCTGCGCATCGGCCAGCGCCTGTACGACGCCCGGCGCGACCTGTGCGAGGCCCAGAACCTGCGCGGCATCGTCTTCGGCGGCCGCATGCCCGGTCTGGCGCGAAAGAAGGCGGCCTATCCCAGTCCGCGCGAGTATCTGGACGCCGTCACGGCGAGGAAGCTGAACGACCCGGTGATCGGGTTTCACATGCGCTCGGGCTTCGAGCCCATCGGAGTGCTGGACAACTACCTGAGTTCCGACGCCGCCTCGATGGGGCACGCCGCCCACATGGTCTGGCGCAACCCCTATTATGCCGAGACCCACGGCCGGGGCGCCGCCTTCGCGGTCAAGGAGACGGTGCGCGTTGCCACCGTCCAGCTCCAGGCCCGCAAGGTCGCCAGCTTCGACGAGTTCATCTCCAACATCGAATACTTCGTCGACGTGACGTCGGACTACCGCTCGGACTTCGTTGTCTTCCCTGAGCTGTTCACACTTCAGCTGCTGTCGCTGGAAAAGAAGAAGCTGACCCCGGTCGAGTCGATCGAGGCCCTGACCCGCTACACGCCCCGTTTTGTCGAGGCCCTGTCCAAGATGGCGGTCGAGTACAACATTAACATCATCGGCGGCTCCCACCCCACGCGGACCGAGGACGGCGACATCCAGAACGTCGCCTATGTCTTCCTGCGCGACGGCTCGGTGCACGAACAGGAGAAGATCCACCCGACCCCGAACGAGCGCCACTGGTGGAACATCAAGGGCGGCGACCGGGTGCACGCCATCCCGACCGACTGCGGGCCGATCGGGGTGCTGATCTGCTACGACTCCGAGTTCCCCGAGCTGGCCCGGCGACTGGTCGACGAGGGGGCGCGGCTGCTGTTCGTGCCCTTCTGCACCGACAACCGTCAGGGCTATCTGCGGGTGCGCTACTGCTCCCAGGCCCGGGCCATCGAGAACCAGTGCTACGTCATCCTGTCGGGCAACGTCGGCAATCTGCCCAACGTCGAGAACATGGACGTCCAGTACGCCCAGTCCTGCATCCTCACGCCGTGTGACTTCCCCTTCGCGCGCGACGGCGTGGCGGCGGAGGCCAGTGAGAACGTCGAGACGGTCACCGTCGCAGACCTCGACCTGTCCGACCTCGCCTGGGCGAAGTCGCAAGGCACGGTCCGCAACCTGCGCGACCGGCGGTTCGATCTGTACAAGACGGTCTGGACCGACGGGGGCTGAGGCGAGGTCGAGGCGTCACACGCACCGTGACCCAGACACCAGCCCTGCCGTCCGGCGACGCGTTTTGCGGACCGCGGGATATCTTCTAGGCTCCGGCCATGAAGGCGGATGACCCGATCGACGCCCTGAGCGAGAAGGAACGGGAGGCGCTCCGCCTCCTGCTCGCCGGACATGACGCCAAGTCGAGCGCCCAGAAACTGGGCGTGTCGCACCATGCGATCCACGATCGCCTGCGTCGGGCGCGAGAAAAACTGGGCACGACCGGCAGCCGTCAGGCTGCCCTTCTCTTGAGCGAGGCGGAGCGGCCGACCCCCGATCCGATTGTGCACGAACCGTTCGGGGGTGAGGCGACCGCGCCTTCCACCGATGATCCTTCCAGCGCCGCTACGGAGCGACCGGGCTCTTCCTGGTGGCAGGGGCGCAGCAAAGGATTGATCATCATGTCTGTCAGCATCCTCATCGTCGCCGCCACCCTCGCGATCACCAGCCCCGCTGAGCGGCCGCGGGAAAATGCCGGGGCCGCAGAAGCCTCGACCGTGGCCTCGGAGGCCGTCATCACCTTCCCGACGGAGAAGACGACGACCATGCCTCCGGTCCAGGCGCTCGCGATGAGCCAGGCGCGGTCCGGCTCAGCCGCGCGCGCCTTCATGGTTCTGGTGGACGCCGGCGACGCTGCGGCGAGTTACGAGGCTGCGGCGCCCTCATTTCGCGACGCCCACAGTTTTGATCTCTGGCGACTGGGCGTGGCGATCCGGGCGTCGGACGGGGGGGCCCAGCGTCGCGCCCTGGTTGGTGTTCAGCGCGACAGCAATCCTTCCAACCCTCAGCACGAGGCGCTGGAGATCCTGACGTTCGAGACGCTCATGCTGAACGGCGAACGCAAGGCTGAACGGCTCGTCATGGCTCTGAACGATGGCCGCTGGCAGGTCGCCAACATCGACGTCCAAGACATCAACGCGAACTAAGGGCGGCAGGGGCGGCGCAACGGATCCGTCGCCCCGGACAGGACCGCGCGAGAGCAAGGCAGCTGCTGGCCGGGCGAATGCGCCCGCTTGCGACCGGTTGAAGGCCCGGCTCTGCGCCGTCGTGTTGCGTCACTTGTCGAAACCAAACAGTCTGTCGATCCGTCGGCAGCCATAGCGACCAGGGGTCAATGATGTTCAGAATCTGCGTGGCTGCGGCCGCATTCCTGACGGCGATCACGCTGGCAGAACCCACCCGGGCCCAGATGACGGCCCCGCCTCAACCTCTGGCGGCCGAAGTGCTCGCCGACCAAGTCGATCCGGAAATCGCCGCCTTTCTTCGCGCCAACGTCGTCGTCAGCGGCCCGGTGACAGGGGGGCTCACCATCGACTTTCCGCCGGCCTTCTACGACAACCGCCTGATCTTGCTGGGTGAGAGCCACGGCTTCGCGGCGCCCCAGGTTCTGGACCTTGAGCTGCTGGCTCACCTGAACCGGCGCATTGGACTGACCGACTATCTGGCCGAGGTCGACCCGGTGCAGGCCGAGACGTTGAACGTCTATCTGTCGACCGGCGATGAGGAGATCCTGGACCGGGTGTTCGACCATTGGGACGCAACCGACGCCCAGTGGGCCAACACCGCCTTCGAGGCGAAGGTGCGGGGAATCCGCGCCCTCAACAACGCCTTGCCGGCCGAGCGACGCGTTCGGTTCATCGGCATCGATACCATCCAGGACTGGCGGCTGCTGAGAGAGTGGCTGGCGGCCAACGACGCCCCCATCGATGCCGCGACCTGGAACGCCGCCGACACCCGCGCAAAGGCGACCCTGGCCCTGGACGCCCTGGGACAGCCCGTGGACCGGATGGCCGCCCGCGTGGCGGATCTGCTCCATCGCATCGCCGTGGGGACGACGCGTGAGGCCGCCATCTTCGACACCTACGCCTATGCCGTCCGCTCGGGCGATCTCGGCGATCGTCCGGCCTATGGCCTGTGGGGCCTCTATCACGTCATGCAGGGGCCGATAAACGATACGCTGCCCTTCGCCGCGCGCGTGACGCGATCGGATCTGCCGACGGCCACGGCCGTCACCAGCATCGTCCTCCTGGCCCTGGACAGTGCGGTGCACGTCCCTGTGCCCCTGCCGACCGGCGTTCAGCGCCTGAGGCTGACCCAGTTCAACGTCGATGGCCCGTTCGTGAAGGTCCAGGGTTCGGAGACCCTGCGCGCCGCATCCGACCCTGACAGCATCGTCGTCTTCAATCCCGGTGCGGCGGACAGTCCGATCCAGCCCGGAGATTTCACCCGCGTGCGGACGTCAGTCGGTCAGAACTTCGAGCTCGATCCGGATCTGCCGTCATCGGCCTACTCGCAATACTTCGGCGTCTTCCGCGACTCCGACTGGGCACCACCGCGCAACTGAGCGACCTCGGCTGGAGGAGCGGATCGGCCTTGCGACGGCCTGGTCTGCAGGGCGCCCCTTCGATTGCCGATCGGAGAACCTTGTGCGATCCTCGATCCATGGAAATGTCGGCGATGGCATTGCTGGCGGCTTATGCGGGCCTGTCCGCCTGGATGGTTGCGCGGGCCAACACGCGCTTCCGTCACCTTCCCAGATTGCCCATGCAGTGGGGCCTGGACCGCCAGCCGACCTGGTATGCGCCGCGTCAGATCGCATTGACGGTCATGCCGATCCTTTTCGGAACGGGCTTGCTGACCGGCGTGCTTTCCGTTGTCTGGGCGCCTGAGCCAGTCCCGGCGTCGGACATTCGGGCGGCCCTGCTCCTGCTGGGTTTGGGCGCGGTCGGCCTCGTTCTGTACGCGCTTTATCTCTGGCTGGTGACGCGCTGGGATCGCGCCACGTCGAAGGTCGATCGCTGATCCTCTGAGCCGGCGGTGGGTCGACGCGGGGCGCGGCTGAGGCTCTATCCCTTTCAGCCCGCCGCCCTTAGCCGCCCATCGCCACGAACGGCCCGTTCAGGAACCCCGGCTTGCCGTACCCCAGCGGCTGACCGTCCGGGGCCAGCACACGGCCGCCTGCGGCCTCCAGCACCGCCTGCCCCGCCGCTGTGTCCCATTCGGACGTCGGGCTGGTGCGCGGATAGGCGTCGAAGCGGCCCTCGGCGATCAGGCAGAACTTCAGCGACGAGTCCGTGCCCTGCCAGCGGGTGCAGCCGTGGCGGGCGGCCAGGCGCGTGGCCTCCTCGTCGGTCACGCTGTGGCTCAACAGGGCGATGCCGTCCTCCGGCCGGTTCCGGACCCGGATCGACCGCCAGGGCTCGCCGAAGCGGCGCATCTCGGCGCCCGTCGGCGTCGTGCGCCAGGTCACGGCGTTGGCCGGGGCCGTCACCACGCCCGCGACCGGGCGACCGTCGTCGATCAGGGCGATGTTGACGGTGAAGCTCTCCTTGCCCGCCACGAAGCCCTTGGTCCCGTCCAGCGGATCGATCAGCCAGAACCTTTGCGCCGCCTCGGTCGGACGACCGTGGGCCTCGGCCTGCTCCTCGGCCACGGCGGGCACCTTGGGATAAAGCGCCGACAGCCGTTCCAGGATCAGGGCCTCGGCTTGTTGATCGGCCAGGGTGACGGGGCTGTCGTCGGCCTTGGAAAAGACCTCCGCGCCGGCGCGCCAATAGGGCAGGATGACCTCGGCGGCGGCCTCGGCGATCTCGGCCAGGTGGTCATGGAGGGCGCCGGACATCAGGTCGGCGTCGAGAGAGGTCTTCATTTCGGCGGGGATAGACCATCCGGGCGGTTTCGCGAACGGGCAAATCACCCCAGCCTTGCGGCCCATGACCGACGCCGCCTTCGCCCCGCCCCTCGCCGATCTTCCCGTGGACGGGCCCGAGCTCGCCAGCCTGATCGCCGCCAAGCTGTGCCACGACTTCATCAGTCCGTCCGGGGCCATCATGTCGGGGCTGGACCTTCTGGCCGACCCGGCGTCCCAGGACATGCGCGACGACGCCATCGGCCTCATCACCGATTCGGCGCGCAAGATGGTCGCCCTGGTCCAGTTCTGCCGCGTGGCCTTCGGCGCGGCCACCACCGCCGAACGGTTCACGGCGGATGAGCTCAAAGGCCTGGTCGAGGGTGTCATCGCCGGGGGCCGGGCGACTCTGGCCTGGAACATCGACGTCGCCGACTTCGGCAAGCCCCAGGCCCGGGCGCTTGTGAACCTGGCCTATCTGACCGCCGGCGCCCTGCCCATGGGCGGAGAGGCCGTGGTCTCCGCGCGCCGGGACGGCGGCCGTCTGATCCTCGAGGGTCGGGCCGAGGGCACCCGCGCGCGTCTGAAGGCCGAGGCGGCGACCGGCCTGGCCGGCCACAGGCTCGCCGAGGGCCTGGCGGGCCAGTGGGTCCAGCCCTACTGGCTGTGGCTGACCGTCGACCAGACCGGTGGCACCCTGGACGTCGAAGCTGTGGAAGGACGCGTCGTCCTGACCGCCGCCATGCCCGCTTAACCCGACAAGCCAACGGCTCGTTAACCGCCCCGGCCGATAGTGCGCGGTGAAGCGGCGCGTCCCGTCCTGCCGCTGGGAGACATCCACCCCGTGGACATGCGCACCTGCCTGATCGTCGACGACAGCCGGATCATCCGCAAGGTCGCGCGCCGCATTGTCGAGGGCCTGGGCTTCGAGGTCGATGAGGCCGCCGACGGCGCCGAGGCCCTGTCGCACTGCAGCGGTCCCCTGCCCGACGTCGTGCTGCTGGACTGGAACATGCCGGTCATGGACGGCATGACCTTCATCCGCCGCCTGCGCGACCTGCCGGGCGGCGACAAGCCCAAGGTCCTGTTCTGCACCATCGAGACGGCGCCCGAGCGGATCGCCGAGGCCCTGGGCGCCGGCGCCGACGACTATGTCATGAAGCCGTTCGACGGCGAGATCCTGCACTCCAAGCTGTCTGAAGTCGGAGCCGTCTGAACCCCACCCATGCCCGTCTCCGCTGCTCAGCCATGACCGAGGACGACTTCGATCGTCTGCAGGCGCTGCTCGCGTCGCGGGCCGGCTATCGGCTGGGCCGCGACCGCATGCACCTGGCCGAGCATCGCCTGGGCCCGGTCGCGCGGCGCGAAGGCTTCGACAGCGTCGAGGCCCTGCTGCAATCGCTGTGGGTCAAGCCGGTGGCGACCCTCGGCTGGGCCGTGATCGAGGCCCTGCTGAACCCGGAGACCTGGTTCCGCCGCGATCGGCCCGTGTTCGACACCATCTCGCGAGAGCTGCTGCCCGCTATCAGCGGCGTGCGGCCCGGCGGTCGCGTCACCCTGTGGTCGGCCGGTTGTTCGACCGGACAGGAAGCCTATTCCCTGGCCATCGGCGCGCAGCAGGCGCGCGTTCCCGCCGACATCGTGGCCACCGACCTGTCGCAGCGCGCCATCGACAAGGCGCGGTCGGGCCTGTTCAGTGCCTTCGAGATCCAGCGCGGCCTGTCGGCCCGCACCATGCTGGACTGGTTCCAGCCCGCCGAGGACGCCTGGTCGGCCCAGCCCCGACTGAAGGACGCCGTCCGCTTCGCCCGCCACAACCTGCTGGACGCCCCGACCGACGGCGCCCGCTTCGATGTCATCTTGTGCCGCAACGTCCTGTCCGAGATGGACCCGACCCAGCGCGGCCGGGTGGTCGAGCACCTGGAACGCCGCCTCGCCGACGACGGCGTCCTGATCCTGGGCGCCGAGGAACGCATCGAGGGCGACACGGTCGCATTCCGGCCGGTGGCGGGCCGCAAGGGCCTCTACGTCAAGGCCCCCGCCGCCCTCAGCCGGGCGGCCTGACGCGTTGGTCTGCGAGCCGTCGAGTTCACCTCGGCGAGCACAAGGAGGCCACGACCATCCGACCCTATTGCCGCTCCTGTGGCCGGACGCCCTGCGTCTCGGGCACATAAACGCCGGTGACGGCGCGCACCAGGAACCCACCCGGCTGGTCGCGAGGACCGAAGCGGGCGCAAGGGTCGGGGTCGGCGATGGGGCGCACCGCCCGGTCCCCGGGCGCGAAGCTGTCACCAACCTGGTCACCGAACACCTCCGCGAACTGCAGGGCGTCGCCCACAGCCGACAGGGACGGCGTGTCCGTGCCGACGACATTGGCCGTCCGCGCCCAGGCCAGGGCCGCGACCTGGGCTCCGCTGATGGACAGCAGCTCAGCCTCGGCCGCCAGGGCCCCCGTCGTTCCGGGCGCGCGCACGCCGATGGGGCCGGGGATGAAGGCGTTGGCGACGGCCGAGGCCCCCGAGCCCACCGCGCCGGTCGGAGAGATCCGTGTCACAGCCGTGCGCACCCGCGCCGCGTCCGCCTCCGGCTGGGCCAGAACGGTGAAGCGTTCGCTCAGCTCATAGCAGACCTGCCGGTCCACCTCGCCCAGCACTAGCGCCACATCCTCGGCCGAGACACCGGCCGCCGCGCCGTCAACAAGCACTGACGGCTCGACATACAGCCGCTCGACCCCTCGCGCCGCCGCCTCGTCGCGCCGGTCCCGCACCGAGACCCGAAGCGTGCCGTCCTTGGTCTCCAGCCCATCGTAGGTCGACAGGAACCCAGAGTTGGCCTCCGGCGCCGTCTGGCAGGCGGCGAGGGCGAAGGCGCTGGCGGCCAATACAGCTCCGGCGCGGAGGGGCGAAACAGCCATGATGTCAGCTTTCGTTGGAGGACCGACCTCAACGTCGAAACGGTCGACAGGATCAGCTCACCGAGCGCTTCACATGTATTCCTGCAGCGTGGTCAGCAACTGACCTCACCGGTGAACTGAAAGACGCCCGACCAGTTCTGGTCTTCGATCCGCCACCCGGCCGGTGTTCGCCGAAGGAGATAGGCCCGAGGCTGCAACGGACTGTCGGTCCACGAACTGACCCGAACGATCGCCCGGGCTTCTTCCCCGCGAACCGTCACGGTCTCCACGCGATACCGGACATCCATGAAGTCCTGTCCCCCGATGACGGGGTCACATCCCAAGCCGACGTCTGGGTCGCTCGCGCGGTCAATACGCCGAAGCATGGCGGGAGTGAAAATCTCTTCGTAGCTCAGCCCGGGACGTTCATCGACGAAGGGTTGGAAGAGGGCAGTAAAGAACGCGCGCACCTCCTCTTCGCCCGACAAGGCCGGGTGTACCGGTGACGTCTCGGCCGGGTCATAGTCCGCCTGCGCCCAGGCCATGTCGTCCTTGGCGATCCACCGCAGCAGCTGGAAGGAACCGCCGTCCCAGCCCCATTCCGCATGGCAGCCTTCGGCGTAGCTGGCCGTGCAACCGGGCATCGACGACGCGCTGAATCTCAGACGGGCGGGCTGGAGTTCACGCACGGTTTCGACCGCCCAGACCGGTTCGCTGAAGACGCGCTGATGCCCCGAGGGTCCGGAAAGGAAGACCTCGACCCGACAGCCGTCGCGGCCGCAGCCATCGTCTCGCATCCCACTCCTAGCGGCCCCCGAGTAGGTTGCGCCTGCGCCTTCGCACTCGGCCTCACCGTAGTTCAGGACGTGATCCGGAGCCTCGTCCTGATTGAGGGGCAGGCGGACGTTGAACTCGGGGCTGGCGACGAAACGGCCGCCGGACGCGCGACATTCCTGCGTCGCCCGATCGATCGCGGCGACGACCGCGCGCGGACCGCTGGATTGCGCCAGGACGGGCTCCGCAGAGGCCGAAACCACGAGGGCAGCTGCCAGAAGAAATACACGAACCATCACTCGCCTCCCGTTTGACGAGAATGAGAGAACGGTGATTTTAGGTCAAGCCGCCGCCTGCTCCGCCCGCCTGAGTGCCGAGGCTCGCACCTTCTCGCTCTCGGACTTCAACTGACCACACGCCGCCAGGATATCGCGCCCCCTCGGCGTCCGGATCGGGCTGGCGTATCCTGCCTTGTTCAGGATCGCCGCGAACCGTTCGATCGTCTTCCAGTCCGAGCACTCATAGTCCGTGCCGGGCCAGGGGTTGAACGGGATCAGGTTGATCTTGGCCGGGATGCCCTTGATCAGGGTCAGCAGGGCGCGCGCCTCTTCGGGGCTGTCGTTGACGCCCTTCAGCATCACATATTCGAACGTCACCCGGCGCGCGTTCGACAGGCCCGGATAGGCCCGGATCGCGGCCATCAGCTCGGCCAGGTCATGCTTCTTGTTCAGCGGCACCAGAACATCGCGCAGGGCGTCGTTGGTGGCATGCAGGCTGATCGCCAGCATGGCCTGCGTCCGCTCGCCCAGCGCCTGCAGCTGCGGCACGACGCCGGAGGTCGAGACCGTGATCCGGCGCCGCGACAGGGCGATGCCCTCATTGTCCGAGATGATGTCGATGGCGTCGGCGACGTGGTCCAGATTGTAGAGCGGCTCGCCCATGCCCATGAAGACGATGTTCGACAGCCGCCGGTCTTCCTTGGGCGACGGCCATTCGCCCAGGTCGTCGCGCGCCACCTGCACTTGGGCCACGATCTCGGCCGCCGTCAGGTTGCGGACCAGCTTCTGTGTGCCGGTGTGGCAGAAGGTGCAGTTCAGGGTGCAACCGACCTGGGACGACACGCACAGCGCCCCCGCCCGGCCCACGTCAGGGATATAGACCGTCTCGATCTCGATTCCCGGCGCCGTGCGGATCAGCCATTTGCGCGTGCCGTCGTTCGACACCTGCCGCTCCACGACCTCCGGCCGGGCCAGGGTGAAGGCGGCGGCCAGCTTCGCCTGGGTGTCCTTGGCCACATTGGTCATGGCCGCGAAGTCGGTCACGCCATAATGGTGGATCCAGCCCCACACCTGACTGGCCCGCATCTTGGCCTTCTCCGGCGGACAGATGTCCGCGTCGATCAACGCCTGGCGCAGGCCCTCGCACGTCAGACCGGACAGGTTGACGGGGGCGGGCGGCGCGGAGCGCGAAAGATCGAGCGTCAGGCTCAAGGCAGGGATCCTGGATGGCGGGAGGCGTGGCCTATATCAGAAACCCCCTCCCAACGGGAGAGGGCGGTGGAAGCATTGATCGGCTGGCTTGGCGTGGCATCCCCAGGGTTCATCACAACGAACACAACGGGTTCACAGCGGACACGACGAGACCGCGCAGACGTCGAAGTCATCGACCGCTCATCACTGAGATCACGAGCCAGATGAAGGGCGGCTTCGCCGCCAATCGTCCCGGAAAATAAAGCGCAATCGACGGGAGCAGGCGGCCACGGAGCCGCGTTCTCGGTCTCGTCGTGTCCGCTGTGAACCCGTTGTGCTCGTTGTGATGAAACTCTTTTCCTTACAGCTGCTCAGAGGATGAACCGGCTGAGATCCGCGTTCCGGGCCAGTTCCGCCACCCGGTCCCGCACCGCGTCGCCATCGAACGCCACCGTCTGACCCGAAAGGTCCGAGGCCTTGAACGAGGTCTCCTCCAGCACCCGCTCGATCACCGTCACCAGCCGCCGCGCGCCGATGTTCTCGACCGCCGAGTTCGCCGCCACCGCCGCGTCCGCCAGGGCCTCCACCGCGTCCGTGGTGAAGGTCAGGGTCACGTCCTCGGTCGCCAGCAGCGCCTGGTTCTGACGGATCAGATTGGCCTCCGGCTCGGTCAGGATCCGCACGAAGTCGTCCCGCGTCAGGGCCTTCAGCTCCACTCGGATCGGCAGCCGCCCCTGCAGCTCGGGCAGCAGATCGCTGGGCTTGGCGACATGGAAGGCGCCGGACGCGATGAACAGCACATGGTCGGACTTCACCGGTCCGTACTTGGTCGAGACCGTCGTGCCCTCGATCAGGGGCAGCAGGTCCCTCTGCACGCCCTCGCGCGACACATCGGCCCCGCCCCGGTCCTGTCGTCCGGCGACCTTGTCGATCTCGTCGATGAAGACGATGCCCTCGTTCTCGGCCAGAGCCACGGCCTCGCGGGCCAAGCTGTCCTGATCCAGCAGCTTGTCGCTCTCCTCGGTGATCAGGGGCGCCATCGCCGCCTTGACGGTGGTCTTGACCGGCTTGGTGCGGGTGCCGCCCAGCTTGCCCAGCATCTCGGACAGATTGATCAGCCCGACGTTCTGCCCGCCCAGATCCAGCCCCGGCATGGCGGGCGCCGTCTCGGCCATCTGGACCTCGATCTCCTTGTCGTCCATCTCCCCGGCGCGCAGCCGCTTCCTGAACGCATCCCGCGTCGCCGGCTGCGACCCCGGCCCGACCAGGGCGTCGAGGATCCGGTCCTCGGCCGCCGCTTCCGCCTTGGCCCGCACGCCGGTGCGCTTCTGCTCGCGCACCATCAGCAGGGCGGCCTCGACCAGGTCGCGCATGATCTGGTCGACGTCGCGACCGACGTAGCCGACCTCGGTGAACTTGGTCGCCTCGACCTTCAGGAAGGGGCTGCCCGACAGCCGGGCCAGGCGCCGCGCGATCTCGGTCTTGCCCACGCCGGTGGGCCCGATCATCAGGATGTTCTTGGGCGTGACCTCGTCTCTCAGGTCGTCGGGCACGCGCTTGCGCCGCCAGCGGTTCCGCAGGGCCACGGCCACGGCCCGCTTGGCGTGCTCCTGGCCGACGATGAAGCGATCGAGCTCGGAAACGATCTCGCGGGGGGAAAGGTCTGTCATGCGGAGGGTCAAGGTTCCAGGTTCTAGGGGTTAGGGAGATGCGATTGCCATATGGAGGGCGGGCCACAATCCGACGGCAAAGGTTCCGCTGAACCCGGGCAACACCCTAGACCCTAAAACCTCGAACCTGACCCCTCCAGCTACCCCAGCGTCTCCACTGTCAGATTGCCGTTCGTATAGACGTCGATCTCGGCCGCGATGGCCATGGCGCGGCGGGCGATCGCCTCGGCGTCCAGGTCGGTCTCGTCCAGCAGGGCCCGCGCCGCCGCCAGCGCATAGTTGCCGCCCGACCCCACCGCCGCCACGCCGTATTCCGGCTCCAGCACGTCGCCGACCCCGGTCACGGTGAAGATGCTGGCCTTGTCCGCCACCAGCAGCATGGCCTCCAGCCGCCGCAGATACCGATCCGTCCGCCAGTCCTTGGCCAGGTCGACGCAGGCCCGCGCCAGCTGGTCCGGATACTGTTCCAGCTTGGCCTCCAGCCGCTCGATCAGGGTGAAGGCGTCCGCCGTCGCCCCGGCGAAGCCCGCCAGCACCCTGCCCCCCGCCAGGGTGCGCACCTTGCGCGCGGCGCCCTTGACGATGGTCTGGCCCATGGAGACCTGGCCGTCGCCCGCGATGACCGTGCGACCGTTCTTTCGGACCGCCAGGATCGTCGTGCCGTGCCAGCCGGGGCCGGTGCTCTGCTGCTCACTCATGGGTGCCGAGATGGCGACGGAATTGGGGCGCGGCAAGCCCCGTCGACGCAAAACCGTTGCAAATACAACGTCGGCTATTGGACACAAAGGAACCACAGTAACCGGTTACATTGGGTTTGTTACATCGACACATCGGTCCTTGGGGGATACGCCGTGCTCTACAGATTGATCTATGCCGCCGAAACCGTCGGCTCGACCGGGGCCTCGCTCCTGTCGGTGGCCCAGATCCTGGGCGCGGCGACAGTCAACAACCGCCGGGACAACATCACCTCGGCCGTCATGTTCCACGACGGCTGGTGCCTGCAAGGCATGGAAGGCGCGCGCGCCGACGTCGACCGCCTGATGCGCCGCATCCGCGACGACCGCCGTCTGCGTAACATCCGGATCCTGTCCGACCGGGCGGTCACCGAGCGCCGCTTCGGCGAGCCCATGGGTCTGTGCGACGACCCGGCCGCCATGCTGAAGGCCATCGGCGTGGCGAACATGGCCGACATCACCGCCTACGACGCCGACCGCATCGTCGAGTTCAAACAGGCCGCGTGACGATCGCCTCGCGCGCCCCTAACTGAGGCGCATGGGCTTTTCCGCAGAAGACGTCGAACGCTACGCCCGCCACCTGGTCCTCTCCGAGATCGGGGGGCCGGGTCAGCAGAGGCTGTCGCGCGCGACCGTGGCCCTCATCGGCGCGGGCGGCGTGGGCGCTCCGGCCGCCCTCTATCTGGCGGCCGCCGGCGTCGGCGCCCTGCGCCTCATCGACCCCGACACCGTCTCCCTGTCCAACCTCCAGCGCCAGGTCCTGTTCGACACGGCCGATGTGGGCCACCCCAAGGTCGAGGTCGCCGAGCGTCGGCTCATCGCGCTCAACCCCGGCGTCCGCATCGAGGCCGTGCCCGAGGCTCTGACCGCCGACAACGCCGCCCGCCTGATCGTCGGGGCTGACATCGTGCTGGACGGCACCGACGACTTCGCCGTCCGCCACGCCGTCAACGCCGCCTGCATCGCCGCCCGCATTCCCCTGGTCTCAGGCGCGCTGGGTCGGTGGAGCGGCCAGGTCGGCGTCTTCGGGGGCCGGCCCTGCTACCGCTGCCTGGTCCCCGACCTGCCCCCCGACGCCGAGACCTGCGCCCGCGTCGGCGTCGTCGGCGCCCTGGCGGGCGTGATCGGATCGATGGCCGCGCTGGAGGCGATCAAGCTCATCACGGGCGCGGGCCGGCCCCTGACCGGGCGTCTGCTGCTCTACGACGGCCTGTCGGCGACCAGCCGCACGGTCGCGGTCGCGGCCGATCCGGAATGCCCGGTCTGCGCCGCGACCCGCCTCGCCTAAGCCCTACTCCTCAAGCCCCAGGCCCTGCGTCTCCCCTACGGCTCCCTTCGAGGCGGCAGGGCATCGGCCGCCCGCACCATCTGCACGAAGGCGGCGCGCTCGCCATAGGGGTCCTCGCCCCGCGCGCCCTGGGCCAGGGCCAGGATCGCCGAGCCGTCGAAGTCCGCGTTCATCCACGGATCGCCCCTCAGCCGCTGACCGAAGGCGGCGACCGCCAGGGCCCATCGCGTCGTTTCCGGCGGTTGAGCCGTCGCCCGCGCCGAGATCGGCCGCTGCATCAGCGTCGACGTCGCCTCGCCCGGCTGCTTGTAGCGCACCTGGACGAAGCCCAGTTCGCCGGCCCCCGCCCCGGCCCCGGCCGGGGCCTCCGGCCGGTTGCCCTCATAGCGACGGTCCGGGATCTGGCTCGGCCCGCCCACGGGCGTGACCTCGTACAGCGCCGTCACCGAGGCGCCGGACCCCACCTCGCCCGCGTCGACCGCGTCGTTGGCGAAATCCTCCTCGTTCAGCAGTCGGGTCTCATAGCCGATCAGCCGGTACTCCGACACGACCGCCGGATTGAACTCGACCTGGATCTTCACGTCGTCGGCGATCGGGAAGGCGCCGCGATCAAAGGCGGGACCGAACAGCCGCCGCGCCTCGTTCAGGTCGTCGACATAGGCCGCGGTGCCATTGCCCGCTTGGGCGATGGTCTGCATCCGCTCGTCCTGATAGTTGCCGCGCCCAAAGCCGTAGACCGACAGATAGATGCCCGTCTCGCGCTTGTCGGCGACATAGTCCTCCAGCCGCCGGTTCTCGGTGACGCCGACGTTGAAGTCGCCGTCGGTGAACATCAGGATGCGGTTGACCTCATCCGCGCCGAAGGTCGCCTCGGCCTGCTCATAGGCGTTGACCATGCCCCGGGCCCCGGCCGTCGCGCCGGCCGCGTTGAGCGTCGCCACCGCGCAGCGCAGTTTCAGCTTCTCGGAGCCTGACGTCGGCCCGATCGCCGTGCCCTCGCTGGAAGCATAGTAGGTCACCGCCACCCGGTCCTCGGGGCGCATGCGGTCGATGATCAGGTTCATCGCCTGCTGGGCCAGTCCCAGCTTGTCGGGCGAACCCATAGACCCCGACACATCGACCAGGAAGGTCAGGTTCAGCGGCCGACGCTGACTTTCCGGCAGCTCATAGCCCTGCAGGCCGATGTGGACGATCTGGCGGCCCTCCGACCAGGGCGAATCCGTCACCACCGTCTCGACCGCGAACGGCTCGGCCGCGCTCGCGGGCCGGGCATAGCCATAGTCGAAATAGTTGATCATCTCCTCGACCCGAACCGCGTCGCGCGGCGGGGCCACCCCGTCGGAGATGAAGCGGCGCACATTGGCGTAGGACGCGGTGTCCACGTCGATCGAGAAGGTCGAGACCGGCTCCTCGGCCACCCGCCGCACCGGATTGGGCGTGGCGTCGGGATAGCGTTCGGTGCTGGCCTGAGGCGGGGCCGTCACGGCCGGCGCGGCCATCCCCGGCGGCGGCGGCGGGGGTGGCGGAGGCGGAGGCGGTGGGGGCGGCGGCGGCATGGGCGCGGGCGGCGCGGCGGCTTCGGCCTGGATGCGCGAGCCGGTGACGACCACGGAGTCGACGCGGCCCGAGACTCGCGCGGGCGCCGCCATCACCACGGGCACCTCGACGGTGCGCAGGGGAATCCCCACGGCGGCGCAGGCTGCCGGGCTGACCGCGCCGTCGCCTGGCTCGTATGCGGCGCCGCTCTGGACCGGACCGCCGACCGCTCCGCTGGGCAGAACCAGCCCCAGGCCGACCGCCATCGCCACGCCGCGTTTCAGGGTTGATGCCGTCATCGCCCACCTCCGGTTGAGAACAGGTCTCAGGAGGCCCGCCGAACGGGGGCGAAAATGTGGCATTCGTACGGGCCATCAGCTTCTGTCAGTGAAGCTGTCATCCCGGTCGCAGCGAAGCCGAGAGCCGGGACGAAAAGCCTGAAGCCCTACTCCGGCTTCTGGCGCTTCTTGCGGAAGCTGGGGTTCAGTACCTGCTTGCGCAGCCGGATCGACTTGGGCGTCACCTCGACCAGTTCGTCCTCGTCGATATAGGCGATGGCCTGTTCCAGGCTCATGACGCGCGGCGGCGTCAGGCGCACGGCCTCGTCCTTGCCCGAGGCGCGGACGTTGGTCAGCTGCTTGCCCTTGATCGGGTTGACGTCCAGGTCGTCCCAGCGGCTGTTCTCGCCGATGATCATGCCCTGATAGGTCTTTTCGCCCGCGCCTACGAACATGACGCCGCGATCTTCCAGGTTCCACAGGGCGAACGCCGCCGTCTCGCCGTCGGAGTTGGACACCAGCACGCCCTTCAGACGGCCCTCGATCGCGCCCTTGTAGGGTTCATAGTGGCTGAACACGCGGTTCAGCACGCCCGAGCCGCGCGTGTCGGTGAGGAACTCGCCCTGATAGCCGATCAGCGAGCGCGACGGGCACTTCAGCTGGATGCGGGTCTTGCCGGCGCCGGACGGACCCATATCGGTCATCTCGGCCTTACGGGCCGACAACTTCTCGATGACCACGCCCGTGAACTCGTCGTCCACGTCGACCATGACGTCCTCGATCGGCTCCATCTTCTCGCCGTTCGGACCTTCCTGATAGACCACGCGCGGACGGCTGATGGAGACCTCGAAGCCCTCGCGGCGCATGTTCTCGATCAGGACGCCCAGCTGCAGTTCGCCCCGACCCGCGACCTCATAGGCGTCGCCGCCTTCAGTGGTCGTCACGCGGATGGCGACGTTGGCCTCGGCCTCCTTCAGCAGGCGGTCGCGGATGACGCGCGACTGGACCTTGTCGCCTTCGCGACCGGCCAGGGGGCTGTCGTTGACCGACACGGTCATGCTGATGGTCGGCGGATCGATCGGTTGCGCCGGCAGGGCAGCCGTCACTTCCATGGCGCACAGGGTGTCGGCCACGGTCGCCTTGGACATGCCCGCGATGGCGACGATGTCGCCGGCTTCCGAGCCCTCGTCCAGCGGCTGGCGCTTCAGGCCGCGGAAGGCCAGCACCTTGGTGATCCGGCCCCGCTCGATCTCCTTGCCTTCGCGGTCCAGGGCATGGATCGCCATGCCCGGCACGGCCTTGCCGCTCTCGATGCGGCCGGTCAGGATGCGGCCCAGGAACGGATCGCTCTCGATCAGCACGTTCAGCATCTGGAACGGCTTGTCCTTGTTGTCCCGCACCTTGGGCGGCGGCACGTGGCGGACGATCAGGTCGAACAGGGGCGCCAGATTGTCGTTGGGCTGGTTCAGATCCAGCGTCGCCCAGCCGTTCCGGCCCGAGGCGTAGATGTGGGGGAAGTCCAGCTGCTCGTCCGTCGCCCCGATAGCGGCGAACAGGTCGAAGGTCTCATTGTGCACCCGGTCGGGATCGGCATGCGCCCGGTCGACCTTGTTGATGCACAGGATGGGACGCAGGCCCATCTTCAGGGCCTTGGTCAGGACGAACTTGGTTTGGGGCATGACGCCCTCTTCGGCGTCCACCAGGATGACGCAGCCGTCCACCATGCCCAGGATGCGCTCCACCTCGCCGCCGAAGTCGGCGTGGCCGGGGGTGTCGATGATGTTGATGCGCGTCTCGCCCGCCTCGCCGTTCCAGAGCACCGAGGTGCACTTGGCCAGGATGGTGATGCCGCGTTCCTTCTCCTGATCGTTGGAGTCCATCGCCCGCTCGGTCGTCGCCTCATTGGCTCGGAAGACGCCGGACTGGGCCAGCAGCTGGTCCACCAGAGTGGTCTTGCCGTGGTCGACGTGGGCGATGATGGCGACGTTGCGAAGGTTCATGGTCGTTCAATGCGAAAAGGCGGCCAGCCCCATGGAAAGGAAGGGTGCGGTGGCCGCTCGGTGGTTGGCGTCATACGGGGAGCGCGCGCCTCTTACAGCGCGACCGCCCGAAAGGCCATAGCCGCGCCGTTTGACAGCTTCACGGCACAGGCGCAGCCTCCTCATCCATTCTTCAGGAGGCGGGTCGATGAAGCGGGTTGTGATCGCGGGGGCTCTGTCCCTCATGTGCGTGGCCGGCGCGGCCGGGGCCCATCATGAGCCTTCGCCCTCTGCGGCCGAGATCGTGGCGGCGCGTCAGGCCTCCTTCGCCCTGTCGACGGCGTCGCTTGGCATGATCAAGACGACGCTCGACTCGGGTGGCCCGATCGACGGCCTGGCGTTCACCGCCGGCGGATTGAACCGCTGGGCCACCGCCCTGCCCTCGATGTTCCCGGCGGGCACCGGCCCCGACGCCATTGCCTCGACCAAGGCCAAGCCCGAGATCTGGTCGGACCGCGCCGGCTTCGAGGCCAAGGCCGCCGACTACCAGGCCGCCACCGCCCGTCTGCGTGACGCCATCGCCGCCGGCGACCGCGCCGCCGCGTCCGAAGCCTGGACCGCCACCCGCGCCACCTGCGGCTCCTGCCACGACGCGTACCGGTCTTAGGGATTAGGGCTTAGGGCTGGCCCTGGGATTGTCATCCCGGCCGAAGCGCAGCGAAGAGCCGGGACGACAAAGGCACCTCACGCGAAGTCTGGACCGCCCGCGCTTTACCCCGAGCGCGCCTCATCCAGCACGCGCCGCACGCGCCTGAGCCGCTCCACCGTCTCCGGCAACGACCCATCATCCAGCTGACCCGCGATCCCCGCCATCCCGGCTTCCAGCGCCGCGATCGCCGCGTCGCGGAAACGGCGGCCGGCCTCGGTCAGCACCACCCGCTTGGCCCGGCCGTCGGTCGCATCGGCGCGCACGGCGATGAAGCCCCGCCCCTCCAGCACCTTCAGCGAATGGGTCATGGTCGGCTTGGTCACCTGCATGGCCGAGGCCAGCTGCGCCGGCGTCCGCTCGTCGCCCAGCCGCACCATGTGGTTCAGGATGGCGAAGTGGGCGATGTGCACCCCGTCCGGCAGCACCTTCAGGAACAGGGCCGAAGACAGCTGATGGATGATGCCGACCTCATTGAAGAAGGCGAACAGGCCGTTGTCGTCGCTCGCCGCCATCGCCGTCTCCTCGCGCGTCAGGCCACCAGCTTGGCCGCCAGCGGCCAGCGCGGGCTGGGCGCCACCGTCGGACCATAGCCGACCCGCGCCAGCATCTGCACGACCCCGCCGTCCGGGGCCAGCCGCGCATGGACACGATCATACAGAGGCTTCATCTCGGGAAACTCCTGAAGCGCCTGGCTCAGCGGCTGCATCGACAGGCCCTCGGCCGTCGCCGCCAGGTTCAGCCGCACCCAGTCCCGCCCGGCCGAGATCTGCGTCGTCCGCCGATTGTCCGCCGTAGCCATCCACAGATGCCCCATCGCCGTGTCGGCATTGGCATATACGGCCGCCAGACCCTGTTTGAACACCTCGCTGTTCGGGTCTGCCAGCGCCTGTCGGTTCATGATCCCCGTCACGCCCAGGGTGTCGAACAGGGGCCCGGTGAAGTCGATGCCGTCGGGATTGCGCTCCACCTCGCCCCGGCCGATGCGGAACAGGTCGACGCTCTCCTTGTAGGTCCGGGGCGTCTCGATCTCGATCGCCAGGGCCCGGTGCGTCAGGGCCCTCAGATCGCGAATGGACGTGGGCTCCACCGACCCGGCCACGACATGGCCCTGCCTCGCCGCTGCGATCACGCGGGCCAGCCGCTCGGGCTCGACCGCGCGCCCCGTGTCATAGGGCTCCTTGTTGGACCGCCGCGCCAGAACATGAGCAAACAGGGGATCGGGCCGCGCCGACCCCGGCGGACCGAACCGCGCCACCGCCACCCGGTCCCTCGTCAGCCGGGCCGGGTCCTCGCCGTCTGGAAACAGCTCCAGGGTCACCGCCACGCCCCGCTCGGCCGCCGCCAATGTCATCAGCTCCAGAAAACACCCGAGGCCGATGGTGATCTGGCGGTTGAAGGGGTCGGTCTGGGGCAGCATCCGGTCCGTATCGACCCTCAGCGTCACCTCGCCGGCCGTCCGCACATCGGCCATCCACGGCTGGCGATTGTGCGGATTGGGCGCCAGGATCGCATAGCTCAGCGCATGCAGGCGCACATCGGCGTATCCGTCCTCCGCCGCCGTCTTCCACGGGGCCAGCGCCCGCTCGGGCGTCCGCGTCGTCAGCCAGGCCGCCGCCCCGCCACCCGCCGCCAGAACCACGCCACCGCCCGCCAGGGCCAGGAATTGTCTTCGTTTCATCGCCGCTCTCCATCCTCGACCGGCGCAGGCGCGGGTCATTAGATGTCAAACGAATATAGTTTGATATCTAACTTGTCAACGGCCTGCGGACCCGGCATCCGGACAGCCGCCCGGCGCGGCGACCTCGCCCTGCGGTCCATCCAGCCGGATCAGGCTGTAGGTCCGCGACGCGCCCGGTCCGGCGGCCACCGTCACCGTCTCGAGGACCTCGGCCCGGTCCCAGCGCCCCCGGAACCGCGCGAGGTCCGCGCAGGCCGACACCGCCAGCACGGGCGCGCCGTCGCTCCCCGTCAAGGGTCGAGCCATCTGGAAATAGTTCTGTGGGGGGATGCCGACCTCAGCCGGCCAGGCGCGAACGTCGATCTCGGTCCTTCGCAGACCGTGTGTCAGCTGGGCCGCGTCGCCCCGCCGCTCGGCGACGACCTTGGACACGCCCTCGGCGTCCGCCCGCCGGGCGACCGCGTCCGACAGGGCGCTCCAGCCCAGAACAGGCTCATAGGGTTCACCGCCGATCCTCATCCGGTCAGCCCCCGCATCCCCCACGAGCAGCACCGCCTGCACCACGACGCCAAAGACCAGACCCCCCGCCAGCCACCGACGACCCCATCGGCCCGCCAGCACCATCGGCGCCAGCACGAAGGCCCCGATCAGCCCCGCCGCCGCCCAGTTGGCGTTGGCCCCGTTGACGAAGGCCACGACCGTCACCGCCGCGAACACCGGCGCGCTGAACGCCAGCATCAACCTCTGCTCGGCCGTCGTCCGCCGCCAGCGCAGGGCCGCCAGGATCACCGCCGCCAACACCACCGGCCCCGCCAGTCCGAACTGCGCCGCCACGAACTCGAACCCGTCGGACAACGACCGCGCCACCGAAAAGACCCCGTCTGCGTCGCTCATGTTCTCGCCGGTGTGCCGGACGGTGACGAGACCGTTGTCCAGGTTCCACAGCAGATTGGGCGCCAGCATCCCCAGCCCCGCTCCGATCGCCGCCCAGACGACCGGCCGGGCCAGCATCCGTCGGGTCGCCGGATCGACCAGGGCGGCCACGGCCATCCCGCCCAGGACGTAGAGCATGGCGTATTTCGACAGCAGCCCGAGCCCGATCCCCAAGGCGAGGACGACGGCCCACCCCGCGCCGCCCCCCGCCCTCAGCCGCACAAAGGCCAAGAGCGCCATCGCCCAGAACAGCAGCAGAGGCGGATCCGTCGACAGGATGCGCGCCGAGAACGCCGCGCCGGGGGCCAGCAGGGCGCAGAGCCCCGCCCACAGCCCGACGTCGCGACCGCCCAGCGTCGTCCCGATGGCGGCGACGATCAGGGGGATGGCCGCCCAGATCAGGACCGACGGCGTCCGCACGCAGGCGGGTCCGCTGCCACAGATAGGCTCAGCCGCCGCGATCAGCCAGGCGACCAGCGGCGGCTTGGAGAAATACCCCCAGGCCGGGCTCTGGGCCCAGACCCAGTACTGGGCTTCGTCGGCATAGAGGTCGGTGGCCGACAGTTGCAGGCCGATGAGCCGGATCAGGGTCAGGACGACGACCGCCCCGGTCAGGCCGGCCGGGATCAGGCCATGACCGGAACCGGCCCCTGCCGTGCCCGCCGGCGGCGACGCGCCCGCCTGGCCGCGACCGGGCAATGGAGCATGAGGCGATGCAGCAGGCAGAGAACCAGCGCGGTGAGAGCCCATGACAGCACGATGTCCGACAGGAAATGACCGCCGAACAGCAGGCGGTTGAACGACAGGGCGGCGGCGTAGGCGAAGGCGGCAGGGATCAGGATGGCACGCCAGGGTTGCGGCGTCATGACGACCGCCACGGTCGCGATCCAGGCGGCGGACGACGCCTCGCCCGAGACGAAGGAGCAGTTGGAGGCGCACTGGTCGGTGATCGTCCAGGCGCGGGTGAACTCGGCCTCGCCGCCGAAGGCCTCGATCTGGATCGGCCGCGCCCGGCCCCAGCTCGACTTGAACAGACCGTTGACGACCAGACCCGACGCCAGCGCCAGGCCGCTGATCAGAAACAGCGCCTTCCTCGCCTCCCGCCACCCGGTCCACCAGCCGCGAACGGCGACGACGATCAGCCCCAGCAGCAGGAGCCCCATGACCCAGCTCGACGACTTGCGCAGGGCGCGCAACATCGGGTCGGTCGTCGCCACGAAGCCGAGCGCCGGATCGTGGAACAGGTCGCTCACCGCCAGATCGACGCCGGGCAACAGCACGAAATAGGCGGACAACACCATCGTCAGAACGAGGGCGGCGGTGACTGGCGAAGCCCCGTCGATGCCCGCCGCCAACGACAGCCGCATCTTCAGGATCGCCCGGCGCAGGGACCGCCCCGTCCCGCCAAACCGGTCGCCCTTTTGGCCACCCCCGAGCGTCTGCGCGAACGTCATCGATTCCCCCAAACCGAGCGGCGTTGGGGGAAACGGATGCCTGATTCCTGCGTCGGCCGCGTCACGGAAACATGGGTGTCCCGTGTCGCTTCGACGGCGGTTCGGTTGCGGCTCGTCCGAGACCGGAGAAGGAGGGAGAGGTTACAGGGATTAGGGTCTAGGGATCAGCTTCGAACCGATGCACATCCCAGCCCGAGCTCTCGCCTGATCCCCGAAACCTGACCCCCGAAACCTGACCCCCAACCCCTAGCCCCAAACCTTCCCCCATGCCTGAACTTCCCGAGGTCGAGACGGTCCGACGCGGCCTGGAGCCGGTCCTGACCGGCGCGCGTCTTACGCGCGTGCGCCAGAACCGGCCCGACCTGCGCTTTCCCTTCCCCGACTGCTTCCCTGACCGGCTGGAGGGCGCGACCGTGCTCGCTGTCCAGCGCCGGGCCAAATACCTGCTGGCGCCCCTGTCGACGGGCGAGACCTGGGTGACGCATCTGGGCATGACCGGCCGCTTCACCCTCGACGGCGAACAGCTGGGCGAGTTCGAAACCGCCGCGCCCAGCGTCGGCAAGCACGAGCACATGAGCCTTTGCGCGGTCTCCGGCGCCCGCTCCATCCGCGTCGGCTACGCCGACGCCCGCCGCTTCGGCTTCATGGGCCTGATCGCCTCGGACGCGGTCGAGGCCCACCCCTGGTTCGCCGCCATCGGACCCGAACCCCTCGGCAACGCCTTCTCCGCCACCCACCTGGCCGAGGCCTTCCAGAACAAGGCCCAGAACATCAAGGTGTTGCTGCTGGACCAGCGCATCGTCGCGGGCCTCGGCAACATCTACGTCTGCGAGGCCCTGTGGCGGGCGAAGATCTCCCCCACCCTGCCCGCCGGCCGCGTCTCCCGCCCGCGTCTGGAGGCCCTGACCGTCGCCATCCGCGACGTCCTGACCGAGGCCATCGCGGCGGGCGGCTCGACGCTCCGAGACTTCGCGAATGCGGAAGGGGGGCAGGGCTATTTCCAGCACGCCTTCGACGCCTATGGCCGCGAGGGCCAGGACTGCCGCCGCGACCCCGCCCACCCCGTCATCCGCCGCATCGTCCAGGGCGGCCGGTCGACGTTCTATTGTCCCGCGTGCCAGCGGCGATGACCGACGGGACCCCGGAGCGGGACGCTGTGTGCCCGGAGAGCTCCCATAAGCGGCGTCATCTTCGGGGTCGCCTAAGGGTGGTTAGTGGACCTTGGGATTGGCTTCCGCAGCGATCCACTCTCCAAGCCTATCGACATAGAACTGTCCTCGCGGCTCGACCGAACGAAGGATTGTGTTGATCATTCCTGCCTCGCGACCCTGCGGGCTGTCGGCGTTCAGAACGGCAAGGATGAAGCCTGACAGGCGATGGATGAGCTCGCTCGACGCATAGAGGCTCTTAGTGTCGTTTGGATCATCGAGGTGAGCCGATCTGACATGGATCGTTTCCATGTGGATCAACCGGGCCAGAACCTTCGCCTGACTGTCAGCCGGTAAGGCAGAGAAAGACGTGTAGAGGTCGGCGGTCATGTGGTCACGCTAACCCGTCACCCGAGAGTCCGCTATGGGTCGAGAGCGGTCATGACGCCACCGCCGGAAAGCCGACCTGTTCAGCGTCGGCTGGGGGTGGTTAGCGGACCTAGTGGAGACCCGCTCGCTTCTCGCCGCGTTTCGAGGCGCGGATGGTGCTGCCCAGCGAATACACCTGTAGGATTGCCACCGCCGCAAATGATGCGAAGCAGATCGCTTGAGTGCGGGCATCGACCGCGTTTTGGTCGAGTACGCTCCATGCCAAAATCGCAAACGCCGGACCTCCGATCAGAAGGGAAGTCACCTTGACCCATCGTGGGTGCGCGCTCCACTCCCAGTCGTGAACCTCGCGAGGACTCATACCCGCGAGTGGTCCATCCTTGGCCTCCTCGGAGGACTGATCCTTTCGCTCTGTCATAGGCCAGAGGATAGACTGCATCAGATTGGGAGGGAACGTCGGCAATGGGTCGATAGCGGCCATTCTGATCTGGACCGATTGCGGTCATTGATATGGCGGGTCGCCCGTCCGCAAACCTGGTCCGGCCTCGGCCCTCCGCGCCGTTTCCGGAACAGGACCCAGGGTCGGGCCTTGTCGGGTCGCAAGTCCGGGGGCAGGAGCGGAGCCCGATCCCAAAGCGGTGACCCCTACGTCCGATTTTGACGTAGGCCCATGTCAGGCTTCTCGCCATGACCGACACTCGCCCATCCTATCGCATCCGTTCCCCCGAGACCTGGGCCGCCGCCCGCGACGCCTTTCTGGCGGGCGAGCCGGCCGAGGCCGTCTGCGCCCGTTTCGATCTGGGCCTTTCGGCCTTCTGGAAGCGCGCCCGCGAGGAGGGCTGGCGGCGCGCCGATCAGCCCGACCCGGAGCCGGAGGACGTCTGGTCCGCCCCCGATGCGCGGCTCGGGCGGTCCGATCTCGCTGATCTGGCCTGGCAGCGGCTGTCGCACGCGGTCGGCCAGGGCCGGATCGCCGAGGCGCTGCGCTGGCAAAAGCTGCACGCCGAGCTCACCGCCCCCGAGCGCGCCCGCGAGCGCGAAGCCGCCCGCGAGGAGGCCCGGCTGCGCCGCGCCGAGGAGGACGCCAAGGACGCCCGCATCGACGCCATCACCGAGGTGGCCGAGCGGCTGGCGCTAGACCCGGCCCTGTTCCACGCCCCCCGCGCCCCCCGCGCCCGACCGGCCTCGCCCAAAGTGCACGATGTGGACGATGTGCACGGTGTTTCGACCTCCACTCCGCTGAACCGGGCCGAGCGCCGCCGCCTGGCGCGCCTGCAACGGGCCGCGGCGCCGCCCTGATCCGCCTTTCGCGGGTCGAGCCGGCTTGGTAAGCCCGCCGGGAACCCAGGAGGCCCCCATGACCGACACCTATTCCACCCTGCTGATCGAGCGGCACGCCGACGGCTATGCGGTCGTCACCCTGAACCGGCCCGAGGCGCTGAACGCCCTGAACTCGGCCCTGTTCGCCGACTTCGCGGCCTTCCTGGACGCGGTCGAGCACGACGACACGGTGCGCTGCCTGATCCTGACCGGCTCGGGAGACAAGGCCTTCGCCGCCGGCGCCGACATCAAGGAGATGGCCGACCAGACCTATGCCCAGATGTACACCGGCAACTTCTTCGCCCACGGCCACGACCGGATCGTCCGCTTCAGGAAACCCATCATCGCTGCCGTCAACGGCTTCGCCCTGGGCGGCGGGTGCGAGCTGGCCATGCTGTGCGACTTCATCGTCGCGTCGGACCAAGCGAAGTTCGGCCAACCCGAGATCAACCTCGGCGTCGCGCCGGGCATCGGCGGCTCCCAGCGCCTGACCCGCCTGGTCGGAAAGTCCAAGGCCATGGATATGGTCCTGACGGCCCGGATGATGGACGCCACTGAGGCCGAACGCGCCGGCCTGGCGTCGCGCGTCTTCCCCCACGACCAGCTGCTGGACGAGACCCGCAAGATCGCCGCCAGGATCGCCGCCCAGAGCCCGCTCGCCGTCATGGCCAACAAGGAGATGGTCAACGCCGCGCTGGAGACGACCCTGACGCAAGGCGTCCAGTTCGAACGCCGCCTGTTCCACAGCCTGTTCGCCTTCGAGGACCAGAAGGAAGGCATGGCCGCCTTCGTCGAAAAGCGGAAGCCGGAGTTCCGGGGCAAATGATTTGAAGTTCGACATAACTTGACGAACTTCGGAAATTGATCAGAGTGTCACTCTGATCGGAGGTCCGAAATGCTGACGGTGGAAGAGCGCGCTCAAGCGGTCCTGGCTGCGATCGGGCAACACGTCGACACCCGTGCGGCCAGCGGCCGGTATCGCCGGTCCAAACCCATCAGGCCGGGTATCCGCTACTGGACGACCGCTCGCCTTCGTCAACGCGAGGATGTCTTCGGGGTGCAGTTCCATGGCCCCGCCCTGTCTGAGGCGCTCCGGCTTCGCGCGGCGTTCGAGCGTGCCAACTTTGAAATCCGCAATCCGGAAACCAGCAAGATCACCTACGCTCGCCCCATTCCGTTCGGACCGGACGAAAACCTGGACGCCGAGGCCTTGGCCGAGGCGAAGCGGGCCGCGGACGCCATTCTCGGTACGCACCCTGCCCCCGGTCTGTCGACGATGAGCTTTCTGGAGTTCATGCAGGCCTCGCCCTTGGCGGGCGTTGAGCTCGATCTGCCGCCACGGACGCTTCAGGCGGACGGAGCCGTGGACCTCGTCGATTGAGCTGGCTTCTCGACACGGTCGCCCTGTCCGAAACCTTCAAGCTCCGACCCAATCCCGGGTTCGTGTCGTGGCTGGGACGCATCGCGCCGGGCGACATACACACCAGCGTGCTCTGCCTCGGCGAGATCCGACGGGGCGTCGAACGGCTCTCCGATCTGGACCGCCGCGCGCGCATAGCCCAATGGCTGGAGGCCGACCTCGCGGCATGGCTCAGCGGTCGCATCCTGCCGGTCAGTGACGAGGTGGCGCAAACCTGGGGACGGCTCAGCGCGGACCGCAGCCGTCCTCCTGTAGACACACTGATCGGTGCGACGGCCCTCGTCTCGAGTTTGACCGTGGTCACCCGCAACACACGCGATTTCGACGGTCTCGGTGTTCCGGTCCTGAATCCCTGGACCTGACGCTTGCCCGACCGCGCCCCTTCCGCTATAGGCCCCGGCTCTTGAAGATTTCCGCGCCGTGGACGGGGTGTCCGCGGCGTTTCCGTTGATAGGTTCTGACGAATGGCCAACAACCCCGGCGCCAAGAAAGCGATCCGCAAGATCGCCGCGCGCACCGAAGTGAACAAGTCGCGCCGCACCCGCGTGCGCACCTTCCTGAAGAAGTTTCAGGAAGCCGTTTCGGGCGGCGACGCCGAAGCCGCCAAGGGTGCGTTCGTCCAGGCCCAGTCCGAGCTGATGCGCGCCGTCACCAAGGGCGTCGTTCACAAGAACACCGGCTCGCGCAAGGTCTCGCGCCTGGCCGCCCAGCTGAAGAAGATGTCGGCGGCCTGAGACGGGCTTCCGACCGGCCGTCACTGGCCTGTCATGCGAAAATCGAGTGATTTCAACGGCGAGTGAGCACCAGCTTACTCGCCGTTTCGCCGTGTGCGGATAAGTGATGTCAGGGGAAAATGCGCTCGCCAGACAGGCGAAACGGGCATTTTCCCAAGCGGGATTTACACTTGGCCCTGTCAACGAATTTAGTTGCCGATTGGTCAACGAATCAGCGTTGACCCTCACGCCGCCGGGCGTAAGTTTTCCCTCTAACGCACTTCCATCCCTTCACGGATGAAGACGGAGCGAGGCCCTGCCTTGCCCCGGCGGGAGAAGTCTGTCCGCCAGCTCGGCCCCGCCTTCGAAGCCACCGCTTCGAGGGACAGGAGAAGTCGTCCCCGAACAGACCGCCCGGCGGAGGGCCTTGAACCGTGACGGTTCCGGGCGTCGATGACTTTTTTGAGGCGGGTGAGACGATCATGGGGGGACTGGTGGCGTCGACGGGTGTGGCGGGCGGCGGAATGACGGATCCGGATCGAATCTGGACGGAGGCGGCGACCCGTCTCCGGGCCGAGATCGGCGAAGGGCCCTTCAGCTCCTACATCGCCCCGTCGGCCGTCCGCGCCGACGGCGCGGGCCAGCTGATCCTCGTCACTCCCACCGGCTATGCCCGCGATTGGGTGCGCAAGAACGCCCTGCGTCGCCTGAACGAGCTGTGGCTAGGCCTCGACGGCCTGTCGCGTCGGCTCGAGGTCCGCTGCCGCGCCGAAGTTCCCGCCGTGACCCCGGCCTCGGCGGTCGCCCTCCAGGCGCTTTCTTCGGCCGGGCTGGAGACACCGGTGGCACCCACCGTCGGACCTGTGGCCGACGGACCGCGCGCCGTCCGCGCGGCCGGCCTGCAGGAGCGTCTCACCTTCGACAGCTTCGTGGAGGGCCAGGGCAATGCCTTCGCCCTGGCCATCGCCCGCCAGACCGCCAGCTGGGCCGACGGCCACTTCAACCCGATCTTCTTCTGCGGCCCCTACGGCTACGGCAAGACCCACCTGCTGAACGCCATCGCCTGGGAGGCCCAGCGCCTGCGCCCCGACGCCCGGGTCGTCTACCTGACCGCCGAGCGCTTCCTGTCGACCTTCGTCAAGGCCATGCAGGACCGTTCCACCGCCGCCTTCAAGGAGAGCCTGCGCTCGGCCGACATGCTGCTGCTCGACGACGTCCAGTTCGTCGGCGGCAAGGCCTCCACCCAGGAAGAGCTCCTGTCGACGCTGACGGCCCTGATCGAGGACGGCAAGCGCATCGTCCTGTCGGCCGACCGTCCGCCCATGGCTCTGACCGAGGTCGAGCCGCGCCTGCGCAGCCATCTGTCGGCCGGCCTGACCTGCCCGGTGGAGCCCGCCGATCGCGCGCTCAAGATCGCCGTGGCCCAGAACCGCATCGCCGCCTTCGCCCGCATGGGCCTGGTCGCCGGCGAGGCCCCCCGCGACGTCCTGGAACAGCTGGTCGACCGCACGCCGGGCTCGGTCCGCGAGCTGGAGGGCGCGATCAACACCCTGGCCGCCGCCGCCGGTCCGCGTCTGGCCACCCTCGGCGCCGACGAGGCCGTGGCGCTCCTTGGCTCGGCCCTGCGCGGCGGACCCGAGCGCCGCATCACCGTCGACGAGATCCAGAAGACGGTGGCCGAGCACTTCTCGATGAAGCAGGCCGACCTGCTCTCGGAGCGCCGCACCCGCGCCGTCGCCCGCCCGCGCCAGATCGCCATGTACCTGTGCAAGCAGCACACGACCCGGTCCTACCCCGACATCGGCCGACGCTTCGGCGGGCGCGACCACACCACGGTCCTGCACGGCGTGCGCAAGATCGAGGAACTCATGGCCACCGACGACCAGATCGCCCGCGACGTCGAGGCCCTGACGAGAAAGCTGCGGGGGTAAGGTTCTAGGGGCGAGGTTCTAGGGTCTAGGGGGACTGAGCAGGTTGGACGCCATCGCCCGGTCGGCGCTGTCTTCTCCCTGGAACCTAAAACCTAGAACCTAGAACCTCCTGCCCTTCCTTGCCCCGCGCCTCCAATCCGCTAGTGTCCGAAGTCCTTACCCGCGACCCCTTGTGAGTCGCCGCCGGACGCCCAAGAAGACTCATGCAGCTGACCATCGAACGCTCCGCCCTCCTCAAGGCCCTCGGCCATGTGCAGAGCGTGGTGGAACGTCGGAACACCATCCCGATCCTGTCGAACGTCCTGCTGTCCGCCGGCCGCGACAAGCTGAGCTTCGCCGCCACCGACCTCGACATGGAGATGGTCGACGAGGCCGAGGCCACCGTCCAGGTCGAGGGTCAGATCACGGCCCCGGCCCACACCCTGTATGAGATCGTGCGAAAGCTCCCCGACGGGGCCGAGGTCGCCCTGATCTACAACGGCGACGATCCGCGCCTGACGGTCCAGGCGGGCCGCTCCAAGTTCAACCTGCCGGTCCTGCCGGCCGGCGACTTTCCGGTCATGTCGACCGATTCCACCGGCGTCCGCTTCACCCTGATGAAGGACGATCTGGCGCGGCTGATCGACAAGACCCGCTTCGCCGTCTCGACCGAAGAGACGCGGTACTATCTGAACGGCCTGTATCTCCACACCGTGGCCGAGGCCGGCATTCCCCTGCTCCGCGCCGTCGCCACCGACGGCCACCGCCTGGCGCTCGCCGAGACCCCCGCGCCCGAGGGCGCCGCCGGCGGCCCCGGCGTGATCGTGCCGCGCAAAACCATCGACCAGGTCCGCCGCCTGCTGGACGACGGCACCGGCCCGGTCGAGATCCAGGTCAGCCCCCAGAAGATCCGCTTCGAGTTCGGCCAGGCCAGCCTGACCTCCAAGGTCATCGACGGCGCCTTCCCCGACTACATGCGCGTCATCCCCAAGGGGAACGACAAACAGGCCGACATCGATAACAGCCTGTTCGCCTCCGCCGTCGACCGCGTCGCCACCATCTCGGCCGAGAAGAGCCGCTCGGTGAAGCTGGCCTTCGAGCTGGACCGCGTGACGCTCACGGTGCGCAACATGGAGGCCGGCCAGGGCGTCGAGGAGCTGGAGATCGGCTATTCGGAACAGCCCTTCGAGATCGGCTTCAACGCCCGCTACCTGCTGGACGTCGCCGGCCAGATCACCGGCGAGAACGCCACCTTCATGTTCGCCGACCCGGCATCGCCCACCCTGGTCCTCGATCCGGGCGACCCGGGCGTGCAGTACGTGCTGATGCCGCTGCGGGTGTGAGCCAACATTGCCTGGGGCATCGCCATGCTGATTGAGATCGCATTCGCAGCAGGGCTTGTCTCGGCTTCGCCTGAAACGACGTCATCGCTCCAGGAGCGAACCAATCGCGACGGGCCGACGGTTCAGCAGTTCCATGATGCGATCCCGGCAGCAGAAACGGCGGGGCGCCGATACCCCACCCCGATCCAGAGCGCGGGCCCCTTTCCCTACTTTTTCACGGTTGAGCCAAATGTGGCGGCGGCCTTTCTGGGCTGCGATCCCGATGGCCGCTGCGACAGGTGGGTGCTCTTCACCAGCTTCGAGCCGATGACCCCGGACCAGACCGCTGCGGTCCAGGCGCGGTTCTGGGAGGGTTCCGCGTCGTGCGCAGCCTTCGCCCCGGGCATCTATCAGATGGAATATCGCGTGATCACCGAGATCAATCCCCAAGCCATGTCGCTGGTGATGCTCACCCCCGACATCGATGCTCAGACGAGTGCGGATCGCTTGGCCGCGCTTCGAGGCGTCTTCGCCGGCTGCGCGCGTGGCATTCGCGACGTCATGGCCGAGGTCCAGGCTGCGACCCCGAACTGAGAGCGGTTTCGGCCTCACGGTTTGATGGGCTCCGGATCAGCGGCTAGGAGCGAGCCTTGATCCGTTCCCTCGCCCTCACCGACTTCCGCTCCTACGCCTCCGCCCGGCTCGACGTCGGGGCGGGGCCGGTGGTGCTGCATGGGCCGAACGGGGCGGGCAAGACCAATGTGCTGGAGGCGCTCAGCCTGTTCACCCCCGGCAAGGGGCTGCGCGGTGCGGCCGCGCAGGAGATGGGGCGGCGCGAACCCGGCGAGGCCACGGGCCGAGCCTGGGCCGTTGCCCTGACGCTGGACGACGGCGAGGGCGACACGGTCCGTCTGGGCACCGGCGTGCAGACCGCCGGGGCGTCCCGGCGGCTGGTCCGCATCGAGGGCGAGACGGCCCAACCGGGTCGCCTGCTGGATCACCTGCGCCCCGTCTGGGCCACGCCCGAACATGACCGGCTGTTCTCCGACGCCCGGGCCGAGCGGCTGAAGTTCTTCGACCGCCTGGTCTTCGCCGCCGAGCCCGCCCACGCCGCCGTGGTCGCGGCCTATGAGAAGGCGCTCCGCGAACGTCTGCGGCTGCTGATCGACGGGGCGGAAGGCCGCGAGGCCGATCCCCTGTGGCTGGACGCGCTGGAGGTCCGGCTGGGCGAGGCCGGCGCGCGGGCGGCCCTCTCGCGCGCCCGGGCTTTGACGACGCTCCAGGCGGGCATCGACGCCCGCTCCGACCGCCCCTTCCCACAGGCCGACCTGGCCCTGGTCGGAGAGACCGAAGGCCTCGCCCGCGACGGGGCCGAGGAAGCCACGCTGGCCGCCGCCATCCGCGACGGCATGGCGCGGTCGCGCGGCCGGGACGCGGCGGCGGGACGGTCCCTGTTCGGGCCGCATCGCGCCGACCTGACGGCCTTGCACCGTGCCAAAAACCGTCCGGCCGCCGAGGGCTCATCGGGCGAGCAGAAGGCCTTGGCGCTGAACCTGATCCTGGCCCAGGTCGGGCGGCTGGCGACCGGCGGTGCCGCCCCCGTCCTGCTGCTGGACGAGGCCCCCGCCCACCTCGACGCCGACCGCCGCGCGGCCCTGTTCGAGGAGATCGTGGCCCTGAACCTCCAGGCCTTCATGACCGGGACGGAAGCCGTCCTGTTCGCCCCGCTGGAGGGCCGAGCCGCCTTCGTGCGCGTCGAGGGCGGGGAGTTGATCGCACAATAGCTTTCGTCATTCCGGGCGGAGGCGCGCCAGCGCCGCAGACCCGGAACCAGGCGGCGCGCGAGAGCGCGAACCTGTCTCGGACACATCTGCCGACGTTCAGATCGAGGACGAAGACGCATCGCCTCCGCTTCGCTGCGGCGCCGCCCTGTTCCGGGTCTTGCCCCCGGCTTTCGCCGGGGTCCGCCCGGAATGACGAAAGGTCAGGCCGTCGCCGGATTGACCTCGCCTGGTGCGCGCGCCTCGCCCTTGCCGCCGCCGAGCCGGTCCATGAAGCGGAAGACGAAGGGGTTGAGCGAGATCGACAGCAGGGCGGCCGCCAGGATCAGGTCGTGCGTCCCCTGGCTGAGCGCGCCGAGCGACAGGCCGAGCGCCGCCAGGATGAAGGAGAACTCCCCGATCTGGGCCAGACTGGCCGCCACCGTCAGGCTGGTCGCGCGATCCAGCCTGAAGGCCGTGGTGATGGCCAGCGCCGCCAAGGTCTTGCCGACCAGGACGATGCCGAGCACCCCCAGCACCGCCAGCGGCTCGCGCACTAGGATCGACGGGTCGAACAGCATGCCGACCGAGACGAAGAACAGAACCGCGAAGGCGTCCCGGAGCGGCAGGGACCGCTCGGCCGCATTGTGCCCCAGCGGCGTGCCGTTCAGCACCAGCCCCGCCAGGAAGGCCCCCAGCGCGAAGGAGTGGAACAGGGCATAGGCCACCCAGGCGATCCCGAGCGCGATGGCCAGCACGCCGAGCGTGAACAGCTCCCTCGACCGCGTATGGGCGATCCGCACCAGCACCCAAGGCAGCACCCGCCCGCCGATGAACAGCATGGCGGCCACGAAGGCCGCGACCTTCAACAGGGTCCAGCCGACGTTGAGCCCCAGCGTCGACACATCGACCGCCGCCCCGTCGGTCAGAAGCAGCATGGGCAGCATGACGAGGGCGATGACGATCACCAGGTCCTCGACGATCAGCCAGCCGACCGCGATCTTGCCGACCTCGCCCTTGCCCTGGTTGCGCTCCTCCAGCGACTTCATCAGGACGACGGTGGATGCGACCGAGAGGGCGAACCCCATCAGCAGGGCCTCGGCATCGCCCATGCCTAGCCCGAACCGTCCCAGAACCCAGCCCATCAGGGTCGCCGCCGCGATCTGGACCAGGGCCCCCGGCACCGCGACCTTGCGCACCTTCATCAGGTCGGCGGGCGAGAAATGCAGCCCCACCCCGAACATCAGCAGGATCACCCCGATCTCGGCCAGCTGGGGCGCCAGTTCGGCGTCGGCGACGAAGCCGATGGTGTAGGGCCCCACCGCGACGCCCGCGAGCAGATAGCCGACCAGCGGCGACAGCTTCAGCCGGTTGGCGATCATGCCGAACGCGAACGCCAGCACGAAGGCGGCCACGAGGGTCGAGATCAGGCTGTAGCTCTGCATCCAGGCTCCGGTTCAGATTGTGGGGCGACCCTCCTTGGGACCCACGAGATATGGGGCGAAAACCGGCCCGGACAACCCGGGAAAACGCCGCGAATCCTCGCTTTTCCCTGTGGGAATCCTATATAAGCGCAGGGTCCGGAGCGCTTGATTCAGGCCGAACGGACCGCGCCCTTCCATAGGCGGACCCGACGCGCGCGATCGCCGCCGGATTTCCGCCCTTCCGGATCACCGAATGACCGACGAACCCCTGAACAGCCCCGAGACCGAGCGCACCGCCGATACCGCCGAGGAGGCCGCCTACGGGGCCGATTCCATCAAGGTGCTGAAGGGTCTGGACGCCGTTCGCAAACGCCCCGGCATGTACATCGGCGACACCGATGACGGCTCGGGCCTGCACCACATGGTCTATGAGGTCGTCGACAACGCCATCGACGAGGCCCTGGCCGGTCACGCCGATCTGGTCGAGGTGATCCTGAACGCCGACGGCTCGGTGACCGTCACCGACAACGGTCGCGGCATCCCCGTCGATATCCACGAGGGCGAAGGCGTCTCGGCGGCCGAGGTCATCATGACCCAGCTGCACGCGGGCGGGAAGTTCGACCAGAACTCCTACAAGGTCTCCGGCGGCCTGCACGGCGTGGGCGTCTCGGTCGTGAACGCCCTGTCGGACTGGCTGAAGCTGGTCATTTTCAGGAACGGCAAGCGCCACGAGATGCGCTTCGAGCGCGGCGACACGGTCGAGAGCCTGAAGGTCACCGGCGACGCCCCCATGCGCGAGGATGGCCGCGTCCTGTCAGGCACCCAGGTCACCTTCTATCCATCGGTCACGACCTTCAGCCACATCGACTTCGACCTGAAGACGCTGGAGCACCGGCTGCGCGAGCTGGCCTTCCTGAACTCGGGCGTGGTCATCAAGCTGGCTGACCACCGCCACGCCGAGCCCTTCGAGGAGATCCTGCACTACGAAGGCGGTGTCGAGGCCTTCGTGCGGCACCTGGACAAGTCCAAGTCGCCCATCCTGAAGGACGTCATCGTCATCCGGGGCAAGAAGGAAAACATCGAGATCGATCTCGCCCTATGGTGGAACGACAGCTACCACGAGACCATGCTGTGCTTCACCAACAACATCCCCCAGCGGGATGGAGGCACCCACCTGTCGGCGTTCCGCGCCAGCCTGACCCGGGTCATGAGCGCCTATATGGAAAGCTCGGGCGCGCTGAAAAAAGAGAAGGTCGCCCCGACCGGCGAGGACGCCCGCGAGGGCCTGACCTGCGTCCTGTCGGTCAAGGTGCCCGACCCCAAATTCTCATCCCAGACCAAGGACAAGCTGGTCTCCTCCGAGGTCCGCCCGGCGGTCGAGGGCCTGTGCTCCGAAGGCCTGTCCCAGTGGTTCGAGGAACACCCCGTCGAGGCCAAGCAGGTCGTCGCCAAGATCATCGAGGCCGCCTCGGCCCGTGAGGCCGCCAGGAAGGCCCGCGACCTGACCCGGAGGAAGTCCGCGATGGACATCTCCTCCCTGCCCGGCAAGCTGGCCGACTGTCAGGAGCGCGATCCGGCCAAGTCCGAACTCTTCATCGTCGAGGGCGATTCCGCCGGCGGCTCGGCCAAGCAGGCCCGCAACCGCGAGAACCAGGCCGTCCTGCCCCTGCGCGGCAAGATCCTGAACGTCGAGCGGGCCCGGTTCGACCGGATGCTCTCGTCCGACCTGATCGGCACCCTGATCCTGGCGCTCGGCACCGGCATCGGGCGCGACGACTTCAACGCCGACAAGCTGCGCTATCACAAGATCATCCTGATGGCCGACGCCGACGTCGACGGCGCCCACATCCGGACCCTGCTCTTGACCTTCTTCTATCGCCAGATGCCGGAGCTGATCGAGCGGGGCCACGTCTTCATCGCCCAGCCGCCGCTCTACAAGGTCGCCAAGGGCAAGCAGTCCCGCTACCTCAAGGACCAGTCGGAGATGGACGCCTATCTGATCGAGGAAGGCTCCACGGACGCCGAGCTCGACTTCCGCTCGGGCGAACGCCGCATCGGCAACGACCTGATGGCCCTGGTGCGCGAGGCCAAGGCCTTCAAGGCGGGCGTGGATCGCCTGAGCCAGCGCGCCCCGACCTTCGCCATCGAGCAGGCGGCGCTGGCGGGCCTGTTCGCTGACAACGCCGACCTTGCCGCCCGCGCCCTGGCCGCCGCCGACCGCCTGAACCTGTATGCTGAAGAGGGCGACGGGGCCTGGACCGGCGAACCCGGCGAACAGGGCGCGATCGTCTTCGCCCGCACGCGCCGCGCGGTGAAAGAGACCATCGTCCTGGAAGAACAGCTGATCCGCAGCCTGGACGCCCGGCGTCTGGCCGAGCGGGCGGCGGCCTTCGAGGGCCTGTTCGAGAGCCCGGCCACCTATCGCCGCCGCGACAAGACCGTGGACGTGCGCGGGCCGCTCGACCTGCTGAACGCCGTGCTCGACGCGGGCAAGAAGGGCCTGACGATCCAGCGCTACAAGGGTCTGGGCGAGATGAACCCCGATCAGCTGTGGGAGACCACGCTGGACGCCAACGCCCGCACCCTGCTGCAGGTCAAGGTCGACCACGCCGACGACGCCGACGACCTGTTCGCCAAGCTGATGGGCGACGTGGTCGAACCCCGCCGCGAGTTCATCCAGGAAAACGCCCTGGACGCGGCTGTGGACGTCTGACGACCCACCGGCCGGACGCGCCCCGCGTCCGGCCGGGTCGCTTCAGGTTCAGTCGCCCGCCGTGCCCGGCTCGCGCGGGATCGGACGCCAGTCGCGCACGAAGGCCTCCAGCAGACGCACGCCAAAGCCCGTCGCCCCGCCGGGGTTCAGGGCGTCTGAGCCGCCGTTGTTGACGCCCGCGATGTCCAGGTGAGCCCAGGGCGTCTCGGGCCGAATGAAGAAGCCGATGAAGTGGGCCCCGGTGCCCGCCCCGGCCCCGCCGTCGCCGGTGTTCTTGATGTCGGCGATGGTCGAGGCGGTGTCCCGCGCATAGGTCGGGCTGAGCGGCAGGCGCCACAGGAGTTCGCCCGTCGCCCGGCCTGCGGCGTCCAGCTGATCGGCCAACGCCTCATGGCGGCTGAACAGGCCGGCGTAGTCGTCGCCCAGGGCCGTGCCCACTGCGCCGGTCAGGGTCGCCACATCGACGATGGCGGCCGGGTTCATCGTGTCGTCGGCCCAGGCCACGGCGTCGGCCAGGACCAGACGGCCCTCCGCGTCGGTCGAGATGATCTCGATGGTGCGGCCGTTGTAGGCGGTCAGGACGTCGGCCGGACGGATGGCCTCGCCGTCGGGCATGTTCTCGGCCAGGGCGGCGATGGCGACCACGTCGACCGGCGCGCCGGAGCGGGCCAGAGCCAGCACGGCCCCGACCACGGAAGCCGCGCCGGACATGTCCATCTTCATGGCGCCCATGCCGGCTGACGGCTTGATGGAGATGCCGCCGGTGTCGAAGGTGATGCCCTTGCCGGCCAGGACGATCGGACCGCCGTCAGGCGCGCCCGCGCCGAGATAGCGCACCGCCATCATGCGCGGCGGACGCTCCGAGCCACGCCCGACGCCCAGGATGGCGCCCATGCCCAGCCGCTCCATCTCCCGCTCGTCCAGAACGGTGATCTCGACCCCGCGAATGCCCTGGAACGCCGCCCGAGTCCGTTCGACGAAGGTCTCCGGATAGATGACGTTGGCCGGCTCATTGGCCAGGTCGCGCGACAGGGCCAGCCCTTCGACCAGGGCGGCGCCGCGCCGATAGGCCGCCTCGGCCCCGCCCGCGTCGCTGACGACCGTCAGGGGCGTTGTGACCGTGGCCGCGCGGGTCGTGTTGTAGAGGTCCGAGCGATAGCCGCCCATGCCGAAGCCGGCCGCCATCTCGGCGACGGCGGCGTCATCCAGACCCGTGGCCATCAGCGTCACCGGCCCGTCGACAGTGGCCAGCGCGCGACCCACCGCGCGCCCGGCGGTCTGGGCCGACAGGGCGTCGTCGCCCAGACCCACGACGACCACCCGGTCGAAGGCCTCGAACCCGCGCAGGGTCTGGACGTCGCGCGGACCATAGCCGAAGTCGCCCTGCTCCAGCGCCCGGGCGATCATGGCGCGCGAGGCCGCGTCCAGCAGGCCGCCTCGGCTGTCCAGATCCTCAGCCGAAGCCAGCGGCAGGACCAGCGTCCCGCCCGGCTGGGCCGAGGCGGTGAAGGTCACGGGCCGAACCGGCGTCGGCCGGCCTTGGGCCTCCGCCACCGGGGCGATGACGAGAGCCAGGGCCAGCGGCGCGCAGGCGAGAGCGAGCGTCCTGAGAGAGGTCATGGGCGTTTCCCGAAACTGTTACAGTGTCACACACCATAACCGGGTGTCCGTCCGGGGCAAGACCGCGCGGGGCGCCCGTCCTGCCTCGGGCGATCAGGGTCGGCCGGCGTCGATCCAGGCGCGGATGGTGTCGAACGGGGGGCGATTGGGCTCCACCTCGCCGCAGGCCAGATCCCTGACCGAGGCGTCGAAACTGTTGGGCGCGGCGCGGCTCCACGGCTCATCGGCGGCATAGCTGTCGGCGGTCTCGCCGTCCTCGGCGACATCGGCCGAGGTCTCGACCCGAGTCTCGCCGGCCCCGCAGCGGATGCCGAACTGATCGACAACATGGCGGTAATCGCCGGGCGCCAGGCGCTTGGAGACCCGCGCGACACGGGCCGTCGCCACGTCGCCGGTCCGCGTGATGCTGCTCATGTCGACCAGATAGCTGGACGTGTCGCTCTGCGAGAACAGCCTCCACTGAACGCCCGGCTCGGTCGAGGGCGCCGTGACGGAGCCTTCGGCCGGGGTCGTCGGCGCCTCCTGCGCGACGGCCGGAAAGGCGGTCAGCAGCGCGAGGGCGAACGGCGCGGTGCGGATGGCGATGATCATGATCCTCCTCCCCAGGATGAGTCGATGGCGAACGTTACATCCCTGTCATGGTCGCAAATCAAGGGTGGACCTCGCCAACCAAAGGCCGCGATGCTCGTTCAACCAGACGCCATGACCCGCCTGATCGCCCTTTTCTCCTTCATCCTGCTCGCCCTGCCCGGCCTGGCGGCGGCGCAGGACCGAGAGCGACCTTTCGTCTCGGAGCGGATCGTGGTGGAGGCGCGCGGGCGGGGCCCCGACGTCATCCTGATCCCCGGCCTGGCCTCGACGGGAGATGTCTGGGCGCGGACGGCGGCGCGGCTGGACGACGACTACCGCGTCCACATCGTCTCGATCCGGGGCTTCGGCGACGTGCCGCCGGGCCAGAACCAGGACGGTGCCCTGGTCATCCCGGTGGCGGCCGAGCTGCGCCGCTATATCGCCGAGCGCGGGCTGGAGCGGCCCGCCGTGATCGGCCATTCCATGGGCGGGCTGGTCGCGCTCCGGGCCGCCGCCGACGCCGGCCGGGATCGCCGGAACCCCATCGGCCGGGTCATGGTGGTGGACGCCACGCCCTTCTTCCCGGCCCTGATTTCACCCGGGGCCACCTCGGGCGACGTCGAGCCCATCGCCCAGATCGCCTATCAGGCCCTGCTGCTGCTGGGCGACGCGGCCCTCCGGAACCAGCCGACCCTGATCGGGCGCGAGCTGGGCGGGGCGGCCGACAGCGTGTTCGGCTCGCTCGGCTGGCAGGGCGGCGATCGTCAGGTGCTGGCGCAAGGCCTGTACGAGGTCATGACCACCGACCTGCGCCACCGTCTGCCCGACATCACCGCGCCAGTGACCGTCGTCTATGGCTGGAGCCCCGACGACACCAACCCCCGCGCCCGCCTCGACGCCGCCTTCCAGGCCGCCTACCGCAGCCTTCGCGCGCCCGCCCGCTTCGAGCGGATCGAGGGCGCCGAGCACATGGTCATGATCGATCAGCCGCAGAGGTTCCTCGCGGCGGTGGGGCGGTTCTTGGGGTAGGGTATCGACTCCGACGTCAAGGACCGCTTTCGACCCAAAGCAGACCTTCGGCGGTGTTGCTTCTTAGTCGGTGACTTCGGATCTAAGGTCCGGTTCACCCCGCCTTAGGGTGGCCTTTGATGGAATAGACGATGATCGGCCCAAATCCTCGCATTCTCATCGCACTTGGCAGCTGTCTGAGCGCAGGTGGGTGTGGGGCCGAAGAGCAGTATGTTGTCTCCCAGACGAGCGACCAGATGATGGTCGTCGACCAGATCGATCGGACAGGGACTGAACCCAGCGCGCGCATCACCATCATTTCAAGCGAACCGGAACCAAGCGAAGTCAACGACTGGTTGGTCCGACGTCTGAGTTTCAAAGCTCGTTTTAGGTGTGGAGACGGCACCTTGCTCTACGGTGCTTCGGTAGCAACTCTTGAGGTTGGAGGCACTTTCTCTGCTCCCGAGGAAACCGGTGCGGTCTGGGAGCATCCTGCGCCCGACACCGGGAAGGCTAATGCAGTCAGGGCTGTCTGCTTGCCGGGCTCAATTGAGGCCATGCGGGTGACGGACACGCTTGCTGAACTCGAACAGAAATATCGTGGCGGGAGCTGATGCCTGACCCCCTCACCAGTCAGTAATCTTGCTGAGCGGCATTAGGTCCGCTTCCCACCCTCAGCGGACGTTCAGAGAGTCCGCTCAGCGGCCGCTACAGCCACCCCGCCATCGCCTCGCCCGCCAGCATCTCGTCATAGCTCGGCCGAGCCCGAACCACCGCCCAGTCCGCGCCGTCCACCAGCACCTCGGGCACCAGGGGCCGGGTGTTGTATTCGCTCGACATCACCGCCCCATAGGCCCCCGCCCCGGTGAAGACGACCAGGTCGCCGGTCTGAAGCGGGGGCAGGGCGCGGCCCCGGGCGAAGGTGTCGCCGGTCTCGCAGACCGGGCCGACGATGTCGTAGGCGACGAGGTCCCCGGCTCGCGCCGAGACCGGCTTCACCTCGTGAAAGGCGTCGTACATGGCCGGGCGGACCAGATCGTTCATGGCCGCGTCCAGCACCAGGAACCGCCGTCCATCCGCCCGTTCCGTGATCTGGATCACCCGGCTGACCAGGACGCCTGCGTTGGCGGCCAGCAGGCGGCCGGGCTCGAACGCCGCCTCGACGTCCAGACCCTCCAGCACCCGCGCCGTCATGGCGGCGTAGTCGGCGGGGCTCGCGGTTTCGGCCCCGCCCGAATAGGGCACGCCCAGCCCGCCGCCGAGGTCCAGCCGCGTGACCGAGAGGCCCTGGCCCCGCAGCGTCCGCGTCATCTCGGCCAGCAGGCGGAAGGCCGCCTCCAGCGGGGCGAGGTCGGTGATCTGGCTGCCGATGTGACAGGCCAGGCCCACCGGCGTCACATGCGGGCTGGCCGAGGCGCGGGCGTACAGCGCCATGGCCTCGTCGGCCGGGACGCCGAACTTGTCGCCCTCTCCGCCCGTGGTGATCTTGGCGTGGCCGCCCGCCCCGATCTTGGGGTTCACGCGAATGGCGATCTCGGGCGAGGCGGACTTGGCCGCTGCGACCGCGATCAGCCGGTCCAGCTCCGCCGGGCTCTCGACGTTGATCTGGCGCACGCCGACGTCGATGGCGAAGGCCAGTTCGCGGTCAGTCTTGCCCACGCCCGAGAAGATGATGCGGTCGGCCGGCACCCCAGCTTTCAAGGCCCGCCGGATCTCGCCTTCCGACACCGTGTCGGCCCCGCAGCCCTGTCTCGCCAGGGTCGCCAGCACCGACAGGTTGGAGTTGGCCTTGACCGCGAAGGCGATCAACGCCCCGTCCAGCGGGGCGTGGGCGTCCAGCGCCTCCCTCAGCACGCGGTAGTGCCGCGTCAGGGTCGCGGTCGAATAGACGTACACCGGCGTGCCGACCGCCTCTGCGAGGTCGGCCAGGGGCACGTCCTCGGCATGGAGCGCGCCGTCGCGGTAGGCGAAGTGATCCAAGGCCTATTGCGGCTCCCGCCCGGCCGCCGTGCCGCCATAGGGATTGGACGGGCCGCCGTCGATGCCGACCTGGCTGGACGGGCGGTTGACGGTCGCGGGATCGGTGATCGGGCGCGCGTTGGCGTCGCGCGGCGCGCGCTCGGTCTCGCGGCGGGGCTGGGGCGCCTCAAGATCGGCCATGCGGCCACAGCCTGCGGCGACGACGGCGATCAGCGCCAGGGCGCCGAGAACGGGGAGCTTTTTCATGACCTGATCCTTCACGCGAGACGCGCCTTCCAGTCGGCGACGCGCGCGCGGACCTGTTCCGGCGCGGTTCCCCCAAAGCTCTGGCGGCTGGCGCAGGAAGCCTCAGGGGTGAGCACCTTGTAAACATCCTCGGTGACGCCGGGGTGCAGAGCCTGCAATTCGGCGAGCGGCAGTTGCTCCAGACCCACGCCCAGGCCTTCCGCCCGCTTCACCGCCGCCCCGGTCACATGGTGCGCCTGACGAAACGGCAGCCCGGCCTCGCGCACCAGCCAGTCGGCCAGATCCGTCGCCGTCGAATAGCCCCAGCCCGCCGCCTCGGCCATCCGGGCCGTGTTCGGCGTGAAGGCCGCGACCATCGCCGTCATGGCGGTGAGCGCCAGATCGAGCGCGTCCAGGGCCTCGAACACCGGGGGTTTGTCCTCCTGCATGTCCTTGGAATAGGCCAGCGGCAGGCCCTTCATCACCGTCGACAGGGCGACGAAGGCCCCCATGATCCGCCCCGTCTTGGCCCGGACCAGCTCGGCCGCGTCGGGGTTCCTCTTCTGCGGCATGATCGAGGAACCGGTCGTCAGATCGTCCGGCAGGGTGACGAAGCCGAACATCGGCGTCATCCACACCACGATCTCTTCGGCCAGCCGCGACAGGTGCCCGGCCGTGATGGAGGCGGCCGCCAAGGTCTCCAGCGCGAAGTCCCGGTCCGAAACCGCGTCCAGACTGTTGCCCATCGGCCGGTCGAAGCCGAGGTCCTTCGCCGTCGCATGGCGATCGATGGGGAAAGGCGAACCGGCCAGAGCCGCCGCGCCCAACGGGCTCTCGTTCATCCGCGCGCGGGCGTCGGCGAAGCGCCCCGCGTCCCGACCGAACATCTCGACATAGGCCATCAGATGGTGCCCCAGCGTCACGGGCTGGGCGGTCTGCAGGTGCGTGAAGCCGGGCATCAGGTCGCCCGCATGCTGTTCGGCCCGCGCCAGGAGCGCCTGCTGCAGGGCCTTCAACTGCTCGCCCGTCCGGTCGCAGGCGTCGCGCACCCACAGGCGGAAGTCGGTGGCGACCTGGTCGTTCCGGCTGCGCGCCGTGTGCAGCCGACCCGACGGCTCGCCGACCAGTTCCGACAGCCGCGCCTCGACGTTCAGATGGATGTCCTCGAACTCATCGCGGAAGGGGAAGGTCCCGGCCTCGATCTCGGCCTGGATGGTGTCCAGCCCCGACAGGATCGCCGCCCCGTCGTCGGCCCCGACGATGCCCTCGGCGATCAGCATGCGGCAATGGGCCCGCGAGCCGCGCAGGTCCTGCGCCCACAGGCGTTGATCCACGCCGATGGAGACGTTGATCGCCTGCATGATCTCGGCGGGCTTGGCGGAAAACCGTCCGCCCCATAGGGTCTGGCCCGACGACGGCGCAGGGGCCGGAGGATTGGAGTCAGGCATGGGCGGGTCCGGGAAAGGCGTTCTGATCGGGGCCCTGGCGCTGGCGGTGATCGCCGGCGGCACGGTCGGCACCCTATACGCCATGCGCGCCGGTCCTTTCAAAGCGGCCGAGCCGGCCTTGGCGGAAAAGAGTGAACTGGCCCGCTTCGCCGTGGGTCCGTTGGCCCGGCTGGAGACGCCCGCCGCGCTCGAGACCGCCCCGGTCTACGTCTTCCGCGACCGCGAGGGCGCCGAGGTCCGGTTCGAGGATTTCCGGGGCAAGGTCGTGCTGGTGAACCTGTGGGCCATGTGGTGCGCGCCGTGCCGCACCGAGATGCCGACCATCGCCGCCCTGGCCTCGGCCTATCCGGACGGCGATCTTGTGGTCCTGCCCATCAACGTCGACACAGGCGACGACGCCGTGGCCGACGCCCGCTCCTTCATCGACGTGCACGAGCCCCTGCCCTTCTATTCAGACACACGCTTCCAGCTGCCGTTCGAGTTTCCGGGCCGGGGCAAGATGCCCCAGACGATCCTGCTGGACCGCGAGGGGCGCATCCGCGCGGCCTTCTCGGGCGAAGCGGACTGGAACAGCGTCCAGGCCCGCGCCCTGATCGACGCGGTCCTGGCGGAAGGCGCCTGACAGGACTTGATCGCGATCGGCCGTCGACCCATCGTGTCCGTCCTGAAAAGCGGAGAGGTCGCTATGTCATCGCTCACCGGTATCGCCCGAGGCGCGGTTCAGGGTGCCGTGCTCGTCGCGGGTCTGGCCACCTTTGTGGCGTTCATTTCACAGTATGATCTCGTGGATGCTGTCGTTGCGGCTCCCTTGGACATGCTGGCCCGCCTGGCGGCGTTTGCCGGCATCGGCGCGTTGGGCAATGCGGCCCTGGTGGTCCTGCTCGGCTCTGATCGGGCGAGCGCGTCGGCCGTCAGAGACAAGTGACCACATGACGAGACCGACCGAGGGCTGATCGCACCCGAGATCAGGCCGGCGGGGTCGCGCCGGGGCGGCCCTCGGCGGCGGCCTCGGCCTGATTTTCCTCCAGCCTGTCGGCCAGATTTCCCGCGCCCTCCTCGACCGCCTGGGCGGCCTTCATGGCGCCGGCTTCCAGAACCTCTCCGGCGGCGGCGGCGCCTTCCTGGATCTCGTCGCCCGCTTCGGCGGCGGCGACTTCCGCGTTGTCCCCGGCGGCGTCGGCCTCTGCGGCGGTCTGGTCCTGCTCGGCCTCGGTGCAGGCGACGACGCCCAGCGACAGGGCGGCGATGGCGGAAGCGGCGACGATGGACGGCAGACGAACACGCATGGGAAACCCCCGGTTGGCGATGGAACCTTGGCCGGAAACGCGGGTCCCCGGTTTCGGTTGCGCCAAGGCGGACGTAGCGCCCCATTAAGGTTTACCGGAGATGATCGCCACCAACCTCGCGGAGACGTCCGTTCCCATGCCCATGCCCGTCGAAGCGCTGCACGCCTGCCTGGCCGAGGCCTTCCCCGACGCCGAGATCACGATCGACGACCTGGCGGGCGACGGCGACCACTATCGCGCGCGCATCGTCTCGACCGCCTTCGAGGGCCTGCCCAGGGTGCGCCAGCACCAGATGGTCTACGCCGCCCTGAAGGGTCGCATGGGTGGGGAACTGCACGCGCTGGCGGTTGAAACCTCCGTCCCGGCCAAGGGAGACTGACGATGCGGTATCGCCCCTTCGGCGCCTCCGGCGGCGCCGTGTCCAGCCTGACGCTGAGCCTCGGCGTCGACGCCCTGGCGCGCGGCGAAAAGCCCGCGCACGACCTGATCTATTCGGCGCTGGAAGCCGGCATCAACGCCTACAGCCTGGAAAGCGCCGATCCGGTGCTGGCGGAGGTTCTCGGTCACGCCCTGTCCAATGTGGACCGCAAGCTGCTCAACGTCAGCCTGTGTCTGGGCGCCGGCGATGGGCGCAAGGGCTCCGAGCGCGACTTCTCGGCCGAGGGCATGACCGGGGCCATCGACCGGTGCCTGCATGTCTCGGGGCTGGGTTGGTTCGATTTGGCCATCCTGGACGAACCCGGCGAGCACGAGCTGTCCCAGAGCTCGCTGAATGCGCTAAAGGCGCTGCGGGCCACCGAGCGGGTGAAGTATCTCGGCGTGTCGGGCGAAGGCGAGGTGATGGACGCCTATGTCTCGACCGGCGCCTTCGACGTCCTGGCCACGCCCTTCCACGTCAATGTCGACTGGCGCGTGCGCAGCCGCATGCGCGCCGCGCGCGAACAGGACATGGTCATCCTGGCCTATGACTACTTCCCCGAGGCCCTGAACACCGAAAGGAAGGCCGCGACGGTCAATCGTCCCGAGTTTGTGAAGAAGGGCCTGTTCGGATTTGGGTCCGCCAAGCCGGACCGGCCCAAGGACGACCCCCTGGCGAGCGTGGGCACCTTCGCCTTTCTGCACAGGACGCCCAACTGGACGGCCGAGGCCATCTGCCTGGCCCACGCCATGACCGACCCCAATGTGGCCAGCGTCCTGGTGCGCGCGACCGATGTCGAACGACTGGCCGTGCTGGCCGCCGTGCCCGAACGCGACATGCCGCCGGGGCTTTCGGCCCAGATCGAAATGGCGCGCGTCGCGGCCTGAACCGCCGCGCGACTCGCGCGGGCGTGATCAGCCGCGACCTTGACCCGCCCGCTCCCGGCGCCTAGCTGACGGCCGCACACGAAAGGCGTCCCCGTGACCGATACCGCCGTCGAAACCTCCGCCGATCCGATCCACGCCTTCATCGCCCAGGCGATCGCCGAGCATTCGGTCGTCCTGTTCATGAAGGGCACGCCGGACGCGCCGCGCTGCGGCTTCTCCTCGCTGGTCGTCCAGATCCTGGACCAGGTCGGGGCGGAGTTCGTCGGCGTCGACGTGCTGCAAGACGACGGCCTGCGCGACGGCATCAAGGCCTTCACCGACTGGCCGACCATCCCCCAGCTCTATGTGAAGGGCGAGTTCGTCGGCGGATCGGACATCGTGCGCGAGATGTTCCAGGCGGGCGAGCTCCAGGCCCTGCTGGCCGAAAAGGGCGTGCCGACCGGCCAGGCCTGATCCGTGGCCCGAAAGACGCTGGAGCCGCGCCCGGACCGCGAGGTCTTTGAACTGCCGCTGGTCATCCGGCCCGAGCACATCGACGACAACGGCCATGTGAACAATGTGGTCTATGTCGGCTGGCTGCAGGACGCCGGCACCGCCCACTGGAACGCCCGCTTCGACGCCGAAACCCGGGCCAAGTGGTCGTGGGTCGCCCTGCGGCACGAGATCGACTACCTGCGCGCCCTGATGCCGGAGTCGACGGCGATCGCCCGGACCTGGGTCGGCGACCCGCAGGGGCCGCGCTTCGCCCGCTATGTCCGCATCGAGGACCGCGAGGGTCGACTGTGCGCCCAGGGCGTCTCCGAGTGGTGCCTGATCGAGCCGCGCACAATGCGGCCCACGCGAATCCCGGCCGACATGCTGCCAACGTTCGAGCGGCGCTGAGGGGCGCGTCCCGAAAGGACTCAGGCATTCTGCGCCCGCGTGCTAGTCTGGGGCGTTGTCGGCAGGAACCGTCCACGACAACCGACCCTGCCTCGAAAAGAATACCGGGAATGGCTTTCTCTCCGCGAGCCTCCGGATCACCCTGGAGGGCTAGCCATGGCTGCCCATCCGCCCCTGCATCCCGATGGTCCCCTCAGCCTGGCGCTGGCCGTCGTGGGCTCGTCCACCGCGCCGCTGCTCCTGCTGGATGACGGCCTGAGGGTCATCGCCGCCAGCGCATCCTTCTGTCGAGTCTTCGACGTTGATCCAGAGCGGATCGTCGGACGGTTCCTCGGCGAGCTTGGAACGGGAGAGTGGAACAAGCCCCAGCTCCGTGTCCTGCTGGAAGCCACCGCCAAGGGCGACGCGGACATCGAGGCCTATGAGATGGACCTGAAGGGTCCGCGCCGCGGCGTCCGGAACCTGGTCATCAACGCCCAGCGCCTGGACTATGCGGCCGACCAGCCGATCCGCCTTCTGCTGACCGTCGAGGACGTCACCGATGCCCGGGCCGAAGGCAAGCTGCGCGACGACCTTCTGCGCGAGAAGGGCATCCTGCTACAGGAGCTCCAGCATCGCGTCGCCAACAGCCTGCAGATCATCGCCAGCGTCATCCTGCAGAGCGCCCGCAAGACCCAGTCCGACGAGGCCCGCCTGCATCTCAAGGACGCCCATAGCCGGGTCATGTCGGTCGCCGCGCTTCAGCAGCAGCTGGCGGCGTCGCGTCTGGGCGAGGTCGAACTGGCCCCCTACTTCACCCAGCTGTGCAAGAGCATCGCCGCCTCCATGATCCACGATCCGGAGCGCCTGACGCTGAGCGTCGAGGCCGACGACAGCGCCGCCAACGCGGATGTCTCCGTCAGCCTGGGCCTGGTGGTGACCGAGCTGGTCATCAACGCCCTGAAGCACGCCTTCCCGGGCGGGCGCAGCGGAGCGATCCGCGTCAGCTATAAGAGCCACGGGGCCAACTGGAGCCTGACGGTCGCCGACGACGGGGTCGGCATGCCCAAGGACGCCGCCAGCGCCACCCCGGGCCTGGGCACCAGCATCGTCGAGGCCCTGGCGCGCCAGCTGCATGCCAAAATTCAGGTCGAGGACCAGCATCCGGGCACGCGGGTGTCGGTGATCCACAGCCAGCTGACGGCGGTCCAGAACCCGCCGCTGAGCGCGAGCAATCCCGCCTAGATCGACGGCGGTAGCTGATAGGGGTTGTTGACCCGAACGCGCGAGCCGGGGGTCAGGCCCAGTTCCTCGAAAGACCAGATGATCTCCACCCCCTCGGCCGCGGGACGGTCGCAGGTGTCCTCGTCGATGCGGCGCAGCGTGATGGTCGATCCATCGCCGGCGCGCTCCACGATCGGCGTCAGGTCTTCCTTGTCCGTGCAGCCGTTGGAGCTGACCCAGAAGACCGCGAGGTCGCGGGTAATGGCCGCCGCGTGGATCGGCTCCGGCTGGCCCGGCAGGACGCGCGCCGTCGCCGGTTCCCGCCCGAACGGCAGCATGGCGCACCCGGACGCGCCGAGCGCCGCGACGGCGACGATGGAGAATTTGCGGAGGGTGGACATACGCCCGATCCCGTAACAGCCAGAGACCGAATGATCACCCAATTCGGCCCCCTCCGCATCTGATATCTTTGTAATCTCAGCCGGTCAGATCCAGGCGGTGCAGCTCCACCCCGATGCCGAACACGGCGACCCCACCCGCGTGGCGCACCACCCGCACCTTGTTCACCGCATTGCCCATCTGGACCGGCGTCCAGGTCGCGCCGCCGTCGCGGGTTTCAAAGCCATTGGGCACCGCGCCGATCCAGCCCCGGTTCTCGTCCAGGAAGCCGATGCCGAACTCCCGCACCGCCGCATTGTCGATCAGCGGCAGCTCCGACCAGGTCAGGCCGCCGTCCGTCGTCTTGGCGAACACGCGGGCCGAGACGTTGGTGTCGGGGTTGTAGCTCTGGACTGTGACATAGCCGGTCGTCTCGGTCGGGAAGCTCATCTTCCAGGTCAGTTCGAAGGGTCGGCTGCCCTCATAGACCCGGCTCCAGCTGCGGCCGCCGTCACCGGTCCTCAGGATCAGGGCGCGGGACTGGGCCACGTCGGTGTCGGTCGCGCCGCAGATGAAGCCGATCCGTTCGTCCACGAAATGGACATCCAGGATCATGGCGGTCAGGGCCGACAGTTCCTCTGACGTCCAGCTCTCGCCGCCGTCCCGCGACGTGGCCAGCAGCGCCGGGCCACCGACGCGTCCTCCGGCCCGGACCGTGACGCGGTTTCCAAGGACGCCGGCGTTGATGAACTGGGTCTTGAGCACATCGATTGCGCAGATGCCCGTGATGGCCGGACCCTCGATCGTGATCGGCTCCCACGTCGTCCCGCCATCGCGGGTGCGATAGAGCGGCGTGGTGTCCGTCACGCCCGGGAAGTAGTCCGGCCCGATGTTGCCGAGGAAACCGAGGTCGGCGTCGACGAAGCCCAGCGCCCGCACGAAGGTGCCCGGCCGATCCAGCTGCTTCGTCCAGGTCTGGCCGCCATCCGTGGTCTTGAACAGCTTGCCCGCGCCGTTGCCGTACCAGCCGGTCATGGGATCAACGAAGACCACGTCGTCCTGCTTGCCGCGATAGGGCTCGGTCGGCAGCTTGAGCCATTGCGGGCCGGCGTCCTGCGCGAGAGCCAGGCCCGGCGTCAGGCCGAGCGCCGCGCCGGTGAGGAGAAGTTGTCTACGATCCATGTGGGCCTCCGTTCACGCGCCATGTAAAACGTCCTTGACGCCCCAGGCCAAGTGAACTTCCCGTAACCTTGGTGTGCCATCGTTGGTCGGGGGCGGTTTCTGGCAGATCATCAGTTCGCTTCGGAGAAGCCGGAGATTATGTTACGAATGCCTAGTACTGATTAAGGTAGATATAGATTACCTCAGCACTTGTCGGGATAATTTCCTCACGCTCAACACAGTCTCTGGCTGGGACACGGAGAGTCAAATGCCCTCGGTCGGGCGGGATGTGCGTCAAGCGCATACCGCCTTCCCAAGCGTCTGAAGAGATGTTGCAGAACTCTGCGACAATACCCATCCGACCCTCTGAATAACTCCGCCGAGAGCGCCAGGTGACTGACAGCCCCTCCGAGCTGACGAGCATTTGGCCAAACTCGTCGACCGGGACGCCTGCGGTTCTCGTCCACTCCAGAACGTCGTAAGCCTCCCTTCGCGCTTGAGCTTCAGCTTGGCTTACTCGCTCCCGGGCAGCGACTGCTGCTCGGTCAGCCTCACGGTCCTGAGCCGCTCGGCTCGCTGCGGCGGTTTCGTAGACTTGCTGGTCTGCTCGCGCTTGCGCTGCGATCTCTTCAGAGTCTCGCTCGGCACGGGCTTCTGATTCTTCGGCAACAATACGGTTTTGTTCCGCCTCGCGCGCTCTGCGATCAGCATAGGAACCACGGTCGCGGGGATTACCACCGCTGAGCGCGTCACGAGCCGCGGCATCACGCTGCATATAGCCCGCGACGCTGGCACGAAATGCTTGATCAGCGATAGCCTGCTGTTCTCGTTGTTGATTATACGAATGTGCAACGCCAGCGGCAGCTCCCGCTAGATCAGAGAAAAACTGGTCACGCCTGCGCCGCGCCTCACGCGCGGCGAGTTGTTGATTGCGTACCGGAGCATTGGCGGCTTCTAGTGCGGCATCAACTCTTTGCCGGATCCCACTACGGTCGTTGTTCCCAAAGACGGTATTCTGAATATCTGCCGCAGTGCCAAGAGCATAGTCGTTTTGGTAAGCGGGAAGGCCGCGTCGTTCAAAAGTCGTCAGGCCATGTTGCGGCCCGCGCGCCGGCACGATCTGGGCGCGGCGGGTCGCCACAATCATGTCACTCAAAAGTGGGCCGCGACCGATGGCGAGGGAGCCGAAGGGTGCAAAATAGTCTCCCGGCGGCCCCAGCACAGAAGCCCTCGTAGTCAGAATGCGGGTGTTGCCTGTGAACTCAAAACGCACACAGCGCCAATCTGCGACAACACCGTCCGTCACCGGAAGTTCCGCAGTCATCGGCGCGTTAAATTGCAAGGAGAAGGGAGAGGGTTGAGACTGACAGTCGAAATCGTGCTGATACTCTCCGGTTATCGTGTAACCCTGCTCTTCATTATGATATCTTGTCAGAGAAGTGAGGTTGCGGGAGGGGCCAAAACCTACGTCATAGCGCGCACTGGCGAGCCTTTCGACTCTCTGGGTAAGATAGAGGCCTGCAGAAGGAAAGTAGTTCCCTTGAATAATACCCCCATCGGGCAGAATGATGCCAGCTTCATGTGGGCCTCTTGGAAAATATATGGGAGGTCCTCTATAAGGCGAACGACGTCTGTTTGAGTTGAAAATGTATTCAGCCGTTTTTGTTCTTGAAATCAACGTCTCTATATTGAGCAAGCTAGAGCCAGGGGAGAATATAATTCTTGTGAGAACGGTCCCATCGTTGTGAATCCAACCATGGTAACCATATTCATCAGGCCCAAAAACGGGGTCATACTGTCCGCGCCCCACGCTGAACAAGACCGTTCCACCCGCCGTAAGCAGCGCTCCAGGGAGATTGCCGCGCGGACGGACCGGCAGGGCTTGACCGCGACGGATTTCAACCTGTCCCACCCATACTGATCCATCCCGAAACTGTACAAGCGCACCCGTCTCACCTTGAGCGGCACGGGCCGCGCACGCAACATTTTCGAACCGAGCGGAGACGATGTCTTCAGGCGTCGGGGTCCGGTGGCTATAGTTGATCTGTATTGGCCCAGTCTGCCGTCCACAGAACACACCCAGCCTTGTCCTCTCATCGCGGACGTCGACATCCAGTGTCTGCGCGGGTCGCCAATCTGGCCCGCTCATGTGCTCGTAGCGGATTCGCGCTGCGGAAATAATTGGTGCGATCGAGCGAGCAGTGCGGCTGGAAGTCTGAGGCCATGCAGGAAAATCTGGCGCTGGCACTGGCTGGACTGACGGTCGGCTCTGGCTTGCAGCGGCCATTGGAAGCCCCAGCCACATCACTAACGCGAGGCAAAATGCGCTCTTCAAAACCGCGCCCATTGTGATGCCTTTCTCAGCCATTCCAATCGCAGAACGAGGGTTTCTTAGTATAGAGCCAGTCGGAAGAATCAAAGGGTCTGAACTGCGCGGCTCCAGCTTCCTCGATGCGGATGAACTGCAAGATGCTAGCGGACTTAGTTCGCTGCCGGTCGGTTACCGCTCTTACGAAAAGGCCATCGCTTCTGAGCAGCTTAGCTGCATAACCTCCGCTCTCCACTCACACCGGACATCCTGAGGGTCTGCTGCCAGGAGCCGCGGAACGAAAAAAGGCCCCGGATCGCTCCGGGGCCTTCTTCGATCTTGGGCTCAAACCGCGAAGAACCGCGGTCCGAGCGGTCGAGCACTCAGGAGCTGTAGTACTCGACGATCAGGTTCGGCTCCATCTTCACCGGATACGGCACATCGGCCAGTTCCGGCACGCGGACGTAGCGGACCGAGAAGCCGCGGTCGCCGAGCTCGAGGTAATCGGGCACGTCGCGCTCGCCCGACTGCTGGGCCTCGAGCACCAGGGCCATGGTGCGTGACTTTTCCTTGACCTCGATCACCTGGCCCGGCTTGACCCGGTAGGAGCCGATGTCGACCTTCTTGCCGTCGACGGTCACGTGGCCGTGGCTGACGAACTGACGGGCGGCCCAGACGGTGGGAACGAACTTGGCGCGATAGACGATGGCGTCGAGGCGCGATTCCAGCAGACCGATCAGGTTCTCCGACGCGTTGCCCTTGCGGCGCGTGGCCTCGTCATAGATCGACGAGAACTGCTTTTCGGTGATGTTGCCGTAGTAGCCCTTCAGCTTCTGCTTGGCCTTCAGTTGCAGGCCGAAGTCCGAGACTTTCGACTTGCGGCGCTGGCCATGCTGGCCGGGGCCGTAGCTGCGCTTGTTGACGGGGGACTTGGAGCGACCCCACAGGTTTTCACCCATGGCGCGGTCGATCTTGTACTTGGCGCTGTGGCGCTTGGACATTCTGGTCTCTTCAAAATGATGCGGCCCGGTCCCTCCCCAGATGGAGGGACGATCTCAACGGCGGTCCACGCATCGTCCGTAGTGGATTTCCCGCGACGGACAGGGCCCGGCGCGGGAAAGCGGGCCTTATGACGGCCCGCCTCCCTCAGGTCAAGACGGCGGGGCAGATCAGCCCGCCGGCGTCTCGGGCACCCAGACGAAAGTGTCCTCGCGGCGCTGGATGCGGCCGAGGCCCGGATAGGGGAAGTGGACGGCGTGGATCAGCAGGTTCTCCGACGCCGCGCGGCTTAGCAGGGCCTGGCGGCTGGCTTCGGCCGTTGCCTCGTCACCGTCGAAGGCGATGGTCCAGGTCGGCTGCTGCACCGAGATGATGTGGTGGTGTATGGCATCGCCGATATAGAGCAAGCGCTCGTCACCCGAGGCGATCTCATAGCCGGTGTGGCCGGGCGTATGACCGTCGATGGCATAGGCCTTGATGCCGGGCGTGATCTGGGCGCCGGGGGCGAAGGTCTCGACCCGGGGCGTGATGGCGGTGACGAGCGCGGCCAGCTGGGCATCGGCCTGGATCGCCGTCCATTCGTTGGCGGTCAGGCGGATCGTGGCGTTGGGGAAGGTCAGGGCCCCCGCCGCGTCGGTCAGGCCCGCGACGTGGTCGCCGTGGCCGTGCGAGATCAAGACGTCGGTGATCTGGTCGGGCGTCACGCCCGCGGCCTGGAGCGAGGCGACCAGCTTGCCCGCATTGGCCCCCATGGAGGCCCCGCCACCGGAGTCGATAAGCACCAGACGCTCACCGTCACGGACCAGAAGCGGCTGGATCGACAGATCGAAGCTGTCGCCCGGCAGGCCTGCCGCCGTCAGGACGGCGGCAACCTCTTCCGGCGTCCGGTCCACGGCCAGGACGGAGTTGTCGTTCGGCACGCCCGTCATGCCGCCATCACGCAGGGCGATGAGTTCCAGCGAGCCGACGTTGAAACGGGTCACATCGGGATTGGCCGCAGGGGCCTCGGCCGAGGCGGGCTCGGTCGTCTCAGTGGGCTGGGTGCAGCCGGCGGCGGCGAGAACGCCCGACAACAGCAGGGCGGCGGCGGACATCTTCAGCATGGGCGACATGGAGACCTCTGGGATCGGTACAGCCAAGGTCACATAGGCGCGCGGACATCGTGCGCCAGTGGGGCGGATCGTGAAGCTTTCGCGACGACCCGCCCGAGGGGTCAGACCCGGCCGATCAGGCCGTGGCGGCGGCGTAGAGTTCGTTGACCTTGTTCCAGTTCACCACGTCCCAGAAGGCCTTGAGGTAATCGGCCCGGCGGTTCTGGTACTTCAGATAATAGGCGTGTTCCCAGACGTCGGCCCCCAGGACGACAGCGCCCTTCTCATCCGCCACGTCCATCAGGGGGTTGTCCTGGTTGGGGGTCGAGGTGACCTTCAGCTTGCCGTCCTGGACGATCAGCCAGGCCCAGCCCGAGCCGAACTGGCCCGCGCCGGCGGCGTTGAACGCCTCCTTGAACTTATCCAACCCACCCAGATCACGATCGATCGCGGCCGACAGCTCGGCCGACGGCTGGCCACCCTGCCCGGCCGGGGCCAGCAGCTCCCAAAACAGGGCGTGGTTCCAGTGGCCGCCACCATTGTTCCGCACGGCCTTGGGCGCCTTGGAGATCGAGGCGAACAGCTCTTCCAGCGACTTGCCCTGCAGGCTGGCGTCCGCGTCCACCGCCTTGTTCAGATTGTCGACATAGGCCTGGTGGTGCTTGTCGTGGTGGAAGGTCATCGTCTCGGAGTCGATGGCCGGTTCCAGCGCGTCATAGGCATAGGGCAGGGGCGGCAGGGTGAAGGCCATGTCAGACTCCGGGGATGGACGGTGAAGGGTTGTCCCTATCTAGGCGCCGGGGCCCCCAAGCCAAGGCCCCGGCGTCCAAACAGTCCCGAAGCCCGGCCTCAGTCGTGCGTCCGGCCCGCGGTCTTGTCGCCCCGCGCGAGCGCGAAGACCACCGCCGACAGGGCCGCCAGGGCGGTCAGGTTGGGCAAGGCCATGGCGGCGTTGGCGATGTCGCCCATGCGCCAGACGAACTCGATCTGCTGGAACGAGCCGACGAAGATCATGCCGACCCACAGCAGACGCCAGGGAATGGCGACCTTCTGGCCGAACAGATGCGTGGCCGCCCGCTCTCCGTAGTAGCTCCAGGTCAGAAGCGTCGTGAACACGAACATGATCAGACAGGCCGAGGTGACCAATCCGCCCACGGTCGTCGTTCCAAACAGGATCTGCGGGAAGACGGCGGAATAGGCCGCCAGCGTCATCTCGAAGCCGCGCAGGTCGGAGTTCCAGACGTGCTCGACCGTGCCGCCCCCCGCCGGGAAGCTGCCCTGCACCGTCAGCATGACCAGACCCGTCATGGTGCAGATGATCATGGTGTCGATGAAGGTGCCCATCATGGCGAAGCGACCCTGGCGGGCCGGATCGTCGGTCTGGGCCACGGCGTGAGCCATGGGGGTCGAGCCCTGGCCCGCCTCGTTGGAGAACAGGCCGCGCGCCACGCCCGCGCGGATCGCCATCATCACGCCCGCGCCGAGGAAGCCCCCCGTCGCCGCCGCGCCGTTGAAGGCGCTGTCGAAGATCAGGGCGAAGGACGCCGGCAGGTCCTCGATGTTCAGGGCCAGGGCGGCGAAGCCGAGCAGCAGATAGGTCACGGCCATGAAGGGCACGATCTTCTCGGCCAGATTACCGATCGACTTGATGCCGCCGATGATGACGATGAAGACCGCCGCCGCGACGATCAGGCCCGCACCCCATTCCGGCACGGGGGCCAGGCTGGTGATCGAGTCGGCGATCGAGTTGGACTGGATCATGTTGCCCGTCGCCACCGACGAGAACAGGGTGCCGAGGCAGAACAGGATGGCCAGCCAGCCCCATTTCTTGCCCAGTCCCATGCGGATGTAGGTCATGGGTCCGCCCTGATAGGTGCCGTCGGCGCGCTGCTCGCGGAAGCGGATGGCCAGCGACCCCTCGGCGAAGGCCAGGGCCATGCCGAGCAGGGCGGTCACCCACATCCAGAACAGGGCCCCGGGTCCGCCCAGGGTGATGGCGGTGGCCACGCCCGCCAGGTTCTCGGTGCCGACCTGACCCGACAGCGCCGTCGACAGGGCCGCGAAGGGCGAAATCTCGCCCTTGCCGCCCTCGCCCTTCTTGAACAGTCCCGCGAACGCCTCGCCCAGCTTCAGGATCGGATAGAAGCGCAGCCCGATCATGATCCAGGCCCCGACGCCCAGCAGCACGATCACCATCGGCGGGAAGGGCAGGACGGACTCGCCGTTCCAGGTGCCGCCCCAGATGAAGTCGCTGACGTTGGTGACCTGGTCGTAGAAGGCCTGCACGCCCGCGGGCGTCGTCGTCTCGGTCATTCCCCATACCCCGGTAACGCTAAGGAAGCGGTCACCTTAGCGGCTGATCGCCGAATGGGAATGCTCTTCCTCCGTCTGGCGTGAAGGGGCGGCGTGCCGGTTGTTGCCCTGTCTCGTTTGAGCCGGCGCGCAATGGACCCTTCAACCGGCGGGTCTTCATGGTGTCCGGACTCAGAGCGTCTCCGGTGTCAGGATCTGCAACGCCGGCACGTCCGCGAACTTGCGGAACAGCTTCATGTCCGCAGTCACCAAAGGAACGGCCTCTCTCATCGCCAGCGCGATGTAGACGCAGTCATAGATTGCGTGATCCCGATCGTCGGCCAGGCGAAGCGCGGCAGGCAGAAGCGGATCGTCATCAAAAAGGGAGACCGTCGAACGGAGACCTGCAAGATGACGAAGGGCCATATCGAGCGCCATGCTGTTGAACCGGACCTGGCTCCTCAGGGCGTTGGCGATCTCGACCTTCAGAAAGGCCGGCGCGATCAGATGGTAGCGGTCGGCGGCGGCGATGGCGGCGTCTGACCATGGATCGCGAACGAACCATCTCAGCACGATGCTGCTGTCAACGACGGCTGAGGGGGTCACGGTCCAGCAACTCCCGACGGCTTTCGCGCAGCACCGATTCCACGTCCATGGTCTGACCGCCGGTCATCTCTCGACTGATGCGTGCCAGTTCCCAGAACGCGTCCCGCTCACGGCCGACGGCTTCGGCTACCAGATCGCGCATCCGCTGTTCCAGCGAGATGTTGGCCCGCTTCGCCTGGGCCTTGAGAGCAAGGATGTCGGCATCGTCAACCTGACGGATCAGAAGCTGTCCCATGCGCTAACGATAGCACGGCGCTTACACAGACGCCAACCTCACCCCGGCCGGTGCATGGCGCAGATCTTGTTGCCCGACGGGTCGCGCAGATAGGCGAGGATCAGCGTGCCGAACGGTCCGCTGCGCGCGCCGGGCGGATCCTCGATGGCCGCGCCGCCGGCCGCGACGCCCGCGTCATGGAAAGCCTGGACCATCTCGGGCGTCTTGGCGTGAAAGCCGATGGTGCCGCCGTTGGCGTGACAGGCGGGCTCGCCGTCGATGGGCGCGCCGATGGCGAAGGCCCCCATGCGCGTCCGCCACCAGTATCGCCCCATGGCGTCCGGTCCGGAACCGGGGTCGATGCCGAGCGCGCCGAGCGCGGCATCATAGAACCGGCGCGACGCCTCGACGTCGTTGGCGCCGACGGTGACGTGGGTAAACATGGCTCGGCCTCTCAGATCGCTGATAAGTTTTTTTAAAGAACTTACCTAGGGATGCAAGCGGGTTATGTCGGTTCCGCGATCCACTCGCCGGCCCTCCCGTCTCGGAAAAACCGGGACCCAACAGGGGCATCAATCAGATGCAGCCAGCTGTCGTCCACGTTGAGCACCTTACCCAGCGCCACATACTCCACGCCTGAATCTTCGATCTCCTTCGCTGAAACGCCTTCGAGACTCGCCCGGATGCGCCAGCCGCTGTCGGGGTCTCGATCGCCCTCGCGCGTGTCTGGCTCTTCGCGATATATGTAATCCACATGCTGTCCGGACCGCAGCACAATGGCATCGACCAAACAGCGATCCCAATATTGCCGCCCCCCCGAAGGACGGGGTCGCTCATCCTTGAAGATAACGTCAATGACTGCCGCCTTGGGAACGGCAATCACGCTGCCTATCGGCAGAGCTCCAATGTCGCTGGGCTCGGACTCGAGCTGGACCGCGAAGGCCTCGCCTGAGGTCGACAGGACTACAAACCAAAGACGTTCGGCTCCCCATTGGGTGCTTGGCGGCACGGCGGCGATCGTGACCTGAATCTGGTCGCCAACCCCGGCTGATGCGACCTCCGTCTCGGACGGAAGGAAGTAGGTGTACGGTGCCGAGGCGGCGATGGGTCTCGGATCGATTACCTCGTAGCCCGGACCCTGCCACATCAGAACACCACCACACTTCTGATGCTTTCGCCGGCGTGCATCAGGTCAAAGGCCTCGTTGATGCGTTCCAGCGGCAGGGTGTGGGTGATCATCGGGTCGATCTCGATCTTGCCGTCCATGTACCAGTCGACGATCCGGGGCGTGTCGGTGCGCCCCCGCGCGCCGCCGAAGGCCGAGCCGCGCCACACCCGGCCGGTGACCAGCTGAAACGGGCGGGTGGCGATCTCCTTGCCCGCCTCGGCCACGCCGATGACGATGCTTTCGCCCCAGCCCCGGTGACAGGCCTCCAGCGCCTGGCGCATGACCGTCGTGTTGCCGGTGCAGTCGAAGGTGTAGTCGGCCCCGCCGCCGGTCAACTCGACCAGATGCGCCACCACGTCCGGCACGGTCTTGGGGTTGACGAAATGGGTCATGCCGAAGCGGCGACCCCACTCCTCCTTGGTGTCGTTGATGTCGACGCCGACGATCATGTCGGCCCCGACCATGTTCAGCCCCTGGATGACGTTCAGACCGATGCCGCCCAGGCCGAAGACGACGCAGTTGGCCCCCGGCTCGACCTTGGCGGTGTTGACCACCGCGCCGACGCCCGTCGTCACGCCGCAGCCGACGTAGCAGGCGCTCTCGAACGGCGCGTCCTTGCGGATCTTCGCCACCGCGATCTCGGGCAGGACGGTGAAGTTCGAGAAGGTCGAACAGCCCATGTAGTGGGCGATCGCCTGGCCCTTGTAGCTGAACCGAGACGTGCCGTCGGGCATCAAGCCCTTGCCCTGGGTCGCCCGGATGGCGGTGCACAGGTTGGTCTTTCGGCTGAGGCAGCTTTTACATTGCCGACATTCCGGCGTGTAGAGCGGGATCACGTGATCGCCGACCGCGACCGAGGTCACGCCCGGCCCCACCTCGACGACGACGCCAGCACCCTCATGGCCGAGGATCGAGGGGAAGATGCCCTCCGAATCCAGCCCGTCCAGGGTGTAGGCGTCGGTGTGGCAGATGCCCGTCGCCTTGATCTCCACCAGCACCTCGCCCGCGCGCGGCCCTTCCAGATCGACCTCGACGATCTCGAGCGGCTTCTTGGCCTCGAAGGCGACGGCGGCGCGGGTTTTCATTCTAAATCTCACGGTTCAGGTGGCGCTCGACATAGGCGCGGACTTCCCGGCGGACCCTATCCGGTGCGTAGGTGTCGTAGTCGAGCCTTTCTGCATCGAACACGGCGCGCGTGATTGTCTCAGGGTCGCTCGACGCAAGCCGAATGATGCGATCCTGGGCTTCGGGATCGATCGAACAGAACCCTAGATCACGGCAGAGACCGTCGAAGAATGTGACGTAGTCGATGCTCATTTGCCGGTGTTAGGACGAGCCATGGCTTACGGCAACATCGTCATCCTGACCGGCGCGGGCATCTCGGCGGAATCGGGCGTCCCGACCTTTCGCTCCGACGACGGCTTGTGGCTGGGTCACCGGGTCGAGGACGTGGCGACGCCCGAAGCCTTCGCGCGCGATCCGGCCAGGGTCCAGGACTTCTACAACCAGCGCCGCCGCCAACTGGCCGAGGTCCATCCGAACGCCGCCCACCGGGCGCTGGCCGACTTCGCGGCGCGGTTCGACGGGCGGCTGACGCTCGTCACTCAGAACGTCGACGACTTGCACGACCGCGCCCACGCCGAGACGCCGCCGGGTCCCGGCTTCGACCTGATCCACATGCACGGCGAGCTTCTGAAGGCTGTCTGTACCGCCACAGGCCGAGTCCTCGACTGGAGCGAGGACCTCGACGCCTTCCACGATAGCCCGTTCAGCCCGGACGGATGGCTGCGGCCGCACATCGTCTGGTTCGGGGAGTTTCCGCTGCAGATGGACCGGATCGAGCGGGCGCTGTCGGCCTGCGACCTGTTCGTCTCCATCGGCACCTCGGGCGAGGTCTATCCGGCGGCGGGCTTCGTCCGGCGTGCCCGGATGGCGGGGGCGCGGACCGTCGAGCTCAACCTGGAACCCAGCCTCGGCGCGTCGCTGTTCGACGAGGGTGTCTATGGGCCAGCCACGGAAACCGTGCCGGCCTTCCTGGATACCCTCTGACCATCATTCCGGGGCCGCGAAGCGGAACCCGGAACCCAGGCTGCGTCCCTTGGCCCACCGCGCTTCGGTCCCACGCCGATCATGGACGCACTCAAGGCGAAGCAACGGATCACGTCACTGCGCTCCTTCCCACCGGCCTGGGTTCCGGGTTCGGCTGCGTCGCCCCGGAATGACGGTGGAACAGATACGCTGGCTTCTGCCGTCCTTCCGGGGCCGCGAAGCGGAACCCGGAACCCAGGGTGCGCCCAACGTCACGCCGTCAGTCGTACCAATGCCGAGCCAGATCGTTCCACGGCTCGTTCCGGGCCTCGATCAGGGCGATCTTCCACGCCCGTCGCCACTTCTTGATCTGCTTCTCGCGGATGATCGCCTCGATCATCGACCCATGCTGCTCGTGCCAGACCAGTGTCTTGCAACCGTATTCGTCCGCGAACCCCTTGGTCACGCCCGTCTTGTGCTGCAAGACCCGCGTGACGAGAGAACTGGTCACACCGGTGTAGATCGTGCCGTTCCGCCGACTGGCCATCATATAGACCGCGATCAGCGCATCGGCGGTCACCACGGGTCAATCCCCGCCAGCCTGGGTTCCGGGTTCGGCTGCGCCGCCCCGGAATGACGTGGAGTGTTCTCGCGCCAGCTTCTCCAGCCGACGCCCCCGCCCCTTGGACAGGGCGTGGATCACACCCCGGAACGTCGCCACCTCTTGCTCGGAGAAGGCCGCGCGGCCCAGCATGACGCGCAGGTTCTGCATCATCGAGGGCTTCTTCTCGGGCGGATAGAAGAAGCCGCCCTCCTCCAACTCGATCTCGAGGTGGCCCATCATGCCTTCGATCAGCCGCGCCTCGGCGGGCGGATCGCCTTCGCGGAAGCTGGGCGGCGGGGCGTCGAGCACCATCGTGCGCCATTCATAGGCGTTGATCGCCACGGCCTGGGCCAGGTTCAGCGAGTGATGACGCGGGTCGATGGGGATGGTGGTGATGCCCTGGCACAGGGCGATGTCGGAGGTCTCCAGCCCCGCCCGCTCTCCGCCGAACAGCAGGCCGGTCGACAGCCCTGAAGCCGTGTCGTCATACAGCAGCCGGGCACTCTCGCGCGGGGTGCGCACCGGCTGGCGCGTCTCGCGCGGGCGGGCGGTAGTGGCGAAGACGGTTTTCAGGTCGGCGATGGCGTCGGCGACGCTGTCGAACACGGCGATCCCGTCCAGCACCCAGTCGGCGCCTGATGCGGCCGCCCAAGCCCGGTCCTGGGGCCAGCCATCGCGCGGGCTGACCAGCCTCAACCGATCCAGCCCGAAGTTGGCCATGACGCGGGCCACCGCGCCGATGTTGTCGGCCAGCTGCGGCTTGTCGAGGATGACGACGGGAGGCGTGGGCTCGGCCAAGACGGGCTCAGTCCTCGCCCACCATGGAGCCCCAGGGATCGAGCGTCCCGGCCTCCACCTCGGCGACGCGCACGGCCGGCCAACCGACGGCCTGGGTTCCCGCGTCGCGCCACGCCAGGGTGATCAGGTCGCGCAACTCCCCGGCGGCGGCGGCGAGGCGCTCGGTCGCGAACGCGGCCCCGCGCGGATCGGTCTCGACGAAGCCGCCCTCCTTCTCCAGGCGGTAGAAGGGGATGACCTGTTCCAGCGTCGCGGTCAGATAGGACGCCACGCGCGGTCGCATCTCGAAACCCTCCAGCGCCGGGGCCGGCATGGCCGCCTCGACCGCGTCCAGCCGCGCCGTGCGGCGGGTGAAGGCGCCCTCGAAGTTGCCGTGCGTCTGGCGCGAGGTGGTGAAGCCCTCGGGGTTCGGCGTGTTCCGATCCCAGCCGTTGTAGTGGATCGACAGATGGTGGGGCTGGGAGCCGTCGCCGACGAAGTGGGACAGGTATCCTATGTCCCTCAGGATCAGCGCCTCGCGCCGCAGTCGGTCCTCCCGGTACCAGGCGCGCTTGGCCGGATCGGTCTCGCGCGCCTCGGCCGCGTTCAACACGCGCCAGAGGGCGAAGTCGCGCGCCAGCTGCTGGTAGCCGTCCATGATGGCGTAGGGCAGGTAGCCGGCGTCGTTGACCTTGATGCCCGCCGCCTGCAGCAGGGCGTCGTATTCGCTCTTCAGTTCGGGCAGCTGGTCCAGGGTCGGCCCGGCCGGGTTCATCACATGACCGGCGTCGTCCAGGTCGACGAAGTGGGCGGTGTCGCGCTCGCGGTCGTGGGGCTGTCCGGCGCCCTTGGTGCGGTCGGGCTCGCGCGACAGCTCACCGATCTCGGCGATGGCGCCGGGCTCGCGCAGGAAGGCCGGCAGTTCGTCCGACAGCGCCCGCATGGCGGCCACGCCGATCAGGCGATGGCCCGTCGCGCCCCAGGCATCCGCGGGCGTGGACGTGCCGATGGCGGCGGCCCCGGACAGAACAAGGATCGAGACGACGAGGGCGAGGCGCTTCATGGGGGACGAGCTCCGGACGGGACTGCCGCCGGTTAAATCCAGGCGGCTATGGCGTCCAGCGGCTTCTTGTCGAGCGCGGCGATCGGCACGGTCGCATCCTCGGCCGGATGACCGGCGACCAGCAGCAGGAAGGGCTTCTCCCCGTCCGGCCGGCCGCAAATCTCGTTCAGGAAGCTCATCGGCGCCGGCGTGTGGGTCAGGGTGGCCAGCCCGGCCTGATGCAGGGCCGCGATCAGGAAGCCGGTGGCGATGCCGACGCTCTCGGGGACGTAGTAGTTCTTCTTGTCGTCGCCCGGCCTTGGCCCACCGCGCCTCTGGCCGAAGACGGCGATCAGCACCGGCGCGACCTCCAGAAAACTCTTGTCCGGATCGGTGCCGAGCGGAGCCAGGGCCTCCAGCCATTCCTGCGGCGCCTTGGTCGCATAGAACTCCCGCTCCTCGGCCTCAGCGGCCTCGCGGATGCGGCGTCGGGCCTCGGCGCTTTCGATGACGACGAAGAACCACGGCTGGTGATTGGCCCCGGACGGCGCGCCTCCGGCCGTCAGCAGCGCCGCCTCGACGACACGGCGATCCACCGGACGATCGCAATAGTCGCGGACGGTTCGGCGCGAAGCCATCTGGTCCCGGAAAGCCTCGACCCGGGCCAGACGCTCCGGCTCGGACAGGTCGGGATAGCCGACGAGCGGCGTGGCGGGATGATCGCGCATGGCCCTAAGGCCTAGCTTGGGCGCGCGCCCGAAGCCAGACCGTCTCGGTTTGACGCCGCGCGCCGGCCGGTCCAGAAGCCGCGCGAGCGGGGAAGCGATTGGCCGGACAGAGACAAGACGTGGTCATCGTGGGCGGGGGCTTCTCCGGCGCCATGCTGGCCGCGCGGCTGGCGGAGCGGGGCATGGCCTCGACGGTGGTCAATCGCACGCCTGAGTTCGGTCTCGGCGTCGCCTATTCGACCCCGTTCGACGGCCATCTGCTGAACGTCCGCTCGAGCCGGATGAGCGCGCTGGCCGATCAGCCCCGACATCTCGTCGACTGGCTGGAACGCCATCACCCGGATCTCGCCGACCCCGACGGCTTCGCGCCGCGCCGCGTTTACGGGCTCTACGTCCAGGACCGGCTGACGACGGTGGAGGCGGCCCATCCTGGCCGGATCGGGCGCGTCGTCGGCGAGGTCGTCGCGGTCGAAGACCACGCCGTGCGGCTGTCGGACGGATCGCGGATCGCGGCGCGCGCCGTGGTGCTGGCCACCGGCAACCCCGCGCCCCGCACGGCCGAGGCCGGGGCCTCGGATCGGATCGTCCATGACCCCTGGGCCCCGCGCGCGCTGGACCGGATCGGCGGGAACGACGACGTCCTGATCGTCGGCACGGGCCTCACCATGGTCGACATGCTGCTGATGCTGGAAGGGCGCGGCTGGCGCGGCCGGGCGACGGCCCTGTCGCGGCGGGGCCTGACGCCGCGGGCGCACGGCGACCGTCCGGACCGACCGCTTCCACCCCCGCCGGCTTTGTTCGACGCGCCCCTTTCCGAGCGCCTGAGGGACGTCCGTCGTCTCGCCCGGGACCACGGCTGGCGCGAGGTGATGGAGGGCCTGCGTCCCCTGACCGCCGACCTCTGGGTCCAGGCGGACCCGGCGACCCGGCGAGCCATGATGCGCCACGCCCGGCCCTTCTGGGATGTCCACCGCCACCGCCTCGCGGCCGTCATCGACGAGGCGATGCACCGGCTGCGAGCCGAGGGACGGCTCAGCATCGTGACTGGCCGGGTTCGCGCCATCGTGGCCGATGACCAGGGCGTTCGACTGGACTGGCGCGCCCGACGCGGCGCGGCCGAGCCCCTGACGGCGCCCTGGCTGATCGACTGCACCGGGCCCGGCCACGCCACCGACGCCGATCCCCTGACCGGGCCACTGATCGCGTCCGGCCGGGCGCGTCTGGATCCCCTGGGCCTCGGTCTGGATCTGGATCCGTCCGGTCGGGTGTTGGATCGCGAGAGCCGCCCAGACCCCCGGCTGCTGGTCATGGGCCCCCCGGCCCGCGCCGCCTTCTGGGAGACCATCGCCGTGCCCGACATCCGCCGACGCATCGAGGACGTGGCGGACGCCTTGGTGTCTGTCGCCAGGGTTTGAGTTCGGGCCTCGGGTCTTCGGAGCCCGACCCGCGAGTGAGCTCCGCTCACCCAGTTGACGAACCTTTGCGAGCGGTGTTCGCTACCTCAGGGTATTCGGGGCGAGCGTCATGGCCGACAAGATCATAACCATCGAGGACCTGAGAACGGTCACCAAGACCGGCGTCATCGTACGCTGTCGTGAATGGTCCGAGACCGAGGTGCACGGCGGCTCGGCTCAGCAAACGTCGCACATCGGACCCGAAGGCGGCAGCGTGACCATGCCCGGCGTCAGCATCAGTTCCACCGTCCGCAATCGCCTGCACATCTTCGTGCGTCCCGATGACGGCCCCGAGTTCGATCAGACCTTCGTCAATCCTGGCGTGGGGGTCAGAGAGGGGCACACCGTGTCCATCGTCTATGTGCCCGACGAGAGCGGCGAGCCGGTGGCCCTCGTCAATCACGACACGGCCAAGAGCCGCGTCTTTGAGGGCCGCGTGAAAGGGCTGATCGCTGCCCCGCCCGCGCCTGCGATCCTCCGGTTGCTGACCGGCGCCTATATGCTGGCGCTCATTCCCCTGCACATAGCGACCTACTGGCTGGCCTTCACCGGCAAGTTGAACCACCTCGACGGCGTTCTCGGCCGGGGCGGCGGGGCGGTGGTCGAATGGATCCTGCTGAACGGGCTGCTGATCGGGATCATCGCCCTTCTTCCCAAGCTCGCGCCCGGCGTTGCGGCCGGCCTCAGGGAAGAGGTGATCGCCCGGATTCGGCGCGAGACCGAGGCTCTGATCGCGGTCAGACCGGCGACCGCGGCGACCTAACCCCGCTCTGGCGCGCGGTAGGGCAGATAGCCCCGCTCGACCATCCGGCGCAGGCCCTCATAGGCCTCCGACAACTCCTCATAGACCTGCCGCAAAGCCGCCAGCCGTTCGGCGTCGTGCGGCGCCACTGCATGGCCCTGTTCGGTCAGCCTCAGCGCCTCGCTGATCCAGCGCGCCCGCGCCGAGGCCGCCGCGACCGCCAGCCGCTGGAACGCCGCCGGCTCGGTGTGGCTGGCGCCCAGGCCCATGACCTGAGGGATGACCTCGCGGTTGGACACGAAGGCCGTGTAGTCGATCTGTTCCAGATGGCCGCGCAGCCGCCGCTGCTCCTGCGGATCGGCGTCCGAAGGCTCGAAATGGTCCCTGCGGCTGCGCGTGCTGGCCGTCATCATCGTGCCCATCGCCCTCTCCCGGACGCTATCTACCGGTCGATGCTGCCCCCTGCCGGTTAACGCGCCCTTTCAGGCCCCTCAGGGAAAGGCGAGGTAGATCCAGACGGGCCGGTAGAGGGGCGCGCCCTGGGCGTCCAGCGGGGTCACGGCGTCGACCACGGGCGACGAATGTCTTGGCTGCGGGACCGGGGCGGGTGGATTGGGGTTGGGCGGGGCGCTCGTCACCAGCCGCCGCGACAGGCCATAGGGCGCCGCCGCCCCGTCGACGGAGGTGTTCGGCCCGAACTCCGACAAGCCCAGCAGCGTCCAGTTCTGATTGACCAGCCCCAGGGGCACCAGTTCGTCGCCGGTATGGGTGAAGCCGAACTGGCGGCTGGCGGGCGTGACGTTGGGCAGGCTCAGCCACGCAGCCGGTGTCGTGGGCGTCAGTCCGACGTCCGCCGGACCGGAGAACATCACGACCCGGTCGAGCGAGAACAGCTTGCCGAGATAGGCCGCGTGGCCCGAGCCCTGGGAGTGACCGGCCACGGTGATGCGGCTCCAGTCCAGCTGACCCGAGACCAGCAGCCGGCCCCAGCCCTCGGTCGGAAACGTCGTGTCCAGATAGCGGATCAGGTCTTCCAGACGGCCGATGATGGAGCCGTTGCGATCCACGCTGACCACCGGGCTCAGGTCCACGCCCGTCAGGATCTCGCGCCGCGCCTTGCCCGCGCAGTCGGGATCGGGGCTCGGCGCGCACAGGTCACCCACTGCCGTGTCATTGGGATAGGTCAGGCCAATGGCGTGATAGCCCCGCGAAGCCCCGGTGCGGACGACCTCGCGATAAAAGCGGGGGATCGCCCCCGTGCCCGGCAGCATGACGAACAGCCGGTTCTGCGCCACGACCGCCGGGTTGGGCGTGACCACGAAATGAGCGGCGGTGTTGGTCGTCACCGCCCCGTTGGCCGTTGTCGGCGACAGCTCGCGCTCGACCGAGACCGTGGGCGGCGGCGGCGGGGGCGGAGGCGGTGGGGCGGGCGGCTGCGTCGGCGGGGGCGAAGACCCGCCTCCGCCGCCTCCCCCGGAGCAGGCTGAAACGGTCGTCCCCGCCAGGGCGAGGGCCCCGATAAGTGCGATGGCTTGAAGAATGCGCGTCATGGCGTTTCGCCTTGCTTGAGAGATCAGAGGTATCACGGACAAAGCGTCGAAATCCGTCAGGCCGCCGCGCGGGCCGCCTTGGCCGCCTTGCCGACGGGACCCAGGTGGGTGTGATCGAAGCTGGAGGCATACTTCAGCCCATAGCCGACCAGCCGGTCCCAGCCGACGTGCGCGCCCCAGATCAGGGCGAACGGCAGGGCGGCGGGGAGCACGGTCAGACCGACGAGCACCAGCAGCACCGGCCCCACCTCGGTGTGGGTCAGGTTGTAGGCCAGCGTCCCCGCGCCGCGTCCGAACACATAGGCCAGGAACGACAGGTCGGGCACCAGGAACAGCCCGGCGAACCACCACCATGACAGGCCGGTGCGATGATACAGGACACAGCTCAGCACCAGCAGCGCCAGACCTTCCAGCCTCAGCAGGCGACCGGGCCATCCCCTGGCCCCGCCCTCGGTCTGGAGAACCGCGCTCATTTCGTCTCTCCCTGAAAGGTCCAGGTCAGGCCCAGCGCCACCAGCCAGGCCAGCCAGGCCGTGAAGACCCACTGGGTGATCTGGAACTCGGGGAAGGCGGGATCCACAGTGGCCAGAAGCTCGACCTGCCCGACGATCCACAGCAGCGACAGGATCAGGGCGATCCCGCCCAGAGCCCGCGTCCAGAGGCCTCGCGCCATCGGCCCGCGCACCAGCGCCAGCCCGACCGCCACGGTCCAGGCAGCCAGCAGGGTTTGGCCCAGCCATTCGCCGATCGCGACGCCCGCGAACTGATGCAGGGCCTGATAGGTCCCGACCGCGACCGCACTCTCGACCATCGAGCCGTCCAGCGCCCGGTCGGCCAGACCCGGCACGACGAAGCTCCAGCGCGACAGGCCGACGGCCTGCGCCACCGCCGACGCCGCGCCCGCCGCCGCCGCCCAGACCGGCCAGCGCCCACCGCCCGCCCGGATCGCCTCGCCCGTCCAGGCCGAGACCCACAGGAAAGCAAGGGCGCACAGGGCAAAGGCCAGCCAGATCAGGATCAGCTCGGGCCCGCCGGCCCGAAACGCCGCCAGCACCTTAAGCGGCGGCTCCCTCAGCACGTCGTCATATCCGAACCGCTCGACCAGCAGGGCGAACGGCACATTGGCGGCGATGGCGAAGCCGGCCATGGCCAGACCCGCCTTTCGTCTCGTGGAGATCGTCATCGCGTTTTTCCCGGCTGTCTCAGTTGTGAGACTTCTATATGTCCCATAATCGGGACATGTCAACCGGCAGTCCGTAGAACCAGAAAAGAGAGACCCCCATGACCATCGCCTCCCCTCGGATCGCCCTGCCCCTCGCCGCCCTTCTGGGCCTGGCCGCCTGCGCCGCGCCCCGCGTCGGCGTCGACGACCTCGATGTCCTATCGGCCCAGGCCCCGGACGAGATCGTGACCAGCGCCCTCTCGGTTGAAGCGATCGCCGCCTGCTTCCAGGAACGCGCCGACTTCCTGCCGCTCAGCCGCTTCGTGATGAGCGAGACCCACTGGCGCTATTCGCTCGCCGGCTATGGGTCGGCCTATGAGAGCGTCACGATCCGCCCGACTGCGACGGGCTCGGAGGCCGAGATCCGGCTCGGCGCCTATGACGCCCGCTGGGCCCGGAACTTCGAGGACGGCCGCGCTCAGGCCTTGCGCGCCTGCGCCGCCTCGGACACGAACGGCTGATGGCGGCAGACCCACCCCCACCCCGCGCTCAAGCAGCGAGCGACCGCGTCGCGAGCGGTAGCGCAACAAGCAAGCCCCGCGAGCCGAGCGGTAGCGCCAAAAACAGGCCGCGCGACCGCGCGGCGACGGAGGCGGCGATCGTCTCCGCCGCCGAGCGGTTGCTCCTCTCCGGGGGCTGGAGCGGGCTGAACGTCAACACCCTGGCGGCCGAGGCGGGCGTCGATCGCAAGCTGATCTATCGCTATTTCGAGGGCGTCGAGGGCGTGGTCGAACGGCTCGCGGGCCGGCTCGACCTGTGGCTGGGGGAAACCCTGGCCGCCCAGCCTCCGATCCAGGCGGCATCGTACCGGGACTTCGCGCGCGAGATGCTGACCGGCTATCTGCGCGCGCTCCGGGCCAGTCCGCTCATGCTGCGGCTCGTGGCCTGGGAACTCAGCGAGGACACGCCCCTGCTGCGCCGTCTGGAGGCCTCGCGTTCGGCCGTGCTGCAGCGCTGGACGGCCTCGCGTCGCCCCAATCTGCCCCTGCCCGAGGGCGTGGATGTCGTGGCGCTGAACGTCGTCTTCCTGGCGGCTGTCCAGCATCTGGCGCTCGCCGCCACCACCCGCGACCGCTTCGCCGGCGTCACCCTGGACGACGCCGGCTGGACCCGCATCGAGGCCGCCATCGACCGGATGCTGGGGGTCTATCCGGCCTGAAGCGTTGCCAGTCGGTTCGTGCTCTTTTGCGTTTTCTCGGGAACGTCGAGCGCGCGAGTTCGCTGGGTCTGCATCAGGCCCAACCCACAGGTAACCCCATGAAGATCATCGCTCCCCTCGCCCTCACGGCGGCGCTTCTGGCTGCGTGCAGCGGCGGCGACGACGCCGCCTCCGGCAATGAAACTGGCGCGCAGCCGCAGGCCCAGGGCCCCCTCGTCTCCAGTTCCGAAGCCCCGCGCAACGAGGCCCTCGACACCGAAGCCGATGGCGAGACGGGTCAGACGCCCGGCGCCAACTCCTTCACCGAAGCCCAGGCCCGCGAGGCCTTCACCAAGGCCGGCTACACTGGCCTGAGTCAGGTCATGCAGAACGAACAGGGCCTGTGGACCGCCACCGGCACCCTGAACGGCCAGTCCACCCAGGTGTCGCTGGACTATCGCGGCACCGTCGTCGCCCGCTGACCCCCCCCCTGTACCTGAGTAAAGGACCTCCATCATGACCCGCACCGTCACACGACTGTTCGATCACCACAGCGAAGCGGTCCAGGCCGTCGAGGCGCTCGAGCGCGCCGGCGTCGACCATGACCGCATCAGCCTCGTCTCCAACGATGCCGAAGGCAAACTCGGCAAGAGCGACGACCACGACCACACCGGCGAAGATGCCGGCAAAGGTGCCGTCACCGGCGGCGCTCTGGGAGCCGGAGCAGGCCTTCTGGCCGGGCTCGGCATGCTGGCCATTCCGGGCCTCGGTCCCGTGGTCGCCGCCGGCTGGCTGGCGTCGACTGGCCTGAGCGCCGCCATAGGCGCGGTCGCGGGTGGGGTCAGCGGCGGCCTGATCGGCGCCCTGAAGGACGCCGGCCACTCGCAGGAAGACGCTGAGGTCTATTCCGAAGGCGTGCGTCGCGGCGGCAGCCTGGTTAGCGTCAAGGCCGACGATCACGACGCCGACCGGATAGAGACCCTGCTGAACCAGAGCCGGGGTGTCACCGCCACCGACCGGGGCGACGCCTATCGCTCGGGCGGCTGGACCGGCTACGACGACAATGCCGCGCCCTACTCCGTCGACGAGATGGCCCAGGAGCGCGGGCGCTATGGCGAGAACCGCGCCTTCGGCGTCGATCAGGAACGCGACCACGACGGCCTGACCGACAGCCGCAAAACCCGCGCGGATCAGACCTTCGGCCGCGAACCGGGCGCCGCCCGTCCTCTCTAGGGCGTCACCTTCGGATCAGCCCGCGCAGGCCTGGTCCATCGCCTCGAAATGCTCGACCTCCGCCGCCCCGGCCATCGCCGGGGCGGCGTTCGTCGTGACCCGCGCTCCGCCCTCCAGCGTGCGATGCACCGGGCATTTGTCCGCGATCTCGAACATCCGGGCGCGTTGCTCTTCGTCGAACGTCCCCTCCAGCTTCAGGGTCCGCTCGAACACGTCCGGCGGCGTCTGGCCAGCCTGCCGTTCGTGGCGCACCTCGACGGACGCCCGCTCCAGCGGCAGGCCCTTCCTGTCGGCATACAGCCTTAGCGTCATGACCGTGCACGCCCCCAGCCCCGCCGCCACCAGCTCATAGGGCGTCGGCCCGCTGGCCAGTCCGCCGACCGACACCGGCTCGTCGGCCAGCAGCATGGCCCCGCCCGCCTCGACCTTCGCCTGGAACTTGCCGGCGCCCGTCTCGGACACCCGAACGACCCCGTCCGAGGCTGGAACCGTCTCCGGCGTCGTCATGTCCCCGACATAGCGGCTGGCCCAGGCCGCGATCACCGTCGCCGCGTAGGCCGCGTCCTCGGGCTGGCTCAGCAGATGATCGGCCTTGTCCAGCGAGCAGAAGCTCTTGGGGTGCTTCGCGGCCATGAAGATGGCGCTGGCCTCCTCCACCCCCACCACCTGATCGACCGGCGAGTGCAGGATCAAGAGCGCCCGCTTCAGGTTCGCCAGCCGCGCCTTCTGATCCTGCGCCTTCAGGTCCTCGGCGAAGCCCGCGCCCACCGACACCGGCCGCCCGCCGACCTGGGCCTCATGGGTCTCGCCGTGCATCAGACCCTCGGCGCCGGGCCCCAGCAGCTTCAGCACATGGTCCACGTCGAACGGCGCGCCGATGACGGCCACGGCCTTGACGCTGTCGATGTCGCCGGCCGCCGCGATCGCCGCCGCTCCGCCCAGGCTGTGCCCGATCAAGAGGCCCGGCGCGCAGCCATTCCGCGCCATGTGCGCCGCCGCCTCCACCAGGTCGCCGACGTCGACGCTGAAGCCCGCAGGCATAGGGGCCACCCCCGCTTCTCCGATCCCGGCGAAGTCGATCCTCAGCGTCCCGACCCCCTCGGCCGCCAGCGCCCGGCTGATCCGCGTCGCCGCCAGATTGTCCTTTCCGCAGGTGAAGCAGTGGGCGAACAGGGCAAAGGCCCTCGCCTGCCCGTCCGGCCGATCCAGCCGCCCGCGCACCCGCCGTCCATCCGCGCAGTCGAAGTCGAAGGGTTCGGATCGCATGGGGGTCTCCTCGGGGCTGGCCCTCAGCCTAGCCCCGGATTTCGCCCCGCGCCCGAGAAAGGTTTCCAAGCCTCGCGCCCCGGCCTATGCTCAGCCCGTTCTCCCGGGGGCGGCGCAGCGCGCCTTCAGCGGAAGGGGACCGTAAGCGGTTCGAAGGCGCGCCAACCCACAAGGGGCGCCTTCCGGGCGGCGAACCGGCATCCACTTCGCCTGAAGGCGCCCAGCCGCTGAGATAGAGGTGATCCTCTGACCGGCCGAACCTGATCCGGGTCATGCCGGCGAAGGGATGAGCACGCTTCCGGTCCACGCCACAGGACCACTCTCGCTCCCGACGTCGGCGCGACCCTCTGACAAGCACAGAGGCCGCCATGAACATCCACGTCACGCCCGAACCCCAAGAGCCCAACGTCGACCTGTCGCTCAAGGACGCCCGTGACGAAGTCATGCGTGAAACCGGCGCCATCCCCACCGGCCCCCGCGCCGGCAGCCGCAAGGTCTATGTCTCCGGCGAGCTGTTCCCCGACATCCGCGTCCCCTTCCGCGAGGTCGCCGTCCACCCCAGCGCCAACGAGCCGCCGGTGACGATCTATGACAGCTCCGGCCCCTACACCGACCCCACGGTCGCCATCGACATCACCAAGGGCCTGCCCAAGGTCAAATCCAGCTGGCAGCTTGACCGCGGCGACATCGCCCCCGTCGCCCACCCCCGCGAGGTCAAGCCCGAGGACAACGGCCACGCCGAGGGCAAGCATCTCGCTCCCCGCTTCGACACCTCGCGGCACAAGGTCTTCAAGGGCGTGCCCGGCCGCCCGGTGACCCAGCTGGAATATGCGCGCGCCGGCATCATCACGCCCGAGATGGAATACGTCGCCATCCGCGAGAACCTGCGTCGGGAAGGGTCGAGGGTCGAGGGTCGAGGGTCGGAAGGGACCATCACTTTCGCCGACGGCTCGACCATGCCCTCCCCGAACGCCGCCTTCTCCCCTTCCTCGACCCTCGACCCTCGACCCTCGACCCGAGATGGCGAATCCTTCGGCGCCTCCATCCCCGACTTCGTCACGCCCGAGTTCGTGCGTCAGGAAATCGCCCGAGGGCGGGCGATCATCCCGCACAACATCAACCACCCCGAGGTCGAGCCGATGATCATCGGCCGCAACTTCCTGGTGAAGATCAACGCCAACATCGGCAACTCCGCCGTCCTGTCGACCGTGGACGACGAGGTCGACAAGCTGGTCTGGGCCACCCGCTGGGGCGCCGACAACGTCATGGACCTGTCGACGGGCCGCAACATCCACAACATCCGCGACTGGATCATCAGGAACTCCAGCGTCCCCATCGGCACCGTCCCCATCTATCAGGCGCTGGAGAAGGTCGGCGGCGTGGCCGAGGACCTGACGTTCGACATCTTCGCCGACACCCTGATCGAACAGGCCGAACAGGGCGTGGACTACTTCACCATCCACGCGGGCGTGCGCCTGCCCTTCGTGCCCCTGACGGCCAACCGCGTCACCGGCATCGTGTCGCGCGGCGGCTCCATCATGGCCAAGTGGTGCCTGTCCCACCACAAGGAGAGCTTCCTGTACGAGCGCTTCGACGAGATCTGCGAGATCCTGCGCGCCTACGACGTCTCCTTCTCGCTCGGCGACGGCCTGCGCCCCGGCTCCATCGCCGACGCCAACGACGCGGCCCAGTTCGCCGAGCTGCGCACCCTGGGCGAGCTGACCAGGGTCGCCTGGGACCACGGCTGCCAGGTCATGATCGAGGGCCCCGGCCATGTGCCGATGCACAAGATCAAGGCCAACATGGACGAGCAGCTGAAGCACTGCCACGAGGCGCCCTTCTATACACTGGGGCCGCTGACCACCGACATCGCCCCCGGCTATGACCACATCACCTCGGCCATCGGCGCGGCCATGATCGGCTGGTTCGGCACGGCCATGCTCTGCTACGTCACGCCCAAGGAGCACCTGGGCCTGCCGGATCGTCAGGACGTCAAGGACGGCGTCATCACCTACAAGATCGCCGCCCACGCCGCCGACCTGGCCAAGGGCCACCCTGCCGCCCGCGCCCACGACGACGCCCTGTCCCGCGCCCGGTTCGAGTTCCGCTGGGAAGACCAGTTCAACCTCGGCCTCGACCCCGAGACGGCCCGCAAATACCACGACGAGACCCTGCCCAAGGAAGCCCACAAGACCGCCCACTTCTGCAGCATGTGCGGGCCGAAGTTCTGCTCGATGAAGATCAGCCAGGACATCCGCCGGGACGCCCAGGCCCAGAACGACGCGGGCGGCTCGCTGGAGGACGCCGAGGCCGGGATGGCGGAGATGTCGGCGAAGTTCCGCGCGGGCGGCGGGGCTATCGAGGTCAAGGTCTGATCCCAGGGGATGTCGAATGCGCGAGGGCGAGTCGAAACACGAACAGCGCATCCGCGCCGCCATCGCGGAACACGGCTGGTTCTGCACCGCCGTGTTCGATCCTGACGGCGCGGAGCCCGACTTCGCCTACAGCGTCGGCTTCACCCAGACGCTGCGACAGCCCGAGTTCATCATCTTCGGCCTGCCCTCTGACACCGCCAAGCCCATTCTGTGGGACGTCTTCGACGGCCTGAAATCCGGCCGGGTCCCCGAAGACGGCCTGCGGTGGTCCGATCTCATCCAGGGTTACGACTGCGTGATCCGTCGCGTTCACCCGACCCAGGTGACCCGCGAATATTTCAACTCGGCCCTCTGGCTCTGGGGCGACCCGGCCGAGCGCGGCGAGCCTCTGAGCGCCTATCAGATCGTTTGGCCCGACCGCGACGGCCGCTTCCCGTGGGACGCGGGCTGCGCCCAGTGGGCCCGGGACCATCAACCGGCGCTCTACATCCCCATGGGACACTGAGGGGTCGGGCGTTCACCCGTTTCACCCCTCTGATTTGGTCAGAGGGGTGTTCGATGAAGATCAGCCAGGACATCCGCCGGGATGCGCAGGCGCAGAACGACGCGGGCGGCTCGCTGGCGGAGGCCGAGGCCGGGATGGCGGAGATGTCGGCGAAGTTCCGCGCGGGGGGGGGGCGGGGTGGTGGAGGTGAAGGTGTGATTTCGCCGCTTTGCAGAACGAGCTAGTGTAGCGGCATGAAGCAGCCGGTTCCTGTTCGTAGCGAGTTTCGCGACTGGGTGGATAAGCATCCAGACCCCGGTTGGGAGACCCTACCGCTAACCCACATCGCCAAGGGCATAACGGCTCGGGACATTATATCGTCAGGACGCCTGGAGCCCAGTCGCTGCGACGTCCTCGACGCTGAGCTAATTTACTGCTTCTACGGCCGACCTGCCTATCGGGTGGGTGGAGACGGTGCTGTTAAGCAAGAGGCGCTCTGCCCTTACTGCTTTATATTTTCTCCTGATCTAATCAAACGTGCCCGCGAAATACACGCCTTCGACACAGGTGCGCATGGAAAGCGACTTTTCAGTCATATCCTTGCAGATGAATTCTCTGTCAGCGACTTTTCGCTCGGAAGGGAATCGAAGCGAGCTGACAGACTAATCGGAGCAACTTTCGGAAGCCGTTCGGCGTATTTCGACGGTGACGTGTCAGAAGTGGGTGATCCAGAATCTATTTCAGCGCCTTGGGAGTTTCAAACTCGGGCATACTTGTCACTTATTACTTCACCTGGTCGAAACGAACCCGATGATCGTGTCTATTCGATCGAAGTAAATTTCGCCGATCCAATCTCGCTTGAAGGCGCACTTTTGGCGGTGGTGGTCCCGCATACGATGTGGGGGGCCAAGGAGAATGCACCGTGGCTGGAAGGTCTGGCGCAAACTGGTGTTCAGATCTGCACCTACCCTTATTTTCCTGGCCGCGGCGCTGAGTACTATCAGGCACAGCTAGAGTTCACCGTCAGAGACTATTACAAGGAGCGAGGCGTTCTTTGACCGTCTCGTTCTACGTGGTTGGAGCGCTCCCTACGGCTACGGTTAGCTGGCCTAGCTTTGCAGAGCCCATTTTCGTAAGGCAGGGTAGCAACTCCTGCTTTGTTCAGGATGTGGACCCTCGAACGAGACGTATCCGCACATTCCTACCGATATCAACCACAGATGGCCTAGTAGAGATTTCGGGGATGTCCGCTGTTGTCGGCGATCGTCCCGTTTATGTCTTGTTCAGGTCGATCTCAGAATTCTTCGTTGGCAGCAGCGCGGACATTTATAAGTCTACGGCCACAGACAAAAGCAGATCGATGCCCTTGTCGGTACAGATTCAGCTAGCCGACATCTTTGGAGATCAATCCGGAAAGATTGGATTACGCCACAAGATTCGCAACAGCATTCTCCACTCATCCGGGGAAGCATCAGCCAGGCGTTTTGACGTAGGCTATGCTCGATCTACGCTTTGGGATGTTGCCTTCGATTCTACAGATGACATTCTCTCCAAGATGCATCCTCGAGAGATCATGGAATCATTTGATGTGGAGGATATCGGTGGTGGAGTAAGGGTTTCAATCGATCCAAACTTATCCAAAGCCCTCAGTTCCCAAACACTACTTAGAATTAATGCTATCTTCCGCCAGAGATTTGATCGGTCTCGCCAAGGCGACCTATTTGAACCTTCTCGAGACGATTTCTCCTCCCCGGATCCTGATCCCCGCCTAGAAGAAGCTTATCTAGACATAAAAAACTTGCCTCGACAGGAAGAACGCCTGTCTCACCTGCTTAGACTGTCGATAGCATATCCAGAAGTCGGGATTCCATTGCTCGGAATTTATCGTGACAAGAGTCGCTTTGCGAACCGTGCCGTCAGTTATGCCAAAAGCTACTTGCTGTTGGGCATGGATCAAAATGAGCGAATCCGGACAGTTTCTCATATGGTTGCGCCAATCGTGGAGTTCGCGTTTCCTATGAACAGAGGACTTTTACTCTACGAATTATCACTGGCGTTGGGTGAGTTCGACCAGATATCCGATGCTATCTCGGCTCGGCTGCGGCAGACAAATGCCCGAGCAGTGGCGGATTTTCGAACCGCTATTGAAAATGTGCTGGCCAAATCTCGGGTTTCACAGACCTAAGATTGCTTTCTGAGCACCCCCAACACCCGCGCCCGGTCGCGGATCGGGTCGTCGATGCGCCAGGGCTCGCCCAGCGCCGTGTCGTTGGTGAACCGGACCACGGTCCAGCCGAGCGCCCGGGTCTCCGTCTGGCGCAGAGGATCGCGCAGCCCGACGTCGCCCTGCCCATGCACCCCGCCGTCGATCTCGATGACCCGCCGCAAGCGAACGCAGGCGAAGTCCACGACATAGGGGCCGACCGGATGCTGTCGCCGCGCCCTGAAGCCCTCGACGGTTCCCGGGACCCGTGATCCACTCCGTGCATCCCCGCGAAGGCGGGGACCCAGGTTTTAGCCCCGGCGCGGTCGCATGGCCTTCTACGTGTACATCGTCGCCAGCCGGCGCAACGGGACGCTCTATGTCGGCTCGACCGACGATCTGCCCCGGCGGGTGCATGAGCACAGGGCCAAGGTCCGCCCCGACAGCTTCGCCGCCCGGCACGATGCGGACCGTCTGGTCTGGTACGAATGGCACGAGACCCGCGAGACGGCCTTCAGGCGCGAGCGCCAGATCAAGACATGGAACCGGCTGTGGAAGCTGCGGATGATCGAGGAGATGAACCCCGGCTGGCATGACCTGCTCGACCGGCTGAGCCTGTAGCCAAAACCTGGGTCCCCGCCTTCGCGCGGATGCCCGGAGATGGGGCGGCTCAGACCTCCCCCGCGATCTTCCGCAACGCCTCCTCGAACACCGCCGCCGGCTGGCCGCCGCTGATCAGGTATTTGCCCTCCACCACCACCGCCGGAACCGCATTGATCCCCCGGGCGCGCCACAGCTGTTCCTCGGCCCGCACCTCGGCGGCATAGAGGTCGTCGGCCAGGACCCGGGCGGCCTTGTCCCGATCCAGCCCCGCGGCCACCGCGGCATCGGCCACGCAGACCCCGGTCGACGTCCGTGTCTTGACGCCTCTTCCGTTTCTGGTGACCGTCGGTGTCTGAAAAGGGGGAGGGAAACCACATGGCCATTGTCGAGGTGATCGCGGGACTTCTGGCCGTGGCCCATCTGGAGCCTGCCGTCGTTCAGACGTTCCAGGCCACCCGGCCAGCCGCCGCCGCTGCCGTGATCCAGTCGCGGCAGGCGTCTGATGGACCGCCCGCTGACTACGTCGAGGGGATCGCCCCGGAACATGATGGCTGGATCTACCAGACCGTGGGCCCGTTCGATCCGATCAACCGGGGACGCGTCTATATCTACCGAAGCGGCGACCTTCCCAATTCCACGGACTTCATTGAGCAGCCGAGTTACACGGAAACTCCCGAATATGAGGCGACCGTCACGATCTGTCCGGACCGACCGCTGCGCGTGCATTCGATTGGAATGGGTCCCGCTACTGCCAACTTTAACGTCGTGCAGGGTGGGCGTTGCCTGACCGTAACCGGTGACGACATCCAGCTCAGCAGTCACGACGAGGACATCTGGCAGGTCGTGCGGGTCCGCTATCGGATTGTCGCTATCCATCCGGTGGTGCCATGACCGTCCCGGCCAGTTAGGCCTCTCCCGCGATCCGCCTCAACGCCTCCTCGAACACCGCCGCCGGCTGGCCGCCGCTGATCAGGTATTTGCCCTCCACCACCACCGCCGGGACCGCGTTGATCCCCCGGGCGCGCCACAGCTGTTCCTCGGCCCGCACCTCGGCGGCGTAGAGGTCGCCGGCCAGGACCCGGGCGGCTGCAGGCGCGAATGAAACGTCAACGGATCACGGTTAGATTGCGCCCATGCCCACCCTCGTCCTCCTCGCCGGCCCCAACGGCGCCGGGAAGACCACCTTCATCAACCGCTTCCTTCGCCAGCGCGCGGAGACGTTCCAGTTCGTCAATCCGGACGAGGTCGCTCGCAGCCTTCCCTTCTTTCGTCATCCTCCGGCAAGCCGCGCCTTCGCGGCGCAGACCGGGGGACGCAGCGGCGCGCGAGAGCGCGAACCTGTTACGCACACTGGCCCGTCCGACATCGTGGCTGAACAGATCGCCTTCGGCGCCGCTGGGTCCCCCGGTCTTCGCTGCGCTACGCCGGAGGATGACGAAAGCAGAGTGTGCTAGGTTCGAGCCATGTTCAGCATCACCTCGTACCCCGAACGGATCCTGAGAGCCCTCCAGGACGCCGCCCACGTCGCCAAGCACGGCACGGCTTAGGAACAGTCCGGCAAGTTCCTGCCGCCCCCCGGCTGGAAGGGTCATCTCGTCACCGCCCGTCATCCTCCGGCTGGACCGGGGGACGACGCCGCGCCGAAACCACCCCGCAAGCCCAAGGCGGCCTGAGCACTCCCTCGCAGAACAACGTCCGTTTTTCGGCTTGCGCCCGCCGACGAGCCGCGAGACCTTGGTCAGACGCAATGTCTGACACAGGGGAAATCATGATCCGCGCCGCCCTCCTCGCCTGCGCCCTCGTGGCCGTGCCGTCCGCGGTGCTGGCCCAGGTCCAGAGCTCCGGCTCCGGCCAGGTCCGCCTGCTGCGCGCGCCGGACACCGCGGGCGATGGACCGCCCGCCGAATACATCAGCGACATGGCGCCCGAGTACAACGGCTGGGTCTATCATGACTTTCCCGGCGGCTCCGGCGTGACGACGACCCTGTATCGGGGCGATGGCTATCCGGCGACCATCATGGTCTGCCCCAGAGCGACTCCGATCCGCCTGCTCCCCGAAGGACAGGGCGAGCTTGAGGTGCGCAACAACCGCTGCGGCACCGTCACCACCGACCACCTGCGCGTCAGCAGCTTCGGTCAACCCAATTCCGGGACACGCCCGATCCGCTACCGCATCATCGCGGTCCACCGCGCCGCCGAATAGGGCCGCCTGGCGACCCGGGGGCGGCAGGCCTCGAACCCTCTGACGATGTCAGAGGCTCAGACGACGGCGGCCGTGTCCGCCGCGATCTTGCGGAGCGCCTGTTCGAACACCGTCGCCGGCTGGCCGCCGCTGATCAGGTATTGGCCCTCCACCACCACGGCCGGAACCGCGTTGATCCCCCGGGCGCGCCACAGCTGTTCCTCGGCCCGCACCTCGGCGGCGAACAGGTCGTCGGCCAGGACCTCGACGGCCTTGTCCCGGTCCAGCCCCGCGGCCACCGCGGCATCGGCCAGCACGCCCGCGTCCGCCAGCGACCGGTTCTCGGTGAAGTGCGCGCGGAACAGGGCCTCCTTCAGCGCCCGCTGCTGGGCCTTCCCCACCGTCCCGGCCCAGTGCAGCAGGCGGTGGGCGTCAAACGTGTTCCAGATCCGGCTGTCCGGCCCCATCCGCATCTCGAAACCGTCCCAGGCCTCCGCCGCCCGCGCGGTGATCATCGCCCGGTTCGCCGCCGACTGCTCGGGGGTGGAGCCATACTTCTTCGCGATATGCTCGCCCACATTCTCGCCCTCGGGGGCCATGGCGGGGTTCAGCTCGAACGGCTGGAAGGCGATCTCGGCCTCTATGCCGTCCGCCTTCACCGCCGCCAGCGCGGCCTCCAGCCCGCCCAGCCCCACGACGCACCAGGGGCAGACCACGTCGGAGACGAAGTCGATCTTCAGCGTGCGGGTCACCGCCCCAGCAGCCCCTCGATCGCCGCCCGCGCCGCCTCGCCCAGGTCCGGCCGCTTGAGCGCCAGCGCCACGTTGGCCCGCAGCAGCCCGATCTTGTCGCCGCAGTCGTGGGTCACGCCCGAGTATTCGACCGCCGTGAACACCTGGTCCTTCATCAGCCGCGCCATGCCGTCGGTCAGCTGGATCTCGCCGCCCGCGCCCCGCTCCTGCCGCTCCAGGATGCCGAAGATCTCCGGCTGCAGGATGTAGCGCCCCGAGATCGACAGGTTCGACGGCGCCGTCCCCTGCGCCGGTTTCTCGACCATGCCCTTCATGCGGATGCGGTCGCCGTCGCGGCCTTCCGGATCGACGATGCCATACTTGTGCGTCTCCGTTTCGGGCACCGCCTCGACGCCGATGACGTTGCCGCCCAGCTCCTCATAGGCCCCGACCAGCTGCTTGAGCGCCCCCGGCTCGGCGTCCACGATGACGTCGGGCAGCAGGACCGCGAACGGCTCGTCGCCGATGATGTCCCTCGCGCACCACACCGCGTGCCCCAGGCCCAGCGGCTGCATCTGGCGGGTGAAGCTCATCTCCCCGGCGGTGGCCAGTTCGGCGTTCATCATCTCCAGGATGTCCAGCTTGCCCTTGGCCGCCAGCTGGGCCTCCAGCTCGATCTGGTGATCGAAGTAGTCCTCGATCGCCTGCTTGGCGCGGCCCGTGACGAAGACGATGTGCTCGATCCCGGCCTCGCGCGCCTCCTCGACGATGTAGGACAGGATCGGCCGGTCCACGACGTTCAGCAGTTCCTTGGGCGTGGTCTTGGTGCCGGGCAGCACGCGGGTGCCCAGCCCCGCGACGGGCAGCACCGCCTTGCGAAGTCGGCGGGGTCGTTCGGTCATGCAGAAAGGTCCTGAAAAGCGGCCCGAGATAACGGCGGGGTCCCAGCCTAACGCATGATCCGGCCGAACGCGCCCCCGTTAACCACCGTCGCTCCCCCGTCACGCGAAGACGGCATGGTCGTTGCGGCTTTGTGGGCGAGCCGTGCCGTTCTGGCACAGCCCGTGACAACAAGGGAAATGGGGCCATGGCCACCGACATCGACCTCCACCTGGGCCGCCGCCTGCGCCGTCGTCGCCGCCTTCTGGGCCTGACGCAACAGCAGCTCGCCGTCCAGGTCGGCATCCGCTTTCAGCAGATCCAGAAGTACGAGTGTGGCGCCAACCGCATCTCCGCCGCCCGCCTGTGGCAGCTGGCCGAGGCGCTGGAGACGCCGATCAGCTATTTCTACGACGGCCTGACCGAGGCCCTGGAAAAGAAGGACGGCCCCGCCCCCCAGGGCGGCGAGATGTTCAGCCGCAAGGAAACGCTGGACCTGATCCAGGCCTACTACCAGCTGGGCGAACGCCCCCGCCGCCGCCTGCTGGACCTGGCCAAGTCGCTCAACACCGACAGCGAACAGGCGGCCTGACGCCACCGCTCTTGCAACCCTCCGGCGAACCGGTTCAGGTGACGCCGGGGGGACGCGCCTATGCCGATCGACTTCGACGCCTATCTGAAGGCCCTCGCGGCCACCCCGGTCGATCAGAAGACCGAGCACACCGACCGGGGCGCGCTGGAACGCCTGCTGAAGGAAGCCGCCGCCGACGCGGACACCCGGCTGCACGTCCGGCACGAACCGCGCGGCGACAAGGACGGCGGCGGTCGCCCCGACTTCATGGTCAAGCGCGACGCCCGCGTGGTCGGCTATGTCGAGAACAAGCAGGTCGACGACAGTCTCGACAAGCTGATCCGCTCCGACCAGATCAAGAAGTACCAGCGGCTGTCGGAGAACCTCCTGCTCACGGACTACCTCGACTTCGTCTGGCTCAAGAAGGGCCAGGACCCCCAGCGCGCCCGCCTCGCCCACTCCACCGACCTGTCGGCCAGGAAGCTGGCGCTCAAGCCCGAGGCGACCGATCAGGTCGCCAAGCTGCTGCGCGCCTTCTTCTCGACCGCGCCCCAGAACATCGGCCGGGGCCAGACCCTTGCGGTCGAGCTGGCCACCCGCGCCGCCCTGCTCCGCGACTTCCTGACCGAGGAGCTGATCCGCCAGCAGAAGGAGGACGACCTCGGAAAGCTGCACGGCCTCTACGCCGCCTTCCGCGACCAGATTTTCCACGACCTGGACATCAAGGCCTTCGCCGACGCCTTCGCCCAGATGCTGGCCTATGGCCTGTTCCTCGCGCGCCTGAACGCGGGCGCGGGCGTCGAGGTCACGCTGGACAACGTCCGCAAATTCATCCCCGGCAGCTTCAGCCTGATCCGCGAACTGGTCCGCTTCCTGGAAGAGATGGACGAGCCCGAATATCGCCCCAGCCGCTGGGTGGTCGATGAAATCCTGTCCATCGTGAACGGCATCGATCTGGCCGCCATCCACAACGACCTGTCGTTCCGGGCGCGCAAGGCCATCAGCCGCAAGGTCAAGGCCGGCGACGAGGAGGAGCATCGCCTCTTCGAGAAGGACCCCTTCATCTACTTCTACGAGGACTTCCTGAAGGCCTACGACCCGGCGATGCGCAAGGGGCGCGGCGTCTACTACACGCCGCCGCCGGTGGTGAACTTCATCGTCCGCGCCATCGACGACATCCTGAAGGACACGTTCAAGATCGCGGACGGCCTGGCCGACCACAAGCGGGTCACGGTGCTGGACTTCGCCACCGGCACCGGCACCTTCCTCCTGGAGGTGTTCGAACGCATCTTCGACACCATCGGCGGGCCGGAGGCGGGCAAGGCGGACGGCATCGTCCGCGAGCACCTGACGAAGAACATCTACGGCTTCGAATACCTGATCGCCCCGTACACCATCGCCCACCTGAAGCTGTCGCAATACCTGCGCGACAAGGGCCATCCGCTGCAGGATCAGGAGCGGCTGCAGGTCTTTCTTACCAACACGCTGGAGCCGGTGGAGCCACAGGGCAACCTGCTGATGCCGGCCCTCGCCGAGGAGGTGAAGGGTGCGCAGGCCGTCAAGGATCAGCCGATCTTGGTTATCACGGGGAACCCGCCGTATTCGGCAGCATCAAAGAACAAGGGCGCGTGGATCACCGCCGCGATCGAGCCCTACAAGCAGGTGGACGGCAAGCATTTCGGTGAGCGGAAGCACTGGCTCCACGACGACTACGTCAAGTTCATCCGCTTCGCGCAGATGAAGATGGACGCGGTTGACGAGGGCGTCGTCGGCATTATCACGAACAACTCCTGGCTCGACAACCCGACTTTCAGGGGTATGCGCCAATCGCTAATGAGCAGCTTCGATCAGATATACGTCCTCGATCTGCACGGCAGCTTGAAGAAGAACGAAACAGCCCCTGATGGGTCATCGGACGAAAATGTTTTCGACATTGAGCAGGGCGTTTCGGTCAGCCTCTTCGTAAAGAAGCGCGGCAGCGAGCGCGGCATTTGGCGAGGTGATGTATGGGGCAAGCGCCTTACAAAGTACGCTTGGTTGGCTGAGGCCAAGTTGGACACCGCCTTTCCCGTAGTGGCTTCACCGCAGTCGCCCTACTACTTCATGAGGGCCGCTCAAGACGGGATGCTTGTGAGCGAGTACGACTCTTTCACCGCCATCCGGGACGCTATTCCCCGATATGTATCCGGGATAGTCACAGCCCGAGACGCGCTTACGATCGGCTTCACGAAGAGGGATTTGGAAGCGACGATCTCTGAGTTTTTGACCGGCCCTGCCCAACCGCCGCCCGCTGGTCCCCGCGCTTGGGATGCAGAGGGAGCTAAGGCTGCTCTGCTGGCCGACTCCACTTGGCGGCAGCACCTTGTGCCCGTCGATTATCGGCCCTTCGATCAGCGTGTCATTGCCTATGATCGCCGCCTTACAGACTGGGGCCGTTGGGACCTCATGCCAAATATGGTCGGCGACAACGTTTCGCTGAACCTAAGCAAACAGGTGCGAGGTAACGAGCCTTGGCGTCACGTTTTGGCCGGCTCAAACCTGTTCGAGCACACCTACATCTCAAACCGCAGTTCTGAAATCGGATACTGCTTCCCGATGTTGGTGGACGGTGCCGAAAACCTCTCCCCCGCCTTCCGCGACTACCTCGACGACCGCTACGGCCAGCACTACGACCCCGAGCAGATCCTCGGCTATATCTACGCCGTCCTGCACGCCCCGACCTATCGGACGCGCTATGCCGAATTCCTGCGCATCGACTTCCCGCGCATCCCCTTCGCCGAGACGCCGGAGCAGTTCGAAGCCCTGTCGGTCCTCGGCTGGGACCTGATCCAGACCCATTTGCTGAAGACCGTCCCGCGCTCCGAACCGCGTCTGGGCGACTATGTCGGCAAGGGCGATCACACCGTCGAGGCCGTCCGCTATTCGCCTCAGGAGGAGACCGTCTGGATCAACAAGACCCAGGGCTTCGCCAACCTGCCCCAGGCCGTCTGGGACTTTCACATCGGCGGCTACCAGGTGATCGACAAATATCTGAAGAGCCGCAAGGGCCGCGTCCTGAACCTGGACGAACAGGGCCACGTCGGAAACATCGCCGAGAGCCTGAACTTCACCATCGCCCAGATGGCCAAGATCGACGCCGAATACCTGAAGGCCTTTCCGCCGACGTGACGAAATCCTCCCCCGCAACGCGGGGGAGGGGGACCAGCCGAAGGCTGGTGGAGGGGGCGGCTCCAGACACGGTGTGCGCGGTCGCCCCCTCCACCGCTTCGCGGTCCCCCTCCCCCGTTCGCTGCGCTCCGGGGGAGGATGATCGGGGATAAATCCCCGGCCCCGCTCGCGCCCCGCCGTCACCCGCGCGATACTGGGTACGATTCGCAGCCAAGGCCCGCCCATGCCCTCCGCACAGGCCGAACTCTTTCCCTCGCCCCAGGGCGACCTCTTCGGCGCTTCCTCGGCCCCGCCCGCCTACATCGTCCCCTACCCCATCGCAGTGAACACCCTCACGCGCACGCTGGAGATGCTGCAGTCCGCCCAGCGCTGGCCGTGGGACGCGGACATGAAGGCCGCTCGCATGGAGCGGAACGTGCCCAAGATGCTGGCCGTCCTGCCGCCCGAGGAGGCCGCCGACTGGCGCGCCCGCATCGACGCCGAGGCCGCCCGGCTGGACGCCGCCTGACCCCTCACCCCTGCCACACCCTCGGCGGCTTGCGTTCGCTCAGCGCGACCTCGACCTCCTGCTCCACCCAGCCGTTCCAGGGCCAGTACTTCAGGTCCTCCTCGACCGCGCCTCTGTGATGCTGGCGCACCATGAAGTCCTCCGGCTCGGGGATGTCGCGCGTCAGGGGGTGCAGGTTGCCGACCGCGTCCCAGTACCGGTAGGCCCAGCCGCCGTTGACGCCATAGGCGAAGTCCGACAGCGCGATCTCGGGCCCCAGGACCCGCGCGCGCCAATGCAGGGCGGCCAGGCACCAGTCGTCGCCGCCGACGACGCGGGGGGTCTCGCTCAGCATGGCGTTGGCCAGTTGCAGGGCCACGTCGCGGAAATGCGCCCGGATCTCGTCGAACACCACCCGGGCCTGTTCCTCTCGCGCCCGATCGGCCTCCCACTCGGCCATCCGCGCCTCCTCCGGCGTCCGTTCCGGCTCGGGCGGGGGGCCGGCGTCGACGGCCAGTCGGCCCAGCGTCTCGGCCGCCTTCAGCAGCGCCGTCGCCTCCGCCGCCCGTCCCTCGGCCAGCAACGCCGCCGCCCGCCCGATCGCGCTGTCGCGCGCCACCGCGGGGTGGGCGGGCGCGGGCGGCGGGGACAGGGCGGGATCGTGCGGTGTCCCAAGAAGGTCGGGCTGGGTCGCCAGGATCAGGGGATCGCTGCCCCGCGCCGCCGCCGCCCGGGTCCAGCCCTCCCTCAGGGCCTTCTTCCTCAGATTGGCCAGGCCGACGTCGAACCGGGCCGCCACCTGGGGCCCCGGCTCCCCGGCCACATAGGCCTCCCTGACCTTGGCCCAGACCTCGGGACCCCGATATTTGCGCAGTCGAAAGTGTTCCATGCGCGCAGTCTAGGCGACCGATACGTCAAAATCGGTCGTAGGGGGGAGTCGTCGGCGTAGCGGGTGTCCCTGCGGAGTGGGGTCGGAATACCCGTGGCGGGGTAGCCGAATTCCCTTGCAGAAGTTCGCCATTTGTTCCCTTCTCCCCCTGTGGGAGAAGGTGGCTCGCGAAGCGAGACGGATGAGGGGTATGGCGGACCAGACACGACATCTCCGCGCCAAGATGACCTTCGCAGAGACCGCGATGTGGAAGCTGCTGCGCGACCGTCGGTTCGAGGGCTGGAAGTTTCGGCGACAGACGCGGCTCGGCCCGTGGATCGCCGACTTCTGCTGCTACGAACTCAAGCTGGTCATCGAGCTGGATGGCGGCGTCCATCGGCTGCGAGAGGAGCAGGACCGGATGCGCGACGCCGATCTGACCCGACGCGGCTTCAGGGTGATCCGGTTCGCCAACGAAGCGGTTCTGGCCAACCCGAACATCGTGTTTCAGGCCGTCCGCCACCATGCGGACCAGCCACCCCCTCATCCGACCTCGCTGCGCTCGGCCACCTTCTCCCACGAGGGGAGAAGGGAGGAGAGAAAAAGGGCCGCTGCGTTTCCGCAGCGACCCTGATCCCCAAGCCCCAAGCCCTAAGCCCTAAGCCCCATGCCCTGACCTCAGCTGTCCAGGAAGCTCCGCAGCTTCCTCGACCGGCTGGGGTGTTTCAGCTTCCTCAGCGCCTTGGCCTCGATCTGACGGATGCGTTCGCGGGTGACGCTGAACTGTTGTCCGACCTCTTCAAGCGTGTGGTCGGTGTTCATGCCGATGCCGAAGCGCATGCGCAGCACCCGCTCCTCGCGCGGCGTCAGCGAGGCCAGCACCCGCGTGGTGGTCTCGCGCAGGTTGCTCTGGATGGCCGCGTCGATGGGCAGGACCGCGTTCTTGTCCTCGATGAAGTCGCCCAGGTGCGAATCCTCCTCGTCGCCGATGGGCGTCTCGAGGCTGATCGGCTCCTTGGCGATCTTCAGGACTTTCCTGACCTTTTCCAACGGCATGGCCAGCTTTTCGGCCAGTTCCTCCGGGGTCGGCTCGCGGCCGATCTCGTGCAGCATCTGGCGGCTGGTGCGCACGATCTTGTTGATCGTCTCGATCATGTGGACCGGGATGCGGATGGTCCGCGCCTGATCCGCGATCGAGCGGGTGATGGCCTGACGGATCCACCACGTCGCATAGGTCGAGAACTTGTAGCCGCGGCGGTACTCGAACTTGTCGACCGCCTTCATCAGGCCGATGTTGCCCTCCTGGATCAGGTCCAGGAACTGCAGGCCGCGGTTGGTGTATTTCTTGGCGATGGAGATCACCAGGCGCAGGTTGGCCTCGACCATCTCCTTCTTGGCCTGCCGGGCCTCGCGCTCGCCCTTCTGCACCGTCTGGACGATGCGGCGGTAGTCGTCGATGGGCAGGCCGGCCTCGGTCGCGACGGCGGCCACGTCGCCCCGGATCTGGGCGATCTGGGCGGCCTGATCGTCGCTGAACTTGGTCCAGCGGACGCCCATGTCCTTGACGCGCTCGGCCCAGTTGGGATCCAGCTCCGAGCCGAAATAGGCCTTGAGGAACTCGGGGCGCGAAATGCCGTAGCTGTCGGCCATGCGCAGCAGGCGGCCCTCAAGCCCGATCAGCCGCTTGTTGATGGCGTACAGCTGCTCGACCAGGGCCTCGATGCGGTTGTTGTTCAGTTTCAGCGTCTTCAGCCGGCCCGAGATGGCGGCGGACAGGGTGTCGTGGGTCTTGCGGTCCTTGGCCGACAGGTCCTCGCCCTTCAGGCGGCTGTCGACCAGCTTCTCCTGCAGCTTGCGGAACGCGTCGAAATCGCTGGCGATCGCGTCCAGCGTCTCCATGACCCCGTCGCGCAGCTCCGCCTCCAGCGCCGAGATCGACATCCCGCCGCCGTCGTCAAAGTCCTCGTCCTCCTCGTCGCCCTCCGGCTTTTCACCCGCGTTTTCAGTGCCTTCTTCCGGCTCCTCGCGCGGCGGCACCGGCTGGCCGGGGATGGGGGGCTGGGGCTGATTGTGCGGCAGGGACGCGGGGTTGATGACGCCGTAGGTAGCGTCCAGATCGATGACCTCGCGCAGCAGGATGCGGTTGTTGGCCAGCTCGTCGCGCCAGACCATGATGGCCTCGAACGTGAGCGCGCTCTCGCACAGCCCCGAGATCATGGCGTCGCGCCCGGCCTCGATGCGCTTGGCGATCGCGATCTCGCCCTCGCGGCTGAGCAGCTCGACCGAGCCCATCTCCCGCAGATACATCCGCACCGGATCGTCCGTCCGATCGTAGGTCGGCTTGGCGTTCTCGTCCGAGACCTGGGTCTCGGCGCGCTCGGCGACCTCGCCCCCCTGGCCCTCGGCGGCATCCTCTTCCGCCTCCACGACGTTCACGCCCATCTCGGACAGCATCGCCAGGGTGTCTTCGATGGCGTCGGGCGTGACCTCTTCCGACGGCAGGACCTTGTTCAGCTCCTCCATCGTCACATAGCCGCGGGCCTTGGCCTGCTTGATGAACTTCTTGACCCCGGCGTCGGTCAGGTCGAGCAGAGGCCCGTCGGTGGTCGTCGACTCGGGCGGTTCCTGCGTATCGGTCATATAGGCCTATCGTCTCCGTCCGGGGTGTGGTTCCACCCTCGGCAAAATTGCAACAGCCGTGCCGAAATAGGACGGTTTTCGCGCGACTTCGTCAGGAAGTCGCCGCCTCGTCCCAGATCGCCCCGGTTTTGATGGCTCGCCGCAATGCATCACGCTCGGCCTTCAGACGACTGAAGGCCGAGGCGTCGAAAGCGGTGTCCGCTCCCGACTTCGCTGACGCCAGCGCCGCGTCCAGACCCGCGAGACGGGTCAGGGCCGCGAAGCCTTGCGACCACCGGGTCCGTGCCTCGGCGAGGGGCGCGCTTGCGGCCAGGAAAGGCGCGCCGGACTTTGCCGCCGCCTTCTCGACCTCGCGCACGAGAGCATCGTGTCCGGAACCGGCGAGATGGCGACGCAGGGCTGCGCTGTCAAGCGTTTGGCCCGAGAACCGCAGTCGCACGAGCTCCTGCGCCAAGCCGTCCAGGGACGAGTCACCGAAGCCATGGCTGGAGATGGCCTCCAGATGGTCGTCCATCCGCTCGGGGTCCTCGATGGCCCCGTGGGCGAGCGCGGCCGCCATAGGCTCAATGGCGCGGTTCAGCGCCTGCATGGCCTGCGCGCCCTCCGCCGTCTGGCCGAGCTTGGGCGGCGGGCCGGGCCGCCAGCGCCCGCCGACGGTCTGACCGCGCGCCGCCTGGGCCGGGCGTCCGGGGAGCAAGGCGTCGAACCGCTCGAACAGCTCCCGGCGATACTGTTCGGCCAGATCCTTGTCCTGGATGGCGCTCGCGGCGTTGCGCAGCCGCCCCTTCAGCCCCGCGCGGCGCTCCGGCGTGTCGAGCGGCTCGACCTCGACCTCGCGGCGGAACAGGACCTCGGCGAAGGGCCGGGTCTCGGCCAGGGCCTGACGCAGCGCTGGCGCCCCCTTGTCGCGCAGGATGTCGTCGGGATCCTGGCCGCCTTCCAACAGGGCGAACCGAAAGGAGCGGCCCGACTTCAGCAGGGGCAGGGCGCGTTCGATCGCCCGGAACGCGGCGCGCTGCCCCGCCCCGTCGCCGTCGAAGCACAGCACCGGCTCGGGGGAGACGCGCCACAGCAGCGCCATCTGGTCTTCGGTCAGGGCGGTACCCATGGGTGCTACCGCTGGCAGGCCGGCGCGCTGGCAGGCGATGACGTCCATGTAGCCCTCGACCACGATCACGCTCTCGGTCGACTTGGACGCCGCCCCCAGGATGCGCCGCGCCTCGGGCAGGCCGTAGAGGGTCGATCCCTTGTGAAACAGCGGGCTCTCGGGGCCGTTCAGATACTTCGCCCGGTCGTCGGGGTTCATGGCCCGGCCGCCGAAACTGACCAGCCGTCCGCGCGCGTCCAGGATCGGGAACATCAGACGGTCGCGGAACCGGTCGTAGGGACTGCCGCCGCCCTCCGGCGCAATCAGCATCCCGGCCTCGACCAGTTCGCCCGGCTTGGCTCCGCGCTGAACGAGGGCGGTCTTCAGACCCTCGCGATCATTGGGCGCATAGCCCAGACCGAACCGCTCCCACTGATCCTCGGGCAGGCCGCGTCGTTCCAGATACTCCCGCGCCGCCTTGCCCACCGACCGGCGCAGATTGGCCGCGAACCATTTCTGGGCTAGGTCCATCCAATCGGCGAGACCCTGACGCTTCTGCTCGCGCTCGGCGGCCTGGGGGTCCTCGGCCGGCATCTGCATCCCGGCCTCGGCGGCCAGCCGCTCCACGGCCTCGGGAAAACTCAGCCGTTCGGTCTCCTGCAGGAAGGAGATGACGTCGCCGTGCTTGCCGGAAGAGAAGTCGTGAAAGAAGCCCTTGTCATCGTTGACAAAGAACGACGGCGACTTCTCCTTGGTGAAAGGACTCAAGCCGACCCACTCGCGCCCCTGACGCTTGAGCTTCACCGTCCGGCCGATCACGTCGGACGGGCGAAGGCGGGCCTTCAGTTCCTCCAGGAAGCGGTCGTCGAAGCGCACCCCCGATCCCTAGACCCGTCGGCCCGAACAGACCACCGCACCGGGCAATCGCTCCACGGCCGCGTTAAGGTCTCGGTAACCAATAAGGCCGGTTCGCAGTCATAACTGTCTGCATCCAAACAATATTCTGACTGGATCAGGAACTATCCACAGCCCTTGTGGTTAACTCCACACGCCCTCGGGCGCAGAAGCGCCGCCTCCCGATCCTCAAGAGACACCATGTTCATCGCCATCGCCCGCCCGGCGGTGGAGCCCACAGGCCCCGACGCTGTCGCCGTCCCCGGCTCCCCCGCCATTTCTGATCTGACGCCCCGCGCGCTTCACGCGCGCCTGCTCGACAATGCCGCCAAGCGCCGCTTGCGCGGGATGGAACGCAAGATGTGCGGTCGCGTCGACGACGCCGACTACTGGCTTCACGCCGCCCCCGTGGCGGTCCGCAAGGCCTCGGCGCTGCGCGAAGAAAAGAGCTTCGCCGCCCTTCCTTGAGCGGTCAGCGCCAGATGTCGCCAGACAGGGCACCCGCGCGGCCGACATCAAAGACGGCCCGCATCGAGGCCGGGCTGAAGTCCAGCGGTGAGGCCTCGGAGTCATCTGGCAGGGCGGCGTAGCGGAAGAACAGGTCGTTGCGTTCGGCGAAGGCACGGTTCCCTTCCAGTGTGGTCACCAGAGACGAACGCAGCAGGATTTCGACGCTGCGTCCCAAAACCCCACCGAGGCTGTCGCGCGTCACCGCGAAACTGGGAGCCATCCGCCCGTTGATGACCACATGGAAACGCGCCGCGCTCAGCATCGGCGACGGCTCGCGATAGGACCACAGGGTCTCCGGCACCGCCAGGAAGGGTGTGGTCACACCGCCATCGACGTGCATCTCCTCGAACGACAGGTCGCCGGTGTTCGACGAAATCAGCACCGGCGGAAAGGCCCCCGGAATGCTGGCCGAGGCGACCAGCACCGTGCGGAACAGCTCCAGCGCCTCGGGCGTCCCAACCGAGGCGATCGCCCCCATGTCCCAGCTCACGCCGCGCTGGCTGTCGATGTCGGTCGTGGCGACCAGCAGCACGCGACCCTTGGCGTATTCGGCCGCGACGGCCGTCAGCATGGCCTGGTCAACGTAGCGCTCCACCAGCGCACGCAGTGGCTCGCCCTTATAGATGCCGGAGCCGAACAGCACGCCCAGCCCTTGTGACTGCAACAGCGTCGAGGCCGCGCCGCCGGTGTAAGCCTCTTCCAGCTGGTCGTCCCAGTCGGGGCCCAGGAACACGAAGGGCGCGGCCAAGGCGCCGGTCGAGACGCCGGTCACGACCTCGAAGTCCGGCCGGTCCCCGCGGGCGGTCCACCCGCGCATCAGGCCTGCGGTGAAGGCCCCGTTGGAGCCCCCGCCCGACAAGGTCAGGAAGTCGACCACCCCGTCCTCGCCGACCGGCACCCCCTCGCGGAAGGCCTGGCGAAACAGAGCGATGCGCCGCTCGTCGTCCAGATAGACGCGGATCGGGTTGCGGTCGTCGGAAACCAGGCCCATCGGCCGCGCCGCCTGACGGTCCTGCAAGGCGAAGGACGAGCGGGCGCCGCCGACGCAGCCGCCCAGCATCAGGATCAGCAGAAAGAGCGAAAGGGCGCGGATCATGGCCACGGACGCTATCACGCCTTTTCCGACAGGCCGATGACGGGCCTCAGGCGTCCATCAGGGCCCGGAAGCGGTCGAACAGATACAGGCTGTCGGTCGGCCCGGGCGAAGCCTCCGGGTGATGCTGCACGCTGAACACCGGCCGGTCCCTCAGCTGGATGCCGCAGTTGGTGCCGTCGAACAGGCTGACATGGGTCTCCTGCACGGCATCCGGCAGGCTGTCCCGGTCGACGGTGAAGCCGTGGTTCATCGACACGATCTCGACCTTGCCGGTGGTCAGATCCTTGACCGGGTGGTTCGCGCCGTGGTGGCCCTGGTCCATCTTCACGGTCTTCGCTCCCAGCGCCAGCGCCAGCATCTGGTGGCCCAGACAGATGCCGAAGATCGGCGTGCCTGCGTCGACCAGTTTTCGGATTTCCGGCACGGCGTATTCGCCAGTCGCCGCCGGATCGCCCGGCCCGTTGGACAGGACCACGCCGTCGGGATTGCGCGCCAGGATGTCCTCGGCCGAGGTCGTCGCGGGCACCACGGTGATCTTCGCGCCGGTGGAGGCCAACGCCCGCAGGATGTTGCGCTTCACCCCATAGTCCACGACCACGACCGACTTGCCCACCGCGTCCACGCGCGGATAGCCCACGGGCCAGTCCCAAAGAGCCTCGTTCCAGTCGAAGGCCTGAAGGGTCGAGGCGGGCTTGGCAAGGTCGAGGCCCACCAGCCCGGTCCACGCCTTCGCCTCGGCCACAAGGGCGTCCAAGTCGAAGCGACCCTCTGGATCGTGGGCGATGACGGCATGCGGCGCGCCGTGGTCGCGGATGGTCTGGGTCAAGGCGCGGGTGTCGATTCCTGACAGGCCGACGACGCCACGCCGCTTCATCCAGGCGTCGAGCGATGCGTCCGAGCGCCAGTTGGCCGGATCGGTCGGCAGGTCGCGGAAGATCGCCCCGCGCGCGGAGGTGTCGGAGCCCCCGCCCATCTGCTCGATGTCTTCGACGTTGGTGCCGGTGTTCCCGACGTGGGGAAAGGTGAAGGCCAGGATCTGGCTCATGTACGACGGGTCGGTCAGGATCTCCTGATACCCGGTCATGGCCGTGTTGAAGACGACCTCGCCCAGCGCAGAGCCCGTCGCGCCCACCCCGATCCCCTGAAAGATCGTGCCGTCGGCCAGAGCCAGGACGCCGGTGCAGCCGGGAAGCAGAGATGTGGTCATGGCCGTCCCCTTACACCGAATCCCGGCGAACAAACGGCGCGGTTGCTACAGAGCGCAAGGCCCGGGGTCAACGTGACCCTACTCCGCGATCCGTGCTCCGTCCCAGGCGAACACGCCGCCGCTGTCGGCCGGCGTCAGGCCGTCTAGCACCGTCAGCAGCCGCACGGCCGAGAAGGCTGGGCTAAACAGTTTGTCCTGCGCCACCCCTTTCTGAAAGGGCTTCGACAGGCCCGTGTCGACCGTGCCTGGATGCAGCCCCGCGACCACCGCCTGCGGATGCGATCGGCCCAGCTCCACGGCCAGGTTCCGCAGCAACATGTTCAGCGCCGCCTTGGACGCCCGGTAGCTGTGCCAGCCGCCCAGTCTGTTGTCGCCAATCGAGCCCACGCGCGCCGACAGGGCGGCGAACACCGCGCGCCGATCTCGGGGCATCTGGGGTGCGAAGTGCTTCATGACCAGCGCCGGCCCGACGGTGTTGATCCGATAGTCGCGCAGCAGATGCTCGGCCGTCACGGCCCTGTAGGTCCTCTCCGGCTCCTGGCCGCTGTGCAGCACGCCGGTGGCGACGAGGATCAGCGTGGGCGGCGGACCGGCCCGGACCCGCTCGGCTGCGGCCCCGATCGTCGCCTCGTCTTCGAGGTCCAGCTGGTTCGGACCGGGCGCCGACCGGGCGAAGCGGTGGACCACGGCGTAGCTGCCCGACGCCTCGAGCCGGTCAGCCAGCGCCTGGCCCACCCCACCCGAGGCTCCGACGACGACAGCGGAAGATGTCTGTGCGGACTCGGTCATGCGTTCGCTATGGCCGCGACCGCCGCCACGGGCAACGCGACCCGTTGACCGCATCGGTCGCCCGCGCCAGACGGGCCGTCTTCCAACGGAGCCGCGCCATGCCCATCACCACCGTCGGCCTCGATGCGGACGACACCCTCTGGCACAACGAAACGATCTTCCGCCTGACCCAGGCGCGGTTCCTGGATCTGCTGGGCGAGCACGACAACGCCGCCATCGAGACGCGTCTGGCCGAGGTCGAGCAGCGCAACCTCCGCCTCTACGGCTACGGCATCAAGGGCTTCACCCTGTCGATGATCGAGACGGCGATGGAGCTGTGCGAGGGAGAGCCGCCGCCCGGCGTCGTTCGCGAGATTCTGGCCGCCGGCCGCGAGATGATCGCCCACCCGGTCGAGACCCTGCCCGGCGTCGACGAGGCGCTTGCGGCGCTGTCGGAGCGGTACCGCCTGGTCCTGATCACCAAGGGCGATCTGCTGGACCAGGAAAGGAAGCTGGCGGCGTCCGGCCTCGGCGACCTGTTCGCCGCCGTCGAGATCGTGTCCGAGAAGGACCGGGGCACCTATGACCGTGTCTTCGCCCGCCACGGCACGGGCCCGGAGGAAGCCGTCATGGCGGGCAATTCGGTCAAGTCCGACGTCATCCCCGCCATCGAGGCCGGGGCCTTCGCCGTCCACATTCCCTACCACGTCACCTGGGCGCACGAGATGGCCGAGCCGCCGGTGGATCACCCCCGCTTCGGCCTGCTGGAGACCATCGCCGACCTGCCCAGCTGGATCGCCGAGCGGGGATAGACGACGGCCCCCGGTTTTACGCTCGCGCCGTTCTTGCGCCCGCCGCCCACCCTCTCTAAACGGGCCGCTTAGCCGACAACCCGCACCGCCCGCCGCCGCTGCCGAGATGCCGCGACGTGCGGCGGTCCTGCGCGCCAGAGAGACCGCCGCCTTGCACGAAGACGTCATCAGCCATGAAGAGCGCGACGCCATGGTCCGCGCGGCCCTGGCCGAGCACGGCGACAGCGGCGTCACCCCGCGCCACACCCTGTTCTTCTTCCACGGCGAGGGCGACCACGATGACCTGAACGAGGTCGCGCGCCGGGCCGGGTTCGTCACGTCCGGCCAGGACGAGACGACGGTGCTCGAGACGACGATGGCGGTGGACGAGGCGTCCTTCGCTCCCGTCAGCGCCATGATGCAATCCTGGGCCGCGGCCTTCCAGCTGGACTACGACGGCTGGGAATGCGCGGTCGTGACGAACTGAGGAGAGGCTGAGATGCCCAAGCGCACGGATATCCAGTCTATCCTAATTATCGGAGCCGGGCCGATCGTGATCGGTCAGGCTTGCGAGTTCGACTACTCCGGAGTCCAGGCGTGCAAGGCGCTGAAGGCCGAGGGATATAGGGTCATCCTGGTCAACTCCAACCCGGCGACGATCATGACCGATCCGGGGCTGGCGGACGCGACCTATATCGAGCCGATCACGCCGGAGTTCGTCGAGAAGATCATCGACAAGGAACGGCCCGACGCCCTGCTGCCGACCATGGGCGGACAGACGGCGCTGAACACGGCGCTGGCGCTGGATGCGTCCGGCGTGCTGGCCAAGTATGGCGTGGAGATGATCGGGGCGCGGGCCGAGGTCATCGACAAGGCCGAGGACCGGCAGAAGTTCAGGGACGCGATGGACAAGCTGGGGCTGGAAAGCCCCCGCTCCAAGGCCGCCCATACGCTGGAAGAGGCGCTGGAGGGGCTGGAGTTCGTGGGCCTGCCCGCCATCATCCGCCCCAGCTTTACGCTCGCCGGCACCGGCGGTGGCATCGCCTACAACCGCGAGGAGTTCGAGGAGATCGTGCTGCGCGGCCTCGACCTGTCGCCCACCACCGAGGTGCTGATCGAGGAGAGCGTGCTGGGCTGGAAGGAGTTTGAGATGGAGGTCGTCCGCGACAAGGCGGACAACTGCATCATCGTCTGCTCCATCGAGAACGTGGACCCGATGGGCGTCCATACGGGCGACAGCATCACCGTCGCCCCCGCCCTGACCCTGACCGACAAAGAGTACCAGCGCATGCGCACGGGCTCGATCAATGTGCTGCGCGAGATCGGGGTCGAGACGGGCGGGTCCAACGTCCAGTGGGCGATCAATCCCAAGGACGGCCGCATGGTCGTCATCGAGATGAACCCGCGCGTGTCGCGGTCCTCGGCCCTGGCGTCCAAGGCCACGGGCTTTCCCATCGCCAAGGTCGCGGCGCGTCTGGCCGTCGGCTACACCCTGGACGAACTCCAGAACGACATCACCCAGGTCACCCCGGCCAGCTTCGAGCCGTCGATCGACTATGTCGTGACCAAGATACCGCGCTTCGCCTTCGAGAAGTATCCGGGCTCGGAGCCCCTGCTGTCGACCTCGATGAAGTCGGTGGGCGAGGTCATGGCCATCGGGCGGACCTTCCAGGAGTCGATGCAGAAGGCCCTGCGCGGTCTGGAGACGGGCCTGTCGGGCTTCGACGAGATCGAGATCGAGGGCACCGAAGCCGGCGGCGACGACGCCTCCATCCGCGCCGCCGTGGTGCGGGCGCTGGGCCAGCCGACGCCCGACCGCATCCGCGTCATCGCCCAGGCCTTCCGCCATGGCCTGTCCGTCGAGGAGGTCGAGGCGGCCTGTTCCTATGAGCCGTGGTTCCTGCGCCAGATCGCCGACATCGTGCGCGAGGAAGGCCACATCCGGGTCAAGGGGTTGCCTTCGCTTCCTTCTCCCCTTGCGGGAGAAGGTGGCAGCCGAAGGCTGACGGATGAGGGGTACGAGGACACGCAGGGTGCGCGTCCGGCAGCCCTCCCTGCTGATGCCGAGTTTCACTCCTCATCCGTCTCGCTTCGCGAGCCACCTTCTCCCGCAAGGGGAGAAGGGGAGGCAGTGCGCGAATTCCGCCGCCTCAAGGCGATGGGTTTCTCGGACGCGCGGCTGGCGCAGCTGACGGGATCGACCGAGCGGGCGGTCCGCCACGCCCGCCGCGCCCTGAACGTCCGCCCTGTCTTCAAGCGCATCGACACCTGCGCGGCCGAGTTCGCCTCGGCCACCGCCTATATGTATTCGACCTATGAGACCGGGGCGCTGGGCCAGGTTCCGGTCTGCGAATCCCAGCCAACCGACAGAAAAAAGGCGATAATTCTGGGCGGCGGGCCGAACCGGATCGGGCAAGGGATCGAGTTCGATTACTGCTGCTGTCACGCGGCCTTCGCCTTCGCCGACATCGGCGTCGAAAGCATCATGGTCAACTGCAATCCGGAGACGGTCTCGACCGACTATGACACCTCCGACCGGCTGTATTTCGAGCCCCTGACGGCCGAGGACGTGCTGGAGCTGATCGAGGTCGAACGGTCCAAGGGCGAGCTGATCGGCTGCGTCGTCCAGTTCGGCGGCCAGACGCCGCTGAAGCTGGCCCATGCGCTTCATGAGGACGGCGTGCCGATCCTGGGCACCAGCTTGGACTCCATCGATCTGGCCGAGGACCGGGAGCGGTTCCAGGTCATGCTGAACGACATCGGCCTGCTGCAACCGCCGAACGGCCTCGCCCGCAGCCCCGAGGAGGCCGCAAGGGAAGCGGACCGGGTCGGCTATCCGGTCGTGCTGCGTCCCTCATACGTCCTGGGCGGGCGGGGCATGATGATCGTGCACGATCGCGAGCAGCTGGACCGCTATGTCCATGAGGCCATGCGGGTCTCGGGCGACGATCCGGTGCTGATCGACCACTATCTGAACCGCGCGACCGAGGTCGACGTCGACGCCCTGTGCGACGACGACACCGTCTTCGTGGCCGGGGTTCTGGAGCACATCGAGGAGGCGGGGGTGCACTCGGGCGACAGCGCCTGCTCCATGCCGCCCTGGTCCCTGTCGGACGCCACCATCGCCGAGCTGAAGCGCCAGACCGAGGCCATGGCGCGCGCCCTGAAGGTGCGCGGCCTGATGAATGTGCAGTTCGCCATCGAGGAGCCGCACAGCGATGCGCCGCGCATCTTCGTGCTGGAGGTCAACCCGCGCGCCAGCCGCACGGCGCCCTTCGTGGCCAAGACCATCGGCGTGCCGGTCGCCTCGATCGCCGCCAAGGTGATGGCGGGGGTGCCGTTGGCGTCCTTTGGCCTGACCTATGCGCCGTACGACCACATCGCGGTCAAGGAAGCGGTCTTCCCCTTCGCCCGGTTCGCGGGGGTGGACACCATCCTGGGGCCCGAGATGCGCTCGACCGGGGAGGTCATGGGGCTGGACTTCAAACGCCCCGGAGAGGCCGACATGGCCCCCGCCTTCGCCCGCGCCTTCGCCAAGTCCCAGATCGGCGGGGGCACCACCCTGCCGACCTCGGGCTGCGCCTTCATCTCGGTCAAGGACGACGACAAACCCTTCGCCCTGGACGTCGCGGCCTTGCTGCTGAAGCAGGGCTTCGAGGTCATCGCCACGGGCGGCACCCACGCCTGGCTGACGGGGCAGGGTCTGCCCGTGGGCTTCGTCAAGAAGGTGCTGGAGGGCCGGCCCAACATCGTCGACGCCATGAAGAACGGCGACGTCCAGCTGGTAATCAACACCACCGAGGGCAAGCAGTCATTGCAGGACAGCTTCAGCCTGAGGCGCACGGCCCTGATGCAGAAGATCCCCTACTATACGACCATCGCCGGGGCCCTGGCGGCGGCGCAGGGGATCGGAGCGATCCAGGCCGACACGCTCGAGGTGCGGCCGATCCAGGGGTATGCGTGATCATGTACCTTCTCCCCCTGCGGGAGAAGGTGGCAGCCGAAGGCTGACGGATGAGGGGTGAAACTCAGCCCTTTGCGTATCGCTCCGCGTGGTCCCGCACCGCCTGGAACAACAGTCCGGGATTGGTGAGCACCGCCTGATTGCGGAAGCGCAGCACGGTCCATCCATTGGCCGTCAGCCAGGCGTCTCGACGCGCATCCTGCTCAACCCGGAGGTCATGGATTCCGCCGTCCAGCTCCACGATCAATCGGATCGATGGGCAGGCGAAGTCCGCGACGTAGGGGCCCAGTGGCAGCTGTCTCCGGAACTTCAGCCCCTCCAGACGCCGGTCCCGCAGGTACTTCCAGAAGATGGCTTCGGGCAGAGTCTGGTCGGTGCGCCCCCGTCGGGCAGCGGCGCGCGTTCTGTCCGACGGCTTGAGCATGAAGCGAGGTTAGCTGGCGAACGGCGGTGTTTCACCCCTCATCCGACCTCGCTTTGCTCGGCCACCTTCTCCCGCAAGGGGAGAAGGAACTGCAGATGCGAGGCTTCCCGGTGATTTCGACTAGGCAAAGACCGCAAAAAACGGCGAGGCCGCCCAGCCTGGTCATGCAAATTCACCGCTGAAACTGCAAATGCCGCATTCGTCGGGCGGAGCACTGCGGCCCGGCACCGCCACGGCCGAGGTTGGCGCGGGGGCCGGGCCATGATTGTCTGGTCCCATGAACACGGTGCTCGCCCTGCTGAGCCTTCTGACGATCCCGCAATCGGGAGAGTTCTGGGTCGTGACCGAGAACAACGCGCGCGAGGCCAGCGTCATCAACGTGGGGTCTCCGATCCAGCGGGATGGTCAGGACTTCGTCTTGATCAGCACATTCACCGTTCATCGACAGGGAACCGAGGAAAGCGGCTGGACGACGCCGGCCTATACCCGAGAGTTCATCGCCTTCCGATGCCGGGACCGCACCTTCCATCTGCGGAGCACGGAGCGGTCGAGCGGTGTGCATGATCCAATCCGAACGTCGGATACGAGTGGGGCCTTCATCTCCGTCACGACCGATCCGAAGCGCGAAAGGCAGGCGGAGGCGGTGTGTCGACCACGGTCGGAGTTCACCGACGGGTTCCCGACCACCGTCGCCTTCATGCAAGCGCACGGTCTGTGGAGACAGCCGGAGGTCACGCCGCCCCTGCCCGGCCCCCAGCCCTATCCTCAGACGGCCGAGGACCGGCGACGCCAGGCGGAACGGGTCCTGGCGGCAGAAGAACGCGGGGGGATGCGCCCGCCCCGGATCGGTCTCGAGGCGAGCTCGCTGCACAATCCCGGTGGCATTCCGGTCATGGGCTATTCGCGGACCGCCGGTGGGCGCTTGAACACCGAGTTCTATCTGATGGGCTCCTGGGGGCGCGAACCCGCCGGACCGGCCGTCGTCTTCGTGCGGCGGGCGCTCGATTCCTATGAGGCGCAGGAGCAGATCCAGTGGGCGGACAGCCGGACCTGTCCGGGACTGGTCGAGGCCCTGCTGGCGGCGAACGATCTGCCCCTGCCGCTGATGATCCTGCCGCTCGACGAGGCCAGCCGCGCAAGCGCACGGGAAGCGGGCTACTCCACGCCCCCCGCAGCGGACGGACCCGGGGCCCACGTCTTCTGGGCCCCAGCCCGAGGGCCTGTCGCCAACAGCATCCAGTTCTCGACCTTCGGCGGAGCCTGGGTGGAGTGGTCAAACGGCGTGGACCGCGTTCTGGAGCCCTGCTGGAGCGACGACCAACCTATCAGGCCCGCCCGGAACTGAGGTCGGCGACGGAGGACGGCGGTCTTACGTCCGATTCTGACGCACCGGCCGGTGATGATGCGCGCATGGACCATCATCGTCTGCGCAAACATCGAGGGCCGGAGACCTGGGCGCGGTGAGGGGGCGGGACTGGCGCGGCGGGCTGATGGCGGGTTTTGACCCTCTCCGGCCATCGCGCCTTCTCGTCCAGACACCTCACGTGAGGCCCATCCGCTGAACAGCACGCCTCTAGGTTATTGTCCAAAATTTATAAGACTGGACATTTCGACGGTGCGAGCGCCTCTGGATCAAGGCAGCTCGCCTCGAAAGCGTCCATCACCGTGGCAGGTCACCTCGTCCGAACGGTTTATCGAAGCCGATCCACGCTCCATCCGGATAACCTCGAAGAGCTCGATAAAATCTTCAGGACGGCGGTCCGAAATAACCGAAAGCGTAATCTGTCCGGCTGCCTCGCCCACCCGGACGGTCATTTCGTCCAGGTCATCGAGGGCGAGGAAAAACGTGTCGACGCGCTTATGGAAATCCTGGCCGCCGATGAGCGACATGCCGACATCATTGTCCTCGGAAGGTGGCGGACGTCGGCGCGCATCTTCTCGAACTGGGCGATGGCCAGACCCGATATTCGGCCTTTGGCGGATCAATCTCTCAGACTGATCAACGAAGTCGGCAGTGGCGCTCAGATAACCGGCATCTTACTGGCCCTCGTCGCCGAGGGTACGACCCTCTATCCCTCGATCTAGCCATGGGGCGGACTTTCCGGCTGCAGCGGCGGCCACGCCCTCTGACCGCTTCCCGTCCCTAGCGGACTCACGCCCGGTACGCTGTCTGGCCTCCCCGTAAGCCGATCCGCTCAGAGCGCCATCACCGCCCGCACCGCGACATAGGCCGCCACGACCAGGATCAGGCCCGCGAACAGGGTGCGGCCGAGCGCGGCGTTGGCGCCGAGGCGGCGGGCCAGCGGCAGGCCGGCCACGGTGCCGAGGAGGCCGCCCGCGGTCATGGCGGCGACGAGGCCGACGTCGACCCAGCCGGACAGGGCGTAGTTGCCCGCCGTCGTGGCCCCGAAGGCGGCGACGCTGAGGAGCGAGGTGGCCTGGGCGGTCGCCAGGCTCATGCCCGTGGAAGCCATCAGGCCGGGCACGATCAGAAAGCCGCCGCCGATGCCGAAGAAGCCGGCGGCCGATCCGACGCCCGCGCCCGTCAGGCCGAGACGGGGGGCCATGGCGAAGCTGAGCGTCGGCTCGGGCCGGACGACGGCGACGCGCGGGCGCAGCATCGACAGACCCACCGCGGCCATGGCGACGGCGAAGATCAGCAGCAGCTGCTGGCCGTCGATCAGCTTGGCCAGGGACGATCCGGCCCAGGCCCCGGCCGCGCCGGTGACGGCGAACAGGGTGGCGCAGGGCCAGCGGACCCGGCCCGCGCGCGCATGACCCGCGAGCGCGGTGAGGGCATTCAGCGCCACGCCCGCCGCCGAGACGCCGATGGCGACATGGGGGTCGGCCACGCCCACCACATAAAGCAGCAGCGGCACGGCCAGCACCGACCCCCCGCCCCCGAACAGGGTCAGCAGCAGGGCGACGACGCCGCCGCTGAAGGCCGCGAGCGCCAGGGGCAGGAGATCGGTGGTCATGGCGTCACGCGGCCTTGGCCGAGGCGCCGTAGGCGGCGCGGTTCCAGGGCATGACGGCCAGAAGCCTCGCCATGCCGCAGAAGCCCGTGGCCCCCGCGAAGAACAGACCCGCGCCGACGAAGGCCGACAGACCCCAGAAAGCCGGGTGGACCAGAAGGCCGAGCGCCGCGCCCACCAGGATCAGGCCGCCGGCCGTCATCTGGACCTGACGCATCAGCTCGATCGGCTGGGAGCGGTCGGTGCGGGTGGCCAGGCCCGCCGCCTTCCAGGCGTCGAGGCCACCGTCCAGCACGAAGGCCTCGCCCGGCACGCGGGCGGCGAGCTTGACGCAGTTCATGCCCGTGCGGTTGCCGGTGCGGCAGGTGTAGATCACCTCGCGCCCGTGTGGCAGGGCCGCGCCGGCCTCCTCGAAGCGGGACAGGGGGGCGTGGACGGCGCCGGCGACATGCTCGCGGGCGAACTCATCGAGCTCGCGGATATCGACGAGGACGGCCGACCCGGCCTTCAGGCGGGCGGCGACGGTGGCGGGCGAAAGGGGGGTGAGGACGCTCATGGGGTTCAGGCCTTCTTGAGGGGGAGGGGCGGGCAGTAGATCTCGGCCAGGACGGCGATGACCTTCAGCACCGCCGGATCGGCGATGCGGTAGAAGATGGTCGTGCCTTCGCGCCGGGTGGCGACCAGGGCGTCCTCGCGGAGCCGGGCGAGATGCTGGGACAGGGCCGACTGGGACAGGCCGACCAGCGGCAGGAGTTGCCCCACCGACAGTTCGGTCCCGCCCAGCTGACACAGGATCATCAGGCGTTTCTCGTTGGACAGGGCGCGCATGAGGCCGGCCGCCTCGCCGGCGGCGGCTTCGAAACGGTCCAGTCCGATGGCTTGGATATCGATCATGGCGGGGAATATATGCGGACTTGCTAAATAAGCAATAGCTAATATATTGGGCGTCACAAGGAGCCTTCCCATGACCCACGCGACCCCCCTCCAAAGCCCTGTCGTCCAGGGTTTCTTCGACCCCGCGACCCATACGGTGACCTATCTGGTCAGCGACCCGGCGACCCGGCAGGCGGCCATCATCGATCCCGTCCTGGACTATGATCCGGCGGCGGCGCGGACCTCGACCCGCTCCATCGACGCAGTGATGGCGGCGCTGAACGATCAGGGGCTGACCCTGGCGATGGTGCTGGAGACCCATGCCCACGCCGACCACCTGACCGCCGCCCACCACCTGCGCGAGACACAAGGGACGCCCATCGGCATCGGCCAGAAGATCGTGCGCGTGCAATCGACCTTCGCGCCCATGTTCCACGCCGACGACGTGAGCCCGGACGGAGCGGCCTTCGACCGGCTGTACGCCGACGGCGACACCTTTGCCCTCGGTGAGCTGACGGTCGAGGTGATGCACACGCCGGGCCACACGCCCGCCTGCGTCAGCTACCGGATCGGAGACGCGGTCTTCGTCGGCGACACCCTGTTCATGCCGGACTACGGCACGGCGCGGACGGACTTTCCGGGCGGGGACGCGCGCACCCTGTATCGTTCGATCCAGCGGCTCCTGAGCCTGCCGGAGGACACGCGGATGTTCGTGGGCCACGACTATCTGCCCAAGGACCGCACCGACTTCCGCTTCGAGACCACCGTGGGTCAGCAGAAGGCGGCCAACATCCACGTGGGCGGCGGGGCCAGCGAGGACGCCTTCGTGGCGATGAGAGAGACGCGAGACGCCACCCTGGGCGCGCCCCAGCTGATCCTGCCGTCGCTGCAGGTGAACATCCGCGCGGGCGCCCTGCCACCGCCGGACGCGAGCGGGCGGCGCAGCCTGGTCCTGCCGCTGAACACCCTCTGACGCGCGCCGGGGCGGATCACGGGGCAGATCACGGGGCGGTGAGCGGCGTTGATGCGCGGGGGCGGGGCGGCTAGCAAGCAGGACCCCGCCGGCCACCCTCGGCGATGAACAGGCAGTCCGCATGACCGATACCGCGTCCAGCGGCCCGACGGGCCCGAACGCCACGCCGCCCCGGCGCAACGCCTTCACCCGCTTCCTGGACGGCGTCGAGTGGCTGGGCAATCTGCTGCCGCATCCCGTCACGCTGTTCGCCGTCCTGGCCCTGCTGATGGTGCTGTTGTCGGGGCTGTTCGGGTGGATGGGCGTCGCGGTCGAGGATCCGCGTCCGCTCGGCGCGTCGGGCCGTTCAGAGGACGGAATGATCCGGGCGGTCAGCCTGTTGAACGGCGACGGCGTGCGCCGCATCTTCACCAGCCTGGTCGGCAACTTCACCAGTTTCGCGCCGCTGGGCGTGGTGCTGGTGTCCATGCTGGGGATCGGCGTCGCCGAACGATCGGGTCTGCTTTCGGCCGCGGTTCGCGCCCTGGTGCTGAGCGCGTCGCCGAAGATCGTGACCGTGGCCATCGTCTTCGCCGGGGTCATCTCCAACACGGCCTCGGAGGTCGGTTATGTGGTGCTGATCCCTCTGGCCGGGGCGGTCTACTATTCCCTGGGCCGACATCCCCTGGCCGGGATGGCGGCGGCCTTCGCGGGGGTGTCGGGGGGATATTCCGCCAACCTCCTGATCGGCACGATCGATCCGCTGCTGGCGGGGATCACCGAGGAGGCGGCCCAGCTGATCGATCCGTCCTATCAGGTGACGGCGACCGCCAGTTACTACTTCATGGCGGCTTCGACGTTCCTGGTGACGATCATCGGCTCCCTGGTCAGCCTGTTCATCGTCGAACCCAAGCTGGGCCAGTACGACCCCTCCCGCGCGGACCCTGCCGTTCTGAACGAGGACGGCGCGGCCCCGTTGTCGGCCACCGAGCGCAAGGGGTTGAAGATGGCCGGCCTGGCCCTGCTCGGGGTACTGGGGCTGATGGCCCTGACGTTGCTGCCGGAGTGGGGCGTGCTGCGCGACCCGGAGACCGGAGACCAGATGCGATCGCCCTTCTTCACCGGCTTCGCCGTGTGGATCCTGCTGTTCTTCCTGATCGTCGGCTTCGCCTATGGCCGGGTCGTCGGGACCGTGAAGAACGACCGCGACGTCATCGACGGCATGGCGACCGGTCTGTCGACGCTGGGGCTCTACCTCGTGATCGTCTTCTTCGCCGCCCAGTTCGTGGCCTTCTTCAACTGGTCGAACCTGGGCGCCATCACGGCCGTGAACGGAGCGATATTCCTGGAGAACACCGGACTGACCGGTCCGGGAATCTTCATCGGCTTCATCGCCATCTGCGCCCTGGTCAATCTGATGATCGGCTCGGCCTCGGCGCAGTGGGCGCTGACCGCGCCGATCTTCGTGCCGATGCTGATGCTGGTGGGCTACTCGCCGGAGGTGATCCAGACCGCCTACCGGATCGGCGATTCCACCACCAACATCATCACGCCCATGATGAGCTATTTCGGACTGATCCTGGCCTGGGCCACGCGCTACGACAAGAACGTCGGCATCGGCACCATGATCGCGATGATGCTGCCCTATTCGATCTTCTTCACCATCGCCTGGACGGCTCTGTTCTTCCTGTGGGTGTTCGGCATCGGGCTGCCGGTCGGACCGGGCTCGCCGACCTTCTACGCGCCGGCCTAGATGCCCGCCGCCGCTTCCGGATCGGCGGCGGCGTCCCTCCCCTCGACGATGCGGGCGGCGGCCATGTCGGCGGTGACGTTGCCGATGGTGCGGAAGATGTCAGGCACGACCTCGACCGCCAGCAGCAAGGGCAGGACCTCGATCGGCACGCCCATGGCCAGGCAGATGGGGGCGATGGAGGCGAAGAAGCTGACCTGACCCGGCAGGCCGACGCTGCCGATGCTGACGGCGATGGCCGCGAGACCTCCGGCCAGCATGGTCGCCAGGCTGATCTCGGTCCCGGTCAGGCGGGCGATGTAGATGACGACGGCGAGGTTGGCCACGGACGAGGTGATGCGAAAGACCGCCACCGCCAGCGGCAGGACCAGGCCCGCCGTGGTGGTCGAGACGCCGAGGTGGCCGACCGATCGCTCGACCATCACCGGCAGGCAGGCGAGCGAGGATTGCGTCGAGAAGGCCACGACCTGAGCCGGGGCCACGCCCCGGGCGAAGCGGCCGAGACCGATCCGGCCCCACAGGATGGCGACGACATAGGTCAACAGGATCAGGCCGATCAGGGACAGGCACACCAGGGCGATGTAATGGCCCAGCACGCCCGCCGCGCCGATGCCGGCCCGCAGACCCACGCCGAAGGCCAGGGCGAAGACGCCCAGGGGCGCCACGGCCAGCACCCACTGAACGATGACGATCATGGTCTGGGCCACGCCCTCGAAGAAGACGGCGACGGGCTGGCGCAGGCGGGCCTCCAGACGGGTGGTGGCGAACCCGAAGGCGATGGCGAAGACCACGATGGCCAGGATGGCGTCGTCGGCGGCGGCGCGAATGGGGTTGGCGGGGGCCAGGCTGCTGAGGAAGGCGCCGATGCCGCCGCCACCGACGTTGGCCGCGACCTCGGCGGCGGCCCCGTCGGGCGTGCCGGCGATCAGGGCCCGGGCGGCGCCTTCGGCGATCGGCCAGACCTCATGCAGACCGATCGAGGCGGCGAAGGCGTAGATGGTGGCCCCGACCAGCAGCACCGCGAAGACGCCGATGGACTTCAGCGCCAGCCGCCCCGTCGCGGCCGCATCGGCGATGGAGGCGATGCCGGTCACGAGCAGGCTGAAGACCAGCGGGACGATCGTCATGCGCAGCGCATTGAGCCAGAGCTGGCCCAGCGCATCGATCAGGGCGACCGATCCGGTCCCGCCGGGGATGCCGTAGGCCTGCGCCCCTGCCCCGGCCGCGAGCCCCCCCGCGAGCGCCAGCAGCACCCAGAGGCTGAGGGAGGTGAAGAGGGAGGCGGTGCGGGATCGGGTCATGAGGGGACGCTAGCCGGTTCCCTGTCCCAGAGGGAGAGGGATGCGACCACCTCCTCCGCTACTTCATCCAGATCGGCGTCGGACACGCCCGCCATCTCGATCCGGCCCAGCAGCGCGCGATCTCGGCGAGCGGACTGGCGGCGGTAGGCGGGGTCGTAGTGCTCGGCGATCAGGGCGGCGGCGAGGGTTTCCGTGTCGCCGGCGCGGGCGAGCGCCGTCCACGCTGCGACCGTCTCCTTGGAATGATGGGGCGGCAGTCGGCCGAGCGCGGCCTCGACCGCGTCTGGATCGGCGCCGATGTCGGCGTAGGCACGGGCGGAGAAGGTGGCGCGTGCGGCGATGGGAGCGGACAACTCGATGACCGGGGCCCGACCCATGGCGCGCCACAGGGCGGGCGGGACGGTGCGCGCGCCGATGCGGCTGGACTCGGCCTCGACGACGATGGGGCGGGCAGGGTTGAGCGCTTCCAGGGCGACGAACAGGCGGCTCTCGAACAAGGCCTGGGACGGCTGGGGCTGGCCCCGCCAGGCGCCGAACAGGGAGCCGCGATGCTGGGCCAGGGCCTCGAGGTCCAGGGTCTGGACGCCCCAGGCGGCGAGGCGGGCCAGGACCTCGGTCTTGCCCGAGCCGGTGCCACCCTCGAGCAGGATGACGGTCAAGTCGTCGCCGGGGCCATAGAGGGCGCTCTGCACCCGGCGACGCCAGGTGCGGTAGCCGCCGTCCAGCACGGTGACCGGCCAACCGATCTGATCCATGACCGCCGCCATGGCCCCGGACCTCTGGCCGCCGCGCCAGCAGTGGACGAGCGGTCGGAAGGAGCCGTCGCGGTCGGCGAGCGCCCCGTCCAGATGAGCGGCGATGTTCCTGGCGACCTTGGCCGCGCCGATCCGACGGGCGAGGAACTTGGACTTCTGAACATAGAGCGTGCCGACCTCGGCGCGTTCAGTGTCGTCGAGCACCGGCAGGTTGATGGCCCCGGGGATGTGGTCTTGGGCGAACTCCGACGGGCTGCGCACATCGATGATGGCGTCGAAGCGGGCGCGGGCGTCCCGCGACAGGTCCTCGGTGCGGCGGATCAAGCGACCCGCACCCCGTCGCCCTCGACCACCCGGCCGACGATCGCGGCGGCGTCGAAGCCGTCGGCGCGGATGCGAGCGAGCACGGCCTGGGCGTGGTCCGCCGCGACGCTGACCAGAAGGCCGCCCGAGGTCTGGGGATCGGTCAGGAGGTCGCGCCGCCAGTCGGGCAGGTTGGTGGGCAGGTCGATCGCCTCGCCATAGCTCGACCAATTTCGGGCGGAGGCGCCGGTGCGCAGACCATCGCGGACGAGAGCTTCGACGCCGGGCAACAAAGGTGCGGTCTCGCCGTCGATCTCGACACCGACACCCGACCCCCGCGCCATTTCCAGAGCGTGGCCGAGCAGGCCGAAGCCGGTGACGTCGGTCAGGGCGTGGACGGCCTCGATCTCGGCCAGGTCCGCGCCGACGCGGTTCAGCCGCGTCGTCGAGGCGATCATGGCGGCATAGCCGTCCGCGTCCAGCCGCCCTTGCTTATAGGCCGCGCTCATCACCCCGACGCCGAGCGCCTTGGTGAGGATCAGAACGTCGCCCGCCCGCGCGCCGCGATTGGTCCGGACGCGGTCCGGATGGACGAGGCCGAGCGCCACGAGGCCATAGATCGGCTCCACGCTGTCGATGGAGTGGCCGCCGGCGACCGGGACGCCCGCCTCGGCGCAGACCGAGGCCCCGCCCGCCAGGATCTTACCGATGGTCTCGGCCGACAGGATATTGACCGGCATGCCGACCAGGGCCAGCGCCAGGATAGGCTTCCCGCCCATCGCATAGACATCGGACAGGGCGTTGGTCGCGGCGATGCGGCCGAAGTCGAAGGGGTCGTCGACCACGGGCATGAAGAAGTCGGTCGTGGCGACCAGAGCCTGCTGGTCGTTCAGCCGCCAGACCGCCGCGTCGTCGGAGGTTTCGGTCCCAACCATCAGGTTCGCGAAGGCGGCCGCCTGCGGCATGCCGGCGAGGATATCGCGCAGCACCTGAGGCGACAGCTTGCAGCCGCAGCCGCCGCCGTGGGCGAGAGAGGTCAGGCGGGGTTCGGAGGTCACTGAAAGTAGTCCGAGAGCAGAACGATGCGTTTCTGGTGGCTTGATCGCGCGGCCACAACGTCCTGGAACGCTGCGTCCGCCGTCAGCAGCAGGCACCCTCGATCCACCGCCAGTGCGAGGAAAAGGCAGTCATAGATCGGGTGCTTCAGGGCCATCGCCAGATCCAGCCCTTGCCGCAGGATCGTCGCCGTCGGCACATCTTCGACAGGAGCAGCGTCCAGGATGGAGAGCCAGTCGCGTGCCTCCGACTCCGACGCATCTCCTCTCCGAACCGACTTGCGAAGGCCATTGGCGGCTTCAACGCGCCAAACGTCCGGAGCGATCAGCGACTGACCCAAGACGCGCTTGGCAAGTTCGGCGGCCGCCTCAGGCAAGACCCACTTAAGCGCAACCGATGTGTCGACAACGATCAAGACTCGTCGCGCATTTCGCGGACAAGCACCTCCGACGGCGTGAAGACCCGCCCCTTCAGCGTCTCGTGAAGAGCGTCGATCCGGGCGCGGAAAGCCTCCACCTTCTTCATCCTCTCGGCTTCCAGCGTCTCTTCAAGCAGAGCGCGATGTTCCGCCTCCACGCTGCGCTGGTTGGCGGCGGCGCGCCGCTTCAGGGCTTCGACGGTGTGGTCGCTGACGTTGCGGACGAGGAGTTGCGGCATGGCCCGAGGATAGCACACGCTATCACGCCCCTCAACGTCCTTGCCCTCCCCCGCGTCAACGCCTGTAAGGTGATGCTTCTACGCTCGGAGACCGCGCCATGATCGTCGTCCATCACCTGAACAACTCCCGTTCCCAGCGCGTGCTGTGGCTGCTGGAGGAGATGGGCGTCGACTATGAGGTCAGACGCTATGAGCGCGATGCGCAGTCGATGCTGGCCCCGCCGGAGCTGCGCGCCATCCATCCGCTGGGCAAGTCGCCGGTGATCCAGGACGGCGACATCGTGGTCGCCGAGACGGGGGCCATCGTCGAATATCTGCTGGAGACCCGGGCGGGGCACGGGCTGAGGCCCCAGGCCGGGACGGCGGATGGGCGGCGCTATACCTACTGGCTTCACTATGCCGAGGGGTCGGCGATGACGCCTCTGCTGCTGAAGCTGATCTTCTCGGCCCTGCCGACCCGCTCGCCCGGCCTCGTGCGACCGATCGTCAAGGCGATCGCGGGCAAGGCCCAGTCCGGCTTCATCGACCCACAGATCGCCTCGCATACCGGCTACTGGGAGGCGGAACTGGGCAAGTCCGCCTGGTTCGCGGGCGACCGGTTCAGCGCCGCCGACATCATGATGAGCTTTCCGCTGGAAGCGGCGTCGAGCCGTGTGCCCTTTGGGCCGGACAAGCCCCGGCTGAAGGCCTTTCTGGCCGAGATCCATGGACGGCCGGCCTATCAACGCGCCCTGGAGCGGGGTGGCCCCTACGACTATGCCTGATCCGCGAACAGGGCGAGCGTGAACCGGCGGGGCACAAGCGCGTTAGGCTCGCCATGCGTCTTCGACTGATCCACATCTCCGCCGCCCTGGCCGCCGCCATCCTTTTGATGATCGCCTTCATGGCCGCGGGCGTCGCCCTGGTGTCGCTGATCGCGGCGGTCCTGGCCGCGGCGTTGATCGGCTGGATCGCCTATCGGGTGGCCAGGAACGCCCTGATGCGCCGCCGCATGGCGACGGCCGTGTCTCACGGGCGTCAAACCAGCGTGCGATGAACGGCGGGCGTTGGGGGCCCGAAAAACCCCGGTCTTGAGTTTGCGGGTCGGGTGCCCTAGCATCTTCGGCCTGTCGCGGACGCCCAGCGACCCAGTGATCCTCCCGTACGTCTCTCTTCCCAGTCCCTTCCGGATACCCGGGCGGCATAACAAGAAAACCCACGCCACATGGAAAAAGTGCCCATGACGTCCGAGGGCTATCGCACCCTCGACGCTCAGCTGAAGCAATTGAAGTCGGTGGAGCGGCCCAGTGTCATCGCCGCCATCTCCGAGGCGCGCGAGCACGGCGATCTGTCGGAAAACGCCGAGTATCACGCCGCCAAGGAGCGCCAGGGCTGGATCGAGGGCCAGATCGCCGAGATCGAGGACCGGATCAGCCGCGCCCAGGTCATCGACGTGACCAAGCTGTCGGGAGACCAGGTCAAGTTCGGCGCAACCGTGACCGTGGTCGACGAGGACACCGAGGAAGAAGGCCGCTACCAGATCGTCGGCGAGCACGAGGCCGACGTGAAGCAGGGCAAGATCTCCATCGCCTCGCCCATCGCGCGGGCCATGATCGGCAAGGAAGTGGGCGACGTGGTCGAGGTGAACACCCCCGGCGGCGTCAAGGCCTATGAGATCCTCAAGGTCGAGTGGAAGTAGGGGCACGCCCCCTCTCCATCCGCGTCGTCACCGACGGCCGGGCGGGCATCGAGAACCAGGCTCTGGGCCTGGCCGAGGCCGTCGCCCGCCTGACCCCCGCGAGCATCGAGGTGCGCCGCGTGCGATGGCTTTCGGCGTTCGACTGGCTGCCGGCCGATCTGAAGACGACGGTCATGCTGGACCCGGCCGGCGATCCGCCATTTCCTGAGGGTGGCGAGCCCTGGCCTGATCTGTGGATCGCGGCGGGGCGGGCCAGTCTGCCGTTGTCCCTGACGGCGAAACGCAGGAGCGACGGCCGCGCCTTCGTCGTCCAGATTCAGGATCCGCGCCTGGACCCAGCCCGCTTCGACCTGGTGGTCGCCCCTGCGCATGACGGGCTGGCGGGACCGAACGTCGTGTCGATCACCGGATCGCCGCATCGGGTCACAGCAGACACGCTGGCGCAGGCGGCCCCGGACTTCGCGGAGCGGTTGGAGCCCCTGCCCCGACCGCGCGTGGCCGTGCTGATCGGCGGGCGGTCCAAAGCCTTCGACCTGACCCCGGACCATGCGACAGTCCTGGGAAACCGCATCGCGGCGGCGGTCCAGGCCGAGGGCGGATCGCTGATGCTGACCTATTCGCGGCGTACGCCAGACGCGGCCAAGGCGGCCATGACGGAGCCGCTGTCCGCCCTGCCCGGCCTGATCTGGGACGGAGCCGGGCCCAACCCGCTGTTCGCCATGCTGGATGCCGCCGACCACATCCTGGTGACCGAGGACAGCGCCAACATGGCCGCCGAAGCCGCCTCGACCGGCAAGCCCGTCCACATCTTGCCGATGGTGGCTCTGAAACCGCCAGGCAAGTTCGCGCGGCTGCACGCCGACCTGCGCGAGAAGGGCGCGGCCCGGCTGTTCGACGGTCGGCTGGAGACTTGGCACTACCAGCCGCTCGCGGAGACGGAGCGGGCAGCGCGTGTAATCCTGATGCGACTCGGCCAACGCTGATGAAGCATCTCGACGCGCATGGCGCGCTATGGTCATCATGAGTGATGATCTCTGCCCTCGCCGCCATGGCTCTGCAGGCTACGCTCGCCTCGAATGAGGCAAGCCTGATCTATTGCCTCGCAGACCTGTCAGAGACCTGGATCACACCCACGCGCCTGCGAATTCTTCCCGACGGAAGGCAAGAGGTGCTCCGTCGGGGCGAATGGGTAGCCGAAACCGAAGTGTCGGGACCGGAAGCGGAGGGCACGGACTGGTACCGATCCGGCGCGGAAATCCTTCACGACGGGCAAGTCTATCGGCCCTCTGGCGAACCCTTCATGGATCAACCGACGGGTCGCTATTACGCGGAAGGGGGCCGACAGCAAGGCGTGCCCTATCTGATCCACTGGCCGCTGGAGGGCAGGCCCTTGGCAGTGCTGGTGAAGGCGAGAGGGTGCGTGTTCAGGCTTTACGCACCTCTGGCGGCTGGAGACCACTAGTCCCCGCCGCCGCCGCCGCCATCGCCATCGCCACCGCCACCGCCACCGCCGCCGTCCGAGCCTGCGTCATTGTCGTTGTGGGTGTTCTTGCCGCCGCTACGGCCACCGCCGCCGTCCGCCACGAAGGGCACCGTCGAGCCGTCGCCGCCGTCACGGCCTTCACGCTTCTTCTTCTCACCGGCGTCCAGGGAGGCCCCGATGGCCACGCCGACGGCGAGGCCCACCGCGATGCCGATGGGCAGGTTACCCAGGGCCACGCCCACGGCTGCGCCGATGGCGACGCCCAAGGCGATACCCACACCGATATAGCTGCGTCCCGACATGATCTTTGTCTCTCCCCACACCCCGATCGCGAACCCAGCATCGCATCCTCGGGAATCAGAGCCTAGATAGAGATCATGACCAATCCCCGCATCACCCGCGTCGCCATCATCGGTTCCGGCCCCGCCGGCTGGACCGCCGCCATCTATGCCGCGCGCGCCAGTCTGAACCCCATCATCATCGCCGGCATCCAGCCCGGCGGGCAGCTGACGATCACCACCGACGTCGAGAATTATCCAGGCTTCGCCGAGACCATCCAGGGGCCCTGGCTGATGGAGCAGATGAAAGCCCAGGCGCTGCACGTCGGCACCGAGGTGATCGAGGACATCGTGGTGTCCGCCGACCTGTCCAAGCGCCCGTTCCACCTGAAACTGGATTCCGAGGCCGAACTGCTGGCCGAGACGGTGATCATCTCGACCGGAGCCCAGGCCAAGTGGCTGGGGCTGGAGAGCGAGGCCCGGTATCAGGGCTTCGGCGTCTCGGCCTGCGCCACCTGCGACGGCTTTTTCTATCGCGGCAAGGAGGTCGTGGTGGTCGGCGGCGGAAACACGGCGGTCGAGGAGGCGCTGTTTCTGACCAACTTCGCCGCCAAGGTCACGGTGGTGCACAGGAAGGATGAGTTCCGCGCCGAGAAGATCCTGCAGGACCGGCTGTTCGCCAATCCCAAGATCGAGGTCGTCTGGAGCCATCAGGTCGACGAGATCCTCGGCCAGAGCGACGGCGTGGCCTCCAACGTCACCGGAGTGCGGCTGAAGGACGTCAAGACCGGCGCCCTGCACGAACGACCCTGCGACGGCGTCTTCGTCGCCATCGGCCATGCGCCGTCGTCAGAGCTGTTCCTGGGGCAGCTGGAGACGAAGGCCGGCGGATATCTGGTGGTCAAGCCCGGCACGACCCAGACCAATGTCGAGGGCGTCTATGCCGCCGGAGACGTGACCGACGACGTCTATCGCCAGGCGGTCACGGCGGCGGGCATGGGCTGCATGGCGGCGCTGGAGGTCTCACGCCTGTTGGCCGAAGAAGACCATGCCCGCGCCCACAATCCCATCAGTCATCGCGAGGCCGAGAAGATCGGGGCCTGGTAGCGCTAGCCGAACAGCTGAAGCTCAGGCGGCGCATAGTCCACGGGCACGCCCTGACGACGGCGCAGGGCATAGTCCACGGCGGTCTTCACCGCGCGCTCGTCGGTCGGCTTGGTCAGAACGCCGATGGTGCCTGCCACGCCGTTTCGGACCATGCCGGGATTGGCCGTCATGAACACGACGGTCACACCCATCGCCTGGCCCAGATCGCGGCCCAGCTCGATACCGGTCGCCCCATCCGACAGGTGGATGTCGACCAGGGCGAGATCGATCTCGGTCTCGGCCGCCATCGCGCGCGCCGACTTGGCGTCGGCCACGGTCGCGATCACCTCATGACCCAGGTCCTCCAGCACGAAGCGGAGTTCCATGGCCACAAGGGCCTCGTCCTCAATGATCAGGATACGCGCGGTCATGGCCTTTTTCAGTTCAAACTCGGGTCTCGTGTACGGTAACGAACGCAGCCGAACCGTTTTGGTTCAAAGCGCCTTCAGGGCCGCCCGGCGACGCGACAGCGCAGTCGCGGGCAGATCGGCCTGAACCCGCAAACCCTCTGGGAGCCAAAGGCGTTCCAGCCTGCCGCCCAACTGTCCTTCCACAGACAGGCTGGCCAGCGATGAGCCGAAGCCGGTGCGGGTGGGCTGGCCGGCGATCGGGGGGCCACCGGTCTCGGTCCAGGTCAGGATGAAACGGTCCCCGGCGTTGCGGGTCCGCAACAGCACGCGACCCCCTGCGGTCGACAGGGCGCCATACTTGGCCGCGTTGGTCGCCAGCTCATGGAACAGCAGGGCCACCGAGGTCGCGGCCTGATCGTCGAACGTCGCGTCGTCCCCGCTGATGACGACCCGCGAAACCCCGGCCTCATCGGCATAGGCGCTGAACAACGACCCCAGGAAGGTGTGCAGGGTGGTGTCGCCCACCGTCGGCTTCGACGCCTCGGAGTGGGGCCGCACGAACTCATGGGCGCGGGCCAGCGCATTGATCCGGTCACGCACCGAGGCGGCGAAGCTCCGGGCCTCCGGGTGCTGACGCGCCGACAGGCCGATCAGGGCCGAGACGACGGCGAAGATATTCTTGATGCGATGGCTCAGTTCCTGGCTGAGCAGGTCCTTGCCCTGCTCCATGCGCTTCAGGTCATCGATGTCGGTGCAGGTGCCAAACCAGCGGGTGATCTGGCCCTGCTCGTCACGGATGGGTGTCGCGCGCCCGAGGGTCCAGCGATAGACCCCATCGCGACGCCGCAGGCGGTACTCGATCTCGTAGAGCTCTCCCGTCTTCAGAGAATGGCTCCAGCGTGCCCAGGCCCGCTCCTGATCCTCCGGGTGGAACATGTTGTTCCAACCCTCACCGTCGGTCGAGCCGACGGCAACGCCAGTGAACTCGTACCAGCGAGCATTGTAATAGTCGTGGAAGCCGTCCGGCAGGGTCGACCACACCATCTGGGGCATGGAGTCGGCGATGGCCCGGAACTTGGCCTCGCTCTCCGCCAGGGCCTTGGCGCCCTCCTCGCGCTCGCGGACGGCGCGGCGCAGTTCGAACTGGGCCATGACCTGGCGCGCGAGAACCGCGAGCGTCTCGGTCTGGAGAGAGGTCAATCCCTCGGGCCGCACGCGCGTGTCCAGGACGCACAGCGTGCCGAGCGGATGTCCGTCGCGACCGACAAGCAGCCGACCGGCGTAGAAGCGGATTCCCCCCTGGGCAGTGACCAGGGGATTGCAGCTGAAGCGGGGGTCGACGGTCGCGTCCGGCACGACCATGCCGTCGTCCTGCAGCAGGGCGTGTGCGCAAAAGGAGCTGTCGAGCGGCGTCTCGCGCACACCCAGGCCGGTCTCGGCCTTGAACCACTGGCGGCCTTCGGCGATCAGATTGACCACCGCGATCGGCGTTTCGCAGACGCGCGCCGCCAGATGCACGATGTCGTCGAACGCCTCTTCCGGCTCGGTGTCGAGGATCCCGTAGGCGTGCAGCGCGCTCAGACGCTCGGCTTCATTCCAGGGCAGTTCGGCTGAAGGCACACAACGCTCCAAGCGGGGCCATAAGGCCGACAGGGAATAAATGCTCGAGCTTGAAACCCGTTGCACGCCAGCCGGCCACGGGGGTTCAGGAGGCCGGGCGGCCGACTTCCTCGACGTCCATCGTCACCACGCCGGGCGGTGGGGCAGCGGCGGGCTGGGCCGGTTCGGGAGTGTCGAACGCGGTGAGACGGGCGTTGATGGCGGCGATCTCCTCGGCCGTGGGCGGGCGACGTCCCCCCAGGCTGGCGACACCGACCACGCGCGTCCGGCCTTCGAACTCCACAGTCCTGAGGTTCATGCCGCCTTCTGCCAGGATCTGGGCGTCGGACACATCGAGATTGGCGAGCTGAGTCTCTGGCGTCCTGAGGCGAGGACGCGAGAACCGCGCCTCGTCGATGATGGGCTCACGGCCGGAATAGCGTTGCTGGAACGCCGCCGTCTCTCCGGCCAGTCCCTTCCAGCGGTAGAAGATGTGGGCCCCGATCTGGGTGATCTTGGCCAGCGTCGGCGACCACCAGGGATGGACGTAGTCGGCGTGATAGTGGGTCGCGGTGCCGACCTCGGTCGCCACATGGCCGGACAGCGCCCGCTCGGCCACGACCCGCGCGCGGTCCCAGGCCCAGGCCACGGGCTGCTGGGCCAGCGACCCGTCGCAGGTGAAGCTGAACTGGCAACCGGTCACACGCTCGGCGCCCTCGAAGACGACACCGCACACGGTGTTGGCATAGTTGGGGTCGCGCACGCGGTTGAGGATGACCTGGGCAACGGCTTCCTGGCCCTTGGTACTTTCCAGAGCCGCTTCGTAGTAGATGCCCTGCGTCAGGCAGCGCAGGGCCCGGGCCCGGTCGGCGGGACTGGCCGGCGTGAAGACGAAGGGGCGCGCGGGGCGCAGAGCCCCGACGGTGGCCGGCATGGCGGCGTTCAAACGCTGGGCGTCGCGGCCATTGGCGCCGAGCTCAAAGCCCGGCTTACCCGCCAGCGTCAGGCTTTCCCAACCCGGCGTCAGGCCCAGGGGTGTCGGGTGGGGGTCGTTGGGATCAAAGCGGGCCGCCAGAGCGAGCTGGGCGGCGTCCATGCGCGACGATACCGCGAGCAGGCCCGCCTGGGTCCAGTCGCCCCGTGTCAGCCGCGCGATGCCCTCGGCCGTGCGCTCAAAATCGGGTCGCGTGGCCGAGCTGGCCGCCACGGCCACTCCGAACGCCGCCAGCGCCGCCGGAGCGACCGCCAGCATCCGATGCCCACGCACGGCGCGACCGATCCGGACGATCAGGCTGGCGGGGTCGAAACGCATGCGAACTCACGGATTACGGCGTGCACCGCCGGGAAGCCCTGACATCTAGCAAGGATTCACGGCGGCTTTCTGACACAGCCCTACGGGCGCTTCAGGCCTTAGCGCCCGCCCAGGGTAGAGCGCAGCATCCAGGCGAACTTCTCATGAGCGCCCAGTCGCTGGGTCAGCAGGTCGACGGTGACATCGTCACCGTCCTCGTCGGCGGACTCGATCGCGGAGCGGCAGGTGGCGATGACGGTCTCGTGGTCCTTCATCAGCTCCTTAAGCATGGTCGTGGCGTCCTGGTCCGGATCGCCGTCCTTGATCGAGGACAGGTTGGCGAAGGTGGAATAGCCCTGAGGTGCGAACTCGCCCAGGGCCCGGATGCGCTCGGCGATCTCGTCCAGGGCCTCCCACATGTCGCGGTACTGCTGTTCCAGCAGGGTGTGCAGGGTGAAGAATTCCGGTCCGCGCACGTTCCAGTGATAGCCGTGGGTCTTCATGTAGACGGCGAAGCTGTCGGCCAGGACCTTGGTCAGCTCGCGCGCCACGTCGACGCGCTCGGCCTTGGTCAGCCCGGTATTGATGGTCGTTGCGGTCATGGTTCGCTCCTTGGTCGCTATGGGCGTGAGGTAGGCATCAGGGAGAGATGCGCAAACCCCCCGTCGCGGGATGTCGAGGCGCAGGGAACGCACACGGGACGAAAGCGTTGCGGTTTGTCGCGCGCGCATGTGACGGGGGGTGTCTTGAGGATTGAGGAGGGTCGGACCGGGGCGTTGACGCCCGAGGCCGTCCTGGCCCGCCTCGCTCGCAGTCCAGCCGGGCCGTTGTGGAAGAACGTCCTGATCGGCCTGGGGTTCGCCGCCGCCGCCCTGATCGTGCGCTGGGCGGGGCAGGCCTTCTACGGCCCGGTCACGGGCTTCATCATCCTGTTGCCCGCCGTGGCGCTGGCGGCCCTGACGGGGGGACGGGCCGCCGGGATATCCGCGACGCTGGCCTGCCTGCTGGGCGGATGGATCGTGGCCGGACCCGGCTCGACCGGGGTCGGCATCGGCAATCCGATGGGCCGGGTGGCGACCGTCAACTTCCTGATCGTCGGACTGTTTCTGACTTTGGTCGCGGCGTCGCTGCGCAAGACCGTGCGCAGGCTCGATGAGACGATCGCCGCGCTCAGCGGTTCGGACGAGGCCCTGGCGCGCAGCGAAAAGCGCTTCCGGACCGCCGTCGACGCCGTCAGGGGCATCCTCTGGACCAATACGGCGGACGGCCGGATGGAAGGCGACCAGCCGGCCTGGGCGGCCCTGACGGGACAGTCCCGCGCCGACTACGAAGGCTATGGCTGGTCCTCCGCCGTCCATCCCGACGACGCCCAGCCGACCCTGGACGCCTGGAACGCCGCCGTCGCCGATCGGCGGATCTTCGACTTCCAGCACAGGGTTCGTACGGCGTCCGGCGAATACCGCACCTATGCGATCCGCGCCGTGCCGACGCTGGGCCAGGACGGCCGCATCCTGGAGTGGGTCGGGGTCCATACCGACGTCACCGAGGCCAAGGCGGCCGAGGTGGCGCTGCGCGAGAGCGAGGCTCGCTTCCGCCTGATGGCCGACACGGCCCCCTCCCCGGTCTGGCTGACCGACGCGGACGGCAACGTCGAGTTCGTCAACGAGGCGCTGGAGGCCTTCTACGGCAAGCCCGGAGAGACCTTCCTGGGCCAGGTGTGGAAGCAGTCGGTCCACCCCGACGACATCGAGCGGGTCAACGCCATCCAGGCCGAGGCGCGGGCCAGGACCTCTCCCTACGGCTTCGAGTGCCGGTTCCAGAGGCACGACGGGGCCTGGCGCTGGATGCGGGTCTCAGTGAACCCGCGCTTCGACGGAGAGGGCCGCTTCCTGGGCTATGTCGGCCTGTCCTTCGACGTGACCGAGACGCGTGTGGCGCTGGACGCCCTGGCCGCCCAGGAGCGTCGCCAGCGGTTCCTGCTGGAGCTCAGCGACGGGGTGCGCGAGATCGAGGACCCCGCCGCAATCATGGACCACGTCCAGAGCGTGCTCGGCCGCCTGCTGGGCGCCTCCCGGGTCGGCTATGGCGAGTTCTCCGATGATCGCGAGACGATCGAGCTGATGCCCGACTGGACCGAAGGCGTGCCGAGCATCGCCGGACGGGTCCAGGCTCCAGACCTCGGCGAACAGGTCATGGCCGAACTGTTCCTGGGGCTGACGGTGGCCGTCGACGACGTGGCGACCGACCCCCGGAGCGCCAGCGCGGCCGCGTCCCTGGCGAAGTCGCGGATCCAGTCCTTCGTCGCCGCGCCGCTGTTCCGGGCGGGCGGCATGCGGGCCTTTCTCTATGTCCATTCCGCCAGGCCGCGCGTCTGGTCCAGCGAGGACATCGCCCTGATCGCCGACGTCGCCGACCGCACCTGGTCCGAGGTCGAGCGCGCCCGGGCCGAAGCCGAGCTGCGCGAGAGCGAGGCCCGGTTCCGCGACATCGCCGATTCCGCCCCGGTGCTGATCTGGGTCACGGCCCAGGACCGCACCCGCGCCTTCGTCAACCAGGCCTACGTCGACTACAACGGGGGAACCTATGAGGAGGCGCGCCTGGCGAACTGGCGCGACGTCGTCCACCCCGACGACCACGAGCGGATCATCGCCGAATCCGTCGCCGGCGAGGCCACGGGCCAGCCCTTCTCGATGGAGGCGCGCTATCGGCGCCACGACGGGGCCTATCGCTGGCTGAAGTCGTTCTCGCGGCCGCGGCTGGGCGGGGGCGGCCAGGTGCTGGGCTTCGTTGGGGTGGCCTTCGACGTCACCGACGCCATGCAGGCCGAGCAGGACCTGAGGCGCATCAACGAGCTTCTGGAGGAGCGCGTCGGCGACGCCCTCGCGGAAAAGGCCAAGGCCGAGGCCGACCTGATGCACGCCCAGCGCATGGAGGCGGTGGGTCGCCTGACCGGCGGGGTGGCGCACGACTTCAACAACCTTCTGACCGTGGTGATCGGGGCGCTGGACATGATCCTGCGCTCGCCCGAGGACGCGGCACGGCGCCAGAAGATGGGCGAGGCGGCGCTGGCGGCGGCCCGGCGCGGAGAGCGGCTGACGCACCAGCTGCTGGCTTTCTCACGACGCCAGACGCTGAGGCCCGAGCCGGTCGACCTGAACGCCCTCGTGCGCCAGAGCGACCCCTTGCTGCGCCGCGCCGTGGGCGAAGCGGTCGCTTATGATCTGAAGCTCAAGCGCGGAGGCGCGCGCGTCGTGGTCGACCCCGCACAGTTCGAGGCGGCCCTGCTGAACCTGATCGTCAACGCGCGCGACGCCATCGCCGACAACGAGCGCGCCGGGCCCGCATCTATCCGCGTCGAGACGCGCCGCTGCCGCATCGCCGACGGCGAGGTCGATGAGCTCGCGGCCGGTGACTACGTCTGCGTCAGCGTGTCGGACACCGGCGTCGGCATGGACGAGGAGACGCGCCGACGCGTCTTCGAGCCCTTCTTCACCACCAAGGCCGTCGGCAAGGGCACAGGGCTGGGGCTCAGCCAGGTCTATGGCTTCGCGCGCCAGAGCGGCGGGGGCGTCCGGCTGACGTCGGCCCTCGGCGAGGGCACGACGGTCGAAATCGTCCTGCCGCCCGGCGACGAGGCGGAGACGCCCATCGAGCCCGCGCGCGGAGAGGCCCAGGCGTCGATCTCGGGGCGGTTGCTTCTGGTCGAGGACGATCCGGGCGTCGCGGCGGTCGCGTTCGACCTCCTGACCAGCCACGGCCTGGAGGTCGAGACGGCCGAGACCGGGGCGGAGGCGCTGAGGCGGCTTGAGGATCAGACGTTCGACATCATGCTGAGCGACGTGGTCATGCCGGGCGGCATGTCGGGCGTGGCCCTGGCCCGTCGCGCGGCCGAGCTTTACCCCACGATGCGGATCCTGCTGGCCTCGGGCTATGCCGGCGACGACGTCGACGCCGACCTGGCCGGCGCGCCCTGGCCCCTGCTCCGCAAGCCCTATTCGAGCGATGAGCTGTTCGCGGCCCTGGCCCAGGCGCGCGCGGCGGAACCGGCCTAAGCCGGATCGATCACCCGGACCTCGGGCCAGCGGGCGTGCGCGCTGCCGACCGCCCGGTCCCAGCCCCGGGCCCGGGGCCGGTTCGGATTGGGCCGGATCACGCGGTCGAACACATCCTCGAGGCCGAACGGCGCGGCGACCGAGACCCGTTCGTCGTCCTCCAGCCGAATGGCCACGGCGAAGGCCGGGGCGACGAAGCGGGCCAGGGCCTCGTCGGTGCAGGTCAGGGCCTCATAGTCCTCGCCGAACCGGTCCTTGAACCACAGGTGCACGCGCGCCTGATTGCGCACCTCGACCTGGCTTCGGAACGGCTCATCGAAGGCGGCCGCGGCGCGGCGGATGACAGCGTCCTCGGCGTCCCAGGACGTGTCCGGATCGAAGTAGCCGAGGTCGTAGTCCTTCCGGCCATAGCCGACCGGATGGCCGCCCAGCGCGTTCCAGACCGTCTGATAGACGGCCCCGGAGAAGATGCGCCAGTCGGGCAGGTCCAGCGACCGCGCCACGGTCAGGACATGCATCAGGTCCGGGTCGGCGCGGACGATCTCGACCAGCCGGGCCTCCAGCGCCTCCCTCATCGGCGGTCCCGCAGAGGCCAGCCGTGATCCAGCGGGCCGTGGCCGCCGCCCAAACCCGGCGCCCGGCGGATCGCCTCCGACACATAGGCCCAGGCCTCGGCGACGGCGGTCTCTATGGGCCTGCCCTGGGCGAGCCCGGCCGCGACCGCGCTGGCGAGCGTGCAGCCCGTGCCGTGGGTCGAGGTCGTGTCGATGCGTGGCCCTTCCAGCAGGGTCTCGCCGGTCGGGGTCAGCAGCAGATCGACGACGGTCGGCCCCTCGACATGGCCGCCCTTCATCAGGACGGCGCCGGCCCCCATCGCCAGCAAGGCCTCGCCCGCGCGACGCTGGCCGTCCAGGTCGGCGACGGTGAGCCCGGTCAGGGCCTCGGCCTCGGGCGCATTGGGTGTCAGGATCGCGGCGCGCGGGACCATCAGCGACCTCACGGCCTCGATGGCGTCGGCGTCCAGCAAGGCGGCCCCGCCCTTGGCCACCATGACCGGATCGACGACGGCGGGGGCATCGCTGGTGTCCAGGATCGCGGCGACCCGTTCGACCACGGCGACGGACCCCAGCATGCCGGTCTTGATCGCATCGGCCCCGATGTCATCCAGCACGGCACGGGCCTGGGCCTCGATCAGATCGAGCGGCAGGGGGTGGACGCCGTGGACGCCAAGCGTGTTCTGGACCGTGATGGCGGTGATGGCGGTCGCGGCGTATCCACCCATCGCCGTCACCGCCTTGATATCCGCCTGGATGCCCGCGCCGCCGCCGGAGTCCGATCCCGCGATGATGAGGACGCGGCCCCTGGCTTGCGACATCACGAGACCGCCTCCACTGCCGCCTGAACCTTCAGCGCCTGAACCGTCTCGCGCACGTCGTGGACGCGAATGATCGCCGCACCGCGCCGGGCCCCTTCCAGCGCCAGGGCGAGGGAGCCGCCCAGCCGGTCGGTCGCCTCGGCGGCGGAGGGGTCGATGTTGCGGATCATGCGCTTGCGGCTGGCCCCCAGCAGCACCGGAAAACCCAGGGCGGCGAACCGGTCCAGAGCGGCGATCAGGGCCAGGTTGTGCTCCACCGTCTTGCCGAAGCCGATGCCGGGATCCAGCGTGATCCGCTCGCGCGCCACGCCCGCCGCGATCGCCGCCTCGGCCCGGGCCGAAAGATGCGCCATGACCTCGGCCACGACGTCGTCGTAGCGCGGCTCGATCTGCATGGTCTGGGGCTCGCCCAGCATGTGCATCAGCACCACCTCGCACCCCAGCTGGGCGGCGACCGCCGGGCTGTCGGGCGAGAAGCCCAGGGCCGTCACATCGTTCCAGATCGTCGCCCCGGCGGCGACGGCGGCGCGGGCGACCTCGGGCTTCATGGTGTCGATGCTGATGGGTCCATGCCAGCGGGCATGGATGGCCTCGATGACCGGCACGACGCGGGCGATCTCGTCCTCGGCCGAGACGGGCTCCGCGCCCGGTCGGGTGCTCTCCCCGCCGATGTCCAGGATGTCGGCGCCGTCGCCGATCAGTCTCATGGCATGGGCCAGCCCGGCCTCGGCGCTGTCGTGGCGCCCGCCGTCCGAGAAGCTGTCGGGCGTCACATTGACGATGCCCATGACGCGCGGGTTGACTCTCATTTTTCTATAGTTTCTATAGCAGCTATAGTTAAGCTATGGAGGGTAGAAATGAAGACGATTCAGATCGGCTTGGCGGTCCACAAGGCAATCGAAGCGGAGCGGCAAAGCCTAGCCGAGACCGAGGATGCGATTTTGGGCAGACTGCTTTTCGGCGTGTCGATCGAAGCAAAGGAATCCAACGCGACGGACGGGGCTGAGAGATACACAGGCAAGGGCTGGGCGAAGGACGGCGTCGATCTCCCCGAAGGGACGGCACTTCGAGCTCGATACTCGGGCCAAACCGTACATGGCGAGGTTGTCGACGGCTCCTGGTTGATAGCGGAAAAGCGCTACGACAGCCCATCAATGGCCCTGATCCATAACGTGCGAACGAAGGCGGGGCTTAAGACCAACATAAATGGCTGGAGGCATTGGATGGTTAAGCGGCCGTCCGACGAGGATTACAAGAGCCTACGGGGGCTGCGGGGGTTCTGAAGACGGCACCTCTGCTTCACCCCTTGTCTCCGATCAGGCGTCCCAGCGCCTCCAGATAGGCGGCGAACGCCGACCGCCCCTCGCCCGTCAGGGTGATGCGGGTCAAGGGCTTGTTGTCCTTGAAGCTCTTGTCGATGGCGACGTAGCCGGCCTCCTCCAGCTTCTTCAGGTGGACCGACAGATTGCCCTGAGTGGCCTCCAGCACGGTCTTCAGCTCGGTGAAGTCGGCGGTCTCGACGTCGGCCAGATAGACCATGATCCCCAGCCGCATGCGACCGTGGATGACCTCGTCGATCCTGCCGAGATCGGCCAGTCCCATGGATCAGGCGCCGGCCGGCCGGGACTTGAGCGCGTCGCGCACCATGATCGCGCCCGGTGCCGCGAACAGCGCGAACAAGGACACGGTGCACAGCGCCAGATAGGCGACCGGTTCGCGCACCAGCAGGCCGAGACCCACCGCCGTCAGCCAGCCTCCGACCGAGGTCGCCAGCATCCAGGGCGTCTTCTTCAGGTGCCAGGCGACATACCAGGCCGCCGCCTGAAGGGCGAAGATCATGGCCGGGTAGTAGAGCCAGACGGCGAAGTCCTGATCCCTCGCAGAGCCCACGCCGAAGACGATGATGATGGCCAGGTTCGCCATCCCCGCGCCGTTGAAGGCCGCGTTGAGCGTGCGCGTTACCAGGGGCGCGGCCGGTCCGGCCTTCTTGTCCTCGCGGATGGCCCAGGCCAGCACGATCAGGAAGGCGATCGTGATGGAGGCGACGAAGATCAGATTGGCCAGATCCGGCCAGGCGATCAGGCCCAGCGACTGACCGACGTGGAACAGGCACTGCAGCCCATAAAGCAGGCCCCCCGCCAGATAGGCGACGCCCAGGGTCAGGGTCGACCGGCCGGTCGTACGGCCCTCGACGATGGAGCGCATGAAGGCCAGATCGGCTTCGGCGGCGGTGCGGGGGGTCTGGGTCATGGGGGCGACTCGGTAGGGGACGACCGGCCCGTCCGGGGTGGACGAGCCGGTCGCGCTTGGCAAGCTATTCGGCGGGGACGGGTGAAGGGGTCGCGGGCCGGGATCGCCACGGGATGCGGCGGCCGTTCAGCCATTTCCCGAGGAAGGTATGACGCACCGTCAGTTCATAGGTCGCTAGCGACACCGCCAGCACGCCGAGCGTGACGCCCGCGAGCTTGACCCACCACGGCCCCGCCCAGTCCTGCACCCACACCTGGGCCAGCATGACCAGAGGCAGATGGACGATGTAGACCCAGTAGGAGGCGTCGGCGAGATAGCGGCGGATCGCGCTGCGCCCCGACAGGAAGCGCAGGCAAAGACCCGTTGCGGCGAGCGCGGAGGCATAGACCGCGACGGCGGTCGTCCAGGCCGCGACGGCCTTGTCGAGCGTCGGCTCGGCCATCGGCTCCAGGCTCGGCCCGCCCGCCAGATACCAGCCCGCGACGCCCGTCCCGACCGCCATCGCCAGCAGCAGCGGCGACCAGGCGGCGATGCGCGCCAGCAGGTCGCGTCGGCGGTCCAGCAGGAAGCCGAGCCCGAAGGCCAGGCCGAAACCGGTCAGGGCGGCGGCGTTGGGGACGATCCCCTCGTCCGGGGTCGGCACGGCGAAGAAGGCGACCCAGGTCGGATCGAGCCAGAAGGCCAGCGCGAGCGGCGCGGCCAGAACCACCGGCGTCCACGGCCCGACCAGGGCACCGGTCAGGCGATCCACGACCCGGCCCCAGCGGCCGTCTCGGTCCAGCACGGCGAAGGGCGCGCGCAGGATCAGGGTGGCGGCGTAGAAGACCACCAGCACCCACAGGAACCACAGGTGGGTCAGGGGAAAGTTGGTCCAGTCATAGGTCGGCGACGGCGGCGGCGTCGCGCCCGGCGTCACCCAGCCCTGGACGTGGGCGTTCCACACCAAGGCGGTGATGATCCCCGCCATGACCGGCGTCCAGAAGGCCGCCAGCGGCCCGGCGATGCGGCTGAACCGATCCCGGGCGAAACCCCACCATCCCCTCCGCGCCAGCATCATATGGGCGAACAGACCGGCGATCAGGAAGAAGGCCGTCATTCGGAACAGGTGGATGCCGTAGAAGATCCAGGCCGCGCCGATCGATCGGCTCTCGTCGTGGACGATCCAGGTCTGCTGCGGAAAGAAGGCGAGACTCGCGTGAAGCAGCACGCCCAGCAGCAGCGCCCCGCCCCGCAGAGCGTCCAGCCCGTGCAGACGGTCGCCTGTCTCTCCTGTCGTCGATGTCTCCATCGCCGTCTTCGAATTCGTCGCTGACATCGTCGTCGAAGTCCTCATGCCCCTCGGATGAGACCGGATACCGCAGACTTGTCTAAAATGCAAACTAGTCTGATGCAGAAAAGCCCGCGCGGCGAACCGGGCGGGCCTTTCCGTGTCGTCAGTGGACCGTGCGGTGCTCTTCCGAGGCGACGACGGTGACGCCTTCCGACACTGGCGTGACCGGCACCGACACCGAGGGACCGGCGTTGGGGAAGTTGTTCTCGTCGCGGTTGGGAGCCGCGCCCTTTTCGAGCAGGTCCCGGATCTCCTCGCCCGACAGGGTCTCGTATTCGAGGAGCGCCTGGGCCAGCTTTTCCAGATCCTCGGACTTGTCGGTCAGGATCTTGCGGGCTTCGTCCCAGCCGGAGGTGACAAGCTTCTTGACCTCGGCGTCGATCAGACGGGCCGTCTCTTCGGAGATGTTCTGGGTCCGCGAGACGGAGTGTCCGAGGAACACCTCCTGCTCGTTCTCGCCATAGGCCACGGTGCCCAGCACGTCGGAGAAGCCCCACTGGGTCACCATGCGGCGCGCCAGCTTGGTCGCCTGCTGGATGTCCGACGAGGCGCCCGAGGTGATGTTCTCCTTGCCGAAGATCAGTTCCTCCGCCACGCGGCCGCCGGCCATGATGGCGATGCGGTCGATCATCTGCTGGTACTTCATGGAATAGCGGTCGCCTTCCGGCAGCTGCATCACCATGCCCAGGGCCTGACCGCGCGGGACGATGGTCGCCTTGTGCACGGGATCGGCCATCTTGACGTTCATGGCCACGATGGCGTGGCCACCCTCGTGATAGGCCGTCAGACGACGCTCTTCCTCGTTCATGGCCATCGATTTGCGCTCTGCGCCCATCATGACCTTGTCCTTGGCATCTTCAAAGTCACGGTGCGTGACCATCCGCCGATCCCGCCGCGCCGCCATCAGGGCCGCCTCATTGACCAGATTGGCCAGGTCGGCGCCGGAGAAACCGGGCGTGCCGCGCGCGATGGTCTTGGTGTTGACGTCGGCGGCCAGCGGCACGTCCTTCATGTGGACGCGCAAGATCTTCTCGCGGCCCGAAACGTCGGGGTTGGGCACCACGACCTGACGGTCGAAGCGGCCGGGACGCAGCAGCGCCGGGTCCAGCACGTCGGGACGGTTGGTCGCCGCGATCAGGATGATGTTCTCCGAGGCCTCGAAACCGTCCATCTCGACCAGCAGCTGGTTCAGGGTCTGCTCACGCTCGTCATTGCCGCCCCCGAGACCCGCGCCCCGGTGACGACCGACCGCGTCGATCTCGTCGATGAAGATGATGCAAGGGGCGTTCTTCTTGGCCTGTTCGAACATGTCGCGCACGCGGCTGGCGCCGACGCCCACGAACATCTCGACGAAATCCGATCCGGAGATCGAGAAGAAGGGCACGCCGGCCTCACCCGCGACGGCGCGAGCCAGCAGCGTCTTGCCAGTGCCCGGAGGGCCGACCAGCAGGGCACCCTTGGGAATCTTGCCGCCGAGGCGCTGAAACTTGCCGGGGTCCTTCAGGAAGTCGACGACCTCCTGCAGTTCTTCCTTGGCTTCGTCGACACCAGCGACGTCCTCAAAGGTCTTTCGACCCTTGTGCTCGGTCAGCAGCTTGGCCTTGGACTTGCCGAAGCCCATGGCCCCGCGCGCGCCGCCCTGCATCTGGCGCATGAAGAAAATCCAGACGCCGACCAGCAGCAGAATCGGCAGAAGACCGATCAGCAGCCCCTGCCACCAGGCCTGGCGCGTCGTCTTGACGTCGACCTGGGTACCGGAGGCCAGCATGGAGTTGACCAGGTCCTCGTTCGGATAGGGCGTGGTGGCGGTGAAGCGGGTGTCGTTCTGGAACACGCCGGTGACCTGGTCGCCACGCACCTGGGCCGACTTGATGTCGCGCGCCTCCACGGCCTCGACGAGGCGGGAATAGGTGATGGGAGCAGGACGGCCCTGCGCCGCCGCGCCCGCGGGTTGCCCGGGCAGGGTCCCGCCGTTCTGGCTGACGGCGGCATAGACCGCCAGAAGCCCCAGAATGATCACGCCCCAGATCGCCAGATTGCGAAGGTTCATCGGTTGGAAATCCTCGTCGCCGGCCACCCCGGCCAGCATGGATGATACTCAGGTCACGTCAAAATAGGTCAGGCGAAGGCGTTTCGCCATGCACGGCGTCGGCGAGGTCCCTTTCCTGCGTCGTTTCGCCCAGAGCAAGCCTGAGACGGCGCGGCGCGACAGCAAGAACCCTGGCCTGACGCCATGCAAGAACCGGGCGCGGATCGCCGTCCCGGATCAGGACCGGGAGAGCCCCGCGCGCGACAGCGGGGGATCGCGTCACGACGGCGCGATCGGCGTCAGAGAGGGCGGCGAGGCGGCCGAGCGCCGGGACAACGGACCAGCCGGGTTCGACCGCAGTGATCTCATAGCGGCCATCCCAGACGACGGGCTGATCAGGCGTGAGAGGGAGGCGAGCGGGCGGACGGCGGCGCAGCTCGCCGGCTTCGCGGAGGATCAGCAGACGGTCGGTCGTCGCCTCGATCCGGGCACCGGCGAGGCTGGCGGTGAATGGCTTTCCGGTGTCGATGCGTTCCGCAAGGCTACGGAGCCGATCCATCCTGACCGGCCGATCGTGTCCGGCAGCACAGAGAAGCGTGGCGGCGAGATCGTCCCCCGCCTCGAACCCTTCTCCCAGCGGGAGAGGGGTTGAGCGCCCGAGAGCCGTCTGGCGAGCGGCCGTCGCGCATAACGGTGAGGGATTATGGTGTGAACCGGCGAGAGGGAAACCCCTCACCCTTTCGGCCTGCGGATCGCTGCGCTCCCCGAGCCTCAAGCCCTCTCCCGAAGTGAGAGCGGTAAGAGCACGACGCGCATGGCCCCGCCAAAATCTCGCATTCCCCGGGTCCTCGATCCATCCCGCTCCTTTCGCGGTCAGATACCCCCGAAGCGCCTCCCGTCGCTCGCCCAGCATGGGCCGCAGCAGCATCAGGCCCCGCCCCTCGGGCCAGGCCGGGCTGGGCGACCATTCGCGGAGATGGCCCAGCGTCGAACCCTTCTCTCGCATCCAGTCCGCCTCGGCGATGTCGTCGGCGGAGTGACCGAGCAGGACGACGCGGGCCCCCGCCTCGCGCGCGGCGTCGGCGATGAGGGCGTGGCGGGCGCGACGGGCGGCGGCCGGCAGGCCGGTCGCGGGTTTCTGGCCCTCCCAGACACGCAGAACCCAGTCCGCGCCGACACGACGAGCCTCGATCTCGCAGAAGCGGTTCCACGCACCGCTGTCGGAGTTCAGGCCGTGGTCGATGGTGATCGCCAGCAGACACCGCCCCGCGCGCCGGGCCCAGTCCGCCGCGATGTGAAGCAGAGCCAGCGAATCTCCGCCCCCCGACAGCGCAACCGCGACCGGAGGAGAGACCGCCCGCTCTAGGCGGGCGTCAAGCACGGCGGCAACGCGGTGCTCCGGTCCGGCACCGGGGCCGCCCCCGGTCAGCGGCAATTCGCCTGGGTGCGGGTACGGGCGGCGATGTCGCGCAGACCCGGCGTCGAGGACGCGGCGTAGCGGCGGTCGAATTCGCCCAGAGCCGCGCAGGCCTGCGGATCGCGGTTGGTGGCCTCCAGCCCGCGAGCGAGCTTCAGCGTCACCTCACCGGCCCAGCCTTCCGTCGGCCAGCCCTGAAGCGCCTGGGCATATTGCTGAACCGCCCCGGCCTGGTCGCCGCCGGCGCGGACGATGTCGCCGACGCGCCACATCGCTTCGCGACCCGACGGGGTGTCGGCCCACGTCGAGGCGACCAGCTCCAGAGCGGCGCGGCCGCGCGCAGGATCGCTGGCCAGCAGAGCACGGGCGGCGGCGAGATCGGAGACGGGGTCGCCGGTCGGAGACCGGGCCGCGGCCTCAGCCGCCTCGCGGGCGGCGGTCTCAGCGGCGTCCTTGGCAGCCTCCAGCGTCGCGATGCGTTCCTCGGCGTCGGCGAGGCGGGCGCGCAGGGCCGTGCTGTCGCCACCGGACTCATCCAGCTGGAAGGTCAGGCGTTCAAGGTCGGCGTTCACCCGTCTGACGGTCGACTCCAGATCGCGCAGCCGCTGGTCCATGATGGCCACACGACCCTGAAGCGCGATCAGTTCGGGATCGGACTCGACCAGAACAGGCTCACCCTGATTGTTCCTCTGGGTGATGGCGCGCTCCAGCCGTCGGACGTTGCGGTCCAGGTTGTCGAGGCGACGTACGTCCCACTGAATGGCCGGCAAGGGTTGGGTCTGGGCCACCACCGTGCCACCGACCACGGCAGTGGCGACCGCGGCGAGGGCCAGTGCGCGAAGCGTTTTGGGGCTCATTCTCATTCCGTCAGAGCTTTCACCGATTTGAGGCCCCCGCAAGGCGTCAGAAGCCGAGGCCGAACAGGATCACGCCGAGCAGGAAGAAAATGAAGACAAACAGGCTGAAGTGGAGCAGTGCCACCGTCCGCCAGAGCGCCGACAACCAGGTCAGCGAGTACGTGCCCTTGAGTTGGGCGAACATATGGACCGGGACGGCGAGCGTCAGCAGTCCGCCTATGGAGCCCACCGTCGCCTCCCACCAATCGCCTTCGTCGCCCGCGATCCGATCGAGCAGCGACAACCCCATGGTGAATAGAGCCATGAAGGTCAGGGAGTACAAAACGAAGACACCGTGGTCGTACCAAGTGAATCCTCGCTTCCAGGCGAACATCAACCAGACGAACGGGATCGACAAAGGCACCAACAAGAAGGCGAATTTGTAGAGTGTCTGCTGCACCTTGTAGAAGGCGAAGTCCGGATTGCTCAGCTTTTGCAGGATCTTTTCTCGGAATTTGCTGTCGCCGACGCCGATCCTGACGTTGCCGTCGCGGACGGAATCAGTAATCGACGCTTGCCAGCTGCCGGGCTGATAGCCGTCAGCGCGAGGGCCGGCGGTTCTTTCGGCTTCGAGGTCGGCCAGCTCAGTTTGCGCGCCGATCAGGCCGCCACGGAGCGCCCTGGCCGTCGCCTCGGCTCCTATTTCGCCTTGCGCCGCCGCAGCCTCCGCTTCGGCGACGGACTCTTCCAGGTCGGAGATGGCGGCGCGAGCCTCCGCGATCCGCTCATCGAGCGGCACCGCGTTGATCACCGGGCTTCCGCCGAAACTCAGCAGGAAGAACATCAAAAAGACGGTGAAAAGGAAGATGGCCAGCGGCGAGACGTAGCGGGTGCGCTTGCCCTGGATCCACTCCCGCGTCAGCCGCCCCGGATTGAGCAGCAGCAGCGGCAAGGTGCGCCAGATGCGGGCGTCGAAGTGCAGGACGCCGTGCAGCACTTCCTCGAACAGGTGCAGCAGGCTGCGGTGCACATGGGTCGCCTGACCGCAGTTGGAGCAGAACTTGCCAGACGTCGGCTGGCCGCAGTCGGTGCAGGCCTCTTGGTGGTCGCCGGCCTGACCGGTCGGCTTTTCGACGGCGGCCGCGATCAGTCCGCCCGTCGCCGCGCCGGCCCCCGCCTCGATGTCCACCATGTCTACCCCCTGGCCGCGCTAGCGCCACTGTGACGCGCCGCACAATCGGGAGCAAGCCGCGCTCAAGCAGCGAGGCTCCGCCAGCTGAGCGTCAGCGCCTGACCTACTGCGCGCCGGAAACGATGGCCGTGTGTCCGTTGCGGTTGCGCGCCCAGGCTTCCTCGCTGGCCCCTTGGGCGATCGGCCTCTCCTTGCCGAAGCTAATGGTGTCGATGCGGCCGGCCGAGACGCCGCGCTCAATCAGGTAGTTGCGGATCGACTCCGCGCGGCGGGCACCGAGAGCCAGATTGTATTCGCGCGTGCCGCGTTCGTCGGCGTTGCCCTCGATGCGCACCGTCACCTGCGGAAAGCGCTGCAGCCAGGCGGCCTGAGCGTCGAGGCGCGGATAGGCCTCCGGACTGATCGAGTAGCTGTCGAGATCAAAATAGATCCGGTCGCCGACGTTGACGACGAAGTCCTGCTGCGAGCCCGGCAAGGTCGCCCCGAGACCGCCACCCTCAATCCCGCCGCCACCGTTCGGGCCGGGGTAGGGAGGAACATTCACGCCCGCGCCGCCACCCTCCACTGCCCCGTCGACGGGGCGGCGCGGGGCACAGGCGGCCATCGCGGCGACGGCGACGCCGATCAGGGCGATCTTGGCGATGCGGGATGAGGTCATCATGGGCTCGTCTCCTCTGTCGTCTCCGGCGGCCAGACTGAGGGGCCGTCGGGGTTGGTCTCATGGCGTCAGCCGGGGCGATGACGCGGTTGTGAGCGTCCGGGGGCCCCGCCCCGGAAAAATGTTACGAATCGCAGCTGTCGGGCCCGCCTCGGCCAAGGTTGGCGGGCGTCTCAGAAAGGAGGGGCGACCAGGCCGGGTCGCTGCCCCGGCCCTGATAACCAGACTGGGCGATGACCCGGCCCGACAGGTCGACCATCCAAAGGTTGGTGTTCCCGCCGCGCGTCTGGCGAGAGAACATCAGATAGCGGCCATTGGGGGCCCAGGACGGGCCTTCCTCGAAGTAGCTGCGGCTGAGCATGCGCTCGCCAGAGCCGTCGGGGGCCATAACGCCTATGCCGAACTGGCCGCCACCCGACCGGGTGAAGGCGATCAGGTCACCGCGGGGGCTCCAGGCCGGGGCGGTATAGCTGCCGCCACCTCGCGAGATCGGCCGCTGGCCCGAGCCATCGGCGTTCATGACGTAGAGCCTGGGCGTGCCCGAGCGGTCGGAGTTGAAGACGATGCGGGTGCCGTCTGGATTGAACGACGGCGAAGTGTCGATGCCCGGATCGGTGGTTAGTCGCGACAGTCTGCGCGTCTGCAGATCCATGACATAGACGTCGGTGTTGCCGCCCCGGATGATGGAGAAGGCGACCTTGGTCCCGTCTGGCGAATAGCGCGGGGCCAGAGGCTGGCCGTCGAACTCGCCGAGGCTCTCGCGACGGCCCGTGGTCAGGTTGTAGAGGTAGATACGGCTGTAGTCCTCGCCCAACGCCATATAGATGATCTCGTCCGGATTGGACGAAAAGCGCGGCGTCAGGATGATCTCCGAACCGTCGGTAAGGAAGACGGGATTGTACCCGTCCTGATCCACGATCGCGAGGCGGCTGAGACGGTTCAGCTCAGTGCCGCTCTCGGCCACATAGATGATGCGGGTGTCGAAGAAGGCGCTCTCGCCCGTCATCCTCGAATAGACGACGTCGGCGATCTTGTGGGCGATGCGGCGCCATTGCTCGGGGGTGGCGGTGAAGTTGTAGCTGACCAGTTGGCACTGGCGGTACGGATCGTAGAGGCGGAAACCGACGTCGTTCCTGCCGTCCGGGCGCGGCGTGACCGACCCATACAGCACGGCCTGGGCCCCAATCTGGGTCCACTGCGGGAAGTTCGGAGCGTTAGCCAGGGTCAGGCCGGTCTCGATGAAGCTGGCCGGACTGATCGGCTCGAAGAAGCCCGACCGGCGCAGGTCACCGGACACCACATCGGCGATGGAAGCGCCGTTCTGGCCGCTGAATGGCGCGACCGCGATCTGGAACGGGCGCAGCACGCCCTGGTCAATCTCGACCTCGATGGGGCCACCGTCCTGGGCCGGCTGCTGTTGTGCCTGCTGGCGCGAAGGTCCGCCGTTCAGGGCCTGCGTCGCGCCCTGAGCCTGCACCAGGGACGCGGCGGCCAGACCCAGCGCAGCGACGGTGGTGAGGAGCAGTTTCAGACGCATCGAGGTCTCCCTAGGGTGGCGAAGCGAGAGGTCGTCAGGCCTTATCCCCGGCCCGTGTGACAAACGCCAGCTTGGCGGGGAATGGGGCGAGATTCGGGACGGCACGTCATGCCGCGCCGAGGTCGTCAGAGATTGTCAGAGATTGATGCGTGATGCGCGATGCGCTATCCTTGCACACGTGAGAACGACGTTGACTATCGATGATGACGTCCTCGACCGGGCGAAGGCCGTTGCAGAGCATCAGCAGCGGAGCTTGGGTTCCGTCGTGTCCGATTATCTTCGCAAGGCCATGAAGTCGGAAGAGCCCGCACCGATGTACCGCAACGGCATTCGCCTGCTGCCGAAGAGCGGCCAGACTATCACCGTGGAAATGGTGAACGCCCTGCGCGACGATGACGAGTGACGCATCTCCTCGATGTGAATGTGATCGTAGCGTTGATCGCACCGGATCATCCTGCGCATGACTCGGCTCACGCATGGTTCGAGTCCGTCGGACGCGCGGACTGGGCGACCTGCCCCTTGACCGAGAACGGCGCATTGCGAGTGCTCGGAAATCCCAAGCTGAACAGTTCGCCTGGAACGCCCGGAGCAGTTGTGCCGATGCTTCGCTCACTGCTCGATCAAGGCCAGCGAGCGTTCTGGACCGACGATTTGCGGCTGGCGACATCCCCCCTGATTGATCCCGCACGACTGACCAGACGTCAGGACGTGACCGACACACACCTCTTGGCTCTGGCGGTCTCGCGAGGCGGCCGGCTTGCGACGCTCGACCGAAAACTCCGACCGGACGCTGTATGGGGTGGACGAGAGGCCTTGATCCAGATTCCAGACTAACGGTTCCGACAGGCCCGCTCGGTGTTGAACGTGGGCCGGAACGCACCGCCGGGGAAGCCTTGCGGCACGTCGAACGGGGCGGTCTGTCGGATCGCCCGCAGCGCGCCGTCGGCGGCGGCGCGGTAGACGCTGTCGGATCGCGCATTGCGCAGCGTCGGGCCCGAGGTGATGCGGCCGTCGGCCGACAGGGTCACGTCCATCTCGATGCGTAGCTGGTTCGCGCCGGGGATGTCGCAGGGCAGGACCCAGTTCGGATAGACCTGGTTGAAGATGGCGGTGATCTGCGGCCCGGTCGCCTGGGCGGCCTGCCCCCGTCCTTGCTGCCCGGTCGCAGGCCTCGGACCCGGCGTCGGAGTGGGGCGGCGCGGGCCGGCCAGCGCGTCCAGATCCAGTGGCGGCGCGTCCGACCGCGACGGCGAAGGGCGAGTCTCGGTCCGGGGCGGGGTCGGGCGGGTTTCCGGGCGTGGCGGGGTCGGCCGAGGCGGCGTGGGCGCGGGTCGGGTTTCGCGCGGCGACGCCGGTCGCGGCGTAGGCGCGGGCCGAGGCGGTGGAGGCGTCGGCGCGGGTGGCGTGGGCTCAGGCGGGGTGGGTTCCGGCGGGCTGTCGACCGGCGCGGTGGCGGCGTCCTCCGTCACCAGTTCCTCGGACGGATTGTCGGCGAGCGCGGCCTCGACCACCTCGGACGACACGATGGAGACCGGCACCGCGTTGATGATCGGCGTGATTTCCTCTCCCTCGGCCCGAGGCAGGAGAAACAGGGCCGCCACCCCGGCATGCAGCAGGAGCGCGCCCAGGATCGATGGGAGCCGCATCGCCGTCGATGGAGCCCGCGTCGCCACGTCTATGGCTCCTCGGGCGCCGTGTCGGTGATGAGGTTGATCTTGGTGAAGCCCGAGGCCGACAGCCGCGCCATCACCCGCGCCACGGCCTGATAGGGGGCCCGGCCGTCGGCGCGCACGAAGACCGACAGATCCTCGCGCTCGGTCTCGCCCGCCGCGTCGCCGACCCGCTGGATCAGGGCATCGAAGGCCGTCTCGTCCCGCTGGACGAAGATGGTCCCATCCCGGTCGATGGAGACGGTCACCGGAGGCTTTTCGGTCTCGACCGCGCTGGCCTCGGTCTTGGGCAATTCGACCGGCACGCCGACCGTGAGCAGCGGCGCCGAGATCATGAAGATGATCAGCAGCACCAGCATCACGTCCACCAGCGGCGTGACGTTGATTTCGCTCAGCGGGCGTTTACGCGCCCGGCGTCGTCCTCGGACATGACCGCCCCCGCCTGCGCCTCCACCCAGGGCCATGGATCAGACGCCCCGCCGTGAGCCGGGGTCGACCGAGGGCGGCGCGGTCGGCCCGCTCGCCCCACCCAGACGGCGCGCCACGGCGGCCTGGAGGTCGTCGGCGAAACTCTCGAGCCGGCCGCTGAACTTGCCCGCGTCGATGGAGAACTTGTTGTAGGCGATATAGGCCGGGATGGCCGCCGCCAAGCCGATGGCCGTGGCGAACAGGGCCTCGGCGATGGCCGGCGCCACCGTCGTCAGATTGGTGTTGCCCGCCGCCGCAATGGCCCCGAACGCATTCATGATGCCCCAGACCGTGCCGAACAGACCAACGAAGGGCGAGGCGGTGGCGACCACCGACAAGACGCCCAGCCCCTCCTCCACCCTCTGACCCTCGCGCGCGATCAGGCTGTCCAGCGCGCGATCGATGCGGGCGATGAGCAGATTGCCCTGGGTATCGGTCATCGGGCCCTTCGCGCGTGTCTCTCGCCAGTCGGCGAGCGCGATCTGAAGCATGCGCGGCAGGGCGTGGCTGGGCTCGGGCCCGGCCTGGGCCGCGACCTCCTCCAGCGATCGACCGGACGCGATGGCTTTCTCAAACTCATCCGCCTGTCGGTTCAAGGCGGCGAAGCGGAAGGCCTTGTCGATGATGACCGCCCACGACCACACCGAGGCGGCCGCCAGGCCGATCATCACTGATTTCACGACCCAGTCTGCGGCCATGAACAGGTGCACGGGGTTGAGCAGGCTGGCGTCGGCGGCTTCGGCGGTCATTCGGTCGTCCCAGCTAGGAGGCGAGGCCTATCCAGCGACCGCGCGTGGCTGTTCTAAGGCAGATCGGGGCGCGATGTCCCTAACGCGCACTGTTGAAATCTGACGGTCCTGATCTGTGGCGCGGAAGGCTCAGGGCGCGCCCGCCAGCCAGGGCGTCACCGCCTCAATCAGGGCCTTGCTCGGCCGACGCGGACGACCGTCCAGATGAATGCAGACCGCCGTCACCTCGGCCCGACACAGAACCTCGCCGTTCCGCTCGACCGTCTGGGAGATCAAGAGGCGCGGGCCCTTGATGGCCTGATAGCGGGTGCGGACCGTCAGGGCGTCATCGATCCGGGCGGGCTTGACGAAGGTGAGTCCCATCTCCGCCAAGACGAAGGCCATCGGGGCCTCGTCTTCCAGCAGCTGGGCATGGCCGATGCCGAGAGCGCGCAGAAAGTCGGACCGCCCGCGCTCGAAATAGCGGACATAGTTGGCGTGGTAGACCACCCCCGTGAAGTCGGTGTCCTCGTAGTAGACGCGCACGGGCAGCAGATGATCGCGCCCGTCGAACCGGCCGGAGGTGGGGATGTCGGTCATCACCCCCCTCCGAACAGATCCGGCGCGGAAACGGGCTTCGGCGGCTCCGTCAGCCCCAGGTGGGCATAGGCCCGGGCGCAGGCCATCCGCCCCCTGGGCGTCCGCTGGATGAAGCCCTGCTGCAACAGATAGGGCTCGATCACGTCCTCGACGGCGTCGCGGGCCTCGGCGATGGCAGCGGCCAGGGTGTCCATGCCGACGGGACCGCCGCCGTAGTTCTCGATCAGGGCCTTGAGGAAGCGGCGATCGTTGGCGTCCAGACCTGCCTCGTCGATTTCCAGGCGGGCCAGAGCGCGGGCGGCCACGATACGGTCGATGACGGCCGCGCCCTCGGCCCCGGCGAAGTCGCGCACGCGCCGCAGCAGACGCCCAGCCACGCGCGGCGTGCCCCGCGACCGCGATGCGATCTCGCGCGCGCCCTCATCGTCGATGGGCGCGCCCATCTTGCGCGCCGCGCCGGTGATGACGCGGACCAGTTCCTCGGGCGTATAGAACTCGAGCCGAAGCGGAATACCGAACCGGTCCCGGAGCGGCGTGGCCAAGAGCCCCGCCCGTGTCGTGGCTCCCACCAGGGTGAAGGGGGCCAGGTCGATCCGCACCGACCGCGCTGAGGGTCCCTCACCGATGATGAGGTCCAGGACATGATCCTCCATCGCCGGATAGAGGATCTCCTCCACCGTCGGGGCCAGACGGTGGATCTCGTCGATGAATAGGACGTCGCAGGGCTCGAGGTTCGTCAGGATGGCCGCCAGATCGCCGGCCTTGGCCAGGATGGGGCCAGAGGTCGCGCGGAAGCCGACGCCGAGCTCGCGCGCCACGATCTGGGCAAGCGTGGTCTTGCCCAGCCCTGGAGGGCCGAACAGCAGGACGTGGTCCATGGCCTCACCACGCCCGCGCGCGGCCTCGATGAAGATCTTCAGATTGCCCTTGGCCTGCTCCTGCCCGACGAAGTCCGACAGGGTCTGGGGCCGCAGGGCGCGGTCGTAGGTTTCGCCGGGGGCAGGCTGACCCGAGATGATGCGGTCATCGCTCACCGGCCCAGCTCCTGCAGAGCGGCGCGAATGACGGCCGACAGGTCGGCGTCTTCGCCCAGACGGATCAGTGCCTGATCGACGGCGCGCCGCGCGTTGACCTCGGCCACGCCCAGACCCAGCAGGGCCGAGACGGCCTCGCCCGCCACGCTGGGCACCGGCGGCGCGACCTCGGTGTGAACACCAGGCGCGGAGGGTGTGAAGGAGACTTCGCCCAATGGCTTGCCCTTCAGCTCGGTGACGATGCGCAACGCCAGCTTGGGACCCACGCCGTTCGCTCGCCCGACCGCCGCCTTGTCCTCGCGCGCCACGGCCGAGGCCAGCTCACCCGGCGGCAGCACGTCCAGCACTGATAAGGCCGCCTTGGGCCCCACGCCCTGAATGGCCAGCAGCGTCGTGAAGGCCCGCCGTTCGTCCCGCGTCAGGAAGCCGTACAGTCTCGGTCCGTTCTCGGCCGACCAGCTCTGTTCGACATGTAGCGTCGCCTCGTCGCCGGGCGCGGGAAGTCGCTGGAGCGTCCGCGCCCCGCAGGCCACGACATAGCCCACCCCCGCGCAGTCGATCAGGCAATGGCCCTCCTCGACCTCGGCCAGCACCCCGCGCAAACGCCCGATCACGACGCCACCGCCAGCAACGCCCGCTTCCTTAGCTGCGCATGGGTGATCGCCACGGCCAGGGCGTCGGCGGCGTCGGCCTTCACCTCTCCGCAGGTGGGCAGGAGCCGCTTCACCATGAAGGCGATCTGGGTCTTGTCGGCGTGGCCTGCGCCGACCACCGCCTTCTTGATCAGATTGGGCGAGTACTCCGCCACCGACAGCCCGGCCCGCGCGGGGGCCAGCATGACCGCTGCCCGCGCCTGGCCCAACTTCAGCGTCGAGGCCGGATTGACGTTGACGAACACCTCCTCGATCGCCGCCTCGTCACAGGCGTGGGCGGCGCAGACCTCCCCGACCTTCTCCAGCAGCCAAAGCAGGCGTTCGGACAGGGGCAGGGTGTCGGGCGGGCTCACCACGCCGTGCGCGACCCAGCTCAGCCGGGAGCCCTCGGACACCACCACGCCCCAGCCGGTACGCCGCAAGCCGGGGTCGAGGCCGAGAATTCGGCTTGGCCCGTTGTGAATCGGTGTGTTCGCCATCCGTTCCAGTCATGCCGCAAACGGGGTTAGCGAACAATGACCGTCCGCCTCAGTTTACCCGACGGGGCTGAGGCGTGAACCGTATGACGAAACGGATCTGTCCCGCCGTGGGGACCCCGTCGACCATCCGGGGAGACAGTCGGGCACGACCGGCCGCCTCCAGCGCCGCTTCACCGAAGCCATTGCCGGCGGGGTCCTCTGAGGCGACCTGGCACGTCTCGGGCCGCCCCTCGGTTGAGACAAGACAGATCAGGACCACCGTCCCCGAAACCAGGTCGCCGTCCGCAGAGATTGGATAACTCGGGCTCGGAACGTCGATCCAGCGCGGCGGGACTACCGTGCGGCCCTCCGCATCCTTCAACGGCGCACCGGTCGCGACGTTCGGAGCGGGCGGCGCGATGACCGTCGCTTGGTACGCCACCGATGTCGCGCCGCCCGATCGCAGGATCGCGTCCTTCAGGGCGTCCACAGCCTCACCCAGACGCTGGGCGACGGCGAATGCGAGACCGGCTGTCATGAGTAAGGCCACAAGCCAGGCGATGATGGTCACCAGGACACTGTCGCGAACAGCCTCCCTCTTGGTCGTCAGTGGCTCGGCATCCAGCCCGGTCATGGTGCCCCCTGCGTACTTCGCCAGATCCTCGAACGCGACTCAGATCATGCAGCCCGGCCCGTCTTCGTGGATGTCGGGCTTGGCGAGATCGTCCTCGACGTCCGGCGCGCCCGTTTCAAAGGCGGCTTCGACGCAGCAGACGCGCCGTGTTCGTCAGCTCACCAAAGACTGGACCGTGCCCTGCGGATCGACGGCACCCGGTCGACCGCCGCGCTCTCGCCGAGCGGCCTCCAGCGCGGCCCCGGCCATGGCAGCCTCGGCGCGAGCGGCTTCCAGCTCGGCGCGCAGGGCGGTCGTCTGCTCCATCATGGCCTTGGCCTTGGCCTGGCCTTCGTCCTGCGACGCCGCCAGCTTGGCCTGGATCTTCAGCATCCGATCCTCGGCGCGGGCGATGGCCTTGTCGTGAGCGGCGGCGGCCTTGGCCAAGGCATCGGCGCGGTCAACGGCCGCCAGGCGCGCGACTTCGACGCCGGCCAGACGCTGACGGCCATCTTCGACCTCGACCTCGAGGCCGCGAATCCGTTCGAGCGCGCGATCCAGAGCGATCTGCAGCCCCTCGGACTTGCGCTCGGCCGCATGCAGACCGGATTGCAGTTCGCCGATCCGGCTCGACTGTTCGGTGTTCAGCACCTCCAGCCCATTCGCGCGGGCCGTGGCGGTGTCGAGCCGCGCCGACAGGGAGCCGATTTCCGCCCGGGCCGTCTCGACGGTGTTCTCCAAGGCCCGCATCGCGCGGGTCGTTTCGCTCTGTTCGGACGCGGCGCGGGCGCGCTCGGTCGCCAGCAGGCCTTCATTGGCGGCCGCCGCGCGCTCGAGAGCCGCGATCTCGGCCCCGACCTCATCCATGCGGCGGCGCAGGATGGTGTTTTCCTCCAGAACCAGGGCGTGGTCGCGCTGAACCTGGGCGCGGCCGTTCTCAGACTCGGTCTTCAGGGTTTCAGCCTGCTTCAGCTGGGCGCGCAGGGCGTCGTGGTCCTGCGTCAGCTCCGTGATCCGCTGATTGGCGGCCCGCTCGGCCGCCTCCAGGGCCTCGGCCCGGGCCGCCGTCTGGGACAGCTCGCTGCGCAGACGATCGGTCTCCAGCCGGGCGTCCTGGAGGGCCGTGGCCTGTTCTCCGTTGCGGGCCGCCAGGTCCTCGGCCCGCGCCTCGGCCTCGGCCAAGGCATCCGAAAGCCGCCGCGCCTCCGCATTGAGCGTTTCAAGGCGGGCACCGATGTCGGCGTTGGCGGCGCGGAGGTTGATAAGCTCAACGTGGCTGTCTCGCCGCGACTGGAACTCGGCCTCAAGCGGTTCGCGCAACCGGCCGAGAAGAGTCTCGAATGTGCCGAAGCGGCGCGCCAGATCCGCCATCTGGTCCAGGCTGTCCTGCATGGTCTCGAAGCGTTCGCCGATCAGGCCGGCAGCTTCCGACCCCGATGCCGTACCATTTGCGGCGGACTGGGCGGCGTCGCGCTCGCTCTTTCCGTTTCGCGACAGAACGCGATCGATCCTCGACAGCATGATCTTCAAGCTCCCCGCTTCGTGAGGGCTGGCGTTCGCCGTGTGCGGCGAGGAATCGCGCCGAGCATTCCCCCGAGACGAAAAGGTTAACGGCCGCCGAACGGACTGTCGATACCGACGTTCGTCTGACCGATCCCGGGCGTCACCCCGCGTACTTCGCCAGGTCCTCGTCGGAGATGTCCTCGTTGGAATAGACGTTCTGCACGTCGTCCTCGGCGTCGAGCGCGTCCAGCAGCTTCATCAGGGTGCCGACCGTCTCGCCGGTCACCGGCACGGCGGACTGTGGTTTCCAGACGATAGCAGTGGACTTGGGGTCGCCCAGGACCTTGGACATGGCCTCGGCGACCTCGTTCAGGTCCTCGAAGGCCGTCCAGATGGTGTGGCCGGGCGCGTCCTCATAGATGTCGGGCTTGACCAAGTCACTTTCGACGTCCTGGGCGCCGGCCTCGATGGCGGCCTCCATGACGGCGTCCTCGGTGCCCGCCTCCGCCGGATAGATGATGCGGCCGACCCGGTCCCACATGAAGGCGACCGAGTTCATCTCGCCCAGGGCCCCGCCGTTCTTGGTGAAGGCGGCGCGGACGTTGGAGCCTGCGCGGTTCCTGTTGTCGGTCAGGGCCTCGACGATGATGCCGACGCCACCGGGGCCGCGGCCCTCGTAGCGGATCTCCTCCATCGTATCGACGTCGCCGGAGCTGGCCTTGTTGATGGCACGCTGGATGACGTCCTTGGGCAGGCTCTCGGCCTTGGCGTTGTTCACCGCCAGGCGCAGGCGCGGGTTCATGGCCGGGTCGGGCAGGCCGGACTTGGCGGCGACGGTGATGTCGCGCGACAGCTTGGAGAACAGCTTGGACCGGGCCGCGTCGGCGCGGCCCTTCTTGTGCATGATGTTCTTGAACTTGGAATGGCCGGCCATGAGGGCTCTCTTGGTTGCGCTAACGCTCGGGACGCGGTCCCTCGCTGCTTGAACGCGGTTGTCTGTGGTCCAGAACGCGTTGCCTCGCGGCATGGGCGCGGTCAGGTCTGGGTGGGCCGCATCTAGCCGATGGTCGCTTCCCTGTCACGACGGGCGGGTCGGAACCGCCGCGCTTGACGCGGGTTGATGCCAAGACCCCGACAGGAGCCCTGCCATGAGCACCGCCGACACCCACCAGGACACGACCGAAGAGAACGAGGCCGACATCATCGAATGGTACGCGGCCAGACCCGTCACGGTCTCGACCGCGGTGGCCACGGGGTCGATCGTCGCGGCCTTCGCGCTGGGTGTTCTGACCGCCGTCGGAGCCTTGGCCCTGCTCGGCTACATGGACGACTAGGTCGTCAGCGAGGCCAAGAAACCGCGCATCTCGTCGCTCAGCGGGACGGGTCGATTCGTCTCGCGGTCCACATAGACGTGGACGAAGAAGCCGACAGCCGCCGCCTCGTCTTCGTTTTTCTTGAACAGGCCGATCTCGTAGCGGACCGAGGACGTGCCGACATGGGCCACCCGCACGCCCGCTTCGATCTCGTCCGGAAAGGCCGTGGGCGAAAAGTACCTGCACCCCGTCTCAGCCACCAGGCCGATGACCTTGCCGTGATGAATGTCCAACTGCCCCGACACGACCAGCAGCCTGTTCACCGCCGTGTCGAAGAAGGAGTAATAGACCACGTTGTTCACGTGGCCGTAGATGTCATTGTCCATCCAGCGCGTCGAGATCGCTTGAAAGCGGCGGTAGTCGTTGCGATGTGTGCGTTCGATGGTTCCGGCCATGCGGGTCCTCTGGTGCGCTCACGCTGGGGACGCGGTCCCTCGCTGTTTCAGCGCGGCTTCGTGGGTTTCCTCGGCGCGTCTGATGCGCGCCTGACCTGAGGCTCGGGCTTGGCCTCCGCCACGTCAAGCGCCTATCGAAAGCCATCACCATCCGCGCTCACGCAACGAAGCGCCGCGCGCTGAGCGTTAGCGTCCAAACGGGGCCCTTCATGTCGTCGATCACTGCCCGCGCCGCCGTCCTGCGACAGTCCGGAGCCGCCCGGCCCTATGCCCACAGCCGGCCGCTGAGCATCGAGACGGTCACGCTCGACCCGCCCGGCCCCGGCGAGGTGCTGGTCGCGATCAAGGCTGCGGGTCTTTGCCATTCCGACCTCAGCGTCATCAACGGCGACCGCCCACGCCCCCTGCCGATGGCGTTGGGCCACGAGGCCGCCGGGGTGGTCGAGGCGCTGGGGGACGGCATCGCCGACCTCGCCGTCGGCGATCATGTCGCCATGGTCTTCATGCCGTCGTGCGGACACTGCGCCCCCTGCGCCGAGGGCCGTCCGGCCTTGTGTGAACCCGGCGCGGCGGCGAACGGCCGCGGCGAGCTCCTGTCCGGCGGCCGCCGCATCTTCCGCGAGGGAGAGGCCCTGAACCACCACCTCGGCTGTTCGGCCTTCGCCGAGCGGGCGGTGGTGTCGCGCCGGTCGCTGGTGAAGATCGACCCGACCCTGAGCTTCGAGGAGGCCGCCCTGTTCGGCTGCGCGATCCTGACGGGCGTGGGCGCGGTGGTGAACACGGCCGGCGTCCGCGCAGGCCAATGCGTCGTCGTCGTCGGCCTGGGCGGGGTGGGTCTGGCCAGCGTGCTCGGCGCGCTCGCCTGCGGGGCCTCGCCGATCGTGGCGGTGGACCTGTCGGAAGACAAGCTGGCGCTGGCTCGCGCGCTGGGGGCCGTCCACACCGTCAATGCCGCCGACCCCGACGCCGTCGATCAGGTCCGCGCCCTGACGAACGGCGGCGCAGACGTGGCCATCGAGATGGCCGGGTCGGTGCGGGCTCTGGAGGCGGCGTGGACAATGACGCGTCGCGGCGGCCTGACCGTCACCGCCGGCCTGCCGCCGCCCGACGCAGCCCTGCCGGTCAACGTCGTCTCCCTGGTAGGCGAGGAGCGGACGCTGAAGGGCTCCTACATCGGCACCTGCGTGCCCAGCCGCGACATCCCGCGCTACGTTGCCCTCTACCGCCAGGGCCGCCTGCCGGTGGATCGGCTGATGAGCGGGACCCTCCCGCTGGAAGACATCAACACAGGCTTCGACCGGCTGTATGCCGGAGAGGTGGTGCGGCTGGTCGTCACCTTCTAAAGCCCTGCCCCGCTGACAGCGACCACGCCGGTCGCTAAGGCTGCCAGACAGCTCAGGAGACCGATGATGGCCACCGAACTCTACGACCTCAGCGTCCCGGCCTTCACCCGAGGCCTCAAGGCGCTCGACGGCCTCATCGACAAGGCCGTGGCCCATGCGGCAGCAACCGACCAGAACGCCGAAGCCTGGCTCGACACCCGTTTGGCGGCCGACATGCATCCGTTGCGCAAACAGATCCAGATCGCCTGCGACAGTCCCAAGCTGTGCATCGCGCGGCTGTCCGGGGTCACGGCGCCGGTCCACGACGACAGCGAGATCACGATCGCCGAGCTCAAGGGCCGGATCGCCCAAACCCTGTCCTACATCGCGTCGGTCCCGCGCGAGGCCATCGACGGACAGGAAGGCCGGGACGTGGTCGTGACCTTTCCGGGTGGTCAGATGACGTTCGAGGGTCGACCCTATCTCACGGGCTTCGCCTTGCCGAACTTCTACTTCCACCTGACGACGGCCTACGGTCTGCTCCGTCACGTTGGCGTCCCGCTGAGCAAGCGGGACTACATGGGATCGCCAGGCTGACGCCTCTCAGCGACTCCTGAGGATCGTCTCGATCTCCGCCCGGGTGGGCAGGGAGGGCTGGGCCCCCGGTCGGGTCGCTGCGAGGGCTCCGGCCGCGCAGGCGAAGGCCAGAGCCGCTTCCGGCGACATGCCTTCGCTAGACGCCACGACGACCGCGCCCACAAAGGCGTCGCCCGCCCCGGTCGCATCGATGACCGAAACGCTTGGCGGCCCAACGCGCGCGACCTCTCGCCCGGCCTCGAACATCACGGCCCCCGCGGCGCCGAGCGTCACAATCACTCGCCCGCCCCCGGCATGCAGACGTTCGCCGTAGAAGGCCGCCTCGCCCGCGTTGACGATCAACAGGTCGGCGCGTCCCAAGAGGGCGTCCGACACCGGGGCGGCGGGGGCCAGGTTCACCGCGACGAAGCCGTCCACCCGCGCCACGGCCGCCTCAACGACGGTGAGAGGAAGCTCCAGCTGCAGCACCAGCGGCCCTTCGATCCGTTCGGGCAGGTCGGCGATCGTCACCGCATGGTTGGCCCCGGCCGCCACCACGATCTGGTTCTCGCCCGACGGGTCGACCGCGATCAGCGCCACCCCCGTCGGAGCCGCAGCATCGACCGCGACGCCGCTCAGATCGACGCCCCCAGCCCTAAGCAGAGCCAGCGCCTCGTCCGCCATGGCGTCAGCGCCGACCCGCGCGATCACCGCGACCTCGGCTCCCAGCCGCGCCGCCGCCAAGGCCTGATTGGCGCCCTTGCCACCTGGGTGACGCGCCAGGGTTGCCCCGGTCACCGTCTCGCCCGCGACCGGCAGACGCGGCGCGGTGGCGACGAGGTCTAGGTTGATCGAGCCGATGACCGTCAGTCGCGTCACGGCAGGCGCTCCAGCCGCTCGGCGATCAGGTCGAACACGCCTTGCGCATCCGCCGAGACCACCCAGTAATGCCGCGCCGTCGTCGGATCGACGCGAAACTCTACAGCGGTATGGCCGCGCGTCAGGTCGCTCTCGGTCTCGACGGCGATCCGGCAGGGCACGGCGCGGAACAGCTCGGGCCTCAGCAGCCAGGCGACGGTGCAAGGATCGTGCAAGGGTGCCCACTCCCAGCCGACGATCCGGCGCTCCACACCCTGCGAGAACCGCAGCAGCGACGCCGCCGCTCGGGCACAGACGCCGGGCAGGGCCTCGATCGCGGCGATCCGGCCTTCGGTCGCCCGTACCTGATGGGTGGCGTCCAGCCCAAGGACCGTGACGCGGCAATCGCTGGCGAAGACTTCGGCCGCCGCGTCCGGGTCGGCCCAGATGTTGTATTCCGCCGAAGCCGTGATGTTGCCGCCCTCCGACCGCGCCCCGCCCATGACGACGACCGGCCCCAGGTGCCCGGCCAATCGGGGCTCGGCCCGCAACGCCAGAGCGAGATTGGTCATCGGCCCCATCACAGCCAGGGCCACCTCTCCGGCGGGGCGGACCATGACCTGCCCGACGATCGCATCGACCGCGTGGCCGGACGCGGCGGGCGCACCAGGTTCGAAGGTCTCCAGATCACCCAGACCCTCCGCCCCGTGGAACTCCGCTGCCGCCGCCGGCGGTCGACGCAACGGCCGGTCGGCGCCGGCGAAGACCGGTACGTCCTGGCGTCCCGCCATCTGGCGCAGGATGCGGGCATTGCGCGTCGTCCGCGCCAGCGAGACGTTGCCCGCCACGGTCGTGATCGCCAAGAGGTCCAGCTCAGGCGATCCGAACGCAAGCAGAAGACCGACCGCGTCGTCCACGCCAGGGTCGCCGTCGAGGATCAGACCCTGACGCCTCATCCCTTGCAGGCTTTCACGCAGGCGGCGGCCAGCACCTCGGCGGAGTCCACCAGCGGAACCTGCACATCAACTTGGGACAGCAGCAGGGGCACCTCCGTGCACCCCGCGATCACAGCCTCGGCTCCCGCCGCGATCAAGCCCTCGGCCAGCCGACGCATGGCCGCCCGTGGCTCCTCGCCGGTGTCGCCGCGCTTCACCGCATAGACGCAGGCCATGAAGCGTTCGCGGGCCTGGACCTCGAGGACAACAGGCTCCAGCCCGGCTTCGTCGAGAGCGCGGCGATACAGGGCCTCTCCGCCCGGAGTGGCCAGGACGCCGATCCGCCGGGCCCCGGTCGCCCGCGCCGCCGCGACGGTCTCGGCGATCATGTCGATGAAGGGCAGGCCCTCTGAGACGATCCCCGCCCTCTGCGCATGGGCGGTGTTGCAAGGCATGGCCAGGAAGTCCGCCCCCGCCGCCCTGAGCCTTCGGGCCATGGCCGCCAGCTCTGCCTCGGCCTCGCCAGGCTGGGTGTTCCGGTCCGGAACCTGGGGGTTCATGTCCATGACGACGCGGATGTGGTCAGCATCGCCCGACGCAGGCGTCAGGGCCTGGACGCGAGCCAGAAACGCCACCGTCGCGGCAGGCCCCATGCCGCCGAGCACGCCCAGAACCCGGCTCATGCGAACATCGGCTCCAGCTCGCCCTGGTAGCCGAAAATCCCCTGAGCTCCGCCGGTATGCAGGAATACGACCCGCTCGCCCTCGAAGCGCCCGGCGCGCGCGAGCGCGATCAGCCCCTTCATCGCCTTGGCGGAGTAGACCGGGTCGAGCACGATGCCGTCGGTCCGCGCCGCCAGCATCAGGGCGTCGGCCACGCCTTGATCGATGAGGCCGTAGCCCGCGCCAACATAGTCGCAGTCTGCAACCACCATGCCGGACGTGACGCAGCCGGGACGGCCGAGCAGGGCGGCGGTCTCCTCGGCCAGCTTGAGGACATTGGCCTCCTGTTTCTCCTTCGGCGCCCGCACCCCGATCCCCAGGACCGGAATGGTCGCGCCCATGACCGCCAGGCCGGCGACGAGGCCCGCGTGGGTGCCTGCGCTGCCGGTCGCCGTGACGATCCGGTCAACGGTCAGATCCAGCTCGTCGGCCTGGACCACGATCTCGCGGGCACAGTCGACATAGCCCAGGGCTCCCACCGGATTGGAACCCCCGCCGGGAATAACATAGGGTCGGCCGCCTCTGGCCCGAACCTCGGCCGCCGTCGTCTCCAGTTCGGCCGGCATGTCCGATCCGCCAGGCACCGAGCGCACTCCGGCCCCGAACAAGTGGTCCAGCAGCACATTGCCATTGCGCGTGTAGTCCGTCGCTTTCGACCCTGTGCGTTCCTCCAGGATGACCTCGCACTTGAGACCGTGGGCGGCGGCGGCGGCGGCGGTCTGGCGGACGTGGTTGGACTGGACCGCGCCCTGGGTCACCAGGGTGTCGGCGTCCCGCTCGAAGGCCTCCCCCAGCAGGAACTCGAGCTTCCTCGTCTTATTGCCGCCGCCCGCAAGCCCCGTACAGTCGTCCCGCTTGATCCAGAGGTCGATCCCCAGGGCCTCGGACAGACGCGGCAAGGGCTCCAGCGGCGTCGGCAGATGTGCCAGGCGGACACGGGAGAAGCGGGCGAGGTGCATGGTCGGGCCTTTCTTTGTGCCGGTCCTAACACCGGGACCAAAAGCGCGCGAGCCGGGTCAGGCGGCGATGGCGCGCAAGGCCTCGATCGTCTTGTCGGGGCAGGCCTCCAAGCCTTCGACCACCCGGTCCAGCAGGGGCTCGACGCCCGTTGTGATCCGCGCGCTGGCCATCGACCAGGCCTCGAAGGTGCGGCGTTCGACCGGCGCGCGGTCAAGCACCCGAAGGTCCCTGTGCCTCGGATCGCAACACAGGCGCTCAAGAAGCCTGTCGATGGCGTCGGCGGGACCCTCGATGACCGGAATGAAGGTGCCGCGGTGCGCCGCCAGCACCCCGGTCAGATCACGCCGAGCATTGTTCCGCTGGGACTTGCCCAGGATCGTGGCGACCCCCAGCAGACTGTCCGTGCTGCCCGTGGCGTTGCTCACGTAGAGCACACGATGGAGTCGGGCCATGAAGCCTCCGATACGCTTACTGAATACAACGCCTTACAGCGACGAAGGGCTGGTGACTCGCGCGGTGTGTCAATCCGTCGGCCGCGCAACAGAAAACCGGCCGGGGTCGCCCCCGGCCGGCTCCAGTCTCCCAAGCGGATGCCTGAGATCAGTACTTCAGGCGGAGGGTCGCGCCATAGGTGCGGGGCGCGCCGAGGAACCCGCCGTAGGTCTGGGTGTCGAGCGCCGGGTTGTAGAAGGTGCCGTTCGGCTGGACCGTCGACTGGAAGGTCGTGCCCTGCAGCGGAGCGTTGAAGCCGACCTGCAGATACTCTTCGTCCGTCAGGTTCTGGCCCCAGACTTCCAGCGTCCAGCGCTCGTCCTCGCTGCCGATCGAGATGCGACCGTTCAGCGTGGTGAAGGCGTCCTGCAGCTTGAAGGGCAGCAGGTCCGAGCCGGTGTTGTACTCGGTCATGTACTTGCCGGCGAGGCTGGCGCCGAACTCAAGGCCATTGCCGATCGAGCGGTCGAAGTTGATCGACAGGGTCGCCGACCACTCGGGAGCGAACGAGGGCCGCGAACCGGGCAGCAGAGAGGCGGCCGCGAAGTTGGCGGGCACCTGGAGGTCGGCGGCGGTGAAGCGACCGTACTCGGCGTCGGTGTAGGTGACGCCGCCCTGCAGAGCCAGGCCTTCGATCGGCGTGAACCAGACCATGTCGGCGTCGACGCCGCGCGAGGTCAGTTCGGGGATCGGCTCCACGGTGAAGCCCACGCCGTTGAAGGTGTTCAGCTGGAAGTTCTCGAACGTCTGATCGAAGTAAGTGGCGTTCAGCAGAAGGGTCCGATCGAGCAAGGTCAGCTTCACGCCGGCTTCATAGCTGTCGACCGTCTCTGACGGGAAGAACAGTGAGGCGTTCGGCGTGATGCCGGTCTGAACGCGGTCGAGATTGAACCCGAAGCTCTTGTAGCCCCGCGCGTAGGAGACATAAACGAGGGCCTGCTCGTTGAGTCTGTAGGCCCCCTTGATGGTGCCGCTGAGCTCGTTGTCGTTGAAGTCTTCCTGGACGACGCGGTTGTTGAAGGCCGAGTTGGTGAAAGGCAGGCAGAAGGTGCCGATCAGGCTGGGCGTGAGGGCGGCCCCGACGACGCCGGCAATAGCCCCGGCGTTCAACTGCGCCGCCGTACACGCGTTGCCGTTTCCATTGATGTTGCTCTGCCGCCCGGTCATGTCTTTTTCGTCGCGGGTGAAGCGCAGGCCCAGCGTCACGTCGAACTGGTCGGTGACGCGGAAGGTGTTGTTGGTGAACAGGGCGATCGACGTCGATCCCTGATTGTAGACGTCACGGTAGCCCTGACCGACGGTGAAGCCCGCGCCCGTCGCGGGCACGGCGCCGTAGAGGCAGCCGCCGAGGCCCGCAGCCGTCTGGCCTGCTGCGGTGAAGCAGCCGATACGCCCCGGATTGATCGGGACCGGGCCCGGAGGCGTCGGCGTGGCGGCGGTCGCCGCGTTCAGGCTCGCCGTGACGAGAAGAGACACATAGGGGGTGTAGTCAGGGCCGAACCAGAAGGTGTCGCGACGGTTCACCTCCTCATCCGTGACGAACAGGCCAAGCAACCAGTCGAGGCGATCGCTGGTGCCGGCCAGGCGGAGCTCCTGGGTCGCAGCTTCGACGCCGTAGCCGTTCTGACCGTCGTTCTCCCGATAGAGAATGTCAGCACCGCTGTAGTCGATGTCCTGGCCAAGGTCGGACTCCCAGTTCCGCCAGGAGCTGATCGACGTCAGCCGCGCGCCACCGAGCCAGTCCAGATCGACGTTGACTTCGGCCGAGAGGCCCATGTCCTCGATTTCCTGGCCGGTCGAACGGTTCGAATAGGCCTGGCGAGAGAAGGGTTGGGCGGCGAGGCCCGGCTGAGCCGGACGCACGCCGGTTCCGGTCGCGAGACCGTCGATGAGAGCACCGGTGGACCCGGTGCGGATCTGCACGGCAGAGCAGCAATACTCGTCGCGCTGCGAGTAGTCGGCGATCAGGCGGATCGAAGCCGCGTCACTGGGAAGGATCAGCAGCTGGCCGCGGAGGGTATAGAAGTCCTGGTTGTTGTCGTCGGTTTCCTGGCGCGGGCCGTCGCCGGTGTCGACGTCATAGAAGCCGTCACGCTGGCGCGTGGCACCGTACAGACGATAGGCAACGGTGTCGCTCAGCGGGCCGGTCACCGACCCCGCGATGCCCCAGGCACCGTAGTTGCCGACCGTAGCCTCGCCCTCGAAGCCGGGATTGAACGACGGGGCCTCGGTGATGATGTTGATCACGCCGGCAGAGGTGTTCTTGCCGAACAGGGTTCCCTGCGGCCCTTTCAGCACTTCGATCCGCGTCAGTTCACCGAGGTCTCCGAAACCGACCGAGTTGCGCGAGCGGTAAACGCCGTCGATGACCACGCCGACCGAGCTTTCCAGGCCGGGGTTGTCGCCGACGGTGCCGACGCCACGGATGCGGGCGGTGGTCGAGGCTTCCGACGAGGTCGACGTCACGGTCAGGCCGGGCGTCAGGATCTGAAGGTCCTTGATGTCCCGGACGCCCGCGTCCTCAAGCAGTTCCTGCGACAGGGTCGTGACCACGATCGGCACGTCCTGAAGGCTCTGCTCGCGCAACTGGGCGGTGACGATGATGTCGTCGACGGTGGACGACTCCTGTCCGTCCTGGGCCTGGGCGGCCCCGGCGAAACCGAAGGCGAGGGCAGCCACGGCGCTCGCAGAGGCAGTGGTGCGAAGAAGGTGGACAAGACGCATGGACGGCTCCCGGCTCATGGCCGGACCAACCCTTCCGGGGCGGGTCGCGGCGTTTCCTGATTCCCAGACCCGCGCTCTTCTTGCGGAGCGGCGGGTTTACGATGGTTTTGCGTAGTCCAAGCCGGGGCGAGCGACAAGGAGCCGCAGCCGTTCACGCCGTGTTTCAGCCGCGCCCTGGCACTGAGTGTGACGCAAAAGCGACAAGGATGATTGACCTTGCGTCAATATTTGCGGGTTAGGCGACAGTATTCGCGCTCTGCTCGGCCTTTTCGGCCCGACGCTTGCCCGCAGCGGCGGCGAGAACGATCGCGCCCAATGTCCCCGATAGCGCTGAACCCAGGAGGACGCCGAGTTTGACCTCGATCTGGGCAGGCGAATCGATGGGGCCCGGAAAGGCGAGGGCCCCGATAAACAGGCTCATGGTGAAGCCGACGCCGCAAAGCAGACTTACACCGTAAACTTGAAGCCAGGTCGATTCACTGGGTTTGGCGCCGAGGCGAAGCAGGGAGGTCAGCCAGGCCGCGCCGAAAACACCAATCTGCTTGCCGATGAACAGGCCGGCCGCGATTCCGAGGACGAGCGGCGCGAACAGTTGATCCATGGACAGGCCCGCGAACGACACGCCCGCCTTGGTGAAGGCGAACAGCGGCAGGATCAGATAGGCGACGTAGGGATGCAGGTCGTGCATCGCTTCCTTCAGCGGGCTCTGGGCATCGTCCGCGCGGGAGGAAACCGGCACGATGGCGGCGAATGCGACGGCCGCCAGCGAAGTCGAAAGCCCGGCCTGGACGCTGAGCCACCAGACGACGGCGAAAGCCATGACCCACAGCGGGGCCGCGATCCGCCGCCGCGAGGCGATCGCCAGGGCCGCCAGAAGCCCCCCGGCCCAGGCCAGCGGCTGCCAATCCACGCCCGCGCTGAACAGTACGGCGATGAGGGCGATGGCGCCGAGGTCATCGACGATGGCGAGCGTCAGGAGGAAGACCCGCAACGACGACGGCAAGCCACGCCCGACCAGGGCGAAAACCGCCAGGGCGAAGGCGATGTCGGTGGCCAGCGGAATGGGCCAGCCCTGGGACGGGCCGCCGAACATATCGCTCAGCAGCAGATAGACCCCGGCTGGCGCCAGCATCCCACCGAGCGCCGCGATCACCGGTGTGGCCAGTTTCTTAGGATCGCTGAGCTCGCCGCGACGGATCTCGTATTTGATCTCCAGCCCGACCACGAGGAAGAAGATGGCCATGAGGCCTTCCTTGATCCACTCCGAGACCGACAGCGTCAGGCTGAGCGGTCCCGCCTGGAGCAGCTGTTCGCTCTTCAGCCAGGTGAAGTAGGCTTCGGACAGCGCCGAGTTGGCCACGATCAGGGCAGCGATCGCCGCCAAACCCAGGAAGGCACCGGAGGCGGCCTCGGTCTTCAGAAAATCGAGCGTCAGTTTGCGCGCCACGGCGGGCCTCCGTACTGATGGGGGTCTACGTCGTGACGCCCGGTTATCGACGGGCGCCGGGACCGGATTCGCCAGACTGTAAGCGGCGCCGGCCTGACAGGGCTCGGCCCTGCCTGATGTCTGCTGACGACAATAGCCATCCTGAAGCGCGGTTCAACCGTTCGTCGCCGTCGTGGTTGCTTATCGCAGTCCGAAGCCGCATCTGCGGCCCATGCCCGTCAGCGAAGCCTATAGCCCCGAGTCCGCCTTCTTCGACCTGGGGCCTGAGTTCGGCGACGCAGTGAAGCCCGCCAGCTTTCCCGAGCATCGACTGCGTTTCCGCAATGACCGCGCGGCCACCGAGGTCGGTCTCGGTGATCTGACCGAGGCGGAATGGATCGCCCATTTCGGCGGACTCGAACCCTTGCCCGGCCAGCCCGGCCCGATCGCCATGCGCTATCACGGCCATCAGTTCCGAAGCTACAACCCCGATCTCGGCGACGGCCGGGGCTTCCTGGCGGCGCAATTAAGGGACGGCTCCGGACGCCTTCTCGACCTCGGCACCAAGGGGTCGGGAACGACGCCCTGGTCTCGCGCGGGCGACGGCCGACTGACGCTGAAGGGCGGAATGCGCGAGGTTCTGGCTGCCGCCCTTCTGGAGGCGCGCGGCGTGCCGACCAGCCGCGCCTTTTCTCTGATCGAGACCGGTGAGGCGCTGGAGCGCGGGGACGAGCCCAGTCCGACACGCTCCGCCGTGCTGGTCCGGCTCCAGCACAGCCACATCCGATTCGGCACCTTTCAGCGCGCGGCTTTCTTCGGCCGCACCGACCAGATCGAGACCCTGGTCGAGCACGTCCGCGCCCTCTACCACCCGACCGTCACGCCCGGTGACGCCACCGGCCTGCTCTCGGCCATCGTCTCGGCCTCGGCTCGTCTGACGGCCCGTTGGATCGCGGCGGGCTTCGTCCACGGGGTCTTGAACACCGACAATCTGAACGTCACGGGCGAGAGCTTCGACTACGGCCCCTGGCGGTTCCTGCCCTTCTATGATCCGGGCTTCACCGCCGCCTATTTCGACCACTCGGGTCTCTATGCCTTCGCGCGCCAACCCGAGGCCGTGTTCTGGAACCTGACCCAACTGGCCGGCTGCCTGAAGCCAGTCGCCGAGGCCGAGCCTCTGGCCGAGGCGCTGAACGGCTTCGGTCCCGCCTACATCCGCGAACTGCGCGCCGCCTTCCTGGAGCGGCTGGGCGTCACTAGCCTTGGTGAGGCCGCCGATCAGCGGCTGCTGGACGCGACGCTCGCCCTGCTGCGCGACGGCGGCGAGGCGCTGGGCTGGGAGGCCCTGTTCCATGATTGGTTCGCTGGCTTCTCGTCTTCGGCCCGCGCGCTGTCTGGGCCTCGCGGCAAGCTCTATCAGGGCGAGGCCTTCGACGCCTTTCGCTTCGCCCTGTTCGAGCACGAGCCGGATCAGCCAGAGCGACTGGAACAGCCGGTCTTCTCAGCTCCACCCGAAGACCTGTTGATCGACGAAGTCGAGGCGATCTGGGCCGCGATCGACAAACACGACGACTGGGGCCCGTTCGAGGCCAAGCTGAAGCGGATCGAGGCGGTAAGACAGACTCGCGCCTAATCTGTCGATTTCACCGGGTCTGGCGCGTCTGTTCATCGACGCTCCACCCTCCCGGATTACGAGATCGTATGCATACCGCCACGCTTCAGCCCCGTAGCTCCGTCACAGCAGCGCCAACGGCCGGACGCGGCTGCAAAACACGAAGTCATCGGCTGATGTCATCAATTGATGTCTACGGCTGATGACATCGTTAGGAAACTCTGCCATACCCCTTGAAACGACGGTCGCTCGATCTGATCTAGCAACTGTTACAGAACAAAGGCCCTCCCCGGCCGCACTCACGATCGCTCCAATGTCGACCACCCTGACGCCCCAGTCCTCCTCCACCAGGCGCCGCCCGGCCTTGAGCCCCGCCCAGCAGCGGTTGCGAGCGGAATATCGCAACCTCGCACTCTGGACCCTCCAGGGCTGGGTGGCGATGTTCTTCATCGCCGCCGGCTACGCCAAGATCAGCGAGCCCATGGACAACCTCGTGGCTTTGATGACCTGGCCCGCCTACGTCGGCGAAAGCCCGGTGCGCGGCCTCGGCATCGTCGAGATCGTTCTGGCGCTCGGCCTGATCGCGCCCCTGGTGTCATGGTCGGCGGGCCGCTGGCCGCTGCTGATCGCGGCGACCGGGCTGATTGTTCTGGAGACGATCATGCTGGCCGTTCACGCCGTTCAGCTCGACGCCGGTCTCGCCCTGACCAATCTCGCGCTCCTGGCGATCACCGTTCCCGTCCTGTTGGGGCGCCGCGCGGCGCGCTGAGCCAAGACGGCCACGCTTCGGCCATAAGTCTGGTAAAGCCTCCTTTACAGCCTGCTGAAGGAGAGCCGACATGCCGAAGTCCGTCCTGATCGGGGCTCTCGCCCTCATGCTCGGCGCGACGGCCACCTTGGCGCAGGAGCCGGAGGCGGACCGTGTCGAGGACATCATCGTGGTCGCCCGCCAGGCCCAGGTTCCGATCTGGGAAGTCAGCCGGGGCGACCGGTCGCTGATCCTGGTGGGCAATATCCGGGGTCTGCCGCGCGATTTCGAGTGGAGCCCCGCCGGACTGGAGGCCGCGACAGCGCGGGCCGACCGGATCCTTTATCCGCCCCAGAGCCGCGTCTCGCCCGCCGACATCATCCGCCTGGTCTGGCGCGGGCGCACCGTGGCACGGCTGCCTGAGGGCACGACGAGCGCAGACTATCTGGACCCGGACGTCCAGACCCGGCTGGAAGCGGTCATGGCCGACGAACGCAACGAGTCCTGGCGCACCCTGGGCTTCTTCCTGCTCGGCTTCGAGCTGATGAACGACAAGGCGGGCTTTCGCAGAGGCGGGCGCGACGCCGATGACGCCGTCCGCGCCGCCGCCCGCCGGGCCCGGGTGCCGGGCGAGCCGGTCGGCTTCGTGCGTGGCGACGAGATCGTCGACAATCTGCTGACCCAGCCTCCGGGGACCTATGCGCCGTGCGTCGGGGCGGGGGTCGCGGCGGCGGAAGCGGGGCGCGAGGGCTTCGTGTTTCGCGCCGAGGACTGGCGGGCGCGTCGCGTGCCGGCGGTGATCCAGAACCCGCTCGATATCGCCCTGGGCCAATGCTGGCCGTGGGGCGATCCGGAGATCGGGCCCCAGTTGCGAGGCCAGTGGCTGACGGCGCTGTCCGCCGCGATCGACCAGCCCGGCGTGACCCTGGCCGTCGCGCCGCTGCGGCTGCTGGCCGAGCCCGGCGGCGTGCTGGACGGGCTGGAGGCGGACGGGTTCGAGATCACGGGGCCGGAGTGGCGGGCGGAGTGACCCGCTAGACCGCCGTCCCGCCGACCGTCAGGCCGCCCATCTTCAGCGAGGGCTGGCCGATGCCGACCGGCACGCCCTGCCCCGCCTTGCCGCACACACCGACACCGGGGTCGAACTCGAAGTCGTCGCCGACCATCTCGATCTTGGTCAGAGCCGTCGCGCCGTCACCGATCAAGGTGGCGCCGCGCACCGGGGCGGTGATCTTGCCGTCTTCGATCAGATAGGCCTCGGTGCACTGGAAGACGAACTTGCCGTTGGCGATGTCGACCTGGCCGCCGCCGAAGTTGGCGGCATAGAGCCCGCGCTTCGTCGAGGCGATCATGTCGGCGCGCGACGCGTCGCCATTCTCCATGAAGGTGTTTGTCATGCGCGGCATGGGCATGTGGGCGAAGGACTGGCGCCGCCCGTTGCCGGTCGAGGCCTGGCCCATCAGCCGGGCCGACTGCCGGTCGTGCATCAGGCCGACCATGATGCCGTCCTTGATCAGGACGGTGCGGCTGGTCGGCGTGCCCTCGTCGTCGACGGTCAGCGATCCGCGCCGACCGGCGATGGAGCCGTCATCGACGACGGTGACGCCCGGCGCGGCGACCCGCTTGCCCATCATGCCGGTGAACACCGAGGAGCCCTTGCGGTGAAAATCGCCCTCGAAGCCATGGCCGATCGCTTCGTGCAGCAGGACGCCGGGCCAGCCGGCGGCGAGGACCACGTCCATCTCTCCGGCCGGGCAGTCGACAGCGTCCAGATTGACCAAGGCCTGACGGATGGCCTCGTCGACCTGGGCCTGCCAGCGAGCGGGCTGAATCCAGGTCTCGAAGCCCGCGCGACCGCCCGCGCCGGTCGTGGCGCTCTCGCGGCGGCCATCGCGCTCGACCGTGACGGAGATGTTCAGGCGAACCAGCGGGCGGACGTCGTCGACGCTGAGCGCATCGGCCCGCAGGATCTGGATGGCGCGGCGCTCTCCCACCAGGGTCGCCGAGACCTGGACGACGCGCGGATCGCGGGCGCGGGCGAAGGCGTCGATCTCCTGCAGCAGGGCGATCTTGTCGGAGAAGGCCGGCGAGGCCAGGGGGTCGACGGGTTCGTAAAGGCGCTGGTTGGTGGCGCGGGGGCCCTCGGCGGTGACGCCGGCGTGACCGGACTTGGCGAGCGAGGCGGCGTCGGCGGCGCGGCGGATGGCCGCCGCGCTGATCTCGTTGGCGTGGGCGTAGCCGGCGGTCTCTCCGGCGACGACGCGCAGGCCGAAGCCTTCGTTGGCGTCGTAAGCGGCGGACTTCAGACGGCCGTCGTCGAAGACCAGGGATTCGAGTTCGGAGCGTTCGAGAAACAGTTCGCCGTCGTCCGCGCCTTGGAGAGCGCCCTGGAGGATGGAGAGGGCTTCGGACGGATCGACGCCGGAGGTTTCGAGGAGCGGCGGCGGAGGGATGTGGACGGTCATGGGGGGAAGATAGTGAGGGGACGCGGGATTGTCTTCTCCCTCCCCCGCAGAGGGAGGGAGAAGCGCGTCGCCTTATCCCCGAACGTCGATGCCGCCCGAGCCCGAGATCGACTGGTTCAGCGTCGCCGGCTGCTGCGTCAGCTCCACATCGCCCGAGCCCGAGATGGTCACATCGGCGCGGCCGGTGGGGCCCAGACGAGCCTCGCCCGAGCCGGCGATGGCGACGTTGGCGTCGGTGAGCGTCAGCCGCGACAGATCCGCCTCTCCGGAGCCGGAGATGTCGAGCTCCAGCGTCCGCGTCCGGCCGTCGGCCTCGATCTCGCCCGAACCGGAGAGGTCGATGGAGAGGGCGTCCTGGTCATAGTCACGGATCTTCAGGTCCGAGGAGCCTTCGAGGTCGAAGGTCGTGACCGACGGCGCGGTGACGACGATGCGGATTCGCTCCGAGTCCGACCAGCCGTTCAGCGAGCCGTTCTCCAGACGCAAGGTCACACGCTCGGGGCCGTCCTGCATCCACAAGCGCGAGCCCTGGACACGGACCCAGTCGATGACGGCCTGGGGTCCGGTGATGACGACCGTGTTGGCCGCACCCTGGACGTAGGTAACTTCGGCCGAGAGGTCGAGCTCGAGCCTTTCGCCGCCTTCGAAGGCGACCGAGCGGGTGACGTCGGGGCCCAGGTCCTCGGCCTTGCCGGCGCGCTGAATGCGACCGTTGCCCCATTCGTCCTCGGTGAAGGTCCAGGTCCAGCCGTTGGCAGCCAGGTCGCGGCTGCCCAGAGCGGCCGCTCCGCCGAGGGTGGCGATGGACAGGACCAGCGCCGCGCCGGCGATGATGAAGAGGGTGCGGATCATGCCGAGGCTCCCGAAGTCGAGCTGTTGGAGGTTTCGAGCGCCGGCTTCAGCAGCCGGTAGTGCAGGCGGGCGAACCACACCAGGCCGTTGACCAGCCAGATGCTGACGATGGCGAGAAGCGCGCCGATCATGGTGGCGACGGCCATCAGGCCGAGGCCGAACAGGATGGCCGCCAGCGGTCCTCCGGGAGGCGCCGCGAAGGGTCCGGCCACCATGACCGCGCCGCCGGAGAAGAACAGGGCGATGGCGGCGATGAAGAAGCCGAAGATCGTCCCGATCACCCCCATCAGGATGGGCAGCAGGATCAGGATGTCGATGGCGCCGAGCCCCAGCACCGCGAAGACGGCAGCAGCGGCGGCGGAGGGGTTCTTTTCCTGATGCCAGCGTTGGGCCCCGGCCTCGGCGCGCAGTTCGCGGGCGAGGCGGTCGGGATCGCCGAGCGCCGCGGCCACTTCGGCCTCGGAGCGGCCGGCGGCGAGGCCGTCGTCGAAGTGGGTCTCATAATCCGAGACGATCTCGGCGGCGGTGGTGGTCGGCAGGCCGACGAGGCCGCGGCGGAGGCGAGAAAGGAAATCCTGTTTGGTGAAGGTCGGGCGGGTCATGCGGGCTCCCCCTGAGCCGGTTGTGCGGATTGGGCCGTCGGCGCAGGCGTCACGATGGCGTCGACGGCGCGGGCGAAATGGGTCCATTCGGCGGACTGGGCGGCGAGCGCCTGACGACCGGCCTCGCTGAGGCGGTAGTATTTGCGCGACGGTCCGGCGCTGGATTCGACCAGATAGGTCTCGACCAAGCCGTCGGACTGCATCCGCCGCATCAGCGGGTAGATGGTGCCCTCGCCCATATCGATGGCGTCCGACAGCCGGCTGGCGATCTCGTAGGCGTAGCTGTCGCCCCGGGCGAGGAGGGCGAGGACGCATAGCGTCAGCACCCCCTTCTTCAGCTGGATCTCTATGGTTTCGGGCATGCCGATCACCTCCTTGACGAGCCAACACCTATCGCAAGGTATCTGGCGTCGCAAGGTAACTGGCGAAACATGACAGAGATTTAAGGCAGGGCTGGAAGACGGGGGTTGAGGCGGCGTCAGGCTGATTGTGCGGTCACGGGCCCGCCTCTGGCGGCTCCGCGGCCTGTCTCCGCCCAGGGGCGGAGAGCCGGTGAGACATGCGTCAACGCTCTTCCGCTGTGAACGGGTTGGGGAAGTGACGGAGCCTGGGCGGTTGCCC